>Ga0208297_1000018_pt1 | contig 464091 bp, 437 predicted proteins | sample LMS_cellobiose_e_FD_187367 | JGI IMG/M metagenome (GOLD analysis project Ga0208297, IMG submission 187367) | Rumen-fistulated moose microbial communities from Alaska, USA - LMS_cellobiose_enrichment (SPAdes) (version 2) | ecosystem: Host-associated > Mammals > Digestive system > Stomach >...
GGAAGGAGAGTACGCTCCAGGCGCTGCAGGCGCTCACCGCGGCCCCGGTCACGGCGGAGAACTGGAAACTGTTTGCCGCCCAGCTGGAGGTGCTGGACCTCCCCGGCAAGCAGGACATCATCGCGGATTGGGAGCGGCGCTTCGGCCTGTCCGACGGCGGGGAAGGACCCGAACCGACAGCGGCGCCCGCCCTCGCCGCCGGAGAAACGGAAAGGATCTAAGGAGGATCGACATGGCTATGACTTATAACAACATGCTCACCGACAGCGGCGCCGCGCCCAAAACCGACCCGGGCGCCGGAGCCGTCGCATCTGCTGTCGCCGGCGCCGCCCTGGCCGTCTCGGGAGAGCGTAAAAAGGGGCGCCGGGGCTCCGGGACGAGCCTCCGGGCCACCTACGTGGACGCCGGGGGAAACCGCCGGACCGGAGTCGCCGACTACACCGACCCTTACTGGGAGAGCATGCGGGATTACTATAACCGCACGTACGAAAACCAGGTGGCCGCCAACGCCGCCGCCGCGGAGGACGCCTACGCCCAGGCTCTCCGGGCCGCCGGAGAGCAGCGGGACGCGCTCAACGCCGGTTACCGGGACGTCAACCGGCAGCTCTATCGGGACTATATGGAGGCCCGTCGGGTCCTGCCCCAGCAGATGTCCGCCCAGGGGCACACCGGCGGTCTCACCGAGTCGGGGCAGATCCGCCTGAACAACGCCTATGGGGAAAATCTGGCGGTGAACGAGCGCGCCCGCCTCTCCCGGCTGGCGGGCGTGGACGCGGCCCTGGCCCGGCAGGAGCACGAGGCGCGTTCCGCCGCGGCCGAGGCCGACCGGAAGGCTCTGCAGGACCGTTATACCGCCCTGGCCGATCTGCGCACCCGGCAGTATCAGCAGCAGCGCTCCGACGCGCTGAGCCGGGCGGCCCTGCTCTCCCGGGCGGGAGATTACTCCGGCTACGGCAGCCTGGGGCTGAGCCAGGAGGACGCGGATTACCTGGCCCGGATGTGGCGGGCCCAGAATCCCCGGCTGGCGGAGCTCCAGTCCACCGGACAGGTCAGCGCGCCGGCTGCCCCCGCCGACCACTCCGCCCTGGCCGTGGCCCGGTACCTCCAGCAGACCCAGGGCACCTCCCGGGCGGTGGACTACATCGCCGAGGAGCTGGCCGCGGGAAATCTCTTCTCCGACCAGGCCGAGGAGATCCGAAGGCTGCTCCGGTCAACAGAAACCTGAGAGGGTAAATGCATGAGTCAGACGGCTTTGTTCAACAACGTTCAGAAAATGTACTTCCGCGCAGAAAAATCGCTCTCCCCAACCGGGGAGAGCGATACGGAAACGCCGAAATACAATAAAAACGACAGGAAAAATCGATAGTCTGCAAGAGATCGCAGGCGCAGTAAACGATAGCGGCTATTATCAATCGCTGACTCATCTGATAAACCAATTCAAAAACGGAGCCGGGTATGATTTGAAAAGGACCGAGCGTTTCCAGGCGCATCCCTTTTTCTATACAATGGAGAGATCGTTAGCAGTTGATGCCCTTGGCAAGGAACCGGAGCACACAGGAGGGATAGTAATAAATACGGACCCACACCATAACAGCGGCGAGCCCGGAGCCGATCCACTCCCTTGATACACAGTATCGTTGCGGTCAACCAAAGCAAGGGCACACGTGAAAAGCCGGAACCTATGACCCCGATCAACAGGCATAGTGAAAAATGTGAACGATTCAACGGCTGCGGCGCTCCTCTGGAAAGACGTCCCCCGGAGGGGCGCTTTATACAGATGGTTTCCGCTGCGCCTGCTGGGGACGGCATCTTCGCCGTCCCGCTCCCCGCGCCCGTTCCTGTTCGATCTGGGTTTTATTCGTTTTTGTGCGAAAAAACTTTGCATCCGGGAAAATCTGTGATATAATTTTCCATTGGATTGATTTTTTGGAGATGTGATATATGGAACTTCGCAACGTAGCTATCATTGCCCACGTCGACCACGGCAAAACCACTCTGGTGGACGAGATGCTCAAGCAGTCCGGCGTATACCGGGAGAACCAGGAGATCGTAGACCGGGTCATGGACTCCGGCGACCTGGAGCGGGAGCGGGGCATCACCATTCTGGCCAAAAACACGGCGGTAACCTATAAGGGCGTAAAGATCAACATCGTGGACACCCCGGGCCACGCCGACTTCGGCGGCGAGGTGGAGCGGGTGCTGAAGATGGTCAACGGCGTGATTCTGCTGGTGGATGCCGCCGAAGGCCCCATGCCCCAGACCCGTTTCGTGCTGGGCCGCGCGCTGGAGCTGGGCCACCGGGTCATTGTGGTGGTCAACAAGATCGACCGGCCCGACCAGCGGGTCCACGAGGTGGTGGACGAGGTGCTGGAGCTGCTGATGGATCTGAACGCCACCGACGAGCAGCTGGACTCCCCCATGCTGTTCTGTTCGGGTCGCAACGGCACCGCCTCCTACTCTCCGGACGTGGTGGGGAAGGACCTGCAGCCCCTGTTCGACACCATTCTGGAGTATATCCCCGCCCCGGAGCAGGACGCGGACGCTCCCTTCCAGATGCTGGTGTCCTCCCTGGACTACAACGAGTTTGTGGGCCGCATCGCCATTGGCCGCATCGAGCGGGGCACTGTGCGCCAGAACGACGAGATCGCCGTGTGCAACTACCACGATCCCAACGCCCCGGTGAAGAAGGCCAAGGCCGTCTCCCTCTACGAGTTCGACGGGCTGAACCGGGTGCCGGTGACCACCGCCACCGCCGGCAGCATCATTGCCATGAGCGGCATCGGGGAGGTCACCATCGGGGACACCATCTGCTCCCCCGCCGCCATCGAGCCGCTGCCTTTTGTGAAGATCTCCGCCCCCACCATGGAGATGACCTTCTCTGTGAACAACTCCCCCTTTGCCGGGCGGGAGGGCAAATTCGTCACCAGCCGCCAGATCCGGGAGCGGCTCTACCGGGAGACCATGCGGGACGTGTCCCTGCGGGTCACCGACGTGGAGAACAGCACCGACAGCTTCAACGTGGCCGGCCGGGGCGAGATGAGCCTGTCCATCCTTATCGAGACCATGCGCCGGGAAGGCTATGAGTTCCAGGTATCGCCTCCCCGCGTGCTGATGACGAAGGACGAAAACGGGGATCTGATGGAGCCCATGGAAGAACTGGTGGCGGACGTGCCCCAGGAATACGTGGGCGCGGTGATCGAGAAAATGGGCCTGCGCAAGGGGGAGATACAGGAGATGACCCCTGTGGGCAGCCGTATGCGGCTGAAGTTCATCGTACCCAGCCGGGGCCTGTTCGGCTATCGCAACGAGTTTCTCACCGACACCCACGGCGAAGGCATCATGGCCTCCGTTTTTGACAGCTACGCCCCCTACAAAGGGGATATCGCCCGGCGCACCACCGGCTCCCTGATCGCCTGGGAGCAGGGGGAGGCTGTGGCCTACGGCATCTGGAACGCCCAGGAGCGGGGCGCCATGTTCATCACTCCCGGCACCAAAGTTTACGGCGGCATGATCGTGGGCGTGTCTCCCAAGCAGGAGGACATCCCCGTGAACGTGTGCCGCACCAAGCACCTGACCAACACCCGGGCCTCCGGCAGTGACGAGGCTCTGCGTCTGGTGCCGCCCCGGCAGCTGAGTCTGGAACAGTGTCTGGAGTTCCTGGCGGACGACGAGCTGCTGGAGGTCACCCCGGAGAACCTGCGTCTGCGCAAGCGGATCCTGGATCACGCCCAGCGTATGAAGCAGCTCAAAGGCGGAAAGAACGGATAAAGAATAAAACCGCTGCCGCGGATCGTCCCGGCAGCGGTTTTTCATTTGTTGCGGCGCGGGGCGCGGTTCTGTTTTCGCTGTCATCCCGAGCGCAGCGAGGGATTTCATGGTCCGGCGCGGAAACTATAAGAGATCCTTCGCCGCGTTGTTCCTCAGGATGACAGAGTGACGGAGGCCCGATTTCGCTGTCATCCCGAGCGCAGCGAGGGATCTCATGGTCCGGCGCGGAAACTATACGAGATCCTTCGCCGCGTTGTTCCTCAGGATGACAGAGTGACGGAGGCCCGATTTCGCTGTCATCCCGAGCGCAGCGAGGGATCCCGTCGTCCGGCGCGGAAACTATACGAGATCCTTCGCCGCTGCGCTCCTCAGTATGACAGAGTGACGGAGGCCCCGATTTCGCTGTCATCCCGAGCGCAGCGAGGGATCCCGTCGTCCGGCGCGGAAACTATATGAGATCCTTCGTCGCGTTGTTCCTCAGGATGACAAACGGGCAACATACTGCGTGAAAGCTTATATGAGCTTCTTCGCTTCGCTCAGAAGGACAAAGGACACGGCAGCGCCGCCATGGACGCAAAAAAGACCCCGTCGGTGACGGGGTCTTTTTATAAAAGAATTCGTTATCAGGCGTTGAGCATCTGACGGGAGATCTGGTAAACGTCGGCAACGAACTTGGGGTTCTTGCGGGTCAGGTTGGCAACGGTGCGGCACTTGCCGTCACGGATGTAGAACTCGCAGAACTCCTTGGCGCCGGCCCACAGGTCCTCATCGCTGGCGTTCATGTCGTTGGAGATCTCGGGGGCATCCACGCCGAAGACGAACTTGTCGCCGTAGAGCTCGAACAGGTTGCGCTTGTCGTTCATGTACATGCCGTTCCAGAACTCGAAGCCGGACTCGATGTAGGCGGGGACGACCAGGTCGTTCTTGCCGCAGGAGTGCAGCTCGGCGATCAGGCCCAGGGACTTGACGTGAGCGTTGAACTTCTGGTAGATGTCGACGAACACTTCGCGGGCCACGTCCACGGAGAAAAAGGGAGCGCGCTGGCTGCCCCAGTCGTCGTGCAGGGTGATGCGGCTTACGCCGGGGAAGTACTTGTGCATGTTGTCCACGTAGGGGATGTACACCTTGTCGCAGATCTCGTTGCACAGCTCCTTGACGGCGTCCACCTGATCCTCGTCGATGATGGCCATGGCGGCGTTCTCGAAGCCCATGAAGGAGACGAGACGCTCGAAGCCCATACCGTTGAGCAGCATGGAGGAGATGTCAAAGTTCTTGTTCTTCTCGAACCAGGCGGCGTTGCCGGCCACGTGGCCTTCCCAATCCCAGGTGTTGGGGTCGGGCAGCTTGATGACGTCGCGCCAGTCGTTGGCGTCTTCCATCAGGTGGGGCTTGTCGGGGTTTTCCATGGAGCCGCCGACGACAGGCACGAACACCCACTCGATGCCGAACATGTCGTTTCCGCCGTACTTGGCACGGTCGTAGGGCTCCTCGCCGTCGAACACGAAGCCGCGGGCGATGTTGTCGGGGTCAACGCGGGGGCAGAAGGTCTGGCTCTCGGTGGTCATGGGCATCCACAGAGGATTCTTGCCGTCGAACATGGCGCGGAAGTTCGCTCTGGGGGTGATGGGGGTGTGGAACACGGGGGCGGGGCCGAAGCGGCTCTCTACGAACTCCATCTGAAACTCACTGGGATCGTATTTGATTCTTTCCATGGGGATCCTCCTATACTGTTTTCAGCCGCCCGGGACAGCCGACCGGCCGTTATTACAAAACTGCCTCCTCAAAATTGTGGAAAATAACAATTTTTCTGGATTTTTCAAGGCAATGATAGTATAATATGAGCCCGGCGTCAAAGCAATAGACAAAATAGACAAAATGTCGATTATTAGACAATAATATAAAAGTGTACATTTAAATTGAACGGCAATAGGGACAAGGAGGGCCACATGAACGAAAAAACGGATCTGCGGGTGATCAAGACCCGGGAGGCCATCAAAAATGCCTTCAAGGAGATGGTGTGCGAGATGGACGCCAACCGGATCACCGTAAAAGAGCTGGCCCAACGGGCCCGGATCCACCGACAGACGTTTTACCTGCATTACCCCTCCATGGACGAGCTGTTCGACGACGTGATCGGGGATGTGCTCAACAAGTTTCTGCTGTTGTGGGCGCCTTCCGACCAGCCCATGGACCACTCGGAGGTCCACCGGCGGTTTTTCCTGCGGTGCGCGGAGATGGAGAAATATGAGGAGCGGATCATCTGCAGCCCCAGCTACTCGGAGTACGCCAACCGGATCTTCCTGGCCGGCGTGGCCCACAGCCGGAGCCGCTTCAACGTCTACCAGGAGTGGCCGGAGGATATTCAGGAGATGATCTTCCACCACATCATGGTCAGCTTTCTGGAGTTTTACCGACAATGGGTGGCCTCGGGGAAAAAGATGTCCATCGAGGAGCTCACCTTTATCACCGACAAACTGATGTACAACGGGCTGTCGGGCTTCATCACCGCCGTGCCCCATCCCGGGGGACACTGACGCCGATCAAAAAAAGCGATCCGCTGCCGCAGCGGATCGCTTTTTTGATCGGTTTATCGGTTGGGGGCGTACCAGTCGCCGCCGGTCAGGGCCGGGGAGACGCCGCGGACCTCACCGGACGGAGCGGAGCGGCCCTGCCGGGGGGGCTTATCCGGGGCGTACACCACCCGGGTGTCGCAGATCCGGTCGTGGAGAGCGCCGTTTTCCGGGTCGATGAGGCACAGCAGATAGCCCAGGCACAGGATCACGCCGCTGAGATACCGGGCAAAGGTCTCCCGGCTGAGCACGGTCATGAAATCGGGGCGTCCGCCCTCTTTGGTGACCACGGTGAGCTTCATGGCCTTTTTCCCCAGGGTGGAGCCGGTGAAGGCGGTGAACAGTACGAAATAGGCCGCCGCCAGCGCCCAGAGCAGGATGTCCCCGGCGCTGAACCGGAACAACACCGCCCGGCTCAGAGTGTCCCCGCGGAACCGGCTGGCCAGCACCGTCAGACGGGGCACGAGCAGCACGACGCCCAGGATCAGCCGGTCCAGGACATAGGCCGCCAGCCGGGGGAAGAACCCGGCGGCACGCATCGTCTTATCCTCCATAGGCCATCACCACGAAGCCGCTGTGGGACTCGGCGAACTTCAGCAGAGCCTGAGTGTCGGACTGAGGCAGGGCGGCGGAGAAAAAGCGCAGCAGCCCCTGCAGATCCATGGAGGGACTCACCCCGTTCCAGATCACGTCGGTGTCCAGGGCTTTGAGCACCTCTGCCTCATAATCGTCGTAGCGGGCGATGCCGTCGATGAAACCGGCCTCCAGGGCCTGGGCGGCGTTCATCTCCCGGCCGTCGTCCTTCTGGCGCACCTGATCCTTGGTCATGTGCCGGCCGTCGGCCACCACCTGCAGGAACTGGTCGTAGTCCGCGTCCACGATGGACTGGTAGATGGCCTTCTGCTCCTCGGTCCAGGGCATCCCGGGCATGCCGATGCCCTTGTTCTCGCTGCTCTTGAAGGCGATCTGCTCCACCCCCAGCTTGTCGAACAGGCCGGTCAGATTGTAGGTGCTGATATACACGCCGATGTTCACGCACACGCAGTTCCGGTTGGCGCAGATCCGGTCGGAGGCCATGGCCACGTAGTAGCCGCCGGAGCAGGCGGTGCCGTCAAAATAGCAGTAGATGGGCCGCCGGGTGAGAGTCTTGTAGTCCATCAGCTTGAGATACAGGTCGTCGCTGGCCTTCATCTCCCCTCCCGGAGAGTCCACGTACAGCAGCATGCCCACGTTGTTCTCATCATTGATGAGCCGGTCCACGTAGTCCAGCAGCGCCTGATGGTCGTAGCCGCCGGCGGACAGGGAGGAGGCGGAGACGCTCTCGGTGATGGCGCCCTCCACGTCCAGACGGGCCACGTAAGGCACCTCGGGAGCCGCGGCTTCCTCCTTCGTTCCCTCCAGAACGGAGGTGAAGGAGCCCAGAGCCTGGGCCGCCAGCTCCGCGCTGCGCTCCCGGGCGTCCATGGCCGAGCGGACTCCGGCCCAGCCTACGGCGGCGAACACCGCCATGGCCAGCAAAAACCAGAGAAACTGTTTTTTCTTCATAGATCTGCGTCCTTTCTAAAGATAGCAAAAAAGACAGCAAAAAGGCGGGGCATGAGGCCCCGCCTTTGCAGCCTGATTACTTGAGGCCGTACTTCTTGTTGAACTTGTCCACCCGGCCGCTGGTATCCACCAGCTTCTGCTTGCCGGTATAGAAGGGATGGCACTTGGAGCAGATCTCCACGGTGATGTCCTTCTTGGTGGAGCCGGTCTCAATGACCTCGCCGCAGGCGCAGCGAATGGTGGTGCGCTGATAGTTGGGATGGATGCCCTGCTTCATTGGAATGATCTCCTTACATCTGAGCTGCCCTGAGACCGGATCGCCGGGGATACAAGGCGCAAAGGGAATTATAACAAAGTGCGAGGGAGAATGCAAGCATTATTTTTCCCGGGGATCCAGGCGCACCGCCTGCCCCGTCCGCAGGAAGAACAGCACGCCCTCCCGCACCTCCAGCCCCAGGATCCGGCCCAGGGCCAGGGCGTAGGCACGCACCTGAGGGGCATACTCCCGGGCCTTGTCCGCCAGGGTGGCGTCGGTGACGTAGTCGGTCTTGTAGTCCACCACCGTCAGCGCATCCCCCTCCCGGAAGCAGCAGTCCACCACTCCCTGGAGCAGGATCTGCTCTCCCGGGGGCACGTCAAAGAGCTCCTCGGCCCCTGCCAGCAGGGAGAAGCGCAGCTCCCGCCACACCTGATCCGCGGCCAGGACCCGCCGTCCCGTTTCGGAGCGGAAGAAGGCGTGGATCATGTCCGGGTCGGCGGCCTGGGCCTGGGCGGGAGTGAGCCGCCCTTCGGCCAGCAGCCGGGCCAGCTCCTGCCGGATCATGGCCGGGTCGGCGCAGCGGGCGTAGTCGATGTACTGCAGCGCCGTATGTACCGCGGTGCCCTTTTCCGCCGGCGTGAGCTCTCCGGCCTCCCCCAGCCGGGGCCGGCGGGGAGAGGCGCCGGGGGAGCGGGTCGGGAGCAAGGGCGCCGCGTCGGGATCCGCCGACTCCGGAAGCTCCAGCGCCGAGGCGGTGAGCTTGCTGGGCAGCGCCGTGGCCCAGGGCCGGGGATAGGTCCAGTCCGGCCGCACGACGGTCCCGGCATCCCCGTCGGCAGCGGGACGCTCCGGCGCCGGAGACACGGCCGGTCCCGACCCGGCGGGGGTGAGAGCGGGCGTGACGCGCTGCAAAACCATGGGGCTGTCGGGGAGCAGAGCGGTGCGCAGCAGCCAGTATCCCGGGCAGGGGTCCCGGCGCAGCAGCTCCGGCGCCACGGGGGAGGTGAGCCCCTGGCGCAGCTTTTCCGTCAGCTTCTCTCCGTCGGGCCAGATGCCGGAGATGTACAGCCGCTCCCTGGCCCGGGTGACGGCCACGTACAGCACCCGCATTTCCTCGGACAGGGACTCCTGTTCCAGCCGGGCGGCGATGGCCCGCCAGGCCAGGGAGGGATAGCGGATCCCCCGGAGAGTGTCCACCACCTTGCCTCCCACCCCCAGCTTCGGGTGGATCAGTACCGACTCGGTGAGATCGGAGCGGTTGAACCGCCGGCCGGTGCCCGCCAGGAACACCACGGGGAACTCCAGCCCCTTGGAGTGGTGCACGCTGATGATCTGCACCGCCTGCCGCCGCTCCACGCTGCCGGTGCGGGGCTCCTCGCCCCGCTGTTCCAGACGGCGCATCCAGGTGAGAAACCGGAACACGCCCCGATAGCCGTCGGATTCGAACTGGCGGGCGAAGTCGGTGAGGGAGCGGAGATTCTCCCGGCGGGCGTCGGCGTCGGGCATGGCCGCGAGCAGGGCGTAGAGATCCCGCCGGTCGCAGATGCGGCCGATCAGGGCCTCTACGGACAGATCCGCCGCCAGAGAGCGGTACTCCTCCAGCTCGGCCAGGAACTCCCCGCATTTGGGCATGTCCCCGGCGGCCAGGGTCAGGGCGGTATAAAAGTCGGCGTTTTTGTCTCTCTCCCGGATGGCGGCCAGCTCGTCGGCGGTGAAGCCGTAAAGGGGGGAGCGCAGCGCCGCGATCAGGGCCACGTCCTGCCGGGGATTGTCGATCACCGCCAGCAGCGAGAGCAGCACCGTCACCTCCAGGGAGCGGAAGAAGCCCCCGCCCTGCCGGGCCACGGAGGGGATCCCCTCCGCAGCCAGGGCCGCCCGATAGCGCTCCGCGGCGGAGCGGTGGGAGCGGAGCAGAATGGCAAAATCTCCGTACTCCGCCGGCCGCCGCCCCCCCTCGTCGGCCACGGTGAGCCCCTGCTCCAGCAGCGAGCGGATCTGCCCGGCCACCCAGGCGGCCTCCAGCGCCATGGCGTCGGGGCGCTGATCGTCCTCGGCCTCCGGCCGGGAGAGCAGGGTGAAGGTCACCCGGGCGTCGGGGTCGGGCTCAGCGGCCAGGCCGGGACGCAGGGCCGCCGCGTCGTCGTAGCGCAGCTCCCCCAGCTCCGGGGACATGATGTTGGCAAAGATATGGTTGGCCGCGGAGAGGATCTCCGGCCGGGAGCGGAAGTTCTCCCGCAGCAGGATCCGCCCCGGAGCGCCCTGGGGCAGCTCCTCCGTCACGTCCGGCCAGCGGGCGTATTTGTCCATGAAGATGGTGGGGTCGGCCAGCCGGAAGCGGTAGATGGACTGCTTCACGTCTCCCACGGTGAAGAGCTTGCGTCCGCCGTCGGACAGCAGCCGGAACAGGGCGTCCTGACAGGCGTTCACGTCCTGATACTCGTCCACCAGCACCTCGGCGTACTGCCCGGAGAGGGCGGCGGCCAGACCGTTGCTCTCGTCCTCCAGCAGTTCGAGCATCATGTGCTCCTGGTCGGAGAAGTCCACCAGTCCCTGCCGCCGCTTTTCCGCGGCGTAGGCCCGGTCCAGCTCCTCCGTGAGCTCCAGCAGGGCCTCCATGGCCGGGCGGGTGGAGGAGAGCTCCTCCAGCAGGGCACGGGAGTCCTGGGCGTAGACGTGCTCCCAGTCCTCACAGACCTTTTTGCAGGCGTTCCTGGCAGCCTTCACGTCCTCCGCCAGAGAGTCCTCTCCCCGGAAATACACCTTGGGGAAGGCCACGGGCAGGGCGCCGCGCAGGGCCTCCCAGCCTGCGTCGGCGGCCCGGGAGACCTGACGCAGCCCCTCCGCCGTGTCGGCCAGACTGCCGCCGTAGCCCTTGCCGAGCTTCTCGTGGCCCGGCTGGGCCATGGCGCCCACCAGCGCCTCCAGCCGTCCGGCCCAGTAGTCCGCCTGGGAGCGGGTGCGCCGGAGCAGGAAGCGGCCCCACTCGGTGTCCCCGGCGTCCCCCGTCTCCGGCACGGCCAGAGCCCGGCGCTGCTGCTGCAGCCACGCCCGTGGGTGGGGGTGACTCTGCACCGCGGTGTGGAGCCGCCCGATCAGAGCGGCCAGAGCCGCGTCGTCCCGACCCGCGCCGAAGGAATCCACCAGGGCTTTCCGGCCCGGGTGGGCGTCGATGGTCTCGTACACGCTCTCCAGCAGCCGGTCCAGCACGGCGGAGCGGATGGCGTCGGCCCGCTCCGGCTCCGCCACCCGAAAGTCCGGGGCAATGCCGGCCAGATGGGTGTTCTGCCGGAGAAAGCGCCCGCAGATGCTGTCGATGGTGCCGATGTCCGCCCGGCAGCAAAGCTCCGTCTGCCGCCGCAGCCGCCGATTGGCGGGGTCGGCGGCGAGACGCTCGTTCAGCGCCGAAAGGATCCGGCTGCGCAGCTCGCCGGCGGCGGCCCGGGTGTAGGTCACCACCAGGAAATCGTCGATGTCGGCGCCCTGCTCCACCCGGCGCATCAGCCGCTCCACCAGCACCCGGGTCTTTCCACTGCCCGCGGCGGCAGACACCAGCCGGCTCCCGCCGGTGCTGGTCACGGCCAGCTCCTGATATTCAGTCAGCGGCATGTCCGTCCGCCTCCTTTCCGCGCTCCGGGTCGATCCGGTCCCAGAATTCCGGCGCCTTCAGATTCGTGCGGATGCGCCAGCCGTCGGTTTTCTCGTCAAAATGACAGGCGTCAAAATAATCGCAGTAGAGACAGGTGTTTTCGCTCTCGCTTTTGTACCAGGGGTCCGCGGCGATGCTGCCGGAGCGGACCTCCCGGGCCATGCGCTGCAGAAGCTGATCCACGTAAGCGGAGAGATGGCCCAGCTGTTCGGCTCCGGCCAGGGCGTCCCCGGTGTACTCTCCCTGGCGGTTGAGGCTCACGGGGATGTACACCGGCTCCCCGTGCTCCATGGCGGAGAGCACCGCCGGATCGTTGAGCAGCAGTCCGCTGCGGCGCAGACCCTTGGCCTTTTCCTTCAGGATCTCCTGGTCCGTGAGCCGCTCTGCGGCGGACACCAGCACGTCCCGGGCCGGGACGTACAGCACCCCGGCGGGAACGATTTCCTTCTGATAGCGCTGCCGCCCGTTTTTCTCCAGGGAGAACAGATACAGCAGCATCTGCAGACCCATGCCGTACCACACGTCGGTGAGGGAGAACTTCTTGTGGCCGGACTTGTAGTCCACCACCCGCAGGTACAGCCGACCGTCGTGCTCCCAGCCGTCCACCCGGTCCGCCACGCCGGTGAGCACCAGCGCCGCGTCCCCGTCCCCGAGCGTCACCGGGGGCATGTCCTTTTCCTGGGAGAAGTTCAGCTCAAAGTCCAGGGGCACGAAGTCCGAGCGGCGCAGCTCGGCGGCGGTGTCCAGCACGATGCGCCGGGCCGTCTGGGTGAGGCGGCGGAACAGATAGGTGAACCGGGGGGTCTTCTCCCGGAAATCCTCCAGGGCGGAGTGGACGTACTCCTCCACGAACCGGTCCGTCAGCGCGGCGACCTCCTCGTCCCCCACGGCGGCAAAGCCGCCCCGGGCGGACACCTCCCTGGCCACGTTTTCCAGCAGGAAGTGGAGAAAGGTGCCCAGCTCCGGCGGGGCGAAGGCCGCCGCCTGCCGGGGCTTTGCCTTCAGCCCGTAGCGCAGAAAGTACTGGAACCGGCAGGAGGCAAAGTTGTCCACCCGGGAGGCGGTGAGCCACAGCTTGTCGCCGTAAAGGGCCCGCACGGCTTCCCGGCCCAGGCGACCCCGGGCGAAGGCCCCCGCCGCGCGCAGCCGCTCCAGGCGCCGTCCGGCCTCCGGATCCCCGGCAAACCAGGCCGCGGCCCTTCCGTCGCCTCCGGCGGCGGCCTCCAGCGCCGGACCCGGGGCGGAGAGCCGTGCCAGAGCGAGATCCCCGGGCTGCTCCCGGACTCCGAAGAGCCGCCGCAGTCGGTCCGTGACGAAGGCGGGCCGGGTCTCGCTGCCGTCGGCGGCAAAGAGGCTGCGGCTGACGTACAGCGACTCCCGGGGCAGGGTGAACACGTTGTAGATCAGGTTGAACTCCCGGTCCAGCATATCGTCGCTGTCGGCCAGCTCCACGTGGAGCTCCCGGAGACGGTCCCGTTCCGCGTCGGTGAACACACCGGCGCTGCCGCCTACCCGGGGCACCCGGTCGTCGCAGCAGCCCAGCACCAGCAGGTGCCGCAGCCGCCGCCGGCGCATCCGGTCAAAATCTCCCGCCGTCACCTGATCCAGCGCCACGGGGATGGTGCCCACGTCGTACTGGGAGAGCATCCGGCGAAACAGCGTGCCGAAGGTCTCCTGATCCATGGGCATGCCGCCCAGCACCGCCCCGCACTGCTCCAGCGCCGAGACCATCAGCTCCCAGAGCTGCCGGTACTCCGCGGCGATCTGCTCCTCTCCGGCGCGCTCCAGCGCCGCGGCCCGTTCCGCCAGATGCTCGGGCAGGGAGATGTCGTCCCACAGCGCGGCCACGGCCCGGCACTGACCCAGGGCGTCGGCGGCCTCGGCGCCCCGGCGGGCAAAGCGGGCCAGGGGCTCCGCCACGGTCCGGCGCAGGGCGTCGATCCGCTCCAGAAGGGCGGCGCTCTCCGGCGTGGCGGGGGCGTTGTAGCCCTCCGGATGCTGCTGCCAGGGAGCCTCCCGGGTCCAGGCGCTGCCCCGGATCGACCAGGTGAGCACGTAGTTTTCCAGAACGTCGCAGTCCCCTCGGGATATGCCCGTGAGCCCTGTTTTCAGATAGGTGAACACGCTCTCGTAGCTCCACCCGTCGGCGAGTATGTCAAAGGCGGCCCCCATCAGCGCAGGCAGAGGCCGGGTGAAAATATCGGTGCGCACGCTCTCGTACAGCGGCACACCGTAGCGCCGGAAGGTCTCCCGGAGAAGGCCCCGGTAGTCCTCAAAGCCCCGCACGGCCACGGCGACGTCCCGCCAGCGGCAGCCCTCGGTGCGCACCAGACGCAGGATCTCCGCCGCGGCCAGCTCGCACTCGGCCTGGGGGCTCCGGGCGGTGACGAGCCGCACCGCGTCCCCGGCGGGGAAGGTCTCCTCCGTCCAGTCGAAGAGGTGGGCCTCAAGGAACTCCGCGGCGGAGGCCGCCCCGGAGGGGGAGATCTGAAGGATTTGGGTCTCCACGCCGTCCTCCCCGGCGGCGGCCCGCAGCAGCGCGGCGGCACGCCGGGCCGCGGAGAACACCTCGCTGCCGTCGGCCAGGGAGTTGCAGGTCAGACATACCGTCACGTCGCAGCGCCGCCACAGCGAGCGGATCACCTCCCGCTCCTGGGCGGTGAAGTCGGTAAAGCCGTCCAGATAGACCGCCGCGCCCTCCAGAGCGGCGCATTGGGGGATCTGCTGTGCCAGCACCTCCAGCCGGGAGACGGGGTCGGCTCCGGTCCGGGCCTCCAGGGCGTCCATGGCCTCCCGCAGCAGGGCCAGGTCCATGAGCTTGGCCCCCAGGGGGCCGCCCTCGGCCCGGGCCGCATTCCGGAGAGTCGGCCCGTCCGCCCGGCCGGTGCGCAGCTCGTCCAGCGCCGCGAGCAGCTGGGTCATCTGCTCGGCGCGGCGCAGCGCCCCGCCGTAGACCGTCAGCGCGCCGCCGGTCTGCTCCAGCGCCAGGGCCAGCTGCAGCAGTCTGCCGCCTGCGTCCACGTAGACCCGGGCGCTGCCGCCCACCTCCTGAGCCGTGCGGTAGGCCAGCCGGGTGAAGGAGAGCACCTCGGCGTAAAGACTCATCTCGTCGCCGCAGCTCATGGCCAGCTCCCGCTCGGCCTCGTGGCTGTACTGCTCCGGCACGATCAGCAGACCGCCCTTCCGGCGCTCCCGCACCCGGGCGCTGAGCTCCCGGAAGATCAGCGCGGTCTTGCCGGTGCCCGCCCGGCCGAAAATCAATCGAAGCATAAGGTCCCCTCCTCCCGGATACAGCATGGTTTTTCTGTATTATACCAATCTCCCCCGCCGATGACAAGGCGAGGGGAGGCGGCGGGAATAGAATAATAAAAACTCTCGCATTTTTATTAAGTATATGATATGATAACTCTGTATTGTTGTATCCATCCGGGGGATAGTCACGTGAATATGCACAAAATGCAAAAATATACGGAGCCTGGGCTGCGGCTGTGCCTGGTGATCATGGCGGTGTTCGCCGTAGCCACCTGGTTTTTCCAGCGGCAGCTGGCCTACGTGGAAGGCGCGGTGATGGCCGGACTGATCGTCTACTCCGTGATCCGGGAGCGGCAGCGCCGACGGGAACTGCAGACGCTGGTGGAGACGGTGACCTACAACGCCGAGTCCGCCACCAACAACACCCTTATGCACTTTCCGCTGCCCATGGCGGTGTTCCGCCTGGGGGACAGCGGCGTGGTGTGGGGCAACGAGCCCTTCTGGACCATGTGCGGCTACTCCAGCCCCGCCTTTGACGAGCAGCTCAGCGAGCTGGTGCCCAGCTTCAACGGCAAGTGGCTGCTGGAGGGCAAGACCCGCATGGCGGAGCTGCTGGAGGTGGCCGGGCACAAGTACCAGGTCAACGGCAACATGGTCCGCGCCGGTCAGACGGAGGAGACCTATGAGTTCATGGGCATCACCTACTGGGTGGACGTCACCGAGTACGACCAGGTGAAGCAGGAGTACCTGGCCTCCCGGCCGGTGGTGATGCTCATCGTGGTGGACAACTACGACGAGATGCTCAAGCCTCTGACCGACCGGCAGCGCATCGAGCTGCGGGGCAACCTGGACGCGGCGGTGGAGCAGTGGTGCGACGGCCGGGGCGGGGTGCTGCTGCGGCTGGAGCGGGACCGGTACCTGTTTTTGTTTGAAAAGCGGCACCTGGAGCAGATCACCCACGACCGCTTCACCCTGGTGGAGGGGATCCACTCCCTGGTCTCCCCCACGGGCATCCATGCCACGGTGAGCATCGGCGTGGGCGTGGACGGCGCGGGCTACAACGAGAGCTATTCCTTCGCCACCCTGGCGGAGGACATGGCCCTGTCCCGGGGCGGCGACCAGGCGGTGGTGAAGAACCCCTTCTCCTTTGAGTTCTTCGGCGGCCGGGGCGGCGAGGTGGAGACCCGCACCAAGGTCAAATCCCGGGTCACCGCCAACTCCCTTTCCCGGCTCATTGCCGACGCCTCCCGGGTGTTCATCATGGGCCATAAATACGCGGATCTGGATTCCGTGGGCGCGGCGGCGGGCATCTGCTGCATCGCCCGCAAGCTGGGCAGGGAGGCGAAGATCGTCCTGGACGAGGACAACAACGCCGCCGGGACCCTGATCCAGGCGCTGAAGACCGACGTCAACTACACGCACGCTTTCATCAACGCCCAGGAGGCCATCCTCCGGGCGGACAACCGCACGCTGCTGGTGGTGGTGGACACCCACCGGCCCGAGCAGGCGGAGGACGACACGCTGCTGACGGCCTGCGCCGGCCGTCTGGCGGTGATCGATCACCACCGGCGGGCCGCCACCTATATCTCCAACCCCACCCTCTCCCTTTACGAGCCCAACGCCTCCTCCGCCTGCGAGCTGGTGACGGAGCTGATGCAGGAGCTGGTGGAGCCCCAGGACATTCTGGATCTGGAGGCGGACGCGGTGCTCGCTGGCATCGTGCTGGACACCAAGAGCTTTACCATCCGCACCGGGGACCGCACCTTTGACGCGGCGGCCTTCCTGGAACGCTCCGGGGCGGACACCTCCCGGGTGAAGCAGCTGTTCAAAAACGGCATGCAGGAGACCCTGGCCCGCTACGATCTGATGAAGGAGGCCAAGATCTACAAGGGCATCGCCGTGGTGGCGGCCCGCACCCCCCAGAGCCGGGTGGTGGCGGCCCAGGCCGCGGACGAGCTGCTGAACATCTCCGGGGTGCAGGCCTCCGCCGTGCTCTATCCCATGGAGGAGGGGGGCGTGGCCATCTCCGCCCGGAGCATCGGGGAAGTGAACGTTCAGGTGCTGATGGAGACCTTCGGCGGCGGAGGGAACAAGTCCGTGGCCGGGGCCCAGATCCGGGACATCACCCTGCGGGACGCGGTAAACCGGCTGTTTGCCGCCATCGACGATTATATGGCCACGGAGTGAGGGCCGCGGAACACACTGTTTAAATACAATCAATCATCACAGGAGGATATCGGACCATGAAAGTGATTTTCTTGCAGGACGTGCGGGGCCAGGGGAAAAAGGGAGAGCTCAAGGAGGTCTCCGAGGGCTACGCCCGCAACTATCTGCTGCCCCGCAAGCTGGCCATGGAGGCCAATAAGGACAACCTCAACGCTCTGGCGCTGAAGGAGAAGGCGAAAAAGGCCCAGGAGGCCCGGGAACGGGCCGAGGCGGAGGCCAACGCCGCCCGGCTCAAGGACGTTGTGGTCACCATCCGCGCCAAGGCCGGCGCCAGCGGCAAGCTCTTCGGCAGCGTCACCTCCCAGGAGATCACCGACGCTCTGGCCGAGCAGCACGGCATCGTCATCGAGAAGAACCGCATCGTCCAGGCCGATCCCATCAAGGCCTTCGGCAGTTACGAGGTCAAGTGCAAATTCGGCTACGGTATCGACGGGACGATCCAGCTGCTGGTCATCGAGAAGTGAGGCGCCATGGATGAACTGTTAGGCCGCCGGGTGCCCTGGTCCGCAGAGGCGGAGCAGGCGGTGCTGGGCTCGTGCCTGATCGACCCGGCCTGCCTGTCGGACGTTCTCACCGCGGTGAGGGCGGCGGACTTCTATCTGCAGCAGAACCGGGACATCTTTGAAACCATCTTCCATATGTTCACCTTCGGCATGGCCATCGACCCGGTGACCGTGCTGGACCAGATGAAGGTCCGGGGAGTGTACGACGCGGACAGCTCACCCCAGTACCTGCGGGAGCTGATGCGCCTGACTCCCACCGCCGCCAACGTGCTCAAATACGCCGCCATCGTCCGGGACCAGGCGCTGCTGCGCAACGTCATCGCCGTGTGCGAGGAGACCATCGAGACCGCCGCCTCCGGAGCGGGGGAGGCCAACGACGTGCTGGATCTGGCGGAAAAGAAGATCTACGCCCTCCGGCAGGACCGGATCGTGGGCGGGTTGATGCCGGTCTCCCAGGTGGTGCAGTCGGTGTACACCGGGCTGTCTGAGCTGGCCGCCTCCGGCCAGGCCATCCCCGGCATTCCCACGGGCTTCCGGGATCTGGACCGGCGGATCCTGGGCATGAACCGGGGGGACTTCATCCTGGTGGCCGCCCGGCCCGGCATGGGCAAAACCAGCATCGGGCTGAACATCGCCCTCAACGCCGCCAAGGCCACCGGCAAAACCGTGGCCATCTTCTCCCTGGAAATGAGCCGGGAGCAGCTGGTGACCCGGTTCCTCTCCAGCGAGGGGATGATCCCCCTGGGGAACCTGCTCACCGGCAATTTGTCCGACGACGAGTGGAAGCGGGCCGCCCGGGCCGCCTCCGCCGTGGCCGCCACCAATATCTGGCTCAACGACAACCCCACCCTCACTGTGGCGGAGATGAACGCCCAGTGCCGGCGGCTGAAGAACCTGGGCCTGGTGATGATCGACTATCTGCAGCTGATGCAGGGCTCCGGCAGCGGACACAGCTGGTCCGGGGAGACCCGCACCCAGGCCGTCAGCGACATCAGCCGTATGATGAAGATCATGGCCAAGGAGCTGAACGTGCCGGTGCTGTGCCTTTCCCAGCTCAGCCGCGCCAACGAGCAGCGCCAGGACAAACGGCCCATGCTCTCGGATCTGCGGGAGTCCGGCTCCATCGAGCAGGACGCGGACATCGTTCTGGGACTGTATCGGGACGGGTACTATAATCAGGAGAGCGAGAACCCCAATCTCACGGAGATCAACGTGCTCAAAAACCGACACGGCGAGACCGGCCGGGACTACCTGGCCTGGCTGGGCGAGTACACCGCCTTCCGGGACTCCGACCAGCGCCATGGAGAGTGAGATCCTTCTGTCCCGGGAGCTGCTGCCCCCGGGGAGCCGGGTGCTGTGCGCCGTCTCCGGCGGCGCGGACTCGGTGTGTCTGCTCCATCTGGTGCGGTCTCTGGGAGACGTGGCGTGCGCCTGCGCCCATTTCGACCACGCCCTCCGGCCCGAGTCCGCCGCCGACGGGGAATTCGTGGCGGCGCTGTGCCGGCAGTGGGAGATCCCCTTCTTCACGGAGCGGGGAGACGTGGCGGCGCTGGCCCGGGAAAAGGGGCTGAGCATCGAGACCGCCGCCCGGGAGGCCCGGTACGATTTTCTTTTCCGAGCCGCAAGGGAGTGGAACGCCGACCGGATCGCCACGGCCCATACTCTGGGCGACAACGTGGAGACCGTGCTCTTCCGCATGGCCCGGGGCACCGGGCTTCGGGGTCTGACGGGGATCCCGGAACGGCGGGGGATCCTGGTGCGGCCGCTGCTGTCCGTCCCCCGGGAGCAGATCGAGGCCTGCCTCACACAGCAGGGCATCCCCTGGCGGGAGGATGCCACCAACGCCGCCGACGATCACGCCCGCAACCGGGTGCGCCATCACGTGCTGCCCGCCCTGGAGGAGGTCCATCCCGGGGCCGCGGAGAACATCAGCCGGATGATCCGCTCCCTGGGGGAGGACGAGGCGTACCTGCGCTCCCGGGCGGAGGAGTGGCTGGCCGCCCAGCCGGCGGAGGAGCTCTCCGCCTCACAGCTGCGGCGGCTGCCCCGGCCCATCGCGGCCCGGGCGCTGCGTCTGCGGCTGGGGGAGGACCTGTCCGCCGAGCGGATCGACGCGCTGATCGACCTGTGCGCCGCGGGTCCCTCGGCCATGCTGGATCTGCCGGGACGGCGGGTATACCGCCGCAACGACGCCCTGACCCTGACGCCCCCCGTTCTCGGGGAGCTGCCGGAGCGGGAGATCCGCCCGGGAGAGCGGCTGGCCCTGCCGGAGGCGGGGCTGGAACTGGAGTGCCGGGAGTGCCCCGCGGGGACGGAAATTCAAATTTCGTTCAAGATTTTTTGCTTTTCATCTGCCAATATATGTGGTAAACTTACCGTTGCATCGCGCAAACCCGGGGAAAAAATGACCCTTTTGGGCCGAAACGGCACCCGCAGCATCAAAAAGCTGCTGACGGAGCACCGGGTGCCCCGGGCGGAGCGCGCCGCCGTGCCGGTGATCCGGGACGAGGCGGGCGTGCTGGCGCTCTACGGCGTGGGACAGAGCCGGAGGGCCGCCCCCCGGCCGGGAGAGAGCTTTTATAAAATTATTTTCCGTAAATTATCGGAGGAGTAAGAGAATGAGAGAGGATATTGCGACCATACTGCTGACACAGGAAGAGATCCACAACCGCATCGCTCAGATGGGAGAGGCGATCTCCAGGGACTACGCCGGAAAGGAGCCGGTGTTCGTGGGCGTGCTGAAGGGCTGCTTCGTATTCATGGCGGACCTGATGCGGGCCGTTACACTCCCGTGCAGCATCGATTTTATGGCCGTCTCCTCCTATGGCAGCGCTACCTCCACCACCGGCGCGGTGAAGATCAACAAGGATCTGAGCCAGGATATCGAAGGCCGGGACGTGGTGATCGTGGAGGATATCCTGGATTCGGGGGTCACGCTCTCGTACCTGACGAGGTATCTGCGCAACCGCAAGCCTGCCTCCATCGCCATCGCCACGCTGCTGGACAAGCCCGCCCGGCGCCAGGCGGACGTGAAGGCCCGGTATACCGGCTTTGAGGTGGAGGACGCGTTCGTAGTGGGCTACGGGCTGGACTATGCGGAAAAGTACCGGAATCTGCCCTATATCGGGATACTGAAGCCGGAAGTATACGAATAACCAAACTCTGCCGGGAACGGCTGGCGAAAGAAGGTAGACCATTTGAACATCGGACCCGACAAAAACAGAGCTCGACAGATCGGATTTTACGTGCTTATCACCCTGCTGCTGGTGGGGACGATCTATGCCATGACGAGAAGCACCGCCTCGGAGCCCCTTCACTATTCCGAGGTGCTTGAGCTTTTTGAAAATTCCAAAGTCAAGAGCTTTTCCATCGACACAGACGGCAACCTGACCATGGAGCTGCGGGAGGAGTACAAGGGCCGCACCGCCTACACCTACCGCGTGGGGATGCTGAGCGTCTTTTACAACGACCTCAACGATCTGATCCGTGAGCAGAAAGCGGCCGGGGTGCTGACGGAATACGATTATCTTCCCGCCCAGGAGATCGCCTGGTGGGTGGCCTTCGTGCCCTATCTGATCATCTTTCTGATGATGGGCGCGCTGTGGTACGCCATGATGCGTTCCACCCAGGGCGGCGCCGGCGGCGTGATGAAATTCTCCAAGGCCCGGACCCGTCTGGGCAGCGAGGAGAAAAAGAAAAAGACCTTTTCCGACGTGGCCGGCGCCGACGAGGAGAAGGAAGAGCTCCAGGAGATCGTGGAGTATCTGAAAAACCCCAGAGCCTACGCCGAAATGGGCGCGCGCATCCCCAAGGGCGTGCTGCTGGTGGGACCTCCGGGCACGGGCAAGACCCTGCTGGCCAAGGCTGTGGCCGGGGAGGCGGGGGTGGAGTTCCTGTCCATCTCCGGCTCCGACTTCGTGGAGCTGTACGTGGGCGTGGGCGCGGGCCGCGTGCGCGACCTGTTCGAGCAGGCCAAGAAGGTCGCCCCCGCCATCATCTTCATCGACGAGATCGACGCCGTGGGCCGGCAGAGAGGCTCCGGCCTGGGCGGCGGCCACGACGAACGGGAGCAGACGCTCAACCAGCTGCTGGTGGAGATGGACGGCTTTTCCGATAACGAGGGCGTCATCGTCATGGCGGCCACCAACCGCGCCGACATCCTGGACAACGCTCTGCTGCGTCCCGGCCGCTTTGACCGCCGGGTGTACGTGGGTCTGCCCGATATCAAGGGCCGGGCCGAGATCCTGAAGGTCCATGCCCGGGACAAGCGCCTGGGGGACGACGTGGATCTCACCGACATCGCCAAGGGCACCCCCGGCTTTACCGGCGCGGACCTGGAGAACCTGCTCAACGAAGCGGCGCTGCTGGCCGTGCGCAGGAGACGGCGCTTCATCCTGCAGGAGGATATCAACGACGCCATTTTGAAGGTGGCCATGGGCCCGGAGAAGAAGAGCCGGGTCATCACCGAAAAGGAACGGCGGCTCACCGCCTATCACGAGGCGGGCCACGCCGTCGCCTCCTACTACCTGCGGCACGTGGACCCCGTGCAGTATATCACCATCATCCCCCGGGGACAGGCCGGCGGCTTCACCCTGTTCCGGCCCCAGGAGGATAAATCCACCCAGTCCCGCACCGAGATGTTTGAGGACATCGTGGTGTCTCTGGGCGGACGGGTGGCCGAGCGGATCTTCCTGGACGATATCTCCAACGGCGCCACCGGGGACATTCAGCAGGCCACTTCCGTTGCCCGGAACATGGTCACCGTCTACGGCATGAGCGACCGCCTGGGCCCCATCAGCTTCGATTCCTCCGGCCACAGCATCTTCATCGGCCGGGACTTCGGCCAGACCAAGAGCTACAGCGAGGAGACCGCCGCCATCATCGACGAGGAGGTCAAGCGCATCTTCGACGAGGCGTCCGCCCGCTGCGAGGAGATCCTGCGCGCCCACGCCGACATTCTGGAGGGCGTGGCCCAGTACCTGCTGGTCCATGAGACCATGGACGGCGCGGACTTCGCCTACTACTGCGAGCACGGCCAGCTGCCTCCGGCGGAGGAAGCGCCCGCCCCGGCGGAAGCCGAGCCGGAGACCGCCGCCGAAGCTCCCGTCCCGGAGATCCCCGAGCCCGACCCGGAACCGGCCGAGCCCGGAAACGCCGACGAATCGGAAAAGACCGGATCCGAAGAATAACCCCCAAAGCTCCCTGCCATCCCGGCCGGGAGCTTTTTTGGCTCCGCGTATCGAAAGGGCTTCGGCCCGCCGCGGCGCACGCCGCGAGTCTTTTTTCTCAAAAGCGCACAAACAGAATCGGAGCGGGGACGCTTTCTTTCGTTAAACCGTAAAAGTTTTCCTGCCCTGCCCCGGAACGGTTGAAGGCGGCGGGATTTCGTGGTATGATCGGGCCCATAAAAGGAAAAGAGGGAACACCGGAGTATGTATCAGGAATGGATGATCACGATCCCGCCGCTCACCGGGCCGGAGGAGCGCCGGGCCTACGTCTACGTGCCGGACGCCGCCTTTACCGACGGGGAGCTGCGCTTCCCGGTTTTGTATATGTTCGACGGGCAGAATCTCTTCGCCGACGCGGACGCCTCCTTCGGCAAGAGCTGGGGGATGCTCAAATACTTCACGGAGCACAACGTCCCCGTGATGATCGCGGCGCTGGAGTGCAACCACCACGACGAGGGCGAGCCCTGCGGGGGGCGGCTGTCGGAGTACTCTCCCTTTGATTTTTTCGACCGCCGCTGGGGGGACATCCGGGGCCGGGGAAAGCTCACCATGGATCACATCGTAAACGAGTTCAAGCCCTTTATCGACGAGCACTTTCCCACGCGGCCGGACCGGGAGAACACCTTCATCGCCGGCAGCTCCATGGGCGGGCTGATGACCCTCTACGCCCTGAGCGATTACGGGGATACCTTTTCCCGGGGCGCGGCGCTGTCCCCGGCCTTCAGCTTCGCTCCCCGGGAGGTGAAGGATATGATCCGCCGGAGCGACTGGACGGACAAGGTGCTGTATATGGACATGGGGGAGCGGGAGATGCGGGGGGCGCGCGCCCGGGCCCGCTTCGGAGAGATCACCTCCCTGCTGGTGAAGCAGGGGGCGCGGCTGGTCAGCCGGGTGGTGCCGGAGGGCATCCACTCGGAGATCACCTGGGAGCGGCAGATCCCCTTTTTCCTGCCCACGCTGCTTTACGGATTCGACGAGAGGTGAGAGATCATGGAGACAGCCTATTTTGAAGAGTACAGCCCCTCCCTGTCCCGGACCATGCCCATAAAGGTCTACGGCCACGGCGGCAAGCCCGTTTTGTTCATCCCCTGCCAGGACGGCCGGTTCTACGACTTTGAGAACTTCCATCTCACCGACACCTTCCGCGACTGGATCGACCGGGGGGAGTGCCTGGTGTTCGCCATCGACACCGTGGACGCCGAGACCTGGAGCGACCGGGGCGGCGACCCCTATTGGCGCATCCGCCGCCACGAAAACTGGATCGAGTACATCACCCGGGAGGCGGTGCCCTTCATCCGGCGCTATGCCAACGAAAAAAACGGCTGGAGCGGCTATCCGGGCATCATGACCTTCGGCTGCTCCATGGGGGCCACCCACGCGCTGAACCTGTATCTGCGTTTCCCGGACCTGTTCGACCGGTGCATGGCTCTCAGCGGGGTGTACAACGCCTCCTTCTTTATGGACGATTACATGGACGAGGTGGTCTACCGCAATTCCATCACCGATTATATGACCAATTTCCCCGCCGACCACCCCTTCATTGCCGAGTACAACCGCCACAGGGCGGTGGTGTGCGTGGGGCAGGGCGCCTGGGAGGAGCCCTGGAGCACCCGGTATCTGGATCAGCGCTTTCACGAGCTGGGCATCCACATCTGGGTGGACTACTGGGGCAGCGACGTGAACCACGACTGGCCCTGGTGGTATAAGCAGATCCCCTATTTTCTGCCCTACCTGCTGGAAACGGGAGGAGAACAATGAAGAATTTCGTATTTATTTCCCCGAATTTTCCGGACAACTACTGGCATTTCTGCCGTCGTCTCCGGGAAAACGGCCTGCGGGTGCTGGGGGTGGGGGACTGCCCCTACGACGCCCTGGCCCCGGAGCTGAAGGATTCCCTGGACGAGTACTACAAGGTGGACTCCCTGGAGGACTATGACGCCGTCTATCGGGCGGTGGCGTTTTTCATCCACAAGTACGGCCGGGTGGACTGGCTGGAGTCCAACAACGAGTACTGGCTGGAGCGGGACGCCCGGCTGCGGCAGGACTTCAACGTCGCCTCCGGCTTCCGCCCGGAGGACATGCCCTTTGTCAAGTGCAAGTCCCTGATGAAGCAGCGCTACGCCCTGGCCGGGATCCCCACCGCCCGCTTCCACATGGTGGACGACTTTGACGGCTGCGCCGCCTTTCTGCGGGAGGTGGGGGGAGCGGCGATCGTAAAGCCGGATAACGGCGTGGGCGCGGTGAGCACCTATCGCCTGGGCAGCGAGGCGGACCTGCGCGCCTTCCTGGCGGCGAAGGACGACGCGGCCTACATCATGGAGGAGTTCATCGATGGCACCGTCAATTCCTACGACGCCATCGTCAACAGCGCCGGCGAGCCTCTGTTCGAGACGGGCAACGTCACCCCCCGGAGCCTGATGGACGTGGTAAACGAAAACGGCAACAGCTGCTTTTACATCCGCAGCGCCCTGCCCGAGGACATCCGCTCCCGGGGACGGGCGGCGCTGAAGGCCTTCGGCGTGAAGAGCCGCTTCGTGCACTTTGAGTTTTTCCGGCTCAACGGCGATCAGCCCATGGGCAAAAAGGACGACGTGGTGGCGCTGGAGGTGAATATGCGGCCCAGCGGCGGCATCTCTCCGAGTATGATGAACTACGCCAACGGCACGGACGTATACAAGATCTGGGCGGACATGATCGCCTTTGACGCCACGGACAAGGGCCGGGAGGCCAGCCAGCTGTGCGTTTTTGCCGGCCGTCGGGACGCCCGGCGCTACGTGATGAGCCGGGAGGAGGTGCTCGGCGTCTACGGGCCCCACATCCGGGAGGAGGGCCGGGTGGATCCGGCCCTGGCCGCGGATATGGGAGAGTATATGTTCCTGGCCTGCTTCGATACCCTGGAGGAGGTCAACGCCTTCCTGGACCGGGTCTTTGCTGAGGTCTGAATATCCGGCGCATGATGCCCGCCGCGGTCTCCGCGGCGGGCATCATCGGCTTTCTTCGAGTTTTTCACCCAGCGGGAAAACCGGGATCATAAGGCGGCGCTTACGCCGGTCAAAGGCGTGTTCGGACCGCGGACGACAGCAAAACCCCGCGCCGCAAGAGAATCATAAACGGATATTGAGAATCACCGACGGGTTTGATATAATAGCGGCGAAAACGCAAAAAGGAGCCTGATCATATATGAAACTTGGCATCGTGGGACTGCCCAACGTGGGCAAGAGCACTCTTTTCAACGCCCTCACCGGGGCCGGAGCCGAGACCGGCAGCTACACCAACGCCGCGGCCAAGCCCAACCTGGGCTCGGCCAAGGTGCCCGACGAGCGGCTGGACTGGCTGGCGGAGTACTATCATCCGAAAAAATACTCTCCCGCCTCCATCGACTTTGTGGACGTGGCGGGCATCGGCCGCGGCGGCGGTAAGGGCAACGCCCTGCTCCAGACCATCCGCCAGACCGACGCGCTGGTACACGTGGTGCGCTGCTTTGAAAACGAGGAGCTGTTCCTGGACGCCGCCGACCCCCGTCGGGACGCCGAGGATCTGGACACCGAGCTGATCCTGGCGGACATGGAGGTGGTGGAGCGGCGGCTGGACAAGGCCCGCAAGGCCTCCAAGAGCGGGGACAAAAAGTCCAAACGGGAGGCCGAGATGTGCCAGGCTCTGCTGGACCATCTCTCCGAGGGGAAGAGCGCACGATCCTTCCCCTTCACCGAGGAGGACGCGGACATCCTCCAGGACGGGGGACTGCTTACCGTCAAGCCGGTGATCTACGCCGCCAACATGGACGAGAAGGGCATGGCCGATCACGCCAACAACCCCCACTTCCGGGCGCTGCAGGCCATGGCGGAGGAGCAGGGCGCCGCGGTGCTGCCCGTGGCGGCCAAGTTTGAAGAGGACATCGCAGACATGGATGCCGAGGAGGCCGCCATGTTCATGGAGGAGCTGGGTCTCACCCAGCGGGGCCTGGACCGGCTGATCCGCACGTCCTACGATCTGCTGGGCTACATCTCCTTCCTCACCGCCGGAGAGGACGACGTCCACGCCTGGACCATCGTCCGGGGCACCAAGGCTCCCCGGGCCGCCGGCAAGATCCATTCGGACATCGAGCGGGGCTTCATCCGGGCGGAGATCGTGGCCTTTGAGGATCTCAAGGCCTGCGGCACCATGGCCGCCGCCCGGGAAAAGGGACTGATCCGTCTGGAGGGCAAGGACTACGTGATGCAGGACGGGGACGTGACCAACTTCCGCTTCAATGTCACCAAATAACCTCCCCGGGAAAAAACGCATTGAGCTGCTGGACGCCTGGCGGGGCACGGCGGTGATCGTGATGATCTTCTGGCACCTGGCCTGGGATCTGGGCGCGGTGGGGGTCTTTCCCCAGGAGCGGATGTTCGGCCCGGCGGCCACGGCGGCGCGCTACTTCATCGTGTTCAGCTTCGTGCTTCTCTCGGGGATCTCTGCCCGCCTGTCCCGCAGCAACCTCCGCCGGGGGGCAAAGACGCTGCTGTGCGCCCTGGGCGTCACGGGGGTGATGTACCTGGCGGGGGACCCGGTGTGGTTCGGGATCCTGCACCTGCTGGGGTGCTGCATGCTGCTCTACGCTGCCGTGGGCCGGTGGTTTGACAGAGTCCCTGCCGGACCGGCCGCCGCGGTGTGCCTGGCGCTGTTCATCGCCTTTTTCAACGTGCCCACCGCCGTGCGGGTGAGCGTGCCCTGGACGTGGATGTTCGGCTTTCGCACCGAGGCGTTCTACTCCTCGGACTACTATCCGCTGCTGCCCTGGGGGTTCCTGTTCTTCCTGGGTTCGGTGCTGGGCCGTCGGGCGGGGGAGCTGCCGGAGCGGAGGTGCCCCGGCTGGCTGTGCTGGATCGGACGGCACGCCCTGGTGATCTATCTCGTCCACCAGCCGGTGCTGGTGGGGCTCACGGCCGCGTTCACCGGCCGCTTCCCCTGGGACTGAGGCCCGACCCTTGACAGATCGGCGGTTTGGTGATACCATGCCCCCAAGGCGTTGAAGGGAAACGACCGGAGCTATCTTCTGCCAGAGAGGGGCCGCCGCGGCTGAGAGCTGCCCCGAAGAGAAGGCCGGAGTCGACCGTCCCGGAGCCGGCGGGAGGAAATGCCCGCCCGGAGGCGACCGTTAGAGCGCAGCCTGAGTGAAATATCAGGGTGGAACCGTGTATTTTTTATGCACCCCTGTGCCGTTGCCGGGGGTGCATTTATTTATTTGGAGGAGAGACAAATGGCGGATAATTTTGAATTCAACTGGGAAAACCCCGAATACCGGAAAATGTACCATCACACCAGCAGCCACGTGATGGCCCAGGCCATCCAGCGGCTGTATCCGGGCACCAAGTTTGCCATCGGCCCGGCCATCGACGAGGGCTTTTACTATGATGTGGACAGCGAGCACGTCTTCACCCCCGAGGATTTCCCCGCCATCGAGGCGGAGATGCGCAAGATCTGCAAGGAGAAGATCAAGCTGGAGCGGTTTGAGCTGCCCCGGGCCGAGGCGCTGGCGCTGATGGAGAGTCTGGACCAGCCCTACAAGGTGGAGCTGATCAACGACCTGCCGGAGGACGCGGTGATCTCCTTCTACCGGCAGGGGGACTTTACCGACCTGTGCGCCGGGCCCCATCTGGATTCCACCGGCCGCATCAAGGGCAACGGCATGAAGATCACCAGCGCCACCGGCGCTTACTGGCGGGGGGACTCCAACCGCAAGATGCTCCAGCGGCTCTACGCTGTCAGCTTCCCCAACAAGGACATGCTGGACGAGTACCTGCAGCGCATCGAGGAGGCCAAGAAGCGGGACCACCGCCGTCTGGGCAAGGAGCTGGGCCTGTTCGCCTTCCGGGACGAGGCCCCCGGCTTCCCCTTCTACCTGCCCAAGGGCATGGTGCTGCGCAACACGCTGATCGACTACTGGCGGTCGGTACACAAGAAATGGGACTACGTGGAGATCTCCACGCCTCAGATCATGCGCCGCACCCTGTGGGAGACCTCCGGCCATTGGGATCACTACAAGGAAAACATGTACACCACCGTCATCGACGGGGAGGACTTCGCCATCAAGCCCATGAACTGCCCCGGCAGCATCCTGGTGTACGACCTGGAGCCCCACTCCTACCGGGACCTGCCTCTGCGCTACGGTGAGCTGGGTCTGGTCCACCGCCACGAGCTCTCCGGCGCCCTTCACGGCATGTTCCGGGTGCGCTGCTTCACCCAGGACGACGCCCACATCCTGCTGGCCAAGGAGCAGATCAAGGATGAGGTCATCCGCATCGCCAGCTTGTTTGACGAGGTGTACTCCCTCTTCCGGCTGCCCTACAAGATCGAGCTGAGCACCATGCCCGAGGACCACATCGGCACTGAGGCCGACTGGGAGGTGGCCACCGCGGCTCTGGCCGACGCCATCACCTCCATCGGCAAGACCTACGAGGTCAACCCCGGCGACGGCGCCTTCTACGGCCCCAAGCTGGACTTCCACATCCAGGACTCCCTGGGCCGTACCTGGCAGTGCGGCACCATCCAGCTGGACTACCAGCTCCCCGGCCGCTTCAACCTGGAGTACACCGGCGCCGACGGCGAGAAGCACTGCCCCGTGATGATCCACCGGGTGGTCTTCGGTTCCATCGAGCGGTTCATCGGCATCATCACCGAACATTTCGCCGGGGCCTTCCCGGTGTGGCTGGCCCCCGTGCAGGCCCGGATCATGACCATTACCGACCGGGCCGACGAGGCCGCGGAGAAAGCGGCTGCCGCGCTGGAGGCCGCGGGCATCCGTGTGGAGTGCGATCTGCGCAACGAGAAGATCGGCAAGAAGATCGCCGAGGGCCGGGTCCAGAAGATCCCCTATCTGCTGGTCATCGGCGACAAGGAGGCCGAGAACGGCACCGTAGCGGTGCGCTCCCGGGCCGGAGACGAGGGGGCTGTGCCTCTGGACGAGTTCATCGCCCGGGTCCGTGACGAGATCAACACGAAAAAAATGTGATCCGCTGCAGAAATTGACATCATAAATCAAAATCCTCCCTCTCAAACTAAGAGAAACCGTTTGAGAGGGAGTTTCATACTGTTTGAAAAGCCCTGCAGAGCCTGCGCCCGCCGATGCAGACGCAGTGCGATCCATTTTTCCCGGCGACATGTGCGTCGGGAAAAATACCTCTCGGCCGGCAAACGTGCGAGCTGTGGCTGTCGGCGCACAGCGAGTGCGCTGCCGACGGCCGCTGCCTCAAAGGAGAGCCCAGCGCAGCGGGTCTCCTTTGAAGCGTGGCGCGGCGAAGCCGAGCGGCACGCAAAAATCCTCCCTCTCAAACTAAGAGAAACCGTTTGAGAGGGAGTTTTTATCATGTTCTATTCGCGCAGACGGCTGTGCCTGGCTCTGGCCGTGATCTTTGCCGTGAACGTCGCGGTGATCCTGCTGGCCCAGAGCGCCCTGGCCGCCTCCTATAAACGGGGCTCCACCGGGAGCGTGGTGACCCAGATCCAGCAGAAGCTCTCCGCCTGGGGGTATTACGACGGAGCCGTGGACGGAGTCTACGGCAGCCGCACCGAGGAGGCGGTCCGGTATTTTCAGCGCAAAAACGGTCTGACGGTGGACGGCAAGGCCGGCGCCCAGACACTGGCGGCCATGGGCATCTCCACCGCCGGCACGGTGGAGACCTCCACCGCCGGGGACGAGGCGCTGCTGGCCCGGCTCATCAGCGCCGAGGCGAGGGGGGAGAGCTACCAGGGCCAGGTGGCGGTGGGAGCGGTGGTGATGAACCGCATCGCCCATCCCTCCTTTCCCAACACCATGGCCGGGGTGATCTATCAGCGGGGGGCGTTCTCCTGCCTGGACGACGGCCAGTTCGACCAGCCGGTGGCCCAGAGCGCCTATCAGGCCGCCCGGGACGCCATGAACGGCTATGATCCCACCGGCGGGGCCATCTACTATTTCAACCCCGCCACCGCCACCAGCAAGTGGATCTGGTCCCGGCCCCTGCTGGTGACCATCGGGCAGCACCGATTCTGCGCGTAGGCATTGCATTTTTCGATCTCCCTGTGATATAATCATCATTCAGATAAGATAATGTTGGAAAGGGGGATCGCCATGGCATTCTGCAAAAAGTGCGGGGCTTATATTCCCATTGACGAGACGGCTTGCCCGGCCTGCGGCTACGATCCGGAGGCGGAGGCAAAAGCTGAGGCGGAGGCCAAGGCCAAAGCGGAAGAGGAGGCCCGCCGGGCCGAGCGGGAGGCCCAGTCCTGGGCGGCCCGGGAGAAAGCCCGGGAGGAAGAGGAGCGCCGCCGGGCCGAGCAGCGCCGACAGTGGGAAGAGCGCCGGAAGCAGGGCTTTACCGGCGGCGCCGCCCAGAGTCAGTATACCTCCCAGCGCACCGGACAGAGCAGCGCCTCCCAGGGCCAGTACGCCTCCCAGCGCACCGAGAACACCTGGGCGCCGCCCTGGACCCAGGGCACGGGGCAGAGCACCTCCCAGTCCGGCTACGGCACCTACTCCCAGCAGCGGGAGCAGGCCCGGGAGTCTGTGGAAAACCAGAAGCTCTCCGTGCTGTCCTACCTGGGGCCGCTGCTGTTCATCCCCATGTTCCTGCGGGGGAACGACGATTTTGCCCGTTACCACACCAACCAGGGACTGGTGCTGATGATCGCCACGGCCCTGGGCACTACGCTGGCCAGCTGGAGCGGACTGGGCCTTGCGTCGGCCGCAGTCAGTATTTTCAACCTGTACTGCGTCGTTAAGGGCATCGGCAACGTGCTCAAGGGAAAGAAGGAGCCCCTGCCGCTGATCGGACAGATCAAGCTGTTTTAAGACCATTTACTGCAAAGGAGCGAAGCAATGAAAGCAAAAGTCTATTTCACCCGTGAGGTCACCCCTGAAAAGGTTGTGGAGCTCTATCGCGCCCTGGGCGTGACGCTGCCCGGCAGCACCGCCGTCAAGGTACACTCCGGCGAAGAGGGCAACCAGAACTTTCTGCGTCCCGCGTTCTGGGCGCCCATGGTCAAGGAAGTAAACGGCACTGTGGTGGAGTGCAACACCGCCTACGAGGGGGAGCGCAATTCCACCGAGAAGCACCGTCGGGTGCTGCGCAAGCACGGCTGGGCCGACGCCTTCCCCATCGACCTGCTGGACGCCGAGGGGCCCGATCTGGTGTGGCCCATCCCCGGGGGCAAGGTCATCAAGGAGGATTACGTGGGCAAGGACTGGGCCAACTACGACTCCATGCTGGTGCTGGCCCATTTCAAGGGCCATCCCATGGGCGGCTACGGCGGAGCGCTCAAGCAGCTCTCCATCGGCTGCGCCTCCAGCGAGGGCAAGGCCTGGATCCATTCCGCCGGACGCACCCGTGACCAGTTCGATCTGTGGGACAAGCTGCCGGAGCAGGACCGGTTCCTGGAGGCTATGGCGGACGCCGCCTGGGCGGTGAACGACCACTTTGCCGGCAAGGTGGCCTATATCAACGTGATGAAGAACATCTCCGTGGACTGCGACTGCTGCGCGGTGGCGGAGGATCCCTGCATGAAGGACATCGGGGTTCTGGCGTCTCTGGACCCGGTGGCCATCGACCAGGCCTGCATCGATCTGGTGTACGCCGCCGTGGACGACCCCGGCCAGAAGCACTTCCTGGAGCGGGTGGAGTCCCGCAACGGCGTCCATACCATCGAGGCCGCCGCCCAGCTGGGCGTGGGCAGCCGGGAGTACGAGCTCATCGAGCTGTAACGGCCCGGGGGGACCTGGACCATTCTTCAATGAAAAGAGCGGATGCGAATTATATTCCATGTAATTCGCATCCGTCCTTTTTGAGAGCGGGAGGAAAGGTTTTGTGAAACGGTTTTTTGGAGAAAGCTGGATCTCCGACACCCTGGTGGAGATCCTGGGCAGCATACTCACAGGCATAGCCATCTATAACTTCGCCGTGCCGGCGGCCTTTCCCATGACGGGCTTTTCCGGCGTGGCACTGATTTTTTACCGGCTGTTCGGTCTGCCCATCGGCATCATGACCATCGTGCTGAATATCCCGGTGGCGATCCTGTGCTACCGGCTCATCGGGCGGCCGTTTTTCTTCAAATCTCTCCGGTGCATGGTACTGTCCTCTCTGTTCATCGACTATCTGGCCCCGCTGCTGCCCCAGTACACCGGGGGACGGATGGTGGCCGCCATCTGCACCGGCGTTCTGGGGGGTCTGGGCTACGCCATGATCTATCTGCGCAATTCCTCCACCGGAGGCTCGGACTTTATCGTTATGGCGGTCAAGGCGGTGCGTCCCCACGTGCAGCTGGGCCGGATCATTTTTATCACCGACGCGATCATCATCGGCGTGGGCGGGCTGATCTTCCGGGATTTCGACGGGGTGATCTATGGGCTGATCATCGACTACATATACGCCATCGTCACCGACCGGATCATGTACGGCATGAACGCCGGAAAGCTGGCCCTGGTGGTCACCGATTACGGCAAGGCCACCGCCGACAAGATCGACGAGCTCTGCGGCCGGGGCGCTACCATCATCAAAGCCCAGGGCGGCTACCGGCTGGACAGCCGGGACGTGGTGATGTGCGCCTGTTCCACCAAGGAGATGGTCACCGTGGAAAAGGCCGTCAAACAGATCGACCCCCGGGCGTTCACCGTGATCCTGGAGTCCAACGAGGTGTTGGGCGAGGGCTTCAAGAGCTTCCGGGTGGCAGAAAAAAAGGAGGACTGACAATGAAAAAGATGCGCGTTCTATCGATCCTTATGGCGCTGGCCCTGGCGCTGACCGCCGCCGGCTGCGGGAACAGCAGACCCGCCCCCGCTGCGTCTCCCACCCCTGCTCCCACGGAGGAAGCCACCCCGGCTCCCACGGAAGAGCCTACCCCTGCTCCCACGGAGGAGCCCACCCCGGAGCCCACGGAAGAACCTGCTCCGGAGCCCACGGAGGAGCCTGGGGCGGACGCCCATGGAGAGCTGACGGGCAGCTGGGACGGCCAGGTCTACACCAACGGGTATCTGGGCATGAAATGCACGCTGCCCCAGGGCTGGCAGCATCTGGACGACGAGCAGCTGCTGGAGATGAGCGGCATGACCGGAGAGGTCATCAAGGACGAGACCATCTCTCAGGCCGTGGAGGAAGCGCTGCAGGAGGGCCGCGTGTTCTTCGCCATGTTTGCCGGCTCCGGCGACGGACGGTGCAACTTCAATCTGAGCTTTGAAAGGCTCAATGCCATGCAGACCCTGGCCCTGTCGGAGGAGAACTACATCGCCCTCTCCGAGCCCCAGCTCAAGACCTCCCTGGAGTCCATGGGCGTCACCGGCTACAGCTCCGAGACGGTCACCGTGACCATGGGAGGACGGGAGATGCCCGCCGTGCGCATCAGCGGGGAGATCAACGGCACGCCCCTCTGGGAGCTGGTGACGGTGTACAAGCTCAACGGCTATATGGTCTCCTCCTCCTTCACCAGCGTGGGGGAGGATCGTCTGGAGGATATGCAGTCCATGTGGTCTCCGCTGGAGTGATATAACGATAACAACAGGGCGCCGCGGCTTTGGCCGCGGCGCCCTGTTGTTATTCCTCATCCAGAGGGTAGATCCGGTAGATCACGAGAAACGCGCCTTTGTGCTTTCCGTTGACCAGGATGTCGTCCAGACCGTCGTACCGGCGGCTGCGCTCGTCGGAGTTGAAGCGGTTGAACACCTCCCAGTCGCCCCCCGGGCCGGGGTCATAGACCGCGGCAAAGGTGTGCAGTCCCTTCTGGGGCATGAACCGCCGGTTCCATATGGCCATGAGGAACACCGCCCCCGGCGTCAGGGAGCGCAGCTCCGCCTGCCGACGCAGGGAGGCGGGGGTGACCATACGGGCCTGGGCGCCGCAGCGCCGCAGCAGGGGACCAAAATACGGCACCGCCCCGAAGTGCCCGCCCAAGCGCAGGTATCCGCCCTTCTCCATGTCCCGGATGACGTCCGCCAGGGGGCGGGGCCGTCCCAGCTGCCGCAGAGCGTTGTAAACGGCGATGGATTCGCATCCGGCCCGACCCACGTTGGAATAGCCGAAGGTCATCTCCGCCAGACCCTTCCGGCCCTGGCCGTTGAGCATGCCCCGCCCGTCCGCGGCCTGGCCGGGGTCAAAGCGAAGGTTCGATTCATAGTGGCGGCGGACCTGCTTTCGGGTGAAGAACAACCAAGATCCCTCCCTGGATGAAAGTACGGAATATAGGACTTCCAATGGCGTATACTCAGGCCGTAAGATGAAGAAAGGCAGGAGGTACAAGCCATGCGAGGATACTACACCAACGGCGGTTATTACGGAAAAGTGGGCGAACGGTACGTCCTGTTCGCCAGCGAGTCGGATTATTTTGAGTTTATGGAGGAATGATCTTCTCTGAGCGGGGCATACTCTCTGCGGGTGATGAACGTGAAGGATATGCCGCTGCACACGCAGTTCGGAGTGGACTTCGGCCGGGCTCTGACGGAAAACGCCGCGGCCCAGCGGGTCTATGAGACCATGACGCCGGAGGACCGGGAAAAGCTGCGCCGCCGGGTGGCGGAGGCCTCTTCCCCCGACCAGCTCCGGGAGATCGTGGATTCCATGGTGGGCTCCCAGCCGGGGCATCCGCCCTATCAGCTCTGAGAGAGCCCTTTTGTGGAAAAACCGCCGACGGTGTCGGCGGTTTTTCTCTTGGTTTCGGGATTACTCGGCAACGTACAGCGGCAGGTAGATGGCCTGACCCACGTAGAAGGTGGTCATGTTTTCCCGGTTGTTCAGCCGCTGCAGGAAGGTGACGTTGTTGTTGTAGTTCAGCCCGTATTTCACACACAGGTCGTAAACGGTGTCCCCGGCCACCAGGGTGTGCTTCATGATCTTGTAGTAGGGGCCGGAGGAGGGATAGGTGGTGGAGGGGATCAGGATCACCTTGCCGGGCAGCAGGTAATTGTAGCTGGCGATGTTGCTCAGCTGCATGATCCGATCGTAGTTGGACATGAAGTCCACGCCCATCTCCGCGCACACGCCGGAGACGGTCTCGCCGGCCTTGAGCACGTGGGGGATGATGAGGTACTCCAGCGTGTCCTCCGCCGGGACGTTGGCCGGAGCCGGAGTGGCGGTGGGGGCCACGGTGGCCGCCCCGGAGGGAGCGGGAGTGGGAGTGGCCGTGGGCGCAGGAACGGCGGTGGGCGCCGGGGTTGTGCCGGGCACCGGGGTAGGCGTCGCGCCGCTGGGGGCGGCCACGTACATAGGCATGTACAGCGTCTCGCCCACGTAGTAGCTGGACAGATCCTTGCGGTTGTTCAGCTGCTGGATCAGACCGCTGTAGGCGCCGAAGTCCAGCCCGTATTTCAGGCACAGACCGTAGACCGTGTCGCCGGCCACTACGGTGTGGGCCATGATCTTGTAGTAGGAGCCGGAGGCGGGCTGGGTCTTGGTGGGGATCAGCAGCACCTTCCCGGGCATCATATAATTATAGTTGGCGATGTTGTTGATCTTGGCGATGGTGTCGGACACGCTCATGAAGTCCACGCCCATCCCCGCGCACACGCCGGAGACGGTCTCGCCGGCCTGGAGCACGTGCTGGGCCAGATAGCCGTTCACCGTGTCGCCGGTGGGGGCCGCCGGAGTGGCGGTGGCCGGAGCCGGGGTAGTGCCGGGGGCCGGGGTGGCCGTGGCGGGAGCCGGAGAGGTATCCGTACCGGCAGGGGTGATGTACAGCGGCAGAATAAACACCTGACCGGCCATGAAGGTGGCCAGGTTGGTATTCAGCGCCGAGAGCAGGTTGTAGTTGGCGTTGTAGTCGATGCCGTAGCTCTGGCACAGGCCGGCGGGCGTCTCACCTGCCACCAGGGTGTGGGCCAGCAGGGAGTAGTAGGGCGCGTCGGTGGTGGCCGTAGTGGAGGGCAGCCACAACAGCTTGCCGGGCATCATATAATTATAGTTGGTGATGCCGTTGATCTTGCCGATGGCGGCAAGATTCGTGTTGAAGTCAATGCCTTTCTTCTCGCAGACGCCGTAGATGGTGTCCCCCGCCTGGAAGGTATAGGACACCAGGTATCCGGCGACCTTGTCGTCGGCAGCGGAGGCGGTCACGGCTGTACCCGCGATCATGACCACCGTCATACACACTGCCAGCAGCAGGGATGTCAGTCTTTTTTTCATATGATTCGTCTCCCTCCGGCGGCAAAAGCCGCGTTCAAGTGTTTTGTCTTATGCTCACTTGAGCAGTGTGATGGGTTCAATGTCGATCCAGTTGACGCCGGTCTTGCTGCCCTGGGGATCCAGGCGGTCCTGGGCGATCTTGCCGGCGTAGACCATGGTGTCGTTCTCCAGCACCAGGGTGTACTGCAGATCTTCGCTTCTGTCGTCGGCAAACAGGCTCTCTCTGGTCAGCAGCTGAGCGGGGAAGGGGTCCGACCACTCCAGCGTGTAGAGCCGCATGTCTCCCGGAAAGCTCCCCAGAGGGGGATCGCTGATCCGGTGGGCGTGCCACAGCCCGGTGACGGCGCCGTTGGCGTACTCCACCAGCGCACGGTCGGTCATGGTGTAAAGCAGGTAGGTGTCGTTCCCCTGGGGGATGAACTCGGTGAACTCCACCAGCGTGTCGTCCACCCAGGCCCGCACCCGGAAGGAACCCCGGGCGCCGCCGCATTCCCACCGGCAGCGGCCGGAACGGTCCACCGCCGTGCCGGAGGTCTTGTCAACGTAGGTATACACGGCCTCCCAGCATCCCGGGGCGATGCGGCTGAGCACGGCGTCGGGATAGGCGGCGCGCAGCGACTCCTGGGCTGCGGCGGTGTTGTCCGCCTCCAGCGTACTGCCCAGAGCGGGGTAAGCGGTGTTGAAGGGGGCGTACACCAGCATCAGGTAGTTGGAGTTCATATAGTAGCTGTCGGGATAACGGTTTTCCAGAATGGCGTTGTGGGTCTCCAGCCGGCGGGTGACTTCATCCAGCAGAGCGCCGTAAACAGTGAGGTAGTTCATATAGGCCTCGGCATAGGTCACACCCGGGGTGCTTTCCGCGGTCAGGGTATCCTCCGCCGGGTCAGGTTCGGCCGTGGCCGTGACCTGTGAGGGCTGTTTGGACCCGCCGCATCCGGCCAGCGCCAGGATCAGGGCGGCGCAGAGCAGCAGTACGATAAGTCTGCGTGGCATGTTTATCCTCCTTATAAAGGGGCAGATTAGACCCACTTTGACATATTAACATAATAGTATGCCATAAACGGCGGTTTTTGCAAGACCCGAAAGGACTTTTTTACAGGAAAAAAACGGAAAATTTCAAAAAATTTCAATAATTGACGGCGAGGGAGCTCACGGTCCGGCGCGGAAGCCTGCTTGAGATCCTTCGTCGCGTTGCTCCTCAGGATGACAAGCGGCAGGGACCCCGGTTCCGTGTCCTCCCGAGCGCAGCGAGGGAGGTCTCATCTGTCATTCTGAGCGCAGCGAAGAATCTCATATAGACTTCCACTTGTTGCGTATGAGGGAGATACTCAGTCCCGTGGGTTTTCTTTTTGCGACCCCCATTCTTTCTTTTGTAAAAGAAAGAATGCGCCTCGCGGGTGGAAGAAAGAAAACGCGGGGGGCTCCACCAAGCCACCCCCCGGCCCCCCCTAAGACTGTGCGTTGTGCATAGCCGTGGGGAGCTCCCGGGAGGTAGTCCGTATGGGCTCCGGGACAGAACGGCCGCTTGCGCTGGGTTCCGTGTCATCCCGAGCGCAGCGAGGGATCCCGTCGTCCTGCGCGGAAATCTTATGGGATCCTTCGTCGCTTTGCTCCTCAGGATGACAAGAGTTGGTGCGGCTCCTTGTGACAGGCACTTATCAGCGGCAGCGGTAATAGAGGCTGAACGTGTCGATGAAGGCGGCTGGGCCGCGGAGCCTGTGGTCTCAGGGGGTGCAGGGGCGGCTCTTAAGCCCCTGCTGATGCTTTTCTTTGCCAGCGTTTCTTTTCGCATCATTTACGAAAAGAAATGCTGAAGAAAAGAATCACAGACGAGACAGAGTATCTCCCTCAAACGTAATAAGTGGACGTCTATATGAGCTCCCTCGCTGCGCTCGGGATGACAAGCGAATAACACACAAAGTAAAAGCCTATTCGGGATCCTTCGTCGCGGACGCTCCTCAGGATGACAGGCGGGCGACATACTGCGCGGAAGCCGTATGGGATCCTTCGTCACGTTACTCCTCGGGAGGACGGGCACGCAACATACTGTGTGAAAGACTGTGAGAGTTTTTTCGCAGTGCTCAGAAGGACAAGGACCAATGCAAAAGGACCCGATCCCTCGGGTCCTTTTGCGCATAGAGTGGCGATCAGTTCACGTCGTCCTCCACCGCCTCGGGAGGCAGCTCCAGATGGGCGGGGTTCTTCATAAAGTACTTGAGGCACTTGAGCGCGCTGGCGTAGTAATAGCTGTCCACGATCCGCTCGTCGCAGGTGATGCGGTAATCCACGTAATGGTGCTCCCGCATCAGACCGTCCTCGTCGGCCTCCCGGTTCTTGCGCCGGGCGCCGAAGGAAATGGCGCAGGGGATGTTGCCGAAGTCCGGCAGAGTGTGATCCGCCGGCACGATCCCCAGTGAGCCCAGATCGATAACGGTCAGGGAGCCGTGGAAGGGGCTGGCGTCCAGCCAGCTCCGGGGAAGCCAGTCAAAGTAATCCAGGAACCGGGCCACCCGGGTGACTGCCCGCACCAGGAACCGGGGCAGACGCATCAGCAGCTCGGCGATGCGCTCCGGCTCGCTGACGGCCACGTCGGCCTTCACCCCGTCCACCGCCTCGCTGAGACGGCGGTACACGTCAAAAACCGTGTCCGTAGGGGAGAAGGACACCTTAACGCTGGTCTCCGAGGCGCTGGAGCTGGCCCCGCGCTTCACGCTAAGCACCACCTGCACCTCGTTGCGGGCGTAGAGCCGCCGTCCGGAGACGAACCGGTTGATGCCCGGACGCATGGACACTGTGCGCACATAGGCCGCCACCAGCAGGTGGATGAAGCCCAGACCGGCCCATCCCTCGGCCCGCTTCTGGCGGAGCCACTGCTCCACGCCGCTCACCTCCAGACTGTCGGTGACGGAGCACTGGGCCTCGCTCCGGCGGCGGAGGAGGTAGGGTATGAGACGTTGATAGGCGCTCAGCGAGCGGAGCTGCCGGCCTTCCCGGCGGTCGCTGGCGCGCTTTGCATAGCCAAGATCAGCCATAAAATGCTCCTTTTTATCATACAAGATCGTCTATCCACATTATAAATGAAATCCTGTGATTTGAAATTATACATTTTGCAGGAATCTTTTTCAATAGGAAATTGACGATATCGTCATTTTTTGAAATCAAATTTGGTCAAATGAGATAAATTCATGGGATGCAAAAGATTTTTTAAGGCTTTTTAACATTGTAACTTGCAATTGCCGTTTGTTTCGATATAATAAATAATGTTTAAAATTTCGCACCGTCAGGAGGTGTTAGAATGGCATTGGAAGCAATCGCCGCCGTTGAAGAAGCGGAGGCGGCGGCGAACCGTCGTCGGGCGGAGGCTGCCCAGCAGGCCAAGCAACTGGCCGCCGCGGCGCTCTCCCGGGGAAAGGACGCCGTAAAGGCTGCCCTGGATCAGGCCGAACAGTCGCTGCAGGACGTGGAAAAGCAGGCGGACGAGCGGATCGCCGCTGATACCGAGCGTATTCGCGCCGAGACCCGGGCGACCATGGACGAGCTGAGATCCCGGGCCGAAACACGGCTTGGTGAGGCCGCCGAAATAATTGTGGAAAGGATTGTGAACGGATCATGAGCATTGTAGCCATGAAAAAGCTGCGGCTCATCGCGGTTCGTTCCCAGAAAGAGGCGATCCTGCAGGATCTGATGCTGCTTGGCTGTGTGGAGGTCTCCGAGCCGTCCGCGGAGCCGGAGGAGGAGCTGCTTCGCACGTTGACGCGCAGCAGCGGCGAGGGCGCCATGGAGCGCCACGCCCAGCAGACGAAGATCCTCAACGCGCTTCGCGTTCTGGACCAGTACGCCCCCTACAAGCGCGGGCTCCTGGAGCCCCGGCCCGAGGTGGCTATGGATCTGTTCCTGGACGAGAACGCCCTGAAGGAAGACCTTTCCACCTCCGACAGGATCCTGGCCCTGGATGGAGAGATCCGCAACCTGTCCGCCCGGGAGAGCCGGGAACGGAGCGTGCTGGAATCCCTGATCCCCTGGGAAAACATGGACCTGCCGCTGGAATGCAAGGGAACGAAGACCTGCGATCTGCTGCTGGGCGCATTGCCCGTGACGGTGACCGCCATGGAGGCGGAGGGCGCTCTTACGGAGCTGGCCGCCGACGTGACGGAGATCTCCGCCGACAATTCCGACCGCTACATCGCGGTCGTCTACCGGAAAGAGCTCCGGGAGGACGTGCTCTCCGCTTTGCGGGGGCTGAACTTCTCCCAGATCTCCCTGTCCGGACTCACCGGCACCGCCCGTGAAAATATCGCCCTGTGCCAGCAGCGGCTGGACGAGCTGGCCGCCGAAAAGAAAACCAAGGCGGATGCGCTGGCCGCCGAAGGCACCAACCGCAAGGCGCTGCAGACCGGTGCCGACGCCCTCAACGGCCTGATCTCCAAGGAAGAGGCCGCCGCCCGGGCGCTGAACACCGAGAGCACCTTCTTCTTCGAGGGCTGGACCTCCGCCCCCGAGGAGAAAAAGCTCCTGGAGGTGCTGAACAAATACGACTGCGCCTGGGAGCTGAGCGATCCCACTCCGGAGGAATACCCCGACGTGCCGGTGCAGCTGCGCAACAGCAAGCTGGTGGCCCCCATGAACATGGTCACCAACATGTACGCGCTGCCCGCCTACGACGGCGTGGACCCCAACCCGCTGATGTGGTTCTTCTTCATCCTGTTTTACGGCATGATGATGGCGGACATGGGCTACGGCCTGATCATGATCGTCATCGCCCTGCTGGCCATGAAGAAGGCCAAGCCCAGAGGACCCACGGTGAAGTACATGTTCCCGCTGCTGGGCCTGTGCGGTGTGACGACGTTCCTTTTCGGCGCCGCCACCGCCAGCTTCTTCGGCGACCTGATCCCCCAGATGGTGAAGATCCTCAACCCCGGCACCACCTTCACCCAGCTGTGGAAGCCGCTGTTTGACCCTCTGAACGACGCCGTCAACGTACTGCTGGGCGCTCTGGCTCTGGGCGTGGCCCAGATCTTCACGGGCATGGCCATCAGCACCGTACATAAGTTCAAGAAGGGCAAAACTCTGGACGCGCTGTTCAACGAGATCACCTGGTACGTCATCCTCATCGGCGCGGTGCTGGCGATCCTGAAGATCACCCCCATCGTGCTGTACGCCGGCGCCGCGCTGCTGCTGGCGGGCTGCGTTTACAACGCCGCTCAGGAGACCAAAAACCCGGCCCTGATCGTTGTCAAAACGGTCACCGGTGTGGTGGGCTCGCTGTACAACAACATCTCCGGCTACTTCAGCGATATTCTGTCCTACTCCCGTCTGATGGCCCTGATGCTGGCCGGCGCGGTCATCGCGCAGGTGTTCAACACCCTGGGCGCCATGACGGGCAACGTGATCACCTTCTTTATCATCGCCATGATCGGCAACGGTCTGAACTTCGCGCTGAACATCCTGGGCTGCTTCGTGCACGACATGCGTCTGCAGTGCCTGGAGTTCTTCGGTCGGTTCTATGAGGACGGCGGCAGAGAGTTCCGTCCCATTGGAATAAGCACAAATTATATTGATATAGTGTAAAAAAGGAGGAAAATTAAAATGAGTTTTCTGAGTGATTTCGGCGGTATCGCCCTGACCCTTCTGGGCTCCGGCCTGGCCGTGGGTCTCAGCTGTGTTGGTTCTGCCCAGGGCACCGGCATCGCCGGTGAGGCCGGCGCCGGCCTTCTCAGCGAGGATCCTTCCAAATCCGGTAAGGTCATGGTCCTGCAGCTGCTCCCCGGCACCCAGGGTCTGTACGGCCTGGTGGTTTGGTTCTTCTGCCTGATCCGCAGCGGCATCATGGGCGGCGGCGCCTCCATCGAACTGCTCAACGGATTCCAGTATTTTGCCGCCTGCATCCCCATGGCGCTGGGCGGCTGGCTGTCCGCCGTGGCTCAGGGCCGCGTGGCTGCCGCTTCCATCAACATTCTTGCCAAAAAGCCCGACGACTGGTCCAAGGGCCTGATCCTCTGCGGCATCGTGGAGTTCTACGCCATCCTTTCCCTGCTGGCTTCCATGCTGATGCTGCTGAACCTGTGATCCCGGAGAAGGGGGCACAGACCATGAACGGTATCGATAAAATCACAAAACAGATCGCCTCTGAGGCCCAGGCGGAGATCGACGCCGTCCTGGCCGAGGCCGAGGCGAACGCCGCCGACATCGCGGCGGAGTACGCCAAAAAAGCCGAGGCGGAAGCGGCTGAGCTGCTCCGCTCCGGCCGGGAGAGCGCCGAACAGCGCGTCCAGCGTGCCGAGCGCACCACCCGCCTGGAGGCCCGCAAGGATATCCTGGGCCTGAAGCAGGAGCTGGTGGCCGCGGCCTACGACAAGGCCAGGGAAGCGATCCTTGCTCTGGACGAGGACAAGTACGTGGCGTTTCTGGCCGCCCAGGCCGGCTCCGCCGCCCTTACCGGCACGGAAGAGGTCATCCTCAGCAAAGCCGACCGGGACCGTATCGGCGCCAAGCTCCTGGCTGCGGCCAACGCGGCTGCGGTCAAACGGGGGCTCCCCGGAGAGCTGAAGCTCTCCGACGAGACCAGAGCCGTCTCCGGCGGACTGATCCTTCGGCGCGGGAGCATTGAGGTCAACTGCACGCTGGACAAGCTGCTGGAGATGAGCCGCAGCAGTCTGGATGCGGAGGTTGCCTCTGTCCTGTTCCATTAAGGCCTCCAGAAAGGAGGACAGGGATGTCTGCTAAGAAAACCTCGGACAGAGAATATCTCTATCTGTCCGCAATGCTGAAAGCGCGGGAAGCCAACATGCTGACCCGGGACAAGCTGGAGCGGATGCTCTCCGCCGGCAGCTTCAACGACGCCGCCAAACTCCTGCAGGAGAACGGCTGGCCCGATATGACCGGGCTGACCGCCGCCGGCGTGGACAAGGCGCTCTCCGCCCGGCGGGAGGAGATCTTCGCCGAGCTGTACCGGTCCATCCCGGAAAAGGAAGTGCTGGAAGTCTTCCGCGTGAAATACGATTACCACAACGCCAAGGCCATCATCAAGGGCGAGGGTGCCGCGGTGGACGCCGTGCACATCCTCTCCAGTGCTGGCCGGGTGAACAGGGACAAGCTCCTGGAGGCCTTCCGCGAGGAGAACTACCGGGACGTTCCCGAGACGCTGGCCAAAGCCATGGAGGAGGCCAAGGGCGTTCTGGCCCGGACCGACAACCCCCAGGCGGCGGACTTCGTCATGGACAAGGCCTATTTTGCCGAGCTGCTGGCTCTGGCGGAAAAGGTCACCAGCCCCTTCCTGGGCAAGTACGTCCGCACCCTGATCGACAGCGCCAACCTGCGCACCATCGTCCGGTGCACCCGCATGGGCAAGGATCCCGACTTCATGCGCCAGGCGCTGGTGGAGGGGGGCGAGGTGTCCTTCGACCTGGCGGTGCGCGGCACCGTCACGCCCGACGAGCTCAACGAGCTCTTCGGCTCCACCGTCTTTAAAGAAGCGGCGGCGCTGGGGGGCGAGGCCATGAGCGGCGGCGCCATGACGGCCTTTGAGAAGGCCTGCGACAACGCCGTCAACTCGTTCCTGGGCTCCGCCCGGCGTACCGGCTTCGGCTCCGAAGTGGCCGTGGGCTACCTGGCCGCAGAGGAGAACGCCATCACCGCCGTGCGCATGATCATGACCGGGCTGCTCTCCGGCATCGACCCCGAGCGGCTGAAGGAAAGGCTGCGTGATACTTATGTTTAAGATCGGCGTACTGGGCGGTCGGGAGACCGTCATGGGCTTCAAGGCCCTTGGCCTGGACATCTTCCCGGTGGAGACCGAGGAGGAGGCAAAGCACGTCCTCCGGGAGCTTACCCGGGAGGAAGAGCAGTATGCCATAATTTACGTTGAGGAGAACCTGGCGAAGGCGCTGCAGCACGAGATCGACCGCTGCAAGGACGTTCCCACCCCCGCCATCATCCTCATTCCCGGACGGGACGGCTCCATGGGCCTGGGCCTTTCGGCTCTGCAGGCCGCGGTGGAGCGGGCCGTCGGCACCAATATCCTTTAAGAAAGAAGGTAATAAGGCTTGAGCGGAAAAGTTATAAAAGTATCCGGCCCGCTGGTGGTGGCTGACGGCCTGAGCGACGCCAACGTCTCCGACGTGGTCCGCGTGGGTGCCCAGCACCTGATCGGCGAGATCCTGAACATGACCGGCGACTCCGCCTCTATTCAGGTTTATGAGGAGACCTCCGGCCTTGGTCCCGGCGCGGAAGTGCTGACCACCGGAATGCCTCTGAGCGTGGAGCTGGGGCCCGGCATGCTGGAGAATATCTACGACGGTATCCAGCGTCCTCTGCCTGAGATCCGTGATCTCACCGGCGAGACCATCGCCCGCGGCGTGGACGTTCCCGCCCTGAACCGCACCCGCAAGTGGGACTTCGTCCCCGTGGCCAAGCCCGGCGACGAGCTGCTGGCCGGCGACGTGCTGGGCACCGTACAGGAGACCAGCGCCATCCTCCACAAGATCATGCTCCCCGCCGACATCAAGAAGGCCACCGTCAAGGAGATCCGGGGCGGGTCCTTCACCGTCGAGGACAAGATCGCCACCGTAGAGCTGCCCGACGGCACCGTCCGTGAGCTGGACATGATCCAGCGCTGGCCCGTGCGTATCCAGCGGCCCTATACCACCAAGTACACTCCCTCCCGGCCCCTGAACTCCGGGCAGCGGATCATCGATACTCTCTTCCCCGTGGCAAAGGGCGGCACCGCCGCCGTGCCCGGCCCCTTCGGCAGCGGCAAGACCGTTGTGCAGCACGCCCTGGCCAAGTGGTCGGACGTGGACATCGTGGTCTACATCGGCTGCGGCGAGCGCGGCAACGAGATGACCGACGTTCTCAACGAGTTCCCCGAGCTGCGCGACCCCCGCACCAACGAGCCTCTGATGAAGCGAACGGTGCTGATCGCCAACACCTCCGACATGCCCGTGGCCGCCCGTGAGGCGTCCATCTACACCGGCATCACCATCGCCGAGTACTTCCGCGACATGGGCTACGACGTAGCCGTTCTGGCCGACTCCACCTCCCGCTGGGCCGAGGCTCTGCGTGAGATGTCCGGCCGTCTGGAAGAGATGCCCGGTGAAGAGGGCTACCCCGCCTACCTGGCCAGCCGTATCGCTCAGTTCTACGAGCGCGCCGGCGTGGTAGAGTGTCTGGGCAGCGATGAGCGCCAGGGCAGCGTCACCGCCATCGGCGCCGTGTCGCCTCCGGGCGGCGATACCTCCGAGCCTGTCTCTCAGGCCACCATGCGTATCGTCAAGGTGTTCTGGGCTCTGGACAGCGCGCTGGCCTACGCCCGTCACTTCCCCGCCATCAACTGGCTGAACTCCTACTCCCTGTACACCGACACCCTGCAGACCTTCTACGACAAGGAATTCGGACCCACCTACATGGCCAACCGCACCAAGGCCATGAACATCCTCCAGGAGGAGGCCGAGCTCCAGGAGATCGTCCAGCTGGTCGGTCAGGACTCCCTGTCCCCCGCGGACCGCATGACCATGGAGACCGCCCGTATGATCCGTGAGGACTTCCTGCAGCAGAACGCCTTCGTGGACGAGGACGCCTACTCCTCCTACGGCAAGCAGTTCCGCCTGCTGGACCTGGTGCTGCAGTACGACGTGATGTGCCGCGCCGCGCTGGAAAAGGGCGCCGATCTCAACGCCCTGTTCGCCATCCCCCAGCGCGAGGCCATCGGCCGTGCCAAGACCGTGGATCCGGACAACTACGCAGCCGTTTATGACGAGATCCTCGCCAAAATGCAGGCGGAGATCGACGAAGTTTCTCAGGGAGGTGACGAGCAGTGATCCGCGAATACAAAACTATCAAGGAGATCGCCAGCCCCCTGATGATCGTTGAGCACGTGGAAGGCGTTACTTACGACGAGCTGGCGGAGATCGAGCTGCCCAACGGCCAGGTCCGGCGCTGCAAGGTGCTGGAGGTCGAGGGCGACCGCGCGGTGGTACAGCTCTTTGAATCCGCTCAGGGCATCAACCTGGCCGAGAGCCGGGTCCGTTTCCTGGGTCACCCCCTGGAGCTGGGCGTCAGCGAGGATATGCTGGGCCGCGTTTTCAACGGCATGGGCGAGCCCATCGACGGCGGCCCCGCCATCATCGCCGAGGAGCACCGGGACATCAACGGTCTGCCCATGAACCCCTCGGCCCGCGCCTACCCCGCCGAGTTCATCCAGACGGGCATCTCCACCATCGACGGACTGAACACCCTGGTCCGTGGCCAGAAGCTGCCCATCTTCTCCGGCTCCGGTCTGCCCCACGCCAACCTGGCGGCCCAGATCGCCCGTCAGGCCCGGGTGCTGGGCGACGGCGAGAACTTCGCCGTGGTCTTTGCCGCCATCGGCATCACCTTTGAGGAATCCGAGTTCTTCATTCAGGAGTTCCGCCGCACCGGCGCCATCGACCGTACCGTGGTCTTCTCCAACCTGGCCAACGACCCCGCCGTCGAGCGTATCGCCACCCCGCGTATGGCGCTGACCGCGGCCGAGTATCTGGCCTTTGAGAAGGACATGCACGTGCTGGTCATCCTGACCGACATCACCAACTACGCCGAGGCTCTGCGTGAGGTCTCCGCGGCCAAGAAGGAAGTTCCCGGCCGCCGCGGCTATCCCGGTTACATGTACACGGACCTTGCCACCATGTACGAGCGCGCCGGCCGGCGCGTGGGCAAGGCGGGCTCCATCACCATGATCCCCATCCTGACCATGCCCGAGGACGACAAGACCCACCCCATCCCCGACCTGACCGGTTACATCACCGAGGGCCAGATCATCCTCAGCCGCGACCTGTACCGCAAGGGCATCGTGCCTCCCGTGGACGTGCTGCCCAGCCTGAGCCGACTGAAGGATAAGGGCATCGGTGAGGGCAAGACCCGTGCCGACCACTCCGGCACCATGAACCAGCTCTTTGCCGCCTATTCCCGCGGCAAGGACGCCAAGGAGCTCATGACCATTCTGGGCGAGGCCGCCCTGAGCGACGACGACAAGCTCTACGCCAAGTTCGCCGACGCCTTCGAGGCCCGTTACGTGTCCCAGGGCAACGACACCAACCGCTCCATCGAGGAGACCCTGACCATCGGCTGGGAGCTGCTGGCCATTCTGCCCGAGCGTGAGCTCAAGCGTATCAAGCCCGAGTTCATCGAGAAGTATCTGCCCAGAGAAAATAAGTGATCCCGGAAAGGTGAGGTGATCCCATGGCAACCATTAACCCGACCCGAATGGTGTTGAACCAGCGCAAGGGCCGACTGAAAACCGCCACCCGGGGCCACAAACTCCTGAAAGACAAGCGTGACGAGCTGATGCGTCAGTTCATGGACGTGGTGCGCCGCAACAAGGAGCTGCGCATCAAGGTGGAGGAGGGCCTCACCGAGGCCTTCGCCGCCCTGTCCGTGGCCAGCGCCGTAATGAGCCCGGAGATGCTGGAGCAGTCCCTGCTCTATCCCCGGCAGAGCGTGGAGCTGGACATGCGCTTTAAAAACGTGATGAGCGTCAACGTGCCTGTCTATGACTTCCGCACCAAGTCCGCCGACGCGGGGGACATCTTCCCCTACGGCCTGGCTCAGACCTCCGGCGAGCTGGACGACGCCATGACCGCTCTGTCCGGCGTGTTCGAGGATATGCTGGAGCTGGCGCAGGTGGAAAAGACCATGCAGCTGCTGGCCCAGGAGATCGAAAAGACCCGGCGGCGCGTCAACGCTCTGGAGTACGTGATGATCCCGGAGCTGCAAGCCGATATCAAGTACATCACCATGAAGCTGGAGGAGAACGAAAACTCCACCAAGGTCCGGCTGATGAAGGTGAAGGAAATGGTGCTGCAGGAAGCGCACCATTACGAGTACTGATCCCATACCAATGCAAAGCGCCCGCCGTCGGACCGACGGCGGGCCGTTTTTTGAGAGGAGAGACCCATGGAGAGAAAATACACCCGAGAGCTGCGCGTCCCGCTGTCGCTGTGCGACGCCTCCGCGCGGCTGAGTCTGTGGGGGGCCTTCAGCCTGTGCATGGACCTGGCCACCGAGCACGCCCAGGACATCGGCGTGGGCATGGCGGATATGCAGAAGAAGGATCTGTTCTGGCTGACCGTGCGCACACGGATCCGCTTTTTCCGGCGTCCGGCGCTGATGGAGCGGGTGGAGGCCTCCACCTGGCCGGAGAAGGCGGGCCCCGCCCGGTGCAACCGGGATTATGAGCTGACAGCCGGCGGGGAAGTGCTGCTGCAGGGCAAGACCGAGTGGACGGTGATGAACACCGCCACCGGCCGGATCCACCCCGCCCGGGGGATCTACCCCGTGGAGCTCACCGCCGTGCTCACCGACGAGACGGTGTGGTCGGAGCCCTTCGCCCGCATCAGCGAGGACTTTTCCGCCGGGCAGCGGCTGGGGGAGTACGTCGTGCGCCCCACGGACATCGACCTGGGGGGCCACATGAACAACGCCGCCTATCCCCGGGTGCTCTTCTCGCTGCTGGGAGGAACGGATCTCCGGGATCGGGACTTCACCGACGTGGAGCTGAACTTCCGCAGCCCCTGCTATGAGGGGGATACTCTCCTCGTCCTGACCCGCCCTCTGGAGGGGGGCACGGATCTGGGGATGCTGGGGCCCGACGGAAAGACGGTGCTCCTGGCCCGCCTCCGCTGATCCCCGGCCCGAAAGGAGCCGCATTCACCGCCGCGTATCAGTTTTATGTAAACCGATACGCGGCGTTTTATGAAATCTTAAACTTTTGCACGCTGGATTCTTAATGCCGGAGCATTTATTATAAAAAATAAAGCCCTCCCAGCGAACCGATGGCAGGGGAGATGCATCTAAACTATATGTTGGCAATACAGGACCCCGGCCCGTGCCGGGAATAACGCGCAGCAAGGAGAAACTGACATGGACGACAATAAAAACGCCGTAACTGCCGCAGCTCCGGACCAGGAAAGGGATCGGGAGCTGTTTGACGCTATCGGCAAGGGAAAGAAGAAACGGCGTGTCCGCCGCCTGATCATCACGCTGGTGATCCTGGCGCTGGTGGGCGGGGGCATTGCCTCCGCAGTGATCTACGGCCGCAGCAAGGTCCGGGAGCAGGTCAGCGGACGGGCCACCGCCCAGGTGGCCACCTACACGGTGAATACGGGCAGCGTGAACACCACGGTGTCCGGCTCGGGCATGCTCTCCGACGTGGACACGGAAAAACTGACCCTGCCGGAGAACGTGAAGGTGGAGAAGGTCCTGGTCTCTCCGGGTCAGCGGGTGGAGCAGGGAGAGCTTCTGGCCACGGTGGACAGCTCCTCCGTGCTCAAGGCTCTGTCTGAGACCCAGACCAAGCTCAACGAGCTGGACGGGAAGCTCCGGGGAGCGTCCAACGAGGCCGTCTCCAGCAACATCAACACCGGTGTGGCCGGTCGGGTGAAGGCCGTTTACGCCCAGAAGGACGACGACGTGGCCGCCTGCATGATCGAGCACGGCGCTCTGGCGCTGCTGTCCCTGGACGGCTATATGGCCGCGGACGTGACCACCGATGCCCTCGCCCCTGGGGACGCGGTGACCATCCTTCGCGCCGAGGGCAAGCCCCTGCCCGGCAGTGTGGAACGGGTGAACATGGGCGTGGCCACGGTGCTGGTCACGGACAACGGCCCCATGCTGGATGAGACCGTCACCGTACAGGACGTGGACGGGAACGAAGTGGGCACCGGTGTGCTCTATGTACATAACCCGCTGAAGATCACCGGCTACGCGGGCACCATCTCCTGGGTGAACGCCGCGGAGAACAAGTTCATCAACGCCGGCAATAATCTCTTCACACTCAAGGACACCGCCTTTACCGCCAATTACGAGTCCATCCTCAAGGAGCGGCGGGAGCAGGAGGACAAGCTGGTGGAGCTGCTGGCTGTCTATCGCGCCGGCGCGGTGGAGGCCCCCTTTGCGGGCACCGTCTCCAGCATTGAGTATAAGGATCCCGCCGCCGACAGCGCCGGGGACGAGAATCAGCAGAACGATCCCTATGGCGCCTACGCCATGGACTACAACTCCTATGCCGCCTATGCGGGCGTCGGCAATACCGACACCCAGAATACCGACAACACCCCCAAGGGAGACACCGCGCTGCTGACGCTGTCTCCGGACGAGCGCATGAGCCTGACCATCAGCGTGGACGAGACGGGTATCTTGGCCCTGGAGGTGGGGCAGAACGCCCAGGTGACGGTCAACTCCCTGGGTGAGATGTTCACCGGCGAGGTCACCGAGATCAACCGCAGCGCCACCGGCAGCGCCGGCGTCACCAGCTATTCCGCCGTGATCACCATGCCCAAGGATCCCCGGATGCTCTCGGGGATGTCCGCCCGGGCGGTGGTGCTGATCCAGGGCGTGTCCGGTGCGGTGCTGATCCCCGAGGAGGCTCTGCACCAGACCCGGGATTCTGCCTTCGTCTACACCGAGTATGATTATGAGACCCGGGAGTTCGGCGGCGTAAAGGCCGTGGTGCCCGGACTGTCCGACGGCAGCATGGTGGAGATCGTGGAGGGCCTGAACGAGGGCGACACGGTCTACTACGCCGTGGTCTTCAACCCCTGGGCCTACTACGGCAGCAACGGCAACGCCTCCGGCGGCGACGCCTGGGTAGAGATGGGCACCTCCGACGGGGACGCCGCGTACTACGCCTCCGAGGGCGACGCCATGTACTATGCCTCCGAGGGCGACGCGCAGGCTGCGCCCGAGGGCGGCGGGGAAGGCTGAGGGCAGCGCCATGATCGATCTTCAGGATATCACCAAGGTCTACCAGATCGGCGATGAAAAGGTCTACGCCCTTGACCACGCCACCATGCACATCTATCCCCACGAATTTGTCAGCGTCATCGGACCCTCCGGCAGCGGCAAATCCACCCTGATGAACATCATCGGCTGTCTGGATACCGCCGATGCCGGGGTCTACAAGCTGGACGGCATCCCCATCGAGGATTACTCCGAGCGGCAGCTGGCCAAGGTCCGGAACGAAAAAATCGGCTTTATCTTTCAGAACTTCAATCTGATCCCCAAGCTTTCCGCGGAGGAAAACGTGGAGCTGCCCCTGATCTACGGGGGCGTGCGGGCCTCCGAGCGGGCCGAGCGGGTGAGGGAGGCTCTGGAAAAGGTGGGCCTGTCCCAGCGTGCCAAGCACCTGCCCACGGAGCTCTCCGGCGGACAGCAACAGCGGGTGGCCATCGCCCGCGCCCTGGTGACGCGGCCGTCCCTGCTGCTGGCCGACGAGCCCACCGGCAACCTGGACTCCCGCACCAGCCAGGAGATCATGGACATCCTCCACGACCTCCACGAGCAGGGGAACACCGTGGTGCTCATCACCCATGACAACGATATCGCCCGCCAGGCCAGGCGCAGTATCCATATTCTGGACGGACGACTCACGGAGGTGCAGCTGTGATCATGTCATTTAAAATGGCCCTCCGGAGCATTGGTTCCAACAAGCTCCGGGCGGTGCTCACCATGCTGGGCATCATCATCGGCGTCATGGCCCTGGTGGTGCTGGTGAGCCTTGTCAACGGCGCCACCAGCTCCGTAACGGAGCGGATGTCCTCTCTGGGCAGCAACTACGTGGAGGCCTACGTCTGGAGCTACGGCCCGGACTCCCTCTCCCTGGAGGAGCTCAACGAATGGGTGGAGACCGAGCCCACTATCGAGAGCGTGGCCCCGGAATCCCAGTCCTCGGCCATGGCCAAGTTCGGCTCCAAGAGCCAGCAGATGAGCATCCACGGCACCACCCCCAGCTACTATGAGATCAACGGTCTGCAGCTGGCGGCGGGCCGGTTCATCAAAAACACCGACCTGGACAACGGCAGCCGGGTCTGCATCCTCGGCCCCTCGGCGGTGGACGCCCTGGTGGGCTACACCGACTGCATCGGCGACGAGCTCTCCCTGGACGGCCTGCGCTATACCATCGTGGGCGTTCTGGGCAAGAGCGACTCGCTGATGTACTCCGGCTACGGGGACAATACCATCTATATCCCCTTCACCGCCATGCAGCGCCAGTTTTCCGACTTCAACTCCGGTATCAACAACTTTTACGCCACCGCCCCCGAGGGGACGCCCATGTCGGAGGCGGAGGACGCGGTGCGCCGGTATCTTGCCGAGCGCATCGGCTATGACGACTGGGGCAATGAGCAGTATTATGTCTACTCCATGGACATCATGGAGGGGGCCATGGACAACGTGACCTCCGTTCTGTCCATCCTGCTGGGCGGCATCGCCAGCATCTCCCTGATCGTGGGCGGCATCGGCATCATGAACATCATGCTGGTCACCGTCACCGAGCGGACCCGGGAGATCGGCATCCGCAAGGCCATCGGCGCCAACCGGGGCACCATATTGCGCCAGTTCCTGCTGGAGGCAGTGGTGCTGTGTATGATGGGGTGCATGATCGGCATTTTCCTGAGCTGGTGCATCCTGCGTCTGGCCAGCGTGGTGGTGGCGGAGATGAGCATGACCTTTGATCTCAACGGCGGCGTGGTGCTGCTGAGCGTGATCTTCTGCTTTGCCATCGGCGTGATCTTCGGGCTGTACCCGGCCAACAAGGCCGCCAAAATGAAGCCCATCGACGCGCTGCATTACGGAGGCTGACATGGAACAAAAACGCAAGAGAAGAAGAAATATCATTCTGGCCGTGATCGTGCTGGCGCTGGCCGCGGGCATGGCGGCGCTGCCCGCCATGCTCCGCTCCGCCCGTCCCGAGGTCGAGGATAAGGCCAGCATCCTCACCGCCGAGGTGGAGCGGGGGGACGTGCGCACCACCATCTCCGGCGGCGGCACTCTCACCAATCAGCAGGGAGCGGCCGTCACGGTGCCCAAGGGCGTGGAGGTCACGGAATACCTGGTCTCCAACGGCCAGTGGGTGGAGGCCGGCGAGCCGTTGGCCGCGGTGGATAAGGTCACGGTGATGCAGACCATCGCCACTGTGCAGAAGAATCTGGACCATCTGGCCACTCAGCTGCGGAAGAACCCGGGCAGCGTATCCACCGACGCCATCTTTGCCCCGGTGGGCGGCCGGGTGAAAGCCGTTTACGCCCAGAAGGGCGACTCTGCCGCAGACGTGATGGAGCGCTGCGGCGCTCTGGCCGTGGTCTCTCTGGACGGGCTCATGGCCCTGGAGGTGGAGACTGCCGGGAGCGTCAGCCCCGGCGCGGCTGTTAGCGTGGAGCTGCCCGACGGCACGCAAAAGCCGGGCCGGGTGGACCAGCGGCAGGGCTCCCGACTGATCGTGACGCTGTCCGACGACGGACCCCGGCTGGGAGACACCGCCACGGTCTATTCCGCCGACGGCACGGAGCTGGGCAGCGGCGAGCTGTACGTCCACAGCGCGTGGAACGTCACCGCTGCCAGCGGCGAGATCAGTTACGTCGCCGTGGCGGAGGAGCGTACCGTGGGGGTGGGCGGCCACCTGTTCAACCTGAAGGACGTGGACTTCACCGCCAAATTCAAGGAGCTCTCCCAGCAGCACCGGGACTATGAGAAGGTCATGGAGGACCTGTTCGCCATGTACGAAAAGGGCGCCATCCTCGCTCCCGGAGCGGGACGGATCTCCGGCATCGACACGGCAAAGGTAGGTCTGATGCGCGCCGACGAGCCGGAATACCGGCTGGTGCTGCTCTCCGAGGGCGGCCAGGAGCCGGCGCCCACTCCGGCACCGGACCCCAACAGCGCCTCTCCCGGCTCCTTTACCAACAAGAGCGCCATGGTCTCGGATGTGAGCTTCGGCGCCATCACCTTTATGGTGAGCAAGGACGCCGCCGGTGTGTCCAGCTACAGCGCCTATCCCAGCTTGGATTTCGGCAAAGCCGAGCCGGTGGTGATGACGGGCTTTTCCGGCGTGACCATCTACGAAATGGGGGACGACGGCGCCTGGAAGAAGATCTCGGCCAGTGATCTGGACGCGGGGGACATGCTCTACTTCGTTTACAGCGGCGACAAGCTGCTGTGGATCCTGCGGCCCAAGGCCCCGGAGATCGACTTCGGCGGCGGAGGAGGCGGCGGGGGCTACGTGGAGCCCTTTGAGATGTACGATCTCACCCGCACGGAGCTGCTGCGGGTGGTGCCCGAGGACACCATGACCGTGGAGGTGGTGGTGGACGAGCTGGACATCACCGCCGTGGCGGTGGGCCAGAGCGCGGAGATCACCGTGGACGCCCTGCCCGGCCGGGCCTATACCGGCACCGTGGAAAAGGTGGATCCCAAGGGAAAGAACAACGGCGGCAACACCAAATATACCGTCACCATCTCCATCCCCAGGGATGAGAAGATGCTCAACGGCATGAACGCCACCGCCATCCTCACCGTGGGCGTCACGGAGGACGTGCTGACGCTGCCCGCCGCGGCCTTCACCCAGAAGGGCCGGCTTACCATCGTCTACACCGGCTACGACCCGGAGAGCCGGACGCTGCTTGACCCCGTGGAGGTGGAGACCGGCGTCTCCGACGGCGTTACCGTGGAGGTGGTCGGCGGTCTGACGGAGGGAGACAAGGTGTATTACAGCTATTACGAGGCCGACCCCTTCGGCGGAATGATGGCGGGCCTTCCCGCGGACAACCTGTAATTATCTGCGGGGAAGGGAGCTCCGATCCAAAAAAACAGGCGTGACCAGTGCGGTCACGCCTGTTTTTTTGTCTGCAGATTCCTTATTTCTTTACAACCGCGTACATCAGGCTGTTAAAATCCGGAAGCGATGCCGTGATCCCCGTTTCCACGACTTTCAGATGCTGGGAGCGCAGCTCCCCTTCAAACGTATCAAAGGATACCATCCGGCACGACGTCCCGGCAACCATCATCCGTCCCGATTCGTGTTCTCTCTCCTGAAGCTCAAAAGCACGATCAATGTCGCTTTTCATTTCAAACCTACCGTCGCCCATGGTGCAGATCAGCGCGAACCCGTCTTCCGTCAGGTGATCGCGGATAAACGCATAGAAGGCGTTTCTGTCTTCATCCGGTACGAGCATATGGATCACCGCAACCGAGTAAATGAAGCCGTACCGAAAGGGGTGGGGATCACGAAGGCAGTCCAGCACTTCAAAACAGCGGGCATAGGCAGGGAGATTGGCTTTGCGTTTTATTCCCCGGTCAGCCGGTCGGTGACCTGCTGGGCCCGGCGATAGATCTCCTCGGGGCTCTCGCCCACGTGGAAGACGCCGTCCTCGTACAGCACCCGGCCGTTGACAACGGTCATGCGCACGTTGGCGTCGGAGCCGCTGTATACCAGGTTTTTCACCGTGTTGTGCACCGGGTGCATGTTGGGCCGGTGCAGGTCGATGACCGTCAGATCCGCCAGCTTGCCGGGGCGGAGGCAGTCGGCGTCGAGCCCCATGGCCAGCGCTCCGCCGGAGCAGGCCATGCGCAGCACGTCGGCGGCGTCGCATACGGCGGCGTCCCGCAGCTGCAGCTTCTGCAGCACGGACACCAGGTACATCTCCCGGAACATACTCAGGGCGTTGTTGGAGGCGGGGCCGTCGGTGCCGATGGCCAGGTTGACGCCCAGACTCTGCATCTCGGTGATGGGAGCGATGCCGCTGGCCAGCTTGGCGTTGGAGGCCGGGCAGGTCACCGCCCACAGTCCCCGGCGGGCGAAGATCTCCAGATCCGCCTCGGACATATGTACGCAGTGGAAGCCGCCGCCCCCGTTTTCAAACAGGCCGAACTCCTCAAACAGGGCGGTGGGGGTCAGACCGTGGCGGGCGATGCACTCCGTCACCTCGGAGGCCGTCTCCGAGTTGTGGGTGAAGAAGGGCTTGCCGGTGCGCTCGATGAGCCCCTTCATGTAGGCCAGCAGGTCGGTGCTGGCGGTGTACTCGGCGTGGATGCCCGGGATGTAGGAGATCAGGGGGCCCATGGCGTTGAACTTTTCACAGTCGGCGTCCGCCACGCTCCAGTCGTCCCCGGCGGCCAGCGCGCCGCACAGTACCATGCGGAAGCCGCACTCGATGGAAGCCTGGGCAAAGGCCTCCCGCTTGTAGTACATGTCAAAGGCAGAGGTGATGCCTGCGGAGAGGTATTCCAGGATGGCCAGCTTGGTCAGGGCGTAGATGTCGTCGGGGGTCAGCTTCGCCTCCAGCGGGAACACCTTGTCGAACAGCCAGCTTTTCAGCGGCAGGTCGTCGGCAAAGGAGCGCAGAAACGTCATGGCGCTGTGGGCGTGGGCGTTTTTGAACCCCGGCAGGATCAGATCCCCCCGGAGGTCGATCTCCCGCTCAAAGGCGGGGGCGTCGGCCTGGGCCGGACCCACGTAGCCGATCAAGGCCCCGTCGGTCCACACCTCATCGTCGGTGAGAGCCATCTCCCCGTCCATGGTCAGGACTTTGCCGTTAAAAAATCGGATCATATCATTCTTCCTCCCTGTGCATAGCTGCAATGGCGTCCCACAGCAGCTGTTTGAATCTCGGCGCCGCGGCGGCCGCGGCCTCCATGACTTCCTCCCCGGAGAGAGGGTTGGGGGACAGCCCCGCGGCCAGATTGGCCACGCAGCTCACGCCGCACACCCGCAGCCCCATGTGCCGCCCGGCAATGGCCTCCACCACCGTGGACATACCCACCGCGTCGCAGCCCAGGGTCTTGAGCATGCGGATCTCCGCGGGGGTCTCAAAGCTGGGCCCGGGCAGCTGCACATAGACCCCTTCCCGAAGGTCGATGCCGTTTCTCCGGGCGGCGGTGCGCAGGATCTCCCGCAGCCTTTGGTCGTAGACCTGGGACATGTCCGGGAAGCGTACCCCCAGCTCCTCCGCGTTGGGACCCCGCAGAGGATTGGGAACGAAGGAGCTGACGTGGTCGGTGAGCATCATCAGCTGTCCCGCCGTCAGATCGGGGCGGATGCCCCCTGAGGCGTTGGTCAGGAACAGGATCTTTGCCCCCAGGGCTCCCATGAGCCGGATGGGGAGCACCACGTCGGTCACGTCGTAGCCCTCGTAGAGATGGACCCGGCCCTGCATCACCACCACCGGCGTGTCCCCCACGTAGCCGAACACGAACCGGCCGGCGTGGCCGGGGGCCGTGGAGCGGGGGAAGCCAGGGATGGAGGCGTAGTCCACCGCGGCGGTCCGCCGCAGCTCGTCGGCAAAGCCGCCCAGTCCGGAGCCCAGCACCAGGGCCGCCTCCGGTACGAAATCCGTGACCGCCCGGACGGCGGCCAGGGCCTTGTGGATTCTTTCTGATTCAGGATGCATGGTCATTCCTCCGTCAGGTCGGCAAAGCCGGCTCCGATGTAGTCCGCCAGCGCCTGGACGTCCAGACGGATCTGGGCGCCCCGACGCCCTGCAGAGCAGTAGAACGCGTCTGTGATCAGCGCCGTCTCATCGATAAAGGTGGGCAGGGGCTTTTTCATCCCCACCGGGGAGCAGCCCCCATGGACGTACCCTGTCAGAGGCAGCAGCTGCTTCTGGGGCAGCATGGCCACGGATTTGACCCCTGCCGCCCGGGCTGCCTTTCGCAGGTCCAGAGTGTTTTCCACACTGATAACGAACACGAAGTGTTCCCCCTTGCCGGATTCGGTCACCAGCGTTTTGAATACGCACTCGCCGCTCTCGCCCAGAAGGGCCGCGATGGTCTGGCCGTCGGTGGTGTCCGGGTCGTAGAACCGGGCCTCGTAGGGGATGCCCGCCTGATCCAGCAGGCGCATTACGTTGGTTTTCTCTCCGCTTTTATCCGAACTTTTTGCCATGAAAATACTCCTCGATCTCCCGCCGGGCGGCGGCGGCTCCCCCTTGGATCATGCCGGGCGCGCCGCCGCCCCGTCCCCGGAGGGAAGCGTTGATCTCCTTCGCCCCGGCGCGCAGGTCCGCCCGCCGGGAGGCCATCACGTAGCGCCAGCCGTCCCCCTCCGGGACGAATACCCCGGCAATACCGGCGCACTTTTCGCTGAGGGCCTCCGCCAGGGAGCGCATGGCCGCGCTGCTCAGCGGTCCGGGCTCAAAGCGAAGCAGGTTTTCCTCCCCGGGGGCAATGGTCTGCGCCAGCAGCTCCGTGTAGCGCCGCTCCAGCTCCGCCTGGCTCTGCCTGCGCTCCTCCAGCTCTGAGAGCAGCCGCTCCGCCGCGGCGGCCAGGGCGGAGCGCGGGGCGGAAAACAGCCGGGAGAGGGCCTCGGCCTCCGCTCCCAGAGCGGCGGCTTGGGCGTAGGCCGCCTGTCCGGCGGTGAGGGTCAGCCGCACGCCGCCCCGGTGGCGCATCATATCCGTCAGACGGATCAGACCGATCCGTCCGGTGGAGGGGAGGTGAGGGGCGCAGCAGGCGCAAAGATCCACGCCCGGAATCTCCACCAGCCGGATCTGCCCGGAAAGCTCCTTCTTCTGCCGGAAATGGATCGACGGCAGCTCCTCCGCCGTGGGGAAGAGAGTGCGGATGGGCAGATCTTCCCACACCGCCCGGTTGGCCATGGCCTCCAGCGCCGCGAGCTGCCCGGGGCTGAGCTCCCGGTCAAAGTCAATGACGGCGGCGCTCTCGCTCATATGGAAACCCACGTTCTCGCAGCCCCACTCCCGGTGGGCGATGCCGGAGACGACGTGCTCTCCGGAGTGGATCTGCATTCGGGCAAAGCGGAGTTCCCGGTCCACCTGTCCGTTCACCTCCGCGCCGGGGTCCAGCGGAGCGGCGCACAGGTGGAGGATCCGTCCGGCGCTCTCCCGGACGTGGGTGACCGCCGATGCGTCCAGCATCCCGGTGTCGGACGGCTGCCCGCCTCCCTCGGGGAAAAAGGCGGTGCGGTCCAGCTCCGCCGCCCACAGATCTCCCTCCCGGACGCAGGAGAGCACCCGGGCGGTAAAATCCATTGTCAGCGGTTCGGTGTAGTACAGCTTCTCGGTCATGAGGTCCCTCCGCGTTGATTTCTGAAACCTTATTATATAGTATCCCTCCCATGAAATCAAGGTTGCCAAAGCCCCCGCCCAGGCCGTATAATGTTCCCCATACGGAGGCGAGGATATGGAAAGCTTTGCCCGGCCGCTGCTGGCGTGGTATCAGGTGAATAAGCGGGATCTGCCCTGGCGCCGGGACGTGACGCCCTATCGGGTCTGGGTGTCGGAGATCATGCTCCAGCAGACCCGCATCGAGGCGGCCCGGGGCTATTTTGAGCGCTTTACGGCGGCCTTCCCCACGGTGGAGGCGCTGGCCGCCGCCCGGGAGGACGCGGTGCTTAAGCTCTGGGAGGGCCTGGGCTACTACTCCCGGGCCAGGAACCTGCACAAATGCGCCAGAACCGTGGTAAAGGAATACGGCGGGGCCTTTCCCCGGACTCCCGGAGAGCTGAAAAAACTCCCGGGCATTGGGGAGTATACCGCCGGGGCCATCGCCTCCATCGCCTTCGGGGAGCGGGCCGCCGCGGTGGACGGCAACGTGTGCCGTGTGCTGACCCGGCTGGAACGCTGCGGCGAGCCGGTGAGCGAGAGTCTCAAAACCCGTTACCGGGCCGTGCTCGCCGACATGATCCCGTCAGGGGAGGCGGGGGAGTTCACCAGCGCCTTGATGGAGCTGGGGGAGACGGTCTGTCTGCCGGGGCAGCCCCGGTGCGGGGAGTGCCCGCTCGCTGCCCTTTGCCGGGCCCGCGCCGCCGGGGACGAGGAGCGCTATCCGGTGCTCAAGCCGAAAAAGGACCGAAGGGTGGAGGAGCGTCGGGTGCTGCTGCTGATCTGCGGGCACACCGTTGGGGTGCGCCGCCGTCCGGACCGGGGATTGCTGGCGGGACTGTGGGAGCTGCCCAACGACACGGAGCCGGACCCGCCGCCGGAGGCGGAGCCCTGCGGAGAGACCATCCACCGGTTCTCCCACGTGGAGTGGCGGATGCGGGGGTACGTCCTCCGCTGTGCCCGGCCGCTGCCGGGCTATACCTGGGTCACCCGGGAGGAACGGCAGGCCCTGGCCATACCCAGCGCCTTTAAGTATTATGTAAACGTTCTGGAGGAGATGGGATTATGAATATTTGCGTGTTCGGGGCGGCCCGGGACCAGATCGACCCCGGCTTTTTCACCCTGGGTGAAGCCTTTGGCCGGGCCATGGCCCGGGAGGGACACGCGCTGATCTTCGGCGGCGGGGCCCACGGTCTGATGGGGGCGGTGGCCCGGGGCTGCGCGGCTCTGGGGGGCCGGATCGTCAGCGTGGTGCCCTGGTTTTTCAACGATCCCGGGGTGCTGTGGGAGCAGAACACGGAGCTGATCCGCATGGACACTCTGGCGGAGCGCAAAAGCGTTATGGAGGAGCGGGCGGACGCCTTTGTGGCGCTGCCCGGGGGCATCGGCACCTTTGACGAGTTTTTCCAGGTGCTCACCATGCGCAACCTGGGGCTTCACCGCAAGCCCATTGCCCTGCTGGACTACGACGGCTACTGGCAGAACACCGTGGAGCTGCTGGAGCAGTCCGTGGAGCGGGGCTTCGCCGCGCCTGCGCTGCTGGGCCACTTCCGGCGCTTTACAGAGCCGGAGGCCTGTCTGGCGTTTTTGCGGGAGGAGGCGGAAAAACCGTGATCTTTGACACCCACGCCCACTACGACGCTCAGCAGTTCGACGCCGACCGGGAGGCAGTGCTGGCCTCGCTTCCGGGGAAGGGGGTCGGCCTGGTGATCGACCCCGGGTGCGACGGCGCGTCCTCCCGCACGGCGCTGGCCATCGCGGAGCAGTACCCCTTCGTCTACGCCGCCGTGGGCTGGCATCCTCAGGAGTGGGAGAGCTGGACCGGGGAGAGCATGGCGCAGATCCGCGTGCTGGCGGCGCATTCCAAAGCCGTGGCCATCGGGGAGATCGGCCTGGACTACTATTGGGACAAGGAGCACAAGGCCCTGCAGAAGGAGATGTTCGAGCGGCAGATCTGTCTGGCGCTGGAGCGGGACCTGCCGGTGATCGTCCACGACCGGGACGCCCATGAGGACAGCCTGGAGATGGTGCTGCGCTATCCGGAGCTCCGGGGCGTATTCCACTGCTTTTCCGGCAGCGCGGAGATGGCCGCGGAGCTGCTGCGCCGGGGCTGGTATCTGGGTTTCGACGGGCCCGTGACCTATAAAAACAACAAAAAAGCCCCCGAGGTGCTTGCCATAACGCCTCTGGACCGGATCCTGATCGAGACGGACAGCCCCTACCTCTCGCCGGTCCCCTTCCGGGGAACGCGGAACGACTCGTCTCATCTTCCCTACGTGATCGAGCGGATCGCTCAGATCAAGGGGCTCTCCCCGGCGGAGCTGGAGGGCATCACCTGGGAAAACGGCTGCCGCCTGTTTTCTGTGCCCGCAGCCGGCCCGGACCCCGAGTCTTAAAGGAGCGGCTTTGGGCCGGCCATTATCGACTCAAAAGGAGACAGGATCGGCGTGACCACGACGGTCACGCCGATCCTGTCTCCTGGCTTTTGCGGGAGCAAAAGCCGATACACGATAGAAGCGTGGACAATGTGAGTTTGTCCCGATAAACTGGAAAATGTTACACTGTTTCTATCAAACCTGCGCCGCTCATAAGGGCAGAAGCAAGGGCAGGAAAAACCCATAACAGGATATAACAAGGTGTGGCCATCGGGGCTATTATACAGGAGGATTTCACATCGGAAAAGTATATTTTGATGAAGAAAACGGTTTGCGGCAAATCACGCTGATTATGATACCGCTGCGACCCACGTGTTACGCGGGGTGCGGTTTGGATGGGTGGGGTGCCTCAAAGAATATCTTCATCAGCCTTCACAGGCTCTGTTTATTTTCTCAATCTTTCTCTTCATGGACAAGTATTGCGCGATCCAGATCACGGCGTAAATGGCAAAGAAGATTCCAAAATACAATAGAACACCGGAAATGCTGTGATCCATCCAGCGCATGAGATACGCGATGGGAAATGTTGCAAGAGAGCAGATGAGCAGATGTGTGACGGTCATTTTCAGAAGGCTCCAGCCGTCTGTTTCCCAAATCATAGAGGCACCCGCCCATGCCGCTCCATAAAGGAGCGAGCAGACTGCTTGAAGTGCAACTGCATTGATCTCATTGCCGCAATCGCGGGCAAGTTCCGGCACCACCGCATAATACCTGCCGTCTCCAGCCGCCAGGGAAATACCAATCGTAATTATGGTGCTGATTGCCAGGCCAAGGGGAGCCCCGATCAAGCAACGGACAAAGATCTTCTTTTTCATAATAAAACCTCACAATCCCAATAAGTCTTTGATTTTGGAAACATAGCGACGGGAAACGTAAGTTGTTGTACCATCTGACAGGGAAACACATATCGTCCCTGAGAAACTGAGATCGAAGTGCCGCACTTTTTTCAAATTGATGATTTCTGAATTCGATATACGGACAAATCTATCCCGCCGAAGCCGTGCATCCAGCTCGTAAAGGCGCAGGCGAAGCAGGTATTCTCCCTTTTCTGTGGCGGCGAAAACCTTACCGTTCGCTGCATAGATTCTCAAAATAGTGTCCTGATCCAGCAGTGTCACCGTGTCATTCTGAAAACCAGCAATCATTTGGGATTCCGCGTCCGAGAGTTTCCGAAATATCTCGTTGATTTCTTCATTAATCTGATCTGTCAGAATGACGACCTTCGGTTCTGTAACAGAGCTGTCAATCTTGATCTCGACCTGCATCAGCGCCACCTCCTTGCTGCGACGTCATTATAGGATAACAAGACTTGGTTTTCCGCTGCTTTTCGATAGACGGTCATTTTTGGAACATATTTGGTAGAACGGTACGATATGCGGCAGCATAAGTGAACCCCACAGCAAAGTGCATATCGGACAACGCCATAGTTTTTCAGGAGCAAGCAAAAGAGCTGCTTGATAGAGATCCGCTGTATTCTTCTGACTTGGCGTCCTCCGTCATGATCGTGGCTGCGGGGGCTTGAAGGGCAGCGGGTCAAAAAAGAATCTTTCCCTTGTCTTATCCCGCAGGGGCAAAACAAGGGAAAAGGAGCTTTTTAGCAGCGGGCTTGCGGAAAATGCGGGAAAATCAAGGGCTTTCAGAGATTCGGATGGATAAACTGGAATTTGTCAATCAGGCAACGTTATCCAATAACGACCTACCATCACATGATGTTTCGGAGACATCACGCAGGATTCAAGAATGCCGCCGTTGGCGAGAATTGTTTTTACACTCCCAACGTTTTCATCGCCTGCGGTCAACAGCACACGATTAAGACCGAGGCTTTTGCAATAAGGTAAGACCTCGTGCAGCATCTGGGTGGCGTAGCCCTTCATCCTTTCTGACGGACTCACTGAGTAGCCGATATGCCCGCCCCAAGTGTCGAGAGGACCCACGGGTTTGTGCCGTACGCCTATCATACCGACTATTTTCTTGTCAGCCATGCGGACATAAATGAATTGAGAATATTTGTGCTCTCCCTCGGGAACGGTTGCATCATTTTCACATAATGCCAGGTAATTCAGCCAATCTTGAGGCTCTTCGAATCTCTTCAGGCCCTGTGCGCCGTGCAGCCAACCCAAGCAATCCGCAAACTCTTCCCGATATGCTTTAATCTGTGCCAGATACTCAGAAGAAGGTTTGGTTAATACGAATTCAGACATCCTAACGGCACCTGCTCATCTCAAAATACTGATTTGTTGGAAGGAGTGTACCATCGCTGACGGACACGGTCAATAGCCGGCCGTTCAAGAGGAAGGATCCCGGCCTTTACGACGCGCCCCCTTCCGCAGGAATGCGGAAGGGGGCGCGGATCGTCCGAAAAGTCTCGCGGAACTCACGCCCCCAGGCGCAAAAACGCGGGCCTCGCCGGAGGTGTGTCAATCTCTGTATCGGGGATGATAGTCGCGGTCGGAGAGCACGTCGGACAGCTCCGAGAGGATCTGCTCCGTCCCTCTGGCCGGGGCGGCGGCGTCCCGCACGGCAAAGCCTCCGGCAGCGGGCAGCGTCAGACGCACGTGGGTGCCCTCCCCCGGCTTGCTGTGGAGCACGATGGCCCCGGAGTGGAGCCGGGCGATGCCGTAGGCGATGTGCAGCCCCATGCCCGCGCCGCCGGGCTCGTCGGGCGTCAGCGTCTCCCGGGGGGAGAAGGCGCCGGCCATGGCGTTTTGGCTCATGCCCTCTCCGTCGTCGTCCACGGAGACCACGTACTGACGGCCCGAGGGCTGCAGTCCCAGCCGGACGTGTCCGCCGGCGGGGGTGTGGAGCAGGGCGTTGGACAGCAAAATCAGCAGCAACTGTTCCAGCCGCTCCGGACTGCCCGTGACGCAGCAGGGCTCCTCCGGTGCCGAGCAGAGGATCTCCACCCCTCGCTCCCGGGTGAAAAAGCCCACGGAATCCGCCAGAGAGGTCAGCAGCGAGCGCAGATCCAGCAGCTGCATCCGGCAGGTCAGCTCCCCCCGGGCCAGAGCGCTGGCGTCGGAGAGCTGGTCGATCAGGTGCATCAGCCGGTAATAGCTGTGGAACAGCTGCTGTCCCCGGGGGTCCGCCTGGACCTCCGGCATCACCGTCCGCTCCAGGGAAAAGCGCAGGGTGAAGGCCTCGGAGCGCAGCCGGTGGAGCATGGCCTCGCCCACGGCGGCGGAATACTCTCCCATGGGACGGAAGGTGAGGACCAGCAGCTCATCCCAGCGCACGGCAGTGACGGCGTAGTCGCTGCCGTTTCGGGACACGGCGGTGACGAAGCTCTCCTCCGACAGGGCGATCTCCAGCCCGGGCAGGAGGGAGTGTATGCGCTGGCCGGTGACGGGCCCGCCGAACAGCCGCTCCGCGGCGTGATTGGCAAAAACGATCTTTCCGTCCCGCAGGGCCGTGACGGCCTCGGGACTGAGGGAAAACAGCCGCGCCACGTCGGCGCTGTGATTGTCGTTCGATCTCATGGTCATAAGCATTCCCCGCTTCGGAGGATTTATTTTTCCACACGGCCGGGCCGGCTCGGGTCATGTCGCTTGCAGTATAGCATCCTTTGCAGATTCTGTCAAAAAAAGCCGAAAACGCCCGGAAACGGAGTTAACAATTAATTGCCAAATTATCCCTTGTTAATCCGGCGAAAATGGTGTAAAATGCAAGCGTTTGAAATACACAAATAAGAATTAGGAGGATACACTTATGATCAAACTCGGTATCAACGGTTTCGGCCGGATCGGCCGTCTGGCCGCCCGCGTCGCCATCCGCCGTGGGGACATGGACCTGATCGCCATCAACGCCCCCGACAAGACCCCCGACCAGATCGCCTACGTTTTCGCCCACGACTCCGTCCACGGCAAGTGGGAGGGCACCGTGGAGTATGACGAGAGCCATCTCATCATCAACGGCAAGGCCATCAAGCTGCTCAACAGCCGCGACCCCTCCAAGCTGGGCTGGGGCGACCTGGGCGTAGAGTACGTGGCCGAGTGCACCGGCGCCTTCCTCACCGAGGAGAGCGTGCAGCCCCATCTGGCCGCCGGCGCCAAGTTCGTGCTGATGAGCGCCCCCGCCAAGGACTCCACCCCCATGTTCGTCTACGGCGTCAACCACAAGAGCTTTGACCCTGCGCTGAAGACCGCCTCCGCGGCCTCCTGCACCACCAACTGCCTGGCCCCCCTGGCCAAGGTCCTGCACGACAACTTCGGTATCGTGGAAGGCCTGATGACCACCGTCCACGCCGCCACCGCCACCCAGAGCATCGTGGACGAGTACTCCAAGAAGAACTGGCGTCTGGGCCGGGGCACCTACGACAACATCATCCCCTCCACCACCGGCGCGGCCAAGGCCGTGGGCAAGGTCATCCCCGAGCTCAACGGCAAGCTCACCGGCATGTCCATGCGCATCCCCTCTCCGGACGGCTCCGTGGTGGACCTGACCGTCAGCCTGGCCAAGGAGACCACTTATGACGAGGTCTGCGCCGCCGTCAAGGCCGCCTGCGAGGGTGAGCTCAAAGGCGTTATGCGCTATGAGGAGCTGCCTATCGTCTCCAGCGACATCATCGGCGAGACCAACGCCAGCATCTTCGACGCTCAGGCCGGCATCGCCCTGAACGGCCACTTCATGAAGCTCATCGCCTGGTACGACAACGAGTACGGCTTCACCTGCAACATGATGCGCCTGCTGGCCTACATCGCTGAGGTCAAGGGGTAAGACGATTCCCTCTGTCCTCCCTCGGGATGACAACAAAAAAGCGCCTCTTTTCGTCCTTTTGGGACGGAAAGAGGCGCTTTTGTCATGTTCCCGGCGCCGGGATCACTCCTCACGAAACAGCAGCGCGCCGAAAAAGGTAACGGTATCGGGGCCGTTGTTGTAGCGGATCCCGGCGGCTTCGGCCAGCTCGTTGACCACAAATCCGTATCCCTCCAGCGAGGGGTGCAGCAGCTCCGGGAAGCGGCAGGGCCGGTCCGGGTACGTGCATTGGGCGCAGCGGCCGCAGCCTTCGTTGGACAGCAGCAGAAAACCGGACAAAAAGGGATCGATGCTCTTGTGGAATCGATCCACGGTGCGCTTGAAGTCCTGCAGACCGTCTCCCATGGACTCAAAATCAAAGGAGCTTTTCAGCCGGTACGCCTTGGAGAGCAGCAGCATTTTCCCGTACCGCCGTACCTGCTCGCGGCATTCCGCCAGCGTGCCCACCGCGGGAGGACACGCCCAGGAGGAGCCGTAATTGCGGCAGGAGTTTCCCTCGCAGATCTTTCGGACCTCCTCATAGAAGTGCAGACCGCCGATCTCCACGTATCCGAATTGGGAGAACCCGCTCTCCCGGGCGGCTTTTTCGATTCGCGTCAGAATACCCATATCCGATCCCTCCCGGTCCTTCAACACGCCCAGTATACCATAAATGGACGGGAAAAGACAGTATTCAGGAGCATGACGGCCCGCCGTCTCCTTCTCGGAAAAGACTTGCTTTTCTGCGCCGTACAGGTTAGACTTAGCCCGGACAGAAAAACTACCGGGAGGTACTATTATGTATTGCACCAAACAGATCACACCCGACTTGGTATGGGTGGGCAGCAACGACCGGCGCCTGGCCATGTTCGAGGGCGTCTACTCGGTCCCCACCGGCGTATCCTATAACTCCTATCTTCTCCGCGACGACGTCACGGTCCTCCTGGACACCGTGGACAAGGCCGTGGGGAAGGTATTCTTTGAGAACGTGGAGCACGCCCTGGCGGGGCGAAAGCTGGACTACGTGATCGTCCAGCACATGGAGCCCGACCACTCGGCCACTCTGGCGGAGCTGCTGCTCCGCTACCCGGAGACCACCGTGGTCTGCAACACCAAGATCGCCGCCATGATCGGCCAGTTCACCGACCTGGACGTGAGCGAGCGCAGCTGGCAGGTGAAGGAGTGGGACGTGCTCAACACCGGCCATCACGAGCTCACCTTCGTCATGGCTCCCATGATCCACTGGCCCGAGGTGATGATGACCTACGACAAGACGGAGCGGATCCTCTTCTCCGCCGACGCCTTCGGCACCTTCGGAGCGCTCAACGGCGCCATCTTTGCCGACGAGGTGGACTTTGAGCGGGACTACATGGACGAGGCCCGCCGGTACTACACCAACATCGTGGGCAAGTACGGCAACCAGGTGCAGGCCTTTTTCCGCAAGGTGAAGGACGTGCCCATCGAGCTGCTCTGCCCTCTCCACGGCTTCGTCTGGCGCCGGGACATCAACACCTTCATGGACAAGTACAATAAGTGGAGCACCTATTCCCCCGAGGAGGACGGCGTAGTGATCGCCTACGCCAGCGTCTACGGCGGCACCGAGAACGCCGCGGAGATCCTCTCCTCCCGGCTGCGGGACCGGGGCGCCAAAACCGTGATGTTCGACACCTCCGTCACCCCGGCCTCGGAGATCATCGCGGCCTGCTTCCGGTTCAGCCACCTGGTGTTCGCCTCCACCACCTATAACGCGGGGATCTTCGTCACCATGGAGGATCTGCTCCGGGATCTGGCGGCCCACAACCTGCAAAACCGCACCGTGGCCTTCATTGAAAACGGCAGCTGGGCCCCCACCAGCGGCAAGCTGATGCGGGAGATCCTGGCGCCGCTGAAAAACGTGACCATCCTGGACGCCGGCGTCACGCTCAAATCCACTCTGAAGGAAGCCCAGCTGGAGCAGATCGACGCCCTGGCCGACGCCATCGACGCCACGCTGCCCCACGCCGCCGTTCCCGCGCCCGTCACCGCCGGAGAGGTCGACGCCGCCGCCTTCCGGAGCCTGACCTACGGGCTGTTCATCCTTACTGCCCGGGAGGGGGACAAGGACAACGGCTGCGTCATCAACACGCTGGAGCAGATCACCACCAAGCCCAACCGGATCTCCGTGTGCGTCAACAAGGGCGGTCTGACCCACGATATGATCCTGCGCACCGGCGTTTTCAACGTCTCCGTCCTCACGGAAAAGGCGCCCTTCAGCCTGTACCAGCATTTCGGCTTCCAATCCGGCCGGGACGCGGACAAGTTTGCCGACCCCGCCGTGGGAGGGCGCAGCGCCAACGGCCTGATGTATCTCACCGAGAACGTCAACGCCTTCGTCTCCGGCAAGGTGATCTCCGCCCAGGACTACGGTACCCACACTCTGTTCATCGCCGAGGTCACCGAGGCCAAGACCCTTTCGGAGGAGCCCTCCGTGACCTACGCTTACTATCACGCCCACGTCAAGCCCCGCAGCAAGCCTGCCCCGGAGCAGAAAAAAGGCTTCGTGTGCACTGTCTGCGGCTACGTTTACGAGGGGGACGAGCTGCCTGCGGACTTTGTCTGCCCCTTGTGCAAACACCCGGCCTCCGATTTCGAGCCCGTGGGCTGAATACTGTTTTCATAAGAGAGGACCGGCTGCAAAAACGCAGCCGGTCCTTTTGCTGTGCCGTCACTTCCGATCCACGATAAACACCACGGCGTTCTGATCCCCGATGCGGGAAAAGGAGGATCTGTCGGCGTTGAACTGCATCTTCCGCAGGGTGCTCTGCCCCTGGGGAGAGAGCACGCCGTCGGAGAATACCACCGTGATGCGCCAGGAATACCGGCTGTTCTCCACGGTCTTGATGTCCAGAAAACAGCTCTCGCTCCGCAGGGACGCGGCCTGGCGGGTCAGGATCGCCCGGCCCGTGGACACGTGGGGGGTATCCTTGATGACCGGCTTGGGGACGGCGTCGTCTGCAAGCTCAAAAATAGACTCGTAAAGCTCCTCCGGGGTGAAGGGGTCGGGACCGTACACTCTCACGGGAGGAAACTCCCGGGCGCGGCACTTCTCCAGCGCCTCGTGAGAGGTCAGCCGGTGCTCGAACATTTCGTCGGCCGCGTCCAGCAGCAGATCCCCGTCGTCCTCGTCATACAGCTCGGGATGCTCTTCCAGAATGCGATATACACACTCCCTGTACCCGCGCTCCGGGTCCTCCCCGGCCTTTTGAATGGCTTCTTCCACAGTCATGGCAATGCCCTCCTTACAAAAGATTCTGCCTCTATATGAATCGGAAGGCTGTTTTGTGCCGGAAACCGGGGAGAAAGCGGCCCTTATGCCTCCTCGTCCGCGGGACGGAGCATTTTTACGTGGGGGATGCCGTCGAGGATGAAGGTGTCCGACACGGGACGGAAGCCCTGCCTGGCGTAAAAGGGCACGGCATACTCCTGCGCCTCCAGATACAGCGCCCCCGCGTGGAAGTATTCCTTCGCCGCCCGGATGCTCGCCTGCATCACCCGGCTGCCCAGACCTGCCCGGTGGACCGCCGTCACCACCCGGCCGATGGAGACGTGCTCGCTCTCCACGCCCCGGTCCATGATCCGGGCGCAGGCCATCACCTTGCCGTTCTCGGCCAGCCATACGTGTACCGCCGCCTGATCCCGGCCGTCCAGCTCCATGGCGATGCAGTGCTGCTCCACCACGAATACCGCCACCCGCAGCTGCAGGATGTCGTAGAGCTCGTTTAACGTCAGCTCCTCAAAGCGTTTGACAAATATTTCCATTTGCGCTCTCCTCTCCGGTGCTCAGCGGCCCTTCCGGGACCGCATGGCCAGGAAGGTGGGGATGTGCAGGTCGTGGAGGCGTCCCTCGCCGTTGAAGTCCTCGTAGAGCTCCACAAGGGTGAACCCCGCGTCCAGCTGTCCGCCGATCTGCTCCTCCAGCGTGTGGGAAAACTGCACCCCGGCGTCCTGGCGCTGAAGCTGAGCCATCTGCTCCGGGTTTTTCAGCGGGTTGAAGGGCAGGGCGTTCACCACCGCCGTCTCCTCCGCATCTACGATATAGTTTACATAATGATCTGTCCCGGAGAGCAGGAAGCCGCCGTTTTTCAGCACCCGGAAGCACTCCCGCCACAGGGGACGCACGTCCTCAACGTAGCAGTTGGACACGGGGTGAAAGATCAGGTCGAACTCTCCGTCCTCAAAGGGAAGGGGACGGGTCATGTCGGCCCGGACGGTGCGGATGAAATAACCCTCCCGTTTGGCCACCGCCTCCTCGCTTTCGATCTGCCGGGCGGAGTAGTCCAGCACGGTGCATTCGGCGCCCAACGCGGCGAACACGGGCATCTGCTGTCCGCCGCCGCTGGCCAGACCCAGCACCCGCTTGCCCCGGAGATCCCCCAGCCAGCGGTGGGGCACGCTTCTGGTGGGGGTGAGATAGACCTCCCACTCGCCGTTCTTTGCCGCCTGAAAGGCCTCGTGGCTGATGGGACGGCCCCATTCCCAGCCGGCCTCGACCCAGCGGTCGATGGCCTCGGCGTTGATGTCCTGATAACGCATATGAACCCCTCCCCGGGAACCAATGATTGACAGAATCATACCATCGCCGCCCCCGGGATGCAACGGGCAGTTTTCATGATGGAGCATAGAAAAGTAGCGGCGGGCCGGTTTTCCCGTCCCGTCACCCGGAGACACGACGGAACACTTGTGCCCTGTCATCCCGAGCGCAGCGAAGGATCCCATACGGCTTCCGCGCAGTATGTCGCCCGCCTGTCATCCTGAGGAGCGCAGCGACGAAGGATCCCGAACAGGCTTTTACTTTGTGCGTTATTCGCTTGTCATCCCGAGCGCAGCGAGGGATCTCATATAGACTTCCACTTATTACGTATGAGGGAGATGCTCAATCCCGTCAGTGATCCTTTTTTTCAGCATTTCTTTTCGTAAATGATGCGAAAAGAAACGCTGGCAAAGAAAAGCATCAGCAGGGGCTTAAGAGCCGCCCCTGCACCCCCTAAGACTTCAGGATCCGCGGCCCGGCCGCCTTCATCGACACGTTCAGCCTCTATTACCGCTTCCGCTGATAAGAGTTTGTCACAAGGAATCGAACCAACCCCTGTCATCCTACCATGAGATCCCTCGCTGCGCTCGGGATGACACAGAACCGGGGCCGCCGTTACGCTGTCATCCTGAGGAGCAACGCGACGAAGGATCCCATAGGGCTTCCGCGCAGGACCATGAGATCCCTCGTTGCGCTCGGGATCCCACCGCCCGGCGTTCCGATCAAAAAAGAAACGGCGCCGCGATGTCGCGGCGCCGCATAAATCGGTTTACAGTATCGCTTTGCCCTCGGCCACCAGACGGTCGTAATTTCGCCGGCTGGCCTCGTAGACCTTCTCCCGGAAGCCCTCCGGCAGATCCCGGCCCGGATCGATGTACACCCGGTTGTCCGCACCGATGGTGTCGAAGAACTCCTTGATGATCCGGTCCTGCTCGGCCTCGGAGGCATCCGGGGGGCAGTTCATGTGACCGGTGAAGATCATCTTGTCACCGTAGAGCTGCTTGAGCTTCCACTTGTCGTTCATGGGCTGACCGCCCCAGGAATCATACCCCGCCTCGCAGAACAGCGGCACGAAGCCCTCCACAAAGCCGCAGCAGTGGAGATCCCAGTACATGCCCAGAGAGTGGACGTAGCTGCACAGCTCGGTGATATAGGGCAGCAGCATCTCCCGGGCGGTATCCACGGAGAAGAACTCCGCCCGCTGGGAGCCCCAGTCGTCGTTGAAGTTGACGATGTCGGCGTGGAACACGGTCTTGCAGTGGTAATAGGTCTTTTTGTGGATGTCGGTGATGGTGCGCAGCAGCCGGTGGGCGGCCTCTTTCTGATCCTCGTCGATCAGGGCCACAGCGGCGTTTTCAAAGTCCATCAGGGCGATGAATCGCTCGAACAGGCATCCCGGCGTGGCGATGAACACGGCCTTGTCCGGGTCGAATTTCTCCTTGGCCCGGGCGTAGCAGCCCTCCCAGTCCCAGGTGTCGGGATCGGGGATGGACTTGACCTGCTTCTCCCACTCGTTGAGGTCGGTGACCATGGGGTTGCCGGGCTTGACCATGGCTCCGCCCACCACGTCCACGAAGACCCACTCCACGCCCCAGCCATCGATGCGGGCGGGGGGATTGCCGGGGCTGCGGGCCACGTTCTCCGGGTCGCAGTCGAGCATGACGGTGTTGGCCTCGCCGCCGGAGAAGGGAGCCCACATGGGGGTCTTGCCCTGGTACATCCGCAGCAGGTTCTCCTTGGGGGTGATGGGAGTGGTGAGCACTGCCGTCTGTCCGCCGAAGAGGGTGGGAACGTATTTCTTTACGATCAGTTCATCGGGGGTGAATTTCTCTTTGGACATTGTATGATCCCTCCCTGGATAAAGAAAATGGTTTGCTTACAGGATGGCCTTACCCTCGGCTGCCAGACGGTCGTAATTCCGCCGGCCCGCCTCGTAAAGCTTCTCCCGGAAGCCCTCGGGGTAGTTTCGCGCGTCGATAAAGCAGCGGTTGTCCGCGCCGATGGTGTCGAAGAACTCCTTGATGATCCGGTCCTGCTCGGCCTCGGAGGCGTCCGGCGGGCAGTTCACGTGGGCGGTGAAGAGCATCTTGTCACCGTAGAGCTGTTTGAGCTTCCACTTGTCGTTCATGGGCTGGCCGCCCCAGGAATCGTACCCCGCCTCGCAGAACAGCGGCACGAAGCCCTCCACGAAGCCACAGCAGTGGAGATCCCAGTACATGCCCAGGGAGTGGACGTGAGCGCACAGCTCCTTCACGTAGGGCAGCAGCATCTCCCGGGCGGTATCCACGGAGAAGAACTCCGCCCGCTGGGAGCCCCAGTCGTCGTTGAAGCAGACGATGTCCGGGTTAAAGTACTGTTTGATGTACGTATAGGTCTTTTTCTGGATGTCGGTGATGGTGCGCAGCAGCCGGTGGGCGGCCTCCTTCTGATCCTCGTCGATCAGGGCCACGGCGGCGTTTTCAAAGTCCATCAGGGCGATGAGCCGCTCAAACAGACAGCCGGGCCGGGCCACGTAAACGGCGAAATCCGGATCCAGGGTCTCCTTTGCCCGGCGGGCGCTGTCCTCCCAGTCCCAGGTGTCCGGGTCGGGGATGGACTTGACCTGCTTTTCCCACTCCTCGATATCGGTGACCATGGGCGCGCCGGGCTTGACCATGGCCCCGCCCACCACGTCCACAAAGATCCACTCCACGCCCCATCCGTCGATGCGCTTTCCGTCCGGCCGCCGGGGATCGGGGCCGGGGTTGCGGGCCACACGCTCCGGATCGGCGTCCATCATGATCCGGTTGAACTCACCGGACATGGGCACCCACATGGGGGTCTTGCCCTGGTACATCCGCAGCAGATTTTCCCGGGGAGTGATGGGTGTGGAGTAAACAGGTGTCTTGCCCGGACCGGGCATGTATCGCTTTACCTCCAGCTCATCAGGTGAAAACTGTTCTTTCGACATGGTTTCTTCCTCCGTTTAAAAAAGTGGATATTATCTCACGTAAATACTATACATCCAAAGGGGGGCGGAGGCATCGTTCACCCCCGCCATATTTCCGGCTTCGGCGAGGACGCTTTTTTGTGCGCAGCCGTACATTTTCCTCCCGGAGGAGGGAATGGGTCGGGGACCCTTGCTTTTATCGGCCCGGTGGTGTAAAATACCAACTTACGGCATAAACTGGATCTGCAGCAGTTTTCCGGTAGAGGAGGAGCTCTCTTGTCAAAAGCCAAAAAACAAAACTACCTCCACGGCGCGGCCATCATGGCGGGCACCACCGTCATCGTCAAGATCGTCGCTTTTCTATATAAGATCCCTCTGGGAGATATGCGTCTGCTGGGGGACGCCGGCTTCACATACTTCAACGTTGCGTATAATATCTACGGCTTTTTCCTGACGCTGGCCACAGCGGGCTTCCCGGTGGCCCTGTCGCGGATGATCTCCGTGGCGGACGCCCAGAGCCGCAGCGCCCAGGTGCAGCGGATCTTCCGGGTGGCCCTGGGAGTGCTCACGGGCATCGGCGGGGCCTTCACGCTGGTGATGCTGGTGTTCCACCGGCCTCTGGCGGTGATGATGGGCAGCGGACGTGCGGCGCTGAGCATCGTCACGCTCGCCCCGGCGGTGGTGCTGGTGTGCGCCACCTCCGCCTATCGGGGCTACTGCCAAGGCCGGGGCAACATGATCCCCACGGCCTTCGGCCAGGTGATCGAGGAGCTGGGCAAGCTGATCGTGGGTCTGACCCTGGCGTGGATCATCGCCCGCAGCGGCCGGGGGCTGGAGGCCACCGCCGCCGGAGCGATTTTCGGCGTCACCGCCGGGGCCCTGGGCGCGCTGATCTACATGTCCATATACAAGAGCCGCAACTACCCCGAGACCACCTACGGCGTGGCCGACGTTCCGGACAGCCGCCGGGACATCGTGCGGGAGTTTTTGCGCATCGGCATCCCCATCGCCATCGGCGCGTCAGTGCTCTCGCTGCTGAATCTGCTGGACAACGCGCTGTGCCTCAACCGGCTGAAATCCGCGGCCCATTTCCCTCCGGAGGTGGCCGACGTGCTCTACGGGGTTTACGGCAAGGCCCAGACGCTGTATAACCTTCCCTCTTACTTCATCACCCCGCTGACTCTCAGCGTGGTGCCTGCCATCGCCACGTGCATCACCCGGCGGCAGCGCCTGGAGGCCAGCGAGATCGCCGAGTCCTCTCTGCGCATCGCCTCGGTGATCGCCATGCCCATGGGCGTGGGACTGTTCGTGCTGGCCGAGCCGGTGTTCCGGGTGATCTACTGGGGAAGCCACAGCGCGGGCCCTCAGCTGCTGCGTCTGCTGGGGATCGCGGCGTTCTTCGTGTGCATGTCCATGATGGGCAACGCCATTTTGCAGGCCGCCGGCCAGGAACGGCTGCCCATCATCAGCATCGTCCTGGGGGGCCTGGCCAAGATCTGCGTCAACTGGATCCTGGTGGGGGATCCCCGGGTCAACATCATCGGCGCCCCCATCGGCAGCATCTGCGGCTTCGGGGTGATCTGTGTGGCGGATTACTGGTTTTTGTGCCAGTCCCTGAAAAAGCGGCCCCGGCTCCGCCGGGTGTTGGGGGCCCCGCTGCTCTCCTGCGCCGCCATGGGCGTCACCGCCTGGTCGGTGTACGGCCTGGCCTCCCGGCTGGTGGGCCGCCCCGGTGTGCCCCTGGAGCGCATGCCCATGGCGCTGGCAATGGCCGTGGCCATCGCGGCGGCGGTGCTGGTATACGCGGTGATGATCGGGCTCACCGGGGCCGTCACGCTGGAGGATATGGCGCTGATCCCCAAGGGAGAGAAGCTGGGGAAGCTGCTCCGGCTCCGGCACGCTGCCCGCTGAGAGCGTGTCTCCCGGGGCAAAGTTTGGGAAAAATGTAGGAAATATAAGGATTTTTGGAATTACTACTTGCACAGGAGCCTAAAATATGGTAAATTTTCCGGGCAAAGAAAGATACGACGCCCAGGACCTCCGCGCGGTGGTGGAGATCCTCCGGGGAGAGAATGGCTGCCCCTGGGATCGGGTGCAGACCCACGCCACGCTGCGCCGGGATCTGCTGGAGGAATGCGCCGAGCTCTGCGAGGCCATCGACCGGGAGGACCCGCACATGATGCGCGAGGAGCTGGGGGACGTATGGCTGCAGGTGATCTTCCACGCCAGCATCGAGCAGGAGCTGGGCCATTTTGACCTGGACGACGTGGCCGACGCCGAGTGCCGCAAGCTCATCTCCCGTCATCCCCACGTTTTTTCCGACACCGTGGTGAAGGACGTGGACCGGGAGCTGGAGCTCTGGGAGGAGCTCAAGCGCAGCGAGAAGCGGCAGGCCACCGCTGCCGACGCCATGGACGGGGTGTGCCGCACACTGCCGGGCCTGTGGCGGGCGGAGAAGATCCAGAAAAAGGCCGCGGCCGACGGCGAGGACGTAAAGGACCCTGGGGAGCTGACCCGTAAGCTTTCCGCCGCGGCGGAGAACGTGGGCAAGGCCCTTGGCACCGGCGGCGACGTGACGGCGGCGCTGGGCGAGCTGCTCTTTCACGCGGTTTACGCCGCACGGCTGGCGGGGGCGGACCCGGAGGCGGCCCTCCACGCCAAGTGCGAGGACTATATCCGCACCTACCGCCGGGAGCGGGAGCAAAGCGAATAGTGATTTCGCCTGAAGGCGATTCCTATAGAGATGTTAACACAAGATTAGGAGGATACCCCATGAACAAAGCAGAACTTATCGCACAGGTCGCTGTGAAAGCCGGCCTCTCCAAGAAGGACAGCGAAAAGGCAGTCAACGCAGCTTTGAACACCATCGCCGACTCTCTCGAGGCCGGTGAGAAGGTGCAGCTGGTCGGCTTCGGCGTTTTTGACGTCAAGGAGCGCGGCACCCGCATGGGCCGCAACCCCAAGACCAAGGAAGAGATCGAGATCCCCGCTTCCCGCGTGCCCCAGTTCAAGGCCGGCAAGGCCCTGAAAGAGGCTGTGGACAAGAAATAAGGGACTATCGGCTTGCCGAATAGGGGGCCGTTCGGGACTCCCGAACGGCCCCCAGCACATTATATGGAAGATCGCCGCCGGAGCGGCGCAGGGAGGATGGACATGACGCCTGAAAAGAAAAAAAGCCGGGTCTGGCTGTATATCCTGGCCTCGGCGGCGGTGATCGCCCTGGACCAGGCGCTGAAGGCCTGGGTGCGGCAGAACATCCCCCTTTATCCCTCCCCGGCGGAGCAGATCCCCCTGCTGCCCGGAGTGATCCACCTGTCCCACATCCGCAACGCCGGAGTGGCCTTCGGACTGCTGCAGGGAGGGCGCTGGGCCTTCCTGGTGCTGCTGGGCGCCTTCTGCGCCCTGGTGATCTGGGCCAACGCTGCCAAAAAGCTGACCCTCCCCTGGGAGCGGTGGCTGTCGGTGCTGACCATGGCCGGCGCCATCGGCAACGGCATCGACCGGGCCGTGTTCGGCTATGTGGTGGACATGCTGGAGGTGGAGTTTATCCGCTTCCCGGTGTTCAACCTGGCCGACTGCGTCATCAACGTGTGCAGCATCCTTTTCGTGCTGCTCACGCTGTTGCACAGGGAGCCGGAACACCATTGACTTTTTTCCATATGGATCACGGCGCCGCGGCTGAGAGACGCGGCACCGTGGTTTTATCGGCGGTAAATGGCTTTCGGTTTACATAAGACTACCGGTGACCTGCAGCTCGCAGATACCGGGGGTGACGGTCCAGGCGCCGTCCGGCTGGGGAGCGAAGGCGGCGGCGGGGACGGTGATCCGGCCGGGCACCGTGGTGAACACGCCGGTGCTCTCGTCATAGGCGTAGTCCGTGCCGGGGACCAGGGGCACTCCGTCCAGAGTGACGCTCAGCCCCCTGAGCAGGGGGTCGAAGGTGTCGGACAGGCGGACGGCGTCCGCCGCTCCCGCGGGATCGGCTCCGGTGTTCCGGATGGAAAAGGTGTAGGTCAGCTCACCGCAGCCCGCCACCACCTCGGGACTGACGCTCTTGACGATGGAGAGCGCGGCGCTGCAGGTCATGGGCAGCGCGGCGGAGGCCGTGGCCGCGGCGCAGCCTCCGGTGACGGAGGCGGTGTTTACGATCCGTGCATCCGTGCCCAGGGGGGCGAAGGGAGTCACTCTTGCCCGGTAGAGCAGCATGGCGTTGGACCCCGCCGGGACGTCCACGCCGGTGACGGTGAGGGGCGGACCCGCCGTGACGGCGGGGGCGGCCTGCACAGCGCCGTCCACGTACAGCACGGCGCTGTCCGCCTCGTAGGCCAGGGGGCAGAGAGTGTCCGGCCCCGCAGCATAGGCTCCCAGGTCGTCGGTGACGGTCAGGCCGGTCATGTCCACGGCGCCGTCGTTGACGATGCTCAAAGCGTAGGTCACCGTGCCTCCCGGGACGTAGCCGGAGGCGATGGGTGTCTTGGTCACGTGGAGAGCCTCGATGATCTCGCCGGAGGCCACGTTGGAATTGACGGTGCCCCCGCTGTAGGTCAAGGTGGCCTGGTTATAGAAAACTGCCATTCGGCGTTCCTCCTTATGGGTTGATCCAAACGCGGAGCGGGGATCGCTCCGCATCCCAGTCTATTCCGGGAGGAAGGAGGAGGACACCCGGGGCGCCGGAACAAAAAAGTCCGCTCCAGGTATCCGGAACGGACTTTTCATGTAGATTCGCAGATTTATAGTATTTCCCGGTACATGGCGGCGGCATCGTCCTTTTTCACGGTCTCCTGCACGCTGAGCACCTCGGCCCGCAGGGTCCGGGCCCCGAAGGAGATCTCCACCGTGTCGCCGACGCGGATCTCCGCGGAGGGCTTGGCCACCTTGCCGTTGATGCTCACCCGGCCGCCGTCGCAGGCCTCCTGGGCCACGGTGCGGCGCTTGATGAGCCGGGAGACCTTCAGCCACTTGTCCAGACGCATATCAGAAATATTTTTTCAGACCCTCGCCGGCGCTGGCGGGATCGGCGTTGATGGTGATGGTGAAATCCACGTTCTCCCGGGCGCCGAAGGTCTCCAGGGCGTTGAGAAAGCTCTCCAGCGCCTGGTTGGAACGGTCGTCCAGGATCTTGTTGAGATCATCGATAAAGAAATGGGTGATGTCGTAGTTGCCGGCATGCAGTCCGCTGAGAAAGCCGTAGAGCATGGTGTTGCCCTTTACGCCGTAATCATCGGTACGGATCAGACGCGCCTGATAGGGGATATCGTAGGTCAGGTGCTTGCTCTTTTCGATGCAGACCACGTCGCCCCGCTCCTGATCCACGGCGGTGCGGACCAGATCGATCAGGGTTTTCGTCTTGCCGGAGCCGGACAGGCCCATAATCAGTTTAACCATAGGAAACCACTCCTTTGTAATATAGAATGGGAAGAAAGCCCTTTGGCCTCTCTTTTTCTTGGGTCCATTCTACCATCTTCCCGCCGGGGTTGCAAGGCGCATTTGCCAAATTCACCGAATGTTCACTTCCAGCCGGCCAGACCCGCGAACATCAGCTTTTTATAGGCTTCCACGCCGGGCTGGTCGAAGGGGTTGACGCCCTGCATATACCCGGACAGGGCGCAGCTGAGCTCAAAGAAGCACACCAGCTCGGCAAAGCCCCGCTCGTCCATGGCGGAGACCTCCACCCCCAGGTTGGGCACGCCGCCCTGGATGTGGGCCTCCTTTACCGCGGCCCGCGCGATGGCGGCGATCTCGGTCAGGTCGTGACCGGCCAGATAGTTGAGACCGTCCAGATCGGCTCGATCGGCGGGGACGGGGCAGGACGCGCTCTCGGCGGCGAAGCTCACCACCGTCTCCATGAGATCCCGTGGGCCCTCCTGGATATACTGACCCATGGAATGGAGGTCGGCGTTGTACTCCACGCTGGCGGGGAAGATGCCCAGCCCCTCCTTGCCCTCGGACTCGCCGTAAAGCTGCTTCCACCACTCGGCCATCATGCGGAAGCGGGGCTCGTAGCAGGCCAGCAGCTCCACCGTCTTGCCGTTTTTATAGAGAGCCTGCCGGGCGGCGGCGTACTGCCAGCAGGGGTTGTCCCGGGAGCGGAGGTCCAGCTCCTTGAAGACCTCCCGGGCGTGCTCCGCCATGGCGCGCACGTCCGCTCCCGCCGCGGCCAGGGGCAGCAGCCCCACCGCGGAGAGCACGCTGTAGCGCCCGCCCACGTCGTCGGGCACCACGAAGCACTCCCAGCCAGCGGCGTCCGCGGCGGTCTTCAGGGCGCCCTTACGGGCGTCGGTGGTGGCAAAGATCCGCCGACCGGCCTCCTCGGGGCCGTATTTCCTTTCCAGCAGCTCCCGGAAGATCCGAAAGCCCACCGCGGGCTCCAGAGTGGTGCCGGATTTGGACACCACGTTCACGCAGAAATCCCGGTCTCCCAGCCGCGCCAGGGTGTCCCGCAGCGATACGGCGGACAGACCGTTGCCGGCGAACAGCAGCTCCGCGCCGTCGCCCTTCGTGCCCAGCAGATCGTAAGCGGCCCGGGCTCCCAGATAGGACCCGCCGATGCCGATCACCACCAGCACCCGGCCCATTTCCCGGATACGTTTGGCGGCGGCCTCGATCCGGTCCATCTCCGTGGCCAGGATCCGATCCGGCAGCCCCAGCCAGCCGGTGAACTCCGCGCCGGGGCCGGTCTTTTCCGTCAGCGTGCGGTGAGCCTTCCCGCACGCGGCCCAATCCGGACCGTCGCCCCAGAAGGGAGCGGCGCCGGTGAGATCAACTTTTATCATAGGTATAGATCCTCCTGTATCGTTTTTCTCCATTCTATCGCGGCCCCGGCGGATTATCAAGCGTTGACAAGGGGGAAAAAGAAAATTATATTGGTCCCATACACCGGGAAAGGACGGTTATCCCATGCTGAAAAAGCTCTTTGACGCGAAGTTCTGGAAATTCATGCTGGTGGGCGTGGCCAATACGGTCGTGGGCGCGGGGATCATGTTTCTGTTCTACAACGTGTTTCATCTGAGCTACTGGATCTCCTCGGCGGCCAACTACGTGTTCGGCAGCATCCTGAGCTATTTTCTCAATAAATACTTCACCTTCCGGCAGCGCCGGCGCAGCTGGGCCGAGATCGGCCGGTTCGTGGTGAACATCAGCGCCTGCTACGCGCTGGCCTACGGTCTGGCCCGGCCCCTGGCCCGGTGGGCGCTGTCCGCGGCCTCCCCCCGCGTGCAGGACAACGTGGCCATGCTGGTGGGCATGTGCGCCTTCGTGGGATTCAACTACCTGGGCCAGCGGTTTTTCGTCTTTCCGGAGAAGAAGGAGGAAAACTGACTCACGGCTGGCCGCACAGCGTGCGCACCAGTCCCGTCCAGATCTGCCGCAGCCCCAGCCGCTCCACGCTCTGCGCCGCCACCAGGGGGACCTCCGCCACGGTGCGCTCTCCGGCGGTGAGAGTCAGCGTGCCCAGCCGCTGCCCCGATTCCACCGGCGCGGGGACTTCCTCGGCCAGGGAGACGCGGACCTCCAGAGCGTTTTTCACTGCTTTTTCCACCAGGATCTTGCCGCTCTCGCCGCACGTCACCGCCGTATGGGGCGCCGTTCCAAGGGTCACCGGCACCGGGGGCAGCTGTCCCGCGTCGGGAGTCACCAGAGAGTAGTTGGCAAAGGCGTAGTCCAGCAGCGTCCGCGCGTCGTCAAAGCGCCGCTGACTGGTGTCGCCGTGGAGGATCACTGCGATGTATTCCACGTCGTCCCGCATGGCGGAGGCCGCCAGACAGAACATGGCCGTGGAGGTAAAGCCCGTTTTCAGCCCCGTGCACCCGGGGTAGAAGCGCACCAGCTTGTTGGTGTTGGTCAGACCGAAGCTGCCGTTTCGGATGGTGTCGGTCCAGATGGTGGTGTACTGCCGCACGAAATCGTGGCGCAGCAGCTCCCGGGCCATCAGGGCGATATCCCAGGCGCTGGTGTAGTGGTCCGCGTCCTCAAACAGGCCGGTGCAGTTGGTGAAGTGGGTGTCCGCCATCCCCAACTCCCCGGCCCGCTGATTCATGCGGGCGGTGAACGCCTCCTCCGAGCCGCACAGATGCTCCGCCAGCGCCACGGCGCAGTCGTTGGCGGAGACCACCGCCACGCACTTGGTCATCTCCGCCACGGTCATCTGCTCCCCCTCCTTCAGCCAGATTTGGCTGCCTCCCATGGATGCGGCCCGGCGGCTGCCGGTGACCAGGTCCCCGGGGTCCACGCTGCCGCTGTCCACCGCCTCTGCCACCAGCAGCAGGGTCATCACCTTGGTCACACTGGCAGGGGAGAGACGCCGGTGGGCCTCCTTTTCATAGAGCACCGTCCCCGTCTCCCGCTCCATCAGCACCGCGGACGTACAGCCCAGGTCAAAACGGTCGGCTTCCTCCGGCGCCGCGGCCCACGCCCCTGTGGTCAGCAGCAGCAGTACAAGAGCCCAACTTACGATTCTGCGCATGGACGCGCCTCCTTTCCCCACATCCTATTATGAATAGACTGTGAATATTCATTTTCTATACAGCAGTAAAAACCCATTGATTTTTCAAGGTTTTGAACATTTCCCACAGAGTTGTCAACAGTGTTATGTCCACAAAGGCACCCAATCTTATGCAATTATGGGTTACATAAGACGGCGTTCGACAAAAAGTATTCATTTTTTTATTGTTTCCGGAGAGAAAAAAAGCCCGCGGAGAAGTCTCCGCGGGGGTGGAAAACGGGGCTTTATTTTCGCGGGAACAGCTTGTCCCGGGCGCTGAGGAGGGCGGCGCAGAAGCACTCGCACTCCTTCTGAGTGGTGAATCGGGAGAAACTTACGCGCACCGCCCCGTCGATGAGCCGGTCCGGCACGCCCATGGCCTCCAGCACGTGGCTGCGGCGGCCCCGCTTGCAAGCGGAGCTCTTGGATACGCAGATCCCCTGGGCGTCCAGCTCGTTGAGCAGCACCTCGCTGCGGCAGCCCGGCAGGGATACCGACAGGATGTGAGGGGCGCCGCCTCCCAGCACCACCGCGTCGGGAGCCCCGGCGAGAATGGCATCGATGCAGGACCGGCGCAGGGCGGCCATCCGTTCGGAGGCCTCCGGAAGCGCCTGGGCGGCGGCCTGGGCGGCCACGCCGAAGGCGGCGATCTGGGGCAGAGGCTCCGTGCCGGAGCGCAGCCCCTCCTCCTGTCCGCCGCCCAGGATCAGGGGCGGCAGCTTTACACCCTGGCGGATGTACAGCGCGCCGATGCCCTTGGGGGCGTGGATCTTGTGGCCGCTGAGACTGATGAGATCGGCCCCCAGGTCTTTGGCGGTGAAGGGGAGCTTTCCGTAGGCCTGCACCGCGTCGGTGTGGAGCAGGGCCGCCGAGCCTGCCTCCCGCAGCACCCGGGATACCCCGGGAATGTCCGTCACGGCGCCGGTCTCGTTGTTCACCAGCATCAGCGTCACCAGCGCGGTGTCCGGCCGCAGAGCGGCGGCCACCGCCTCGGGACTTACCGCGCCGTTGTCCCCCGGAGGCAGCAGCGTCACGTCCCAGCCCTCCCGGGCCAGCTTTTCCAGGGGCTTGCGCACCGCGTCGTGCTCCGTCAGCGAGGAGATGACGTGGCGGCCACGCCGCTTGTTCAGCTCCGCCGCGCCGAAAATGGCCCAGTTGTCGCTCTCGGTGCCGCCGGAGGTGAAAACGATCTCCCTGTCCCGGCACCGGAGAGGGGCGGCCACCTGTTTCCGGGCGGTGTCCAGCACGGCCCGGGCCGCCCGGCCCTTGGCGTGTGTGGAGCCGGGATTGCCGTAGAGCTCCGTCATCACCTGTACCGCCGCCTCCGCCGCCTGGGGGCAGACCTGAGTAGTGGCGGCGTTATCCAGATATATTTCCATTTCTATTTCGTCCTTTTTGGAGGGATTGTATGCATTATATTATAGCCACCCTGGGCTGCAAGGTCAACCAGTACGAATCCGAGGCCATCGACCGGCTGCTGCGCAGCCACGGCCACCGGCCCTGTCCGGAGGGGGAGCGGGCCGACGCCATCCTGGTCAACACCTGCGCCGTAACCGCAGAGGGCGCCCGGAAGGTGCGCCAGACGGTGCGCCGTCTCCGGCGGGAACACCCGGAGGCGCTGCTGGCCCTGTGCGGCTGCTGGAGCCAGGTGGAGCCCGGCCCTGCCGCGGCGCTGGGGGCGCAGGTGCTCTTCGGCACCGGGGACCGCCAGGGCTTCGTGACTGCGGTGGAGAACGCCGTGGCCCATCCCCACGCAGAGCCCACGGAGCGGCTGGACGATCCCTTCCGCCGCACCGCCTTCGAACGGCTGCCCGCCGGGGCCTACGCCGGTCACGCCCGGGCCTACCTGAAGATCCAGGACGGCTGCGACAACTTCTGCACCTACTGCATCATCCCCTACGCCCGGGGACGGGTGCTGTCCCTGCCCCGGGAGGAGTGCGCCGCCCAGTACGCCGCCCTGGCGGAGCAGGGCTACCGGGAGATCGTGGTCACCGGCATCGAAATCGCCGCCTGGGGAAAGGATCTCAAGACCGGGGAGCGCCTCATCGACGCGCTGGAGGCCATGGCCGCCGCCGCGCCGGAGGCGAGGCTGCACCTGGGCAGCCTGGAGCCCACAGTGGTGACGGAGGACTTCGCCCGCCGGCTGCGGGGATTGAACGTATGTCCTCACTTCCATCTCTCCCTTCAGTCGGGCTGCGACGAGACGCTCCGGCGGATGCGCCGCAAGTACGACACCGCCGCCTTTCTCGCCGTGACGGAGCGGCTGCGCGCCGCCTTCCCGGGCTGCGCGCTGACCACGGACCTGATCTGCGGCTTCCCCGGGGAGACGGAGGAGGAGTTTGCCCGGACCCTGGCCTTCATCGAAAAATGCGGCTTTTCCGCCATGCACATCTTTCCCTACTCCCGGCGGCCGGGCACCAGGGCGGCCGACATGCCCGGTCAGCTCAGCCGGGAGGAGAAGGCGGAGCGCTGCCGGCGGGCCCAGGCTCTGGCTGGGGAGATGGCCGGCAGATATCGCCTCTCCCAGGTGGGGCGGACCCTCTCGGTGCTCTTTGAAACGGAGAAGGACGGGACCTGCCGGGGCCACGGGGAAAACTATACGGAGGTCGCCGTGCCGGGCACCGGTCTGCGGGGCACTGTGAGAGACGTAAAAATAACCGGGGTGACCGGTGAAACCCTTGTTGGTATTTCACTTTGACAAATTAAATCGATAAGTATATACTGGCGAATTAATAATACAAGGAAGGGAGAAATGCACCGTGAATCGAGAAGAGGTATTCAATTTTTCCGCCGGGCCGTCCATGCTGCCAACGCCGGTATTGGAGCGGGCCGGATCGGAGATCACCAACTATGCCGGCAGCGGCATGTCGGTGATGGAGATGAGTCACCGAAGTCGGGAGTTCATGGACATTTTTTCCGATACCAAGGCAAAGCTGAAGGCGGCGCTGAACGTGCCCGACACCCATGAGATCCTGTTCCTGCAGGGCGGCGCGTCCATGCAGTTTTCCATGATCCCCCTGAACTTCACCGCCGAAGGGGATGGCGCGGACTACGCCGTCACGGGCAACTTTGCCCGCATCGCCGCCGCGGAGGCGGCCAAGTACTGTGCGGTGAACACGGCGGCCTCCAGCGAGGAGAGCGGCTTCGACCGTGTCCCCGGCCAGGGCGAGCTGAAGCTCGACCCGGCGGCGAAGTATTTTTACTACTGCGCCAACAACACCATCTTCGGCACCGCCTGGAACTACGTGCCCGAGACGGGGAACGTCCCTCTGGTGTGCGACATGTCCTCGGAGATTCTCTCCCGGCCGATCGACGTGGGCCGCTACGGCCTGATCTTTGCCGGAGCCCAGAAGAACATGGCCCCCGCGGGGCTGACGGTGGTGATCCTGGATAAGTCCCTGGCCGGACACGAGCGCCCCATCACGCCGCTGATGCTCTCCTATCAGCGGATGATCGACAAGGACTCCATGTACAACACGCCTCCCTGTTACAATATCTACATGCTGGGGCTGGTGCTGGACTGGCTGTCCGGGCAGGGCGGCGTGGCCGGAATGGAACGCATCAAGCACGCCAAGGCAAAGCTGCTCTACGACTATCTGGACGAGAGCCGCCTTTTCCGGCCCTGCGCCCGTCCGGACAGCCGCAGCGACATGAACGTGACCTTCCGCACCGGGGACGACGCCCTGGACGCGGAGTTTGTAAAGTTTGCCTCGGCCAGAGGCCTGGTGAACGTGAAGGGCCATCGGCTGGCCGGGGGCATGCGGGCCTCCATCTACAACGCCATGCCCGCGGAGGGCGTGGAGAAGCTGGTGGCGACAATGAAGGATTTTGAGGTGGGACATCGTGTTTAAGATCCAGACGAAGAACAACATCGCTCCGCAGGGCCTGGACGTACTGCTCAGCGCCGGCTGCGAGACCGGCCCGGAGGTGGAGGCTCCCGAGGGGATGCTGATCCGCTCCGCCAAGCTCCATGATGAGACGTTCAACCCCGAGCTGCTGTGCATCGGTCGGGCGGGCATCGGCTATGACAACGTGCCCGTGGAGCGCTGCACCCGGGAGGGCATCGCCGTATTCAACACCCCGGGCGCCAACGCCGAGTCCGTCAAGGAGCTGGTGCTCAGCGCCCTGACCATGGTCTCCCGGGACGTGATCGGCGCTGCGGACTGGGTGCGCTCCATCGCGGACAAGGGGGCGGAGATCCCCGCTCTGGTGGAGAAGGGGAAAAAGGCTTTCGTCGGCCCGGAGATCTCCGGCAAGCGTCTGGGGGTCATCGGCCTGGGCTCCATCGGCTCCCTGGTGGCCAACGCGGCGCTGCGTCTGGACATGGACGTGGCAGGCTACGACCCGTTCTTGTCGGTGGATTCCGCCTGGAATCTGTCCGGACAGGTGGAGCACGTGAAGGATCTGGACGTGCTCTATGGGAGCTGCGACTATCTCACCATGCACATCCACCTCACCCCGGAGACCGAAAACTACCTCGACGCCGCGGCCTTTGCCAAAATGAAGCCCGGCATCCGCATCCTGAACTTCTCCCGGGGAGAGCTGGTGGACGACGACGCCCTGATCGAGGCGCTGGAGAGCGGACGGGTGGCCCGGTATATCACCGACTTCCCCAACGAGAAGCTGGTGGGCCGGAAAAACGTGGTGTGCCTGCCCCACCTGGGGGCCTGCACCCCGGAGGCGGAGGAAAAGTGCGCCGTGGCGGCGGCCCGGGAGATCCTGGACTATCTGCGCAACGGCAACGTGCGCAACAGCGTCAACCTTCCCGCCGCGGAGCTCAACCGCCTGGGAGAGAGCCGTCTGTGCCTGATCCACGCCAACCAGCCCGGCATGCTCAACGCCTTTCTGGAGATCATCGCCAAAGACGCGGTAAACGTGGAGCATATGCTCAACAAGGCCCGGGGGGACCTGGCCTATACGATTTTTGACACCGCCACCCGTCTGGAGGAGAGCGTGGCCGAAGAGATGCGCGCCATTCCCGGAGTCATCCGGGTCCGTCTGCTGGGATGAAAAAGTTAACATAATATGGAAAGAGCCGCTGGGGAACCCCCAGCGGCTCTTTCTGCGCTTTCCCGGCGCGGATTTGGAGGAAAACCCAGGTTTTATTCCCCCGGCGGTTGAAAAACCGCCGGGGGAATAGTATAATATTTTGACTTATCAGCGATGATGGAAGAAAAAGGGGAGGGGATGACCCTGGCCTTCTGGAATAAAAAGACGGATACGCCGCCGGAGCGGACGGAGGTCAGCGTGCGTCTGGCCGACGTGGAGACCGGACTGACCGCGGCCGAGGCGGAGGAGCGCTCCCGCGCCGGATGGTCCAACGCCGCCGTGGCGCCTCCCACCCGCACCGTGGGGCAGATCGTGCGCTCCAACCTGCTGACGTACTTCAACGCGGTGTTCGTGGTGCTGGCGATCTCGCTGGTGCTGGTGCGCTCGTCCATCTTCAACTTCACGTTTCTCGGTGTGGTGGTCATCAACGCCGTGATCGGCATCGTCCAGGAGCTGCGCAGCAAAAAGGTCCTGGATGAGCTGAGCATTCTGCAAAGCCACGAATACTCCGTTCTGCGGGACGGCGCGCTCGTCTCTCTGGGGGCCGAGACGCTGGTGCGGGACGACATCGTCCGATTCTCCGCCGGGGAGCAGGTCTGCGCCGACGCCGCCGTCGTCTCCGGCCGGTGCCAGGTGAACGAGGCCCTGGTCACCGGCGAAGCGGATGAGATCACCAAAAATCCCGGGGACGAGCTGCTCTCGGGCAGCTTTCTGGTGTCCGGGGAGTGCTTTGCCCGACTCACCGCCGTGGGACAGGATTCCTTCGTCAGCCGACTGACGCTGGAGGCCAAGCGGCAGAAAAAGCCCCGGCGCCAGGGCATGATGAAGTCTCTCAGCGATCTGGTCAAATGGATCGGCGTGATCATCATCCCCATGGGGGCGCTGATGGCGGTGAAGGAGATCCGCTGGCTGGGCCGGGATCTCACCGACGGCGTCACCTCCACGGTGGGGGCCCTGGTGGGCATGATCCCCGAGGGACTGTACCTGCTCACCAGTCTGGCGCTGGTGGCGGGAGTGCTGCGTCTGGCCCGGAAAAAGACTCTATGCCGCCAGCTGGAGTGCATCGAGACTCTGGCCCGGGTGGACACGTTGTGCGTGGACAAGACCGGCACCATCACGGAGAACAAAATGGTGGTGGAGGACGTGGTGCCGCTGTGCGCCGACCGGTTCATCGTGGAGGATATCCGCATGATCATGGCCGACTACGTCCACGCCATGCGCTCGGACAACGACACCATGGCCGCTCTGCGCAAATACTTCACCGGGCAGGTAAACCAGCCCGCCATCGCCGCGCTGCCCTTCACCTCCCAGCGGAAATACGGCGGCGTGTCTTTCCACGAGGATGAGACTTATCTGCTGGGCGCGCCGGAGATCCTGCTGGGGGAGGAGCTGCCCCGGTACGGGGAACTCATTGAGGATTACTCCCGCAAGGGCTGCCGGGTGCTGCTGCTGGCCATGTACGACGGGCAGCTCACCGACCGGGAGCCCACAGCGGACAAGCTGCCCATCGCGCTGATCCTGCTGGCCAACAAGATCCGCCCGGAGGCGCCGGACACCTTCGCCTATTTCGCCGGGCAGGGGGTGTCCGTGCGGGTGATCTCCGGGGACAACCCGCTCACCGTGTCGGAGGTGGCCCGCCGGGCCGGGATCCCCGGGGCGGAGCGCTGGGTGGACGCCCGGACGCTGCAGTCCGACGAGGAGATCTATGCCGCCGCGGAGGACACGGTGGTCTTCGGCCGGGTGACTCCGGACCAGAAGCGCCGCCTGGTCATCGCCCTGAAAAAGCACGGCCACACCGTGGCCATGACCGGCGACGGGGTCAACGACGTGCTGGCGCTGAAGGAGGCGGATTGCTCCATCGCCATGGCCTCCGGCAGCGACGTGGCCTGTCAGGTGAGCCAGATCGTGCTGATGGAATCCGATTTCTCCGCTCTGCCCTCGGTGGTGGGGGAGGGCCGCCGGGTCATCAACAACATCGAGCGCTCCGCCTCGCTGTATCTGGTGAAGAACATTTTCTCCATAGCGCTGGCCGTTTTGAGCCTGCTGTTCACCCTGCCGTACCCTCTGACCCCGGCTCAGCTGGGACTGGTGAACGCCATGACCATCGGCATCCCCTCGTTCATACTGGCCATGGAGCCCAACGCCCGCCAGATCCAGGGCAGCTTTTTGAAAAACGTGCTGCTGCGGGCCCTGCCGGCGGCGCTGACGGATCTGTTCCTCACCGAGGGGGTCATGCTCTTTTATCTGGCCGCGGGACTGGAGGACAGCGCCGTGAGCACCATCTGCGCCGGAATCATGGGCGTGGTGGGGCTGATGATGGTCTTCCGCACGGCCAAGCCCATGAACCGCTGGCATATTGCCATGGTCAGTCTGCTGAGCGCGGCCTTTGCGGTTTGCTTCCTGTTTTTGAAGTTTTTCTTCCGGCTGGTGCCGCTGGACTTCCTCAGCGCACTGGTGCTGGGGGTGTTCGCGCTGCTGGCCTGGCCGGCGATGAACGTGATCGACTGGGGACTGTCGTCCCTGCAGGACCTGATCGGACGGATCAAAAGAATCAAGCTGTTCCCCGACCGGGGGAACGGATAGGGGAGGATAACGGCCTTGAGCTGGTGGGATACCCCAACGGGGAATCATTTACTTACGTTTTTGGTGGCCATGGTGCCGGTGCTGGAGCTCCGGGGGGCGATCCCCTTCGGCGTGGCCAGGGGACTGGGCATCTGGCAGGCCATCGCCGCGGCGGTGGCGGGAAATCTGCTGCCGGTTCCGTTTATCATACTGTTCATCCGGCAGATCTTTACCTGGCTCCGCTCCTGGAACGGACGGTTCGACGCCCTGGTGACCTCCCTGGAGGCCCGGGCCGAGAGCAAGCGCGCCACGGTGGAGCGCTACGCCTTCTGGGGCCTGGTGATCCTGGTAGCGGTCCCACTGCCGGGCACCGGCGCCTGGACGGGGGCGCTGGTGGCGGCCATGATGGATATGCGCCTGAAGCGGGCCTTCCCGGCCATCGCCCTGGGCGTGGCCATCGCGGCGGTGATCGTCTCGGTGATCACCTACGGCGCGTCCATCGTTTTTTGAGCGCGGCATAATACGAACGACCCCCTCCGCAGACGTTGCGCGGAGGGGGTCGTTCGTATCGTTCGGATAGTCTGCGGGGAAGCGGTCAGTTCCAGGTGTTTTCGTTGAGCTCGAACAGCCGCCGGATGTGCTCCCGCAGAGGGGCGAGCTCTTCGCCTTCCAGCAGAGGGTCGGCCGCGACCACTTTCCCGGCGGCCTCCTGGGCCTCCTTGAGAGTGTCCATACTGCCGGTGAGCTCGGCAATGTGCATCTCCGGCAGACCGTGCTGCCGGGAGCCGAAAAAGTCGCCGGGGCCCCGGAGCTTCAGGTCCTCCTCCGCCACGGCAAAGCCGTCGGAGGTCTTTACCAGCACCCGCAGCCGCTGTTTTGCCTCCTCAGAGGGGTCGTGGGCCATGAGCACGCACCAGCTCTTGTGCACGCCCCGGCCCACCCGGCCCCGGAGCTGATGGAGCTGGGACAGACCGAAACGCTCGGCGTTCTCCACGATCATCAGCGAGGCGTTGGGCACGTCCACCCCCACCTCCACCACCGTGGTGGAGACGAGGATATCCGTCTCGCCCCGGACGAAGGCGCCCATGGCGGCGTCCTTGTCTTTGGGCTTCATCTTGCCGTGGACGCAGCCCACGGTGAGCTCAGGGAATGTCTTGCGCAGGGTCTCGGCGTGCTCGGTGGCGGACTTCACGCCCTCGTCCAGGGCTTCGCTCTCCTCCACCATGGGGCACACCACGAACACCTGCCGCCCCTCGGCCACCTGGGAACGGATAAAGCCGTTGAGCCGGGCGCGGTACTCCTCCGTCACGGACACGGTGTCCACCTTCTGCCGTCCTGGGGGCAGCTCGTTGAGCACCGAAACGTCCAGATCCCCATAGATCATCAGCGCCAGAGTCCGGGGGATGGGAGTGGCGGACATGACCAGCACGTGGGGGCGCTCTCCCTTGGAGGTCAGGGCGCTGCGCTGCTCCACGCCGAAGCGGTGCTGCTCGTCGGTGACTACCAGCCCCAGATCAAAGAACTCCACGTCCTCGGTGATCAACGCGTGGGTGCCCACCAGCACGTCCACGGTCCCCTGGGCCGCCGCGGCCTTGATCTCCCGCTTCTGCCTGGCGGTGAGAGAGCCGGTGAGCAGCCCCACCCGCATCCCCAGCGGCTCCAGAAAACCGGTGAGGGTGTCCAGATGCTGTCGGGCCAGGATCTCCGTGGGGGCCATGAAGGCGCTCTGACAGCCGCTCTTCCAGGCGCTCCACAGCAGCGCCGCCGCCACCAGGGTCTTGCCGCTGCCCACGTCTCCCTGCACCAGACGGGACATGCACCGGCCCGAGGCCATGTCCGAGAGGGCCTCCGCCACGGCGCGGCGCTGGGCGTTGGTGGGGGCGAAGGGCAGCGCCGCGTAGAATTCCTCCGTATCCGCCGGAGGCAGGATCCGTCCCGGGGCCTTTTCCCGCCGGGAGCGGAGCAGATGCATGGCGCAGGAGAGCACGAACAGCTCTTCAAATATCAGCCGCCGCCGGGCCAGGGCCAGAGTCTCCCAGTCGGGAGGGAAGTGGACGTTGCGGTAGGCAAAGCCCGCCTTTGGCAGGGCGTGAGACGCGGAAACAGCGGGAGGCAGCAGCTCGGGCAGCATGTCCCCGCAGGAGTCCAGGGCGCTCTCCATGGCGGTGAGCAGTAGCTTGTTGGAAATGCCGTGGGTCAGCCGGTATACCGGCAGGATCCGTCCGGTGGTGACTCCGGCGCGGTCCTCCCGCTCGTAGATGGGGTTGGTCATGGTCTTGCGCAGCAGGGTGCCCCCCACCTTGCCGTAAAAGACGTAGCTCTCCCCCTTGCGGAGCTGGTCCTTGACGTAGCTCTGGTTGAAGTAGGTCACGTCCGCGCTGCCGGTGTCGTCCACGATCTGCAGCTTCACCAGGTCCATGCCCCGGCGCACGTGGGTCAGCCGGGGCTCCGTGGCCACCATGGCCCGCACGCACACGCTCTCCTCCGGCAGCACCTCTGCCAGAGGACGTGTGACGGTCCGGTCCTCGTAGGTCCGGGGGAAATAGTTGAGCAGATCCCCCAGGGTGCGGATGCCCAGCCGGCCCAGAGACTTGGCCCGCTGCTCTCCGATCCCTTTTATGTAGCGAATATCGGTCCCCAGATCCGGCATCAGTCGCTAAGCTCCTCCCATTGGGCGTACAGCGCCTCCAGCGCCTCATCGGCGGCGGTCTTCTTTTCCTCCAGTTCCATGAGCTTTACGTAGTCGGAGGCGTTCTCCTCCATCTCCCGCTGCAGCTCGGCCAGAGCGGCCTCGGCCTTTTCGATCTCCTTCTCCACCCGGGTGCGCCGCCGGTCCCGGTTGGGCTCGGCCTTCTTCTGGGGGGCCTTCCGACGCTGCCCGGCCCTGGCCGTCTGCTGCAGGGCCTCCTGTCGGCGGTCAAACTCCCGCCAGGCGTTGAAATCTCCCTTGAAATCGATGATCCTCCCGTCCCGGAGACACCAGATCCGGGTGGCGAACTTTTCAATGAACCAGCGGTCGTGGCTCACGAACAACAGCGCCTCGCTGTAGTCGCTCAGGGCGTCCTCCATCCACTCCCGGCTGATGAGGTCCAGGTGGTTGGTGGGCTCGTCCAGCATCAGAAAGTTGATGTCGTCCCGCATGAGCACGCACAGCCGCAGCCGGCTCTGCTCCCCGCCGGAGAGCACCGACACGGTCTTGAACACGTCCTCTCCCCGAAAACCGAAGGCGGCCAGCCGATTCCGGGCGGTCTGGGCGTCGCACTTCGCCTCCCAGAGCATAGTCTCCACCATGTCCCGCTCGGGGTCGTCAAAACGCACCAGCTGGGGCAGATAGGCGCTCTTCACCGAGGGGCCCATGTGGATCCAGCCCTTGTCGGGCAGCTCTTCCCCCGTGATGCACCGGAGCAGGGTGGACTTGCCGGTGCCGTTGTCCCCGATCAGGGCGATCCGCTCTCCGGCCTCCACCAGCAGCTCCAGATCGGAAAAGAGCTGTTTTTCCCCGTAGCGCTTGGACACCTCCGAGAGCACCAGCACCTCGTCCCCGAAGAACTCCTTCTGCCGGAACCGGACCGTGAGCTTCTTTTCCTCTGTGGGGCGCTCCGCCTTTTCCAGCCGGGCGATGCGCTTTTCCATGGAAAAGGCCCGCTTGTGGAGCTTGTCGTTGCCCATGAAGGCCCACAGATGCAGATCGTCGGCGGCCTTCTGCAGGTGGGCGATCTCCTTCTGGTTTTTCTCCCAGATCTTCATGGCCTCTTCGTAGCGGCGCTTTTTCTCCTCCACGTAGAAGGAGTAGTTGCCATTGTAGGTCACGGCCTTGCCGTCCACGATCTCAATGATCCGCTCCGCCACCGTGTCCAGGAACCACCGGTCGTGGGAGATGGCCAGTACCGTGCCCTTGAACCGGAGCAGATAGTCCTCCAGCCACTCGGTGGCGTGCATGTCCAGATGGTTGGTGGGCTCGTCCAGCAGCAGGATATCCGTGTCCTCCAGGATCAGCCGGGCCAGATTCACCCGGGTCTTCTCCCCGCCGGAGAGGGATTCGAACAGCTGGGAGCGCATGGCCGGGGGAATGTCCAGCCCGTTGGCCACCCGGCTGCGGCGCACCTGGGCATCGTAGCCTCCCAGAGTCTCAAAGCGGTTGAGCAGCTCGTCGTACTCGGCAAGAATGGCCCGGTCGTCGGAGACGGCCATCCGCTCCTCCAGTCTGCGCATCCGCGCCTGCATCTCGTCCAGACGCTCCTCGGCCGTGGCGAGCACGTCCTCCACGGTGAAGTGGGCGGGGTAGTGGGGGATCTGGCTCACCAGCCCCATGCGCTTGCCCCGGGCCACGTCGATGTCGCCCTTGTCCTCGCTGATCTCCCCGATCAGCAGCCGGAAGAGAGTGGTCTTGCCCGCGCCGTTGCGGCCCAGGATCCCCACCCGCTCCCCGTGCTGCACCTGAAAGGTGAGCCCGTCGAGAATGTTTTTCTTGACCTCAAAGGCCTTGGTCAGATTTCTTACGGAAACGTCGATCATGATGAATAATACCCATTCGCTAACTGTAATACGTGGTTGGCCACCGGCCCCGCCTGGGCCAGCCCGCCGCCGCCCCGCTCCAGCAGCACCGCAAAGGCCACCGGGGCCCCGCTCTGGAGATACCCCACGAACCAGGCGTGGGTGGAGCCGTCGCCCAGCTCGGCGGTGCCGGTCTTGGCGCACAGGTCCAGCCAGGGAAAGTTGTTCTTGCCGTAGGCGGAAACCACGTTGTAATTCATGCACTGGCCGAGGAACTCGGCCGTCTCGGGCTCCATGAGCCGGGTCTCTTTTCCCTTTTCCCCGGCCAGGAGTACGCCCTCCCGGGCCACGCCGCCGTTGGCTACCGCGGCGCACAGCCGGGCCATGGCGTAGGGAGTGACGAGATCGTTGTACTGCCCGATGCCGGACCAGGCCTCCGGGGCCGAACGCCGGGCCGCCACGTCAAAGCGCCCCGGGGCGGTCTCCCCGCCGCAGCAGGGCAGCGAGCCCTCCACTCCCAGCCGTCGGGCGGTGTCCCGGATCACCTCGCCCCCCAGCTCCATGGCGATCTGCCCGAAGGCGGCGTTGCAGGAGTTGGCCAGGGCCTGTTCCACGGTCTGCTCTCCGTGGACGCCGGTGCAGTGGACCGTCTCGCCGTTGATCTCCAGCTCCCCGGCGCAGGTAAAGGTCCGGTCCAGCAGATCGGGCATGTGCTCCCGGGCGGCGGTGAGGGTCACCAGCTTGAAGACGGACCCGGGGATGAAGGCCGCGCCGGTGCATCGGTTGATGTACATGCCGTCCTTCTCCGTTCGTGGGCCGTAAAGGGGATCGTAGGAGGGGGAGGACACCATGCACAGGATCTCCCCGGTCTCGTAGTTGAGCACCACCACCGCCCCGGGCCGACCGTTGAGGGCGTACCAGGCCCCCGCCTGGAGCCGGCTGTCCAGAGACAGCGCCACCTCCGCTCCGGCGCCGTCGGTGCCGTATACGGGAGAGTAGCCGATCATCTTTTCCGCGTACAGGGAGAAGGCGGTGTTGGCGATCTGTCCCCGCTGATCTCCCACGGCGTGGAGGGAGGCAAAGCGTACCGCCTCCTCCTGGGCGTACTGGTATTCGCCGTGGGCGGCGTCCAGGAGCAGCACGCCGTTTCGGTCCGTGAGCTTCCCGGCGGCCAGCACGCCCCGGTCATAGACGTGCTCGTTGGCGCTGTAGGCCGCCCAGCGGCCGCCCCGAAGCCCCAGACGCAGCAGCAAAACGCCCATACCCGCGGCGATCAGGGCGCACAGCACCAGAGCGGCCGCGCTGCGACGCTGGATCCGTTTCATTTCGCCGCCCCCTTTCCGCTGCCGGGCTTCTTCCCGGCGGCAGACTTTTTCTCGGCGGCAGGTTTTTTCCCGGCTGCAGCCTTGGCGGGGGAGGGGGTCTTCTTTTCCCCGGAGACCGGCTTTTTCCCGGGAGCGGGCTTGTCCTCCGGGGCTTTTTTCTTCGTCTGCGTCCTGACGGCGGAGACGGGCCGGAAGCCCGCCTTGCCCAGGGCAAAGCTGCCCCCCGGCCGGGTGTCCCCGGCCTTTACGAAGGCCAGCAGCCCCCAGCAGGCCATCAGACTGGAGCCGCCCCGGGAGAGGAACGGGAACGTCACGCCCGTAAAGGGCAGAATGTCCATGGAGCCGAACACGTTCAGCCCCATTTGGGTCATATACATGGTCACCGCCGCGCAGGAGGCGATGACGAAATAGGCCGAACGGCCTCCGGCGGCGCTGCGCACGGAAAACAGAGCCAGCAGCAGCACGCCCAGCACGCAGCACAGCCCCACGATGAGGCCCAGCTCCTCGCACACCAGGCCGAACACCAGATCGGTGTCCGCGGCCACCACGCCCCGGAGCCAGCCCTGCGCGGCGCCCCGGCCGAACAGTCCGCCGGAGGCCATGGCGGACATAGCCCGCACCTGCTGGAACCCGGCGCCCATGGGGTCGGCCCAGGCGCGGCCCCAGGTGGCGAACCGGGCCGCCACATAGGGACGCACCGTCAGCACCAGCATGGCCGCCAGCGCCGCGCCGGACACCGCCAGCACCACTGTGGCGAAGCTGCCCGAGCGCAGGAAGGAGATCACCAGGAACGCCACAAAAAACACCAGCGCCGTGCCGAAATCCCCCATCAGGGCCAGCACGCCCACGCACATGGCGGAGAATACGATGAACAGCAGCAGATTCCGCCGCCGGAACAGCCGGTCCAGGGTGGCGGACCCGGCGTAAATATACGCGATCTTCACGAACTCCGAGGGCTGCAGGGACTGTCCGGCCACGCTGAGCCAGTTTTTCGCCCCCCAGATGGCCTCGCTGGTCAGCAGTGTCAGCGCCAGGAACGCCAGCGCCAGCGCACCCATGACCCAGCGCAGTGCCCGCACCCGCCGAAGCGAGCGCAGCCACAGCCCCAGCACCAGGAACAGACCCAGCGCGCCGAGGAACAACAGACACTGCTTGAGCAGAGCGCCCCAGGCACCGGAGGCAGCCACGGCAAAGCCCACGGTGGTGAGAAAAAAGGCAAGGATCTCCGGCTCAAAACCCCGCACGCCGGCGCTGCGCACCAGGAAGTAGAACATCCACTCCGCCGCGGCCAGCAGCGCGAAGGCCAGTATCGCCGCGGTATGGTCCGTCTGCGCCGCCAGGCACAGCTGCAGCAGCAGCGTCAGCTGGAACACGCTCAGCAGCAGCAGCGTCCCCGCCGGTGCGGCGGAGCGGTCCCGGGCGCTCCGGGCGCGCTGGAGCTGCCGGTCCTGGGCCTCGGTGAGAGCGAGAAAGCGCGCCTTCACCCCGCCCAGCCGGAGGGTGTCCCCGTGGCGGAGATTTACGCTGCCCGTCACGGCCTTTCCACCCAGCCAGAGGGTGCCCTTCCCGGCCAGATCCGTCAGCGTCCACTCTCCTTCCTCGGAGCGGAGCAGCGCCGCGTGGCTGCGCTCCACCGAGGGGTCGGGGATCACCGCGTCTGAGGCGGCGGAACGGCCCACGACGCACTCCCAGTGGCGCAGGGGCAGCTTTTCGCCGCCGGAGAGCTCCAGCCAGCCCCAGATCTCCGGCTCACAGCGCCGCAGCAGCATTGAGCGGGCGCAGCGCAGCAGGATCCACACCGCCAGTGCGGCCAGGACGTAACCGGTGTATTGGAGAATGTCAGTCTCCCGGAAGCCCACGTGATCGCTCCTTTGAAAAACGTAAATCAATATATTATACCATTAATCTTGTCTTTGGAAAAGGACTTTGCTATAATAAATGTAAAGAGAAGGGGAGACGGACTTATGGAAGGCAAATTCATCGTGATCGAGGGGCTGGACGGCTCCGGAAAAACCACCCAGATCCGGCTGCTGAGCCAACGTCTGCGGGAACTGGGCCGCGCCGTGGCGGAGACCGCGGAGCCCACCGCCAGCGCCACCGGCGGACTGGTTCGGGACGCTCTCTCCGGGCTGACGCCCCGCACCGGCGGCGAGATCGCCGCGCTGTTCATGGCCGACCGCATCTCCCACAACGTGCACCCCGTCAACGGCATCAACGTCATGCTCGCCCAGGGGAAGGACGTGATCTGCGACCGGTATTACTATTCCTCTCTGGCCTATCAGGGCTACGTGTCCGACCCGGACTGGGTCTTTCACATCAACGTGGACTGCCCGGAGATCCGCCGGCCGGACCTGTGCGTGTTTCTGGATCTGGACGACGAGGCCTGTCTGCGCCGCATGGAGCAGGGCCGCTCCTACCGGGAGATCTATGAAAACGAAAATACCCTGCTGGCGGTGCGCCAGCGCTACTTTGACGCCTTCCGCCGTCTGGAAGGGCGAGACAACGTGGTAATCGTCAACGCCGACCGCACCCCCGAGGAGGTGGCGGAGGATATTTTCGCTGCCGTTCGGGGAATACTGGACTGAGAAATATTCGTTGACAAGCCGACCATAGCTGTGCTATTATACCAAAGCGGTCTGGAGAAGTACCCAAGAGGCCGAAGGGGCTCCCCTGCTAAGGGAGTAGGCGGTGTTGAGCCGCGCTCGGGTTCAAATCCCGACTTCTCCGCCACGAAAACGCCCCCATCGTCAGGTGGGGGCGTTGTTTCAAATATCCGTAGGGTTACCGAAGCGGGGACGTTTGCGAGCGCCGCCGGCGGCGGAAAAAGCGAGCAAAAAGGAGTGGCAGCGGTCGAAATCTTGTGAGCGATGAGCGAACAGAAGATTTCGGGCACCGCAACAGGACATAACGGGGCGGCCCCGTGAATCGGGCGTCCGGTTTCCCGCCGTATCTGAGAGGAGATCCGGGACAATTTCATATCGTCGTTATCTCCCATCCGGGAGTTAACATACATGGAGGGTTACCGAAGTGGTCATAACGGGGCGGTCTTGAAAACCGTTAGAGTGAAAGCTCACGCGGGTTCGAATCCTGCACCCTCCGCCACAGTGATAGCACCATAAGTATGATTATCATGCTTATGGTGCTTTTTTCCTTTTTTGTTCATGATCTGGGAGCGCTGACGTTGATCATTGTCGGGATCTGGACTGGAGTGCCGGGACTGGTTTCCTTGCTCTATGCCTATGGACTGACTCGGCGCTGAGGCAGAATCGTTCGCCTTGAACCCCTTTGATGGACAGGAGAACCCCCTGCGGAAAACCAGTCAAAACAGTACAGCAAATCCACATAAAAACAGTCCGGCCGGGCCGGGCTGCTTTTGCGCGCCCAAGACCGATCGACTTTCCTGGTTTTCCCATGAAGTAGCTTGCATTCTCTCCCCTGGGAGAATATAATCTCCCACACCAAGCAGTTGGAGGTAAACATGAAAAAGACAGTTATCACATTTACGATCCTCGCGGCCCTCGTGCTCTCCCTGACCGGGTGCGGGGATTCCCGCACCCCCGCCAGCGAAGCACCCGCCCAGCCGCCGGTCACAGCGGACGCCCCGGCCCCTGCGGAGGACGAGCCCGCGGCTGAGACCCACAGAGAAAACGGCGAACGTTTCGAAGCGGTCATCGCTGTCGAGGGCATGGAGGAGACGGTCCCGTACGAGCACGTCGTAAACGAGACCGCCGGGTTCGAAATGGACTACGAATATGAGAGCTTTACGAGGCACAGCGAAGCGGATCGGGAACGCTTCATCTCCGTCTGGGACGACCCGGAAAACCCCGAGAACTATCTTGAGGTGACCGGCAGCCCGGAGGATGCCGAAACCGTCGCCGCTTCCGTCAGCGAAGAGCTTTCACAGACGTATGATCTCCTTAAGGAATCTTACGAGCTCGCACGTGGGGGCAGCTGCACACGGATCGAGGCATCCGAGATCAAAGGCACCGGAAGAATGTCCGATCAGCTGCAGGTGGTGTATATCATCCCGGCGCCTGATGGCTGCCGCGTCGCCGCAGCGCACTTCTCCATTGAGGGCGCGGAGGGCTTCGGGAGGCGCTTCTTCTATATGGTGAATACCCTCTCGGTCATTGAAAGAGATGGGAAAGGCAGACTTTCGGACGAACAGGCGCTCTCCTGGATCAGAAATTACTGCTATGCCGCCTATCCGAATCTGGAGGGCATGGTAAACGCCGGAGAATACCGGATCTCATGGGAAATCGTTTCCAGTGACGAGCAGGAGATCGTGGTTATGTTCCGGTCATACACGGGGGCCGAGGTCCGCTATTATATCGATCGTACCACGGGAGACGCCTATTCAACCGAGTTCGTTCCCGGCATCACGCCGGAGGAACAACGGACGGAAGAGATCATCAATGTGTGGGAATACCGGTAAACAGGCATCGCCTGCCCCATGAAGGGATCCTTTGGCGCCGGAGCGGGCGGCCCCGGCCGATGGACGGACAGCCTCCGCGTAAAGCAGACCCTGCCCGGGCTGGACTACTGGAAGCGAAACGAAGAGCTCGGCGACCATGGACGATTCGAAGCGCTCAAGCGCCGGCTGCTGGAGGAGATCAACGCCCTGTCCATCGAGGGTATGCCCAAAGTGGAAAAGCTGAACGCACTTGTTGGAAGTTATGTCAACCTTGAGTATCGTCTCCCCGGCGGTGCGTGGGTGAAGTTTCTGGACAACCGTACGACCTACCTGGGAAACCAGCTGGAATCGGAGTCCGGCGGAGGGCGCTGCTTCGGTGTGCTTGCAAACGAGGCCTTCCTCCTGATCTGCACCTATGAGAAGGGCGGGGCCAACCCGGAACTCGTTTTGTATAAAATGAGGCAGCCCGCCGTATGATGCCTCCCGGCGGGGGGATCCTGAAAGCGGGGAGGTTGCCATCTTCCCGGATTTCTGCTACAATACAAAGCACGGGAGGGGCGCGGCCGCTCCCGCAGCCACACACAAACCGCTCACGCTGAACCCACAAGGAGGCATGCACTACGAAAACACTCATCGTTTATTTCAGCGCACAGGGCACCACGGCCCGGGTCGCCGCCGGAGCGGCGGAGAGCCTGGGCGCGCCGCTTTGGGAGATCCGGCCCCGGGAGGCCTACACCCCGGCGGACCTGAAGTGGACCAACCCCATGGCCCGCTGCAACCGGGAAAAGATCGGCAACAAGGACGTGCCGGTGGAAGGGAAGATCGAGGATTTTGCCGACTATGACGCGGTGCTCATCGGCTTCCCCATCTGGTACGGCTGCGCGCCCAACGTGGTGAACACCTTCTGCAAAGACTATGACTGGACGGGCAAGAAGATCGCCGCCTTCGCCACCTCCGGGGGCAGCGGCATCGGCAAGACCGCAGAAAAGCTCCGTCCCTTCCTCCCCGGCGGGGAGCTGCTGGACGCCAAGCTGGTGCACAGCGCCGCGGAGCTGGCCGACTGGGCAAAGAGCCTTCTGGGGCTCTGAGCGCCGAAACGAAAGAGCAGAAGATCCTCCGGCGGGAACCTCCGCCGGAGGGTCTCCTGCTCTCCGGCTATTTACACGCCGGGGTTTCCCGCTTATATTAAATGCAGCGGATCGGGGCGCAAGCCAACCACAGAAAGGAGAAGCCATGAAAATCCTTGTTTTGAAAAGCAGCGGCAACGTGAACGGATCGTCCAATACCCTGGCCGGGGAATTCATCCGCGGCGCCCGGGAAAACGGCCACACCGTCACGGAGTACGACGTGTTCCGCGCGGACATCCGACCCTGCCAGGGCTGCGGCACCTGCGGCATGAACGGTCCCTGCGCCCAGAAGGACGACTACGAAAACGTTCTGAAGGGACGGATCCGGGAGGCGGACATGCTGGTCTTCGTCATGCCGGTGTACTATTATAACTGGCCCACGCAGCTGAAAAACGTGGTGGACCGGTTCTACAGCTTTACCGGCGAGCTGACGGCCATGCGGAAAAAGACCGCGCTGATCGCCACCGCCTGGGACGATACCCCCGGCGTATTTGAGATCGTGACCGCCTATTACCGCAAGCTGTGCGGCTATATGCACTTTCAGGATCAGGGCGTCATCGAGGGCCGGGGCTGCGGCACTCCCTCCCAGACCCGCCGGAGCGCGTATATGAGCGCGGCCCTGGAGCTGGGTCGGCGGGTATCGTGAGCGTCTCCCGCCGGGGAGAGACGGTTTCCCTTGCTTCGCGGGGAAAAAGTGGTATAATTCTTTTTTACGGACTTGAATGAAAGAAACACAGCGGAAAGGGACACAATGAGAACGCAGATCGCAGACCAGCAATTCGACCAGGAGCGGGCCCTGTACAACGCCCGCAGCACAGACGTTGTCCGATGCACCTTTGCCGGTCCCGCGGACGGGGAATCCGTCCTGAAGGAGGCCCGGGATATCCGCGTCATCGACAGCCGATTCTCTCTTCGCTATCCTCTGTGGCACGTCCGGGGCTTTGCTCTGGAGCGCTCTGCCATGGACGAGCGCACCAGAGCCGCCATTTGGTACGCCGCGGACGGCGAGATCACCGACTGTGAGCTGGGCGGCATCAAGGCGGTCCGGGAGTGCAGCGGCATCCGGCTGAAAAACTGCCGGATCGATTCCACGGAGTTCGGCTGGAAATCCCACGGCGTGTCCATGGAGGACACGGACGTGACCTCTGAGTATATCTTTCTTGACAGCAGCGACGTACATTTGAAAAACGTGCGCATGAAGGGCAAGTATTCCTTCCAGTACGTGGACGGACTGACCATCGAGGACTGTGTGCTGGACACCAAGGACGCGTTCTGGCACAGCCGGAACGTAACGGTGAAAAACAGCGTGGTCAAGGGGGAGTACCTTGCCTGGTTTTCCCACGGACTGACCCTCGTCAACTGCCGCCTCATCGGCACCCAGCCTTTGTGCTACTGCGAGGAGCTCAAGCTCATCAACTGCACCATGGAGGACACCGACCTGGCCTTTGAGTACTCCGACGTGGAGGCGGACGTCCGGGGCCACATCCTCTCGGTAAAGAATCCCCGTTCCGGGGTCATCGTGGCCGACAGCGTGGGGGAGATCGTCCGGGAGGACCCGGTGATGGAGTGCACCGGTCGGGTGATCCTTCGCGGCCAACAGGGGTAAAGCCCCCTGGGGAAGGAGTGATAATGAAAAGAAAACTGATCCTGCTGGCGCTGGCGGCGGCGCTGCTGCTCACCGCCTGCGGGAAAACGGAGACCGTCAACGAACCCACCGGGACCCCCGGGGAGACCCCTGCCCCTACGGAGGCGCCCGCGCCCACGGAGACCCCTGCGCCGGAGGCCAGCCCGGAGGGGCTGACGCCCGCGTTCATCGCCGAGGACAAGACCGAGGAGATCCGCGCCCGGGTGGCGGAGGCCGCCGAGGGCGTTTCCATCCGGGAGGAGCTGGAGCGGGTGAACGCTCTGTCCGACGAGTACGCCGGCTATGTGAGCATGGCCGACACCCAGGCGGATATGACGCAGCTTGCCCAGTGGCCGTATCTGGTATGGGACACGGAGCTCAACCAGCTGTGGGACCGGCTGAGGGACACTCTCTCGCCGGACGACATGGAGGAACTGACGACGGAGGAACTGGTCTGGATCGGCCTGCGGGACGAGGCGGCGGCGGAGGCCGTCAGCGAGTTCCGGGAGGGCAGCATCTATCCCATGCTCTACGCCATGCAGTGCGCCGACCTGACCCGGAACCGGGCGTACATCCTGGGCTCGGTGCTGGCCCGGGGCGAGAACGAGAGCTTTGACATGCCCGACCGGGGGATCGTCGGCCAGTATCTGGACACCGCGGGCACCGATACGGTGCACAAACGCCTGGTGATCAAGGCCGGCATGGAGAGCGGCTACGTGGCCGTGCTGTCCGTGTCGGGAGTGGGCACGGCGGAGGGCAGCGTGGAGCGCGCCGACGACGGACGGCTGCTGTTTACCGGGGACGATCCCGGCCTTACCGGGGAGATCGTTTTCGGCTGGACCGGAGCCTCCTTTACGGTGAAGACCGCCGGGGAAGGTCCCTTCCGGGCGGGGGACGTCTATATCCTCCCCACGGTGCTGTAAGAATATAAGAATAATGGTATGCCCGGCGCCTCTTTTTAAGGGACGCCGGGCATTTGCAATTGATTTTTCCTCCGGGGGATAGTATGATGGACCCAGTCGAAACGAGTCGGATCGGATACGGAGGATAGAGACAATGGCCATTGTAGTGATCGGCACCGTGTTTGTGGACATCAAGGGCTTCCCCGACGACGTGTACAGTCCCACCGGGCGCAACGCCGGCCGGGTGGAGACGGTCCACGGCGGCGTGGGCCGCAACGTGGCGGAGGACATCGCCAACGTGGAGCTGCGGCCCCGCTTCGTGAGCATCGTGGACGACACCGGCTCCGGCGCGGAGGTGCTGGACAAGCTGCGCCACCACAAGGTGGACGTGGACTACGTCCTGACCCGGCCCGACGGCATGGGCATCTGGCTGGCGGTGTTCGACAACACCGGCGACCTGGCCGGCTCCATCTCCAAACGGCCGGAGATGGCCCCCCTGGCGGACCTGCTGGACGAAAAGGGGGACGAGATCTTCTCCGACGCGGACAGCATCGTGCTGGAGGTGGACCTGGACAAGGAGATCGTCAAGCGGGTCATCGCCTACGCCCGAAAGTACGGCGTGAAGGTCTTCGGCGTGGTCTCCAACATGGTCATCGCCTCCCAGCGGCGGGACTTCTTCCAGTCCATCGACTGCTTCGTGTGCAACGTGCAGGAGGCGGGCATCCTCTTCGTGGACGACTTCTCGGCTCTGACTCCCGAGGAGCTGACGGAGGAGCTTTATCGGCGCATCTGCAAGGCCAACTACCCCTCCATGGTGGTCACCATGGGCAGCCGGGGAGCGGTGTACGCCTCCCTGAACGGAGAGCGGGGCTACTATCCCCCCGAGAGCGTTAAGGTCCGGGACACCTCCGGCGCCGGAGACGCCTTCTGCGCCGGCGTGGCCATCGGCCAGACCTACGGCAAGGACATGCGGGAGTCGGTGCGCATCGGCACCCACCTGGCCGCCTCGGTGATCACCGTTTCCGAGAGCACCTGTCCCCGGTTCCTGCCGGGAGAGCTGGGGCTGGACGTGCCGGTGACGGACTGACAGTCCCGGCGGGAGAGCGGGCCGGACATGAGAAAACGGCATATGTCTCCCCTTGACAGAACGGTTGCCTACTGTTATACTTTGTTAGAAATTGAATATTTACCAGATCAGGTGTCGTTTCTTCGGAAACGCTGAAAAAGGAAACGAGTGAGAATCTCGTACGGATGCCGCCGCTGTATTTGGGGAGCCGCAGACAAAGCACGTCACTGGCCTTCGGGCTGGGAAGACTGTCTGAGGCGAGGATCCATAAGCCAGAAGACTTGCCTGTGATGTGATCCACCCCTCCACGGACCCTTGGAGTGAGGTGATGTTTTGGCGTTTGCCAGCAGTGAATCCGGACTGCTGCCGCACTATGCGGCGGCAGTCCTTTTTTGTTGAAAAATACCGCTGCGCCGGGGCCGGACCGCTCCCGGCGGCAGGAAAGGATGGGCAAAATGAATAACTGGACGATCTGCGGCCGGACGCTGGCCCCCGGTGAAAAGCTCCGGACCGTACTGAGCGTACCCATGGACGGACAGCCCCACGCCGCGCGCCTGACCCACCCGGCGGAGGAGTGCGCCGACGGGGGCTACCAGATCCCCGCCACGCTGATCTGCGGCCGGAAGAGCGGCAGGACCCTGCTGGTCAGCGCCAGCATCCACGCCGGAGAGTACATCGGCGTGCCCGCGGTGATCCGCACGGCAAAGGAGCTGGACCCGGAAAAGCTCTGCGGCAACGTGATCTTGCTCCACTGCGTCAATCTCAGCGGCGTGCTGGCCCACCACTATCGGGAGCTGCCGGAGGACAACTTCAATCTGAACAACGGCTACCCCGGCAGTCCCACGGGCACTCCGGGGGCACGGATCGCCGACTGGTTCGTCCGGGAGCTGTTCCCCCACGTGGACTTCATCATGGACCTCCACGGCGGCAGCCCGGAGGAGCTGATGACGCCGCTGGTGTTCTTCCCCCACGCCCCCAAGGTCTCCGAGACCGCCTTCAACGCGGTGAAGGCGCTGAACATCGGTTACCTGGTGGAGTCCTTCGCCACTGCCGGCGAGTACAGCTACGCCGCCAACTTCTGCGGCGTTCCCGGCTTCCTGCTGGAACGGGGGGACGGCGTGATGTGCACCGAGGAGAACGTGAAGGCCGACCACGACGACATCCGGCTGCTGCTGGACCACCTGGGCATGTACCCCGCCGAGCCGGGGACCTACGATCCCGCCCTGCCCCGCACGGTGGTACATAACACCATCTATCTGGAATCCGAGGTCCAGGGACTCTGGTATCCCCGGGTGGAGCGGGGCCGGGACGTGAAGAAGGGCGAGATCCTGGGCACGGTGGAGGATTATTACGGCAATACCGTGGCCGAGTACCGGGCCGAGGACGACGGCCGGGTGCTCTACTACACCCAGGGCCTGGCCGTGGTGCCGGGGGACGCTCTGGTGGCCTACGCCGTCGCCGCCTCCATGGAGCCCCTGGGCTGAGAACTCCATAACAGAATACGGAAAGACTTTTCACAGCAATTGAATTTGCACCATGGAAGGGGAAAAACCCACGAGCAGGTCACTGTCGGGCCCGGGAAGCGGCCCAGTCAGGTCATGGTGGAAAGTCTCGCAGCTATTCCAGCGCAATAGCCGTTTTCGCAGCAGGGAAGGGGGGAGTGTGCCCTTTTTCCCCGCGCGGAGCGCGCAAAAAGCGCCCGGAACAGCTTTCCGGGCGCTTTTTGCGTCCCGGGACCCAACGGTGTAAGTACCCCCTGATCGGGATACGGAATAAAAACGGAAAGGAAAATCCAAAAATGAAAAAGACCTTTGCACTGATCCTGTGCGTTGTGCTGGCCCTGGGCCTGCTGGCGGGCTGCGGCGGCTCCAAGGAGCCGGCGTCCACCCCCTCCGGCGGGAACAACGCCGCCCCCGCCCAGGCCGGCGCCGAGAAGACGCTGACCTTCGGCTGCCAAATGTATTCCGACGGCATGATCTGCCCCTGGCTGCAGACCAACTGCGCCTGGAACGCCTCCCGCTACGGCATCACCGAGTGCCTGTTCGAGTTTGACGACGACTCCCTGCCCCAGCCCTGCCTGGCCAAGTCCATCGAGCACTCCGACGATCACCGCACCTGGACCATCGTGCTGCAGGACGGGGTCAAGTTCTCCAACGGCGAGGCCATGACGGCCACCAAGGTCAAGGCGGCTCTGGACCGGGTCCGGGAGGAAGGTCCCAACGGCTCCACCACCCCTGAAAACTTCCTGGAGTTCGCTGCCACCATCGACGCGGACGACGCGGCCAACACCATCGTCATCCACACCCAGACGCCCTACGTGAACCTGGCGGCCAACCTGGCCGACCCGGCCATGGCCATCTGCGATTACGACAACATGACCGACTTTGAGACCGGCACCATCGGCACCGGCCCCTACATGGTCAAGGAGTTCCACACTCAGGTGGGTTACGACATGGTCAAGAACCCCTACTACCGCAAGGACGTCCCCTACGACAACGTGAAGATCCTCTTCATGGGCGACGCCTCCGCCAAGGCCAACGCGCTGCTGGCCGGTCAGATCGACATCGCGGAAAACATTATGAACGTCTCCGACCTGAAGAAGCTGCAGGACGACCCCAACTTCACCGTCCAGACCGCCGCCGGCGTCCGCTGCGGCTTCAGCTGGATCAACTTCAACGGCGTCCTGGCCAACGACACCCTGCGTCATGCCATCATGATGGCCATCGACCAGGACACCATCTGCCACTCCAACACCATCGGCGATCTGTACAGCCCCGGCTTCTCCCTGCTGCCCAGCGGCATGGGCTACGGCTATGAGAAGCTGAACAACCCCTGGGCCTTCAACATGGAGGCCGCCAAGAAGATGCTGGACGACGCCGGCATCGTGGACACCGACGGCGACGGCATCCGGGAGCTGGACGGACAGAACATCGTCCTGCGCTACGTCTCCTACGAGAACCGCCTGCTCAACGACTTCTCCGACGCCCACACCCTTTACCTCAACGAGCTGGGCATCGGCGTCAAGTCCGATTACGGCTCCTCCGACGACCAGTGGACCAAGCTGGTGGCCGGCGAGTACGACCTGAACAACAACAACTGGAACCACCTGATCGCCGGCTCTCCGGTGACCTATCTGGGCAACTGGTGCTCCACCAACAGCGCCAACTACTGCGGCTTCAAGAACGAGCGCTACGATGAGCTCTACGCCAAGCTGGTGGACGAGCTGGACAACGCCAAGCGCCTGGAGTACATGCTGGAGATGCAGCAGATCCTGGTGGACAACGTGGCCGCGGTCGTGGACGGCTACTACAACAGCTGCATGATCTGGAACAACAAGACGGTCGCTACGGCGCACATCCGCCCCAACGATTACTACTGGGTCACGACGGAGATCACCCCTGTCGCCTGAACCACAGAGCAGAAAACCTTGACCGCCGGGAAAGGATACAGTGCTGCGCTGTATCCTTTCCCCCTGCGGGGCCCTGCAAATTGGAATCCTTTCGAGAGGAGCGAGTTGTTTGGGAAAGAAACAATTGGCGTCGCGTCTGCTGCAGATGCTGATCGTCCTTCTGGGCATCAGCTTCCTGACGTTTTTGCTGACCTATCTGTCTCCCGGCGACCCGGTGCGGAACATGTACACCGCCGCCGGCATCATGCCCACAGAGGAGCTCATCCAGGCCACCCGGGACGAGATGGGCTTCAACGATCCCTTCTTCGTGCAGTATTTCCGCTGGCTGGGGAACTGTCTGCGAGGGGATTTCGGAAAATCTTACTCTCTGAATAAACCCGTCGTGACCCTGCTGAAGGCCCGGCTGTGGCCTACGCTGAAGCTGACGCTCATGTCCATGGTGCTGATGCTGGCGGTGGCCGTGCCTCTGGGGGTGCTCTCGGCGGTCCATCATAACAAGCCCATCGACTACATCGTCCGGGCCGTCACCTTCTTCGGCGTGTCCCTGCCCAACTTCTGGGTGGGCCTGCTGCTGATCCTGTATTTCTGTGTGCGGCTCAAGCTGCTGCCGGTGGTGTCCTCCGGCGGTACGTTCAAGGACCTGCTGCTGCCGTCCGTCACCCTGGCGGTGGCCATGTCCGCCAAGTACACCCGCCAGGTCCGCACCGCCGTGCTGGAGGAGCTGAGCTCCGACTACGTGGTGGGGGCCCGGGCCCGGGGCGTGCCGGAACGGAAGATCCTGTGGGGCAACGTGTTCCCCAACTCCCTGCTGCCGCTGATCACCATGCTGGGCCTGTCCGTCGGCTCGCTGCTGGGGGGCACCAGCGTGGTGGAGGTCATCTTCTCCTACCCCGGACTGGGCAATCTGGCGGTGAACGCCATCACCTCCGCCGACTACTTCCTGGTGCAGGGCTACGTGCTTTGGGTATCGGTCATTTACATGGTGGTCAATCTGCTGGTGGACCTGTCCTACAACTATATTGATCCCCGTATGAGATTGAGGCGGTGAAGAGATGGAAAAAAAGAAGAATAAATTCCTCAGCAACCGGGGGTTCGTGATCTTTTCCATCCTGGCGCTGCTGATCGTACTGGCGGCGGTCCTTGCCCCCGTGCTCTGCGGCAGCCACAGCCCCACGGCGGGCAGTCTGGCCGACGCCATCAAGCCCCCCTGTGCGGAGCACCCCTTCGGCACGGACAAAATGGGCCGGGATATCTTCGCCCGGGTGATCTACGGCGCCCGCACGTCTTTGAGCTCCACCTTCGTCCTGGTGTTCGTCATTTTTGCCGTGGGCACCGTCCTGGGCGTGGTCTCCGGTTACTTCGGCGGCTGGGTGGATGCGGTGATCATGCGCATCGCGGACATGATGATCGCTTTCCCGGGCCTGGTGCTGGCCATCGCGGTGGCGGGCATGCTGGGCGCCAGCACCCGCAACGCCGTCATCGCCATCTCTTTGGTCAGCTGGCCCAAGTACGCCCGGCTGGCCCGGTCCCTGGTGATGAAGATCCGCCATACGGACTTTGTGGCGGCGGCCACCGTCACCGGCTCCAGGACCATGTATATGCTGACCCGCTACATGTTCCCCAACACCATCACCACTTTGGTGATCACCGCCGCCACGGACATCGGCTCGATGATGATGGAGCTGGCGGCCCTGTCCTTCCTGGGCTTCGGCGCCCAGCCGCCCACGCCGGAGTGGGGCTCCATGCTCAACGAAGGGCGCAACTTCATGCAGTCGGCTCCCTGGATGATGATCTTCCCGGGCCTTGCCATTTTCATTACCGTGGTGGTTTTCAATATGCTGGGGGATAACCTCCGGGATATTCTGGACCCGCGGAGCGAGTGAGGGGGACAGTCGATGGCATTGCTTGAAATCAAAAACGTGGACATCTCCTACGGGAAGAACGTCACCGTCAAAAACTGCAGTCTGACCCTGGAAAAGGGGGAGATCTGCTCCATCGTGGGGGAGTCCGGCAGCGGCAAGACCACGGTCATCCGGGCCGTACTGGGTCTGCTGGCCGGCGGCGGCAAGGTCACCGCCGGAGACATCGTCTACGAGGGCCGCAGTCTGCTTAAGCTCACCGACGCCCAGTGGCGCGCCCTGCGGGGCCACGACGTGTCCATGATCTTTCAGGACAGCGGCGCCATGATGAACCAGACCCGACTCATCGGCAACACCTACGTGGAATACATCCGCACCCATGAGAATATATCCAAAAAGGAAGCCTGGGCCAAGGGCGTGGCCATGCTGGAGCGCATGCGTCTGCCCGACTGCGACCGCATCATGCGCTCCTATCCCTTCCAGCTCTCCGGCGGCCAGCGTCAGAGAGTGGGCATCGCCATGGGCATGACCTATCAGCCCCGGCTGCTGCTGGCCGACGAGCCCACCTCCGCTCTGGACGTGACCACCCAGGCGCAGATCGTCCGCCAGTTCATGGATCTCCGGGACGAATACGGCACCAGCATCATCATCGTCACCCACGACCTGGGCGTGGCCTCCTACATGGGCGACAAGATCGTGGTGATGAAGCACGGCGAGATCGTGGACCAGGGCGACCGTCACCATATGCTCAACGAAACGGACAACGCGTATACCAAACTGCTGCTGGACGCGGTGCCGTCACTGGGAGGGAAACGCTATGTTTGATGAAAAGGACCTGCTGATCGAGGCCAGACACGTCACCCGCCGCTTTCCCACCAACGACGGACGGGAGCTGATCGCCTGCAACGATGTGAATCTGAAGCTCTACAAGGGCAAGACCCTGGGGCTGGTGGGGGAGTCCGGCTGCGGCAAGAGCACCTTCATGCGCTTCCTCGTATGGCTGGACAGGCCCACGGAGGGGGAGATCTTCTTCCACGGCCGGGACATCACCAAGCTCAAGGGCCGGGAGCTGTGGGAGTGCCGTCAGCACATTCAGATGGTCTTTCAGGATCCCTCCACCTCCTTCAACCCCAAAATGAAGATCCGGGACATCATCTGCGAGCCGCTGCTGAACTTCGGCCGCATCAAGCCCTCGGAGAAGGACGCCCGGGCCCGGGAGCTGCTGGAGCTGGTGGAGCTGCCCGGGGACTTTGCCGACCGCTATCCCCACAACATGTCCGGCGGTCAGCGCCAGCGGGTGGCCATCGCCCGCGCCATCGCCCTGGAGCCGGAGGTCATCGTCATGGACGAGGCCACCAGCGCGCTGGACGTTTCGGTGCAGAAGACCATCATCGAACTCATCACCCGTCTGCAGAGGGAAAAGGGCATCACCATCGGCTTCATCTGCCACAACCTGGGTCTGATCCAGTCCTTCTCCCACCAGGTGGCCGTCATGTACCTGGGCAACATCGTGGAGGTCATGCCCGGCGAGGGCCTGTCCGACAAGTGCGTCCACCCCTATTCCAAGGCGCTGCTGGACGCGGTGTTCGACACCAAAATGGACTTTTCCAGACCCATCGAGCTCATCAAGGGCGAAGCCCCCAGCCCCCTGGACGTCCCCGTGGGCTGCCCGTTCCAGGACCGGTGCACCCACTGCACGGAGATCTGCCAAAAGGAAAAACCCGTGCTCACGGAGCTGGAACCCGGCCACGAGGTGGCCTGCCATCTGTTTAAGAAAGGAGGCACTCCTTGAAAAAACTGATACTGCTGATCCTTGCCGCCGCCCTGTGCCTGGGTGTCGCCGCGTGCTCCTCCGCCGCCGGACCGGCGGAGGAGGCCGGGAAGATCCACCAGATCGGCGTGATCGTCTACAACCTGGGAGACGAGGAGGTCATCGGCATCCGGGAATACCTGCAGGGGTATATCGAGCAGAACTTTGAGATGGTGAAGTTCGTATACTCCGGCGCCGTCACCACCCCGGAGGAGGAAATGGCCTTCATCCGGGACGCCTGCGACAGCGGGGTGGAGGGCTTCATGTCCTTCCGCACCTTTGATCTGGCCGCGGAAGTGGCTCTGTGCGAGGAAAACAGGGCCTACTACATGCTGGCCTCCGGTACGGTCTCGGACGAAGAGTTTGCCGCCGTGGAGGACAACCCCTGGTTCCTGGGGGTGTTTGGCCCCGGCCGGGAGGCCGAGTACGAGGTCGGCGCGGACATGGCCCGGCATTTTGAGGAAGACCACCCCGGCCAGCGCTACTTTATCCTTTCCGGCGGCGCTCCCTTGGGCAACGAGATGCACCTGCAGCGCACCATCGGCATCCTGGAGACCATCCTGGGCCGTCCGGAGGTAAACTTTACCGGCAGCGTGGAAAAGCTGGCCGCCTCTCCCAAGCTCAACAGCTACACCTGCGCGGATCTGACGGTGACCGTATGCCCCGGCTATATCACCCGGGACGCATCCGCCTTCCAAACCGCCCGGGACACCCTGTCCACCGGCAATTATGACGCGGCGCTTTTCGTACTGCCGCCGGGAGAAATGGTCAACCATCTGGGCACGGCTCTGCTGGGCGTGGTGGACAGCTACAACGCCCGCAACTTCCAGCTGTTTGCCGATGGGCGGATGCACTACCTGGCGGGCAAATACAGCTCCGTGGTGGGCCCCGCCTTCGCGCTGATGCTCAACGCCGTCACCGGCCACGCCGCCGACTTCCGGGACAACGGCAAGGCCGTGAAGGTGAAGCAGCAGCTGTGGGTGTCCTGCGGCGCGGCGGACTACAACGAAAAATACGCTCTGTCCAGCAGCGCGGCCATGAACGCCTATAACTTTGACGACCTGTCCCAGGTCTGCTGTCTCTTCAATCCCGACGCCAACCTGGCCGAGCTGATCGCTCTGGCCGAGGCCAGCTCCTACGAGGACGTGCTGGCCCGCCGCAGCAGGGGATAAATCGTCCGAAAGAAAGACGTAAAAAGCATTGACAAGGCAGACTGTCTGCCCTATAATAATGAACAGATGAACAAATGTTCATATAAATCAGTTCGGGGAAAGGAATCATCTCATGAAAAAGACCTATAAGATCGACGTAGACTGCGCCAACTGCGCCAACAACATGGAGGACGCCGCCAAAAAGACCCCCGGCGTCAAGGACTGCACCGTCAGCTTCATGACCTTGAAGATGAAGGTGGAATTTGAAGAAGGCGCGGACGCAGACGCCGTTATGAAGAACGTTTACGCCAATTGCAAAAAGGTGGAGGACGACTGCGAGATCTATCTGTGATCTCCCCTCGAGCCTGAGCCTCACCGGAGGCCGGCAGGATCCGCGGACCTGCCGGCCTCCTGCCGGGAAAAGAGAGAAAGAGATTCGGCGGCGGGAGGAAGGGCCCGACTGCCGGGAAGGAAAGATCCATGAACAAAAAACAAAAGAATCTTCTGATTCGCATCATCATTTCGGCGATCCTGTGGGTCCCGCTGTTCCTGATCGCCGAAGGTCACTGGGAGGTGGGCTGGCCCAAGTGGCTGGTCTTCCTGTTCTTCCTTGTCCCTTATCTGCTGGTTGGCTACGATATCCTTCGCAAAGCGGCGCTGGGGATCAAAAACCGGCAGGTCTTTGATGAGAACTTTCTGATGACCGTGGCCACCGTGGGCGCCATCGCCCTGGGCGAGTACGGCGAGGGCGTGGCGGTCATGCTCCTATACCAGATCGGCGAGCTGTTCCAGAGCTACGCCGTGGGCAAGAGCCGCCGGAACATCACCGAGCTGATGGACATCCGGCCCGACTATGCCAACATCGAGACCGACGGCCGGCTGGAGCAGGTGGATCCTGACGAGGTGGAGGTGGGCAGCATCATCGTGGTGCAGCCCGGGGAGAAGATCCCCCTGGACGGCGTCGTCGTGGAGGGGGCCTCCGCGCTGAACACCAGCGCTCTCACCGGCGAGAGCAAGCCCCAGGAGGTGGGGGTGGACAGCGAGGTCCTCTCCGGCAGCATCAACATGACCGGCGTGCTGAAGATCCGCACCACCACCGAGTTCGACGAATCCACCGCCTCCAAGATCCTGGATCTGGTGGAAAACGCCGCCTCCCGCAAGTCCAAAAGCGAGAACTTCATCTCCAAGTTCGCCAAGGTATATACGCCCATCGTGGTTTACGCGGCGCTGGCACTGGCTCTGCTGCCGCCTTTGGCCCATATCGTGTTCCATCTCCCGATCCCCCACGATCCCCAGATGGGCCTGTGGGGCACCTGGATCTTCCGCGCCTGCACCTTCTTGGTGGTCAGCTGCCCCTGCGCGGTGGTCATCAGCATCCCCCTGAGCTTTTTTGCCGGACTGGGCGGGGCCAGCAACCAGGGCATCCTGGTGAAGGGCTCCAACTATCTGGAGACGCTCTCCCAGGTCCGCATCGTGGCCTTTGACAAGACCGGCACCATCACCAAGGGCAACTTTGCCGTCACCGCTGTGCACCACAGCCCCATTGACGATCAGAAGCTGCTGGAGTACGCGGCGCTGGCCGAGTGCCATTCCTCCCACCCCATCAGCAAGAGCCTGCAGGCGGCCTACGGCAAGTACATCGACCAGAGCCGGGTCACCGACGTGCAGGAGATCAGCGGCCACGGCATCACCGCCAGGGTGGATGGCCACGAAGTGGCCATCGGCAACGAGAAGCTCATGCACAGGATCGGTGTGGAGCATCAGGACTGCCATCACGTGGGCACCATCATCCACGTGGCGCTGGACGGCGAGTACTGCGGGCACATCGTCATTGCCGACGAGCTCAAGGAGCACGCAAAAAAAGCCATGACCGAGCTGAAAAAGGCCGGCGTGGAGAAGACCGTCATGCTCACCGGCGACGCCGAGTCCGTGGCCAAAAAGGTGGCGGAGGAGGTGGGCCTCACCGATTACCGGGCCAAGCTGCTCCCCGCCGACAAGGTCGCCTGCGTGGAGGAGCTGCTCAAGGAGTGCACCGGCAGCAAGCGCCTGGCCTTTGTGGGCGACGGCATCAACGACGCTCCCGTGCTGTCCCGGGCCGACATCGGCATCGCCATGGGGGCCCTGGGCTCCGACGCCGCCATTGAGGCGGCGGACGTGGTGCTCATGGACGACGATCCCCTCAAGATCGCCAAGGCCATCAAGATCTCCCGCAAGTGTCTTCGCATCGTCCGGCAGAACATCGCTCTGGCCCTGGGGGTCAAGGCTCTGTGCCTGATCCTGGCCACTCTGGGCATCGGGGGGATGTGGGTGGCCATCATCTCCGACGTGGGCGTGATGATCGCGGCGGTGCTCAACGCCATCCGCTGCCTGTTCGTAAAGAATCTGTGAGATGAAAAAAGACCGTACCATCGACATGACAAAAGGGCCGCTTGCCGGCCCTCTTGTCCGATTTATCCTTCCGCTGATCGGCGGGAGCATTTTTCAGCAGCTGTACAACACCGTGGATTTCCTGTTCGTGGGCAACTTCCTCAACCGCACGGCGGCGGCGGCGGTGGGGGCCAGCGCCACCCTCATCACCTGCACCATCGGCCTTTTTACGGGCATTTCGGTGGGCACCAGCGTGGTGGCGGCCCAGGCCATCGGCAGCCAGGACCGGGAGCGGGCGGACAAGGCGCTGCATACCTCCGTCACCTTCGGCATCATCGGCGGGGTGAGCATCATGGCGCTGGGCATGCTCCTGTCGCCGTACGTCCTGCGAATTCTGCGTACCCCGGCGGAGGTCATGCCCCAGGCCGTCACCTATATCCGCATCTATCTCCTCAGCGTGCCCATGCTGGTGTTTTACAACATGGTCTCCGGCGGCATGCGCTCCTACGGGGACTCCCGCACACCCTTCCTCGTACTGGTGATCTGCGGGATCCTCAACGTGTTCCTGGACGCGCTGTTCATCGTGGCGATCCCCCTGGGAGTGGCCGGCGTGGCCATCGCCACCACCATCACCCAGAGTCTTTCGGCGCTGATGGTGGGGTGGTTTGCCTCCCGACCGGGCCGGACGCTGCGTCTGCAGGCCAAAAAGCTGGGCATGGACGGGACCGTTCTGCGCAAGGTCATGGCCATCGGTCTGCCCACCGGTATCCAGACCATCATCATCACCTTTTCCAACGTGATGGTGCAGTACTACATCAACGAGTTCGGGGAGACGGCCGTGGCGGCCTTCGCCACCTACTACAAGGTGGAGAACTTCGTGTACCTGCCCATCATGGCCTTCGGCCAGGCGGCCACCACCTTCGCCGGACAGAACACCGGCGCGGGACAATACCGCCGGATCCGCCGGGGCACGGTGCTCATCGCTCTGTCCGGGTCGCTGGCGGTGGCGTGCCTGGCCGGAACGGTGCTGCTCTTCCCCCGCACCATCTTCTCCTGGTTCATGAAAGACCCGGAGGTGGTCACCAACGCGCTGAAGATCGTGGGGATCACTTATCCCTTCTATTGGATCTATCCGATCCTGGAGGTCACCGGAGGCATGGTACGGGGCATGGGCTACGCTCTGCACTCCATGGCGGTGATCATCGCCAACCTGTGCGTGGTGCGGGTTTCTCTGCTGGCCGTCTTTTCCCGTACGTTCCACACCATCGAGGCCCTTGGCTCGGTCTACCCCATCACCTGGGCCTGCGCCGCCCTGACGTTCGTCGTGGTGTTCAGCGTGATCATCACGAAAAAAATCAAACGCTATGAGCCCGACGCGGCTTGACATTCCCGCACCGAGCTGATAAAATCCAATAACTCTTTGCACTGCATCATGCTACAGTACAAACTGATCAGGCCGGGGCGGACGACCCCGGAGCCGGGTTACGAGAGTAACAGTGGGATATCCTCGCCCACGGGACAGTATGCTGGAATACTGCGCCCGTGGGTGATCGTTTTTCCGCGGGAGATGCGTGACGAAACTCAATGGAGGGAAACCCAATGAAAAATCAACTCAACGAACCAACGCTCCCCCTGCCCCAGGAAAAGAGCCGGGACTTTACCCAGGCCGCTGTGAAGGTCTCCCTGGTCAGCATCGTGGGCAACGCGCTGCTGTCCGTGCTCAAGCTCATCGCAGGTATCCTGGCCCACTCCGGCGCCATGGTCTCCGACGCGGTCCACTCCGCCTCGGACGTGTTCAGCAGCATCATCGTCATCATCGGCGTAAAGCTCTCGGCCCGTGAGGCGGACCGGGAGCACCCCTACGGCCACGAGCGGTTTGAGTGCGTGGCGGCCATCATCCTCTCGGCGGTGCTGCTCATCACCGGCGTCATGATCGGCAAAAGCGCCCTGGACCAGTTGCTGGCCAACGATTACGGCGCCATCGCCGTTCCCGGCGTGTTGGCGCTGGCAGCGGCGGTGGTGTCCATCCTCAGCAAGGAGGGCATGTTCTGGTACACCCGGTTTTATGCCAAAAAGCTGGATTCTCCGGCGCTGATGGCCAACGCCTGGCATCACCGCAGCGACTCCCTCTCCTCCGTGGGCGCCCTGGTGGGCATCGTGGGGGCCCGCATGGGCTTCAAGGTGCTGGAGCCGGTGGCCAGCCTGATCATCTGCGCCTTCATCTTCAAGGCGGCTTACGACATCTTCCGGGACTCCGTCAGCAAGATGGTGGACCACTCCTGTGACGACGCCACGGAGAAGGCCATCGCCGCCTGCGCCGCCGCCCAGGAGAACGTCCTGGGGGTGGATCTGATCCAGACCCGGGAGTTCGGCAACCGGATCTACGTGGACATCGAGATCCGGGCCGACGGGAGGCTGACCCTCCGGGAGAGCCACGAGATCGCCGAGCAGGTCCACAACGCCATCGAAAAGAACTTCGACAAGGTCAAGCACATCATGGTCCACGTGAACCCGGCGGAAAGCTGAAAACCAACAGGGCTCCGATCTTCGGATCGGAGCCCTGTTGGTTTTATTCACTTTTTGAACAGCTCCCGAATGGCCTCAGTGACGGAGCGGGCCTTTTTGTGGTCGGTGCCGCTGGCGGTCACCCCCACCACCACGCTTCCGTCTCTCACGATGCCGGGGAAGAAGAAGTCGCATCGGGCCGGGTCGTCGATGACGTTCACGGGGATGCCCCGCTCCGCGCACAGGGTACAGATCCGGTCGTTGATCTCCCGGCTGTCCGTGGCGGCGATCACCAGCTCTGCGCCGGCCAGATCCGCGTCTTCAAAGGCCCGGCGCACGGGAGAGATCCTTCCCTCCGCGGCCAGAGCTTCCAGTTCCGGCCGGAGCCGGGGCGCCACCACGGTGATGTGCCGGGCAAATCCTGTGAGCGTGCCGATCCGCCGGGCGGCGATGTGCCCGCCGCCTATTACCAGGATCTTCTTCTCCGACAGATCTACGAACAGGGGGAAATAGGCTTTTTCCATGGGGGGAGCTCCTTTCCGTCATCGGGCCCGTTTTTTCTTTACGAAATAATTGAGCGCACCGCCGAATACGATGATGACCCCTGCGATCAGCAGCACCTTTTTGGCCGCCTCCTGAGGGATCTGGCCTTTGGTGCCCACGGAGTCGGAATAGAAGGTCAAAGCGTATTCGATCTCCAGCGGGTCGCCCATGGCTGTGGTGTCGGCCACCACGGAGATGGGCTCGTCCATCTCCGTGATGGGGATCTCAAAAACGGAGTTGCCTCCGTCGGTGGTGAGATTATAGTACCACTCGTTGTCGATGGTCATGTAATCGTAGTAGGCGCTGCTCCACAGCAGACGGGCGTAGGCCCGGCCGCCCCGGACGATCAGCAGCGTGGGAGAGCTGATGCTGGCCCGGCCGCTGCCGCCGGTCATGTTCACCTCAATGGAATACTCCCCGTCGGCCAGATCCATCGCCACGGGCACGGGCTGCGCCTGGTTCCGGGGCCTTTGCTGCGGCGCGGAGAGAATGGCGTCCGTTCCGGCCAGATCGAAGGAGCGCAGCGCCGCCTCGATCATCTCGTAATCCGGCAGCGGAAAGGCCAGGGCGTCGGCGGGCAGGGAGGAGGCGTAAAACACCAGCTTCCGGTCATACCATTTCTGCCGGCTCCTGCTGTAGGCGGCGCAGTCGATCTCCGCGTCCAGAGCGGCCACGGGGATGGTGAAGACCGTGTGGGCGTCCACCTCCTCAAAGCCCAGCCACCGACTCTCCGGCACGGCCTCGGCCTCCGCTCCGGTGCCGGGGTAGACCCACAGATAGCTCATGCTGGGGATGGTGAAGCGGCCCAGCATCTCCCCGTCCTTCACGATCAGCTGGGCGTTGGTGACCCGGAAGAAGGGGGAGGAGGAATCCACCTGCACGTCATAGACCCCGTCCTTCACGTCTCTGCCGTAGACGGGCACCATGCCGTATCTGCCCACCTTTTTCCCCCGGATCGCCCGCTTGATGTCGGCCAGACGCTGGGCGTTGGGGTCGGCCTCTGTCTCTTCGGGCTGGGCCGGGGCTTCCTCCGCGGGCGCGGGGGAGGGGGCGGGGACGTCCTTCTGAGAGGCCGGAGCCCCGCATCCGGTCAGCAGCGCCGCGATCAGCAGCGCGGCGGCCACAAAGGGAGCAGACTTCTTCATAGGGCCGCGGCGCACTGGGCGTGGCGGACGTAAATGGCCCGCACGGAGGGATACTCCCCCATGCCCTTGAGGATGCACACCGGCTCCGTGCCTTCTCCGGCCACCAGGGATTTCCAGGAATCGGGCTCGTCTCCCGCCATGTCGTTGAGAGCGTGGTCCCCGGCCACCACCATCAGGGGGGCCAGCAGCACCTGCCGGGGCTTCCGCGCCCGGATGCGCTCCCGCACGCCGTCAAAGCCCGGGTCGAACTCCACGGTGCCCACGATCACGTTGTCCGTGCCCTCCGCGGCGAACCGCTCGTTGAGGCGGAGATATACGTTGTCCTCCGTCTTGTCGCTGCCGTGGCCCATCCACACCAGCATCTGATCCTCTGCCAGCGTCGGAAAGGCGTCCTTCATGGCCTGGGCCAGGGCCTTCAGATCCTCAGGGGTGGTCAGCAGGGGAGCGCCCAGGGTCACGCGGGCGAAGCGATGGGCGCCGGCGCGAATGGCGTCCACGGCCTTGTTGTATTCCTCGCCGATGAGCATGTGGGTGGGCTGCACCAGCACGTCGGTGACGCCGTCCATCGCCATGCGGTCCATCGCCTCCTCCACAGAGTCGATGGCCAGGTTTTCCGTGCGCAGCAGCTTTTTGCGGATGATGCTGCTGGTCCAGGCCCGGTAAAGGCTCCGGTCGGGGAAAGCGGCGGACAGATCCTTTTCGATGGCGCCGATGGTCTTTTCTCTGGTCTCGGCCACGGAGGTGCCGAAGCTGACCGCCAGCAGGGCTTTCTTATCGCTCATAGGGAGCTCCTTTCCCGTATCAAAGGTTTTTCTTTCGGTAGATGAACACCATGGAGATCACGCCGCATACCGCCAGATACGCCCCCAGGATCACAAAGCCGATCCAGCCCGGCTCCTGGCCGTTGGCAATGGCGCGGATCATGGCGCTGGCCTGGGACAGGGGCAGCAGCCCCACCGCCTGGCGAAAGCCCGCAGGCATCTGGTCTGTGGAAAAGAAGGTGTTGCACAGAAAAGACATGGGCGTGATGATAAAGGAAGTATAGCGTGGCGCGTCGGTATAGCTTTTGGCCATGAAGGACAGCACCAGCGCGATGCAGGAAAACACCATGCCGTTGAGCAGCATGATGAAAAGAGACATGCCGTTGAAGATCAGATCCGTCCGCACCGGAAAGGTCAGCAGCAGGATCACGCACCCGGCGTACAGTCCCCGGAGGCTGCCTCCCAGGATCTGCCCCAGGATGAACTGCCACAGGGGGGTGGGGGAGACCATGATCTGGTCCAGAGCCTTTTCATACAGCCGCTGCACGCTCATGTTCTGAGCGATGGCGCTGAAGCTGCCGGTCATGGTGGCCATGGCCACGATCCCGGGGATCAGAAAATGCAGGTAGGGCTCCCCATGGGAGGTGGTCTGGATCCCCATGCCGAAGATCACCAGATACATCAGCGGGGAGATCATGGCCGAAACGGTGATCTTGTAAAAGTCCCGGCGAAACTCCACCCACTTTTCCCATAAAACCGTCCAGATTCCCATCTCGCCCTCCTAACCGATCTTCCGCCCGGCCACCACCACGAACACGTCCTCCAGGGTGGTGGCCCGCAGAGAGGCCCGTTCCCCTGCCCGGGACAGGTATTCGATGGCCTCGTCCCGGCGGTGGAAGTAAGAGGTGGAGAGCTGGTCGTCCGCCGTCTCGTCCACGGCAAAGGGACCCAGCTCGTCGATCAGAGCGGCGGGGCTGTCCAGCTTCTGCAGCTTTCCCCGGTTGATCAGGGCCACCCGGCTGCACAGCGCTTGGGCCTCTTCGATATAGTGGGTGGTCAGCACGATGGTCATGTTCCGGTCGTTGACCTTACGCAGCAGATTCCACATCTGCCGCCGGGACAGGGCGTCCATGCCGGCGGTGGGCTCGTCCAGCAGCAGGATCTCCGGCTCGATCATCAGCGCCCGACAGATCATCAGCTTGCGCTTCATGCCCCCGGAGAGATGGCGCACGGTGCGCCGGCGATACTCCGCCAGCCCCGCGAACTCCAGCAGCTCCGAGGTCTTCTCCCGGATCACTTTCAGGGGCATCCGGTACAGACGCCCCTGATATTCCATGACCTCCTCCATGTTCATGTCCTGACGCATGGAGTACTCCTGGGTGATGACGCTGAGCTTGCGCTTCTGGGCGGTGGCCTTCCGGTCCAGCCGGTGGCCGTCGATCAGGATCTCTCCCGCCGTGGGCAGCAGCACCGTGGACATCATGCTGATGGTGGTGGTCTTGCCCGCGCCGTTGGGCCCCAGCAAACCGAAAAACTCCCCGGTCTCGATCTTCAGATCCAGGTGATCCACCGCGGTGAAATCACCGAATTGTTTTGTCAGATCCCGAAGCTCGATCATGGCCGGACGGTCACTCCTTGGCGATGATCAGGGAGAAATACCCGGCGTCGTCGGGGATCTCGTCCACGCTGTGGTAGAGCTTCTCGTTGTCCATGGTGCAGTTCTCCGCCATGGCCACTCTGCGGCCGCTGCGGCGGAGCATGTCCTTCACCTGGGCCATCTTGCTGGCGGATTTCATCAGCACGTAGTTGCCGGGCAGATCCAGCTGATCCTCCAGCTTGTGCACCGCGGGCAGGATGTGCAGCGGCTCATCCCACTCGGTGAGCGGCAGGTTCAGCGCTGCGGCGGCGGCGCAGAAGGAGGGAATGCCGCTGACCAGCTCCACGGTGTAGCCGTCGGCCTCCAAATAGTGCTGGATGTAGCTGAAGGTGCAGTAGATGGTGGAATCGCCGAGAGTTATGTAAACCACGTTCTTCCCCTGATCCAGATAGCTCTCCACCAGCTTGGCGGCCCGCTGGTGCTCCTGGTCGATGAGCGCCCGGTCCTTCACCATGGGCATGTAGATGGGCAGCAGCTCTTTCTGGGCCAGCTCGGGTACCACCGCCTCGGCGATCTTGTAGGCAACGGCCTCCTCGGCCACCTTGCCGGGAACGGCGATCACGTCGTTCTCGCGGATCAGGCGCACCGCCTTGAGTGTCATCAGTTCGGGATCTCCGGGGCCGACGCCCACGCCGTAAGCAATTCCTTTCATGTTCCGGTTCCTTTCTTTCCTGTGTTTATAACTCGTTGCGGGCCCGGCATTCCGCCGCGGCCTCTTCCAGTTTGTCTGCCAGGGATTCCAGGGTGGCCTTGTCGGCCGTCCAGGTGCGCATGCCCAGCTCCCGGGCGGCGGCGCAGGTCTGCCGACCGATGCACACGGCCCGGATCCGGGTGAAATCCAGCTCCGGGGAGGCAGCGGCAAAGCCCTTTACCGTGGAGGCGCTGGTGAACACGGCAAAGTCCACCTCACCGTTCTCCATGGCCTCCCGCTGATCGATGACCCGGGAGGCGGCGTACACCGTCTCGTAGGTGGCAAGGTCCGTGACGCTCACGCCCTCCGTCTGCCGCAGCGCCTCCACCAGATGGGGGTTGCCCACGGCGGCTCGGGGGATCAGAATCCGTTCCCGGCCGGTGCAGAGCCTGGCCAGCTCTTCGCCCAGGGTGTCCCCGTCGGATACGGTGGGCAGAAAGTCCGCCCGCAGCCCGCAGCCCCGCAGGGCTTTTTCGGTGCCCTTGCCGATGGCGGCGATCTTCACCCCGCCCAGAGCGCGGATATCGCTCCAGCGGATCAGATCCTCAAAGAAGATGCGCACGCCGCTGGGGCTGGTGAACACCAGCCAGTCGTAGCCTCCGGCGGCCAGAGTCTCCACCGCGGCGCGTACGGGGGCCTCGTCCTTCACCGGTTCGGTGCGTATGGCGGGCAGCTCCAGCACCTCCGCGCCTCTCTGGCGCAGCAGGTCCGCCATGCCGGAGATCAGCTCCCTGGGCCGGGTCAGCAGGACCTTGACCCCGGCCAGGGGGCGCTTTTCGTACCAGCTGAAATCCTCGGCCAGGGCGCAGACCTTCCCCACCACGATGATGGCGGGGGTGTGGACCACGGTAGCGGCGCACACCGCCTCCAGCGTGCCCACGGTAGCCAGGATCCGATGCTGGGCGGCGGTGGTACCCCGTTCCAGCACGGCGGCGGGCATGTCCGCGTCCATACCGGCGGCGAGCAGACCGCCGCAGATATCCGGCAGCGCGGCGATGCCCATCAGGAACACCAGCGTGCCCCGGGTGCGCACCAGCGCGTCAAAATCGATGTCGTAGGACTGATCCTTCCGGCGGTGACCGGTGATGATGTGTACGCTGGAGCAGAAATCCCGGTGGGTCACGGGGATGCCGTTATAGGCCGGCACCGAGATGGCGCTGGTGATGCCCGGGACCACCTCAAAGGGCACGTCGTTTTCCGCCAGCAGCTCCAGCTCCTCGCCGCCCCGCCCGAACAGGAAAGGGTCGCCTCCCTTGAGACGCACCACCCGGTTGCCCTTGAGAGCCTCCTCCAGCAGCACCCGGTTGGTCTCCTCCTGGCGGAGGAAGTGGTTGCCCGCGCGCTTGCCGGCGTAGATCAGCCGGGCGTTCTCCGGGATCAGACCCAGCACGCCCTGGCCCACCAGGGCGTCGTAGACCACCACGTCCGCCTTTTCCAGCACCTCCCGGCCCCGCAGGGTCAGCAGCCCCACGTCTCCGGGACCGGCGCCCACCAGCCAGACTTTTCCTTTCATTTGCCTGCCTCCTCTTCTGCGCGCAGCCGGCGTGCCAGCGCCGCGCCCAGGGCCTCGGCGTCCTCCCGGGCGCCGGAGGCGGTGCCGGTGCGCACTCCGCCGGTGGCTTCGTTATAGTAAAGACCCGTCAGCGTCAGTACGCCGTCACGGATCACGGCGTGCGCGCAGACAGGGGAGGTGCATCCGCCGTCGAGCTCCCGGACGAAGGCGCGCTCACACAGCGCCACGTCCCTGGTGACCGGGTCGGCGTAGCCGTCCAGACAGGAGTAATCCTCTCCGGCCCGGCCCTGTACGCCCAGGATCCCCTGGCCCGCGGCGGGGATGATCTCCTCCACGGTGAAGTACCGGCTGATCCGGTGCTCCAGCCCCAGCCGTTTCAGACCGGCGGCGGCCAGCACCAGCGCGCCGAACCGGCCCTCGTCCAGCTTGCGCAATCTGGTCTGCAGGTTGCCCCGGACGGGCTGTACCTCGTGGTCGGGGTAGAGCTTTTTCAGCTGCAGCACCCGGCGGAGACTGGAGGAGCCGATTACCGCTCCGGGAGCCAGTTCCCCGGCGCCCTCGGGCAGCACCAGCACGTCCCGGGGATCCTCCCGGCCGGAGAAGCACAGCAGGGGCAGCGCCTCGTTGAGCTCCATGGGCATGTCCTTGAGAGAGTGGACGGTGATGTCCGCCCGCCGGTCCAGCAAAGCGGCGTCCAGCTCCTTTACGAACAGACCCTTGCCGCCCACCTTGTCCAGCGTCCGGTCCAGGATCTTGTCCCCGGTGGTCTTCATGGTCAGCAGCTGCACCTCCAGCTCCGGGTGAGCGGAGCGGAGATAATCCACCACCGTCATGCTCTGCACCACAGCCAGAGTGCTGTCCCGGCTGCCTACGATGATGGTCTTTTTCATTTTACGTACTCCTTCAGGGCGTCCAGCGCCGTGTCCAGATCCGCGGCGGTGTGGGCGGCGGACAGGAACATGGCCTCAAACTGGGACGGAGCCAGATAGATCCCCCGGCTGAGCATGTGCCGGAAATATTCGGTGTAGCGGGCGGTGTCGCTCTTCTGGGCGGAGGCGTAATCGACGACCTTTTCCCCGGTGAAGAATACGCAGCCCAGGGAGCCCACGTGGTTGAGACAGTGGGGGACCCCCGCGGCGGTGAGGATGCCGTCCATGGCGGCAAAGAACCGGTCGCCCTGGGCGTTGAGCTCCTCGTAGAACCCCGGATCCTCCCGCAGGATCCGCAGCTGGGTCAGACCGGCGGCCATGGCCACCGGGTTGCCGCTGAGAGTGCCCGCCTGATAAACCGGGCCCAGGGGCGCGATGGTGTCCATGATGTCCCGGCGGCCGCCGTAAGCGCCCACGGGCATGCCGCCGCCGATGATCTTGCCGAAGGTGGTCAGATCCGGGGTGACGCCGTAGTAGCCCTGGGCGCCGGAGAGGGCCAGACGGAAACCGGTGATGACCTCGTCAAAGATCAGCAGGGCGCCGTTTTCGTCGCACAGCCGCCGCAGCCCCGCCAGGAAGCCCTCTTCCGGCAGCACCACGCCCATGTTGGCGCCCACGGGCTCCACGATCACCCCGGCGATCTGGCCGGGGTTGGCCTCAAAAAGGCCGCGGACGTTGTCCAGGTCGTTGTAAACGGCGCTGAGAGTGTCCTGGGTGCAGCCCACAGGCACGCCGGCGCTGCCGGGGATGCCCTGGGTCATCAGTCCGGAACCGGCCTGCACCAGCATGGCGTCGGTGTGGCCGTGATAGCAGCCGGAAAACTTGATGATCTTGTCCCGGCCGGTGAAGCCCCGGGCGGCGCGAATGGCGCTCATCACCGCCTCGGTGCCGGAGTTGACCATGCGCACCATCTCGATGGAGGGGACGATGGAGCAGATCAGCTCCGCCATCTCCACCTCCCGCTCCGTGGCCGCGCCGAAGCTCAGCCCCTCCCGGGCGGCCCGCTCCACGGCGTCCAGCACCGCGGGATGGGCGTGACCCAGGATCATGGGACCCCAGGAACCGATAAAGTCGATGTATTCGTTGCCGTCCGCGTCCCAGAGCCGGTCGCCCCGGCCGACGCGGATAAAGGGCGGGGTCATCCCCACGGAGCCGAAAGCCCGCACGGGGCTGTTCACGCCCCCGGGGATGCACTCCTTGGCTCTTGCAAACAGTTCTTCCGAAATGGACATCAGCCGATCCTCCCCTCCCGCATGAACCGGGCCAGCTCCTTGGCGTAGTAGGTGATGTAAATGTCCGTGCCGGCGCGGAAGGCGGCCGCGGCCATCTCGCACACGATCTTCTCCTCGTCGATCCAGCCCTTTTCGGCGGCGGCCTTCACCATGGCGTACTCGCCGCTGACGCTGTAGGACGCCACGGGCAGGTCGATGTTGTCCCGGACCTCCCGTACCAGGTCCAGATAGGACATAGCGGGCTTGACCATGATGATGTCGGCGCCCTCTTCCACGTCCAGGAAGGCCTCCTTCAGGGCCTCCCGGCGGTTGTGGAAGTCCATCTGATAGCTCTTGCGGTCCCCGAAGGAGGGAGCGGAGCCGGCGGCCTCCCGGAAGGGGCCGTAGAAGGAGGAGGCGAACTTCACCGCGTAGGACATGATGGGGGTGTTCACAAAGCCGTTGTCGTCCAGCCGCTCCCGGATGGCCCGGACCCGTCCGTCCATCATGTCGGAGGGAGCCACCATATCGGCGCCGGCCTGCACGTGGGAGAGAGCGGTGCGGCTGAGCAGCTCAAGGGTCTTGTCGTTGTCCACGTCGTGGCCGCAGAGCATGCCGCAGTGGCCGTGGGAGGTGTATTCGCACATGCACACGTCGGTGACCAGATACAGATGGGGGAAGTCCTCCTTCGCCCGGCGAAGGGCCCGCTGCACGACGCCGTCCTCGGCCCAGGCCTGGGAGCCCACCTCGTCCTTGTGCTCGGGAATGCCAAAGAACATCAGGCTGGAGACTCCCGCGTCGGTGAGCCGCTGGAGCTCCTCGCCCATCCGGTCCACGGTGTAGCGGAACTGTCCGGGCAGGGCGCTGATCTCCTCCACCTTGTTCTCTCCGTCCATCACGAACATGGGGTAGATCAGCGAGGCGGGGTCCACACGGGTCTCCCGCACCATTTTGCGCAGCGTCTCGCTGCTGCGAAGTCTTCTGGGCCTTACAGTCAGATCCATGATAAAACCTCCTTATTTTTTAAATTCGTTCAGCACCGACTCCATGGCGTCCATGCACTCCCGGAAAGCCTCGTCGGAGAGCCGGGACCGCATGCCGAAGAGCAGGTGGTTCATCATTCTTGAAGAGGCGCTCTCCACCTCCATGGCCAGCTGGCCGCGTTTTTCGTCTCCCAGCCGGGCCCGGCGCAGCGCCGGGGTCAGCCGGGCGCTGACGTCGCTGCCGGCGGCGGACTTGAGCCGCTGGATCTGGGGCACGTAATCCTTGCCCTCATACCAGGTGTAGAACCGCTCCTCCTCCTCGTTGAGCACCAGCTGGGCCCGCTCGATGGCGGCCTTCTGCCGGTCGGAGATGCGGTCGATGTGGAACGAGTCGATGTCGTAAAGGGTGACCCAGTCCAGCCCGGCGGCGTTGGGGTCGATGTCCCGGGGCACCGCCAGGTCGATGAGCAGAATGGGGTGGTCCACCGCCAACGCCGCCAGATCTTCCGCCCGAAGAGTGTAGTTGGGGCTGCTGGTGGCGCTCACCACCAGATCGCACCCGGGCAGATACTCCAGCCGCTTGTCATAGCTGATGCGCCGGCAGCCCTGGGGAATGTCCACCACGCCGCTGTGGTACTGCCGCACCGTGACGGTCACGTCCGCCCCCTGGTCCAGCAGCGCCTGGGCGGAGATGCGCCCCATCATGCCGTTGCCGATGACCATGCACCGCTTGCCCGACACGCTGACGCCCTCCTGGCGCAGACTCCGCAGCCCATTGTGGATCACGCTCTGATCCGTGGCGGACAGGCCCGACTCGGTCTTCACCCGTTTTCCGGCGGTGACGGCCAGACGGAACAGCACCTCCAGGGTGTGGTCGGTGGCATAGCAGCCCCGGGAAAAGGCCAGGGCGTCTCCCACCTGGGTGATGATCTGATCCTCGCCCAGGATCCGGGACTCGATGCCCGCGGCCAGGCGGAACAGATGATCCACCGCCTCCCGGCCCCGGCGCTCAACGAAAAAGGGCGCATACCGTTCCACACGCACACCGATGTGATCGCACAGCAGCTCCACGGGGGAAAACTCCGCCCGATGGGAAACGCTGAACCAGATCTCCATACGGTTGCAGGTGGCGATCATTACGCACCCTTCCACGCCCGGCACGCTCTTGAAGGCGGCGTAGGCATCCTCGATCCTTTTTTTGGTAAATGAAAACACGCTCCGGACGTCCAGATCCGCTTTGGTATGGTCGACGCCCGCCATCCAGATACTCATGACACAACACTCTCCCGTAAAAAAAGCTGTAGCGGCAGCACGCATACGCATACTGCCGCTACAGCCGTCTGTTCCCATAGCGTTCACCGCGGAATAGTCCGTCCCGCGATGTCCCGTTCTGCAGCAGGTCTTCTGACTTGCACATAAGGGAGAGAGGATCTCTCCCGCCGACCGGATCTGCCTTCTCAGATCGCTCCAATGACCGGCTTTCGCCGCGACCCGGTCGTCTGTGCTTACAGCGGCGGTACCGTTCGCGATTTGCACGCGATTCCCTATCCTCCCGCAACGGTATGATCCCGCAGCGGGCACTGCAGCGCATAAATTGTTGGGTTAGCAATAACTATATAATATATAGTCGGAAGCTGGAATGGATTATAGCACATCGTTTTGCGTAATGCAATATGGTTTGCTCGGGTCCGGTGCTGTTGAAGCGGACAAATTGTTAACCAGAGCAAAAACAGAAGTTGACAATATGGCCGGGATGGCATAGGATAAGCGGGCAAAGGAAGTGGATAATATGGAAAAAACGGTTACGGCGGCGCCCCGGGAGATCGCCTTCGGGGCCATCGGGGCGGCGCTGATCGCCCTGTGCTCCTGGATCAGCATCCCTCTGCCCTCCATGGTGCCCTTTACCCTGCAGACCTTCGGGGTGTGCTTTGCCGCGGCGGTGTTGGGGCGGCGCACGGGGGCGCGGTGCGTCGCGGCCTACGTTCTGCTGGGCGCCGTGGGCGCGCCGGTGTTCGCGGGCTTTCGCGGCGGCATGGGGGCGCTGCTGGGACCCACGGGGGGATACATCATCGGCTTTTACTTCACCGCGCTCATCGTGGGGGCGGCCGGAGAGAGGTGGGGAGGCTCCGTGGGGAAGATGGCGGCGGCCATGGCTCTGGGCGTGGCGGTTTGCTACGTTTTCGGCACAGCCTGGTTCGTGAACGTCTATTCAAGGAAAAATGCGCCGGTGGGGATCCTTACCGCCCTGTCCTGGTGCGTGGCGCCCTACCTCGTCCCGGACGGACTCAAGATCCTCCTGGCGGCGCTGCTCGGCGTGCGGCTGCGTCCGACGGTGCAAAGGGGGCTGAGAGCGTGACCAAAGAAGACATTCTCACCATTTTGTGGCAGCACGAGGGGGGCTACGTCTCCGGCTCGGAGCTGGCCCGACAGCTGGGTGTGAGCCGCACGGCGATCTGGAAAGGGATTGGGCAGCTTCGCGCCGAGGGCTACGCCGTGGAGTCGGCGACCAACCGGGGTTACCGGCTCGTGCCCCGGGGGGACGTGCTCAGCGCCGGAGGGATCCGACGCTATCTCCGTCACGAAGAGCTGCAGATCGAGTGTTATCCCAGCGTCACCTCCACCAACACGCTGCTCAAGGCCCGGGCGGCTCAGGGCGCGCCTCAGGGGCTGGTGCTGGCGGCGGCCCATCAGACCCAGGGCCGGGGCCGCATGGGACGTGAGTTTTATTCTCCGGCGGATACCGGCCTTTATATGAGTCTGCTGCTGCGGCCGGAGCGCAGCGCCGCGGAGACCACCCGCATCACCGTCTGCGCGGCGGTGGCGGTGGCGCGCACGGTGGAACGGCTCTCCGGGGAACGGACTCAGATCAAATGGGTCAACGACGTGCTGCTCCGGGGCCGGAAGATCTGCGGCATCCTCACCGAGGCGTCGGTGGACTGGGAGAGCGGCCAGGCGGAGTACGCGGTGGTGGGGATCGGCGTCAACCTCCGGACACCGGAGGGAGACTTTCCCCCGGAGCTGCAAAACATCGCCGGCAGCGTGTTCGGAGCGGACACGATCCCGGACCTGCGGTGCCGAATGGCCGCGGGGATCCTGGACGAGCTGATGGATCTCAGCGCCGTGCCGGACAGCCAGGCGTGCTATGAGGATTACAAGAGCCGCTCCTCCGTGCTGGGAAAAGAGATACAGATCCTGCGGCCCGGCCGGGAGAGCGTTCCGGCCACCGCGGTGGATATTGCCCCGGACTACGCCCTTGTGGTCCGCCTGACCGACGGCACGCTCACCCGGGTGAATTCCGGGGAGGTCAGCATCCGACCAGACCGGGAGGCGTAAAAACTCCCCGACCGGTGTCCTCGCGAACGCAGCGAGGGATCTCACGGTAGGAGGACAGGGATTGGTGCGGCTCCGAATGATAAGCACCCTTCAGCGGCAGCGGTAATAGAGGCTGAACGTGTCGATGAAGGCGGCTGGGCCGCGGATCCTGTAGTCTCAGGGGGTGCAGGGGCGGCTCTTAAGCCCCTGCTGATGCTTTTCTTTGCCAGCGTTTCTTTTCGCATCATTTACGAAAAGAAATGCTGAAGAAAAGGATCACTGACGAGACAGAGCATCTCCCTCAAACGCACGACGCGGAAACCGTATGAGATCCTTCGTCGCTGCGCTCCTCAGGATGACAGTGTGACGGCGACCCCAATTTCGCTGTCATCCCGAGCGCAGCGAGGGATCTCATGGTCCTGCGCGGAAGCCTACACGAGATCCTTCGTCGCTGCGCTCCTCAGGATGACAGTGTGACGGCGACCCCGGTTCGCTGTCATCCCGAGCGCAGCGAGGGATCTCACGGTCCTGCGCGGAAACCTTACGAGATCCTTCGTCGCTGCGCTCCTCAGGATGACAGTGTGACGGCGACCCCAATTTCGCTGTCATCCCGAGCGCAGCGAGGGATCCCGCCGACCGGCGCGGAGACCATTGCTGCAGGCAAAACGCCGGCTCTCTCCCCCTGAAGAATGAAGAAACCGTTCCGGAAGGCTCCGGAACGGTTTCTTCTTTTATGATACAGACGTCAGCCAAACACGCTCAGCAGAAAACCCGCGGCGATGGCCGAGCCGATCACGCCGGCCACGTTGGGCCCCATGGCGTGCATGAGCAGATAGTTGTTCTTGTTGAATTTTCTTCCCACGTCCTGGCTCACCCGGGCCGCCATGGGCACCGCAGACACGCCCGCCGAGCCGATCAGGGGATTGATGGCGCCGCCGGAGGTCTTGTACATCACGATGCCGCCCAGCAGGCCGCCCACCGTGGAGATGGAGAAGGCCACCAGACCCAGCACGATGATCTTGATGGTGCTCCAGTTCAGGAAGTTCTGCGCCACCATGGTGGCGCCCACGCTGGTGGCCAGGAAGATGGTGACAATGTTCATCAGCGCGTTCTGGGCCGTGTCGCTGAGCCGGTCGGTGACGCCGCACTCCCGGAACAGGTTCCCCAGCATCAGGCAGCCGATCAGAGGGGCGGTGGAGGGCAGCAGCAGGATCACGAAGGTGGATACCACCACCGGGAAGACGATCTTCTCGGTCTTGGAGACTTCGCGGGCCTGGACCATTTTCACCGTGCGCATCTTGTCGGTGGTCATCAGTTTCATGATGGGAGGCTGGATCAGGGGGATCAGCGCCATATAGGAGTAAGCCGCGATGGCGATGGGCCCCAGCAGCTCCGGGGCCAGCTTGGTGGTCAGAAAGATGGCGGTGGGGCCGTCCGCGCCGCCGATGATGCCGATGGAGGCGGCCTGGGGCCCGGTGAAGCCCAGCAGCACCGCGCCGAAGAAGGCCACGAACACGCCCAGCTGGGCCGCCGCGCCCAGCAGCAGACTCTTGGGGTTGGCCAGCAGAGGCCCAAAGTCGGTCATGGCGCCCACGCCCATGAAGATCAGGGAGGGGTAGATCCCGGCCTTCACGCCGATGTAGAAGAAGTCCAGCAGCCCGGCGTTGGACATGATGTGGCCGTAGCTGTGATAATAGGGGCTGGGGGCGTCCAGAAAGGCCTCCCACAGCTCCGGATGGTACAGGGCGTTGGCGCCCTGGCCGATGAAGTAGCTCAGGTTGGACAGCAGGCACCCGAAGGCGATGCCGCACAGCAGCAGCGGCTCAAACTTCTTGGCGATGCCCAGATAGAGGAGCACGAAGGCGATCAGGATCATTACCAGATTTTTCCATCCGCCGTCGGTGACGAAAAAGGAGGCAAAGCCGGATTCCAGCCCCAGCTTTTCCAGTACGCTCAGTATATCCATGCCGCTCCCCCTTACGCGATGACCACCAGCGGGCTCCCGGTCTCCACCACGGCCCCGGTGTTCACCACGATCTGGGCCACGGTGCCGGTCTTCGTGGAGACCACCTCGTTTTCCATCTTCATGGCTTCAAGGATAATGAGCACGTCCCCCTCGTTGACCTTCTGGCCCTGGGTGACGCAGATCTTCAGCACGTTGCCGGGCATGGGGCTCTTGACCGCCTCGCCGGCGGCCAGTCCGGCGGCGGGGGCGGCGGGAGCGGCCGGGGCGACGGCCGCGGGGGCAGCCGGGGCGGGAGCCGCAGGGGCGGCGGGGGCGCTCAGCTCATATTCGTTCAGGAGCATGGCCTCGCCCTGCTCCACTTCCACTTCGTATACGCGGTTGTTCAGCGTTACTTTATACTTCATCGTCAGTTACCTCCCGGATGGAAATAAAGCGCAGTTCGTTCAGGGGCTTGCCCAGGGTATCGGCCACGATGGCCATGATCATGGCGGCGTCCCGGGGATCGGTGTCATAGAGCTTCAGCTCTCCGGCGGTGCCGGGAGCGGCTTCGGCTCTGGGGGCGCTCTCTTGAGGGGCGGCCGTTTCCGCCGGAGCGGCGGGCGTCCGGGCCATTACCTTGCCCATGACCATGATCACCGCCATGAGCATCACCAGACCCAGAAACACCACGCCGTAGCCCAGCAGCGCCGTGAGCAGCGCGTCGGATACGGAGATATGTACAAGATCGCTCACAAGTCAGTCCTCCTTCAGTTCCACCACGGAGTAACGCACCTTGCGCTCCTCCCGCTCCTTCCGCTGGGCAAAGAACTTCTCCGCTACCGGGGGGAAGGCGATGTAGCTGAGCACGTCCTCCTCGCAGCGGGCGGTGTCGCCCAGGTGCTCGGCGGCCTTGTCGTAAACGTCGGCGGGCAGGGTATCGGCGTAGCGGCCCTGGATGGGGGTGTCGCCGCCCAGGATCTTGGCGCGGACCTCGGGGTCGATGGGGGCGGGGGTACGGCCATACTCGCCCCGGCAGTAGGCCTTCAGCTCAGCGCCCACGTTCTTGTAGCGCTCGCCGGAGAGCACGTTCTGCACCGCCTGGGTGCCCACCAGCTGGCTGGTGGGAGTCACCAGGGGAGGATAACCCATGTCCGCCCGGACCTTGGGGGTCTCCACCAGCGCCTCGTCGAACCGGTCCAGAGCGTTGAGACTCTTGAGCTGGCTGAGCAGGTTGGAGAGCATCCCGCCGGGGATCTGATAGGTGAGACACTGGGTGTCCGTGGCCATAGAGATGGGATTGAGCGTGCCGTCAGCCAGGAAATCCGCCCGGATGGGCTTGAAGAAATCGGCCATCTTCAGCAGCGCGTCGTCGTTCAGCCCGGTCTCATAGCCCATCTCGCCCAGAGTGTAGTGCAGCGTCTCGGTGGCGGGCTGGCTGGTGCCGCCGGAGAAGGGGGAGATGGCGGTGTCGATCACGTCGGCTCCGGCCTCGATGGCCTTGAGGTAGGTCATGAAGGCCAGCCCCGTGGTGCAGTGGGTGTGCACCACCACCGGCAGATCCACCGCGTCCTTGATGGCGGCCACAAGATCGTAGGCGCGCTTGGGGGAGAGGATGCCGGCCATGTCCTTGATGCAGATGGTGGACACGCCCATGGCCTTCAGCTCCCGGACCATCTCCACGTACTTCTCCAGCGTGTGCACCGGGGAGGTGGTGTAAGAGATTGCGCCGGAGGCCATGGCCCCGGACTTCACGGTCTCCTCCACAGCCACCTTCAGGTTGTCGGTGTCGTTGAGAGCGTCGAAAATGCGGATGATGTCGATGCCGTTGCGGACGCTGGCCCGTACGAACCGGCGCACAACGTCGTCACTGTAGTGCTTGTAGCCGAGAATGTTCTGGCCGCGGAGCAGCATCTGCAGCTTGGTGTTGGGCATGGCAGCGCGGATCTTCCGCAGCCGCTCCCAGGGATCTTCGTTGAGAAACCGCAGGCACACGTCAAAGGTGGCGCCGCCCCAGACCTCCGCGGAATAGAATCCCGCCTGGTCGATGGTCCCGAGAATGGGCGCGAACTGGTCAAAGCTCAGCCGCGTGGCCACCAGAGACTGGTTGGCGTCCCGGAGCACGGTCTCGGTGAATTGCACTTTTTTCATTGGCATCTCCTTCTATATCGCAGCAATATTGTAATAATGTTAAAAGAATACAAAATAACTGCATTTTTTTCAAGAGATAAGAAGGGCCCTTGAGATATGATTTTTTTGAAATGAAAATAAAAAATGGTTATAGCCGGACGTTTTGGCACATTTTGAACAAAAAAGGACAGCCTCCGGAGAGGCTGCCTTCGTATATTCCGACAATCAGTGGGTCTTGTACCAGTCGTGGGCGTAGGAGAAGTAGAAGTCCTTCACCACATCGTTGAGGTGCTTGATCCGGGGGTCGTTCATGTCCCCGGGGACTCTGGCCATGAAGGAGAACCCGCCGCCGGGGGCAAAGGTGTCCACGTACTCCGTCAGATCCGCCCGCAGTTCCTCCTCGGTGGTCTCGGGGCCGTACTTCATGGCGTCCCAGCCGCCGCAGATGGCCAGCTGACCGGTGTAGCGCTTTTTGATCCCCTTGAGATCGTTGCTGGTCTGGGCCGGGTTCCAGGCACGGATGCCCAGCTCCACCCAGTCGGGGATGAAGGGCTCGCAGCGTCCGCAGTCGTGGCGCTCGATGGGCAGACCGTTCTCCCGGGCCAGATCCGTGTGGCGTTTATGATAGGGCTTGAAGAACTCCCGGTACATCTCCACGCTGAAGAAGGGGGCGCGCTCGGCGGAGTCGTCGTCCATGATGGAGATGGCGTCGGGCCGGACGTAATAGAGCTGCTTTTTAAGCACTGTCAGGTAGAAGTCGGAGACGAACTCCAGCATCTCCTTGATGGTGTCGGGCTCCTCGTACATGTTCAGCAGCAGGTTTTCAAATCCCATAAAGGACACCAGCGTCAGGAAGTAGTCGCCGCCGCCCACGGAGACGTACTTCTGGGTGCGGTCGATGCCCTCCATCTTCTTTTTATAATAGCCCTCCCAGTCGAAGTCGCTCAGATCCCGCACGTGGATCACGTCCCGCCAGTGGGAGATGTCCTCTCCCAGCTGATTCTTGCCGGGGGCGGGCATGGCCCCGTAGTTGTTGTCCGGGCTGCCTACGTAGGTCACGCCCAGAGAGGTGACGATGGGGCCGTTGGGGGCGGCCTGGGGGGTCAGCAGCTCCTCGTTGAAGCGGCCGGCCCGGTCTTCGTACATGCTGGGGATGTATTCGGGGACCTCCCCGCGGAGCATGGTCAGATAGTTTTCCTTCGGCGTCATGGCAATACACTCCTTTTTGCATTTCGGATGCGTTCCGTAATCATCGCAAAGGGGCACAAAATTGAAAATAAGACTACAGCCTAATGATACGCCCCTGAAAAAAGAAAGCATCGTGCGGCGCGGATAGATTTTTCCGTTTTTTCCAGCGGAAATTTGTGCACTTCCGACCGCCACGGCCGCTCCGCCGTTGCGCGCCCGGCCAAAATGTGGTAAAATCCGTCTATCTTTGAATGGGAGGGAGACGCATTGAAGACCCTGATCGTTTCCGCCGGCGCCGGAGCGGCTGTGCTGGCCGGAGCCTGGGGCGCCTGCCGCCGCGCCTTCGCCTCGCCCCGCGGAAATCAGAACGACGACTATGCCCTCCCGCCCATCGAGCAGCTGGAGGCTTACCGGGACCGGTCGTACGAGCTGATCCGCCGGCTCAACGCCGTGCCCTTTGAACGAGTTTACATAACGTCATACGACGGTCTTCGTCTGGCGGGCCGGTATTACGCCGCCGCCCCTGGCGCGCCCCTGGCGATCTGCTTTCACGGCTACCGGGGCACGCCCTCCCGGGACTTCAGCGGGGGAGCGCAGCTGCTGCGGGAGCTGGGGTGCGGCGTGCTCTTGGCTGAGCAGCGGGCCCACGGCTCCAGCCAGGGCCGGTACATCACCATGGGCGTGCGGGAGCGGCGGGACTGCGCCGACTGGGTGCGCTGGGCGGTGGAGCGCTTCGGCCCGGAGGTCCGGATCGTTCTCAGCGGCATCTCCATGGGGGCCGCCACGGTGCTGATGGCCGTGGAGCTGGGCCTGCCGGCGAACGTGAAGGGCGTGATGGCGGACTGCCCATTCACCAACCCCCGGGCCATCGTGAAGGAAGTGCTGCGGGGCATGAGAGCCCCGGCGCTCTATCCGCTGCTGGCGCTGGGCAGCCGTCTTTTCGCGCGCTTCGGCATGGAGGAGGCGGACGCCGCCAGGGCGGTGCGGAACACGGCGCTGCCCGTGCTGCTCATCCACGGGGAGGACGACCGGCTCGTGCCCTGCGCCATGAGCCGGGCCATCGCCGCCGCCGATCCCGGCGCGGAAATACACACCTTCCCCGGGGCGGGCCACGGCATCAGCTTCCTCACCGACGAAGCACGCTACCACCGGGTGACCGCCGATTTTCTCTCCCGGGTGCTGAAGGAATGAAAAAGCCGTCTCCCGCGCAAAGGCGCGGGAGGCGGCTTTTTGCTGGGATCAGTCGTCGGGAAACAGACTGCTGGTGGGCTTGGCGAAGACGGGCTCCTTTTTCTTCTCCGTGCGCAGACGGGTCACGGCCTCGTCCAGGACCTCCAGCATATAGTCCACCTGCCCGGCGGTGTTGTCCACGCCCAGAGTGATGCGCAGCGTGGCGGAGGCGTGGGCGCTGTCGTAGCCCATGGCCGTCAGCACGTGGGAGGCCTCCCGGGAGGCGGCGCTGCAGGCGGAGCCGGAGCTGACGCAGATGCCCTTTTCGTTCAGGGCGTTCACCAGCAGGGCGCTGTGGCCGATGTTCTCCACCACGAAGGAGCAGAACCCCGGCAGCCGGTCCACCGGGTCCCCGGTGAGGAACACTCCCGGGATCCGTCCCGCCCCGTCGATGACCCGATCGCGCAGATCGGTGAGATAGGCCGTGTCCCGCTCCATGTTCTTCACGGACTCCTCCAGCGCGGCGGTCATGCCCACGATGCCGGGGATGTTCTCCGTGCCGGAGCGCAGACCCTTTTCCTGCCCGCCGCCGGTGAGGATGGGGGGCAGACGGTTGGGCAGACGGCAATAGAGAGCTCCCATGCCCTTGGGTCCGCCGAACTTGTGGGCCGACAGAGAGAGAAAATCCACCCCCAGCTCCCGCACCTTCAGGGGGATGTGCCCTACGGCCTGCACCGCGTCGGTGTGGAACCAGATCCGATGGCGGGCGGCCACGGCGGCCAGGGACTTGACGTCCAGCACCGTGCCCACCACGTTGTTGGCGGTCATGATGGAGATGAGGATGGTGTCCGGCCGGACGGCCGCCTCCAGCTGCTCCGGGGTGATGCGCCCGAAGCGGTCGGGGATCAGCCGGGTCACCTCAAAGCCCTGGGACTCCATATCCTCCAGCGTGCGCAGCACCGCGTTGTGCTCAATGGCGGAGGTAATCACGTGCCTTCCCCGGTCCTGCCGGGCCCGGCAGGCGCCCCGGATGGCCCAGTTGTCGCTCTCGGTGCCGCCGGAGGTGAAATAGATCTCCGTCTGCAGCGCTCCGAGACACTTTGCCATGCGCTGTCGGCAGTGCTCCAAAATGGTTTTCCCGGTCTGACCGTAGCTGTATATGGCGGAAGGATTGCCGAATTCCTCCCGAAACCAGGGCGTCATCTCCTCCAGCGCGTGCAGGGAAAGCGGCGTGGTGGCGGAGTGGTCCATGTAGATTCTGTCCATATTCGTGCTTCCTTTCGGGTCGAATCATCCATGATTATAGGCACGGACGTCAAAAAAAGCAACCGCTTTGGAGCGGCGGATTTTTTGTTGACTTTGGGCAGAGCCTATGCTAATATAGTTAAGCTTTTTAAGTCGCTGGATTAGCTCAGCCGGTAGAGCACCTGATTCGTAATCATGAGGTCGCGAGTTCGAGTCTCGCATCCAGCTCCAAAAAAAGGCGCCGAAAAGATCCTTTTTCGGCGCCTTTTTTTGTCCGGCCGCGCCGGGGAGCAGAAAAAACGCCGCCGGATGATCCCGGCGGCGTTGACGGTCGTATGGGGTAAGCGCAGCGGCGGTCATTCCTCCGCAGACTGCTCCGCCATCATTTTGGCGTAGTTTTCCTGGGCGCAGCGGGCGGCCTCCTCATCGCTCAGACGATAGAGGGTCACGAACATGATGGCCAGCGCCAGATAGAAGGCGGCGGGCACCCAGTAGGTGATGGTCATGAATTTGGGGATCCACAGTGCGCTGCCGGCCACGCCCGGCGTGTCGAAGCCGGTGGCGGCCAGCAGGGTCAGCCCGATGGTGCCGCCCAGAGCCATGCCGATCTTCATGGGAGGCGTGGCAAGACCCATGACGATCCCCCGGGTATCCTTGCCGGACTTGTTGAAGTACCACTCAGCAGCGTCCATGTACGTGAGCATGACGAAGGGCGTGTAGGTGTACATGGCAAAGGTGCTCAGACTGGTGATGGCGATCATATACCAGTAGTTGAAGCGGCCGAACCAGCCCATGCAGAAGTACACCACCGGCAGAATGAAATAGCCGATGGAGATGGCCTTTTTCTTGCCGATCTTCTGTCCCAGGGGAGGCATGATCATGGCGGCGACAAAGCTGGACGCGGCGGCGATCAGGTTGGCGACGGTCATCATGGAGAAGTTGCCCACCACGTAGATCCAGTAATAGGCGGTCAGGCCCTGGAAAATGAACTGACCGATGTACTGCACGGTGTGGCAGAGGAACAGCACCAGCAGGTATTTGTTCTCCAGCATGGACTTGAACATGTCCGAGGCGCTGACCTGGTGGATCTCGCCGGCCGCGCCCACGGGAGCGTCCTTGCCGTCCGCCAGCTTGGAGATGGCGCCCAGGGCAAAGGGCATGGGGATCATGAACACGGTGGCGACGACGAAATAATTCCACTTTCCGAAGTCAAGAACAGTGACCAGCGTGGGGATAAAGGACGTGATCAGGGTGATGACGGTGGCCTGACGGCTCATGTTGATGTTGAAGGCCTGGCGGTTGGCGGGGTTGGGGCCGGCGACGGCGGCGTTGATGCCGTAGTAAGCGGTCTGAATCAGGTTCATCAGGGAGTTCAGCACGGCGTAGGCCGCACCCATGATCAGCAGACGCACCCACACCGGACCGGAGGAGGGGAATACCTCGAGCATAATGACGATCGCCAGGAGCCAGCGGCCTTTGGCGAGCCACTCCTGGTTCTTGCCCTTGTTGCCCAGTTTCACCTTCTCGATGATGGCGCCGCAGAAGATCGACACGATAAAGTCGATAGTCTTGGCGATCAGCAGCGCTGTTGCCAGCGCGGCGGCGGGTACCTGAAGCACCTCGGTGGCGAACTGGTTCAGGTACATAAAGCCTACCATGATGGACAGGGTCAGCAGCGAGTATGATCCCATGGTCCATATCTCTTTTTTACTTGCAGTGACTTCCGGCATGAATCTTTTCCCTCCTTCATCGTTTTTGGCGTTTCCAAGGCTTCCCCGTGGGGAATTTCCTTCCAACATTGTTAGTTTACCAGCATTTTCCGCGAAAAAAACAGATAGTCCGCACAAAGAAATCCCCGCCGGGTCCGGTTCGGTTGTGGCTGCCGGGACAAATGGATTGAGCTTGCGCTTTCGCCCCCGCCCCCCCGTGCAGCCGCGTTGTTTTGGTAGACAATCCCATCCGGTCGTGCTATAATTGCTCCCAAGAAAACCGCGAACGGCACTCCGCCGCCCAAGTTTTACTTTAATGTTTTAAGGAGAGTGATTTCTATGTGGGAAACCATCGCCGCGCTGTGCACCACCGTCGTGGGCAAGGTCCTTCTGGCCCTTGTGGTCTACTTCGTAGGCAAGGCCGTCATCGGCAAGGTGCTGAAGCTGACCGCCAAAATCAAGGGGATCGATGCGCTTGATCCCAACGTGCGCACCTTTACCATCAGCGCCATCCGCTGGATCCTTTACCTAGTGCTGATCGTATCCATCATCTCCATCCTGGGCGTGCCCATGGCCAGCGTCATCGCCGTGCTCGGCACTGCCGGCGCCACCGTGGCCCTGGCTCTGCAGGGCAGCCTGGCCAACCTGGCCGGCGGCATCATGCTGCTGATCTTCAAGCCTTTCAAGGTGGGCGACTTCGTGGAGACCTCCGGCGTGTCCGGCGTGGTCAAGAAGCTGACCCTGTTCTACACCGTGCTCACCACGCTGGACAACAAGCGGGTCACCGTGCCCAACGGCTCGCTGATGAACGCCAACGTCATCGACTACTCCGCCGAGACCACCCGCCGGGTGGATCTGACCTTCCTCACCGCCAAGAGCGAGAAGCCCGCGGCGATCCAGACCATGATGAAGGAAGTCATGGCGGCTAACGAGAAGGTCCTGGCCGATCCGGCCCCCTTTGCCCAGGTCTCCGGCGGCACCAACGAGGCCATGGAGTTCACCGTCCGCGCCTGGTGCGCCACCGACGATTACTGGGACGTTTACTTCTCCCTGCTCCAGGGCATCACCGAGCGCCTGGGCGAGGCCGGCGTGCAGGCTCCCGCCGTGCGCGTGGTCTCCGACAAGTAACTGCCCCCGACGCAAAAACGGCTGTGCGTTTGCTGCACAGCCGTTTTTTTGCCTCGCTGCGGGCCTACTTGCACATTTCCCCCGCCCGTGGCATAATGGGAAAAAACGAAACGGAGGAGGTCTCACTTTGGCAAGACCTTTGATCCTGGCTCCGGCGGGCACCACCGCCGCGGTTACCGCGGCGGTGCGCTGCGGGGCCGACGCGGTGTACCTGGGGGCAAAGAACTTCAACGCCCGGCGCAACGCGGAAAACTTTGACGAGCGCTCCCTGCGCGCCACGGTGGAATTCTGCCACCAGCGGGGTACCCAGGTGTTCGTCACCGTGAACACTCTGGTCCGGGACGCCGAGCTCCCGGCTCTGGAGGCCACTGCCGACGAGATCGCCGAGTCGGGGGCCGACGCGGTGATCGTGCAGGACATGGCGGTGCTGCGGCTGTTTGCCCGGCGCTATCCCGACCTTCCCCGCCACGCCTCCACCCAAACCGCTGTCCACGATCTGGACGGGGCGCGGTATCTGGAGGATCTGGGCTACCGCACCGTGGTGCTGGCCAGAGAGCTGACGCTCAGGGAGATGGAGCACATCTGCTCCCACGTCTCCGCCCGGTGTGAGGCCTTCGTCCACGGGGCCCACTGCATGAGCGTCTCCGGGGCCTGCTATCTCTCCGCCATGCTGGGGGGACGCAGCGGCAACCGGGGGCTGTGCGCCCAGCCCTGCCGTCTGGACTGGCAGTGCGGCGGCGATGGCTACGCTCTGTCCCTGAAGGACATGTCGCTGCTGTCCCACCTGCGGGAGATGGAGTCCGCGGGAGTGGGGATCTTCAAGATCGAAGGCCGGATGAAGCGGCCGGAGTACGTGGCCGCGGCGGTGACCGCCTGCCGACAGGCCATGGCGGGGGAGCCCTACGACGGCGAGCGTCTGCGGGCGGTGTTCTCCCGCAGTGGCTTTACCGACGGATACCTCACCGGAAAGCGGGACCGGGATATGTTCGGCTACCGGACGAAGGAGGACGTCACCGGCGCGGACAAGGTGCTGCGGGAGCTGGCGGCGCTGTATGAAAAGGAGACCCCCCGGGTGGGGGTGACCATGGACTTTTTCATGGACGAGACGGGCAGCGGCCTCACCGTCAGCGACGGGAAGAACACGCTCACAACGCCGGGACCCGTGCCGGAGAAGGCCCTCAACCGTCCCACGGACGAAGCGGCCGCCCGAAAGAATCTGACGAAAACCGGGGGCACGCCCTTTTTTGCCGAGAGCTTTGCCGCCCGGATCGCCCCGGGGCTCATGCTGCCCGCCGCGGCGCTGAACGCCATGCGCCGCACCGCTCTGGAGGAGCTGCTGGCCCGCCGGGGAGAGATCGTCCCCTGGCCCCGGCACCGGGAGCCGCCTCTGTCGGAGTCCCCCCGGCGGGACAAAAACAAAGAGCCGGAGCTCTGGGCCCGGTTTTACACCCCGGACCAGATCCCGGCGGAGGAAGGCTTTGAAAAGATCCTGCTTCCGGTGGAGCGGCTGACCCCCGCGCTGATCGCGCGCTTCGGCTCCCGGCTGATCGGGGAGCTGCCCGCGGTGCTCTGGCCCGAGGACGAGGACGCTTTTGCCAAAAAGCTGGCCGGACTGCGGGATGCGGGTCTGCGCTCGGTATGGGGGGAGAACATCTACGCCGTGCCCCTGGCCCGGCGGCTGGGGCTGACTCTCCACGGCGGAGCGGCGCTGAACGTGCTGAACACCGCCGCGCTGCAGCGCTTCCAGGCCGACGGCCTGGCGAGCGTCACGGCCTCCTTTGAGATGAACATGAAGGACGTGAAGGCCCTGGGCGGCACCGTGCCCCTGGGGATCCTGGCCTACGGCTATCTGCCGCTGATGCGTTTTCGCAACTGCCCGGTGAAGGCCCGCCTGGGCTGCGCCCGATGCGGCGGCCGGGGGGAGCTTACGGACCGGAAGGGCGTGCGCTTCGCCCTGGAGTGCGGGGAGAAAAAGTTCTCCACGCTGCTCAACAGCGTGCCGCTCCACGTGGCGGAGCGGGATCTCCGGGGACTGGACTATCTGCTGCTGTATTTCACCCGGGAGAGCCCGGAGGAGTGCCGCGCCGTGGAAGAGGATTTTCGTCTGCGCCGGAAGAGCGGCAAAATGCGCACCGGCGGACTGTATTACCGCGAACTGCTGTAAGGAGAGATCGCATATGGCTGAGAAAAAGGACTCCATGCAGGATCTGGAAAACCGGGTCATGGCCCGGAACGACCAGCCCGCCCCCGAGGATGAGTACGGCAACATCCACCACCCCAAAAAGCATCTGCTCACCGGGGCGCTGTATGTTCTGGCGCTGGCCGCGGTGCTGGCGGCCGCGGCGCTGTTCACCCGACTGTTTTAAGACTCGTTCACCAGCTTGCCGCTGATGTGCTCCGGGACCAGGGCGAATACCATCACCCCCGCTCCGGCCCGGCGGATCTCCTCGTCGATATACGCCTCGTCGTCGGTGAATTTCCGGCTGAGACAGCGGCAGACCTCCAGTGCTCGCTGATGGTCCTCCACCACCTCCGCCCGTCCGAAGACGATGACGCTCTTTACGTTCAGCGCCCACTCGCCCTCCCGGCGGAAGCCCTGGTCCGTCACGCAGTAGGAGACCTTGCCGCACCGGCGCAGCGCGTCGCTGCGGTGACCCTTTTTCCCGCTGTGGAAGTAGAGCCGCCCGTCCTCGGGGCAGTACCAGTGGTTCATGGGCATCCCATAGGGATACCCGTCGTCCCCCAGCACAGATAAAACGCCCCGGGTCTGCTCCCGGAGCAGCGCGACGCATTCCCTCTCTGTCAGAGCCTGCTTTGTGCGCATCATTTTGCGAAACATCCCCGCGCCTCCTTTCATCTTCTCCGCGGAAGGGTCTGCCGCCCGCGGAGAGCTTTGCTGCTGCCCATGATAAACGATAGGGAATGCCCTGTCAATTTCTGCAAGATTTGCTGTCGGAGGAGAAAATGGAACGACCGTATGCCAGGATCACCGTCACGGAAAAAGCCGCCCGCGCGCTCAAAAGCGGCCACCCCTGGGTGTTTGCCGGGGAGGTGCTCACCGAGGGCGACCCCTGCCCCGACGGGGAGATCGTGGACGTATATACCCAAAAGGGCCGCTGGCAGGGAGCGGGCTTTTACAACCGCCACTCCCTGATCCGGGTCCGGGTGCTCACCCGCAACACCAACGACCGGGTGGACGAGGCGTTCTTCGCCCGCCGCATCCGCTACGCCCTGGACTACCGCGCCGCCGTCATGGGGGAGGACTTTGCCTGCTGTCGGCTGATCTTCGGAGAGGCGGACGGCTTTCCCGGCTGGACGGTGGACCGCTTCGGGGACGTGCTGGTCAGCGAGGTGCTGTCCCTGGGGATCCAGCAGCGGCGGGATACGCTGTATGCGCTGCTGCGGGCCCGGCTGCAGGAGATGGGCGTGGGCGTGCGGGTGATCTGCGAGCGCAACGAATCCGCCCTCCGGGAAAAGGAGGGCATGGAGCGGGGGAAGGGGATCTATGCCGCCCCCGGCCTGGAGAGCGAGCCCGACGGCCACGTGGAGATCTGCGAGAACGGGATCTTCTATGACGTGGATTATGTAAACGGACAGAAGACCGGCTTTTTCCTGGATCAGAAGTACAACCGGGCCGCGGCGGCCCGCCTGGCCCCCGGACGGCGGGTGCTGGACTGCTTCACCCACACGGGGGCCTTTGCCCTCAACTGTGCCGCGGCGGGAGCCGGGAGCGTCACCGCCGTGGACGTGAGCGCCGACGCTCTGGCCCAGGCCCGGAGGAACGCGGAGCGCAACGGTCTGGAGGACAGGATCACCTTCCTCCGGTCGGACGTGTTCGAGCTGCTCACCCGGCTGGGCGAGGAACGGATCAAGCCCTACGATTACATCATACTCGACCCTCCCGCCTTTACCAAAAGCGGCGCCACCGTGGACAGCGCCCGCCGGGGCTACCGGGAGATCAACCGCCGGGCCATGTCCATCCTGCCCCGGGGCGGGTATCTGGCCACCTGCTCCTGCTCCCATTTCATGACGGAGGAGCTCTTCCGCGCCATGCTCGCGGACGCCGCCCGGGACGCGGCCGTGTCCCTGCGGCAGATCGAGGCCCGGCAGCAGGCCCCGGACCATCCGGTGCTGTGGGGCGTGCCGGAGACGTATTACCTGAAATTCTATCTGTTCCAGGTGGTCTGAGATTACCGCTTGCGAACGGGAAGGATTTGCGGTAGAATAAATGGTCAAAACTTTCTGTGAGGTCGTACTATGCCCGTTTCACGGAAAAAGTACATACTTGTGCTGCTGTGCGCGGCGGCCGCTCTGGCGCTGATGCTGCTGGTGTCCCTCTCCCTGTCTCCCGCGGGCGGCGACACCGCCGATTGGGGGGAACATCCTCTGCGCATCAGCGAATACATGGCCAACAACACCGCCTACCCCAACGGCGACGGGGTGATCTGCGACTGGATCGAGATCGAAAACACCTCCGACCGGGACTTCAACGTGTCGGGCTACCGGCTTTCGGACGACGTGACCAAGGCAAAGTTTGCCTTCCCCATGGGCACGGTGATCCCCGCCGGCGGCCGGGTGACGGTCTGGTGTGTCCCGGGACGGACCGGCGGGATGTACGCCCCCTTTTCCCTGAAGAAGCAGGGGGGCGAGACCATTTTGCTGATGAACAGCGCCAACACGGTGCTGGACCGGACGGACACCCTGCGCTCCCGGCGGAATCTGTCCTTCGTGCGGCTGTTTGACGGCAGCTTTACGATCTCGGACACCCCTACTCCCGGTTATCCCAACGACCCGGAGGGCAGGGCGGCCTATCTGGCCGCCTCCGGCCCCGCCGACGCGCCGCTGCGCCTGAGCGAGATCATGTCCGGCGCCCGGCTGTACGCCGCCCCGGACGGTACTCCCTGCGACTGGATCGAGGTGGAGAACACCTCCGACGGTGCTCTGGATATCTCCGGTATGCACCTGTCCGACAAGGAGGGGGAGGGACGCTATACCTTCCCTGAAGGGACGATCCTGCCTCCCGGGGGATTTGCGGTGGCCTGGTGCTCCGGCGACGGCGCCGCAGGGAGTACCTGCGCCCCCTTCCGGCTGACCCGCGCCGGGGAGACGGTGATCCTCACCGATGCAAACAACGCCGTTCTGGACCGGGTCACCGTGCCCGCGCTGGAACACGATCTGTCCTATGGCCGCGTCAGCGGCGAGTGGACGGTGACTACCCGGGCCACTCCCGGCTTTGCCAACGACGAGGCGGGCTGTGCCGCCTGGGCGGAGAGCATGGGCTATGGCGGTGTGGACGTGCGCATCACGGAGATCGCCGCCCGGAACGTCTCCGGACAGAAGGACGCCGACGGGGATCACTCCGACTGGATCGAACTGTTCAACGCCGGCAGCGGCGCCGTTTCGCTGGAGGGCTGGTATCTCTCCGACAAAACGGACAAGCCCGCCCGCTGGCGGATGCCGGCGGTCAGCCTGGCCCCCGGGGAGAGCCTGGTGATCTGGTGCTCCGGCAAGAACAGGACCGAGGGACAGCTCCACACCGGCTTTTCCCTCTCCGTGGGGGAGACCGTCACTCTCACCGCGCCCATCGGCCTGGTGGCCGACGAGGCGGAGGTGATCTTTACCGGAGAGGACCACTCCCAGGTCCGCACTCTGGAGGGCTGGACGGAATGCGCCGTGCCCACGCCGGGCAGACAGGGGGAGTGACCATGGACAGAAAAGTGGACAGACACGAGATCAAGTATTCCATCAGCGTTTTTGAGGCGGAACTGCTCAAGCGCCGTCTTCCCGCGCTGCTGCGCCGGGACCCCAACGCCCGGCCCGACGGGGGATATTTCATCCGCAGTCTGTATTTTGACGATCCGGATTTCACCGCCTATAACGAGAAGCTCGCCGGCGTGAAGGAGCGGACCAAATACCGCATCCGGTTTTACAACCGGGACGACAGCGTCATCTTTCTGGAAAAGAAGACCAAGGACGGGGATCTCACCGGCAAGGACTCGGTGCGGCTCACCCGCGCCGGAGCTCTGGCGCTGGCGGCGGGGGATCGCCGCCTGGCCCGGGAACAGGGTCTGCTGGGGGAGCTGGGACGGCTGAGCCAGGCCGGCTGGCGGCCCTCGGCCATCGTGGACTACGACCGCTTCGCCTTTATCTACCCGGCGGGGAACGTCCGGGTGACCATTGATATGAACGTGCGCACCTGTCCCTTCCGCACGGACATGTTCGACGCGCGGCTGCTGACCGTGCCGGTGCTGGACGACGGTGAGGCGGTGCTGGAGGTCAAATACGACGCGTTCCTGCCCGCGCCGGTCCGGGCCCTGGTGGAGGGCGTGCCCAAGCAGCGCTGCGCGGTTTCCAAGTACGTAAAATGTTTGAGCATATTAGAATAACGGGGGAAGAAGAAAATGAGTATTTCCGATCTGATCCGCAATAAATTCGTGGAGGAATTCACCGCCATCTCCGTGGGGAACCTGGTCACCACCATGCTGCTGAGCTTCCTGCTGGGGCTGTTTGTGCTGGTGGTCTACCGCCTGACCTACGCCGGGCCCTCCTTTTCCAGGAGCTTTGCCCTCTCGCTGGTGATGCTCTCCATGGTCACGGCCCTGGCCATCCTCACGGTGCGCTCCAACGTGGTGCTGTCGCTGGGCATGGTGGGCGCGCTGTCCATCGTCCGCTTCCGCACCGCCATCAAGGACCCCATGGACACGGTGTTCATGTTCTGGAGCATCGTGGCGGGCATCATCACCGGCGCGGGCTACGTCACCGTGGCCATGCTGGCCACGCTGCTGCTGGGGGTGCTGTTCCTGGTCATCAACCTGCTCACCGGCCGGATGAGCGCCAGCTCCTATCTGGTGGTGATCCGCTATACCGAGGCCGGGGAGGGCGCTGTTCGCGGCCGGCTGAACAACCTGGGCAAGTACAAGCTCAAGAGCCGCGCCCTCAACCAGGAGGAGACCGAGCTGGTGGTGGAGGCCAAGCTCTCCAAAAAGGATATGGACGCCCTGGCCGCTCTGCTCAAGAACGAGGGCGTGTCCGACGTGAACATCATCAGCTACAACGGCTCGACCCTGCTTTGAGCATCCAATTAACAGAAAAGGAGACAGTAAAAATGGCGTTTGAATACAAGACCCGGGGCACCTGCTCCGAAAGGATCCTCTTTGACGTCCGGGAGGGAAAGGTCCATGACGTGCAGTTCATCAGCGGCTGCAGCGGCAACACCAAGGGCGTGGCCGCCCTGGTGGAGGGCATGGACGTGGACGACGTCATCGCCCGGCTCAAGGGCATCAAATGCGGACGCAAGCCCACCTCCTGCCCCGACCAGCTGGCCCTGGCCCTGGAGGCCGCGAAAAACGCCGGCTGAGGGCGACGCCATGGAGGAGAACGAGTCCTGCCTGGAGTGGTGTCCGGTCAGCTTTGAGTACCTTCGGGGCAAAACGGTGGCCAGGACCGCGGATTTCCCCGCCGACCGCACCGTTTGCTGCGAGTTCTGCGGCAGCGAATTCGGCCCCGGGGAGAAGCAGCGGAAGATCGCCTATCACGAGCGTGAGACCGACAGCTGGATCTGCGAAAAATGCCTGGGAGTGTTCAAGGATATCTACGCCCTTGCCGTCGCCGGGGAGGATGAAAACCCCTGAACCCCCTCCGGGAAGGAGAGAGGCCTGCGCTTTCTGCAGATCCCCATGCCTTTCGATACCATTTCCCGTCATTTTGCGGGAAATGGTATTTTTTTTGTAAATTCTCGGAAACTTTTGCCATTTTTTGCGTCTATATAAATAAGAAGCTCTTGACAAAGCGTATTAACTGTGTTAATTTACTTAATACAGTTAATACAGGCAGGTGACACCATTGGTCACGATCAATTACAGAGATGGCCGCCCCTTTTATGAGCAGGTGAAGGACGACCTGCGGCGGCTGGTGGTGTCCGGGGCGCTGAAGCCCGGGGACAAGCTGCCCTCGGTACGGGAGCTGGCGGGACAGCTGGCCATCAACCCCAACACCATCCAGCGGGCCTATCGGGAGCTGGAGTCGGAGGGATATATCGTCTCGATCCCCGGCCGGGGCAGCTTTGCCGCCGCCCGGGAGGAGGCGGACGATCCACGGAAGGCGGAGCTTCTGAAAAAACTCAAGGAGACGGCGAGGGAGCTGGAGTGGATGGGCATGTCCATCCGGGAGATCGTCGCCGAGATCGGAGGGACGCAGGATGAACATGATTGAGCTGCGCTCGGTGACCAAGCGGTTCGGCAGCTTCACCGCCCTGGACGCGCTGGATCTCACGGTGCCTCAGGGCTCGGTCTACGGACTCATCGGGCCCAACGGGGCGGGAAAGACCACCGCCATCCGTCACATCACCGGTATGCTCCGCCCGGACGAGGGCAGCGTGCGGCTTTCCGGAGAGCCTGTATTTGAAAACGAAGCGGTGAAGGAGCGGATCTTCTGCATCCCCGACGAGCCCTGGTTTTTCCCCATGGCCACCACCCGGGACATGATGCTCTTTTACCGCGGGATCTATCCCCGCTTTGACAATGGGCGCTTTGAAAAACTGCGCCGGGCCTTTTCCCTGGACGAGAACCGGCCCATCCGCCGGCTGAGCCGGGGCATGCAGAAGCAGGCGGCCTTCTGGCTGGCGCTGTCTGTCCGGCCGGAGGTCCTGGTGCTGGACGAGCCGGTGGACGGCCTGGACCCGGTGATGCGCCGTCAGGTCTGGAGCCTGATCCTGGGGGACGTGGCGGAGAATGAGACGACGGTGCTGGTGTCCTCTCACAATCTGCGGGAGCTGGAGGACGCCTGCGATCACGTGGGCATCATGAAGGGCGGCCGCTGCATCCAGGAGCACTCCGTATCCCAGCTCCAGGAGGACACCGTAAAGGTGGCGCTGGTGCTGCCCGAGGGGGCACAGCTGCCCCCGGGACTGGAGCTCCTGCATAAAAGCGCCGTCGGCCGACTCACCACCCTGGTCCTCCGGGGGCGGGAGGCGGACGTGCTCCCCCGGCTGGAGACGGCCTCGCCGCTGTTCATGGAATCCATGCCTCTGACGTTGGAGGAGATCTTCATTTACGAGATGGGAGGTGCCGATTATGAAGTCAGGGACGTCCTTGTTTAACCGGCACCTGTACATAAATGCGCTCTCCCGGTTCTGGCCTGTGGCCGTGGGCTATGGGGCGCTCTGGGTATACCGCCTGATGCAGAATCTGAGCAGTCAGTGGTATCAGGGCTATTCCAACAGCGCGCTGCTGCTGCGTCTGGCGATGATCCAGGGAGGCAGCGTGTGCTTCCTGGGAGCGGGCGTTATGGCCATGTGCGTGTTCGGCTGGCTGTATTTTCCCCGGCAGACCGGGTTTATGACGGCACTGCCGGCCCGGCGGGAGGCGGTCTTCCTGTCCCACGCTCTGGCGGGCTTTACGCTGCTGGAGGCGGGGAACGTGGTCACAGTGCTGCTGTGCGCCATGCTGGGGCAGTTTGCGGGCGTGGAGCCGGGGGTAGTCCTGGAATTCTTCGCCATCGTCACGCTGCTGATCGTCTTTTTCTTCGGCTTTGCCTGCTTCTGCGCCACACTTACAGGCAACATAGTGATCCTGCCGGCGGTGTACGCCGTGCTGCTGTATGCCGCGGTGGCCCTGGAGGCCAGCCTCCGGCGGATCGTGCAGTTTCTGATGTTCGGTCTTACAGGCCAGCGCTGGAAGCTCACCATCCTCTCCCCGGCGTATTACCTGCGGCTGAACGCCTCCCGGATGGTGGATACCGAGTGGGTGACGAGTCCGCGCCGCGGCGGCACCATGGCACTGATCCAGTTCCGCGGCTGGCCGGTGATCATCGGCTACGCCTGCGTGGGGGTGATGTTTGCGGCTTTGGCGGTGGCGCTGCTGCGCCGCCGGTCCATGGAGACCGCCGGAGACGTGGTGGCGGTGCCGGCGCTGCGGGGCGCCTTTCGCTGGTGCGCGGCTCTGGCCGGCGCGCTGAGCATGGGACTGCTGTCGCTGCAGATGGTGTTCGGCTACACCGGGCTCTACAGCGTCACGGGCAGCTTTCCCGACGTGCTGCTGCTGCTGTTTCTGATGCTGGTGGGCGCGTTTCTGGGCTGGTTCGGCGCCCGGGGCCTGCTCCACAAAAGCCTCAGAGTCTTTGACCGGGGCTGGGGCGGCTTCGCCGTGGTGTGCGCGCTGGTGTGCGCGCTGGTGCTGGGCTGCGAGCTGGATCTGACGGGAGCGGAGAAAAAGCTCCCCGATCCCCGGCAGGTGGCCCGGGTGGAGCTGTTCAGCACCTTTGTGGGCGGGCTGCCCACGGAACTCACGGAACCGGAGAACATCGCCGCCGCCCTGGAGATGCACAAGACCATCATCGACAACAAATCTTTATATGAAGCCGACGGCAAGGGCTACGCCGACGGGGGCACTCTGGACATCCGTTATTACGACGAAGAGGGCACGCTGCTGGAAGCCCGTGCCTACGGCGCCCCTTACGGCCCCATGGCCTGGGCCAGCGCGGGCAACGCCTGGATCACGGCGGGCAACGCCGAGAGCGTGGAGTGGGTAGCCTGCGGCAGCGGCAACCCGGCCCTTCCGGCGCTGGAGGCACTGTTCAACGCCCCGGAGGTGGTGGCCGCGCGGGTCAGCACCCACACCGTGCCCGCCACCGCCGCCACCGCGGAGCAAAGCTTCGCCTACTGGATGAAAGACTACGTCGTCCGGGACAGTCTGGATTTGGAGCCGGCGGAGGCCTGGGAGCTGTATCGGGACTGCATCCTGCCAGACACGAAGGATTCCTCGCTGGGCCGTATCCGACTGTGTCCGTCGGATACGCCGGAGGACGACCCGATCCTGGTGAACGTAGGGATCGTCTTCCTGAGCCGGAATCTGGACGATTACAACTACGAGAGCATCAGCCTGTGCGTCCCTGCCGACGCAGTGCGCACCAACGACTGGCTGCTGTCCCACGGAATGGAGATCCCCGGCCGAAATCGGACCGCTCCCTTCGTCAGCGAGGAGCCGGAGGGAACGGTCAACGCCCGGCCGGCTGCCGGGGAGGACGACGGTCTCTCCCTTCTGCTGGAGAAGGTCTGCGAGGAGTACGAGCCCGCGGCGGCGGGCACGGTGGTGTCGGTGCGCTGGGCAAGGATGCTGCTGGACTGGTATTCCTCCATGGGGGAGGATCCCGTCGCCGCCCGTGTCCAGGCGGAGCGCTTCGCCGGGAGCCGGGTGCTCACCGGGGACAGATGGACGGAAAGCCTTGAAAAGCTGCGGACCGCCGGGCTGCAGCTGGCGTCCGGAGAACTGGGGCTGGTCCGGGATGGGAACGGTCATTCATGGAGCGCGGATACGGTCAACGAACTGTTCGACGCCCTGGAGAGCGCTCTGCTCTGAGCCCATGAAAAGCAGAAAAGCCATTCTCTGGCCTTCCTTTGGAGCGTATACGCTGATCATGCTGCGGCTGCTGATATTTCGCGGCGGCCCCCATGGTCGGAGCCTGAACCTGATCCCCTTTCGCACCATAGCGGAGTACTTTGTCTATTTGTCCGACTCGTCGGAGTATCTGTCCGGCATGCGGCGCTACGCCCTGGTGAACCTGGTGGGAAACCTGGCGCTGTTCGTTCCTCTGGGCGTGCTGCTGCCGGCGCTGTTCCCCCGGCTGCGCAAAGCGGTGCCGTTTCTGCTGACGGTTCTGGCGGCGCTGCTGTGCGTCGAGACGATCCAGTATCTTCTGGGCGTGGGGGCTGCGGACGTGGACGATCTGCTGCTCAATACCCTGGGCGCGCTGGCGGGCTTCGCCGCCGCGGGCCGGATAAGAAAACCAATGGTATGAGCCCGGCTGTCAAAGGGCCCGTTGAGAGCCGGATCATGAAATACATACAATACTATGGAGGATCAACGATTATGAAAAGAAAACTGGCCGCGATACTGGCCGCACTGATGCTCCTGCTGGGCACGATGACCGCTTGCGGTACCAAAGATAACACGACGCCCGGCAACGCATCCGCCGGAAACGCCTATTACTATGCCAGCTATGGCAACGCCAGCGGCGGCAACGCCTCGGGCGGAAACGCCCGCCGCTGAGGATCCAACGGCCCACAGCAGCATGCCGGGGAGACGTCCTTTTCAAGGCCCTCCCCGGCATTTTCCGTGCTTGACGAGCAGGAGAGAGGCGTGTATAATGCACTCGATATTGCGCCGCACCTTTCGGTCTTCGGACCCAAATATGAAAGGGCGACAGCAGGAGGTATAAAAATGAATAAGAAAACCATCGACACCCACACTCTCACCGGCGTGGCTATTTTTACGGCCATCGTCATCGTACTGCAGCTGCTGGGCAGCTTCATCCGCTTCGGCCCCTTCTCCATCTCTCTGACGCTGATCCCCATCGTGGTGGGCGCCGCGCTGTACGGACCCTGGGCGGGCGCCTGGCTGGGCTTCGTGTTCGGCATGACGGTGCTGCTCTCCGGCGACGCAGGTGCGTTTCTGATGGTGAACGCCTTGGGCACCGTTCTCACGGTGCTGCTCAAGGGCGCTCTGGCGGGCCTGATGGCCGGCCTTGTTTACGGCGCGCTGAAAAACACCAACGTCTGGCTGGCGGCGATCTGCGCGGCGCTGGTCTGCCCGGTGGTGAACACCGGCGTGTTCCTGCTGGGATGCAAGCTCTTCTTCATGGAGACCATCACCGGCTGGGGCGAGGCCATGGGCTTTGAGAGCGTGGGCAAGTACATGATCTACGGTCTGGTGGGCGGCAACTTCCTGTTTGAGGTGCTGTTCAACATCGTGCTCAGCCCGGTGATCGTCCGTCTGATCCGTGTCGGAAAGAAGGAAAACGCATGATCCTTGCAATCGACGTTGGCAACACCAATATCGTCCTGGGGCTGGTGGAAAACGGCTCGGTGGGAACCGTGGCGCCCCGTGTGTCCACGGACTCCAAGAAGACCGACTATGAATACGCTGCGCTGTTCCGGGACGTGCTGGACTACTCCGGCGTAGACGTGAAGTCCATCGAAGGAGCCATCCTCTCCAGTGTGGTGTGGCCGCTGACCGCCACGTTGGAGAGCGCCGTGGAGCTGCTCACCGGCAAAAAGCCCATGGTGGTGGGCAAGGGCCTGAAGACCGGCCTGGATATCCGGCTGGATGACCCCGGCACGGTGGGCGCCGACCTGGTGGTGGGCGCCGTGGCGGCCCTGGCATTGTACGAGCCCCCCATGATCATCATCGACATGGGCACCGCCACCACCGTCACCGTGGTGGACGCTCCCGCCCGTTTCCTGGGCGGCGCCATCATCCCGGGCCTGCGGGTGAGCATGAACGCCCTGTCCGGCGGCACCTCCCAGCTGCCCAACGTCTCTCTGGAGCCCCCGGCCAAATGCATCAGCACCAACACCGTTGCCTGCATGCAGTCCGGCGCCATCTTCGGCACCGCTGCCATGCTGGACGGCATGATCGAGCGCATGGAGGCCGAGCTGGGCAAAAAGGCCACCGTTGTGGCCACCGGCGGTCTGTCCGGCCGCGTAGTCCCCTGCTGCAGACGGGAGATCATTCTGGAGCCGGATCTGCTGCTGAAGGGCCTGGCGGTCCTGTGGGAGAAAAACCGCAAAGACCATCGCACCTGATGCTTACGATACCCAAACGCGCCGGAGCTTCCGGCGCCATACGCCCCAGTAGCTCAGCAGGATAGAGCGACCGCCTCCTAAGCGGTAGGTCGGAGGTTCGAATCCCCTCTGGGGTGCCAAAAGAGAAAGCCGCCCAAGGGCGGCTTTCAAAGTATCCGGAAGGGATCGGACCTCCGACCTGTGTCAACCCCGAGCGGTTCCGGCCGAAGGCCGGGAGCGAGTGGGGACATGCGGCGACGCGCAGCGCCCGAAGGCGCTGCGGAGGTTCGAATCCCCTCTGGGGTGCCAAAAGGAAACGCCTCCTTTTTTAGGTCAGTCAATTGAAAGCGACAGTCCGCTGTGGTATAATCCTGTTCAACAATCGGCCCTATGAAGGTGGTAAAGATGGAAGCTGTCCTGTATATTCACGGCAAAGGCGGCAGCATGAATGAGGCCGGACATTACAAGCCGCTGTTTCCCTCTTGTGTTGTGATCGGCCTTGATTATAAAGGCTCCACGCCGTGGGAAGCGGGAGAAGAAATTAACAGAGCAGCTCAAGAGCTGAGAGCAAGCTATGATCGCGTGATTCTGATCGCCAACAGCGTCGGCGCGTTTTTTTCCATGTACGCAGACGTTGGCGACGTCGTGTCACACGCATATTTCATTTCCCCCATAGTTGATATGGAGAAGCTGATTACAGACATAATGGGACGGGCAGACGTCACGGAGGCGGAGCTGCAGGAAAGAGGGATCATCCATACGGATTTTGGTGATGATCTGTCGTGGGAATATCTTCGCTACGTACGGGAGCATCCGGTCGCCTGGAGCATTCCCACCGATATCCTTTATGGAAGCGAAGATGGTCTGACATCCATCGATACGATAACATCGTTTGCGCAGAAGCATCATGCCAGCCTTACCATTATGGAAAACGGCGAGCATTGGTTCCACACAGATGCACAGATGCAGTTCCTTGACAACTGGATCAAGGAAAAAAACAGATAATCCGGCCCACAGGCTTGATTATAAAAACACTTTTTAAGGAGAGTACTGTTTGAAGAAGTACGGCACACCGGAGATTGTCGGCTGACCGGGAGGTTTGCGGACGATCCAACAAACCTCCCGCCCAAAGGCAATTGCAGTCAACAATTTTCAGGAGGAAAAACAATGAATACAAATGACTACACCATTCGTCTGGAAAAGGAAAAAGATTACAGAGAAGCAGAGAACCTTGTTCGGGAGGCGTTTTGGAATGTGTACCGTCCGGGATGCAGTGAGCATTACGTGCTCCACGTTCTGCGGGACGATCCCGCGTTCGTGAAAGAACTGGATTTCGTCATGGAACGAGGCGGCCGTCTGGTCGGACAGAATTTGTTCGTGAGGACGGTCATTGAAGCGGATGACGGCAGGGTGATCCCTGTTCTGACCATGGGGCCGATCAGCATCACGCCGGAGCTTCAACGCAAGGGCTGCGGAAAGGCGCTGCTTGATTATTCCCTGGAGAAGGCGGCAGGGCTTGGATTTGGCGCTGTGCTGTTTGAGGGCAACATCGGATTCTACGGCAAGAGCGGGTTTGACTATGCCGGCAGATTTGGCATTCGCTACCATGACCTGCCGGAAGATGCGGACTCATCCTTTTTTCTCTGTAAGGAACTGATCCCGGGGTATCTGGACGGCGTCACAGGAGTTTACCGGACGCCGCAGAGCTATTATGCGGACGACTCCGACGTAGAGAGATTCGATAGTGGATTTCCGCCGAAGCAGAAATTGAAACTGCCGGGGCAGCTTTTCTAAACGAAGGAAAGGCAGAGAGCCGATGCGATCGTGTCCGCTCTCTGTCTTGTTTCATACCATTTTTCCCGCCTCAACGCAGCTTTTTTTTCGGGGCACGCCCGGAGGGCGGCTTAAAAACATGACGGGGATCCTTTCATATCCTCCGGCGAGGACCGAACCTCCGGCCCGTGTCAACCCCGAGGAGCTCCGGCCAAAGGCCGGGAGCGCAGCTGCAAGTTTCTGTTGACACCGGCCCCCTGTAAGGCGGTAAAATGGAAGGGGAGAGACAGACTGCTGCGGAGAAAGGAAGGGGAGTGCAGCCGATGATCCAGAGCATCAGTTTTCCCATCTCGGCCTATTCTATCGCGCCCTACGGCGGCTGGGACGCCCTGGCCGCGGAGATCCGCGCCCTGGGGTGCGACGGCGTGGAGGGCATCGTGGATCCGGAGGATCTGGATCGGAGCTTTCCGCCGGAGCTGCTCAGCGGTTACCACATGGTCTTTTACCCGGACTGGCTGGACTTCTATCACCGGAACACACCGGAGCTGCTGCGCAAATTCGGCAGCCGGGAGATGATCGAGCGGGTCTACCGGGGCACCGAGCCGGAGGATCTGATGAAGCAGTTCAAGGATGACCTGGCTTTTGCGCTGTCCATGCACACCCCCTACGTGGTATTCCACGTGTCGGACGTGTCGCTGGAGGAGGGCTACACCTATCGCTGGCTCCACACCGATCGGGAGGTGCTGGACGGGGCGGTGGAGTTTATCAACGAGCTGCTGCGGGACGTGGAGCCCACCTGCGACTTTCTGGTGGAGAACCAGTGGTGGCCCGGCTTTACCTTCACCGATCCCGGCGAGACGGAATACCTTCTCTCCCGGATCCGCTATCCCCGGACCGGGATCATGCTGGACACCGGGCATCTGATGAACACCCGGCCCTCCCTGCGCACCCAGAGGGAGGGCATCGGGTACATCCTAGAGCAGTTCCGCGCCCACGGAGAACTGGGCCAACGGGTGCTGGGCATGCACTTTCACCAGAGCCTCAGCGGGGCATACGTGCGGAAAAACACCGGCCGACTGCCTGCGGATTTCCCCGCGGATTACTTTGAGGCGTTCGTCCGGGAATATCCCCACATCCAGAGCATCGACCGTCACCGGCCCTGGACAGACCCCGACTGCGTGCGGCTGCTGGACGAGATCCGGCCGGAGTACCTGACCCACGAGCTGAGCTCCGGGCCCCGCCGGTCCCAGCTTTCCGCGGTAAGACGGCAGCTCCGCACGATCCGGCAGGGCCGGGCCGGAGGGGAACAAGGGTGAGCAAAGCAAAAAACGACAGCCGCCGGGACGATCTCGTCCCGGCGGTATTTTTTCCGAATTGGAAAGAATAGATGGAAAAACAGAATTGATTCCAAAAGGGAAGGGGTGGTATAAAAAGAAAAAAACGATTAAGGAGACTGTTCATGGGCAACAATTCCGGAAAGAAACAGATGCTGCTGGAAGAAAACGTGAGAACGCTGATCCCCCGCATGGCGGTGCCCACCATCGTGGCGCAGATGATCACGACGATATATAACCTGGTGGACACGTATTTTGTCAGTACCCTGGGCACCAGCGCCACCGCCGCGGTGGGAGTGAACAGCTCTCTGGAACGGCTCATCACCATCATCGGCTCTCTGATCGGAGCGGGGGCCTGCAGCTACATCGCCCGGCTGCTGGGAGGCGGAAAGGAAAAGGAGGCCGACCGGGTGCTGACCACGTCCTTTCTCACGGGCGTTGGGCTGGGCCTGGGCATCATGGTGATCGGCCGGATCCTGGTGGAGCCCATGGTCTACTGGCTGGGGGCCACCAGCGACTGCGCGGTCTATTCCATGCAGTATGCCAACTACGTGCTCTACGCCGGGCCGTTTATGATCGGAAGCTTTATTCTGAACATGTGCCTGCGCAGCGAAGGCAGCGCCACATATTCCATGATCGGTATGGGCTTTGGCGGCATCCTCAACTGTTTCCTGGACCCTCTGTTCATCTACACCTTCGGCTTGGGGGTGGCGGGGGCGGCGATGGCCACGGCGATCTCCAAGGCGGTGAGCTTTTTCATCCTGCTCTGGCCGTACCTGCGCAGACGGACCTCCGTGACCATCGCCCTTGACCGGTTCCGGCTGGTGGCGAAGGACGTGAAGGAGGTGCTGGCCATCGGCTCGAGCTCCTTCTTCCGCTCAGCGCTGACGGTGGCGGCGGCCATCGCCGTCAACCGCGTGGCCGGCCGTTATTCCACGGCGGCGCTGGCGGGATTGTCGGTGGCTACCCGGGTCATGGCCTTCCCCTTCGCCCTCATCCTGGGCTTCGGGCAGGGCTACCAGCCGGTGGTCAGCTTCAACTGGGGGGCCGGAGCCTGGAAGAGAGTCCGTGAAAGCTACGTTTTCAGCGTATCCGCAGCGCTGATCGGCGCCGCGGCGGTGGGAGCGCTGCTGGCGGTGCCGGCCCGCGGAGCGGTGGGGCTGTTCAATAAACAGGCGGATGCGGAGGTGCTCCGCCTGGGCGTGCTCTCCATCCGGCTCCAGTGTCTGGCGCTGCCGATCCATGCCCTGGGCACGGTAGTGGGCATGTTCTATGCCGGCATCGGCAAGGCGGGCGCCGCCCTGACCATCAACACCGCCCGGCAGGGCTACTGCTTCTTCCCGGTGCTGTTCACCCTGCCGCTGGTGATGGGCATCAACGGCGTGGCCTCCGCCCAGGCGGCGGCAGATATTCTCAGCGCCGTCGTCATCATCCCCATGGGGATCCGGGCGGTGCGAATGATCCGGGAAAAGGAGACGGCGTAAGAGCGCGGCACACAGCCGCATCCATCCGATAAAGAGAAGCGGGCTGCCCCGAAGAGTCGGGGCAGCCCGCTTATTGTGCCTTTTCCCGGGTGATGAAGTCCAGAAACTCCTCGGCCGCGGAGGAAGGCAGCTTTTTGGGATAGAGCAGATAGATATGGGACAGGACCGGCGGATCAAAGTCCACCACGGCCACGCTGCCCACGCCGACGGGGAGATGGAGCCGGTTGAGCACCGCGATGCCCCGCCCGCCGTTGACGTAGCGCAGGATGGAGCTGGTATACTCCGCTTCCGCCGCCACCTCCGGAACGAAACCGCTGTCCCGGCACAGTTCCAGAAATCTCTCCGTCTCCTCGTGGGGCGGACCGCCCTGGCGGGTGTGAAGGATGAATCGCTCGCCCCTGAGCTGATCGAGGGTGACCTTTTCCAGCGCCGCCAGCGGGTGCCCGGACGGCAGGACGGCGCACAGGTGGTCGGTGCAGTATACGCTGCGGCAGAATTCTCCGTCGTAGACGCTGCCGCCCTCCTCAAAGGCAAAGTCGCACCCTCCGGCCTTCAGCAGCGCCGCCGGTCGGTAGTTTTCCAGCGTGCGCAGGGCCAGCTCCGGGTGAGAGCGGGAGAAGGCGGAGAGGGTCTCGATCAGCCCATACTGTCCCAGGACGGGGGCATAGGACACGGTGACGGTGCGGCGGTCCATGGCGGTCAGATGCCGCAGCTCGGCCAGAGCCGCGTCCTTCTCGGCGATGATCGTCTGCGCCCTGGGGCAGAGGGCCCGGCCAAACGCGCTGAGAGTGACGGAGCGGGTGGAACGGTCGAACAGCGAAACGCCCAGCTCCTCCTCCAGCTTCCGGATGTGCTTGGAGAGAGACGACTGGGAGATATGCAGCCGGGCTGCCGTCTCCTGAAAGCTGCAGCTCCCCGCCAGAACCACGAATTCCTCCAGTATTCCCGTGTCCATGATCTCACCTCGCAGAACGTGCCTTTTGTACTGTTTATCATACTTTTTTTTCAAACAGATTGCAACGAAATCATTCACCGGGCTATTTTCTATTGCGTTTGGGATAAATAATGATTATAATGATAGGGTATTTTTGTGAAAAATAAAGAACCGTGGGCCGGCGGCGTTTCCGGATGGATCCCGATCGATCCGGCGGCGCTCATCCTCGTCCTGCCGGGGAAAACTCAAACGAAAGGACCATGACAGATGATAGGAATCGGCATCGACACCGGCGGAACCTGTACGGATGCAGTCGTATACGACTTTGAGACGAAAGAGATCCTCGGCGCGGGCAAGGCCATGACCACCAAGCAGAATCTGGAGATCGGCATTGCCAACGCGCTGGATACCCTCCCCCCTGAGCTGGTGGAACAGGCAGACAGCATCGCCCTTTCCACCACTCTGGCCACCAACGCCTCCCTGGAGAACAAGGGCGCCCGGGCCAAGCTGCTGCTCATCGGCTTTCACAAGGGCATGATGTCCCATCTGCAGGAGGTCTTCGCCTCCTACGGCATGCAGGACATGGCTCGCTTCATCATCCTGGAGGCAAAGTCTGAGGGCGTGTTTTCCAACCCCGTGGATCCCGACTGGGAGGACCTGCGCCGGCAGTGCGGCACTTACTTTGAGGACTGTGACTCCGTGGGCATCGTGCAGACCTATCCCCGGTCCAACGGCGGGCGCTTTGAGCTGACGGCGCTGAAGATCCTGCGGGAGGAGCTGACCATCCCGGTGACCATCTCCTACGACATCTCCAGCGAGATCGACGTGGTCAAGACCTGCGCCGGCACCATGCTCAACGCCATGCTCATCCCCCTGATCACCGAGTTTATGGCGGCCATCGGCCACGTATGCGAGAGACGGGGGCTGAATATCCCCATCTCCATCATTCTCAGCAACGGCACCATGGTCCCTGCGGCCACCGCCAGCCAGTTCCCCGTGGAGACCATCCTCTGCGGTCCGGCGGCCAGCGTGGTGGGCGGCAGCGCCCTGGCAGGGGAGGACAACGGCATCATCGTGGACATGGGCGGCACCACCACCGACATGGCCATCGTCCGCAGCCAGGTCCCCGTGCCCGCCAAGGGCGGCATCAAGATCGGCCAGTGGAAGACCATGGTCCAGGGCATCTTCGTGGACACCATCGGTCTGGGCGGCGACAGCGCCGTGATCTACGCCGACCACGCCCTGCAGCTGGACGTGGTGCGGGTGATCCCCATTTCCATTCTGGCAGCGGAATTCGACCACGTGCTGCCCACGCTGAAGGCGCTGGAGGAGCGGCGGAAATTCACCAGCAGCTGGGATTACGATTTCTACGTACTGCTCAAGGATATCTCCGACAAGGTGGGCTATACCGACGAGGAGCGGCAGCTGTGCGAGGCCCTGAGGGAAAAGCCCCTCACCGTCACTCAGCTGGCGGAAAAGCTGGACAGCTATCAGCGCTTCCTGCCCGTAAAGCGTCTGGAATCCGACGGCGTCATCATCCGCAGCGGTCTGACGCCTACGGACATGATGATCCTCAAGGGCGACTTCAAGCTCTACGACGGGGAGGCGGCCCGGATCGCCGCTCACTATCTGGCCCACACGGCCCAGTGCACCGAGGAGGAGCTGCCGGATCTGGTCTATGAGCTGGTGGTTCGCAAAATGTACAACGCCCTGGCCCGGGTGATCCTCTGCCAGCGTTACCCCAAGACGAAGGAATTTGAAGACCCCGCCTACCTGGCCCCCATCCTGAGCGCCGCTTACACCTACGCCCGGATGCGGGAGGACGACCCCGAGACCTTTGCCGCGCTGGAGGATGATCTGCGCATCACCACCAAGCTGCCTCTCATCGGCGTGGGCGCGCCCATCCATATTTTCCTGCCCCGGGTGGCGGCGCTGCTGGGCACCCGGGCCGTGGTGCCGGAACACTCCGACGTGGCCAACGCCGTGGGCGCCGTGGTCAGCCGCCGGGTGGCCCAGGTGAAGCTGATCATCGACGCCATCTACCGCAATGCCCGTCTGGTGGGCTTTGAGCTTCCCGACGAGGGGTCGCGTCCCTTCTTTGAGAAATACGCCGACGCCCTGGCCTATGGCCGCAAAGTGGTGGAGCGGGACATCCAAAAGAAGGCGGCTCTCTTCGGCATCGAGGAGCCCCGCATCGAGATCCGCGAGAAGGACTCCCGCCTCCACGGGGAGGAGGGCGGCCTGATCCTGGGCATGGTGATCACCGCCACCGCCACCGAGTGAGACCGCTTCGCTTTGTATAAGAGATCCGCCGCAGACTTTCATCTGCGGCGGATCTTTTGTGTGGCTGTTTTTCAGTTGATCTGGGCGTATTTCTCCCGGGAGTAGCGGTACAGCTCCTCAGAGAAGGCGGGGGTCAGAGCCCAGTTGCCGTTGTGGCTGAAGATCACGGGCTTGCCGGGCTGAGAGTAGTAGTCCACAAACTCCCGGGCCTTGGCGCGCTGCTCGTCCTCGGTGAGGGCTTCGGGGTCGAACTTCTCGGGCCAGACGGCCAGAATGATCTTATCGCCGTAGTTGTCGTAGAGGTACTTGATGTCGTTCATCGGCTGGGGCGCCCACTCGTCGAAGCCGCCGTCGATGTAGCACTGGATGCGGTCGGCGTTGTGTCCGCAGGAGTGGAGGGTGGCCTTCCGGCCCCAGGAATGGATATGACCGGTGAGCTGCTGCATGTAAGGCACGAACAGCTCGTAAGCGACCTCGTTGGAGAAGAAGGGGGCCTTCTGGGCGCCCCAGTCGTCGTGGACGTTGAAGAAGTCCAGCGCCGGGTAGGTCTCGCACAGCACGTCCACCAGCTTGCAGGCCATGTCGGTGGTGGCCTGGAACAGCTCCTTGATGGCGTCGGTCTGCTCCTCGTCGATCAGAGCCATGGCCGCGGGCATAAAGTCCATGAAGGAGATCAGCCGCTCGAACCAAAAGCCGTTGACGAAGGACATCTCATAGGAGAACCGGGGATCCAGCTCCATGGTCTTGGCTTCCTCTTCCCACTCCCAGGAGGTCACGTCGGGGATCTTGACCAGCTTTTTCCAGTCGTTCACGTCCTCCATGAAGGGGGAGCCGGGGCGGACGATGGAGCCGCCGGCGGCGGGGACCCATTCCCACTCGATGCCGAAGATATCCGTCTGGTCCTTGCGGCTGCCGCGGCTCAGGCGGGTGGAGTAGATCTGGGAGCTGAACATGCGGGACTCGCCGGACAGAGGCAGCCAATAGGGCTTCTTGTCGTCGTAGAGCGCGTGCATGTTTTCACGGTGGGTCACGGGAGTGTTGCGATATGGGGTACCGGGGCGTCCCAGAAATCCGGGCATCTCACCGATGAATTCGAGTTCCTTCTTCACAAAGGGAATTTTACGAAACATACAAAACCATCCTTCCGTGCCAAACTGAAACAGTTTGTTTTTACCATATCTTTGGTTAAACCTCATAATAAATTCACAAACTGTGAAAGTCAAGGGCTACGAAAAGAATCAGCACCGGGCGGGGTTTCCCGCCCGGTTTTTCAACAAAGTGTTGTCCCGCCCCCGCCGGCGGAACGGTCACTCGTCCGCCTCCTCCGGGTCCCGGTCGAGCTCCTCCTGGCGCTTCCGCGTGGCCCGTGCCGCCAGCTGCAGCACCAGAAAGCACACGACGAACGCGCCCGCGCCAAAGATGCCCCCGACGGTCAGCGCTCCCTGCAGCCGGTGAAAACGGAAATAGGACAGGGCAAACAGAAACAAAGCCGCCGCGGCGCCGGCGATCAGGGAGGCGATGAGATTGGACTTTCGGTTCATCCGGATTCGCCGATCCCAGATCCCCGCGCGCATACTGGCGATGGCGATATACAGGGACAGCGCCATGAACGCCACCCACTCCCCGGCTATCAGGGGAAGATCCTCGGCCCGGCGCACCCACAAAAACAGCTGGATCAGAAGGCTCGCCAGCAGCGCCCAGAAGGCCAGCCAGCAGCCGTTGTGCTCGATGTGCAGCAGCTTCTGCTCCTGCATCTCGTCAAGATTGTTCCTTTTCATATTCTTCCTCCTCCCAGAAAATGTCGTTGAGCGTGACCTTCAGCGCCCGGCAGATGGCGATGCACAGCCGGATGGAAGGGTTGAACTCTCCCGCCTCGATCAGCCCGATGGTCTGCCGGGTCACGCCCGCCGCCGCCGCCAGATCCGTCTGGCTCATGCCCAGCTCGATCCGGCGGAATTTCATTTTCAGATTTCTCATAGGGAACCAGCTCCTTACGATGTAAAGTATATATTGCACTCTGTAAAATGTCAAGTATAAATTGCAAAAGTGACGTTTAGATTGCGAAATGGGGCATAAGAGTTCCCGGAGATCCCAAGGGGCCTCCGGGAGAAGTTTACATAATCAAACGAGCGATCACCGCCAGCAGCGCCAGGTGAGCGGGGTAGAAGACGTAGAAGAAGTACTTGGACTGTCGGCCCCGCTGGCCGTTGTAAAGCTCGAACAGAAGGAACATGGGCCAGCTCCACATCTCGGTCATCCCGGAAAAGAGCAGCGTGGGCCCCGCCGCGGCGAAGCGCAGCAGGTGGCGCTCCCGGAACAGGAACAACAGGAAGATCACCGCCACTCCGGTCCAGCGGTAGTCCGTGCGCAGCCATTTTGCCGTCAGGCACATGGCGGCCACCGCGGCCGCCGCGGCGGCCTTGCGCCACCAGGCGCAGCGGAGAAAGTCCTTTTGCGTGCACAGATCCCACAGCCACATGGCCAGCAGGCCCAGCAGCAGCGTGAAATATACGTTCTGGCTTCCCGGGGCGTACCAGGTCCGCTTGAAGGCCATGTCAAAGGGGATCTCGGAGATGAGCCCGAAGAGAAACAGCCGCAGGGCGTACTTTTTCACGTTCCGGGTGTGGAGATAGCCCTCCACCAGCAGAAAGCAGTAGATGGGGAAGGCCATCCGGCCGATGGTGCGCATGACCCGGTAGATCACCCACAGCGAATAGGTGGCCCGGTGGCCGGAATGGACCCAGGCCCCGTAAAGGGCGTAGCCGGTGTGGTCGATGAACATGGTCACCACGGCGATCCATTTGAGCACCGCCGCGCTGATGCCCCGGCGGACCGGGGAGGGAGCCGTGTTTTCCATCGCCTTATTCCGGAAGCTCCACGTCCAGCCCAAATTCGGTGCGCAGAAGCTCCTGCAGCTCCTTCCGGTCGGTCACGTCCTTCTCGCAAACGATCCGGCCGTCTTCCCGGTGGGTGTAGTGGTCGCCGGTCAGCGCCTTGCTGCCGTTGGGCAGCGTCAGGTTGATCATCCGCCGGGCCCGGAATCCCTGGCCGGGCTTTCCGGAAATGTAGAAATTCAGCGGCAGGAAGTCCACTTCCTCGCTGGGGAACAGGCAGAAGCGGAACACGTTGCCCCAGCTGCCATCGGGCTTTCTGCTCTGGATCAGTACGTTTTCATATTCCAGGAACTGGCAGCGCACCGTGTCGCCGTGGATCTCCTGCTCCGCCTGGCTGATCTCCACCGCGCCCCGGGGGCCGGGTCCGCCGAAGCCCACGTCGCAGTACCAGCGCTTTCCGTCCCCGGTCTTTACGATGACGCCCTTGTGAACGAAGGGACCCAGGGGACCTTCGTTACGCACGATACGCACCGACACCGGGTAGGCGTCAAAACCCATCGCCATCAGCAGGTGATGGAAAATGGTGTTCTGCTCAAAGCAATAGCCGCCCCGCCGGTTTTCCACGAACTTGACGTACAGCTCTTCCGGATCCAGGGAGGGGACCTGCTGAAACTCGCATACCGTCAGGTTTTCAAAGGGCACGGAGGTGATGTGGGCGCGGATCAGCGCGTCCAGCGTTGCGCCGGTGAGCTCCCGGCTGCCGGTGTAGCGGATACGGCGGAGATAGGCCTCCATTTGTTCGTTGGTCATGGCGTTGCCTCCTGTATGTTAATATGTAATGCTTTGTCTTACCGGCGCCGCAGTTCCCAAAAAGCCACCGCGGCTGCCGCAGCCACGTTCAGAGAATCCACCCCGTGGGCCATGGGGATGCGCACCGTGTGATCGCACGCCGAAAGCGTGCGCCGGGCCAGACCGTCCCCCTCGGTGCCCAGCAGCAGCGCCAGACGGGGGATCGAACGCAGCCGGGGATCGTCCAGGGACATTGAGTCCTCCTCCAGGGCCAGCGCCGCGGTCTGAAAGCCCATGTCCCTGAGCCGGGCCATGCCCTTGTCCGGCCAGTCGGCGGGGGAGTCCCCGAGTCGGGCCCAGGGCACCATGAACACCGTGCCCATGCTCACCCGGATGCCCCGGCGGGACAGCGGGTCGCAGCATCCCGGAGAGAGCAGCACCGCGTCCGCCCCCAGCGCCGCCGCGCTGCGGAAGATCGCTCCCACGTTGGTCACGTCGGTGATCCCCTCCAGCACCGCCGCCAGCCGGGCGCCGGCGCATACCTCCTCCAGCGGCCGCGGAGCCGGGCGGCGCATGGCGCACAGCACGCCCCGGGTCAGAGCGTACCCCGTCAGGGAGGAGAGGACCTCCCGGGGCCCGGTGTACACGGGGATATCCCCGCAGCGCTGCAGGATCTCCCGGGCGCTGCCCCGGATGTGGCGCTCCTCCGACAGCAGGGACAGGGGGGTGAGTCCCGCGTCCAGGGCACAGGCGATGACCTTGGGGCTCTCGGCAATGAGGATGCCCTGCTCTCCCTCCCAGCCGGCGCGCAGCTGAGAGTCGGTGAGCCGGGCGTAGACCGCCAGCGCCGGATCGTTTATATCGGTGATCTCGATGATGTTCGCCATTTTCTCGCCTCTTTGATTCATCAGTTTATCAGATGGATCGGCTAAAATCAATCTTTCGGTGGCGCATCGGGTCAATTTGTGGTATGATCGGAGAAAACATCGGGGAGGCACACCATGGAAAACCTGACCCTTTCGGTAAAAAAGCTGCGGCCCGGGGCAAAGCTGCCCACCCGGGGTTCCGCGCTGTCGGCGGGCTACGATCTGTACGCCTGCCTGGACGCGCCGCTGACCATCGCCCCGGGAGAGACGGTGAGCGTGGGCACGGGCCTGGCCATGGCCCTGCCGGAGGGGTGGTTCGCCGCCATCTTTGCCCGCAGCGGACTGGCGGTGAAGCAGGGACTCCGCCCGGCCAACTGCGTGGGAGTGTGCGACGCAGACTACCGGGGGGAGTACATCGTGCCCCTGTATAACGACAGCGCCCGGGTCCGCACCGTGGAGAGCGGGGAGCGCATCGCCCAGATGATCCTGCTACCCTGCCCCACGCTGGACTTTCGCCTGACGGAGACTCTGGAGGAGACCGACCGGGGCGAGGGGGGCTTTGGCAGCACCGGCAGCCGCTGAGCGACGGCGCAAGCGAAAAAGCGATCCCCGGTCCCCATCAGGGGCCGGGGATCGCTGCATTGTGCAGTGGCTTACATCAGCGGCGCAATGAACTTGGCCAGCCCGCCCACGATCCGGTAGATGGCCTTCTCCGAGGCGATGGTCTCGGCGGTCACGGCCCGGCATTCCAGCAGCGTCTGCTGAAAGTCCGCCTCGATCCAGGGGATGCAGTCGGTGAGGTACATATACGCGGCGCATTCAAAGTGGTGGTACAGGCTCCGGTAGTCCAGATTGATGGTGCCCACTACGGCTTTCTTGTCGTCGCTGACAAAGACCTTGGCGTGGAGAAAGCCCGGGGTGTATTCATAGAGCTTCACTCCCGCCGCCGTGAGACGGGCGTAGTGGGATTTGGCAAGGGAGTAGGCCACCTTCTTGTCGGGGATCCCCGGCAGGATGATCTTCACGTCCACCCCCCGCTGCGCGGCGTAGATCAGCGCCGACTCCAGCTCGTCGTCCAGGATCAGGTAGGGGGTCATGATGTGGACGTAGTCGTTGGCCCGATAGAGGATGTCCATGTACACCGTCTCGCCCACCCGGTCGTTATCCATGGGGTTGTCGGTGTAGGGCAGCACGTAGCCCCGGGCGCCCTTCACTTCCGCGCTTTCGGACAGCCAGGGCTGATACTCCGCCGCGGGCTCGTCCATGTTCCACATCTGCAGAAAGGCCAGGGTGAAGCCCTTCACAGCCTTGCCCTGGAGCATCACGGCGGTGTCTTTCCAGCGGCCGAAGCGCTTGCGGCGGTTGATATACTCGTCGGCCAGGTTCACTCCGCCGGTAAAGGCCGTTTTCCCATCCACCACCAGGATCTTCCGGTGATCCCGATAGTTGTACTGGGAGGTGACCACCGGCAGGATAGGGGTGAAGATCTTGGCCTTGATCCCCTGATCCTCCAGCAGCTTCGTATACCGGTGGGGCAGGTGGCTCAGCTCGCACATGCCGTCGTACATCACCCGCACGTCCACCCCCTGGGCGGCCTTTCGGGTGAGGATCTCCAGCACACGGCCCCACATATAGCCCTCTTCGATGATGAAAAACTCCAGGAAAATGAACTTTTCCGCCTTTTCCAGCTCCTCCAGCATGGCCTGGAAGCAGGATTCTCCCGTGGGGAAGTACCGGGCGTCGGTGCCGTCGAAGATGGGAAAGCAGCCGCTGCGGTTGAGATAGGTCACCAGATCGTCGGTGCCGCTCTCATCGGCGGTGAGCGCCAGCATCAGTCCCGGCGGCTGCTCAAGGATATGGGCGGTATCCGCGATGATCTCCGCCACCCGCCGCTTCACGACCCGGTGTCCGATATTCATCTGTGTGAAAAACAGCAGGGCCGCCCCGGGCAGCGGCAGCGCGGCAATGATCAGCATCCACGTGAGCTTGGCGGAGGAATCCATGCCGCTGTTGAACAGATACACGATCATGCCCAGAGTAAAGAGAGTCTGCAGCGCCGTCAGATAGGAGAGATAGTCCTCCAGCCAGCGGAAAAAGGCCACCATCAGCAGCACCTGCAGCACCAGCAGCGCCAGTATCAACAGAAACCGGCTGAAGACCAGGTGGAGCAGGCCCCGTTTTACCGGCTTTGCCAGCCGGAAGACCTTTTCATCGTTTCGATCGGTGTTTTTCATGTTCGCCTCTCAGGGGAGTGATCAGAGAAATGGGTTGTAAAACCGGCTGCCGTTGAGGTGGTTGCACACGAAGGCCAGCACGATCAGCAGCGCGCAGAATACCATGGACGCGATGTCCGCCGCCCGGAAGGGTCGGCCCATATACCAGGTACGGGTCTTGTTCTTGCCGAAGCACCGCAGCTCCATGGCGTTGGAGATCACCTCCACCTTCTCCATGCTGGAGAGGATCAGGGGGATCAGGATCGAGCTCACCGACCGCAGCCGGCTGCCCAGAGAGGCTTTCCTGCTCATCTCGATGCCCCGGGCCTGCTGGGCCAGGGAGATGTCCCGGTATTCCTGCTGCACGTCGGGGATATAGCGCAGCGCCAGGGCCACGGAATAGGCCACGGAGTATTTCACGCCCAGCTTGTTCAGCGAGGCGGCAAATTCACTGGGGTTGGTGGTGCACACGAACAGCAGCACCATGGGGATGGTGGAAAAATACTTCAGGATGTAATTGAACTGAAAGAACAGCTGCTCTTTGGTGGGGGCGTAGCGGCCGGTGCCGAACAGCACGTGACAGCTGCCGTAGATCTCCACCCCGTGCCGGGGGGAGAACAGATACAGCAGCACCGTGTTCAGCGCCAGGAACCCCGCCGTCAGGCCCAGCATGAAGCGCACGTCCGTCAGCCGCAGCCGGGACACCCGGAACAGAAGGAAGCTCAGCGCCACCAGCCCCAGCAGCATCCGGGTGTCGTAGGTGGACATGGCCGCGAAGCTCCACAGCAGCAGACAGGCGAACTTGGTGGCGCCGGTGAGCCGGTGGATGGGGGAGGGGCGGTCGATGTAATTGAACAGATTGGTCATTTCCGCGCCGCCTCCTCGTAGTCGATGAACCGCTGCACGAACGCCCGGGGGCTGTCCACCCCGCACTTCACCGCCAGCTCGTAAAGGGAGGTCTCCTTCAGGCTGGCCCGGGAGATGATCTCCGGGTTGGTGAGGACGTTGGCGCAGGTGTCGTCGGCAATGATCCGCCCGTGGGAGAACACGATGGCTCTCCGGGCGTATTCCAGCATGAGATGCATGTCGTGGGTGATCATGCAGATGGTGATCCCCCGGCGGTTGAGCCGGGTGAGAAACTCCATGATGTCGGTGTAATGGCGGTAGTCCTGCCCGGCGGTGGGTTCATCGAGAATGATCATCTCCGGCTCCAGCACCAGAATGGAGGCGATGGTGACCCGCTTTTTCTGGCCGAAGCTCAAAGCCGAGACCGGCCAGCTCCGGAAGGGCCACAGCCCGCACACCCGCAGCGCGTCCTCCACCCGGGGGCGGATCTCCTCCTCAGGCACGCCCCGGGTCTGGAGACCCAGCGCCACCTCGTCAAAGATCTGCACCTTGGAGATCATCTGGTTGGGGTTTTGCATCACGTAGCCGATGTGGTCGGCCCGCTCCTTGATGGACAGCTCCATCAGATCCTGCCCCGCCAGGGACAGAGTGCCCTCCTGCTGGGTTTCAAAGCCGCACACCACCTTGGAAAAGGTGGTCTTGCCCGCGCCGTTGGTGCCCACGATGGCGGTGAGCTCCCCCCGGCGGATGGAAACGGTGACGTCCTGCAGCGCCGGAAAGCCGTTGGCGTAGGTAAAGGACAGATCCTTCACCTCCAGCAGCTCCGGCTGTTCCGGGGGCAGCGGCGCGGGGGGCGTGGAACGGAACCAGGCGCGGACCTTCTCCTTCGTCTCCTCGCTGAGGGCCACCGTGCGGATGCTCCGGGGCTCCATGTCCGGCGTGATCGCCACCCCGGCATAGCGCAGAGCCGTGACGTACAGCGGCTCCCGTATGCCGTTTTCCGCCAGCAGACCGCCGGAGAGCAGCTCGTCCGGGGTCTGGTCGGCGAGGATCCGTCCCTCGTGCATCAGCACGATCCGGTCCACCTCCCGGTGGAGCACGTCCTCCAGCCGGTGCTCGATGATCACCACCGCCGCGCCGGTGGCCTGCTGCATCCGGTCGATGAGCTCCATGGCCTGCTTGCCGGCGGCCGGGTCCAGATTGGCCAGAGGCTCGTCAAAGAGCAGAACGTCCACGTCGTCCACCAGCACTCCCGCCAGGGAGACCCGCTGCTTCTGCCCGCCGGAGAGGTCGGAGGGGGCGTGGGACAGGTGGTCCTGTACGTCCACCAGCTTTGCCGCTGCCGCCACCCGCTCGTGGAGCTCAGGGTCGGTCACGCAGTCGTTTTCCAGGGCGAAGGCGATGTCCTCGGCCACGGTGAGGCCGACGAACTGTCCGTCGGAATCCTGCAGCACGGTGCCCACGCTCCGGGAGATCTCAAAGATGCTCATCTCCCGGGTCTCCTTCCCGCCCAGCGTCACTGACCCGCTCATCTCTCCCCGATAGGAAAAGGGGATCAGGCCGTTGATGCAGTGGGCCAGGGTGGACTTGCCGCAGCCGGAGGGACCGGCGATCAGGATCTTCTCCCCCCTGTGCACCGTGAGATCGATGTTGAACAGGGTGGGCTCCGCCTGAGAATTATACTGGAACGAAAAGTTTTCAAATCGCAGGATGGGCTCGCGGTCCGCCAAAGCCGGTCACTTCCTCTCGTGAAATATACGGCGGGGTCAGCCCCCGCCGTATATTTGGATCGTATGGATTTACTGCTCCTTTTTCAGACTGCCTTTCTTGGGCTTGGCAGCGGCGTAGGCAAACAGCAGCAGCGTTCCCACCACCGCGGTGGCGGCGATGTTCAGCCCGGCTCCCACCAGCCCCTGGGTGAACACCAGGTTGGCGGGCTCCTTATAGATCAGAATGTCCAGCACGGGCGCGATGCAGCCCCAGGAGATCAGATGCACCACCACCTGGGCAACGTTGAAGCCAATGGCGTCGTGCTTGGAGAACTGGCCGTCCTCCAGTGTCAGCTTGCGGGTGGCGAAACCCATGACGAAGCCGAAGAAAGCGGAGGTGACCACCCAGCTCCACCACACGCCCCAGCCCCAGCTGAAGTCGATGAAGAAATGACCGATCAGCCCGGACAGAAGTCCGGCTACGGGGCCGTACACCGCGGCGATGAAGGCCAGCACGCCATACTGGATGGAAATATTGGTGTTGGGCACGCCGCTGGGAATGGCCACGAACCGGCCCAGCACAAAAAACAGCGCGGCGCCGATGCCGGTGGCGACGATGGTCTTGACAGAGAACCTTTTCATTCTTTCCCTCTCCCTTTTGGTATGGATACGCCCATTATATCCCAAAAAGGGGGGCTGTCAAGGGCGGAGGATTACCCCCTGCAAACTTGACAAATCCGCCGGGTCTCGCATAAAATATACATGATTTCCGCTGCATATTCACAGGAGGCAGAGCATGAAACATCTTGACCAGAGCGAAGTTACCCGGCTCACGGCCGAGGTCACGGAAAACGAGCTGAGCGATCTGGCTGAGCTGTTCAAGGTCTTCGGTGACTCTACCCGGATCAAGATCCTGTACGATCTGTTTCAGGGGGAAAAGAGCGTCACGGAGATCTGCACCGATCTGGAAATGAATCAGTCCGCCATCTCCCACCAGCTCAAGCTGCTGAAAAACGCCCGGCTGGTACACTCCCGCCGGAAGGGAAAGCTGATGATCTACGCCCTGGCCGACGACCACGTGCGCACCATCATCGCCATGGGAAAAGACCATATCGAGGAATAACGGGCAAAACCCTTGCCCGAAGGCCGGCTGCGCTGACGCAGCCGGCTGTTTTTTTGACGCTGCGCAACGGAAGAGGGAAAAATCCGTCTTTATGGGTGAGCGCGCTTCCCTCCGGGAAAGGGAGGCGGCAAAAAAGGACCGGCACGCCGGTCCTTTTTTGCTTAGCGAAATCGTTTGGCAAAGGCAGCCAGGGGCTCCACCACGTCCTTGAGATCGGAAATGGCCTGGTTGAGAGTCTCCAGATCGATCTCGTCCATGGTGACGCTGGCCTTGGAGAGCGCCTCCCGGGCGGTCTCCAGGCTCTCCTGCGCCTGGAGCGCCAGGTCGTTTACGTTCCCGGCCAGCTCCTCCCAGTCCACCGCGCGCAGCTGGTCGCTCACGTCCTGGAGAGAGTCCACGATCCGGGCAATCTTGGCGGCCTCCAGGGCGTCGGTGACCTCGTTGACCGTGCGCACCATGGCCTCCGTGTCCAGCTCGTCCAGCTGAGCGGAGACCCGGTCCAGCCGGTCCACGATCTCGCCGATCTGCGCCTCGTAGCGGTTCAGCCGGACCGCCGCGGAGACGAATACGGCGGAGAATACCAGCAGCACCAGCAGTATCGCACCCAGCAGCCAGGTGCGCAGCTTTTCCCAGAACAGGGGGTCAGTTTTGCGCTCGCTCACGGCTCAGTCCTCCCGGCAGAGGTACAGATACAGCAGCTTGAGAGTGGCGGCCACGCCGTCGAGATGGGTGCGCTCCATGCCGTGGCTGGCACAGACCCCCGTTCCGATCAGCGCCCCCTTCACGTCCCGCCCCGAACGCAGCGCCGCGCCCACGTCCGAGCCGTAAAAGGGGAAGATGTCCACCGTGTACTCCACGCCGTTGGCCTTTGCCAGCTCGATGAGCCGACTGGTGAGCTCATAGTCGTAAGGACCGCCGGAGTCCTTGGCGCAGATGGAAACAGCGTATTCGCTGCCCGCCAGATCCAGACCCACGCAGCCCATGTCCACCGTGACGAACTCGTCGATGTCGGGCGCCAGGGCGCTGGCCCCGTGGCCGACCTCCTCGTACACCACGAAATAGATCCGGGTGGGGTGGCGGAAGGCTACGTCGTGCTCCTTGCACCAGCGCAGCAGCATCAGCAGCACCACGGCGCTGGCCTTGTCGTCGATGAACCGGGACTTGAGGAATCCGGATTCCGTCACGGTGAATTTGGGGTCGATAAAGATGAAGTCCCCGTTCTCGACGCCCAGAGCGCGGACCTCCTCGGCGGAGGTCACCCGCTCGTCCAGGCGTACCTCCATGTGCTCGTCGTCCCGGGGCATGGTGGCGGCGTCCGGGAACACGTGGGAGGCGGGAGCCTGGGAGAGGATGGTGCCGCTGTAACGCTTGCCGGAGCGGGTCAGCACCTGGCAGTACTCCCCGTCCAGAGTGGGCATCTGGGGCCCGCCCACCTTCGTCACGGCCAGGGTGCCCTTGCTCTTTACGGAGCGCACCATCAGCCCCAGGGTGTCCACGTGGGCGGAGGTAGCCACGGTGCGGCTCTCGTCGGCGCCGGGGGCGAACACCTCCACCGTGCCCTTGTTGTGGACCTTGTATTCATAGCCCAGCTCCTCCAGAAACCGGCACAGAAGCGCGGTGACCTCCCGGCTGTAGCCGCTGGGAGAATCCGTGCGGAAAAGGGGAGGGGCAAAATGATCGAATGCGGATCGGTCAAACTCTATCATGGCAATGCTCCTTTCGGACGTATTGTTTTCATCATATGCCATCGGGCCGGATTTGTCAAAGACCGCCGACGGTTGACAGCCCGGCCCCCCGGGCTTATAGTTCGTATTATAATGTATCGTTCAGGGAGGTCCTGTCATGGAAAAAGTGGCTGTCGTCACCGGGGGCAGCTCCGGCATCGGCCGGGCCGCGGCGGAGTATCTGGCCGCCCACGGCTGCAGAGTATACGAGTTCTCCCGCCGGGGCGGGGACAACGGCGCGGTCCGCCACGTGTACGCGGACGTCACGGACGAGGCCTCCGTGGCGGCGGCGGTGGAGCAGGTGGCGGCCCGGGAGGGCCGGATCGACATTCTGATCAACAACGCAGGCTTCGGCATCTCCGGGGCGGTGGAGTTCACCCCTGCCCGGGAGGCCATGGGCCAGCTGGACGTGAATTTCTGGGGCATGGTGCGCGTGACCCGCTGTGTGCTGCCCCATATGCGCGCCGCCGGAGGGGGACGCATCGTCAACACCAGCTCTGTGGCGGCGCTGACGCCCATCCCCTTCCAGGCCTATTACTCCGTGTCCAAGGCGGCGGTCAACTCCTTTACCATGGCTCTGGCCAACGAGGTGCGCCCCTTCGGCATCACCGTATGCGCCGTGATGCCCGGTGACACCCGCACCGGTTTTACCGACGCCCGGGTGCGCCGCTTTGACGGGGACGACGTTTACGACGGACGCATCGCCCGCTCGGTGGGAAAAATGGAGACGGATGAGCGCCGGGGCGGCTCCCCGGAGATCGTGGGCGCGGCATTGGGCCGGGCGGCCCTTGCCCGGGACGGGAAGGTGCTGCGGACGGTGGGCTTTGCGTACAAAGCGGCCGCCGCCGCGATGCGGCTTCTGCCGTCCGCTCTGGCCAACCGGATCCTGGGAAAGCTGTATGCGGACTGACGTTTACGGACTCTTCTGAAGAAAAATCATGTTTTTTGCAAAAAAATGCAGAAATACGTTTGCACTTTTCCGGGAATATATGTATTATGGTAAACAGAGAAAAATCCTGAGGATCGGGGGCTTTTCTCAAACCGAACGCCTTTGCGGTCCGTCATACCAGCAGGAGGTGGACTTATGAAAAGAAAGATTTCTCTGTTGATGTGCATCGTGCTGATGGTGTGCGTCTTCACTGCCGCCTCGGGCAGCGTTCTTGCCGCGGGAAAGGACATCTCCGTCCCGGCGGGCAAGGCGGTGGCTCTGGCGGTCAATCTTGACCATACCGGCGAGATCACCGGCGTGGATCTGGTGGAGGGAGAGCTGCCCGCCGGTCTGGAACTGACGGTGGAGGAGGGCAGAGTGTTCCTCTCAGGCACCGCCGCCGCGGCGGGAGACTGCCGCGCCGTGATCCGGCTGGAGCCCTGGGACGCCAGAAACGAGTATGCCCTGCGGATCCGCGTACGGGCGGCCGACAACCAGAACGCCGAGACCGCGCAGGAAGAAGGCGTGGAGGCCGAGACCCCCGAGGCCGAGACCCCCGAGACCGAGACCCCCGAGACCTCCGAGACGGAGGCGCCGGAGGAACCCACGGCGATCCCCGGACCCAACATCACCAAGCATCCCGGCGGCGAGACGGTCAGCGAACTGGCCACCGCCATCTTCGTCGCCCGTGCCGACGGCGCTGCGGAGATCGAGTGGTATATCGTGGCGCCCCGGGGCGTATCCTACAAGGCTGAGCAGATCACCGAGCTGTTCCCCCGGATGGCTGTGGCCGGTCAGGGCACCGAGACTCTGACGCTCTATACCATCCCCGCAGATTTCAACGGCTGGCAGGTGGAGGCCCACTTTAAAAACTCCGCCGGTGCCGAGAGCGTTTCCGACCGCGCGGCCGTCACGGTCAGCGCCGCGCTGCCCGCCGCTCCCGCCGTCACCCGTGCGCCGGAGGATGAAAAGCTCCAGCTGGGCAACCGGCTCACCCTGGCCGTTTATGCCGAGGCGCCCACCGGCAACACCATCAAATACCAGTGGTACCAGACCACCGAGAACAACCCCGCCACGGCCACGGCCATCCCCGAGGCCACCAGCCCGGAGTACGTCGTTCCCGAGACCGAGGGCACCGTGTACTACTGCGTGGGACTGCGCAGCGTCAATAACGAAACGGTCAGCACCACCGCCTATACGCCCCTGGTGGCTGTCACCTACAGCAAGGATCCTCCCGTGCCCGAGCACGTCCACGAGTTTGCCGAGACCTGGGAGAACGACGATATCTACCACTGGCACGTGTGCACCGGCTGCGGCGAGATCCAGGACAAGGCCACACACACCTACTCCTGGACCGAGACGGTGACGCCCACCTCCCGCAAGCAGGGAGAGCGCGTGGGCGTGTGCACCGTCTGCGGCTACAGCACCACCCAGACCATTCCCGCCCAGCGCAGCGAGAACAGCGGCAAGCCCGGGATCGGTCTGCTGATCGCCATGCTGGTGCTGGTCATCGCGCTGCTGGTCATGGGCACCATGAACTATATGCGCAACAACGCAGCCCGAAACCGTCGGCGGAGCGCTCCGCCCTCCGGCGGCCGTCACTCCGGCGACCGGAACGACCGGTCGTGAGCGCCGTTCGGGCATAACGATCATTTAAAAGGAAGGAGATTCATCAATGGGGCTGATCAGTGCGGCTCTTTCTTCCGCCGGCAGTTTGCTGGCGGATCAGTGGAAGGAGTACTTCTACTGTGACTCGCTTCCCGCCGACGTTTTGGCGGTAAAGGGGCAAAAACGCACCCGAGGCGGCAATCGCGGCAGCGACAACATCATCTCCAACGGCTCGGTGATCGCCGTAGCCGACGGGCAGTGCATGATGATCGTGGAGCAGGGGAAGATCGTGGACGTCTGCGCCGAGCCCGGCGAGTACACCTATGACATCTCCACCGAGCCCTCCATCTTTGCGGGCCGGGATCTGGCGTCCAATGTCATGGACGTGTTTGAGAATCTCGGCAAGCGCTTCACCTTCGGCGGGGAGATCCCCAAGGACCAGCGGGTCTACTACTTCAACACCAAGGAGATCATGGGCAACAAGTACGGCACGCCCTCGCCGGTGCCCTTCCGGGTGGTGGACGCCAATATCGGCCTGGACATGGACATCTCTCTGCGCTGCTTTGGGGAATACAGCTACCGCATCACCAACCCTCTGCTGTTTTACGCCAACGTCTGCGGCAACGTGGAGCAGCCCTTCCTCCGCAGCCGGATGGAGAGCCAGATGCGCAGCGAGCTGCTCACCGCGCTGCAGCCCGCCTTCGGCCGTCTCTCGGAAAAGGGGGTGCGCTATTCCTCCATCATGGCTCATACCCAGGAGCTGGCCGCTGCGCTCAACGACGTGCTCTCCACTCTCTGGCGGGACACCCGGGGCATCGAGATCGTCACCTTCGGCGTGTCCAGCGCCAAGGCCAGCGAAGAGGATGAGCGCCTGATCAAGGAACTCCAGCGCACCGCCGCGCTGAAGGATCCCAACATGGCCGCCGCCCACCTGGTGGGGGCCCAGGCCGCCGCTATGCAGAGCGCCGCCGCCAACCAGAGCGCCGGGCCCGCCATGGCTTTTATGGGCTTGGGCATGGCCTCCGGCACCGGCGGAATGAATCCCCAGAGCCTTTACCAGATGGGCGCCCAGACGGCGGCCTCCGCCGAGAGCTGGACGTGCCCCTCCTGCGGCCACAAGGCCACGGGGAAATTCTGCCCCGAATGCGGCGCGAAAAAGCCGGACGCCGTCGACCCCGGCAGCTGGAAGTGCCCGGTGTGCGGCGCGGCCAACAAGGGCAAGTTCTGCTCCGAGTGCGGCGCGAAAAAGCCCGCCGGGGCCCTGCAGTACAAGTGCGACAAGTGCGGCTGGGAGCCGCCGGATCCCGCCCATCCCCCCAAATTCTGCCCCGAGTGCGGCGACCCCTTTGACGACGCCGACGCGGTGAAATGAAGAACGCAAAACGGCCTCTGCAGACGTCTGCAGAGGCTGTTTTTGGCGTCGGAACCGCTTATTCCTCCAAAATCCTGCCGTCGATGGTGATGGTCACCACCTGCCAGGGAATGAACTTGCCGCTGTTTTGCAGCGCGGTCTTGGCGGCGAACTCCAGCCCGCCGCAGCAGGGGACCTCCATGCGCAGGATGGTCACGCTCCTGATGTCGTTGTTGGCGATGATCTCGGTGAGCTTCTGGGCGTAATTCACACCGTCCAGCTTGGGACAGCCGATGATGGTGACCTTACCCCGCATGAAGTCCTCGTGGACCCTGGCATAGGCGTAGGCGGTGCAGTCGGCGGCGATGAGCAGTCTGGCGTCCTTGAAGAAGGGGGCGGAGGTGGGCACCAGCTTGATCTGGCAGGGCCACTGGGCCAGCCGGGACACGGCGGGAGCTTCCCCGGCCGGAGCGGGGGCGGAGGTTTCCCGGCTCATCTCCCGAACGGCGGAGCCGGGGCACTGGTGGGGCGTCTCCTCCCGAACGGCCTTGGCCGCCTTCACAGCCGCCTCGTCGTAAGCGGGGGCCTCTCTGGTCTCAAAGGTGATGGCGCCGGTGGGGCAGTTGGGCAGGCAGTCTCCCAGCCCGTCGCAGAAGTTCTCCCTCACCAGCCTGGCCTTGCCGTCGATGATGTCGATGGCGCCCTCGTGGCAGGCGGCGGCGCAAAGTCCGCAGCCGTTGCATTTTTCCTCGTCGATATGGATGATCTGTCGTTTCATTTTTCATTCCTCCCGGCAGTTGGATCGTTCTCTTGCATTTCTGAAAAGAATTTACTATAATGAGGCTGGGATGTATGTTGAATATTCAACAAAAAGGAGCCATTATGGAAAAATATCTGGACGTGTTGTCCTCCAGCAGTCTGTTCGAGGGCGTGGCCGGGGCGGATATCGCCTCCATGCTCAAGTGTCTGCAGGCCAGAGTGGAAAAATATTACAGGGACGAGACGATCCTCGCCGAAGGGGACCGGGCCGACTGGGTGGGCGTGGTGCTCAGCGGAGAGGTGAACGTGCTGCGTATGGACTACGACGGCAACCGCCGGATCATCTCCCACCTGACGGCGGGGGAGCTGTTCGGGGAATCCTTTGCCTGTGCCGGAGCGGACTGGCTGCCGGTGTACGTGGTGGCCGCCACGGACACGGAGATCCTGCGCACCGACGTGCGGCGCATCACCACCACCTGCTCCAACGCCTGCACCTTTCACAGCGTCCTGATCCGCAACCTGCTCAAGGCGGTGTCGGAGAAGAACATCCGGTTCCATGAGAAGCTGGAGGTCACCTCCAAGCACACCACCCGGGAAAAGCTGCTCACCTACCTGGAGATGCAGGCCCGCCGGCAGGGAACGCGCTCCTTCACTATTCCCTTTGACCGGCAGGCGCTGGCGGATTACCTGGGCGTGGAGCGCAGCGGTCTTTCCGCAGAGATCAGCCGTCTCCGGTCCCAGGGGGTGCTGGAGAGCCGAAAAAACGAATTCACTCTGCTGAGTTGACATAATGATACGCCCGCTTTTGAAAGAAAGCGGGCGTATCATTATGCTTCGGTGCTCAGTAGCGCATCACCAGACCCACGACCCGTCTGGCCAGACGGTACAGCGGACCCTCCAGCTCTTTTCGGGCGTTTTTCAGCTCCCGGCGGATGGGGATATGCTGGGGACAGTGGGCTTCGCACTTGCCGCACTCCACGCAGTTGGAAGCGGCGGTGGAGTCCCGGCGCAGTCCGGTGCACATGAAATAATCGGTCAGGCCCCGGATCTTTCCGTCGGTGGCGCTGCGGTTATAGGCCGCGAAGGTCCCCGGGATGTCCACACCGTGGGGGCAGGGCATACAGTAGCGGCAGCCGGTGCAGCCCACCTTCATTCTGGCGTTGATGGCGGCCACTGCCCGGGCGATCAGGGCGTGCTCCTCCGGCGTCATTTCGCCGATCCGGGCCCGGTCGGCGGCACGGAGGTTTTCCTCCACCATGGCCAGGGAGTTCATTCCCGAGAGCACCACGGTGACCTCCGGCTGATCCCACAGCCAGCGCAGGCCCCACTCCGCGTTGGAGCGCCGCTCCGGATACCGGGCAAACAGCGCCTCGGCCTCCGGCGGCAGGGCATTCGCCAGCCGGCCGCCCCGCAGAGGCTCCATGATGATCACCGCCAGACCTTTGGAAGCAGCGTATTGAAGGCCCGTCCGGCCCGCCTGGGCGTGCTCGTCCAGATAGTTGTACTGGATCTGGCAGAAATCCCAGTCATAGGCGTCCACCAGCGCCTGGAAGGTGTCCGGGTTGCCGTGGTAGGAAAAGCCAGCCTGCCGGATCTGCCCGGCGGCTTTTTTCTCCGCGAGCCACTCCCGAATCCCCAGCGCGCACAGCCGCTCCCAGGTCTTGACGTCGGTGAGCATATGCATCAGATAGTAATCCACCCGGTCGGTGCGCAGCCGGCGGAGCTCCTCGTCAAAGTACCGGTCCAGATCGGAGCTTTTTTTGATCATGTAGTGGGGGAGCTTGGTGGCGATATTCACCCGGTCCCGCAGCCCGTCCCGGGCCAGGACCTGGCCCAGCACCGCCTCGCTGCCGGGGTAGATGTAGGCGGTGTCAAAATAATTGACGCCTCCTTCGATGGCCGCGCGGATCTCCTCGCCGGCCTTCTGCGCGTCGATGCGCCCGGCCTTCTGGGAAAAGCGCATGCAGCCGAAGCCCAGCACGGAGAGCCGGTTGCCGTATTTATCGGTCCTGTACTGCATTTGGCCCTCCTCCGATGGCGTCGGAGAGAGCTCTCTCCACAATAGCGGCAAATCGTTCCAGCCCTGCCCGGTCGTCCTGGGTGAAGCGGCCCACGGTAGGGCTGTCCAGATCCAGCACGCCGAAAACGGCGCCGTCCCGGCGCAGAGGGATCACGATCTCGGAGTTGGAGGCGCTGTCACAGGCGATGTGCCCGGGAAACTGGTGCACATCGTACACCAGCTGGGCGGCGTTTTCCGCCGCCGCGGTGCCGCACACCCCCTTGCCCAGGGGGATCTCGATGCAGGCGGGCTTGCCTTGAAACGGGCCCAGCACCAGCGTGCCGCCCTGCAGGAAGTAAAACCCCGCCCAGTTCACGTCCTCCAGGGCGTGAAACAGCAGCGCGGAGGCGTTGGCGAAGTTGGCGATGGGATGGGGCACCCCTTCGATCAGGGAGCGAAGCTGGGCGCAGAGAGAGTCATAATCGGTCATGGGATCATCTCCGGAAAAAAGTACAATGCCATATTAACAGACCGCCGGTTTGTTTTCAACAGCGATTCTCCCGAGAATGAGCGGATAAAATAATTGAAGTAAATTGTTGACAACAACCGATTTTTATACTAAATTATACAGAAGGAAAATAGCTTTATTGTTTTCCCGATTCCGTCTGTTCCCCCTGTTCCGGGGCTCAGATAGAGGAAATCATGAGGAAGGAGGATTTTCCATGAAGTTCTACGAGGATGCGAAGATGGAAGTGATCAGCTTCAACGCTGAGGATATTATCACCACCAGTGATGATACCGGTGATGATGACTTCTGAATGATCACATGACAGGCCGGCGATGGTTTCGCCGGCCTGGTTTCCCTTAATCAGCCAAAAACAGGAGGGGCCCATGACCGGTTTTACCATGGAGCTGGCGGATATCGCGGTGGGCGTGGAATGCCAGTTTACTGCGACAGCGGATTTGTGCAGCGAGTACCTTACGGATCGATCCGCCGCCTTTTCCGTAAAGGTCGAGCCGGCGGACCTGGTTTTTGAAAAAGAGCGGGTCGCCCGAACGGCGCGGCTGCACGGGCAGCCGCGCCGGAGCTACCCGGACGAATATCTGGAAACACTGGCTCTGTACCGTAAGATCTCGGAGCGGATGCCGTTTTATCATACCGTCCTTTTTCACTGCTCCGCCCTGGCGGCGGACGGAGAAGGCTATCTGTTCACTGCCAAAAGCGGAACGGGAAAGTCCACCCACGCCCGGCTGTGGCGCGAGTACCTGGGCGAGCGCGTGGTGATGGTCAATGACGATAAGCCCCTTGTCCGCGTCACGGGTGACGGAGCTTTCGTCTTCGGTACGCCCTGGCGCGGCAAGCATCGCCTCGGCCGCAATATGTCCGCGCCCATAAAGGCCGTCTGCCTGCTGGAACGGGGACAGGAGAATGCGATCCGGGAGATATCCGCGGCGGAGGCCTACCCCATGCTTCTGCAGCAGACCTACCGGCCTGCCGATCCCGAGGCGCTGCAGAGCACCATGTCCCTGCTGGACGATCTGGCGGAGCGGGTCCGGTTTTTCCGGCTCTCCTGCAACATGGACGTGGACGCCGCCCGGGTCGCATACGAAGGAATGAACCATTCGGGAGAAAGCATATGAAACTGAAAAACGGATTTATCACCCATAAAACCGGGGGAGCCCAGATCATGGTCAGCTCCGCGGACTCCGGCTTTTCCGGCATGGTCCGCAGCAACGAGACTGCGGCGTTCATCGTGGATCAGCTCAAGGAGGAGACCACCCCCGAGCGGATCATCGAGACCATGCTCGCCGAGTATGACGCTCCCCGGGAGATCATTGCCCGGGACGTGAACAAGGTCATAGAGACGCTCCGGGGCATCGGTGCCCTGGATGAATGAGCGCCCCCAGACCTCCGAAGCCGGGTTTCTGCCGGAGGGGGAGGTCCATTCCTATGAATCCTATCTGGCGCAATACGGTTCGCTGACCTACCGCAACAAAGGCGTGAGCATGCTGCCTTTGCTGAAGGAGGGGCGGGATCTGTTCACCGTGGAGCCCAGGCCGGAGGCCCGCTGCCGAAAATACGACGTGGTGCTCTATCGCCGGCCGCCGGATCAGTACGTTCTCCACCGGATCATCCGCGTCCGGGACCGGGACTACGTGATCCTGGGCGACAACTGCGTCAACCGTGAGTACGGCGTCACTGACGACGATATCGTGGGCGTGATGACCTCTTTCGTGCGCAAGGGCCGCACGTACTCTGTGGAGGACTGGCGCTATCGGCTGTATTCCCGGGTGCTGTGCGCCCTGCAGCCGCTGCGGATCCTTCTCTATCGGGTGAAACGCTTTGTACGGAAACGACTGAAATGAAACGAGACCCCAAACAAAACACGAGCGCAGGCCCTCTTGTGTGGCTGTGGAAGATCTCTTCCCGGCTGAAGTGGGCTGTGCTGAGCTTGCTGCTGGTGCAGATCGCACTGGCAGCTTTTGGCGTTTGGCAGGCCTGGATCCTGCGGGACGTGGTGGACGCCGCCGTCAGCGGAGATCCCCTGGGCTTCCGCCGGTACGCGCTGCTGCTGATGAGCGCCATACTGGCCCAGCTGCTGCTGCGGGCAGCGCTCCGTTTTTTGAGAGAGTTTGCCCGTTCGGGCCTGGAGAACCGCTGTAAGCTGCGGCTGTTCCGGGCGCTGATGGACAAGGACTACGCCCAGGTCACGGCGGTCCACTCCGAGGAGTGGATGAACCGCCTGACCTCCGACACCGTGGTGGTGGCGGACGGCCTGACCACCATCGTCCCCGACGTGCTGGGCATCGCCGTCCGGCTGGTGGCCGCCGTGTGGTCGATCCTGTTCATCATCCGGGGGCTCTCCTGGCTGGCGTTGCCCTGCGGACTGATCTTTGCCGGGTTCATCTATCTGTTCCGGAAAAAACTGAAGGAGCAGCACAAGCGCATCCAGGAGGCCGACGGACGGCTGCGGGTGTTCATGTCCGAACGGCTCAGCAGTCTGCTGATCGTCCGGTCCTACGCCCGGGAAAACGCCGTGGCCGACGAGGGCAGAGCGCGGATGGCGGAGCATCGGCAGACCCGCATGCAGCGAAACCATTTCGCCAATTTCTGCAATCTGGCGTACGGGCTCGTATTCCAGAGCGTGTATTTCTTCTCCGCGGTGATGTGTGCCCGGGGGATCCTCACCGGCCGCATGAGCTATGGCTCCTTCACGGCGGTGCTGGACCTGATCCGTCAGATCCAGAGCCCCTTTGCCAACATCTCCGGGTATATCCCCAAATACTATGCCATGATCGCCAGCGCGGAACGGCTGATGGAGGCCGAGAGCTTCCGGGAGGACTGCCCCGAGCCCCGAAAGGAGCCGGAGGAGGTCAGACGCTTTTATACCGACAGCTTCACCGCCATGGGTCTGCGGGACGCGTGCTTCACTTACCGCCCTTCGGACCGGGAGAGCATGCCGACGCCCCGACCCGTAGTGCTGTCCGGCGTGAACGTGGAGATCCGAAAAGGGGACTTCGTCGCGGTCACCGGTCCCTCCGGCTGCGGAAAGAGCACGCTGCTCAAGCTGCTGATGTGTCTTTATCCCCTGGACAGCGGGGAGCGCTATCTGAAAGGCGCGGAGGGGACCGGGCCGCTGACGGCACAGTGGCGGCGGCTGTTTGCCTACGTGCCCCAGGGCAACCAGCTGATGAGCGGCACCATCCGGCAGGTGGTTTCCTTCGGGGACGCCTCCGTGCCGGAGGAGCGGATCCGCGCGGCGCTGCGCGTGGCCTGCGCAGAGGAATTCGTCTCCGCTCTGCCCCGGGGACTGGATACGGTGCTGGGGGAGCGGGGTGCCGGACTGTCCGAGGGACAGATGCAGCGCCTGGCCGTGGCCCGGGCCGTCGTCTCCGGCCACCCGGTGCTGCTGCTGGACGAGGCCACCAGCTCTCTGGACGAGGCCACGGAGCGGGCGATGCTCGCCAACCTGCGCTCCATGACCGACGCCACGGTGCTTATCGTGACCCACCGGCCCCAGGCTCTGGCCATCTGCGACCGGGAGATCCGCATGGGAGAGGACGGCGTCCGGATAAGGGAGCTTCCCGGCGTCCCGGACGGACAGAAATAAAAAAGATAAACCCCCGTTTCCCTGCGCCGCAGGGAAACGGGGGTTTCTATCTGGGATCATTCCTCCGCCTGAGCGGCGGCCCGGTTGCGGAGATAGGGCTTCCAGCCGATGGCGAAGAGCACCACCGCCAGCGCCAGCGGGATCAGGGCGAAGCGGAACATGGATTCGTAGTTTCCCATGGACAGCACGGCGCCCCCCAGAGTGGGCCCCAGGAAGTTGCCCAGATCCATCACTGTGAACACCGTGTTGCTGGCCACGGCCCGGCGCCGGGGCTTCACCGACTGCAGGGCCATGGACTGCACCGCCGGGTGGACGATGCCTGCCCCGATGGAGGCGCAGGCCGCGCCGACGACGATGTAGGTGATGCTGGTGGCAAAGGAGATGATGACGAAGGACAGCATGTACAGTGCCATGCCGGGGTAGAAGGTCACGTTCTGGCCGTACTTATCCGTGAGTCTGCCGGCGATGGGCCGGGATACCACCATCAGCACCGCGTTCACCGTGAAATACAGCCCCACGTTTTCAATGCCCCGGTAGGCGCCGTAGGGAATCATGTAGGTGGAGTAGAGGATCCCCGCAATGGTGAACAATCCGATGACGAAAGAGGGCATCAGCGACTCTTTGGCGATGATGTTCTTGTACCAGACCGTTTTCTCCTGATTCTTCGCGTCGGGGGAATCCGTCTCCGGCAGGAAGAAGCAGGGGATCACGCTGATCAGGCTGAAGAGCGCCGAAGACAAGAAGATGGCCCGGAAACCGCCGCCGGGTCCGCCCAGAGACTCGCCCAGCCCCCGCACGAACACTCCCACGCTGGGACCCAGCGCCTGGGAGACGATGCCGCTGAGGCTGTAGACCCCCAGACCGGAGGACATCTTTTCCTCCGGCAGAGAGCTGGAGGCGATGGTCAGCGCCAGGGAGCCGAAGAAGGCCAGCTGGATGCCGTGGATCAGGCGAAACACCACGAACATCCCCACGCTGGGGCAGAAGGCGTAGCACAGATTCACCACGAAGCTCAGCGCGTAGGTGGCGGTCATAAGCTTCTTCTTGTTCAGTGTGGCCTGCATGGGTCCGGAGATCGGCCGCATCAGCAGTCCGGTGGTGTAGTAAAGTCCGGCGATGAGCCCGGCCAGACCGGCGCCCACGCCCAGGTAGGACATATAGGTGGTCAGATAGGTGCTCACGGAGAACATGGCCATGTTGGCGCAGATGTTGCTGATGATGATGCACACGAACCCCCGGGTCCAGATGGTTGCTTTCTTTGCCGTTTTTTCGTTCACTTGTCTCACCCTTGACGATCGAGTATTCTTTTCACAACGAAAAACTATAAACTTTTCTTTTGCGCTTTGTCAATGAAACCGATGACAAAGAATCCGCCGGGAGGAACGGCGCTTTTTATGGATTGTGTCGGTTTTCCGGAAGAAAACGGAAAAACGCCCTCTCCCGTGGGGGAGAGGGCGTCGTGGACCGGCAAAGCCCCGCCGTTATTTGAACAGGTTCATCTTAATGGCCGCGATCACCACGATATACAGCGCGATCACCCCGACCAGGGCGCCGGCGGATACGCCGAACAGGACCTTGTTTACCCGCACGAATTCCTCGGATGTGCTTTCCGGATCTTCCTCGCGCTTCCTCCTTGCGGAAAGATAGGAAAAGAGGTTGAGCAGAAAGTAGCCGAAGACGAGGGCAAAGGGGGTGCACGCCAGAATGATATCCTTGGTTGACAGCATATCCATTACTTCCTTCCGATCAAATTGGATCTTTTTATGTAGTATAACAGATGCTCATCCCCGATTCAATAACGTTTTTGCGCGCTTGACGGGGGAGAACCGGTATGTTTTAATGATGGGGGGCAACGCTGCCCATAATAAGTGAAAGGGGCGATGCTTCGTGAAGATTGAGATCTCACCGATCGGCCGCGTCACCGAGGTGGACCCTCCTCCGGCGGAAAACGAGAGATTCACCGGCCGCCGGGAACGGATCCGCATCCTGCCGGAGCTGCAGGAGGGACTCACGGGCCTGCAGACGGGCAAGCCGATCCAGATCCTGTTTTACTTCCACCTGGCCCGGGACTTCACCACTATCACGTTTTCCGGTCACCAGCAGAAAATGACCGGCGTGTTCAACACCCACAGTCCCCACCGGCCCAACCGGATCGGCGTCACCACCGTCACCCTGCTTGCCATCGAGGACGGGGAGCTGATCGTGGATGGGGCGGATATGCTCCCGGACACTCCCATCATCGACATCAAGCCCGGGTATTGAAATCATCGCGTTTGGAAAGGGAACCCTAATGAAGAGATACATCGCTTTCGCATTCTGCATCCTGCTGCTGATCTGTCTTGCCGGGTGCGGCGGCGGGGGGAACGCCCCGGCGCCCACGGACGGCCCCACCGCCGCGCCTGCGGAAAGTCCCGCGGCCCCGCCGACCCGGGAGCCGGCCGGAGAGGACGCGGCGCCTGCCGATGCCTTTACGCCGGACTTCACCTTTTCCGCCCGGGACCGGGACGGGAACGTGTGGACGGAGGCCGTCTTTGCCGAACAGAAGCTCACCATGATCAACTTCTGGGAGCCCTGGTGCGGCCCCTGCGTGGGGGAGATGCCGGATCTGCAGAAGCTCAGCGAGAACTACGCCGACAAGGGGCTGCGGATCATCGGCGTCTACGCCCAGCCGGACATGGAGGAAGAGGTGGACGCCCTGCTGGAGAAGACGGGGGTCCGCTATCTGCTGCTGCATTACGACGCCGCCTTCGATCAATTCCAGTCGGGATACGTCCCCACCACCATCTTCGTGGACGGACAGGGCCGTGTGCTCACCGTGGACGGCCAGACGCTGCTGGTGGGCAGCAACACCTATGAGGGCTGGGCCGCCGTGGTGGAGGGGCTGCTGTGAGACGCAGGGTCCGCGCCGTGCTGCTGGCGCTGGCCGGGGCGCTGATCGCCGGGGGTTGCCTGCTGGGACAGCCCGCCTCCGTCATGGCCAAGGCAGTGCGGATCTGTCTGGAGTGTGTGGGCATTGGATAAGAAGCGATTTGCCGTCCAGTCGGCGGCCGCCCTGCTGCAAAACGCCCATTTCCGGGGCTTTTTCACCGGGAAGATCTATCAGGGCCCCCTCAAGAGCGTCTGCGTGCCCGGACTGAACTGCTATTCCTGTCCCGGGGCGGTGGGGGCGTGTCCTATCGGCTCCCTTCAGAGCTTCCTGGGAGGCGTAAAGTTTCGCTTCCCCTATTACGTGGCGGGTCTGCTGATCTTTTTCGGCGCGCTGCTGGGCCGGGCCGTGTGCGGCTTTCTGTGCCCCATGGGACTGCTTCAGGAGCTGGTGAACCGGATCCCGGCGCCGAAGCGAAACCGTTTTCGGGGCGACCGGGCGCTGCGCTTCGTCAAGTACGCGGTGCTGCTGATCCTGGTGATCGTGCTGCCGCTGCTGGTGGCGCTCACGCCCTTTTTCTGCAAATACGTCTGCCCTGCGGGCACCCTGGCGGGGATAGCGCTGGCGGCCCGGGACGGTCTGGTCCGCGCCCGGCTGGGAGGGATCTTCGTGTGGAAGCTGCTGGTACTGCTGGCGGTGCTGGCGGCGTGCACGGTGATCTGGCGGCCGTTTTGCAAGTATTTGTGCCCCCTGGGGGCCATTTACGGCCTCTTCAACCGCTTCGCCCTGTACCGGCTGACCCTGGATGAGGACAAATGCGTAAGCTGCGGGGCGTGCGCCCGGGTCTGCCGCATGTGCGTGGATCCCGCCGAGGACCCGGACAGCGCCGAGTGCATCCGCTGCGGGGAGTGCGTTGGGGCCTGCCCCGCCGGAGCGCTTCACGCGGGCTTCCTTCCCGGGGACCGGAGCGTCCCGAAGAAAAAGACAAATTGAGCCCACGGGCGGCTGTAAAGAGGGGACCGGATCGGCCGGCCCCTTCTTTTTGTAGAAAAGATGAAGTGATTTACAGCATTTCGTATGGAAATTGTGAATTATCACGAAATCCGTTGACGGACCGAAACAGATGATCCTATAATCAGAGTATCATACAGATTGAGGAGGGACTGTTATGACACCCGAGAATCAGGCGAAATTCGACGCGAAGTGGAAGCGCATCCGCGACGCGGTGGCTCTCAAGGAGCCCGACATGGTACCCATCACGCCGTCCCCGGCGATTTTCCCCTATCTCCACGCCGGCTACACCATGACCGAGGTCATTTATGACGAGACCATGGAAAAGGCGTCCCACGCCATGCTCAAGTATCTGCAGGACTACGATCCCGACAACGCCACCACGCTGGGCAACTACGTGGCCGAAGGCCGGCTCATGGAGCTGCAGGACCCCACCAATATGACCTGGTCCGGCATGCCCGGCAACCCCATCGGCGACAACTCCATCCAGCAGTACATCGAGTTCCCCATCCTGCTGGACGACGAGTTCGACGAGTTCTTTGACAACTACGTCACCTGGCGTGTGCACAAGGAGCTGCCCCGCAACTCCAACCTGCTCAAGCCGCTGGAGAACTTCCGTCTGGGCCGGGGCACCCTGGGTCTGGCCAGCGCCGTCTCCAAGCCGGAGATGCGGGAGATGATCAAGACCCTGTGGGAGATCGACGACGGCTACAAGATCCTCAACGCCAAGAAGGCCGCCTTCAACAAGCAGATGGAGGACATGGGCTATCCCATCATCCGTGCCGGCATGGGCGCGGGCGTTCCCTTTGACGGCTACAGCGACTTCCTGCGGGGCACGCTGCTGTCTCTGGCCGACCTGTACACCTATCCCGACGAGGTCCGCCGCTATATCGACGCCACCTTTGAGCAGACCATCGCCGCCATCAAGGCCTCCAAGGGCCGGGACGACGGCAAGCTGGTGTTCATGGCGCTGCACAAAGGCATGGACGGCTTCATGAGCGACGAGCACTACCGGGAGTACTACTGGAGCCATCTGCAGAAGATCATCGAAACCATCATCGACGTGGGCAAGATCCCCTATATCTTCACCGAGGGCAAATACAACTCCCGTCTGGACTGCCTGACCGAGGTCCCGGTGGGCAAGGTGTTCTACCACTTCGAGGAAGTGGACATGGCAGTGGCCAAGAGCAAGCTGGGCAAGATCGCCTGCATCGGCGGCGGCTTCTCCCCGTATCTGCTCAACAACGGCACGAAGGAGCAGGTGGTCGACGAGTGCAAGCGGCTGATCGACATCTGCGCTCCCGGCGGCGGCTTCGTGTTCGAGACCGCCTACGGCATGGACTACGCCAAGGAGGAGAACGTGGAGGCCATGTTCGAGACCGTGCGTACCTACGGCAAATACTGATATCCCGACCCCATGGATCCCGGCCCGCTTCTCCCTTTCGGAGAAGCGGGCCTTTTTGTGCGCGTCCGCAGAAAAGTGTGACAATTGCACGAAAAAACGCGCAAATGTGAATTGTGATGGGGCATATTGACAGCGGAAAATCGATTGTGTAGAATTAGTCCGTATAAACAAAATGGAAAGATCCCGCACCGGAGGAAAGGAAGAAAGAATATGACAAACGAACAGATGGAAGCATATCTGAAGCGAATCGGCTACACCGGCAGCAGAGAACTCACCGGGGAGACCCTGGACAAGCTGATCTGGGCGCATATCTCAACGGTCCCCTTCGAAAGTCTGGACCTGTGTGAATACGGCATCGTCCCCTCTCTCGACCCGGAGGATCTTTACAACAAATTCGTGGTGCGCCGCCGGGGCGGCTATTGCTTCGAGCAGAACACCATTTTCGGCGAGCTGCTCAAGGCCCTGGGCTTTGAGGTCTATGGGGTGTGCGTGCGTCTGCTGGGACGGCCCGGCCCCCTGCGCGCCTTCTCCCACAAGGGTCTGGTGGCCCATGCCGAGGGCAAGCGCTGGTACTGCGACGTGGGCTACGGCGGACCCGGTCCCAAGGGCGTCGTGGAGATCCGGGAAGGCGAGCAGGTGGTGGGCGGCCTGACCTACCGGGGCACCCAGCGTCCGAACGACTTCTTCATCGAGCGGCTGGATGACGACGGCTGGCACAACGTGCTCTACTTTGCCGAGCGGCCCATCGAGCCCTGCGATTTTGAGCCGCTGAACTACTACTGCGCCATGCGGCCCGACTCCGGCTTCCGTCTGAACCGTACGGTCAATCTCACGCTCCCCAACGGCAGCAAGGCCCTGACCAGGTCCCACTTTACCCACCGGGAAAACGGCCAGATCATCCGGGAACTGGACGTGACCACTCCCGCACAGCTGCAGCAGCTCCTCAAGGAGGAGTTTGACATCGACATGTACATCCCCCAGGGCACCAAGCTCTGACCTCCGGAAACGCGAAGAGCGGGCCCCGTCCGAGGACGGGGCCCGCTCTCTATGTATTCCGATCAGGGAATGGTCTCGATGCGCAGCACGTTGGTGTTGCCGCTCTCGCCGCTGGTGTCGCCTCCGGTCATCACCACGGTGTCCCCCTCGGCCAGCCCCAGGGCGGTTTTGGCGGTGCGGACAGCGTAGTAATTGAGCACCTCCATGCTGGGGAAGGCCTCGGTGAGCACCGGCAGCACTCCCCAGGACATGGCCAGCTTGTACCAGGCGGCGGTGTTGGTGGCCAGCCCCAGGATCGGCGTGGGGGGACGGAACCGGGACACCATCCGCACGGTCAGACCGCTGATGGAGGTCACCACGATGGCCCTGGCCTCCAGGTCGATGGCCATGGTGCACGCGGCGTGGGAGATGGCGTCCACCCGGTTGCGGATGGTGAAATCTCTGGTGCGGAAGCGTTTCCGGTAGTCGATGTGCCGCTCGGTCTCCTCGGCGATCTGGCTCATGGTGCGCACGGATTCCACCGGGTACCGGCCCGAGGCGGACTCCCCGGAGAGCATCACCGCGCTGGTGCCGTCGTACACAGCATTCGCCACGTCGCTGATCTCCGCCCGGGTGGGCCGGGGGTTGGCGATCATGCTCTCGAGCATCTCCGTGGCGGTGATCACCCGCTTGCCCAGCAGACGACACTTGGCGATGATGTATTTCTGGATGGCGGGCAGCTCCGTAAAGGGCACCTCCACACCCAGATCCCCCCGGGCCACCATGATCCCCTCGCAGACAGAGCAGATCTCGTCGATGTTGTCCACCCCGGAGCGGTTTTCGATCTTGGCGATCACGTCGATGTGTTCGCCCCCGTTTTGGCGGAGAAAGTCCTTGAGATCCACCAGATCCTGCCGGCAGGAAACGAAGGAGGCGGCCACGAAATCCACGTTGTTTTCAATGCCGAAGAGCAGATCTTCCTTGTCCTGCTGGCTCAAAAAGGGCTGGCGCAGCGTCTTGCCGGGAAAGCTCATGCTCTTCCGGTCAGACAGCACGCCGCCGGTGAGCACCCGACAGCGGATCTCCGTGCCCTCCACGGTCTCCACCTGAAGGATCACCAGTCCGTTGTTGACCAGGATCCGGTCTCCGGCGGACAGATCCTCCGCCAGACCCTTGTAGTTGACGGAGACGATGTGCTCGTCCCCCTCCACGTCCCGGGTGGTGAAGGTGAACTCGTCGCCGTCGCGGAGAGTGATCTTTCCGTCCCGAAAGGTGCGGATGCGAAACTCCGGGCCCTTGGTATCCAGCAAAATGGCGATGGGCAGATCCAGCTCGGCCCGTACCGCCTTGATCATGTCGATCTTCTTTTTGTGTTCCTCATGGGTCCCGTGGGAGAAGTTGAGCCGGGCCACGTTGAGCCCGTTGCGGCACATCTCCCGGAAAACGTCGGGATCCTCGCTGGCGGGGCCGATAGTGGCAATGATTTTTGTTTTTCTCATGGCGATTCCTCCGTATCTCCCCCTTCCGGGGGCGTTTCATGGCGGTGCTTGATCCGGCAGATGGTCTGGGTCATGGATCCCATGGGGCAGAAGCTGCACCAGGTCCGTGGCCGGTACAGGACCATCACGATCAGACCGATCAGGGTAGAGGTGAGCATCCCTTCCAGACCCGGATGGCCCCCTTGGGGCACTCATGGGTGCACGCGCCGCCGGAAACGCAGCGCTTCACGTCCACCCGTGCGAATTGTTTTGCAGCCATTTGCCTTTCTCCCGTCGTTTATTCTTTGCCGCAGGGCAGGGCGGCCTTCGCCGCCTGGATATCCCGGACCGCGGTGCTGTACAGCCGCCAGCCGCCGGAGAGATTATAGCAGTCGAAGCCCTCCTGGGCAAGGATCCGGCAGGCGATATAGCTGCGAAGACCGCTCTGGCAGTGGACGTACACCTTCCGGCCCCGGGGGAGCTCCGCCAGACGCTGCCGCAGCTCGTCCACGGGGACGTTGACGAAGCCCTCGGCGTGGCCCCGGGCGTACTCCCCGGGGGTGCGCACGTCCAGCAGCACCGCGCTGCCGTCCCGGGGCAGCGCGTCCAGCTCGTCCCAGTGGAAGTTTTTCACCAGCCCCCGGGAGAGATTCTCCGCCATATAGCCCACCATGTTCACCGGATCCTTGGCGCTGGAGTAGGGCGGCGCGTAGGCCAGCTGCAGGTCCTTCAGCGCCCGTACGTCCATCTTCATCTGAACGGCGGCGGAGAGCACGTCGATGCGCTTGTCGGTGCCGGGCCCGCCTACGATCTGCGCGCCCAGCAGCTGCCAGCTGTCCCGGTCGAACACCACCTTCATGCTCATCACCTGCCCGCCGGGGTAATAGCCGGCGTGGTCCATGGGGGAGAGGTAGAGCTTGTCCGCGTTTCGCCCGGCCCGCTTCGCCGCGGCCTCGTTTACGCCGGTACTGGCGGCGGTCATGTCGAAGAGCTTGATCACCGAGCTGCCCAGGGAGCCTTCGTAGCGGCTGTCGAGCCCGCAGATGTTGTCCGCGGCGATGCGCCCCTGCTTGTTGGCCGGCCCGGCCAGGGAGATCAGCGCGTCCTCCCCGGTGACCAGATTCCGCACCTGCACCGCGTCGCCCACGGCGTAGATATCCGGCAGGGAGGTCTCCATCCGGTCGTTGACCACGATGCTCCCCTTCACCCCCAGCTCCAGCCCGGCGGCCCGGGCCAGGGCGGTGTCCGGAGTGACGCCCAGGGCCGCGATCACCATGTCCGTCTGCAAAGACCCGGCGCCCGCCAGCAGCACCCGCAGACCGTCCCCGGCCTCTTCGATGCCTTCCACCGTGTGGCCCAGCAGCAGCTGGACGCCGTTGCGGCGCATCTCGCCGTGGATGAAGGCCGCCATCTCCGGGTCGAAGGGGTTCATCAGATGCATGGGCCGCTGAACCACGGTGACCTCCATGCCCCGGGCCCGGAGATTTTCCGCCAGCTCCAGGCTGATAAAGCCGCCCCCGGCCAGCACCGCGGAGCGGGGCTGCTCCCGATCCAGATATCCTCTGATGCGCAGGGTGTCCTCCACCGTGCGCAGGGTAAAGATCCGATCCGAGCCGTTTCCCGACAGCCGGGGCAGAGTGGGCCTGGCCCCGGGAGCGAGGAGCAGCTTGTCATAGCTCTCCTGAAACTCCGCCCCGGTGGTCAGGTCTTTGACCAGAACGCGTTTCTTCTCCGGGTCGACGGCGGTGACCTCGTGGCGGACCTTCATGGTCACCCGAAAACGCTGATAGAAGCTCTCCGGGGTCTGGAGCGTCAGCTCCTCCGGGTCGGTGATGACCCCGCCCACGTAGTAGGGAAGACCGCAGTTGGCGTAGGAGATATACCCCGATCGCTCGAATACCACGATCTCGGCCCCCTCGTCCAGACGGCGGATCCGGGCCGCGGCGGTGGCGCCGCCCGCCACGCCGCCCACGATCACGACTTTCATGTTATCGCTCCACCTTTCCTTTGTAGTCGGCGATGCCGCCGATGTTTTTCACTCCGGTAAAACCCTGCCGCTGCAGGAAACGGACCGCCTGGGCGCTCCGCCCGCCGGAGAGACAGTAGACGAACACCGGCGTGTCGGCGCCTCCCAGCCCGGCATACAGCGCCGGGAGCATGGGCAGCGGCAGGTTCCGGCTGCCGGGGATGTGTCCGGCGCGGTATTCGTCCTCACCCCGCACGTCCAGCAGCACCGCACCGGGGGTCGCCAGAAATTCCTGCACTCCCCGGTTCACGTCCGGATTCTTTTTAAAGGCAAACACACTCATGCTTCTTTCTCCTGCTCATGTTCTTGAGGGACGATCGCGGCCCCCGCCCTCGCCGGGACGCCCGACCAAAAAAGTATACCACACCGCCCCGCTCCGCCGCAACACCGGCCCTGCCGGGGACGGAAAAGGGACGATTTCCTCTGTTCATTTTCTCCGGGCGTGCTATAATGATGCAAAAAGGACAACACTCCCCCCACGCAAAACAGTAAAGGAGAGATCGGTATGGATAAAAGCAATTCAACGGAAAGACCGGCGTCCGAGCGCATCGTGCTGCATATCCCCACGGACTTCACCGCGGAGGACCTGGCGCGGCTGTGCCGCATCAAGCCCGACTCCGCCGCTTTTGACGCCATCGAGGAGGCGCTGCCCCTCATCAATCGTTACGGCGAGCCGAAAGCCATCATCCGCTGGGCCAACGTGGACGCCATCGACGGGGAGAACACCACCATCGAGGGGGTCACCTTCCGCAGCAAGGTAGTGGCCGACAAGCTCAAGGACACGCCCCGGGTCTTTCTCTCGGTGGTCACCGCCGGATGGGGCCTGGACCGGTGCGGGGAGTTTGAGGGCGACCCGTTCCTGGACACCTTCAACGGGGCGCTGCTGTTCCACGCCTCCCGCTACGTGGTGAACTATATGAAGGAGAAATTCGGCTTTGACGGCAGCTCCATGCTCAACCCCGGCTCTCTGCCCGACTGGCCCATTGAGAACAACTTCCCCTTGTTTGACATGATCGGCGACGTGGACGAGATCGGCGTGTCTCTCAACGAGGCGGGGTACATCAAGCCCTGGAATTCCGGCTCCCACATCCACTTCTCCGGCGACGGCTACCAGAACTGCTCCCTGTGCAAGAAATACAAGTGCCCCGGCCGCCGGGCGAAATTCAACCGGGCGGAGTATATCCGCATTTTCGGCACAGAGCCCTGAAAAACCGATACACGCAAAAGAAGCAGGCAAGAAATTGCCTGCTTCTTTTGCCCGTAAGCCTCAGAGCATGATGCCGTAGGCGGTGGCGCGGACCCGGTGATGGTGATAGAGCTCCTCGTTGGGGGCCATGTTGTGCATGTAGGCGATGCCAAACTTGTCCACCGGGTCGGCCTCCACCCATATGCCGGAGCCGCCGGTCCAGCCGAAGTTGCCCAGATGGCCGTTGTGACCGAATTTCTGATCCATCAGCGTGCGGAAACCGAAGCCGTATCCGTAGCCGGCCAGATAGTCGTTCTCAAAGTCCTTCAGCGTCACGTCGTTGAGCTGGTTGGCGTGGAGCATGGCCACGGTGCCCGCTCCCAGCAGCTTGCGTCCCTTGTAAACGCCGCCGTTGGCCAGCATCTGCATGAAGGTGGCAAAGTCGCTGGAGGAGGTGATCAGATTGGGCCGGGCGCCCACGGGGGTCTCCTCGGCGTAATTGGTCTTGTCCGCGGCTTTGGGGGCAGGGGTAAAGGTGCCGTCGGCCTGCTTGCGGTAGGAGGTCACCACCCGGTCGGCGTTTTCCGGGGTGATGAAGGTGTCGGTGTCCTTCAGCTCCAGAGGCTCGATGACCCGTTCCCGAAACACCTCCCGCAGGGGCTTATCGGTCCAGGTCTCCACCAGAGCGCCGGTGATCTCACTGCCGAAGCCGTAGAGCCAGTGGGAGCCGGGCTCAAACATCACCGGCACGTCGGCCATGGCCCGCACTTCCTCCCGCAGGGTGGGCACGCCCTTTTCCAGCAGCGCGCCGATGCGCTGGCTCATAGCGGCCAGGGTGGGGGTGGAGGCGTTGGCCACCGGCGCCATGCAGTAGGGCAGACCGCACATCATGGCCACCGCGTGGCGGATGGTCAGCGGCCGATCCGTGGGCACCACCTTCACGTTCCCCTCGGGAGTGACCACGAATTTCTTCGTCTCGCTCCACTCGGGCAGATACTTGCCCACCGGGTCGGAGAACAAAAACGTCCCCTCCTCGTAGAGCATGCCCAGAATGGCGTAGGTAAACAGCTTGGTGGTGGATGCCTGGCGGAACATGGAGTGGGCGTTGGTCTTCTTGCCGGAGGCGATGTCGGCATAGCCGGCGGCGCCCTCGTAGATCAGCTCGTCCCCCTGCATGATGCTGCAGGTGCAGCCCGGTACGCTGTTTTCAGCAAAGGTCTCAAGCAATTTGTCCAGCCGTGAAAAATCCCGTTTCATAGTCAGTCGCTCCTCCGTTTTCAAAAAATGTGGTTGCTGTGGTATGGAAACAGGTTTTTTATCGCGTTCCGGCCCTCGCCGGGGTTTATTCGCCGATGTCGGCCCGGATGACTTTTCCGATGTTCCACAGGTGCGCTGCCTTCCGGGCGGCGGCAAGGCGCTCCTCCGGAGTCTTGAACTCAAAGGCCGCGGTCTGGGAGCCGCAGTCGAGACACACGGCGTACCAGCACCAGCCGTTTTCCTCCTCCAGCAGCCCCGGGCCGCCGCAGAAGGGGCAGTCCTGCAGCGTCAGTTCCTCGTAAATGTCCAACGTACTTCCTCCCGTAAAGGTGATGAGCCATCCGCTCGCCGGCGGAGGCGGTTTTCAGTATAACACAGCCGGTCCGCCGGCGCAATTCTCCCGAAAGGACAAAAAATTATGTAAACTAAACGCGGGGCTCAGCCCACCAGCTCAGGGTACAGCGCCGCGCAGCGCCGGAAGCTCTCCTCCTGAGAGAAGACCAGCTCCACCTCCATGGGATGGTCCTGGAGAAAGGCCCGGACCGTCTCCACGGCCACCGCCGCGGCGGCGGTCTCGGCAAAGCCGAAAGGCCCGGCGGAGATCAGCGGGAAGGCCACGCTGCGGCAGTCGTGGTCCACCGCCACCTGCAGACAGCTGCGCCAGCACTCGGCCAGCTTTTCCTCTCCGTCCGCCTCCACGGGGCAGACCGTGTGGATCACGTAGGTGCAGTAAAGGTCGTGGGCAAAGGTGATGCACACCTCTCCGGTTTTCAGCCCGGCCAGGATCTTCCGTTCCTCCTCCGGCTCCGTGCCCGGGGCGGGGGAGACGGCGCCGCTCTCCAGAGCGGACAGCGTGGCGGCGTATACGATGGCGTCCGATTCAAATTCGGCGATATCCTCACAGACAAAATGCAGCGGCATAACGATTCCTCCTCTTCTGTATGGCTGCTGTTTTTCTTTCTTCCGTCTTGGATCCATTGTAGCAGAAGAAAGGGAAATGTGTACGTTGATTTGAGAACTTTTCGGTGAAAAACCGGTTTTTACGGCGAAGAGGAGCGGCGCGCTCCGGCACCGCTCCTCCATGGAACGAATCATTCCGTCTCCAGCTCCCGGCACTGCTTGAGCAGGTCGATGATGGGCAGATGCTGAGGGCACACGCCCTCACACTGGGCGCATTCCACGCAGTCGCTGGCCAGACCCCGGCCCTGGGTGACGATATTGTACTCCCGGACGGTGCGGAACCGGGGACTGCCCTTGCGCCGGTTGGCCACGGCGAAGATCTCTGGAATGGGGATCTGCTGGGGGCAGCCCTCGGTGCAGTAGTGGCAGGCGGTGCAGGCGATGGACTGATCGGCGTTGAGGGCCTCCTGGGCCTTGCGGATGGCCTCCTCCTCGGCCTCGTTCAGGGGGCGGAAATCCTTCATGTAGCTCAGGTTGTCCTTCATCTGATCCAGCGAGCTCATGCCGCTGAGCACCACCAGAGTGTTTTCCTTCCCGGCCACGTAGCGGATGGCCCAGCTGGCATAGCTCAGACCGTTGCCCACCGCGTCCAGGGCGGCCTTCACTCCGGGAATGGGGTCGGCCAGGATGCCGCCCTTTACCGGCTCCATCACCACCACGGGCTTGCCGTGGGCCTTGCAGATCTCCCAGTTGCGCCGGGAGGCCACGCCGGGGTTCTCCCAGTCGGCGTAGTTGATCTGCAGCTGTACAAAGTCCACATCCGGATGAGCGTTGAGCAGCTCCTCCAGCAGCTCGGGATCGGCGTGGAAGGAAAAGCCGTAGTGCTTCACCAGACCCTTTTCCTTCAGCTCCTTCACAAAGTCCCAGATATGGTACTCGTCATACTTTTTGTAATAGTTGCGCTGGATGGCGTGGAGCAGATAAAAGTCAAAATATCCGGCGCCGGTCCGTTCCAGGCTGGTGTAAAACTGCTGCCTGGCCTCGCTCTCACTGCTGCAGCGGCCCGCGTGGAGCTTGGTGGCCAGAGTAAAGCTGTCCCTGGGGTAGCGCTCCACCAGCGCCTTGCGGATCGTCGCCTCCGACTCGCCGTTGTCATATACGAAGGCCGTGTCGAAGTAAGTGCCGCCGGCCTGCAGGAACAGGTCCACCATCTCGCTGGTCTGCTCCGCGTCGATGGCGCCCGAAGGCAGCTTGGGCAGACGCATCAGCCCGAAGCCCAGCCGAAAATCGCTTTTGGTCATTTTTTCGCTCATTTGTGTTCCTCCGATCGTTTCTGCGCGCAAAAGGTTGTTTTCATAAAGCACATCATAGCACAATCCGAAAAAAAGGGCAATTCCCTTTCGGGAATCGCCCTTTCCGCCCCGTGGTGTCAGGTCTCCGTGATGGGCACGACCATGTTTTCGATGGCGTCGCACATTTTGGGGTGCCGGATGACGAAGTGGATCGCCGGGGATTTGTTTTTTGTTACGATGACCCGTTCCTTCTCCAGGATCTGTATCTGGATATTCCGAAAGGGGACGTTTCGGTCCCGGAGACAGGAATAGCCGGGATGCTCCCGGGCAAAGTCCTCGCACAGGCGCAGGTGCTCAAGATACTCGTCGTACGTCAGGAGGATATCCCCGGAGCAGAACATTCCCGCCAGGGCCAGACCCATGGGGTGGAGACCGTACTCCTCGGCCGGGATCAGAGGCAGGGTGTCCGTTACCCGGCTGTGCCGGAGGATCTGCTCGATCCGCTGCCGCCGGGAGCGGATGTATGCCAGGATGGCCTCCCGCTCCGGGGACGGCACGGCGTTCCTCACCAGGATCCTGCGGGCCAGATCGTCCGAGAGAGTATACGCCGGCAGGGAGGAGAGGATGGACCGGCGGGTACCGACGCACTGATCGTCCGCCTGGAGAAAGCGCTCAAAGGCCGGCCGGGTGTCCCGGGAGTAGATCTCCATCAGCGGGGTGGCGCGCCGAAGGAGCTGATCCGCCATTTTTTGCAGCTGGAGGACCTCCTCCCGCCGCTCCGTGAGATAAACCCGCCCGTCCGCCACGTGCCCGGCGACGCACTCCCCCTGGAGCGCAGCGGCGCCGGATACCCACAGCATGTGCCGGAAAGCGCAGCCCTGGGCGCCGGAGAGGTAATAGGGGGTGATCTGCCCGGTCATGTACAGCGGGACGAAGCTCTCCAGACCCAGCATCATCTCGTGGAACGGACGGTCCAGGCTGTGGAGCATATGCAGCCGGGAGCCATTTTTCAGCATCGCGGCCATGGCGAGCATCCACTGCTTCGGGAACACCGGGTCCTGGGACATCTCGGACATGGGCAGATCGCTGTACATGGTGACGCGGTCCGCCTCCCGGGAGAGGGCCGTGGCCCTCAGGAAGGAGAGCTGCGCCTCCATGATCCCGGACAGCCCGGTGTAAAAACGGGCGGCCGGGGGATGGTCCGCCGGGGTGAGCGGCTCCAGACCGCCGAAGCGGAGGACGCGGATGTATTCCTCCAGATCGAAGGAATCCACGGACCGCAGGAACCCGCCGATGCTCCCGTCGTCGGCGGAGGGCACGCCCGCGCACAGGTAATCCACCACGGCGCCGATCACCGCCGCGCTGTCGGCGCTGGCCTCCAGCGCGGCGCCTGTGAGCTCGGAGAGGAGCTCAAGCTCCTCCTCGCTGCGAAAACGCCGGGCAATAAACCGTCCCACGCTGTGGGCAAACGCCGCGGCGTCCCGGGGCATCCGCTGCCCCGAACGGATCCGGGACAGGTAGGAGGCGTCGTAGTTCATATACCGGGCAAGCTCATTGCTGCTGATGGCCAGGGTGCCGAGCAGTTCGCCGAAGCGCCGCTGGAACAGCCTCCTGTCGATCTCCGGCTCCTCCGCCAGCGCGGCGCACAGCGCGGCCTCCGCCGCGGCGCGGTCCAGCCCCGATATCCCTTGTCTGTCCGCCAGCGCGGCGATGCCTTTCGCCAGCCGGTGCAGCGAACCGCTGTCCGGTGCGGGACTCTGGCGGCCGGTGCGGTAGCGGCTGATAACGGAGGAGGAGACGCCGCTGGCGGCGGCGAGCTCCTTTCCGGTGCATTTGAGCCTGGAGATCCATTCATTCAGCGCGGTGGAAAAGGACATATCTCTCTCCTTTTTTAATCATCTGAGACCGCCGGTTTTCCAAAACAGGAAGGCGGCTGTCTTTGGGAACGGGTATTGTGCGATTTGTCATTGACAGACGCGGGGATCGGCCCGCGGAGCACCTGTCTTGCCGCCCGCGGCAGAGTATAATGGCTTCGTTACGATCCGGAACAAACAGGGAAAGGAGCTGACGTATGAAAAAACAGGAAGCGGACAACCGGGGGAGAATTATAAGGATACTGATCCGCATCGTCCTTGCCGCCGGGCTGTACGCGGTCAGACGCTGGGTATGGACCCATCCGATCCTCGACGTGCTGCTGATGACGGCGGTGGTGCTGCTGTGCGCCGACCTGATCGCCGCAGTCCTGGAGAGGCTGGACCCCAGGGCCCACCGAAGCCGGACGCTGGTCACGCTTTTGAAGAGCCTGACCCGTTACGTGGCGGCGCTGGTGATATTGTGCTGGGGGCTGTCGATCCTGGGGGTGAACGTGTCCACGATCGTGGCCAGCGTGGGTGTGGTGGCGCTGATCGTGGGCTTCGGCGCCGAGAGCCTGATCGCGGACGTGGTGACGGGGATCTTCATGCTGTTTGAAAACCAGTACAACGTAGGGGACATCGTGGAGGTAAACGGTTTTCGCGGCACGGTAAAAGAGATCGGCATCCGCACCACCCAGATCATCGACACGGGGAAGAACGTAAAGATCGTCAACAACTCCGACATGAAGAACATCCTCAACCGGTCGGATGACGCCTCCTTTGCCGTGAGCAGCATCGACATCCCGTACAGCACCGACCTGGAGGCGCTGGAAATGAAGATCCCCGGACTGATGGAGGAGATCTACTCCGTCCATGAGGACACCATGCTGGCCGCGCCCCGCTATCTGGGGGTCCAGGAGCTGGGAGCCTCCGGCGTCACCCTCCGATTCATCGTGGAGGTCACAGAGGATCGGATCTTTTCCGCGCCCCGCATCCTCAACCGGGAGCTGCTGCTGGGGTTCCGGCGGCTGGGGGTGGAGTGCCCGTTCCCGCAGCTGGACGTGCATAACCGCTGAAGGCCATGAAGGATCAGGATAGGGAATTCATCACGCCCGGGGACGACCCGCCGTCCGCGTCCCCCGGGGCGGAGTTTTCAACGCCTTCCCCCGAACGGGAGTTTCCCCCGCCGCCGCCGGAGTTTGGCGCCGGGACGGCCCCTGCGGCGACTCCCGCCCGAAACGGGAGGAAAAAGCGCTTTCTGCTTCTGGCGGGTGCCGCCGCGCTGTACGCCGGGGCCCTGCTGGGCGGCACGGAGCCGTCCCCGCCGCCTCTGCCCGCGCCTCCGTCCGCCGCGGTGACCACACCCGCGCCGACGCTCCTTCCGAAACCTGAGGACACGGCGTCCGCGCCGGCGCTGTCCGCCAGGCCTTCGGCGGGGGCGCCCACACCCCTGCCCACCGCCGCGTCCACACCTGAGCCATCCCCGGAGCCGGAACCGGTGAAGACCGAGGTCCGGGCGATCTTCCTGTCGTTTTCCGACACGCTGGAGGGCGCGGTCTGCTTCACCGGCCAGGAGAACATTCTCGGAGCCCGGGTCCGGATCTGGGATCCCGTGATCGACCGGAGCATCGAGGAGCTGGACGTTCCCGCCGACGCCGTCGCCGCAGGATACTTCCGGCTGCCGACGATCTCCGTTTACGACGTCTACATGCGGTACGCGGCGGAGTATGAGGCGGCGGGCAACGCTTTCCCGGACCCGGAGCTCCGGATCCTGTGCCGGATCTCCGGTGAAAACGGGGAAGAGGAGCAAACCGTCACGGTGCCGAATCGGTACGAGCTGGGCTGGTCCGTCCGCTACTGGGAACGGGACGAGGACCCGGAATGGGGATATCCCGACTGCTTCGCCTTCCGCACCTATGAATCCCACGAGCCGGTCAACGTGGCGTACAGCCGGGAGGATCCGCAGGAGCCGGGCTCCATCACCGTGTGGATCACCGTCAACGGGCGGGACGTCACAGCCGATGAGACGCTTCTGCGGCCGGAGGAGACGACCTTCGGCGGGGAGGGACCGGTGTATTACTACGGGAACGTCCTGGTCCCCCGCCCGGAGTGGGCGGGAGAGCACGGCACGGCCCACTTCACCGTCCGGGAGTATCTGCTGGGATATGACGAGATATGGGTCACCGAAAGAGACGTGGAATACTGAAAAAAGGGCTTGCGTCAGCAAGCCCTTTTTCGATCGCAGCTCCGTCTGCGATCGCTGCAGGGCCGCCGGAGCTCTTTGTTGGCAGTCCGCCCGGAGGGGGACTCTCAGGGCGCCAGGAGCCTTTTTACGTAGTCCGGCGGCACGTCCATCCGCGCCGCGACCTGCTCGTCGGTCATGCCGCTGTCCCGGAACCGCCGGGCCACCACGGACATCTCCTCGCCCACCTCGAGAATGTGCCCGTCGGGGTCGCGGAAGCGGACCACCCGCTGGCCCCATCTGTGTTCTGCCAGGGGATGGACGAACTCCACCTCAAGGTCCGCCAGACGGCGAAGAAAGCCGTCCATGTCCGGCTCCTCAAAGTAGAGCTCCCCGGTGTTGTGGCGGAAGGTGAGGGCGTCGGTCTGGATAAAGTCCCGCCAGGTGTCCGCGGTCTGGAGGGAGATACCGCCGGAGAGCACCACGTTGGCGCCGAAGTCGGCGGTCACCTCCAGACCGAGAACGTCATGATAAAACTGCCGGCTGCGGGCCATATCCCGGACCGCCAGCAGGGTGCTGACGTATGTCATGCTTCTCTCCTCTCGATCGGCGTCGTTGTTCGCGCTTGGACGGGTACGGGAAACGGGCGGGATCTCTCCCGCCGCTCAGCCATACTCCGGCAAACGCCCGGTCTGCATAGATTATAACATATGAGAAGGGAGCAGGCAATTTCCGCCGTTCGCCGTCTGCGGGCCGGGAGACGGGGCCGCTTTTCGACTCAGCACCCCTCGTCGATCCTCCGCGCCACGACCGCGAACCGTCCGTCTGCGGTGTGATAGCTGCAGGTGGACAGCGTCAGCAGCTCGTCCCCGTACCGGGCTTCCAGACCGGTATCGTAGATGGCAGCGGCCCGCACCTGCCGGACGTACTCGGCGAAAACCGCCTCGTCGGTGAGGTCGGCGTACTCATAGTAGCGAAACACGTCCCGCTCCTCCGGGTCGTATACGCGGCTGTAAAAAGCCGCGATCACCTGATACACCCGCTGCTCACAGCGGGTGTCGAATCGGATGAGCGGGTGCGCCTCCCAATAGCTTCGTTCCGCGTACTGGAGCAGGGTGCCGAACATGGTCCTGTTTTGCATGTGGTGGCCGTAGATCAGAAAGTAGTTCCCGTCCGCCGGACACTTTTCCTCCAGGAAGGGAACGCCGCTGTAGGAGAAGGAACCGTCAAAGGCCCGATCCAGATAATACCCCGGGCGATCGGGCGTATACATCACGGGGTAGTCTACGCCGGTATCCTCAATGGATATCCAGCCGAAAAGATCCGGATTCCTTTCAAAGAGGGACGTATACCGGGGCAGGGGGGAGACCTCGACGGAGGGATCGGTCCGGGCCGCTGCAGGGGGCGCGTCACAAGCGGGGAGAGCGGCCTCCGGCGCGCCGTCGACCGGCCCGGCCGTCTCCGCCCGGGAGCTCGCCGCCCCGGGGGGCGGGGCGGCGTTTGCGACCATCGCCGAAAGCTCCCCGAAAGCGTCCTGCTCCCTTTTTGTCTTCCATAGTCCTTCTGCCAGCCGGAAGGCGGACCAGCAGAAGACCACGAGGAGCAAAACGGCGGCCGCGGAGATCCGCCGGCGCCTTTTTCCATTTCTTTTTCTCGCGGCAGAAGATGTTTTCATTCCCATCCGGGTCCTTTCGCGCTGCATTTACGCGCCCTGCCTATGATCGTTTGCGCCGCGATCTCCTCCGGGGGATCCGAAGAAGCCCGATCAGCCCCGCGCCGGAGAGGATCAGCGTCAGCAGGTAAAACAGCGGGTGGGAGGCGTCCCCGGTTTTGGGCGTGACGGAGGGCGGCGCGGCTGTTTTCGTGTTTGTGACAACGAAGCCGGTGCGCTTGTCTCCCGTGATGGAGGACGTATAGCCGCTCACGGCCTTTTCGGTGATCGTATACGCGATCTCATGGCCGTCGGCGCTGTCGTACCTGGTCCAGGTCCGTGAAGGTATGCCGCCAGCCGCCGGTGGCGTTCAGCACTGCCTCCGCGGCTTTTGCGCCGTCCGCCAGCAGCTCGATGGTCACGCTCCCGGCAGGAGCGCCGATCCATTTTTTGGTGACGGAGAGGGCGGTCTTCTCGGGAGAATGCCGATTCGTGATATCAAACCCATGGACCTCGCCCTGATATCCGGGGACCGGATCTTCCCGGACCGTATATACGATCTCCCGATCGGCGTCATACTTTGGAAGGTCGTCGAAGGTCCACCTCCAGCCGTCTCGCGCCGTAACGGTACGGCTGTCTGTTTCCCTGCCGTCCGCGCAGAGGCGGACCGTGATGCTCTCCGGACGCTTTCCGTCCCGGTCATCCCCGTCGTCCCACGTCTTTGACCCGCTGACGCAGGTCTTTTCCATGATCCGCTCATTGTCAAAGCGGACCTCCTCTGCCGGCGAGCCGTCCTTTGATACGGCGATCGTTACCGGGACGATGCCGTTTTCATCGGCCGCCGCGGCGAGGGTCACGGCGACCTCGTATTCCGCAGTGTCGTATACGTACGGCTCCTCTCCGGAGGGAGGGGTCTCGGAGACATAATAGGTGATGGTTTTCCCCAGATCCTCCAGCCCGTACTGGATCTCCTTGAAAACGATCTCTCCGGCCGGGTCGTTCACGACGGTCTGCAGCACGCGGTGATCCCGATCCATAAGGCGGAAAGTGAATACCTCGCCGCTTCCGGGGGCGGCGCCGTTGACGGTCTTGACGCCTGTGAGAGAAAACGACGCCCGGACCTTCTTCGTGGTCGTTGTATTGCCTCCCACGGTGTTGAACACGGTGTACCCCGCGGGCACGCCGCTGAAGTCACAGACAAAGGTCACGTACACGCGAGTGCTTCCGGGTATCGCCTTGACGTTGGTGATCCGCAGAAGGGACGGGTCGTTCTCATCCGCCGTCAGCGCAAAGTACTCGCTGTCGTCCGCGTACAGGAACCGGACGTGATCGTCCAGATCGTCCGTGAGCGCTATCTCACCAGGGGCAAAACTGTTTTCGTTCCAGAATTCAATGGTATAGGTGACCCATTGGTCGGAGGGGCTGTCCGAGATCACCGTTTTGTCCACCCGTTTGACGCCGTTGGCGGCGGAGTAGTCCTCGCCCTGGGCGATATAGTCCCGGTGCTCCTGATACGTGGTTCCGTCCTGGGTATAGGTGATCTCCGAATGATTCCGAAGATAGACGGACGTCTGGGCCGGAACGTGGACCTGGTAGTCGATCTCTACCGGAAAGTCGATATCTCCCAGATACACGGTCAGAGTCTGCCCGGAGATGGACACGGGTATATCCGCAAGGATCTCGCTCGTTGCGGTCATTGTCGATGCGTCGATCCTGTAACAAACCACCGTGTCCAGGCCGATGAAGTACATACCGTCGGGCAGGGTGTCCGTGACGGTCACGTTCGTCATGGACACGTTCTTTCGGTTAACGTACAGCCGGTAAGTGAAATCGTTGTCCACCGAGGCATCGAATATCCCGATCTGCGCCGGAGGATCATCGGAATAATCATATCCTCCGTAATCGACTCCCGGATTGCCCATACCGTCCTTCATAAGCGCTTCATCCGCAAACGTACCGGTCCCGCTCTCCCCGGAGCCGGAAGGCACCACGGTGATGGCCTTGTCGCCGTCCCCGGCGGTGATCGAGTCGGTTGTGGTCTCCTCGGCGCTGGTGGTGACGCGGATGGACATACTGCCGGAAAGCCCCGTCGCGGCATCCTCGCCGAAGATCAGCTTGTATCGGCCGTCTCCCAGATATTCCATGCCGGAAAAGTGCTGCGGGCTGTAGGAGAGATTCGCTCCGGCTGCAATGTCCTCGGGGATGGTCACGATGATATAGTCCCCGGGAGATACGCTCCCCTGATCGATCGTATAATGAATGGTGACCAGCGCGGTCTCTCCGGAGGTATAGGTATCCTTGTTGGTGGTGATAACGGCGTGAAAGTGCTCGGACACGTCCGAACCGCCGTCCTGTGCCGGCTGTGCCGGAGCGTCGCCGGCTGCGTCCGGGTCCGCGTCGACCCACCCAGTGGATTCTGGAGCGTCCGCCCCCTCCGGCTCGCCGCTTTCGCACGGCGGGGGATCGGGAAAATCGCCGCCTTCCTCCTGGGCCGGAGTATCTGCCGTGGGGACCGGAGCGGCTTCATCCCCGGCCGGATCCGCCTCCGGGCCGGCTCCGGGAGAAGGCTCCGCTGCGGTCTCTTCGGCGTTTTCCTCAGCCGCTTCGTCCCGGAGCTCCTCCCCGGAGGGAAGGGGTTCGCTCTCTCCCGCCTCGGCAGGGAGAGGATCCTCCGGGCTGTCCTCGTCACCGACCGCTTCCGCCTGATATTCGTATTCCTCCGGGTGCTCATCCGCCGCCCGGACAAATGCACACGGCAGTATTACCGCCATCAAGACGGCGAGAAAAAATGCAATCACTTGCTTCATTGCTTCGTCCCCCTCTTTTTCCAGAAATCCCCCGAAATAGTAGAAGAGAGGTACTCACGGCATACTCACAAAAAAACGTCCCATACGGGACGTTTTCAGGGTGGTTATTCTTCATAGAATGGATTACTTGAGAGAGTGCTGATCAGATACTCGCTCCAGGAGTACTCCGAGAGGAACTCGCCCCGGAACGCCTCGGATTTTTCCGGCTCTCCGTCCAGCCAATCATAGTAATCGCAGTCAAACATGGAGGTGTCTACCATCTGTCCCCTGGCTGTGGAGATCAGCAGGTTTTCGATCCCCTCCTGCTTCAGCGTCTGCTTCAGCCTGTGAAGGGCGTTGTAATAGACGGTCATGTTGTCGTTGCTGTAAGGTCGGTTCTCCCATACGGTCCGGAAAATGCTTTCGTTGCTGAGCTCCTTTCCCCGGCTCGAAACGGTGAGAGCCAGGATCTCCTTCGCCTTGCCCCGCAGCGGGACGGGCTGTCCCTTGAGAAGAACGCAGAATCTGCCGAACGTACGGATATATATGTCTTTTTTCTGCCTTCTTGCCAGGAGCCGGATCCGCTCCATTGCGATCTCAAGAGTTTCCGCTTTATACGGCTTGACGATGTAATAGTCCCCGCCGATCCTGTTTGACTCTCTGATGTACTCATCATAGGCGGAAATGAACACGATCAGAATGTCCGGCCGGATCTCTCTGAGCTTTCCCGCCAGTTCTATCCCGTTCATGGTGGGCATTTTGATGTCCAGAAAAGCGATGTCCACAGGATGGCCCGCTGCAAAGGAGAGGGCGTCCTCGGGCTTTTGGAATTGCCCCACGATCTGCAGATCCTTTATCCCGCTGCTCGGCCGAAGAAAGCTGCTGAGCATGAGCACCTCGTCGTCCACAAGGATAGCCCGCATATGCTCTGCATCCTTCCTCTTCCATGTTATCGTGGCCCGATCGTTTACGGCCATTTGTATGTTAGCCGTCAAATACTAACACCCCACTCACGTTTTTCCGCGTTTTCTGCTTTTTTTCTTTGGGAATATGGATGTTTACTTCCGTTCCCGCGCCGGGCGCGCTTTTCAGGTCGACCTTTGCGCCCATCATGTTTTCCAGCCGGAAGATCAGATTGTATAATCCCGTTGAATCCCGCGTTCCGGCTTCTATTTCCTTTTTGGTTTTTTCAGGATCAAAGCCGATGCCGTTGTCCCGGATCGATATTCCCCAGGCGTCGTCCGATTCCCGCGTTTTCAGAATAACCGTGCCGCCTGCGTCGCCCTTTTCGTACAGGCCGTGCTTGATGGCGTTTTCGACGATGGGCTGAATGCTCAGGGGGATGATCTGAAAATCGACGGTCTCGATATCATAGACAACGTCCAAAGCGCTGCCGAACCGCATCTATTCAATGTTGACGTAAGCTTTGATATTCTCGAGCTCCTGGGAGAACCAGATCTTGTCGTCGTTGGATATGGCCCGGATGCTTGCCCGCAGGTGGGTCGTAAAATCAAAAAGCATGTCCGCGCCGTATTCCGGGTCGGTCAGCACGATCTCCCGGATGGAGCTCAGAGCGTTATACAGAAAGTGCGGATGCATCTGACTGATGAAGTTTTTCATGCGCATCTGCTTGAGAGCTTCCTGCAGTTCCTGCATGTCCCGCTCGTGCTTTTTCTTTTCCGTCAGGTCGTACATCACGCAAATGGCCAGAACGTCCTTGGATACTTCATCCCGGGAAATATAATACGTTTCCAGAAAGACGCTTACGTTCCCGGACGCGGTTCGGGTTTTGCATTCGATACTGACGATGCTCTCGCCGTTTTCAAAACGCCCGATCAGATTCTCGCAGCTGCTGAAGTCCAGAAACTCCCGCCGGTCGGAGAGAAGCATATGCTCGGCCCGCCATTCCTCGAAGGCCTCAAAAGGCACGGGGTCTCCAGGCCCGGAAATGGCCAGCTCCTGCGGCAGCCAGGCGCCGCGATGGTCATAGATCATGCCGGTTATCTGATTCTTCGACAGATTCACTTCCATGAAGCCGGCGGCGTTGGCCAGTATGGCTTCCCGATAGATCGTCTCCCGCCGATGCAGCTCTTCCATCTGGGCCAGACGTTCCATGTCATGGCGCAGCTCCCGGTCGATATTTCGGATGCTGATGACCAGATTGCCCGTCTCCAGAACGTCCCGCGCCGCTTTGATGCGGGTGTAGGTCGGCTTTCCGTCGACAAGGAACTGGCAGATCGTGTTGAAAGAATCGCTGGTCTTCAGCTGGGCGAGCAAGTACTCCTTGCTGATCTCGCGCGCGATCCTGCGCCTGTCCGGCTCGTGGATCTGGGGGATTCCGCTCTTTATCCACGCCCCGAAGAAATCCGTTCCGCGATACCGGTTTTTGTAACTTTTGTACGCTCCGTCGGAATAGATGACTTCAAACTCATCGGTATCTATATCAACGGCAAGCAGCGCCATCAGGTCCCGCTCCATTTCGCGGAGGATCATTTTTTGTTTCGTTTCACTGTAGTTCATCTTTTTCAGCTTCCATTTTCTTTCGGCGGTCTCCGGCCTGAACGGCAGCCCGTGCCTGACGATTGTCTGCGGAAACGTCTCCGTAGAGTTCGAGCCCACCATGTGACTGGCGGGCTCGTTTCAAACAGATACTCTTCCCGATCGATATACCGGTGTATGCAAATTCCGTGGAAAACTATAAAAATTATACCACAGGATCATCCCGGTTTCAAGCTCCCGGGCTCCCCCGGCCGCAGCACGGGCCCGGCAGCCCTTTTGAAAGACTTTTTTATCGGGAGAAGAGCGATGCATCCGTCCGCTCCCGAAGGGGAGCGGACGAAACACCCCTGTGATCGTTTGGGCGCAAATACTTCTTGTATTTACAGGTAGACAGTGCTATTATTTGCGTGGAGGATTCAGAAACATCTGCGGAAGGAGGATTTCATGTGGACGAACAGGAAATGCTGGTTACCGCGGTGAGAGACTTAAATGAACGCAGTCTTTTTGCCTGTATGGAGAGGCTCGCAAAGGAAAAAACGGACAGCCTGCTGGTCATGAAATGGCTCCAGCAGGGAATGGATGAGGTTGGAAAGCTTTATGAGCAGGGGGACTACTTTATTGCGGATCTGATCGTGGCGGGCATATTGTTCAAAAAAGCGATCGCTTATCTTCCGCCTGCCACGCCGATAAAAAAGCGGGATGATCCGCTGGGGAGAATCGTCATTGGCGTGATGAAGGGAGATATCCATGATGTCGGGAAGGACATCGTGATTCAAACGCTGGAGTATGGAGGGTTTGAAGTCATTGACTTGGGAGTTGATGTGAATGATCAAGCGTTTGTTGCGGCGGTAGAGCAATATCACCCGGATTTTCTGATGCTGTGCGGTTTGATGAGCTTCTCCGTTCAAGAGATGCAGAAAACGATCGATCGTTTGAAAAACAGAAATCTGTTTGGTTCCTGTTCTGTCGTTGTGGGAGGCGGTTGCATGGATTATTTGACCAGCCAAGAAGTGGGGGCGGATTATTATAGCGAGACCCCCATCGGCAACCTGAAGTATTGTATTAAAGTAATGGAAGATAAGAAACATGATTAATAACGGTGAAGCTGTATATCAAAGAATAAAAAACGAGATCAAACAGAAGATCGTAAACGGTGAGATCGGCCCATCTGATCTGTTGCCGAGTGAAAGCAGTCTTGCGCAGGCATACAACACCAGCCGGGTAACGATCCGAAAAAGCCTGCAGGTACTGGAACACGAGGGATACATTTACTCCTGGCCGGGAAAAGGCTATTTTGTTTCGAAACCCAAGCATGATGAGTTCACACTGGTATTCGATGAGGGCAACGGGAGTGATGTGGACTATAAAAACGTCACAGTCGTTACCCCGGATAAGGAAGTGCAGGACGCGCTGGGCATTTCGGAGGGAAGCCTGGTGATCAAAATCTGCCGGGTGCTGAAACAAAAAGACATTCCGGTCGCCTATGATATAAAGTATCTGCCGTACGTGAAGGGAATGCCGAGCATTGAGATGGAATTGCGATATGCTGCGTTTCCTGAGATCGTGGCGAAAAAAGTGCCCCCCTTTGCGTTTTACACTGAGCTGGAGATCTACGCCTCCCTGTCCAACGGGGAGACCTCCCGTATGCTGGAGTGTGAGGACAATGAGCCGCTGCTGGTTGCCACACGGCATTTTGTGGACCAGCGGGGGGAGAAAATTGCGTATGGAAAAATGAGTATGCGGGCTTGCTATGGAAATCTGAGAGCATTTTCCGGATATCCTCCGGAGCTTTCTTCCCGATAGTCAGATATATGGAAAGGTGAGCAGCGCCTTCCTTGTGAAATCGCACAAGGAAGGCGCTGCCGTTTTGTAAAAAACAGTGATTTTAGCCAAAACTTCTTGACAAACAACAGAGTATGGTATTTACTTGTATTAACAAGTAAATGGAGGTTGAAAGCCATGATCATTATTGGAGAAAAAATCAACGGGGCTATTCCCTCCGTTGGGAGCGCCATCGCCGCAAAAGACACCGGTTTTATTGCGGAACTTGCGAAAAAGCAGGTCGAGGCGGGGGTGGATTATCTGGATATATGCGCCGGTACATTGGTGGCAAAGGAGTATGACACGCTCTGCTGGCTGCTGGATATAGTCCAGGAATATACAGAAACCCCGATCTGCATTGACAGCCCGGATCCGAGAATGATCGAGAGAGTGCTGCCGAGGATCCGAAAAACGGGGATAATCAACTCCGTTTCGGGTGAGGGAGAAAAATGTGACGTCTTGTATCCGATCCTGAAAGACAATGATTGGGATGTTGTTGTCCTGACATGCGATGACAACGGCATTCCCGGTGATGCGGACAGTAAGGTAAAGATCGCGTCCGGACTGATCGATAAAGCCCTTGGTTACGGTATCGCAGTGGAGCGGCTGCACGTGGACCCGCTGGTTATGTCCGTGGCCACAGTGCACGATGCGGTGCTTGTTTTCATGGAGGCATCCCAAAGAATCAAGGAGGCGTATCCCGGGATACATATTGCAGCGGGTTTGTCCAACGTATCCTATGGGCTGCCCTGCCGAACGCTGATCAATCAGGGGTTTCTGACACTGGCTCTGTCCGCCGGGCTGGATACTGGGATCATTGACCCGCTGAACCGGGGGCTGCGCGGCGCGATGCTGGCCGCGGAGGTGCTGCTTGATAAAGACAGGCATTGCCGCAGATATAATAACGCATACCGTTCCGGAAAAATCGGAACGGTCATTTAAGCAACACAAAGGAGGAGTGTAGAAATGCTGGATCAAGAAAAACTCGCGGCAGCTATGGGCAATCTGGAGGAGCAGGAAGTATACCGGCTTTTGAACGATGTAATGACGGATGGCGGTAAAGAAGCGCAGCTGGCCATGGATGCGCTGCGTGACGGAATGGACGATGTAGGGAAACTGTTTGAAAAGGGCGAATATTTTGTCAGTGACCTGATCTTCGCGGGGGAGATCATGACGAATGCTGTGAGTATCCTTCAGGACGCATTGGTGGGGGAAAATGAAGGCACTAAGCTGGGAGAGATGCTGATCTGTACAGTTGAAGGCGATCTTCACGATATCGGGAAGAACATTGTCAAGGCCATGCTGGTTGCCGCCGGATTCGAAGTGATTGATCTCGGCGTCGATGTCAGACCCGCGGATATTGTCGAAATCGTGAAGGAGCGGAATATCAAGATCATTGCGTTGAGCAGCTGCCTGACCTTGGCGGTAGAATCCATTGAGAAAACGATCATTGCGCTCCGTGAGAATGGAATGAGGGATGACGTTAAAGTTTTGATCGGGGGGAACCCTGTCAACGAAGCTGTATGCAAATACGTAGGTGCTGACGCGTGGGCGCACAGTCCGCAGCAGAGTATCAGAATCTGCCAGAGCTGGGCATGAAAGGGGTGGCGCAACAATGAATAAAGAGCAGGCGGAGAAACTTTATATGGAAAGATGCAAGCTGTTCCGGGATACCATCGCCTTCAAAAAGCCGGCACGTATCCCTTATTATGCGAATATCTGGACCTGGCGGTGGACAGATGCCGGGTACACCGTATCCGAGGTCTGTCACGACTATGACAAGGTCAAGATCGCGATGGATCTGTTTTTCTCAAAATATAAGGTGGACGCGGTCATCGATTCCGGTGTGCGGAATCCGTTCCCGCTGGTGAATACCCTGGGCGATTCCTGGTACGACAACCTGGGTAAGGAATCCTTTAACTGCGGGGACAAGTACTGCTTTGACGCGGAAGACCTGGACGCAATGAAGGAGAACATCGTCAAAGCGCTGTGGGAGATCGGCCAGTTCAAAAAATTCCCCAATGCAAAGAACTATACGCCGGAGCAGTATGCAAAGGCGGCAAAATCTCTGCAGGAGCTGTTTGAAGTCCGCGATTGGCTGGTGAAGGATCTGGCGCGGGGCAAATATGGCTGCTATTGCGGCTGGTCACCCAATGTGGTCGGCTTCGAGGTCATGTATCTGTTCTTCCGCGGCATCAAAGGTGTGTCTCTTGACCTGCGCAGAGATCCGCAGAAGCTGAAGGAAGTGTGCCTCGCCATTGACGAGATCGTGCTAAACCCTGTTATCAAAAGGCTACGGGCTCTGCCTCGCGGATATGACATGGAGAAGCCGTATGATGAATTCAGCCTGATGCTGGGGCATACCGTCCTCAGTGAAAAACAGTTTGGTGAAATTTACTGGCCCGCATTCAAACGGTACATCGATACATTTGCGGAAACCGGCAAGCAGTTGTTTGTGTTCTCCGAGGGCAACTGGATCCGCTTCGCTGACTTCTTTGACGAAGTGCCGCGGGGTGTTGTTGCTCTTCATGTTGAGCTGGATGACATTTATGAGGTCAGAAAGCGCAACAAGACGATCACGCTTTCCGGCGGGCTTCAGAACTCTGTCATGAGCCGCGGAACGCCTCAGGAATGCGTGGAAATGGCCAAGCGCGCGATCGATACGCTTGGGCAGGATGGAGGTTTTATCCTGTCTGAGAACAAAATGTGTTCTTACCCGATGGATGCGAAGCCGGAGAACGTAAAGGCAGTGGCCGAATTCGCGTCCAACTATTGGCTTTGAGGCTTAAGGGAGTGATAACATGGCCAAGTTTGAAAACGTTGCGAGTTTTGATTCCGCAAAGGAAGTCATGAAGTATATGGACTATCTCCCGCCGGAGACAACGGATGAGGAGAAAATGGATTATCTGGTGAAATTCATTCTCGTAGCGATCATTGAGTTCAGCGTATAACTGTCCGAGCATAGTTGCGGAGGAAGCCTGCGCAACAGGCTTTCTCCGCAGCTCTTTCATTGTGCAAAGGGCAGTCGGACAGTGAGGGGGGCTGAAATGCGGACAGCACTTGGCATAGATACCGGCGGGACTTTTACGGATGGCGTTCTGATCGATATCGATACAAGAGAGATTTTGAAAACGGCGAAAACACCGACCATACATCACGACCTTCAGTTCAGCATTGATTCGATTCTGCAAATGCTCTGTGTGGAAACCGGCCAAAAGCCGGAGCTGCTTTCCCTGTCCACAACGCTGGCAACCAATGCCTGCGTGGAAAACAGATTTCAGCGCTGCGGCCTGGTTTTGTTCGGGTCCTCCGAAAAAGAGGTGGAGCGGTACGGCGGTTCCGTCGGACTGCTCTCAACATCCGATATCTATTTTGCCCGGGGCGCCATCGATATGGACGGCGTCCTGTGTGAGGAACCCGACTGGAAGCAGTTCCGCCATGACACGACGGACTGGTGCCGCGGGTTTTCTTCTTTTGCAGTCGTGTCCAAATGGGGGATGAAGAATCATCAGCTGGAGCAGACGGCAAAGGAATGCCTGACGGAAACCACAAACAAACCGGTTGTATGCGGATATGAGCTTTCTTCCGATCTCAACTACTTCCGCCGGGCGGTCAGTGCCAGACTGAACGCGCAGCTCACGCCGGTTTTTATCGATTTCTTGGATAATGTAAAGAAAAGTCTTGAAAAACGGAACATGCACCCTCTGATCAGCATCGTGCGCGGTGACGGCAGCGTCATGAGCGAGGAGTATGCGCGGACAAAGCCGGTGGACACGCTGCTCTCCGGGCCGGCTGCCAGCGTTCTGGGCGCGCTGGCTCTTGTGCCGGGTAAAAAGGACATGATCGTTGTTGACATCGGAGGTACCACAACGGATGTTACGATCGTGGAAAATGCAAGCCCCCATATCTCCTCGGAAGGCGCTCAAATCGGAGCGTTCCGAACGGCGACAAAGGCCCTGAATACCAGTACGATTCTGCTTGGCGGAGATACGGAGCTTATCTTTGACCGGCAGGAAGGCGTTTCTTTGGGGGAAAGGCGCATTATGCCGCTTTCCATGCTTGCGGCGCAGAATACTGCGGCGGCAGGGCAGATCTCGGAGTCTGATGAGTGGGAGAAGTCCGGAGACCCGTTCGTATTCTATCTGCGGCACAAGGCAGCCGACGAGAAGAGACCGATGCTTTTGACGGAGAAGGAGTCTGCGCTGCTGCAGGCCGTTACCGAACAACCGTGGAGTGCGGATGCGCTGAAAGCCCGCTTTGGCCGAGTGACTGTCGATATCAGACATCTGGAAGCGATGGGGCTTGTTCTGAAAAGTGCGCTGACTCCTACGGATATAATGCACGCGGCAGGCGACTGCTCCATATGGAACGCGGCTGCGGCTGAGAAGGCTGTCCGGTTTTACGCTAACCGGGTGGGCTGCGACAGCGAAGAGTTATGCGGAAAGGTTTATCGACTGATCACGGACCGCCTGTACCGACTGATCGTGAAAAAACTCCTTGTTGCAGAACTGAGTCTGCAGGAATCGGAGGCAGCAGCTCTGTGTGAACACCTGCGGGAGTTGACTGTTTACTCCAAACGCCGGTATACGGAGCTGATCTTTCATCCCCGTTATCCCATCGTGGGGATAGGAGCACCCTCACAAGTGCTCTTGAAAGGCTTGGGGGAGCTTTTTGGGACTCCCTGCCTGACGCACCCGGAGGCGAAGGTGGGAAATGCAGTCGGCACTGTTTTAGGCGAGATCGTGGGGAAAAGCAGCGTAGAGATTCGGGACATGGGAGATGAATTTGCGATTAGCGGAGACGGCGGTATTATAGGATACTTTACAAGTCTGAAAGAAGCGGAGACGTTCGCAGCCGAAGTGGCGGGCGACAGAGCTGTCCACGAGCTGTTCAAACGCGGCGGACGGCACCCGCGGCTGACAGTGGAAAAGATCGAGCTACAGACTAAACCATATACGTCCAGCTTGGTGAAGCAGGTTTTGGCTACTGCATCCTGCAGTGTATTGGAGGTTCTTGCGCGTGAACACGGACTCGATCATTCTTGACAGAGTGCCGATCATATGGAACGCGGAGCAAATCGCACTCGAAAACAACGTAAGGGCAGAAACCTCGTTTCATACCAGTTATATCCGCAGTCTGAAGCTGGCGGCTGAAGTCATGCGGCCGCGGGCAGTACTGCGATGGAGCAAAGTTGACGCTGTACAGGACGGCGTGGTAACGATCGGCGGGATCGCGTTTAAAAGTAAAGTTATGGCGCATCATTTGAAAGACTGTGAATATATCTTTGCCTGCGCAATGACGGCGGGTGACGAGCTTCGGAGAAGCGGCGCGATCAAAAATGAGGTTTTGGCGGACTCGATCCAGTACATCATCCTCGGCAAACTGCAAGAATGGGTGGTGGATTCGATAGAATCAAAGCTTGAATGGAAAAACGTTTCTTTTATTTCTCCCGGCTCCCTGCCGGATTGGCCAATCAAGGGCAATAAACAAGTGTTTGCCCTGCTTGGCGATCTCCCGGAGCAGATCGGAATAAAGCTGAACGCAAACGGTTATATGAGGCCGGTCCACTCCGTCTCCGGCGTTCTGTTCTCTGATGATCAGGGGTATGTGAATTGCCGGCTATGTCTGCGGTATGATTGCATTGGCCGCTGTGCTCCATTTGACAAAAAAGAATATGACCGGGTATTCATGCCCATTGACCAAAACCAGGAAGAATTGGAGGGCAAATGACCATGAAAAAGATTCAAGTAAGCTTTTTGAATGGTACTGCAGCGGAAGCTATGCCCGGAATGCGGCTGTCCGATGTCTGTACAACGATCGGGTTTCCGATCAACATGGTTTGTGGCGGCAACGGCATATGCAGAAAATGCATGGTCGAGATCATTGCGGATGGTCGCGCTGAAACGGTCCTGGCTTGCCAGTATCTGGTGGAACGGGACATTCAGGTCCGACGGGTGTTATATGCTTCCGAAAAAAGCATCAAAATACTGACCTCCAACGAGGAGTTCGAGACTAAGGTGCAGCCCGGGATCACCTATCTCGACCTGAACGAATCGGATTTTGCGCCACAGCACTGCGGCAGCTTTGCATCTGTACTTGCGGAACGATACCATCTTCGTGTGACGAGCGCAGCCTTGTCCAGGCTGTCCCGGGAACTGGACATGGAGAGAGAGGAGAAGGCGTACCGGTTTATTCTGCGTGGGGATGCTGTGATCGATGTGATCCGCAGCGGCCAGGCGCGTACCATTTACGGCGCAGCAATTGACATTGGAACAACAACGGTGGTGTGCTATCTCTATGATCTGATAAGCGGCGAACCGACCGGCACGTATTCTGCCCTGAACCGCCAGGTGAAGTATGGGTCAGATGTGATCACCAGAATACAGTATTGTACCCGCTTTCCGGGAGACCAGGGCGTGAACACCCTGCGCCGTGAGATCCAGCAAACGATTAACGATCTGCTTGCACAGGCGCAGGCGGATGGGATCGATACATTGAGTATCTATCAGGTCATGCTGTGCGGAAACTCGACCATGCAGCACCTGTTCCTCGGCTTCTATCCCAAAAGACTTGGAGTCGCTCCCTTCCATTCCATAACGCATGGTCAGGTCACGATTTCCGGCAATGCTTCCGGGCTTCTGGTCAACCCTGCAGCGGAAGTCGTTTTTATGCCGCTGCTGGGTGGGTTCGTAGGCGCCGATATGGCCTGTGTGCTGTTGAGCCTGCCGGACGATGACCGGCCTCGTCTGGTGTTTGACTTGGGAACGAACGGTGAGATCGCCTTTGGCACCGCAAAAGGCTATACAGTTACGTCTACGGCCTGTGGTCCGGCACTGGAGGGGGCGGGGCTCACGTATGGAATGGTTGCATCCGCTGGCGCGATCCAGCATGTATATTTACGGGAGAACCGATCGATCTTGCTGGACATCATAGGGGAATCGGCCCCGGTGGGAATATGCGGAAGCGGGTCGATCGATACCTTTGCGGTCTTGCTGAGGGCGGGTGTGATCAACGCCCGGGGACAGATGCTGTCAAGAAGGCAGTACGAGGAACGCTACGGTGAAGATGACCTTTCCCGGCGACTGATCACAGCTTCCATTTCCGGAAAAGAGATCAAGTGCTTCGTCCTGGCTTTTGCGGAAGAATACGGTATGAAAGAGAATATCTGCTTTACTCAGCTGGATGCGCGGGAGCTGCAGAAAGCAAAAGGCGCCGTTTCCGCAGGGTGGAAGATTCTCCTGCGGATATGCGGGACTGAGCCGGAAAAGCTCTCGGAAATCTGCTTGGCGGGTTCCTTTGGGAATTATCTAAATACAGATAATGCCCGGTGGATCGGACTGCTGCCGGACTGTCCGGGCGTCCCGATCCGATCCATTGGAAACGCCGCAGGGACCGGCGTCCAGATGTGCCTGATCAACCAGGATCTGCGGCAAAAGTGCGAAGAGATCAAAAAACACACTGTCCATCAGGAACTGAACTACTATCCGGATTTCAACGCGACCTATCTGAAAGAACTGCAAAGCCTGCCATCTCCGGCGGAAGATCCTCATGGGGAGGCAACGATGTGACCACCGGGAGCGCTTGCGGAGAGCGCCTCTGCGGATAGAGCGCCGAGCCATTGTTTGCTGCTGCGAGAACATCACCCGGGTACTTCAGAAATCCACAGGCCGGAAGGTTGGCATCGTCGGCATGATCCGCTCCGGGGATTGCATACAGGGTAAATGCAAAAAAGTCATGGCAGCTTTCTTGCATGAAATAACAGGTCAGCCTCCTTTCAAACGATTGGCATTCTACAAAAAACCGGCGGGTAGTTTTCTGTTCCTACCTGCCGGTTTGCGCTGCATTTGGTTCTGACGAAGTTCGGATTTCCTCCAAGAAAGCGGGTGTTAAATCTGTGGAACAGCACCTTGAAAATGTTTCCCCGGAACGCAAAAACCCGAATATAATCAGGGCTTTTCTGGCCTTGAGAAAAGAGTTGTATTATAGTTTTTTCGCCCGGTATCTTGTTATCTCTTGTTGGGCAAGAATGACAATAAAAGAAAGGGGGAAGCAATTTTGAGAACATACGTTAAACAAGGAATCGAATATTTGCTGACGGCCCTGATCCTCGCAGCTGTTTTGACAGGGCTTTCCAACGTACTTCAACAGCGCCGAAAAAAACCTTCTCAAAAGGAAAAACGCAGGCGTCTGATCGTCGCTTGGTATTTCCTCACGGTGATATTGGTCGCTTTTGGGGATCGGAACCAGTTGGGCGCTGCGGAGGCGTACCGCTGGAAGACAAATCTCTTTCTTTTTGAAAACCTTCGCTCAGCGATCCGGGAGCGGTCCGCCGTTCCTGTCATACAAACGGGACTGAATTTTGGGATGTTCGTTCCCGGAGGACTGATCCTGTGCTGGGTCATAGGGCAAAAACGATGCCGCCTGGTATATATCCTTCTTCCGTTGATATCGCTTTTTCTGGAGACGGTCCAGCTTTGCACCGGCTGGGGCCTTTTCGATGTGGACGATCTTTTTTGGAACACGCTGGGAGGATACTGGGGTGTTGCGCTCTTTCAAACACTGGTGTATCGCAGCCGAAGAAGTGCCGCTGTATCTGCTGCAATACCGGCTCTGGCAGCGTCCGTGGGAATCGTATATGCGGCCCTGCCGTTTGGCCTGCTGCCGGAAGACGTGATAAACACGGAACATATTCGGCCAAAGACGGTAATCTTGGAGCCCAGGGTTATTTTACCGCAGACACTGGCTGTTTATCGAACGGAGAAAGAAGATAAGGAGGATGCAATTGGCCGGATCGAGGCCATCTTTGAGGCTGTGGGGACCACTGTGGACCTGAATACGAAGGATGAGTACGATACCTGTGTGATCCTCCGAGGGGTCATCCCCGTCTATTATATATGGTACGATTTTGATGGAACTTTTCAACTTCAGACCGGCGAAAGAGGCGTACCGCTTCCGGGGGAAGGGACGGTGGAAGAGCGGGTTTTGGAGCTTCTTGACAGCATGGGATACCATCTTCCGGAGGAGTACTTCCTGGAGAAGATCTCTGCGGGGAAATATCGACTCTCTTTTGATATGGTGGAGCACCGGGATTCCCTGTATGACGGCTCCCTAAGCTATTATGTCAGCCATGAAACGCTCTTTTCTCTTGCGTACGATGTCAGAGAAGTAAAGTTCTGTACGGATAGAGAATCCTTTTCGGAGCAGGTTGTCCAGGAGCGATTGCTGCGAGGTCATTTCTCCCCTGAAGAAGGTCTGCTCGGTCCGGTCCGATGCATAGAGGTAAAGGACAGTCGTATCGTTTACAGAGAAGACAGTAAGGGGTATTACCGTCCCTGCTATTCCTTGCATGTTTTCGGGGATGGATGTCCCATGCGTCTTCTTGTTCCCGCAGTTTGAATCACAGAAGAAGCACCGAAAAGTGAAAGGAGGCTGACATGAAGTACACTGCAGAAAAAGCTCCTGTTTTGATTGTATGTCTGCTGGCCCTGGCGCTGCTGGTCTCATGCGGGACGGCGGGCCGTTCAGACGATAAGGAGCAGCCGCAGGCGACGGCGGACATAACCATGGAACCTCGTCCCGGGGATACGGCAGAGCCCACAGAAGGAACCGGGGAACGGGCCGCCGCCACCAATCAGACTATAACCGATGGGCCGGTGCGGCAGCTGGGGGACACGGTATCCGTACCCGGCCTGGTCCAGGGTAATTTTGTGAAGGACGGTGTGAGATACACTGTTACACAAGCAAACTTATATTCCAGCATTGAAGAGGCAGGCATCGATGCCGGGAAAATGGCGCCGTATATCGAGTCGAGGTTTTTCCAGGCGGATGGAAGCACCCTTCGGGATACGGTCCGATTTTTGCTCCTGGAGGTTACCGCTGAAAATCGGGGGTTGTCTCCGGAGATGGGCATTACTGTTTTGGAGCTCTATACGAATACATCTGACGCGGACACTATAGACAAGTCGGCGTTCAATGCCCTTGCCGCGCCCGTATACTTTTCCGGGGCTCCCGCCAAAAAGGACGAATACTGGCAGGACTACACCCACTTTTACCTGCCGATGGGGCAGGTCAAGACCTTTTCCGTTGGCTGGTATGTGGACATGGCGGAGTGTACGGAATCCTCGCTGTATTTGGTTTTCAATTACCGAATCGATGAACTTAGGGAATACCTTCCCCTCTTCCCGGACTGAGAGGCTCCTATGTTCAGAAGTACTTTACGGATAGAGTGCGGAAAAGCGCTCCGAAACCGGCTGTTCTGGTTTTCCGTTCCGATCGGGACCACCATTACTTTTTTGAGTCTGGTCCCCCAGGTGAAGAGCTATTATGCTTCGCTTCGCTTTATGAACAGCCTGGCAGGGGAGTATGCGGGGAAAAATCCCCATGCGCCGATGGTGACACTGTTCAATCGGTGGATCGGAGGGGAGTGCTACTCTCTGGGGGAGGCCGTTTATTTTTTCGTTTTTCCCCTATTGGTCGCCATCCCCTATGGCTGGTCCTATTGCTATGAAAGCAGGAGCGGGTATATCCGCAGTGCGGTGCTGCGCTCCGGCAGGGCGCCGTACTTCTATTCCAAATATATTGCCGTATTTCTTTCCGGCGGGCTTGCCATGGTGATCCCGCTGCTACTGAATTTCCTTCTGACGGCGATGTTCATCCCGGCCGTCCGGCCCGAGCCGTCATATGTCGTGTGGTACGGCGTCAACGGTTCATCCCTGTTGTCTGCGGTATATTACTCGCGCCCGTTTTTGTACGTGTTTTTGTATCTGCTCATTGACTTCCTCTATGGCGGCCTGGTCGCATGTATGAGCTATGCTCTCTCCGCGGTATGCAGAAACAGGATCGTGGTCGTCCTGCTCCCGTTTGTTGTCCTGCTGGGGTTCAAGTACATATGCACCTCGCTGATCTACACAGATCGGGTCCGGTATAAGGAATTGTCGCCGCTTAGCTTCCTGCACCCGGCTGCTGCGACATATGATACGACCTGGCTTGTGGTGATTGCAGAGGCTGTGATCCTGTTTTTGTTTACCTTTCTTCTGGCGTGCGTGAAAGAAAAGAACCATGAAATATATTAAACTGCTGCGCTTTGACATACGAAACGGGATCGCGGGAAATTGGGGGCTTTTTTTGGCCCCGGTGATCCTGGCCGTTTTCGCGTTTACGGAGTTAAAATGGCGCGTTTCCGCCCTGTGGGTATATGATGCGACGTATGAAAACTTTACGCTCTCCTATGCCGACTGCCTGGTCTACACATACGGCGGAATGGCAAAATACATTCCCAACCCGACGAATCCCTTTCAATTTCCGGCCCGATGGGGGGGCACGTTTCTTCTGCTGTTCCTCTTTACTCTGAGCTACCCGGTGCGGGATATGCACTCCTTCGGGCAGCAGGTGTTGATCCGGTCCCAAAGCCGTCTTGCCTGGTGGCTGGCGAAGTGTACGTGGAATCTGCTGTGCTCTGTTCTATACCATGGCCTGATTACGCTGAGCCTGCTGTGTGTCTGCCTGGCGACGGGCGCAGACTTGGCCGGCGAAGCGCATGCGGAAATGCTGTGTCTGGTTTTTCAGACAACCTTGACCGGTACGGCGCAATACACCGCGATCCCCGCAGCGGCTTTCTTCCTTCCGGCAGTTGCTTCGGCAGCGATAAGCCTCTTACAGATGACGCTCTCTCTGTTTCTAAGGCCGGTCTTCAGTTTCCTGGCGGTATCGGTACTCATGGTATCTTCTGCGTATTATCTCACGCCTTTCCTCCCGGGCAATTACGCGATGTTCATCCGGCATGTTTTCTTCACGATGGAGGGCGTTACTGTATCCGCCGGCTATTATGCGTCCGTGTCTCTGATCGCGGCAGCTGTTCTCGCGGGAAGTATCCGGTTCCATCGTTATGACATTATCCACAGAGAGTGAGGATGTTTTTTATGACTACGATACAGCTGAAAAAGGTGACCAAAAACCTGGGCGGCCATGACGTGATTCGGGATGTTTCCATGGTCATGCACTCGGGTCAGATATATGGACTGCAGGGAATCAACGGGTCCGGGAAAACCATGCTGATGCGGCTGATCTGCGGGCTGATCCGACCAACGCGGGGGGAGATCCGGATCAACGATGAGGTCCTGGGCAGAGAGATCACCTTTCCAAAAAGCGCAGGACTGCTTTTGGAGAGCCCTGCTTTTCTGGACATGTATTCAGGATTCGACAATTTGAAACTGCTGGCCCTCATTCAAATGAAGATCGGAGAACAGGAGATCCGTGACACGCTGCGGTCTGTTGGGCTGGACCCCAATGATAAAAAGAAATACCGCAAGTATTCGCTTGGGATGAAGCAGCGACTTGGCATTGCCGCGGCTATCATGGAGGCACCGGACATTGTTGTCCTGGATGAGCCTACCAATGCACTGGATACGAGCGGCGTGGAAATGGTGAAAGAGATCATCCTGGCGCAGAAAAAACGGGGGGCGCTGGTGATCATTTCATGCCATGATCTGACCTTGCTGCGGTCTATGGCTGATGAGATCTTTGTTTTGGAGGCGGGAAGCGTAACGGATCATTTGATGATTCCCGATACAGAAAGAGGGCACCTGCCATGAAAAAGAAGATCATAATCCTTTCAATATTGGTTTTTGCGATTCTGTGGGGCGTACGCTTTGACGCCGTCAATCGGAACGTGGACAGGGCGGAAACGATCCTTTATCCCAAGGGAGAGATCGTGCCCGTCGGCGAGGATTATTTCGATTACGCCTCCGAGCACATGGAAGGCTATACCGTTCAGGTTCTCGGCGCCGAGCTCATCACCGCCGAAGATTTTCTGGAGCGGTACGACGCTCTGGACCGATTGCCGGACCTTGGTTGGTATACAGAATATATTTATGCGGTGCGTGTCTCCATCGGAAATGAGGATAACCCATATGGCGAAGAAAAAGGGATCTCCCTGATGCAGTATCAGCTTTTGGGGCCGAATTATATCCTTTCCATAGAGGATGTCTGCTTCAGCCTGGCCAACCCCACCATGCCCGGACTGTCTTTTGCGCTGCGTCAGAATACCAGCAAGGAGATCTTGCTGCCATATGCTGTGATGAACTGGGAGACCAGTTGTGAGCACATCCTGAAGGACCCGCCCCGGCTGCAGATCACGCAGTATCCCCACCAAAAACTGCTGGAAACAGCATAATGAGAAAAAGCTCTGACAACAAGATCGGCTTTTTTGAGGATCAATTCGTTTTGAAATGCAACTGCAGTGCTTAAACTTGAGAGCACTGCAGTTGCATTTTCTACCCGACACCGCTTCTCGCCGGTGGATGTTGTCATTGCTTGAAAGCGTCAAATATTCAGATTATTTCGCCTTTCGGCAAAAAGTACTTTCTCCTTCATCAAAGAAACTCTATGGATCGTCAAAGAATAAAAGCCGAATGAAACCGGCGGAGACGAATTGTTGTATATAGAGATGAGAGCTCCCGATTCAAGGAGGTGCGGTATGGAAGACGCAGCCATCGTTGATTTGTACTGGCAACGTGACCATAGGGCCATATCGGAAACGGACAAAAAATACGGCAGATACTGCTACACCATTGCATATAACATTTGCGCTGACCATGAAGACGCGGAAGAATGCGTGAATGACACATGGTTCAAGGCATGGAACCTGATGCCGGAGCAGCGGCCGACTGCGCTGACGGGTTTTCTGGGCGCCATTACAAGGAATCTGGCGATCAATGCTTTCCGGTTCAAGCATCGGAAAAAGCGCGGCGGCGGGGAAACCGTTCTGGCCTTGGATGAATTGTCAGAGTGCCTTGCAGACAGTATGGATGTTTCCAGGGAATATGAAAAGAAGGAGTTTGAGGAAGCCATTGGTACCTTTGCGGAGGGGCTGAATGAGACAGAGCAAAAGGTCTTTGTGTCACGTTATTATTTTCTTGCTTCTGTCGAGGAAATAGCCGCCAGGCTGCACTGCACACAGGGCAAGGTCAAGTCCATCCTGTTCCGTGTTCGAGGAAAGCTTCGCATTTATCTGCAGGAGGAAGGGCTATGATAGATTCCTATACACTTTTAGAGGCGATGAACGGCATCCATGACGAACAGATCTCCCAGGCTATGGCCTTTCTCGGATATGATGAAGCCGGGCAGCCGCGCCGCCGGTTGGTCTGGCGCACAGTGCTGATCGCCGCCATAATTACCGTATTGCTGGGCGCGGCGGCCTATGCGATCTCCGGCATCATACATTCCACCGGCACTTATCCCATGAGCAATACCGGAGAATACAACAGCCTGGGCGAGCTGCCGAGGATCGAGAAAACCGTAGGTTATGACATTACGCCCCCGGAAAGCTTCACCAACGGCTTTGCGTTTGAAAGAATCAGCGTGAAGGGAGAAGCGGCTTTCGATGAGAACAATGACGTGCTCATGGATTTTTATGGCGTAAGTATTGAGTACGCAAAGAGCGGGGCGCAAAACATCGTCCTGTTTCTCTCTCCGGCGTTGGATCTGCCGGCGGCGGGAGAGCGTCCGGACCCGATGAGGACAAGAAAGATCGACGGAGTTGAGGTCCGCTATTCCCGTGACCATTACAAAATTGTTCCGGAGAACTATGAAAAAACGGAGGCAGATCTTATTGCAGAAGCTGCCGGCCACTTCTATATCACGTATGGGCCGGGGACAGTGGAAGAGCACGATTATGAATTTGCATCCTTTGTTCTGAACGGTGTGGAGTATGCTTTGATGGACGAAAACGGGGACGGCGAGGAGACCCTCTTCCAGATGGCCTCCGAGGTGATCGCCGCGCAGCACTGAGCCGATTGTATGCTCTGATTACAGGAGTTCAAAAAACAGGAAAGGGATACTGAGTTGTTTAAAAAAGTTATTATATGCCTGCTTATTCTGATGATGTCCCTTTCCCTGGCGGCCTGCGGAAAAACAACGGAGCCAAAAGCGGAGGGGACCGGATACATCCTCACAAGCTATAAGGCCCTGCCGGACAGCATAACGAACGTCTCCCGATGCTTTCTGGACGGGGATAGGCTCTTTCTCTGCTGCCGGGAAGAGGGGGACAGAGAGCATCCCGCCACCTATGCCGCCGCGATCGAACTCGACGGCAGCAACTTTCAAAAGCTGCCGCTGGACCTGGCCGGCACGGAGATCCTGCTGGATATCGCGCCGGACGGGCAGGGCGGCCTATGGGGTCTGCGGATGGCTCCCAACGGGGACGAGAGCCCGGACTACGCGCTGTGCCGCTTTGATCCGGACGGCGGTCGGGCGGCAGAGATCCCCTTAAACAGTCTTATGGAGGAGGCGGACGCACTTCGTTGGATGGGAAAGGACCTGTTCCTCAACGCAGACAGGGACGGAAAACTGTGTGTCGTCGCCAGAGATGGCAAAACCGCCTGTTTTCTCTTTGATCGGGGCGGAAACTATCTGTTCACCCTCAAGGACAGCGGCGATCCCCGATCGGTCATCGCCATGGCAGCGGGTCCGTTGGCTGTCTGCTCCACCAAGGACGGAGGCGGAACGTATTCTCTGCTTCCCATCGACATGGAAAAGCAAGCCTGGGGCGAGCCGATCGAAATCGGCACTGCCGCCAATGTTTTCGGCGGATTCGGCCCCACGGCCTGTTATCTGTTTGACTCTTCGGATTTTTATGGCTGCGGTCTTGACGCCGGGGAGCGGTACAAGCTGTTCAACTGGTCGAACCTGGGCCTTGCCAGCGGGGACACCCATGTTTGCCCCCTCGCGGACGGGCGCTTTGCCGTCGTGGCCGGCGCCTACAGCCAGACGCAGCTGCTCTCCTATGAGTTTTGCATCGTGGAGCCCGGCAATGACACCCGCACGGTCCTGACCATGCTCAGCCTTCAGCCCGAGGATTCTCTTCTGGAAGCCGTCGCATTATTCAACAAGAGCAGTGACGAGTACCGGGTGGAGCTCACATCGGTTTTTTCCCAAAACGAGAGCGTGTCCTCGGATGAGTGGAACAGCGCCGTCACCCGGCTCAACACGGCGCTTATCGCCGGGGAGGTACCGGATCTGCTGGATTTGCATTCTCTGCCCGCAGACGCCTATTCCCGGCGCGGTCTGCTGGAGGATCTCTATCCGTATCTGCAAAACGATCCCGAGATCCACAGGAGCGACTATTATGAAAATGTCTTTGCCGCGCTGAGTATCGACGGAAAGCTTCCCTATGTCACCAGCAGCGTGCGTATTTTTACCATGCTTGCCGATCCAGGCGCGGCAGGGGCAGCGCGGGGCTGGACGATGGAGGAGTTTGCCGCCATGAAAAACAGCGGGACCCTGAAGATGGAGTTCCTGCCGCCGACGCTTCTTCTGAAAACGATTTTAGGCGCGGATAATTGCTTTGTGGACTGGAAAAGAGGCGATTGCAGCTTCGACAGTGAGAAATTTGCACGTCTTCTGGAACTGTGCCTGAACCAGGCCACGGCGGATCTGGAGTGGACGGATGAGGACGGCCTTTTTGCCGGGCAGGCAAACTGTATATATACTCCCCTGGACTCTGTTCTTGCCGTGGCCTACTATAACGCCCAGCTCGGGGGAAATGCGAACCCCATCGGTATGCCGAATCTCAGCGGGGAGGTCATGCACATCCTGGAGCCTGCCAACAAAATCGGCTTTTCCACAGACTGTGAGCACAAGGACGGGGCATGGGCCTTTGTACGCAGCTTCCTGGAACCCCGCCTGCAGGAAAGCGGCTGGTACTTCCCGTACCGGAAGAGCTCTTTTGAAAAGATATGCTCCGCCGCTGTAAAGGGTCACACGATATGGCTCGGCGGGATGTATGATCGGCAGGTCGGTGAGGAGGACATAGCGCTTGCGAGAGAGCTGCTTGAAACTGCAAACTACTGTGCCAACCGTGACCGGGATCTGGTCGATGTCGTGGTGCAGATCAGCGGCTCCTATTTTGCCGGCGGGGGTGACGCGCAGGAAACCGCATCGGAGATCCAGAACCGCGCGAAACTCTACGTAGGCGAGCATGCCGGATAAAGCGCGTACGCTCGACTGATTCAAACGAACAGAAAGGAGAAAAACATGCGGCAGACAAAAAACGCGAACACAAGGAAAAAGCGGTCTCCCGGACCATTGATTCTTTTGCTCCTGGTCCTGATATGCGTCGTCCTTTGTGTCATCCTTATTCCCCATCCCAAAGAGAAGCCGGACCCCGGTATGTCTTCTTCCGTGGACGAGCGTGACACGGAGGTTCGGGAAAGCATCGAAAGTGAGGAAGCAAACGTCACGGCGAGCCCGTCACCCTCACCTGCCCCGGAGCCTGGGACGCTTTTAGAGAGCGGGACCGATATAAACGAAAACTACTATAAAAAGCTGGATTATACCGGTACGCCAAGCGATCTGACCGGATCCTCCTTCGTTCTGGGAAAGGAACGTCCGGCAACAATAGGAAAGACAGGGCAGGACTACTCCGGCACTTTGACCGTGCATTTCGGGGACGATACCGTGGTGAAAACCGCACGCCTTCTCTATGCCGATGACAAATATGAGATCTATATGGGAACGATTGACGATTTGAAAATAGCGCCGGGCACCACATTTGACGTCATTTTGGAGGACCCGGAGGCCTCCGAGCTCCGGGCCAGGGAGATCATTGTTTCTACCTTTGTGTTTTAACCTTTTATATTATTCTGTGCAGAGGAGGCAGCCGGGCCGATGGGAAGGAGAGGGCGTCAGCTCTCTCCTCTGTCCAAAGGAAACCGCTTTCTTATGATGACTATCTGTTTTCCCAAAGGATCCGGTCGTCCAGAGTAATTTGCTGTACGTCGTGAATGTCGATGGCGCGCAGCCAACTGCTATAGCAGCTTACGACGCCGTCCTCGTAAGACAGGTGCAGAGCGCCATTGGGGGAAAAACCGCTGCCGTCGGAAAAGACGATCTTTGTCTTCCTTGAGATTCTGTCAGCTTCGTTCGCCCAAACCCTTTGCAGCTCCGGGTCATTGCCCACAAAGGCGGCTTCAGCCTCCGCAAAACGCAGGCGCCATACGGCGCTGATCGGCGTGAGCTCCAGGCCGACAAGTTCCATCTCCTCGCCCGTCGCTCCGGCGATATATATCACGCCGCCAAAGTCAAAGGATCTGCGCTCCTCCTCCGTCGGAGCGAGCGAAACGCGGCCAAAGCTCTTTACCGCAATATAGTCTTCAGCGAGGAACAGTTCGAGCTCCGCGCCGGCCGAACCTCTGTTTTCCAGAAAACCGGCAAGCGGCTCTGAAAAAATACGGCAGCATAGGGTAAGCGTCTGTGTCTGGGCGTCATAAGCGTCGCGTCGAACGACCTCCAGAAGTTCCTCCGGGGTGTTTATTGGCCCGGTCCCCGGTCGGAACCAGGGGTCGGCAAAGCCGTGCAGATCCGAGCCGATGATCTTCCAATAGAAAGAAGTCGGTTTTTCAGGGTAGCCGGCGACCTCTTCCTCTGTCACCGGAGATACGTTTACATAGACGATCTGAAACTCTCCATCGCTGATGGCCGAGAGCAGTACGGTGCCGGGCGCAGGTTCGTCCGGAACTTCGTATTCCACATAGCTTTCGGTTGGGTGCTGGTCCATATGAAGCTCTGCCCGCAGATCCTGCTGACGCACTGCGTGAATGCAGCTGATAGCGTAAGCGACCAGCCCAAAGGACAGGATCAGCGCAGCTGCCAAGGCTATGCGGACAAACCGTCTGGATCGGATATGCGCGACGCTGTCCTTTGATCCCTCCGGTTTGCTCTCCGCTTCTATTTCCGCCAATACCCGCGCTTTTACGCGAGCGGTAAGGTCTGCATCTTCTTTCCCGATCATGACATTCATCGGAAAGCATTTTTCCGACAGATCAGCCATACTCAGCTTCATTGCACAGCCCCCTTTTCAACAGCTCCTTCTTTATCTTTTCCCGGCCTCGGGAAAGCCGGTTGCGAACGACGGAGGGCTTCAGCCCCATGTCCGCCGCGATCTCGTCAGTCTTTTGATACAGGTAATAGTACCGCCGGAAGATAGAGCGGTCCGGCTCTCCCAGGGCGTCCACCGCTTCTTTTGTCACCAGAATGGCCTCCTGCCGCACAGCTTCCGTTTCCGGCCCCTCCACAGCCAACTCCACGGCATCATCCTCCAGAGGAAGCGTCAGATGCAGAGCGCGGAGCTTGTCCTTCGCACGGTTTCGCGTCACCGCGGCAAGCCACGGACAGAGCTTGCCGTCCCCCACGTCGTCCGCATTTCGCCAAAGGGCCAGAAACACATCCGCCACGACCTCCTCCACATCCTCTTCGTGCAAAGGAGGGTCGATGATGTTTCTCACAATGGCGGCCACATAGGGGGTATATGCTTCCATGATCCTGCCCAGCGCAGCGCTCTCTCCATCCTTCAGGCGCCGCAGAAGTTTGGCTTCGTTTTTTATGCGAATCCCTCCTTCCAATACACCTTCACACTTTTAATAACGCGCATGTCAGGAGAATTGTCGCACAATAAGAAAAAAACTTTCCCATGCGACAATGTCTGGACCCGCTGCGTTCTTATCTGTGAAAGGGGGGTCATCCTATGAGCAAAAAAACCGTTTGCCTGATTCTCGCAGTCACTATGATACTCTCGCTTGCCGCCTGCGGCAAACAGAGTGAAACAACAGGCAATTCCGTCTCGGGTGGAGCCGCACAGACAGTGAATGGAGAGCCTCTCTCCGTTGGAGGGACTGTCATGGAATACTTCGCGGAAGCGATCTCGCTTCCCGAGGAGATCGGAACGGCTGTCAGCTTTTGTATCTCCCAGGGGTTCATCTATGTCCTGGGCAATGGCGCAGGAGAGGAAACGCTTATCCGCTGGAATCCGGAAGACAAAGCATGGGAGGGGCTGGATGTACTTCCGGCTGATTATGTGGCCCGTTTCGTCGCAAGCGGTGAGGAGGATGGGGTTTATACTCTCATGCAAAGTAAGAGCGGAGCATTCTGTTCTTGCCGCATCGACAACTCCGGCGCCTCGACAATAACCGAACTGCCGTTCTCCTCCGAGACAGCGATCCAGGGCTTTTATGCATATGAAAAGGGCCTGCTGCTCTGGACAGCATCCGCTGTCAGCCTCTTCGATGCCGAAACAGGAAAGCAGATCCGGAGCAGGGAACTGGACGGCATGTCGAACCTCAGCGCCATCAGCGCCAGCGGCGACACGCTTTATGCGCAGATCACCCGCTCCGACGGGCAGTTTCTCCTTCCTCTTGAGGAGGTGTTCTCCGGAGAGAGCAAACATGCCCTCCGGCTGGAGAGCTCGGCGTTCGTTCCGCTCTGTGTCAGCGGCCTCGGCGGACAGCTTGTGGGCCTGGCGGAGGGACTGACGCGCATCGACGTTGAAAAGAACGCCGCGGAGCTTGTCGCTTCCTGGACAAATCTGAAGGGCGTCGGGGGAGGAATGGTCCGCACCATCATCGAGCGTCCGGATGAGAGTATTTATTATATCGACGCCTACGCCGGAGAGCTGATATGCGCCTCCCCTCGGCTGGTGCAGGAGAAGACGACGCTTGTGCTGGCAACCGCCGAAATAGAAGGACCGCTGAACAATGTGATCCGGCGCTTCAACGAAAGCAATCCCTATTATAAGGTCGAGACACAGGTGTACGAGTACGGCACCTGGGACAGGCTGCGTGTGGAGATCATAGCGGGGCAGGTGCCGGATATGATCGACACCGTTTCCCTGCCGCTTGGCGGCGATTATGAAATGTATCTGGAGGATTTGCTGCCCTATATGGAGCGCGACCCGGATCTGTCAGAAAACGATTTTATCCCCAGTGTGTTGGAGGCGCTGAAAACAAATGGCAAACTGTTTTCTGTGTCGCCCTTTTTCTCCCTGAACGCTGTGATTGCATACAACGGGGCGCAGGGGGAGGGCCTGTCCTTCGGCGAATATGAAGAGGCATACAGGGAGCAGCCGGATATAGACCCAATGCGTTTTATTCGCAGTGCGGAGTCCGCTTTTGTTGAAGCGTTTCCCGTTATCGAAAACGACGTCGTTATAGACGCCGGCAGCGGCTATGCCGTGGACACGGAAGCGCTGAAAGGCTGGCTTCAATTTTGCAGGGAGGCGCCCAGCCTTGGCATTGGACAGGTAAGCATGGCCGTCGGTTCCTTGATTACGAGCATAAGAGAATATGCCGCGAAAGAGGCCGATTTTATCGGCTGGCCGGCACAGAGAAGCAGTGGATACTATGTAACGACACCGGAGTTCTGCCTCGGTATGTTTGCGGCCAGCGAGCACAAGGATGCCGCCTGGAGCTTTATACGCTTCTTCTTTCAGAATTTTTACGGCAACTCTTCTGAGGGAGACGCGCTGGGCGTTACTTTTTTCCCAATCATCGACGAACATTTTGAAGCGAATTTGCAAAGCATGGTCAATGATAAGGATCATCCGCTTCCGGAGCGGGATGCGCAGAGGCTGCGTGACATCATCTATTCTTTGGACGTTCCGAGCTTCCGCCACGAGAAGCTGAAGGACATCCTCCTCCCGTTGGCCAACGCCTATTTCTCCGGCCAGCGCGGGCTTGAAGAAACAGCCGGACAGATGGAGGAAAGGATCAGGCTCTATCTTGCCGAACAGGGATAAGCGGACTGTTTAGAGGATGGGATACTCAAAAGCATGAAAAGAATCAAACAGAAAGCCGCGGACAGACTGCTGGGAATATGCTTTCTGAGCCCAAGTCTGATCGGTGTCAGCATATTCTTTATCCTCCCGTTCTTCGTTGTTATCTATTACTCTGTGACGGAAGGTGTCGGATACAGGGAGTTCGTCTGGCTTGAGAACTACAGCAAGCTGTTTCAAAACAGCGCTTTCCAGCTGGCCGCCAGGAACACGGCGACCTTCTCCCTCTCTGCGGTTCCTCTGGCGGTCATCCTTTCCCTGGCGCTGGCCGTGATGCTGGAGAAGCACATCCCCGGTCAGTCTTTTTTCCGTACGACATTTCTCAGCCCCATGATGGTCCCGGTGGTCTCCATCGTCCTGGTCTGGCAGATCGTTTTCAATTATAACGGCACTTTAAACGAGACAGCCTCCCTTTTCGGCCTGGATAAAACCGACTGGCTCAGCTCCCCATACTGCCAGGTCGTGATCGTAGCGCTGTTTCTCTGGAAAAACCTGGGCTACAACATGATCCTGTTCATGGCAGGCCTATCCAACATACCCAAGGAGATCCTGGAGGCGGCCAGCGTGGATGGCGCTTCGGAATCCTATCAATTCTTTCATATAAAGCTCCGATATCTCTCCTCCACGATCCTGTTTGTCACGGTCCTCTCTTTGATCAGCTCGTTTAAGATTTTTCGGGAGGTTTATCTGCTGACCGGCGACTATCCGTATGAGGGCCTATATACGCTGCAGCATTTCATGAACAACACGTTTCGCTCGCTGGATTACCAAAAGCTGTGCTCCGCCGCCGTCATCATGGCCATTGTCATTGTTGCGATCATCGCCGTGCTGTTTCGTCTGGAAGAACACTATGGGAAGGATCTGGACGGATGAAAAAGCCAAGGACTTTTGGAAAATGGGCGATGGTGCTGATCGCGGCCGCCTTTGCGGTCTACTTTCTCCTGCCGACGGCGCTGACCGTTACCAATTCCTTTATGACGGAATCGGAGATCAACGCCAATTACGGCGCCGTGTTTTCCGTGACCTCCGGGGGCTACATTTCCGACACGGTCCATCTGAAATTCATTCCGGAAAAGGTCACCATGCAGCAGTATTTTACCGGGCTGATCCGATCCCCGGACTATCTGGTGAAGTTCTGGAACAGCATGCTCTATGTGGTGCCTATCGTGGTTTTTCAGCTGGTCGTGGCTTCCACCGCGTCCTACAGCTTCATGCGCTGGCAGGGACGGATACGAAAGGGAATCTTTTTCCTGTACATCATTCTGATGCTCATGCCCTATCAGGTCACGCTGGTCCCCAACTATCTTGTCAGCAAGTGGTTTGGCATACTGAACACGCGGAAAGCCATCATCCTGCCAGGCGTGTTTGCCCCCTTTTCCGTTTTTCTGCTTACGAGATTCATGCGGAGGATCCCCTATGAACTGATCGAGGCCGCCAAACTGGACGGGGCCAATGAGTGGCAGATCTTCACGAAGATCGTGCTTCCGCAGTGCACCGGGCCTCTTGTTTCCGTGGCGATCCTTGTATTCATTGACTATTGGAACATGGTGGAGCAGCCGCTGATCCTGCTCTCTGACTCGGAAATGTATCCGCTCTCCGTATTCCTCTCCTATATCAACAGCACAGAGGTCGGCATTGCCTTTGCCATGGCCACTGTGTATATGATCCCGCCGCTTCTGCTGTTTCTGTGGGGTGAGGAATACCTGGTGGAGGGGATCGCCTCCTCCGGCAGTGTGAAAGGATAAGCTCCATGAAAGAGAATTCGAAACACAGGGAATGGGTGAAGACCGCAGCAATCGTTTTTCTGGCGATCATGCTCGTTCTCACGTTCTTTTCCCGGACGATCATGAATCGTTCTCTGGCCGAGGTCGCAACGCAGCGGCTCACCTCCGGAACGATCACCGCAAGGATCCGGGGGACCGGCATTGTGCAGGCCAACGAGGTGTTTGAGCTGACGCTCAAGCAGGACCGGGAGATCCGTTCCGTCTCCATTGTCGAAGGACAGGAAATCAAGGCCGGGGATGTGCTGTTCCTTCTGGAAGGCGAGGGCGACGAGGAGATAAAAGCCGCGGAGGAAGAGCTGCGTAAGCTCAACCTTCAATATGATCAAGCCGTGATCCAGGCAACCAGCACCGGATATGCCTCCCAAAATTACGCCATACAAGTGGCGCAGGAAAAGCTGAATGACGCCATTGCGGAGCGTGACGCCCTGTACATCACTGACAGCGACATACAGACCGCCAGAGATACCGCAGATACCGCGCAGGCTTACGTGAACGAGTGCCAGGCTGCGGTAGACCAGGTGCAGCAGGAAATGGCGCAGCTCGGTCTCCCCGGACAGGATGCCGCCAGCATCATTGCTCTGGTAGACAGCCTGAATCAGCAGCTATCCGCCACACAGACTGAGATTGCCAATACCTCTAACCAGATCGAAACAAATCGGCTGATCTACGGCACATATTACGATACTCTGGAGCAGCAGGCATACGAGCAGATCATGGCAACGGCGGAGTATCTCGCGCTGACCACGGACGAGGAGCGCGCCGCGTACCTGCAGGAAAAACTGCCCGTATATCTTCCCTTTGTTGCGGAGCAGTATAAGGATGCAGAGGGAGACGACGCGAAGTACTACGAGGCATATGTCGCCGTCCAGGCGTCCTTGACGCAGCTGGCCTCTCTGCAGCAGACGGAAACGCTTCTGGAGGAACAGCTTGCCAATGCCCAGCAGTATCAACAGCAGCTGGCCCCGCTCGTCTCCGCCCAGGAGACGCTCTCCGCTGCGCAGCAGTCCCTGTCCACAGCCCAGGCGCACCTTGAAGCGCTGATTTCCCGGCAAGTCAATTACAATACGGCCTGCAGCACGGTAAGATCGCTCCAGCAAAGCCTGCAGTCCCAAGTTCTGTCCCTCCAGACCCAGCAGGCCGCCGATGCCCGCACCAGCCAACTGCAGGAGCTGCAGATCGGAGAGATCATCAACCAAATCAACCGGCAGGAAGAAATAATCGAAGAACTGAAAGAGAATGCCGTCCGGGGAGAGGTCATTTCGACTGTAGACGGCATTGTGAAAGGCATTCATTTCAGCCCCGGTCAGACAGCGCCTGCCGGCGCCTCTCTGGTGACGATCGAGATCCCTGCCAAGGGCTATAATCTCCAGTTCTCTGTCACTTCCGAGCAGGCGTCCATGGTGAACATCGGGTCGGAGGCAACGGTTTCCAATTACTTCTGGGGCAACGCCATCACAGCTTCTCTGGATAAGATCCTGCCTGATCCGGAGGACCCCATGGAGAAAAAGCTTCTGGTGTTCCGCCTGTATGGGGACGATCTCAGCTCCGGAGCAACGATTTCCCTGACGGTTGCGCAAAAAAGCGCACAGTACGATCTGCTGGTGCCCAACAGCGCCGTCCGCTCGGACGCAAACGGCAGCTTTGTCCTCGTCCTCCGGGAGAAAAGCAGCGCCCTGGGGACCAGATACACCGCCCGGCGAATGGATGTGACAATACTGGCGCAGGACGATGCATACACCGCTGTCCGGGGCGATCTGGAGATCAACGACTTCGTGATCACGACCTCCTCCAAGCCGATCAGCAACGGCAGTATGGTCAAAATGGCGAACTGACTATGAAAAAACATGCTGTTTCCCGTTGGATGGCCGTTGGGCTCCTGCTGATGGCCGCTGTATCCGTCCTTCTTCTTCAATCGTTTTCCTCCAGATTAGCTTCACAATCGGCAGCGGAACGGTGGCAGGGGGAAAGCGACCAGCCGTTTATCCAGACAAGCTGTTTCTTCCCTGTCGGCACCGAGCCGACCGCAGAGGATGTTTTATCATTCCGGGAGGAAGTGCGATCCAGCCTGAAAGAAAACGGGCTGGAGGGAGATTATCTGATCCGGGACGCCTGGTGCTCCTCCGGCACTCTCACCGTCGAAGGCCCCAGGGGTGAGTGTGAGACCGATGTCCTTGCGATGGGCGGAAACTTTTTCGATTTTCACCCTCTGACTGTGTTGAGCGGCACCTATGTCTCCCAAGACGATCTGATGGAGGACCGGGTGCTGCTGGACGACAACCTTGCGTGGAGGCTGTTCGGCGGGACAGAGCTTACCGGGATGACCATCACCGTCAATAAGATTCCTCTTGTCATCGCGGGAGTCGTTGCAAGGGAGGGAGACTTTGCTTCTGGGAAAGCCAATACGTCCGAAACGCTGCTCTTCGTGCCAGCGGAGACGTTCTCCAAGTTTAAGGACTGCCCGATCTCCGTTTATGAGATCGTCATGCCGGAGGTCGTGAAGGGATACAGCAATGGGCTCCTGAGTTCTCATTTCCCCGGCGCTGTATTAAAAACAAATACAGAACGGTTCTCTGTCCCGAACCTTATCCAGACGATCCGCAGCTTTGACACCCTCCCGATGCAGACCGATCCAGTCGCGTTTCCCTATTGGGAAAACGCCGCCCGCTGCATGGAGGTCTGGTGTGCGCTGCTGCTCCTGGTTTTCATGCTGTGTGCCGCAACAGCTCTCTTTTGCCTGATCCCCACACTTGTTGATCTGCTTCGCAGGGGCTTTTCCACCCTCTCCCGCAGAATCAGGAGAATGAAGAGGGAAAAGGGCGCGCACAGGATCCGGAAGAAACCATACTTTGCCAAAGTCAGACGTCAACCGCAGAGCGGCAGCGCGGGGCAAGAGAGGAAAAGGGAAAACCGATCACAATAGATGCTCTTATTCTGCTCTGCAATCTTTGCGTGGACTTACATGGACTGCCCTGTTACAGGGGACGGACTGAACGGGAAAACAGCGGCGATGTGCTGAGATAACTGCGTGCGTGGCTCTCCATCACTAAGCTGCGCACTGCTATAAAAAAGGAGGAAGCATGCAAGCCCCGGCTCGGGCTGCGGCAGCGTTGGAGACCTGTCGTAATGCGGCACACCCCTTTGAGGCTGGCCGCGAGGGCGTTCCATGCGGAGGCAGAACGCTTGGAGCCGAATAATATGGCGACTGTCCAACTAAAGAACATCAAAAAGGTGTATCCTTTTTCCGGCAGCGAACAGAAAAAGGAGAAGAAAAAGAAAGCGGATGAGCCTGAGAAGGAAAAAATCTCTCTGCAGATCACGGACGAAGGCATTGTTGCGGTTCAAGGGTTCAGCCTGGACATTGCGGACAAGGAATTTGTCGTCCTGGTTGGCCCTTCTGGCTGCGGCAAGTCCACAACACTTCGCATGGTCGCCGGTCTCGAAGAGATCAGCGATGGTGAACTGTACATCGACGGCAAGCTGATGAACGACGTTGCACCAAAGGACCGCGACATCGCGATGGTTTTTCAGAACTATGCTTTGTACCCGCACATGACCGTATATGACAACATGGCTTTCTCTCTGATGCTGCGCCATGCTCCCAAGGACGAGATCGACAAGAAGGTTCTCGAAGCGGCGGAGATCCTGAATATCACACAGTATCTCGAACGCAAGCCAAAGGCGCTGTCCGGTGGTCAGCGCCAGCGCGTCGCCATCGGCCGCGCTATTGTGCGCGCTCCCAAGGTCATGCTGATGGACGAGCCGCTGTCGAACCTCGACGCAAAACTCAGGAATGAAATGCGTGCTGAGATCATCAAGCTGCGTGAGCGTATCAACACCACATTCATCTATGTTACCCATGACCAGACCGAGGCTATGACGCTCGGCGACCGTATTGTCATCATGCGTGACGGCTTCATCCAGCAGATCGGCACGCCACAGGAAGTGTTTAACCACCCGGCAAATCTGTTCGTTGCCGGATTCATCGGTATGCCCGGCATGAATTTCTTTGATGCGAAGCTGATCCGTGAAGGCGATCAGTTTTTTGTCTCAGTCGGAAGCTTCAAGACGGAGTTGGCGCCCGAGAAAGAAGAACGGCTGCTGAAAAATAATGTGCAGAGCCAGGACGTGACTCTGGGCGTGCGTCCGGAGCACATAGACATTGCACGAGACGGCGTACCGGCGAAGGTGGATGTAAGCGAAATGATGGGTTCAAGTGTACATCTTCACGTCACTGCCGAGGGCAGGGATATCATCATTATTGTTCCGACTATCGATATAAATAGCAGTTTCCGTATGGGCGATACCGTACGATTCTCTTTTAGGGGCAACGTAGTCCACGTTTTTTCCAGGGAAACAGACAAAAATCTCGAATGGTAAGGCATGGGTCATTGATACCTCCCTGTATCCATCTCATCACCTTGCCCCCGAAAACCCGATGAAATCAAGGCTTCCATGGGCCCGCAAAAGGCAGCGTACCCGATATGGACGAGCGAAGGGCAAGCGGAGAGACGGCAAAACGCCCCTCCGCTTGTTTCTTTTTATCCTTTTTTTGCAAGAAGCCGGTAGACTTTCCACGTTTGATCGGTTATACTAAATTAATATGGAACCCAGGAGATTCAAACATAACGACAAATCGGAGTTTATCTATCTAAATCTCTGAAACCTATTGATTTTTCTGCATTTCCCGCAGGTCTGCTACCATAAAAAGCTCCGTTTTCCCTTGTTTTTGCCCTTGTGGGGCAAAACAAGGGAAACTTTTTTAGCCTTCGCCTACTACCTTATCCAGCAGGCGGGCCGAGGAGCGTTTCGCTTCCCTCGTCGAGTGAGCGTAGATGTTCATGGTGGTACTGACGTCGGCGTGTCCCAAAAGCTCCTGCACGTCCTTCGGCGCTGCCCCATTGGAGAGTAAGTTGCTGGTGAACGTGTGTCGAAGCTGATGGAAGTGGAAGCCCTCCAGTCCAGGCACCTTCTTTGAGGCTGTCCGGCAGGCGATACTTACTGTGCTGGACGATTCATAGCAGCCATCCGGACGGATGCACACAAGGTCGATCTCCTTATAATCCTCCGGAATATCTACCGACCTCTGCAGGCTGTAAAGCTCGTAGTAGCTGCGGCCCTTCTCCTGTACCTGCTTGTAGTAGTTCAGGCTGTAGAACTCGCCATACTTGAAGCGGTTTTTGTGCTGCTCGGTCTTTGCCGCCTTGAGAATGCCCGCCAGCGTATCGCAGAAGTCCACCGTGCGGATTTTGCTCCGCTTGGTGGTGCCGATCTCCGTCTTGTGCCTCGCCCCGTTGTAGCGCATACTGCGCCGCACCGTGATGGTCTGCTCTTTCAGGTCGATGTCCTGCCATGTGAGGGCGCAGACCTCGCCGATCCGAAGCCCCGTGTAGTAAGCGATCTGGATGGGCAGGAGCGCCGGATTCTCTTTCTTTTTCAGATAGTCCGTCAGTGCCTTGAACTGGTCGTAGGAGATCGTCGGGACGGTCAAGCCGTCCTCACTGTCCTCATCGAACAGCTCGTAGCTTTCCTGCTTCTGCCTGATCTTGATATACTGCATGGGGTTGAAGGACAGCAGACGCTTGGGGAATACCGCAAACCGGAACGCTCCTTGCATCACCGCTGAGAACTGCCGCATATAGCCCTTGCTGATGGGCTTGACCTCTGTGCCGTCTGCGTTTGTGCCACCGAAGGACAGGAGATCGAAGAACACCTGCAAATGCTCTGAGGTGACGGTTTTGAGCTTCCGGCTCCCGATGGGGAATTGCTTGATGCGCCCCACAGCGCCTTGATAGGCCATTACCGTGCCGTTGGAGAGATTGCCGGGCTTGACTTCTTCCTCGATCCACATATCCAGCAGATCGCCCACCGTGACGTTCTCAGGCTTGGCAATGAACTTCTTCTCCTCACAATCGGCCATTGCCTTTCGGAGCAGGGCTTCCGTTTCGGCTTTGCTTTCCGTCCCGGCGAATTCCTTCTGTACCAGCCTGCCGCTCTCATCTTCCATATAGAAGCGGTAGTACCACTTGTTGCCTTTCTTTCTGACAGATCCTTTTGCCATAGATTCGTAATTCTCCTTTCTGTATCCGTGGCAATCGGGTCTGTGACATATGGTGTGCGTTACCATAGCTGCCGGTCGTTATGACCGGCTTTTTCTTTTCCCGTATTTGGATTTCAAGGTGCCACGGTACTTATGTACCTTTTGTCTCGTCCTCTGCAATCTTAGCAGCCAGCTTTTCTCTGGCTCCTTCCTTGACCGCATAGATTTGACCGATGATGTTTTTCTCGTTCACATCATAGAGCCGCAGGAGACAGTCAAAGAGCTTTTTCATGTCCTCTATCGGCTCGCCCATTTCTTTCCGGTATGCCCGCTCTGTAATCTCCCCGGACTCAATCGCATAGCGCCGGAGGGATTCTTTCAGCCCCTCGTCCTCTGCGATCCTGTCTGCCTCTGCCATTGCTCTTGCGACGTGTTGAGTGAGGATAGCGTACATATCGATCACCTCACCAAGGATGGAAGTCATGAGTTGTTGTCTCGGCTCTCCGACGATAGACGATGTAACGGTGTCCAGATATTCTGACGTGTGTTTCTCCAATGCTTTCATACAGAGCGTGTAGGTGTCGTATTCCTTCGCATCGGATAGCCCGGTCAGATATTCCGGCGTTGTTTCCAGCGCCTCCGCCATAGAAACGATGAGGTAGTTTTTCTTTGGGTCGATCCCGTAGGACTCATAACGGATGATCGTGGACTTGTTTACGCCCATCCGTTCCGCAAGCTGTGGGAGCGTCAGACGCAGTTCTTTTCTGCGTTCTCTGATCCTTGCTCCGATCTCCTGCGGTGTAAATAAGGTCTTTTCATTCATGGCCTTCACACCTCCGATGCTCATATGATAGCACATAGAGACTCTAATTGCAACTGTTTATTGAAAATTTCTTTTGTTAATTTTTCTTAAACGGACTTAATATGAGTTGACAAGATACGGAGACCTCGTTATAATAAACTCGCAAAGGTTGCAAAATAAGTCTTTCTAAAAGGAGGTGAGAGAATGAAAGATATCAAAATGGGACTGACCATCGAGGAGGCCGCCGAAATGACCGGCATCGGTCGGAACACCATGCGGAAGCTGGTGGACTGGGGCAAGCTCCCCGTACTCAAAGTGGGTCGCAAGACGATCATCCGAAGGGATACGCTGGAGAGCTTCATGACCGTCAATCAGGGAAGAAACCTGCTCAATCAGTCAGACGTCCGGGAGGTGCACTGAGGATGGACACAGCAGAAAAGAGGCCTCGCCGTTTGAGAGCGAAATACACCCCTCGCACAAATCTGGCGATTTGTACAAGGGGCATTTCGCTCCTGCGGAGAGCCTGCGTCTCTGCCCCGGCGTGGACGGGCATAGACGCAGCCGGAAACCGCCCGGCGCTTTCCGGTGTTGTCCCACCGCTGCAGCGGCGTGACAACATACGGGGGACAAAGGACGAAAGACGAAAGAACGGAGGTGAACAATGGCACGGCACAGCTTTATCCAGATGTCGAAGCTGTCCAATGTCAAGGGTAGAATATCGTATATCTCAGATCCAAAGCGGCAGGAGTACCTGTACGCCGCCTTCTCTACAAGGGAAGATATGGCCTTCTGGAACGATCTGGCGAAGGAGTGTCAGGAGGAATTCCGGCGCTATGGGACTGAGGGGAAATGTATCGAGGCACGGGAGCTGATCATTGCTCTGCCGGAGGAATACACGCAGTTTGATCCTCAGCAGGTGTTAGAGGATTTCACAGAGCAATTCAAAAAGCGGTACGATGTGGAATGCGTCTCGGCGCTCCACCACAACAAGACGAAGAAGAACTATCATATTCATCTGATCTTTTCAGAGCGGCGCTTGCTGCGGTCGCAGGATATCAAAATCGCTACTCGCAGCATTTTCTATGATGAGACCGGCAAGCGGGTACGCACAAAGAAGGAGATCACCGGCGAGGACGGCCAAATCCGGGAGGGTTGCACCGTCATCAAGAAGGGCGAGGCATACGAAGGCCACTTGTTCACGGCAAAGGACGAGGCTTTCAAGAGTGAACTGTTTCTGGACGAGGCCAAGCAGTTTTACACCGCCCTCATCAACCGACACATCCACGACCCGGAACGGCGCTTAAAGGTCTTTGACCCCAATAGCGTATATCTCCCGACAAAGAAAATCGGGAAGAACAACCCGAAGGCGGCGGAGATCGAAGCGGACAATGTCGCACGGCAGGACTGGAATCGAACTGCTGATCTGGCGCTGGTGTCCGGCATTGCCGAGAGTAAAATCATAGAGGTCAAGAATGAGTACGTCTATGATGAAGTCAGTCGGTCTATTCAGAAGCACGGCTGGCTGCCGGGATTATTCCGCAAGATCGTGAATATGGCAAAAGAGCTCTTGAAGGGGCTGATCAAGGAAGCAGAACTGCCGCTCAAGCCTGTGCTGTCTGTTGACATGGCAGAATACCGCACAATGCAAAAGCTGATGGTCAAGGTGCAGGACGAAGCCAGAGGGATCAAGCAGCTCATGCACGGGGAGCTGCCGAAGCTGGAGAAGCAGCTTGCCGAGACAACAGGACTGTTCAAGGGCAAGGAGCGCAAGGCACTATCTGAGAAGATTGCCAAAACACAGCAGGAAATTGACCGCCGGATGGATCGACTGCCCGGTATGCTGAAGGAATACGGCTATCCTGATGTGCAGGCGTTCAAGCGGCTGTACGACAAAGCTACGGCCCTTGTGGAGCAGTACAATCATGACTTGGCTGCATGGGAGCAGCAGGTCAGTGGAACAGGAAAGCCCCAGTCGCAGGAGAAGCCGCCAGAGAGAGAAAGCATCCGTAAGAAGCTTTGGGAAATGGACGCGGAGGCCAAGCGCCGGAATGCCCAGCGGCGGCAGGACCCACAACACCGCAGCTATGACTATGACAGAGGACGCTAAGACAGAAGAAAACACCGCAGGATGCCCCTGCGGTGCCTACATAGAAACACCCTGCAAGTTTGTGGCTTGCAGGGCATAGGGGGTTACTTTCCAATTTTCTTAAAAAACAATAATTCGTCATAATGTTCTGTTCATGATGGTAATCAAACAGAAGGTCAAAATTTAAAGGACAAGCATATACAAGTTACAGCTGCCATGACTGTTTATGTATTTTAATCAAGGAATTCAGTTGATGATTCCTTGATTATTTTAGCTACCTCCATTGAGATATCATTCAATTCTCCCTGCATATTACCAAGGAACCAACTTTCATATAGGCCGAGAATTCCGCTCGCAAAGAATTGAATCCGTATTTCAAAAGCGACAGACTGCCGGATTGCTTCCGGCACGTCAGAATCCTTCTGCATATAGTCAATAAACGCTCGGCTCATCTTCCTGAAAATGGAGGATGGGCCGCTTTGTGTCATAAGGATTCGGTAAAGTTCCATATCCTCCTCCAAGTACCGGTTGACGCGAAGAAGCAGAGGAAGCGGATTCTGAAAAAAGTTCCGATATTTGAAATCGGAAAGTATCAACATCATTTTATAAACGGCTTCATCCTCGAAGGATGCGATCACTCCGTACACATCCGGATAGTGAGCATAAAAGGTGGAGCGGTTGATGTCCGCTCGATTGATGATGTCTGTTACCGTGATTTTCGGCAGCTCTTTTTCCTGAATGAGCGAAAGAAACGCTTCTCGGATCATACGTTTGGAGCGCAGCGCATTTCGGTTTTCTTTTCTGCCTTCTGCCATAGCGAAACAGCCTCCTAAAAACTCCGACAATTCAGACCATTCTGTCGGAGAACAGATAGACGGGCCGGAATTGTTGGTTGTTAATCTCTCTGCCCTCTATTATAATCCAAATCATCGAGAAAGTCCAACACTTATCGGAAAACATATATTAGACGGAGGAGTAAAACATGAGAAACTATGACAGAGTCAACCCGAGGAAACCAGAGGGAATTGAAAACAGGAAAGCGTATATCGTGGGCGGCGGGATCGCCGGTTTATCTGCCGCGGCTTTTCTGGTGCGAGACGCACATATGCCCGGAGAGAACATTACGGTATATGACCAGCTTCCTGTGTTCGGCGGCTCCATGGACGCCTGCGGAAACGCCGAAACCGGTTATGTCCAGCGAGGCGAACGGGAGCTGGAGCCGTATATGGAGTGCCTGTGGGATCTTTTCTCGACCATTCCTTCCATCTATGAGGAAGGACGCAGCGTTCTGGATGAGACCCGTGAATGCAATCAGCAGTTTGAGATCAACTCCAAACATCGCCTGTGGGAGAAGGGCTTTGTCCCTCACGATGAGAGTTCCATGGGCATCACGGACAAGGTACGGGATCAGATGCTGAAAATGTTCCTGACGCCGGAGGAAGAGATCGAAGACGTGACCATCGAGGAATGGTTTGACAAGAGCTTCTTTGAAAGCAATCTCTGGTATTATTGGACAGCGATGCTGGCATTTCAACCCTATCAAAGTCTGATCGAGATGAAGCGCTATGCCGTTCGCTTTATGCACCAGCTCCACCTCATTCGCAATCTTAAGCAGATTTTAAGAACGAAGTATGACCAGTATCACAGCCTGATCCTGCCGCTACAAAAATACCTTTCCGATAACGGCGTACAGTTTGTCTCGGGAACAACCGTTACGGATATGGATCTGGAAATCGCGGGGATAGACAAGACGGTTACCGCGCTTCGCCTTATGAAGGATGGTGTGGAGACGACCCAGCCGGTTTCTGCGGAGGATATGGTCTTCTTCACCAACGGCTCCATGACCCAGAATTCCACACGCGGCAGCATGACCCAGGCACCGGTGATGAATACAGATACCGTAAATCGCGGCTGTTTTTCCCTTTGGGAGAAGCTGGCTGCCAAGTCGGAGGATTTCGGTCACCCGGAGAAGTTCGTATTTGACCCGATGAAAACAAATTTCGTCAGCACCACCATTACCATCAAGGACTATCCGTTCTTCATGAAGTATCTGGAGGAAAAGACCGGAAACCTGACCGGTGCGGGCGGCGCGACTACCTTCGTCCATTCCCCGTGGTACATCACCTACGGCGCACCGCTTCAGCCGGTCGATCCGGAGCAGCCGGAGAATGTACAGGTGCTGTGGTTCTACGGACTCCACGCCAACGAGCCGGGCGAATATGTGAAGAAGCCGATGATCGAATGCTCCGGTGAGGAAATCCTGAAGGAGTTCTGCTACTGGTGCGGACTGGAAGATCAATATGATGAGATTTGTAAGCATTGCATCGCCATACCGACGCTCATGCCGTATATCACCAGCCAGTTCATGCCGCGCGGTCTGAAGGATCGCCCGCTGATTCTCCCGGAGGGCTCCAAAAACCTCGCCTTCATCGGTCAGTTCGTGGAGCTGCCGGGCGACGTAGTGTTTACGGTTGAGACCTCTGTGCGTACCGCCATGACCGCTGTATACCGCATGACACATCTTGACCGTCCGGTGGATCCTCTTTTCCAGGGGCAGTATGATGTTCGGATGCTGAAGGCCGGACTTCTGACTATGACCGGAAAAGACAGGCTCGACGTGGCCGATCTTCCGAAAATCAACCCGCTGCACTTGAAGAGTACGCTGGAGAAGATCACGGACTTCATGAACAACATTCCCGCTGTGCCTGCGGCATACCCGGAACGTTGGGAAAACAGATAAGGTTCACAGGAGCAGCGCGAAACCTGCGCTGCTCCTTGATGTGGTGATGGAATGAAACAAAAAACAATTTGCATCATAGTGATGGCGCTTGCGGTATGCTATTCCGTCGGTCTGATTCTTGCGCATAGCAGTATGCTGTCTCATGCGGATAATATATCGGACTCCGTTGAAATGAGCCACTTGGAATATGCGGATAAAATCTTTGACGGTTCAGTGGTTCATACTATCAATATAGAACTGCCGGAGAGCAAATGGGAAGATTTGAAAGCCCATGCGCTTTATAAAGAGTGCTATGACAGCACCGTTACCATAGACGGAGAGAGCTATTATCACGTTGGCATCCGCACCAAAGGAAATGTTACATTGATTCAGAACGTGGTTCGCGCATGGGATCGATACAGTCTCGTGGTGGATTTTTCTGCCTTCAATGAATCGCAGCGCTATTACGGCCTTGACAAGCTGGCGCTCAACAACTGCATCTGCGACTCCAGCTTCATGCGGGATTATCTGTCTTATGACATGATGCGGTCGATGGGAATCCCCACACCCCTTTGCAGTTTTACAGCCGTCTATCTGAACGGAGAATATCTGGGATTGTATTCTGCGGTAGAGAGCATGTCGGAGAGCTTCTGCATCCGGAATTTCGGATATGATTATGGAAATCTTTACAAGCCCGAGCAGATGGATATTGCCGGCATGCTTACCGGCTCAGAACGCGACTGCGCACTGCGGCTGTCTGTTTTGGCAGACGAAAAAGACGGCGTGAATGCTTTCGATTTCCTGGGTGTAACGGATACCACGGTAGCACTTCAGTATCAGGGGGAGAATTTCGATCTCTATTCCGACATCTGGGACAATGCGGTATTCAAGATCGGACGCTCGGACAAGCAGAGACTTGTAGACGCGATTCGGACGATCAATTCCGATGATAATGCGGACGATGTGCTCTATACAGATGAGCTACTTCGATATCTGGCGGTCAGCAGCTTTGTGCTGAACGACGACTGTTACTTTTCCTATGCCGGGCATAATTACGGCCTGTATGAAAAAGACGGGCTGCTGCTGATGATCCCCTGGGATTATGACCATTCTCTCGGCTGTATGGGGGCGGCCAGCGGTAGTGCAAGCTGGACGGAACTGCTCAATCTCCCAATCGATGAACCGCTGATCGGAACGACGATGGAAGAGCGCCCGCTTGTAAATGCGCTTTTGAGGGATGAATCCTGCCTTGAGCTTTACCATCAGTATCTGGATGAATTCCTGCGCTCTTATGTTGAAAGCGGACGCCTGCAGGAGAAAGCAAAGCAGATACATGATCTGATTTTGCCCTATGTGATCACTGATCCGACCAGCGGCGTGGATGAAGCACGCTTTGAGGCAGCTTATGCATCGAATCTGGAATTCTGCAGGCTGCGCACGCAGAGCCTGCGGGGACAGCTTGCGGGGAAGATTCCGGCAACAGCAGAAGGGCAGGAAGCATATCCGGAAACGCTGGTTGACTGTTCTCATTTTGTCAGCCCGGACTCAGGCAGCCTCACAGAACTGCTTCTGCCGGAAGGGAGCGGCCTTGGATTTGAGGATCTGATAGGAAGGCTGGAGCCGCAGGTGAACCCGGTCGCGACTGTAGCCATCATGCCGATTGACAGCATCCTGTCTGCGCTCGACGGCAGCAGCAATGGACTTATGGAAAAACTCGTCACATCCGGGAAAGTACACGACGAAGAAGCCTTGAGAAGCGGAATCAAACGGCTGATCGTTCATACGGGTCTGCAGATCATGAGTCTTCTTCTTGCACCGATTGTGCTGATTTTAGCTCTGATTTTTGTATTTCGCTATGGAAGAAACAGGTATCCTTCCGCAAAGCGAAGAAAGCGAGGGAGAAGCCATGCTGTTTGAAACGCCTCAAGGCACCAAGCTTCGTCATGAATGGAAGCACCGTATCACACCAGCAGACAAGCAAACAATCATCAACAGAATGAGTGTAATTGCCGGGCCGGATCCCCACTATGGTGCTGAAGCCTATCACATACGAAGCTTATACTTTGATAACGTCTATGATAAAGCGCTGACAGAGCGGCTTAACGGTGTCGAGGTGCGGGAAAAGTTCCGAATCAGGTATTATAACGGCGATACGAGTTACATCGTTCTGGAGAAGAAAAGCAAATACAATTCCTTGTGCGGAAAGGTCAGCACAAGGATATCAAGGAAGCAGTGCGAAGCTCTGATCGGCGGCGATTCTGGCTGGCTGAGAGATTCGGAGAATCAGCTATGCAGAGAGCTTTACGCAAAGATGCAAAGCCAGCTCCTTCGTCCAAGGGTCATTGTGGATTATACACGTCGAGCCTTTGTCTATCCTATGGGAAACGTCCGGGTCACCATTGATGACAATGTCAGGACAGGCCTGTCTGCGATAAAAATGTTCGATCCTGTGCCCACGATCCTCGCCGATTTCACCCATCCTATCATTCTGGAGGTAAAATACGATGAATTCTGCCCCGGAATTATTCTGGATGCGGTGCAGCTATCTGACCGTCGCACATCGAGCTTTTCCAAATATGCAGCATGCCGCCTGACAAATCTGTAAAGAGAGGTATTTCAGATGACATTCAACGATATTTTCAACAGTAAATTTTTGGAGCAGGTATCCGGTTTTTCCTTTACGGATATGATCATTTCACTTGTGCTTGCCTTTGCCATCGGCCTGTTTATCTTTGAAATATACAAGAAAACATACCGTGGTGTCATGTATTCCCGTAGCTTCGGTGTCACACTGCTTGCACTTGCTATGATCACTGATCTTGCAATCCTGACAGTGACCAGCAACGTGGTATTGTCCCTCGGCATGGTCGGTGCGCTGTCCATCGTTCGTTTTCGCACGGCCATCAAGGAGCCTCTGGACATTGCGTTCCTCTTCTGGAGCATCGTCGTCGGCATCATGCTCGGCGCGGGGATGATCCCGCTTGCGGTCTTCGGCTCGGTGATCGTCGGAATTGTATTTCTGGTCTTCTCTAACGGGAGACAGAAAGAAACCCCATATATCCTTGTTCTGAGCTGCGCATTCGACGATGCGGAAGCCGCCGCCACAGAAAAACTCGCCGGGCTGGTCGGAAAGTACATCGTAAAATCCAAGGTCGTAAGCGACAGCGGTGTAGAGCTGACCGTTGAGGTTCGCATTGCCGATACGGGAACGCAGTTTGTCAATGCGCTGAGGTCCGTTCCCGGCGTCATCAGCGCCACGCTTGTCAGCTACAATGGGGAGTATATGAGCTGATGGATCGCTGGGTAAAGCTTTGCGGAGCTAACAATACCCGTGATCTTGGAGGGCTGCGGACTGCCGACGGGAAGTGCGTAAAATGCGGTACGCTGTACCGGAGCGGCGAGCTGTCAGGTCTTTCGGCGTCGGGATTCAGAATGCTGAAAGAAAAATACGGTGTAAGTACGCTTGTGGATCTGCGTACCGCAGAAGAAATAGAGGGATGCCCTGTTCCTGCCTGCTGCCCCATCCCGGTTGTTCATATACCGATCCTGCGGCAGGCTATGCGCGGGATCACCCGCGACAGCGAACCGATGCGGAAGAAGATGCAGGCGATTCTTGCCGCCGGAATGTCGGAGGCGGAATTTATGCGGGAATGTTATAAGGAAATGGTGTTCTCGCCGGAAGCGAGGATTGGGTACCGCCGGCTCTTTGATTTGCTTCTCAGTCGTGAGAAAGGAGCCGTTTTATTCTACTGCTCCGCCGGGCGCGACCGGACAGGGATCATCACATGGCTGATCCTTTCCGCACTGGGCGTGCCGGAGGATATGATTCTGGATGATTACATGCTGACGCCCGGAGAAATCCGTCGAAAAGCAATCGGAGTACGCTTTTTGAAGGCTCTTCGTTATTTTGACCGCACTGAGGCAGACTTTGCGCTGGCGTTTATGCTCCCGTCGGAAACTCGGATAAGCGGAGCGTTAACCTGGATTGCGGAGAACTATGGCAGCGTAGACAGCTATCTGCGTGAGGGTATAGGACTGACAGAAGAACGGTTCCTCCAGTTGAGGGAGAAATATTTAAGATAGATAGTTGTTTAGATTATGATAGAATGAATGGATCCTTTTGCGGCATGAGCGCCTCCGTGGTGGAGGCGCTCATGCCACGTTTATGGGGTTCTCTTTCAAAGCTATCTTTTGCTCGTATCAAATCCTCTAATAAGATTGTTGGGTTAAAGTATAACGATCGCGGCGGGGATCGCTCCCCGCCGCCCGTTACCTTATGCGTAGATCAGCTCGTGATTTACGATCTCCATTGCCCTGTCCCGGATGTTGTTCATTCGCTGCACCCACAGCATTTGATCCTGTGCTTTGAGCTGTTCGGTGACGCCTTCGCGCTCTGCCATCTGCTTCGTCAGCAGGAGCATTAGCTCCTCGGCCTGCTCGTTTATGTCTGCAAGGTAGGTGTTCAGCCTGCCGCTGGTCAGAAGCTCCGTGTACAGGGCTTTGCGCTCCTTCTTGATATACTGCAGGTGCCGTTGCCCCCAAATACCGATGGGCTTTTCCTCTTCGGCGGGCAACGTCAGGCAGGGAATGTAATAATCGCCTTGAAGCTCATACCAAAGACCATTGTTCTGATCGTAAATGTACTTTTCCATATTGACATCCTCCTTTATAATAGTCGTTGAGATATATTCGCACATATGTCACAGGCTCCCGATTGCCACTCCTTGTTATATCCTGTTATGAGATTTGCTTGCCCTTGCTTTTGCCCTTATGAGCTGCGCAGGCGTTGTAGAAACGGTGTAACATTTAATAAAGGGATTCGGTGAGCAGACTTCGAAAAATCCTTTGTTTTCAACGGTTTCGGAGGATTTCATTAAAGCCCTATAATCACTGGCGGATGCCTATGATTTCGGGGATTTCAAATCGGGATTTGCAGAGATCTCGACAAAAACGGGACTCCCCGTTTCCGAAGGCCGGCTTGATTCGTCTGGTGATCGCCGCTGTGATCAGCGTCATTGTCTCTACTGTACTTTCTTTGCCCGTTTCAGCAATCACCACAATTGCCCGTGCCGGGGCATTTTCTGATTTTTTCGGGTGGATCGAGACCATCCGGAATAATCCGGGTTCTTTCAAGGAAATGACGGAAAACCTTGCCGGCGGGCCCTTGTCGGGTACCATCTGGAACATGGTCGATATGTTCTTCTCTGCCGGGTTGATGGAAGAAGGGATCAAGTTTCTGACTTGCCGCATTGCAATCCGAAAGGAAGGCATGGTTCGCACCTGGATGGACTCTGTTGCAGCCTTTTCGATTGTAGGTATTACTTTTGAAATGATCGAGAACGTTGCTTTCGGCGGTGCGGAAATTGCGAACGTGATCCTCCGGGCTCTCGCTCCTGCGCATTTCGTTTTTGGCGTCATCATGGGATACTTCTACGGCAAATATCTCATCAGCGGTCAAAAGAAATACAGGCTGCTTTCTATTGTGCTGCCTGTCATTTACCATACAATCACCAATGGGCTTATGGCGTCGATGGATCTGAGCCGGATCAACCTCGTGATCGGCGCATCTGCTTCGATCAGCCATATCATCGCCGGGATCGTGACGGTGATTGTGATGATCCTCTGGCAGAAGCGGAGAACTCTGGACGTCCCAGTCCTGGAGAAGCAGGCTCCGAGCGACGCCTGCTGAACTCTGGCCTCGTGAATGAACGGGATGTTGATGACCCGTTTTCGGATGTCTTTTTGGTGATGGGCGTTCGATTGTATCGGTTTTGAGGCTGACACCATCACGATCAAGCACACCGCAACGGCAAGCACGTTCCCGCGCCCCGGGATACGACAAAAACCAGGCCCAGCAAACCAGCAAAGAACCTCTCCTCCTGTTCCTTTCTTTAAGGGGAAGTGCAAAAGGAAAACCGGCGTCTTTGCGGGCTCCGCTGCAACAGGGAAAAGAAAGGCTATATCTGTGTCAATGAAGTCGTTGACCTCATCAAGCCTGAGTATGTTTCTTCAGGATTCGGCGGAGCTTCCGGGGGAAAACGGAATGCGCAGGATCAGGTTATGACCTCCCGCGAGTTTCCGTGAAGCGGATCCGGGAGTGGCTCGGTCGCATCGGCTTTTCAGCAACAGCAAACATTTACGCCCATTTGGAGTACAGCTCCAGGATTTCCTCGGCTGGTGAGATGCTGGGATTACGGCTCCCGGATAGTCAGGGAACAAGAAACAATGGGTAATCCCTTAAAGCAAAAAAGTGGAAAGTGTCCGTTTCCGGACACTTTCCACTCAAATCTGGCGGAGAGGATGGGATTCGAACCCATGTGGGATTGCTCCCAAACTGATTTCGAGTCAGCCCCGTTATGACCACTTCGATACCTCTCCGTGTTTATCTCAACATCTGACCTCCGGAAACCACCCCGGGATTCCGGGGAGAACTGATGGGGAGAACACATATGATATTTAGTTTTCGTCCCTCCGAAAACCCAATGAAATCAAGGTTTCCGTGGTTTGGAGGGCACATAAAGGCCACACGATTCTGATTCAGCCCCGTTCCGACCGCTTTGTACCGCTCCGGATCTTTGGCTGTCAGATACGATTCAGGCCGCCGCATACGCGGCGGCCTGAATAAAAAGTGGAGGCGCCATCCGGATTTGAACCGGAGCAATCGCGGATTTGCAGTCCGCTGCCTTACCACTTGGCTATGGCGCCATTGGAGCGGGCAACGAGATTCGAACTCGCTACCTCCACCTTGGCAAGGTGGCGCTCTGCCAAATGAGCTATGCCCGCAAATGGTGCCTCAGGCCAGAATTGAACTGGCGACACGCGGATTTTCAGTCCGCTGCTCTACCTACTGAGCTACCGAGGCAAATGAAGCCCGCCTGAGAGACGGGATTGGTGGGAACAACAGGACTTGAACCTGTGACCCCATGCTTGTAAGGCATGTGCTCTAACCAGCTGAGCTATGCTCCCGTTTTGGCGGCTTTGTCATTGTACCAAAGGAGGGGTAGTATGTCAAGACAAAAATTAAGTTTTATTGCCCTTTTTTTAATTCGGCAAATTCGGTTGCGAAAGCGGCGGGAAAGGACTATAATAGCACGATAAACATACAATTGACTGAAATAATCGAACCCGGCCCGTCGACAGACGACAAAGCCGGGGGAAGGAGATGCTGCAATGAAGATCGTGATCATCGGCGGTGGACGAGTGGGCTTTTCCATCGCCAGGGAGGTCTCCGGCGAGGGACACGATATCACTATCATTGACAATAACCGCGCCAACGTGGAATGGCTTTCCCTGGCGCTGGATGGCATGGTGATCCTGGGAGACGGCTCCACGCTGGAGGCCCAGCGGGCCGCCAACGTAGGGGAGAGCGACCTGATGATCGCGGCCACCCCCAACGACGAGGTGAACATCCTCTGCTGCATCCTGGCCAGAAAGCTGGGCTGCCCCAACAACATCGCCCGCATCCGCCGCTGGGAGTATAAAGAGGAGCTCCATCTCCTGCGGGAGGAGCTGGGCCTTTCCATGGTGGTCACCCCCGACGGCTCCGCCGCCCGGGAACTCTTCCGGCTGCTGCAGTTCCCCGGCTTCCTCAAGCGGGAGTCCTTTGCCAAGAGCCGGGTGGAGATCGTGGGCTTTGTCCTGCGGGACGACAGCATCCTCAAGGGGAAAAAGCTTATGGACCTGCCCCGTCTGCTGCGGCAGAAGGTGCTCATCTGCGCCGTGCGGAGAGGGGAGACCACCACCATCCCCGACGGCTCCTTCCAGCTGGAGGCGGGGGACGAGATCCTGGTCACGGCCCCGACGGCGGAGCTGCCCCGGCTGATGGAGCAGATCGGTCTGCGGAAAAAGACGGTCAAAAACGCCATGATCGTGGGCGGAGGCCGCGTGGGGGAGAGCCTGGCCAAGCTTCTATCCGACTCGGGCGTGCAGGTCAAGCTCCTGGACAAGGATCCCGAGCGCTGCAGGGTGCTGGCCGAGTGTCTGCCCAACGTGATGGTCCTGTGCGCCGACGGCACCCGTCAGGACGTGCTCATGAGCGAGAACATCACCCAGATGGACGCGGTGGTGGCCGTTACCAATATAGATGAGGAGAACGTCTTCGTCTGCATGTACGCCAACATGATCGGCGTGCCCCTGGCGATCCCCAAGGTCAACCGCACCGAGTACGGCGCCGTCTGCCAGAACTGCGGCATCCACTCCACGGTGAGCTCCAAGGACATCTGTGCCCAGGAGATCACCCGCTACGTCCGGGCCATGCAGAGCACCAGCGGCCAGAGCGTGCTGTCGGTTTACAACCTGATGGACGGCACCGTGGAGGCGCTGGAGTTTGAGGTGACGGGAGAGGTGCCCCATCTGGGCGAGCGGCTGGCGGACGTGCAGCTCAAGTCCAACATCCTGCTGGCCTGCATCACCCGCCGGGGCCGGGTGATCTTCCCCGGCGGCGGGGACAGTCTCCAGAAGGGGGACATCGTTGTGGTAGTCACGTCCCGCAACCGGGTCATCGTTGAGCTCCGGGACATTTTCGAGGACTGAAGGGATCGGCCATGAATGTATCCATTATCTGCCATATCCTGGGCGTAGCGCTGGAGGTGGAGGCGGCTTTTATGACGCCCGCTCTGGGGATCGCCCTCTTCCGGGGGGAGTGGACCGCGGTGGCCGGCTTGTCCGCCACCATGGCGCTGGTGCTCCTGTTCGGAGAGATCCTCCGGCGTATACCGGTCAAACGCCGGGAATATTATGCCCGTGAAGGCTTCGTCACCGTGGGTCTCACCTGGCTGCTGCTGTCGGCCTTCGGCGCTCTGCCGTTTTTCATCAGCGGCGCCATCCCCTCTTACATAGACTGCTTTTTCGAGACCGTCTCCGGCTTTACCACCACGGGAGCCAGCATCGTCCCCGCGGTGGAGGATCTGCCCATGAGCCTGCTCTACTGGCGCAGCTTCACCAACTGGCTGGGAGGCATGGGCGTGCTGGTGTTCGTGCTGGCCATCACCTCCTCCTCGGACAACTCCGGCGACACGCTGCACCTGCTGCGGGCGGAGTCTCCCGGCGTCAAGGTGGGCAAGCTGGTGCCCCGGATGCGCCGCAGCACCGCCATCCTCTACGCCATTTATCTGGGCCTTTCGGTGATCATGTTCGTGCTGCTGGTGTTCGACATGCCGGCGTTTGACGCCCTCACCACCGTGTTCGCCACCGGCGGCACCGGGGGCTTTTCCGTACGCAACGCGGGCATGGCCGCCTACAGCCGCTATTCTCAGACGGTGATGACGGTGTTCATGCTGCTGTTCTCCGTCAACTTCACCGTGTACTATCTGCTGCTGATGCGCCGCTTCCGCAGCGCCTTCCACAACGAAGAGCTGTGGGTGTTCGCGATCATCTACGCGGTCTTCGCCCTGTCCATCGCGGTGAACATCCGCTCCCTCATGGGCAGCTTCTCCGACGCACTCCACCACTCCACCTTCACTGTGGCCTCCATCATCAGCACCACGGGCTTCGCCATCTCGGATTTCGACGCCTGGCCCTGGTTCTCCAAGATCCTGCTGGTGCTGCTGATGTTCATGGGCGCGTGCGCCGGTTCCACCGGCGGCGGCATCAAGGTGGTCCGGGCGATCCTGGCCTTCAAGATCATCCGCCGGGGCGTGCGCCGGACCATCCACCCCCAGCAGGTGCGCATGATCCATATGGACGGCGAGGTGATCGAGGACGAGACCGCGGACTCGGTCTCCGTGTTCCTGCTGCTGTACATAATGCTTTTTGTAGGAACGCTAATCCTGCTTGCTTTTGAGGGGCTGGACTTCACCACGGTCTTCTCCGGAGCGGCCGCGTGCCTGAACAATATTGGCCCGGCCCTTGGAAAAGCGGGTCCCATGCTCAATTACAACTGCTTTTCTCCCTTCGGGAAGGTGGTGCTCAGCTTCGCCATGCTCTTCGGACGGCTGGAGCTTTACCCCATGCTGATGCTGTTTATCCCCTCTGCGTGGAAAAAATAATACAAAATGTATGAGGGCACTTTCCACAACAGAGAGTGATTTATGGAAGAAAAGCGGCACGGATTTTGTAGAAAATAACATATCGAAAAAAGTAGAATTCCTACATTTCGTGTGATACAATTAATTTCAAATTAAAAAATGCAGCAGTATTTAAAGCCTTTGCTGCCATTTTGAGTTAGGAAAACGAGGTGGAAAGGATGTCATTGAAGCTCCTGAGCGGGGTGCATATCCCGCACAGAAAAAACACAGCTGAAATGCCGCCCGTCCGTATGCCGCCTCCCGCAACGGTGACCATACCCTTGAGCATGAGCACTGGCAGACCTGCCAACTGCGTCGTCAAGGTCGGTGACCATGTGGACGTGGGGCAGCTGATCGCGGAACCGGGCGGGTACGTTTCGGCGCCTGTTCACTCCAGCGTCTCCGGCACTGTCAAGCGGATCAACACCATGCTGATGTTCATGGGCGCCACGTGCCCTGCGGTGGTCATTGAATCCGACGGCGCCATGACGCCCTGGGAGGGGATCAAGCCCCCCGAGATCACCGACTACGACAGCTTCATCGCTGCCGTGCGCAACAGCGGTCTGGTGGGCCTGGGCGGCGCCACGTTCCCCACGTCCGTGAAGCTGGACGTGAAGGACACCTCCCGCATCAAGGAAGTCATCATCAACGGCGCGGAGTGCGAGGGCTATCTCACCGGCGACAACCGCACCATGCTGGACCGGACGGACGAGATCATGGCCGGCTGCGCGCTGCTGGAAAAGTGGCTGGGCGTAAAGAAGATCATCATCGGCGTGGAGGACAACAAGCCCAAGGCCATCGCCAAGCTGACGGAGGCCGCCAAGGCGGATCCCTGCGTGGAAGTGCGCAAGCTGCCCAGCTTGTACCCCCAGGGCGGTGAAAAGGTCCTGGTCTATCACACGGTGGGCCGGGTCATTCCCGAGGGCAAGCTCCCCCTGGACGTGGGCTGTGTGGTCATGAACGTGACCTCCCTGGCCGAGCTGGCCAAGTTCTGCCAGACGGGCATGCCCCTGGTGGAGCGCTGCGTCACCGTGGACGGCTCCGCCATCAAGGAGCCCAAGAACGTCATCGCTCCCATCGGCACCGCCAGCCGCGAGGTCATCGCCTTCGCCGGCGGCTTCAAGGACGACAACGACGTGGGCAAGCTGGTCCAGGGCGGCCCCATGATGGGCGTGGCCCAGTACGATCTGGACGCCCCCGTGGCCAAGGGCACCGGCGCGCTGCTGGTGTTCAACCGCAAGGACGCCCGCCCCGCGGAGCCTTCCGCCTGCATCAAGTGCGGCGGATGCATCGATCACTGCCCCATGAGCCTGATGCCCATGGAGATCGAGCGGGCTTATGAAAACAACGACGCGGCGCTTCTCAAGGCTCTGAAGGTCAACCTCTGCATGGAATGCGGCTGCTGCGCCTTCCAGTGCCCGGCCAACCGGCCGCTGGTCCAGGTGAACAAGCTGGCCAAAACGGTGGTGCGGGAGTATGAAGCGAAGCTGAAAGCGGAACAGGAGGCGAAGAAATGAACAACGATCTGATCGTCAGCGTTTCGCCCCACTATCACAAGCAGGACGCCTCCACCCAGCGGGTGATGCTAGACGTGCTCATCGCCCTGGCTCCCGCCCTGGTGGCCGGCTGTGTCATCTTCGGCATGAGATCGCTCCTGCTGGTCCTCATCTCCGCGGCCAACTGCGCGCTGCTGGAGACGGTGTGGAACAAGCTCGCGAAGAAGGCCAATACCGTGGAGGATCTCTCCGCGGTGGTCACCGGCGTGCTGATCGCCTTCAACGTGCCGGCCAGCATGCCCGTGTGGCAGCTGCTGGTGGGCGACTTTATCGCCATCATCATCGTTAAGATGCTCTTCGGCGGCATCGGGCGCAACTTTGTCAACCCGGCGCTGGTGGGCCGCGTGGTCATGATGCTCTCCTTTACCGGCAGCATGACCGCCTACGCCACCAACGTGGCTAAGGTGGACGTTCTCTCCTCCGCCACGCCTCTGACCGTGGTGGACAGCCTCAGGCTCTCCGACCTGGGCACGCTGCTGCTGGGCCGCCACGGCGGCATGCTGGGCGAGACCTGCGCCGCGGCGCTGCTGCTGGGCTGCGTGTACCTGTGCGTGCGCAAGGTCATCAAGCCCACCATCCCCGTGTGCTTCACGGCCTCGGTGTTCGTGTTCACGTTCCTGTTCAACGGCTTTAACGCCCAGTCCGCGCTGCTGAGCCTGTTCTCCGGCGGACTGATGCTGGGCGCCATCTTCATGGCCACGGACTACGTCACCAGCCCCATGACCCGGAAGGGACAGATCATCTTTGCCGTTGGCTGCGGATTCATCACCACCTGCATCCGGCTGTTCGCCAGCTCTGCGGAGGGCGTATCCTTCGCCATTCTGCTGATGAACCTGCTGGTGCCCTACATCAACGAGGGAACCCGTACCAAACCCCTGGGAGGTGTCGACGCATAATGGAAACCGCAAAGACTAACAACAGCTTCTGGACGGATATGCTCCGCCCGGTGGTGGTTCTGGTGGTCATCTGCCTGGTCGCCTCCGCGCTGCTGGGATTCGTCAACGCCAAGACTGCCCCCGTCATTGAAGAGAATGAGCGCGCCGCCGCGGCCGAGGCCATGCGCGCGGCGCTGCCCGCCGCCTCCTCCTTTGAGGAACTGCCTGTCAGCGCGGAGCTGGCTGCCAAGGGCGTCACCGGCGTTTTCGCCGGCAACGACGGCACCGGCTACGTGGTCACCGCCGCCAACAAGGGCTACGGCGGCGACGTGGTCGTCACCGTGGGCTTTGATCCCAATGGCACCATCCTGAACGTGGACGCCAACGTCTCCACCGAGACCCAGGGCGTCGGCAGCAAGGTGGGCGAGCGGACCATCCTTGACCGCTTCACCGGTCTGAGCGGCGACGCCAACGACGTCACCCTCCGCACCGGCGCCACCTACACCAGCAACGCCGTCCGCGCCAGCGTCAACGCCGCGTTCGAGGCCGTTGCGTCCGTGATCGGCTGAGGGAGGGAAGAGTTATGAAAAAACAATGGCAGATCCTCCTCAACGGTATTTTCCGGGAGAACCCGGTACTGATCCTGCTGCTGGGCTGCTGCTCCACGCTGGCCATCTCCGTCACGGTCCTGGGCAGCCTGGGCATGGGCGCGGCTCTCACCTTCGTGCTGGTGTGCTCCAATATCGTTATCTCCGCGCTGCGGAAGGTCATCCCCGACAAGATCCGCATCCCCTGCTACATCATCGTGGTCGCCACCTTCGTCACCTTGGTGGAGATGGTGGTCAAGGCCTATATGCAGACCCTTTACGACGCGCTGGGCATCTTCCTGCCGCTGATCGTGGTCAACTGCATCGTGCTGGGCCGCGCGGAAATGTTCGCCAACAAGAACAACATGATCGACAGCCTGTTCGACGGCCTGGGCATGGGCATCGGCTACACCATGGTCCTTACCGCCATGGCTCTGGTCCGCGAGCTCATCGGCGCGGGCAGTCTGCTGGGCAAGCAGATCATCCCCGAGGAATACACCATCCGCATTCTGGCGCAGACTCCCGGCGGATTCTTCATGTTCGGCTGCATGATGGCCCTGCTGGTGTGGGGTCTGGACCGCCACGGCAAGAAGTTCAAGCCTGAGATGGGCTGCGATGAAAACGGCTGCAGCAACTGCGCCATGGCCGGCAGCTGCACCAGCAAAGAGAAGGAGGCGGCTAACTGATGCTTATGAAAGCGCTCTCGATCATGTTCGTCATGATCTTTACCCAGAACTACGTTCTCGTACAGTTCCTCGGCATCTGTCCCTTCCTGGGCGTCTCCAAAAAGTTTGACTCCGCCATCGGCATGAGCGGCGCCGTGGTGTTCGTCATGACCCTGGCCAGCGCCGCCACCTGGACGATCTACACTTACGTGATGGTGCCCAACAACCTGGAGTACCTGACCACCATCATCTTCATCCTGGTCATCGCCGCCCTGGTCCAGTTCGTGGAGATCTTCCTCAAGCGCTACATGCCTCCCCTGTACCAGGCGCTGGGCGTGTACCTGCCTCTGATCACCACCAACTGCATCGTGCTGGCCGCCACCATCCTGAACGTGGACAACAGCTACACCTTCCTGGAGTCCTGCGTCAACGGCTTCTCCGCCGGCGTGGGCTTCGCCCTGGCGCTGGTCATCTTCTGCGGCGTGCGCAAGGCCGTGGAGAACGCCAGACCTCCCAAGTGCTTTGAGGGCCTGCCCATCACCCTGGTGGCTGCGGCGCTCACCAGCCTCACCTTTATGAGCTTCACCGGCATGGCCGAAAAGCTCTTCGGCGGTTAAGGAGGTAGGAAGCATGAACGGTGTAATGATTGCTGTCTCGGTACTGTGCGCCATCGGCGCGGTCTGCGCGCTGATCCTGGTGGTCGCCTCCAAGTACATGAGCGTCCCCGAGAACGAGAGATTCCCCGCCATCCGTGCCTGCCTGCCCGGCGCCAACTGTGGCGCCTGCGGCTATGCCGGCTGTGACGGCTACGCCAACGCCCTGGCCGAGGGCACCGAGACCCGCACCAACCTGTGCGTGCCCGGCGCCAGCGGCGCGGCCAAGGCCGTGGCGGAGGTGATGGGCGTGGCCGCCGAAGAGGTGGTCCGTCAGGTGGCTTTCGTCAAATGCAACGGCGACTGCGAGAAGGCCGGCCATAAGTACGAATACGAGGGCATCCAGACCTGCTCCGCCGCCAACATCCTGTTCTCCGGCGAGTGGGCCTGCCCCAACAGCTGCATGGGTTACGGCGACTGCGAGCGCGCCTGCCCCTCCGACGCCATCCACGTGGTCAACGGTGTGGCGGTGGTCAATCCCGCCGTATGCACCGGCTGCGGCATCTGCACCCGCACCTGCCCCAAGCACATCATCTCCCTGCGGCGCTTTGCCGAGGACAGAGTGCAGGTCCGCTGCAGCAACACCCAGACCGGCGGCGTGGCCCGCAAGGCCTGCTCCACCGCCTGCATCGCCTGCAAGAAGTGCGAGAAGACCTGTACCCACGACGCCATCCACGTTGTTGACAATCTGGCCCGCATCGACTACGATAAATGTGTCGGCTGCGGTGAGTGCGTGGAACAGTGCCCCAACGGCGTACTTGTCAAGCTCTGAGCATTCAGTGAGATCCGCCCGGCAATGCCGGGCGGATTTTTTTAAGGGAGCGTGGATTCTTGCGCGGGATCGGAAAAAACAGAAAACGCCGCGCCGACCTGCTGCTGATCGGCGCGCTGGTGCTGCTGGCCTGCGCGCTGCTGCTGTGGCAGGGCCTTTCCCGCCGGCCGGGGACCCGGGCGGTGGTCTATGTGGATGGGCAGGCGGTGGCCTCCTATCCCCTGGACGTGCCGACGCGGGTCCGTCTGGAGACAGAGGACGGGAGCTCGTTCAACGTGCTGGTCATTGAAGACGGCCGGGCGGACGTGGTGGATGCGGGCTGTCCGGACAGGCTCTGTGTGCGGATGCACTCCATCCGCCGCACGGGGGAGAGCATCATCTGCCTGCCCAACCGAACGGAGATACGCATTGAGGGTGGAGAGCCGGAGGTGGACCTGGGCTGATGAAAACGAGAAAGCTGACGACTCTGGCCCTGCTCACCACGGCGGCCATGATCCTATCCTATCTGGAGACCCTGCTGCCCTCAGTGGCGATCCCCGGAGTGAAAATGGGCCTTGCCAACATCGCGGTGATCTTCGCGCTCTACCGCCTGGGCCCGCGGGAGGCCATGGCCATCTCCCTGGTGCGGGTGGGCATGGTGAGCCTGCTCTTCGGCAGCCTCAGCGCTTTGTTCTACAGCGTGGCCGGGGCGGTGCTGAGCCTGGGGGTGATGGCCCTTTTGAAAAAGACCGGCACGTTTTCCGAGGCAGGAGTCAGCGTGGCGGGAGGCGTGGGCCACAATCTCGGCCAGATCCTGATGGCCATGCTGATCCTGGACACACCCCGGCTGATCTACTATCTGCCGGTGCTGATCCTCACCGGCGTGGGGGGCGGCATCCTCACCGGCCTCACCGCGGCCCTGCTGATCCGCCGGATCCCGCCCTTTGAGGAATAAAAGGATCCCGGCGGCCGACCGTCCGGTTATAAAGTGAGAGCGGCGGCGCTTCACAGCACCGCCGCTCTCACTACTCCAAATAATTTACATAATAAATATTATGGTAAAATATACTCTTGGAACCCGTCGGTATACCGCACCGAGCCGTCGGCCAGGATCCAGCAGGCTTCAACTCCCTGCAATTGGTTGACATAATTATACCCATCCGCCAGTTCCATGTTGAACACGGCGGTGGAGAGGGCGTCGGCCAGACCCGAGTCGTCTCCCCGGATGGTGACGGAGAGGAACTCGTTTCGGGGAAAGAGAGAATCGGGGGAGATGATATGGTGATAGCGCACCCCGTCGACCTCGTAAAAGCGCTGATAGCTGCCGCTGGTGACCAGCGCCGCCCCGTCCAGGGTCACCCGCAGCCGGTAGGCTCTCTCTCCTCCGGCGTCCGGCTCCTGCACCCCGGCGACCCAGCTCTCCCCCCCGGGCTTGGCGCCCAGAGTGCGGACGTTCCCGCCCAGATTCAGCGCATAGCCGGTCAACCCGGCGTCCTCCAGCGCCCGGGCGGCCTTTTCCGCGGCGTAGCCCTTGGCCACCGCCCCCAGATCCAGACGCATCTCCGGGTCCCGCAGCTCCACGGTCCCGTTCTCGTCGTCCAGGACCAGATCCTCGATCCGACAGTGCTCCCAGGCCTCCCGCAGCTCCTCCGCCTCCGGCACTCGGGCCGTTTCCCCCGCCAGAGCCGCCTCCCGGCAGTCGTGCCAGATGGACAGCACCGCACCCATGGCCACGCTGCACTGCCCATGGGTCAGGGCGTGGACCTCCCGGCCGAAGGCCAGCAGCTCCGCCAGCTCCGGCGCGGCCGCCACGGGGCCGCGTCCGGCGGCGCGGTTCACCGAGCAGGCGTTGACCATGCCGCTGTACTCGTGATAGATGTCGGCGGCGCGGTGGTATCGCTCCAGCACGTCCTCCAGTATGGCGCAGGCATGGTCGAAATCCTTGTCGCTGCCATAGCCGATCACCGTGGTCACCGTGTCGAACCAGGTGTAATAGGTTTTATCGTGGCGTTTCTCGCTGCCGCAGCCCACCGGCCCCCCAAAAAGGGCGATGATCAGAAGCACCGACAGCAGCCGCCGCATTCGTTGGGACATGGCGGACTCCTTTTTTGCTTTTTTCACAGTTTACAACACTATGAGAAAAATGTAAAATGTCTTTCATTGGAGGTGACGTCCATCATGAGACGCAAGCTGTGCCTGCTGCTGACCGCGGCGCTGCTTTTTCTGCTGCTGAGCGGCTGCGCGGCGGCAAAGGAAACGGAGCACGCCCCCTTCACCGTGGATTTTCTCTCCACGGGAAAGTCCGACTGCGCCGTGATCCGCATGGACGGCCTGGTGATACTGTCCGACGCGGCGGACACCGACGACTATGAGACCATCTCCCGCTGTCTGAAAAGCTATGGGATCAGCCGGATCGATTATATGATCCTCAGTCATTACGACAAGGATCACATCGGCGCCGCCGCGGCGCTGGTGCGGAACTATACGGTGGGCATGGTGCTGTGCCCCAACTACCGGGAGTACAGCGATGAGTATTACGCTCTGGAGGAGGCCGTGGCCGCCTCGGCAGCGGAGATGCGGGTGCTCACGGAGGATTACCGGATCGAGACGAAAAACGGCTCCGTGCTGGCGGACCCGCCGGACGTGGACTACGGGGACGACAACAACAACTCCCTTATCACCACCGTCACTTACCGGGACTGCCGGATGCTGTTCCTGGGCGACGCCATGAAAAAGCGCCTGGAGGAGTTTGAGGGCGTGATGGAGGAGCGCTATGACCTTATCAAGCTGCCGCACCACGGGGACAGCAATAAGCCCCTGCTGCGGATTTTGAAGGCCGCCCGCCCCGCTTGGGCGGTGGAGATGGTCTCCCCTGCGGAGATCGTGGAGCCCGAGCTGCTTCAGCGGCTCCAGGAATTGAACGTCACGCTCTTTCGCACCTCGGACGGCCCCGTCCACGCGGAGTGGACGGAGGAGGGCCTGACCGTGGGAGGAGAATAAAAAATCAGCCGCCCGGGGCTCCGGGCGGCTGCGTAGTTGTGTCAGGTCTTTTTGTCAAAGGTGTAGCCGCAGTGGGGACAGGTGATGCGGATATGTCCCTTGCCCCGGGGCACCCGGACGGTGCGTCCGCAGCCGGGGCAGCGGAAAAAGGCGTATTCCTTGCGCTGGCTGAAGCAGTCCCGCTTCAGGCAGAACCAGTCCATCACAGCGCCGCGCTTCTGCAGGTACTTGTTGTTCTCCGCCCGACGGCGGGACAGATTCCGGGAGAGGATACGGCTGTAGCACCATACCAGCAGTCCCATGGAACAGGCCGCAAAGATGCTTTTTACACCTCCGGAACTGATAAGGGCAAGGAACAGACTGCCCAGCGCGGAGATGGAAAGAAATCTTCCCAGCTCATCCGCTCCGTATCGGTCAGCGGGAAATTGAAACCGCGGCAATCCGCCTGAGCCAAATCGCTTCAACGCTATCCCTCCAGATCTGATTGCATAGAAAAATATTAAGTCTAAATCGTAAAAAAGTCATGAACTTTTAGCGGAATTCACAAAAAGTTCATTTTTTCGGAGAATGGCGGTGATGACGGCCGTTGTTTCTTGACAAATCCACCGTCATAGAATAAAATTGCATAAAAAGTTTTATGTAACTGGGAGGTGTGCCATGCGTTCAGACGGAACCCGCGTCATTCACGAAGATCCCATGTATCACCTGATACCGTACTTCCTGACCAAGCGATATGACGCAATGAACATGATCACTCTGGATATCCCGGAGGAGCCCCTGCGTTTGTACATGAACGCCCGGCGCAGAGAAGGCAAAAGCATCAGCCATCTGGCGCTGATCCTGACCGCGTATCTGCACACGGTGGAGAAATTCCCCGCGCTGAACCGTTTCATCGTCGGCCGCAAGATCTATCAGCACAACGACATCACCGTGTCCATGGTGGTGCTCAAGCCAGGCACGGACCTGGACACCATGTCCAAGATCCATCTCGACCCCGCAGACGACGTATTCGACGTTCAGCAAAAGATCACCAGCTATATCGAACAGAACCGCCAGCAGGGAGAGGCCAACGCCCTGGACGCGTTCATGAACAAGCTGGTGAAGCATACCGGCATCCTCACCGTGGCCACGGCACTGATCCGGGCGGCGGACCGTCTGGGGATCCTGCCCCGGAAGCTCATTGACCTGAGCCCCTTCCACGCCAGTCTGCTGATCACCAACCTGGCCAGCATCCGCACCAATCACATCTACCACCACGTCTACCAGTTCGGCACCACCAGCGCCGCCATCGCCATGGGCAACATGCGGGAGGTGCCTCGGAAGAGCCGGGACGGGTACGTATTCGACCGGTGCATCCCGCTGGGTGTGGTGATGGATGAGCGCATCGCCAGCGGACACTATCTGGCCCAGGCGTTTGCGCAGATGAAAAAATACCTGGCCAACCCCGAACTGCTGGAACGCAGCCACCTTCTGGAGGAAAACGCCCCCGCGCTGCTGGGGGACGGCTCCGGGGAATGATCACTGTTTCAGAGCCTTCTGTTGCGGCAGAGGGCTCTGGCTGTTTCCGGGACTATTTCTTCTGCAGGGCAAAGCCCAGCACCGCTCCGCAGACGCCGCCGATGACGTGGGTCAGCTGGGAGACGTTGTCGGCCTGAGTGAAGGCGGTGAACACCTCACCGCCGATATAGAACACCGCCACCAGGATCAGCGTCAGGGGGATGCCGCCGCTGCGGCCGCCGCCCATGGAGGCCATCAGCAGCATCATGAACACGATGCCCGACGCGCCCATCAGCGCCGTACCGGGGAAGAGCAGCCACTGGATCAGACCCGTGACGAAAGCGGTCACGCCGATGCAGATGAGCAGGTTTTTGCTGCCGTAGCGCTCCTCCAGCTGGGGCCCCACCACCAGCATCAGCAATATGTTGCCGCTGTAATGGGCCCAGCCGCTGTGCCCCAGCACGTGCAGGAAGAACCGGGGATAGGTCAGCGGATCGCTGAGAGGCGAGCGGTAGACGCAGAACAGCCTTGCCGTGGTCCAGCCGCCGGTGAGCCGACCCAGTACCAGGGCCAGCAGCGACAGCAGCGCGAAGTTGAGCACCACGGGGGCGTTGTATTGAATGCGGCGAAAGGGATTCATGGCGGCTCCTTTCCCATGAGGGCTGATGGTATTATACTCCATTCCCGCGGTGGGAGCAAGCCCCGCAAAATGGGTCGAACAGGGGCGAATTGGGAGGAAAAACGCACATTTTTGATGACAATTTCCCTCCGATGTGGTATCTTACCATCAGATAGACAGGCATATCATTTTTTACAATATAATGGAGGCGGATACTTATGCTGCAGGACTTTAAGCGAGAAGACGACAAGCTGGACAAGGCGTCCCGCAAGGCGGAGATCCTCCGTCTGCGCGATCGGATGGTGAACACCCAGCAGACCGTTCGGGAGGCCAAGCTCCCCGTGATCGTACTGCTGGAGGGCTGGGACAGCGCCGGCAAGGGCAACCTGATCAACGAGCTGATCTCCGAGATGGACCCCCGGTTTTACAGCGTGGCCACCTACGAGCACACTGCCGAGCAGGACGAGCGCTATCCCTTCCTGAAAAAGTTTTTCGACGTACTGCCGGAAAACGGCAAGTATCTGTTTCTGGACACCGGCTGGATGGAGGACGCCGTGGGCAAGTATCTCCGCCGGGAGATCACCCGGGAGGAGTACGAGCGTCGGGTGGAGTCCTGCAACACCTTTGAGCGTCAGCTCCGGGACAACGGCTACGTGCTGGTCAAGCTGTTCCTCCACGTTTCCAAGGAAGAGCAGCTCCGGCGGATCACCGCGCTGCGGGAAAACCGGGACACTGAGTGGCGCGTCACGGGGGACGACCTGTGGCAGCAGCAGGAGTACGACCGGTTTTTGAAGACCTACGACCGGTTCATGGAGGATACCGACAAGATCGCCCCCTGGCACGTGCTGGACGGGGAGAGCCGGAAAAAAGCGCTGCTGGACGGCCTGAAGGCTATCACCGACGCGGTGGACCGCGCTCTGGAGCGGGGCCGCTACGTGGGCAAAGCCACGGACAAGAAGTTCCCCCTGCTGGGGGGACCCTCCCAGAAGGACGCGGACCTCACCGCCTCCATCAGCCCCGAGGAATACAAGAGCGAGCTCAAGCGTCTGCAGAAGAAGCTCTCCGAGCTCCACAACCAGATCTACCGCAAGCGCATCCCCGTGGTGATCTGCTATGAGGGCTGGGACGCCGCCGGCAAGGGGGGCAACATCCGCCGCATCGCCTACCCGCTGGATCCCAGAGGTTTTGACGTGATCCCCGTGGCCAGCCCCACTCCCGGGGAGCTGGCGCGCCACTATCTGTGGCGGTTCTGGACCAAGCTGCCCCGCAGCGGCCACGTCACCATCTTTGACCGCACCTGGTACGGCCGGGTGATGGTGGAGCGCATCGAGGGCTTCTGCTCCGAGGACGACTGGAAGCGGGCCTACGGCGAGATCAACGAGTTTGAAAAGGAGCTCACCGACTGGGGCACCGTGGTGCTGAAGTTCTGGATCCACATTGATCCCGACACCCAGCTGGAGCGGTTCCAGGCCCGGCAGAACACCCCGGAGAAGCAGTGGAAGATCACCGAAGAGGACTGGCGCAACCGGGACAAGTGGCCCCAGTACGAGGAGGCCGTGGAGGAGATGCTGCTCAAAACCAGCACCGAGTACGCGCCCTGGCACATCATTGAGTCCGTGGATAAGAAATACGCCCGCATCCGCACGCTGCAGATCGTGACGGATGCCCTGGAAAAGGCGGTCAACGAAAACGTGGTCAGGGGGATGAAGAGCCTGTGTCCGACCAAAGAGAAAAAATCCAAGAAATAACACTGCCCGCCGCAGCCGAGGAGATCCCGGAGGTCGAAGCAGAGCCCATGGCCGCTCCTTCTCCGGAGAATGAGCGCGTCTGCTTCGTGGACCGGGAGCTCAGCTGGCTGCAGTTCAACCTGCGGGTCCTGCGGCAGGCGGGGGACGAGACCGTCCCCCTGCTGGAGCGGCTGAAGTTTCTGAGCATCTACCGCTCCAATCTGGAGGAGTTCTTCATGGTGCGGGTGGGCTCTCTCACCCACAGAGCCGTGCTGCTGCCGGATCTGCGGGACGAGAAAACCCTCTGGACCGCCTCGGAGCAGCTCAGCCGCATCATGGCGGAGGTCAACGAGCAGCAGGCGGTGGAGCTGAAGATCTACCGCGGCCTGCTGCAGGATCTCCGCGCCGCCGGCATCGACGTGATCGACTTCCGCAAGGTCAGCAAGGCCGACGAGGTCATCACCCGCAAGTTCTTCTCCGAAGTGCGGCCCTTCCTCTCTCCCCGGGTGGTGGACGCGGAGCATCCCTTCCCGTTCATCGGCAGCCGGGAGACCTGGATGGTGGCGGCGCTGAAAAAGGGGGACAAGGGGGATGATTTCCGCTTGGGACTGGTGCCGCTGGTGCGGGTGCCGCCCTATCGTCTCTACGAAGTGGACGGCCGCCAGAAGGTGGTCCTCACCGCGGAGATGCTGCGCTATTACGCCTCTTTGATCTTCAAAAAACAGGAGGTCCGGGAGACGGCGCTGATCCGGGTGACCCGGAACGCGGACGTGTTCATCTCCGAGCAGCAGCGCAGCTTTGACGCTGACTTCCGCGCCAGCATGGAGAAGATGCTCCGCAAGCGCAAGCGCCAGCAGCCGGTGCGCATGCTGGTGGAGGGCAAGCCCTCCGCCCGTCTGCTCTCCACGCTGGTGAAGCATCTGCGGGTCCCGGAAAAGAACGTGTTCGCCCGGGCCATCCCGCTGGATCTCTCCTTCTCCTCGGGGCTGAAACGGGAGCCCGGCATGAAATACGAGGAGCGCCGTCCCCAGCGTACGGTGCACCTGCAGAAGGGGGAGTACTTCTCTTACCTGGAGAAGCACGATCTGCTGCTGAGCTTCCCCTTCCAGAGCATCAACGCCTTCGTGGAGATGCTCTATGAGGCGGCGGACGATCCGGACGTGGTGTCCATCAGCATCACCCTCTACCGGCTTTCCGCCAGCAGCAAGGTGGCCGCCGCGCTGGCCTACGCCGCCGACCGGGGCAAGAGCGTTCTGGCGCTGCTGGAGCTCCGCGCCCGGTTCGACGAGCAGAACAACATTGACTATTCCGAGGTGCTGGAGGATGCGGGCTGTCAGGTGATCTACGGGCTGCCGGAGATGAAGGTCCACTCCAAGCTGTGTCTCATCACCCGCCGAAAAGGGGAGAGCGTGCAGTATATCACCCAGGTAGGTACGGGCAACTATAACGAGATCACCAGCGAGCAGTACACCGACCTGTCCGTCATCACCACCCAGGAGGCCGTGGGCCGGGACGCGGCCATGGCCTTTGAGGCCCTCTCTCTGGGCCAGGCACCCGGAGAGACCGAGGCCATGTGGATCGCCCCCAACAGCTACCGCTCCCGGGTACTGGACTTTATCGCCGCCGAGACGGAGAAGGGGGACGCCGGACGCATCGCCATCAAGGTGAACTCCCTGAACGACCTGGAGGTGATGCGCGCGCTGATCCGTGCCTCCCGCCAGGGCGTCCGGATCGAGCTGTTCGTCCGGGGCATCTGCTGCCTGCGTCCGGGGATCCCTGGCTATACGGAGAATATCACCATCCGCAGTGTGGTAGGCCGTCATCTGGAGCACTCCCGCATCTTCGCCTTCGGAGAAGGGGAGGAACAGCGGATCTTCGTGGGCTCCGGCGACCTGCTCAACCGCAACACCCAGCGGCGGGTGGAGGCGTTCATCGAACTGGTCACGCCGGACACCCGCGCCGACGTGCTCCGCATCCTGGAGGCTCTTCGGGAGGACCGGGAGCTGAGCTGGATGATGAACGCCGACGGGACCTATACCCGGGAGGGGATCGTCCGGGGCACCGCCAGCCAGGACCGGCTCTACGAGTACTTTTCCGGCCGGATCGTGGAAAAACCGGCGGAGGAGCCGCCCCGGCCGAAGCACAGTTGGCTGTGGAAGCTGTTCCACTTCTGGAAAAAAGAGATAGATACACAGGATCGAGGCGAATAAATGAGCGAGGCATTGATGCTCGTGTTCGACGTGGGAACACAGAGTGTCCGGGCCATGCTGATCGACAGGAACGGCGTTATCGAAGCGCAGGAGAAGATCGTTTACGAAACGCCCTATTACTCCCTGCAGCCCAGCTGGGCTGAGCAAAATCCGGATTACTATTTTGATCAGATCTGCGCCGTCAGTCAACGGCTGAAGGAAAACGCCCCGGAGGCGTTCGGCCGGACCGAAGGCGTCACGGTCACGGTCTTTCGGGACACCACCGTGTGCATGGACAAAAACGGCAGACCTCTGCGGGACTGCATACTATGGATGGACCAGCGCCGGGCGGAGCATCCCAAGCCTCTGCCCCTCTCCCGCCGGGTGCTGTATGCCCTGGCGGGCATGAGCGAGACCATCAACATGCTCCAGCGCACCTCTGCCTGCAACTGGATCGCAGAAAACGAGCCGGAAGTGTGGGCCAGGACCGACAAATACGTCTGTCTTTCAACGTATTTCAACTTCCGCTTCACCGGCATCACCGCCGACAGCGGCGCCTCCATGCTGGCGAAGATCCCCTTTGACTACAAAAACCGCTGCTGGGACGAAAAAGGGCTGACCCGCTGCGCCTACGACATCCCCTCGGACAAGCTGTGCGAGATCGTCCCCTCCGGCACGGTGCTGGGGGGCCTCACGGCGGAGGCGGCCCGGCGCACCGGCCTTCCGGAGGGACTGCCGCTGATCGTCACCGGCTCGGACAAGGGCTGTGAGACCATCGGCCTGTCCGTCATCCGGGAGGATCAGGCGGCGCTGTCCTTCGGCACCAGCTGCTCGATCCAATTCATCACAAAAAAGTATTTTGAGCCCACGCCGTTTATGCCCGCCTATCCCGCGGTGCCCAACGACATGTATAACCCCGAGATCCAACTCCTCCGGGGCTATTGGATGCTCACCTGGTTCAAGCAGAATTTCGCTCAGTCGGAGGTGGCTGCCGCCAAGACCCTGGGCTGCACCGCCGAGGAGCTGCTCAACCGGCATCTGAAGGACGTGCCCCCCGGCAGCGAGGGCCTGCTGGTCCTGCCGCACTGGACGCCGGGGCTGTCCACCCCCAACACCCGGGGGGCCATCATCGGCTTTTCCGACGTACACACCCGCTATCACGTGTACCGGGCCATCCTTGAAGGGCTGAATTTCGGCCTGATGGAGGGCATGTACGGCATGGAAAAACGCTCCGGACAGCGGATCCGGCATCTATATCTGGGAGGCGGCGGCAGCCGCAGCGACGAGATCTGCCAGCTCACCGCCAACATGTTCGGTCTTCCGGTATCCCGCACCCAGACCGAGGAGACCAGCGCCCTTGGCGCGGCGGTGTGCGCCTTCGTCAGCCGGGGAGAGTACCCCTCCTATGAGGAGGCCATCCGGCACATGGTCCGCCTGCGGGACACCTTCACCCCGGATATGGCCGAGCATGAGATCTATCGGGAGATCTACGATCAGGTGTTCACGAAATACTACAGGGCGGTCACGCCGCTGCACAAAACTCTCGGTGCCCTGGCGCGCAAAAACGCAAAGGAGCAGTGACCGCTCGCCCATAAGGAAGCGCCCCCATTCCGAGGAATGGGGGCGCTTCCTTATTCTTTCGGCGGCTCAGAACGCCCAGGTCCCGTTTCTGAAAATGGGCACCACGTTTCCTTCGGCGGTCACGCCGTCGATGGCCAGGTCGTCGGAGCCGATCATAAAGTCGGTGTGGTTGATGGAGTCGTTGACGCCCAGCTCGAAGAGCTCGGCGTCCGTCATGCTCTCAAAGCCCTCCACGCACTCGTTGAAGCCGGCGCCCAGCGCCAGATGGCAGGCGGCGTTTTCGTCAAAGAGCGTGTTGTAGAACAGCAGTCCCGAGGCGCTGATGGGGGATTCCCTGGGCACCAGGGCGCATTCTCCCAGATAGTGGCTGGCCTCGTCCATGCTGACGATGTATTCCAGCACCTCCTGGCCCTTCTCCGCGTGGACCTCCACGGCCCGGCCCTTTTCAAAGCGGATGGAGAAGTTCTCGATCAGCGTGCCCTGGAAGGACAGGGGCTTGGTGGCGTAGACGATGCCCTCCGCCGTTCTCCGGTCGGGGGAGGTGAACACCTCCTCTGTGGGGATGTTGGGGTCGAAGGAAACGCCGGAGAGAGTGGTGTCCGCGCCGGCGGAAAAGCGGCCCCGGGGGATCAGACCCACCCGGAGATCCGTGCCGTTGGCGGAGGAGTAGCGCAGCTCTCGAAGTCCCAGCCCGTTGAGATACCCGCAGCGGGCCTTGAGATCGGCGTTGTGGGTCTCCCAGTCGGCCATGGGGTCGGCGCCGTCCGCCCGGGAGGCGAACAGGATATCCTTCCACAGCTGCTCCACCGCCTGCTTTTTGGACAGCCTGGGGTAGAGCTTTTTGGCCCATTCCTCACCGGGCACCGCGGCGATGCACCACTGATGCCGGTTGTCGATGGCGTCCCGGTAGGGCTTCACGATGCCGGCCCGGGCCTGCATGGCCTTGAAAAACCGGGAGTGGATGCCATTGAGTCCGTCCGGGTCGCTGGACTCCAGAAAGATCCGCACGGGCAGAACGTCCACCATGTGCTGGAGCTTGGCCTTTTCCCAATCCTCCACCCGGGAGAGATCCTTGAGCTTCTGCCACCGGGCGTGCACTTTATAGAGAGGGTCGTAGCTCCATTCCACCCGGACGCTTTTGGCTCCGGCCCGATAGCACTCCTCCGTGAGCATCTTTACAAATTCCGGCTGATCCAGCCCGGCGGAGAGGATGACCTCCTGTCCCTTCTGGATGTTGGCGCCCACCCGGGCGATCAGACGGGCGTACTGCCGCAGTACAGTCTTCTTCATGGGTTGATCTCCTTCTTTTGCGGATTGCCGTCCCGGGACAGGATCGGGAGGGATTCGTCTGTTTTTCCCATGGACAACGTGGCCATTATAGCTTGCACAGCGGTGAAATTCAAGGTATACTTGAGCATGAAATCTGTCGAACCCCCTCGAAGGAGAGCCTGCGCCTTTATGGATGAATTCACGAAAAAGATCGACCGGCTGATGGGCAGGGAGCGCTGGGATGAGGCGGAGGCCCTTCTCACCGGACGTATGGCGGAGGCTGCCCGGACCGGAAACGCCCAAACGGAGCTGTCGCTGTGCAGCGAACTGCTGGGCTTTTACCGGATGCGCGGTCCGGAAGAGCGGTTCCTGGCGGTGGAAGGGCGCGCCCTTCAGCTGCTGGAAACTCTTTCCATGCCCCGGGAGACCCGGGGCACGATCCTTGTCAACGCCGCAACGGGCCTGGTGGCCTTTCACCGGGCGGAGGAGGCGCTGCCGCTGTACAAACAGGCGGAGACGCTGCTGCGCGCCGCCCTGCCCCGGGATGATTTCCGTCTGGCGGCGCTGCATAATAACCTTTCCTCCGCTTACGCCGCCCTGGGCCGCCCGGCAGAGGCCGAGTCCCATCTCCGCCAGGCCCTGGAGGTTTTGCGCCGGACTCCCTTCCACCCGGACGTTGCGACAACTTATGTAAACCTTGCGCAGCTCTATGCCGCCGTCGATCCGGCCGACCTGCGGATCGGGGAGTGCCTGGAGCGGGCCATGGCCTGGCTGGATCAGCCGGAGATGGTCTGGGACGGATACTACGCCCACACCGCGGGAAAGTGCGCCGGCGGCTTTGCCGCTCTGGGCCGGGATACGGAGGCGGCGGAGCTGCGGGAAAGGGCGGAGATGATTTATGAAGGGACTTGAACTCTCCCGCCGGTTCTGGGAGGAGCTTTTGTATCCCGCGCTGCGGGAGCAGTGCGGCGAGCTTCTGGGCTCCGTCGCCGCCGGACTGTGCGGCGCGGGCTCCGACTGCCTGGGATACGACGATGAGATCTCCCGGGATCACGCCTTTGCCGCGGGATGCATGTTGTTCGTGCCGGAGTCCATGTCCCGAGCGGACGTGTTCAGGCTCTCCGCCGTCTACGACCGGCTGCCCCGGGAGTTTATGGGCTTCGCCGCGGAGCACCGCAGCCGCCAGGGGGACGGCCGCTACGGCGTGAAGACCGTGGAGGCTTTCTTCCGGCCGCTGACCGGCTGCAGCGGTCCTCCGGAGGATTGGCGTGCCTGGCTGCGCATCCCGTCCCACTACCTGGCGGAGGCCGCGGCGGGGCAGGTGTTTTATGACGGCGACGGTCGCTTTTCCGCGCTTCGGCGGCAGATCGCCCTGGGCATGCCCGAGGACGTGCGGCTGAAAAAGATCGCCGCCCGGGCGGCGCTGATGGCCCAGTCCGGCCAGTATAACTTTGCGCGCTGCCGCCGCCATGGGGAAGAAGGGGCGGCCCGGCTGGCCGGCTGTGAGTTTGTCCGCCAGACGCTGGAAATGGTCTTTCTGCTGAACCGTCGGCATATGCCGTACTATAAATGGGCTTTTCGCGCCTTGAGGGAGCTGCCGGTGCTCTCCGGGCTGGGACCCGGGCTGGAGCAGCTGCTTGCCGCCCCCACGGAGGAGAGCATCGAGACCATCAGCGCCGCGGTCATCGCCCGACTGCGGGAAGAAGGGCTCACCGACGGGGACTGGGATTTTCTGGAGCCCCACGCCTATTCGGTCATGAAGCGGATCCGGGATCCGGAGATCGCCGCGCTGCACGTGATGGAGGGATGAGTATGAACGAGCTGTTTGACCGTCAGCCGCTGCTGACGCCCAAGGGACGTCTGGCCGCCCCCGGCTGGGGCACGGGGGACGTGTTTGAGTACAACAAGGAGTATCTCGGCGGCGCGCCCCGGCGGAGGGAGTGGGAGTTTTACCAGGTGTCCAACCCCCGCTTCGCTTTTCAGATCGCCTACGGCCACGGCCCCTCCGCGGGACGGGTGAGCGTGACGCTGGTGGATTTTGAGACGGGGGAGAAGGTGCGCTCCGGCAAGGTCCGCCTGTTTCCCGGGGACGAGCTGGATCTGGACTTTTCCGGCGGCGAGCCTCACAGCCTGAAATATGAGGATGAGGATCTGTTCCTCTCCGTGGGCTTTGACGGGGCGCTGCGCCGGGTGGTGGTCCGTTCAGACCGGTTCGACGCGGAGCTGGCCTGTCACGAGGACGGCGACGCCGTTTCCGTGGCGGCGCCCTACGACCGGAGGCACTTTCTCTGCCAGTACAAAAAGGTCTTTCAGGATCTGTCCGGCCACGTGCACATGCACAAGCTGGACTACCGGCTGGACGATGAGACGTTCATGGTCCTCTCCAGCGGCCGGGGCGTGCTGCCCTACCGGAACACCCGGATCTGGGGCGCCGGAGCCGTACAGCTGGGGGAGGAGTTGCTCTCCCTGAACCTGGGGGAGGACTTCGGGCCCGAGGGCGTTCCCACGGAAAACGCCGTTTTCGTCAACGGAGTTATGGAGAAGCTCAACCGGGTCTATTTCAAGTTCAAAGCGGAGGATCCCAAGCGGCCCTGGCGGATCTCCGACTCGGACAAGCGCCTCCGGCTGGAGTTTTTCCCGGACTACGACAATTTTGACCGGTTCAACTATCTGGCCGCCGACGTGCGCCGCCACCAGCTGTTCGGCAAGCTTTTCGGCAGCGTGACCCTGCCCGGGGAGCGGGAGTACCGGCTGGAGGACGTACACTTTTTCATTGAGCACAGCGACGAGCGCTGGTAAGGAAGGAAACAGGCAATGGAACGTACGTTTTGGTATAAGGACGCGGTTTTCTATCAGATCTGGCCCCGGAGCTTTGCCGACGGCAACGGCGACGGCGTGGGCGACCTGATGGGCGTATATGAAAAGCTGGACTATATCAAGTCCCTTCACGTGGACGCCATATGGTTTTCCCCGCTCTACCCCTCGCCCAACGCCGATCACGGCTATGACGTGATGGACTATATGGACATCTCCGCCGAGTACGGGGGCATGGCGGCCTTCAAAAAGGTCCTGGACGGGGCCCACGAGCGGGGGATGCGGGTGATCATGGATCTGGTGGTGAACCACACCAGTACCGAGCACCCATGGTTTCAGGCCAGCCGCCGGGGGGAGGAGCCCTATAAGGACTACTACATATGGCGTCCCGCCCGGCCCGACGGAACGCTGCCCAACAACTGGGACAGCCTGTTCGAGGGTAAGGCCTGGCAGTACGACGAGCTGCGGAAGGAGTATTATCTCCACCTGTTCGCCATCAAGCAGGCGGACCTGAACATGGATAACCCCCGGGTCCGGGACGAGGTCAAAAAGATCATGCGTTTCTGGCTGGACCTGGGGGTGGACGGCTTCCGGGAGGACGTGATCACCTTTATCTCCAAGGATAAGGGCCTGCCCAACGGCTTTCCGCTGCTGCCGGCAGCCCGGGGGATCTCCCACTATTCCAACGGTCCCCATCTCCACGAGTATCTCAACGAGTTCCGGGCGGTGCTGGACCGCTACGACTGCGTCACCATCGGGGAGGCGCCGCTGGTCACGCCCCGGCGGGCGCTGCAGTTCATCGGCGGCAGCCGTCCCGAGCTGGACATGATGATCTCCTTCCAGTGCATGGAGGCGGACTGCTTTTTCCAGGAATACATCCACCACCCCTTCTCCCTGCTGAAGCTCAAGCACATCTGGCGCCACTGGCAGAACAGCCTTCGGGACAAGGGCTGGAACTTCCTGTATCTGGAAAACCACGACCATCCCCGGGTCATCAGCCGCTACGGCAGCGAGAAGCACCGCCTGGAGAGCGGCAAAGCCCTGGCGGCGGCCTATCTGTTCCAGCAGGGGACCCCCATCATCTATCAGGGCCAGGAGATCGGCATGACCAACATCCGTCTGGAGAGCATCGACATGTACGAGGACGTCCAGACCATAGAGCACTACCGCAACTTCTTCACCCGGGAGCCGGAGCAAAAGCGCATGGAGCGCATCTGGCGGGCCTCCCGGGACTCCGCCCGGACCCCCATGCAGTGGGACGACAGCGAGAACGCCGGCTTCACCACCGGAGAGCCCTGGTTTTATGTAAACCCGAACTACACCGAGATCAACGCCGCCGCCCAGGAGAACGACCCCGAGTCTCTGCTGAACTTTTATCGGGAGGCGGTGCGGCTGCGCCGGGAGCTGTCGGTGGTGCGCTACGGGACCTTCCGGCTGTACCGCCCCTTCAGCCGGAAGCTGCTGGTGTATGAACGCCGGAGCAAGGCCCAGCGGCTGCTGGTGATCTGCTCCTTCAGCCCGGAGCGGGTGAGCTTCCGCCCGCCCAGGGGCTACGATCTTGCCAAGGGTAAGCTGATTTTGCGCAGTCACGGGGAGGAGCTGGAGAAGAACGGCTTTACCACCCGGCCCTACGAGACAAGGGTCTACCTCTTCCAGGACCGGCCGGAGCGGGTGACGATCTGACGAAAAGCATAAAAAAGCTGCTGTTTCATGGAACAGCAGCTTTTTATTTCGTCTCGTGCTTTCGCAGCCGACCCCATGCGGCATGCCAGCCCCCCGCCAGATGCAGCGAGGCCAAGGGCCAAACCACGATGGAGTAGCGCCCCATGAGCAGCCCCATCCCCGTGGTCACGGCCAGCAGCAGATTCACCCCCAGGCACACGGACCAGATCCCCCCGGGCGGCTCCTTTCGGACGATCCCCCAAAGACCCGCCAGCAGGGCCAGCACCAGGGCGTAGCGCCAGTAGACTCCGAACAGGCTCCAGGTCTTTGCGGCGGTGTTTTTCAGGAACTGCCCCGGATGAGAGCGGATCCACTCTCCGGCAGCGTGGGAGAGGGCGGCGTCCTTCTCCGTGGGATCCAGGGCCGGGTCCTCGGTGATGGTGTAAAACCGCTCGTCCACAAAGTCGGGCAGGTCTCTGAGGGAATAAAACTCAGTGCGGGTGCGGGGGTTGTTGGCGGCGTAGACGTCCGCGCCGGAATAGTTGCTGGTGAGGATCCAATGTCCCGTCTCCCGGCAGTTGACCGCGGCGTTCCCCGCGAAAACGGCCCAGGGGATCAGCACCGCCAGCAGCGCGGCGGCCACCGGCAGACGCTTTCCGGCGGCGGCGTACAGGGTGTACCCCAGGATGGGCAGATAGACCAGGATCAGTACCGTGCGGATGGCAAAACCGGCGAACCCCGCCGCGTTGAGCAGCAGCAGCTTTTTTTTCAGAGGCATATCCTGCCGCGTCAACAGGTAAAGGACCGCGATCAGGCAGAACAGGAAGTAATACTCCAGATAGACGTTGTTGATCTCCAGGTGAGAGCGGATCAGCGCCGCCGTGAACAGGCACGGGGAGATCCACCATCCGCCGAAGAGCGCCTCCTCGCTCCGGGACAGCAGCAGGCACGACCAGCCGAAGAGCAGATACTCCAGGGCGATGATGGCACCGGCGGAAAGACCCAGTCCCCGCAGCGCCGTCAGGATCAGCGGCAGACCGAAGGGCACCACGAAGCTTCCCGGATCCCGGACGGACTGGATGAAGTGGCCCGTGGACAGAACGTTGTCGGCAATGCTCAGATACAGCCGGGCATCCGGCCCCAGGGAGACGAAGCCTCCGCCCCGGACAGCCACGTAAAGGGCCATCAGTCCCGGGAGACAGACGAGACACAGTATTTCTTTTTTTCGGCGCACCAGGGCGTCTTTGCGTGATCGGACCATATCGTCCTCCGGATGGCGGGGGTTCAGCTCCTGCTCTGTTTCGCTTTGGCGTGGGACTCGTACAAAGCGGCAATGTATCCTGCGGTAAGGAAGAACATGGAGCCGGTGTAATGGTGCAGGCAAACCAGCATGGCCTCCGCCAGATTCCCGATAAACAGATTCAGCAGGATCAGCGGCAGCGTCCAGGCGAAGCTCTCCTCTTTGGACACCAGCAGAGGGAGACTCTTCCGGATCAGCACGACCAGCCATACGGTGGAGAGCACGAACGCAGGCGCGCCCTGCCCCATCAGGATCTCCAGGAACTGGTCGTGGGTGTATACGTCGCTTTTAAACGTGGCGAGATCGTGGATGTAGGAAATGGTGGAGGCGGGGGAGCAGCCTCTCAAGGCCAGGGACCGGTTCGTCTTCAGCTCCTGGATGACGACCTGCCAGATCCTGGTCCGGCTCCCCAGACTGAGGATGGATCCGCCCCGGACTCCCGAGCTCCACAGGCCCAGGTGCACGAAAAGATAATAGGCAAGGGCGGCCGCCGCCCCGGCGAGAAGGAGCGCGCCGACGATCAGCAGCGTATGTACCCGACGGCTCGCGCTCCGCCTGTAGAGCAGGGCGAAGACGAACGCGGCGGAGGTGATGACAAAGGCGATGTAGCTGGTCCGGCAGTCCGAGAGATACAGCGTCACCAGGTTCACTCCGACGGACAAGCCGTACAGCCACTTCCGGAGCCGCGACGGGGAGGCGTAGAGCCGGAACAGCAGAGCGGCCAGGAAAAAGGCGCACAGCGCGCCGGTGGTGTTGGGATTGGATCCCACGGCCAGCCGCCCCATGCTGTTGATCCCGAAGGAGTGGCCCAGCACCGTGAAGGCCCCCATCCCGGAAAAAAAGCAGATCAGCGCCAGCAGGGAGAAGCCTGTGAAGATCGCCGCGCCTGTGTCGATAAGGGCGGAGAGCAGGCGGAAATCCCGCTTTTCGCCCAGATACAGGCCCAGAGGATACAGTACCAGCAGTGACACGAACAAATCGAACAGATACGGCACGTTCTGCCGCAGGGAGGCAATCCCCGCGCCCACGGCCATCAGACACGCAGCGCCGGCCCACAAAACCCAGAGCAGCAGCGCTGCCGTGTCCCGCCGCACCAGCCCCCGGAGGATCTCCCGCCCGTGGGGGGCGGAGGCGTCCGTCCGCCGCAGAAAGAGCACCAGCCACCCGACCAGTCCGGCGGCGCTCACCCCCAGCTGAAACGTGTACCAGAACGTCCGCAGCGAGCCCGTCAAAGGCAGACACAGACAGAGCAGCAGATTGAAAACAACGTAAAACAGGCAGAAAGACAGCAGGATCGTTTCCGCGCTGGTCCGGGCGGAAGGATCCCCCTTCGCCCGGGTCGGTTTCCCGTCATTCATGATTCGTTACCTCTTCGTATCCCGGGCCCCGGAGGGAAACGTCAAAAGGGCGCTTACCTGCCGCAGCGTCTCCTCCGGCAGCTTCAGGACCTCTCTGTCATAGGTGAGCAGACCGTTCATCTCCTGCTCCACGTCAGTGAGCTGGGTGTACACCGACGCCGTCAGCCCCTGGGAGTCGATCAGCGGCTGGATCTGCCGCCGGAAGAGCCGGACGTAGCTTCGCTCCAAAGCCTCCGGCCGGGAGAACACCCGGTAGCCGAAGACCTTGTCGCACCACTTGTGACCGGCCACCGCCAGCACGTATCCTCCGAACTCCGTCAGGCACAGCGCCCGACCGTCGTTGTGCAGCGTCACGGGACGGAAATAGATGTGCCGGCTCTGGATCTCCGGCCAGCCCTGGTCGTGCCAGCCGCTGGCGTGGTCGATGTAGCGGGTGGGATCGGCGTTCTGCACTGTGTCGGCGGCCCCCAGGGCGTCAAACTGTCCCCAGCCCTCGTTGAAGGGCGTCCACAGGGCGATGCACGGACAATTGTACAGGTGCTCCACGGTGTCCTTCAGCTCTTGCCGGAAGCGCTGCCGGGAGGCCTCCGTCCGCCGACCGAACACCGCCGCATCGGCGTCGTCCCGCCGTACCGCCCCCAGCAATGGCAGCCAGGAGGTGAAGGCGGGGCTGTAGCCCTGTCCGCCGGACACCATGTCCTGCCACACCAGCATCCCCAGCCGGTCGCAGTGATAGTACCAGCGCAGCGGCTCGATCTTGATGTGCTTGCGCAGCATGTTGAAGCCGCAGTTCTTTGCGGTCTGAATGTCAAAGATCATGGCCTCGTCCGAGGGGGCTGTCATCAGCCCGTCGGGCCAGTAGCCCTGGTCCAGCAGCCCGTTGTGAAAGCAGGGCTTGCCGTTGAGAGCAAACACCTTGTGCCCGCCGTGGATCACGTAGGAGAATTTGCGCATGGCAAAATAGCTCTCCACCCGGTCCTCGCCCAGCTCCAGATGGAGCCGGTAGAGATAGGGATCCTCCGGGCTCCAGGGGTGGGCGCCGGGCAGGGGAATGAGACACTCTCCGTTTTTCGTCCAGCTGCCCGCCACGAAAGCGCCCTCCGGAGAGAGCACGTCCACGGTGCACATGCCGTCCCCGTCGGCCTCCACGCTGACGCGGACCCGCTGCTGGTCATATTCCGGAGTGATCTTCAAAGATTTTATGTAAACCTTTGGCACGCTCTCCAGCCAGACGGTCTGCCATATGCCGCTCTGGGCGGTGTACCAGATGCCGCCACTTTTGCGGCTCTGCTTTCCCCGGGCCATATCCGGGGAGTCGGGGTCGTCGGTCACCGCCGCCCACAGCTCATTTTCTCCGCTGCGGAGCGCCCGGGTGATGTCGGCGGTGAAGGGCCAGTAGCCGCCCTCGTGCCGTACCACCGGAACGCCGTTGACGAAGACCCGGGCGATCTGATCCACCGCGCCGAAGTGCAGCAGCACCCGGTCCCGCACAAACCCCTCCGGCAGAGTAAAGCTGCGCCGGTAGTGGAGATACTCGCTGCGCTTCAGGGCCCGGCCCACCCCGGACAGGGGCGCCTCCGGCGAGAAGGGAACGACGATCTCCCCATCCCAGCGGGTGGGACGTCCGGAGCCGGAGGAGAAGGCGTACTGCCAGCGGCCGTTCAGGTTAACATAACTATCCCGCCGCAGCTGAGGCCGGGGGTATTCCGGCAAGGGATGGTCTTTGTCCAGGTCCCTGCCCCATTTAGTTAACATAACACTCATTCCGCCGGATCCCTCTTCCGGATCCGGGCAAACAGCGCCGCCGCTGCCGCCACGGCGAACAGGGAGAAAAACTGGGACGCGGACAAAGCCCCCACGGAGCCCCGGTCATCGTTGCGCAGAAACTCGATGAGGAACCGGCCCACGCCGTAGAGCAACAGATACCAGCCGGTCAGGGCGCCCTCCCGGTGCTTTTTCCGGTCGAGGAGCAGCAGCGCCGCTGCGATCAGCAGATCACCCGCAGCGGAGAAAAGCTGGGTGGGCCACAGAGGGATCCCCGCCGGCGCGAAGGATCCGGCGGGAAACGTGACCCCCAGGCAGGAGCCCGTGGGTTTGCCGTAGCAGCAGCCCGCCAGGAAGCAGCCGACCCGGCCGAAGCCCTGAGCCGTGGCCACGCCGGGGAGCAGCAGATCCGTCCAGCGCAGGAAGGGCTCGTTCTTCCGCCGCAGCCAGAGCCAGGCGGAGAGAAAGCCTGTCAGAATGCCGCCGTAGACCACGAATCCCTCGGAACCCAGCGCTTGCCATGGGGAGGCGGTGAAAAAGGACCAGTGGGTCAGCAGAAAGAACAGCTTGCCGCCCGCAAAGCCTAGGATCACCACCAGAATGGTCAGGGTGGAGACGTTGTCCTCGCTCAGCCCCCGGGTCCGGGCCCGGCGCCAGGACAGCAGCAGCGACGCCACCACCCCCAGCCCGATCATCAGACCGTAGCCGTGGACGGTGAGTCCGAATACCGTAAAGAGATTATTGTACATATTCGCTCCGTAAAAAGATCATTATGCTTCCAGCACGAACACGCCGCAGGGACGGATCCGCAGCTCAAAGCAGGCGCCGTCGCCGTAGAGGGCGTCCATCTTTTCCCGGAAGGCGGGATAGTCCGCCTCCGGCACCAGACACTGGATGCACCCGGCAAATCCGCCTCCGTGGATGCGCCAGGCCCCTTTGCCCCGCAGCAGCTCCGCCGCGGCGTCCAGCGCCTGGGCCATCTCGGTCATCTCGGGGTGAAGGGAGGGGATCACGTTCTGCAGCTTTTCCCGGGAGGAGGTCCCGGACTCGTTCATCAATCGCAGGTACGCCCCGGTGTCCCCCCGGCGGAGAGCCTCGGCCATATGAGGGACACGGTCGTTTTCCTCAAAGAAGTGCTCCGCCCGCAGAATGGCCCGGGCAGGCAGCCTGTCCCTGAGCTCGCCCCGCTCCAGCGCGGCGAAAAACTCGTTGCTGTCCACGTAGCGCAGCAGGCTCTGGCCGAACTGTGCCGCAGCCATGCGCATCTCCTCGGGGATGGAGGCGTAGTCGTCGGTGAGATCGGCGTGGCTGGTGCGGGTGTCCACCGCGCACAGCACGAAGCCGTTTTTCCGAAAGTCAAAGGGGATCTCGTCCACGCGGGTGTTTTCCGGCTCGCCGAAGTCGATCATGGTGATGCCGCCGCAGGCGCTGGCGGCCTGGTCCATCAGCCCGCTGGGCTTTCCGAAATAGTCCCGCTCCGCCCCCTGACCGATCCTGGCCAGGGTGAGGGCGTCGGCCCGCCCGCCGTTGAAGAAAACGGAGAACAGCGCCCCCATCAGCACCTCGAAAGCGGCGGAGGAGGAGAGCCCGCCGCCGGCGGGGACGCAGGAGTCCATCACGGCCCGCAGACCGCCCACCTCCATGCCTCTGGCGCGAAAGCCCATGGCCACGCCCCGGATGATCCCCTCGCTGGTGCCCCGCTCCGATTCCCGGGGGGAGAGGTCGTTCAGCTTCACGCGGATCTCACCGAAGCCCCGGGACTCCACGATCACCTCGTCGTCCGGCGCGGCGGCGGCCACACACAGGGTGTCCATGGTCACCGCGGCGCACAGTACGATGCCGTTTTGATGGTCGGTGTGGTTCCCGGCCAGCTCCGTGCGGCCCGGGGCGCTCACCACCTGCACCTCCGTCTCGCCGAAGATCTCCCGGAAGGAGTCTGCCAGGGAGAGGATGCGTTCCCTGGCAGCCTGAGGCGCCGTGCCGTAAACCCGGGTGAGAGCGCCGTCATATACGCCCTGTCGGAGATCCTGTGTCAGTCGGTCAATATTCATGGGAAACCCTCCCTTGCAGTACCACGGTTTTCTCTTTATAATAAATCCTGATTGTGCTTTGTGTCAATCTTTGATATAATACAGTAGGGTAACACAGGCTAACTGTTTGTGATCGCCAAGAGCGGATCCGATTTGAGGGAAAGGAGTCGTTATGTCTGATTACATTATTGCCACATCATCCACGTCCGACCTGCCCAGAACATATCTGGAGGCCCACGATATCCCTTTCATCTGCTACAGCTACACCGTGGGAGATCGGCTTTTTCAGGACGACTGCCGGGAGGAGAGCCGGGAAGAGGTATACAAGGGGATGCGCGCGGGCGATCTGCTGAAGACCTCCATGATCAACGAATTTGCCTATTACGATTTCTTTAAGGAATTGCTTGATACCGGTAAGAACGTGATCTTCCTGGATATGTCGGAAAAAATGTCCGTGTCCTACGTCAATTCCAAGACTGCGGCGGAGAAGATCCGCCCGGAATATCCTCAGCAGCAGCTCTACGTTATGGATACGCGCTGCATCTCCGGCGGACTGGGCACCCTGGTGGACAACATGGTCCGGCGCAAGGAGGCGGGCATGAGCTTTGAGGAGGTCGTCGCCTGGGGCGAGGCCAACAAGCTGAAGATCGCCCACCGCTTCACCGTGGACGACCTCAACTACCTGAAGGCGGGGGGCCGGGTCTCCAACGCCTCGGCGCTGGTGGGGTCCATTCTGGACATCAAGCCCGTGCTGTACGTCCCCGACGTGGGCACGCTGGACGTGGTGCAGAAGGTCCGCGGCCGCAAGCGCGCCTTGAGGGCCATCGTGGACGGGATCCTCCACGATCTGGAGAGCGCGGACACCAAGGGCCTGGAGATGCACATCCTCCACGCCGACTGTGCCGCCGACGCCCAATTCGTGAAGGAGAGCGTGGAAAAGGCCCATCCGGACATGGGGAACGTCACCATCACCAGCCTTGGCGTGGTCATCGGGGCCCACTGCGGGCCGGGACTGCTGGCGGTGTTCTACCTGTGCGGCGGACGCCAGCCCAAATAACCGCATACGCCCACAGAGCCGCGGGATCTTCCCGCGGCTCTGTGGCATTATTGATACGGTCAGAAAACGCCCAGCGCTCCGGCGAGCATCCCCAGGGTCACGCCGCCCGCGTAGAGTATGGCGACGGTCACGAGATTGTCCCGCCAGTCCCGGTTCATCCGCAGCAGCACCAGCAGTCCCACGCCGCTGCCCACCAGCAGCCCGGCGATCATGGCCCCGGCGGACACGCCGCCCTGCAGGAACAGACTGGTGAGCACCACGCTGGCCGCGCAGTTGGGGATCAGCCCGATGAGCCCGGCGATCAGCTCCCCGGCTACCGGCCGGTTGAGGATAAAGCTGCCCAGCCGCTCCTCGCCCACCAGCCCCACCGCCAGATTCATCACCAGCGTCACGGCGAAAACAAAGGCGAAGATCTTCAGCGTGTGCCGCAGGGCCGACCGGAGGATGCCGTCCTCACAGTGACAGTCCTCCTGCTCGCACAGCTGGTGCAGCGTCCGGTTCCGTCCCTTTCCCATCCGGGCTTCCAGGGTATCGGCCAGCACGCCCACCAGGATCCCCGAGAGCATTTTGAAGGCCAGTATCTTTATAATAAAGGGCGCCGGGGCTCCGCCGGAGATCAGAATGGGCAGCATCTCGTCGGAGGTGGACAAAAACACCGCCAGCAGCGTGCCCCGGGTGATGAGCCCTCCGGCGTACAGGTTGGAGATGGCAGCGGAAAACCCGCACTGAGGCACCACGCCCAGCCCCGCGCCCACCACGGGCCCCCATCGGCCCGCCCGGTGGATCAGCGCCACCGTTTTTTCCTCCGCCCGGTCCTCAATGATCTCAATGGCCAGATAAGCCGCAAACAAAAACGGCAGCAGCTTCAGACAATCGATCAGCGTATCGAGCAGCGCGTCCAGAAACACTTGCATTCTCCTTCCCTGGGATACGATGGGTAACAGTATATCATATTTTATGGAAAATTCATCCGGATCTGAAAAGTTTTTTGATTTACATCCGGGCCGAAAAGGAGTATAGTGCCCGTAATAAGTACAAATGTTTTCTTGCAGGAGACACGCCATGGACTTTATCAGTACTCGTTCAGAGAATAGCCGGACAGACGCCGCCGGAGCCATCCTCCGGGGGCTGGCACCCGACGGGGGGCTGTATCTGCCGGAGAAGATCCCCTCCTTTACCGGGGAGGAGATCCGCGCCATCCTCGCGCTGGACTATCCGGCTCTGGCGGGGCGGGTGATGGAGCGATTCCTGCCGGGCTTTGACGCCCCGGAGCTGGAGGGGTATGCCCGCCGGGCCTACGCCTCCTTTGCTTCGCCCCGGACGGTGCCCGTCCATCGCCTGCGCAGCAGCACCTGCACGCTGGAGCTGTTCCACGGGCCTACCTGCGCCTTCAAGGATCTGGCGCTGCAGGTTCTGCCCTACCTGTTGGCCGCCTCGGTGAAGAAGTGTGGGGAGGATCACACCGTGGCCATTCTGGTGGCCACCAGCGGCGACACCGGAAAGGCGTCTTTGGCGGGCTTTGCGGACGTGCCCGGCACCAGGATCGGGGTGTTCTACCCCCACGGCGGCGTTTCGGACATCCAGCGGGCCCAGATGGTCACCCAGGAGGGAGACAACGTGCTGGTGCTGGGGGTGGAGGGTAATTTTGACGACGCCCAGACCGCTGTGAAGAAGATCTTCTCCGACCGGGACCTGGCCCTTCGGCTGGGGAAGGCGGGAGTGGTGCTCTCCAGCGCCAACTCCATCAACTGGGGCCGCCTGGCGCCCCAGATCGCCTATTATTACGCCGCTTACGCCCAGTTGCTTGCCGCCGGAGCGATCCGCTTCGGTGAGGCGGTGGACTTCTCCGTGCCCACCGGGAACTTCGGGGATATCCTTGCCGGGTATTACGCCAAGCGCAGCGGTCTGCCGATACGGAAGCTGATCTGCGCCTCCAACAGCAACAACGTCCTCACCGACTTCCTCCGCTCCGGGGTGTACGACAAAAACCGGCCCTTCCGGCAGACCATTTCGCCCTCCATGGACATACTGGCCTCCTCCAACCTGGAGCGGCTGCTGTACGTTCTCACCGGCGACAGCGCCCGGGTAGGGGAGTGGATGGGCGCCCTGTCCGCCTCCGGAAGATACGACGTGGGGGAGGAGCTGCGCCGGACTCTCTCGGCGGAGGGATTCGCGGCTTACTCTGCCGACGAGGAGCAGACCGCTGAGACCATCCGACGCACCTGGGAGCAGGAGCGGTATCTGGCCGACCCGCACACGGCGGTGGGGCTGTATGCCGCCGAAAGGTTCCGGCGGGAGCAGGGCGGGGCTGTGCCCTGCGTCGTGCTGTCCACAGCCTCACCCTTTAAATTCGCCGGCGCCATGCTCCGCGCCCTGGGCCGCGAGACGCCCTCCGACGGCTTTGCCGCGCTGGAGGAGCTCTCCGCCTTTGCCCAACAGCCGATCCCCGGGCCGCTGGCCGGTCTGCGGGAAAAGCCGGAGCGGTTCACCGGCGTGGTCTCCCCGGCGGGCATGACCGGAGAGGTGGAGCGCTGGCTCATCGGATGATCTGCGCGCAATAAAAAAGATCCTGTCTTTCGACAGGATCTTTTTTATTGGTTATGGATCACTCCATGTACTTGCGGCGGCGGGAGTACATATACAGGCCTCCGCCGATGCCGGCCGCGGCCAGACCCAGGATCGTGAAGAGCACGATCTTTCCGGTGCTGGACTTCTTGGCCGGCTGCTCATCCTGAGGCGTTACGGGGCCGAGAGCCTCCTTCACCGTAAGGGTGGCGGCGTTGCTCTCGGTGGAGTCGGCGGCGTTGGTCACCACGCAGCGGTACTTCCAGCCGTTCTGCTCGGCGGTGACGTTTTCCACGGTGTAGCTGGCGCTGGCCGCGCCGGTGACGTTGGTCCAGCCGGCGCCGTCGTTCTTATCCACCTGCCACTGGCACAGCAGGGGCGTGGTGCCGCTGGCGGTCACCGTGAAGGTGACGGAGTCGCCCTCCTTGGCCTCCGAGTTCTGGGGCTGGGAAGTGACGGAGGGAGGCACGGTGCGGTCCTCGGCCTTGATGCTGAAGCGGGTCTTTGCGTTGCCGTCGGGATAGATCAGCGTCAGAGTATGGGAGCCGGTGGCCAGGGTGCCCAGATAATCGGCCGTCAGGGTGACCGACTTCTTGTCGGCGGAGAAGGTCACGTTTTCATCGGGGACGACGGAGCCGTCCACCCGGACGGAGAACTCCTCGCTGCCGCTGCCCTGGAAGGTGAGCCCCTCCTCGCTGCCCTGGGACCAGCTGGCGTTGCCGCCTTCGGACACGGTGTATTCCGCGCCGGTGACCACCAGGGTCATCTGCCGGTTGACGCTGCCCACGGAGTTGGAGGCCTTCAGCGTGAAGCGGAAGGAACCCTCGGCCTTGGGCGTGCCGGAGAGGAGACCGGTGTTGGACAGCGTGACGCCCTCGGGCAGGCTGCCGGTGTAGCTCCAGGTGATGGGTGTGCCGCCGGTGGCGGTGAGCTGCTCCTTATACTCCACGCCCATGGTGGCGGAGGGGAGCAGAGAAGAGGTGATGGAGGGGGCGGCGGGAAGGGAAGAGGTACCGCCGTTGGTCTGCCCGGCCACCACACCGGAGACGGTGATGGTCTGGTCGGAGTAGATGTTGCTGATGGTGTACACGCCGTTCTTCGCCGCCAGGGCCACTCCGTTGGTCTTCACCGCGAAGCCGGAGCCCTTGGTGTAGCCGCTGGAGATGTTCACCGTGAAGCTGAAGGAATTGCCGGGCTGCACGCGGGTGGAGGAAGAACCGGTGATGGTGGTGGTGTACCCGGTGCCGGAGGGCAGGGTCACCGTGTAATACGCCGGGGTAGGCGTAGGCGTAGCGGTGGGCTTGGGGGTAGGTGTGGCGGTAGGCGCGGGGGTAGGCGTAGGCGTGGGGCTCGCGCTGGGCGAAGGCGCCACGTAGGCGGGAATGGTGATCTTATAAGGATTGGTCTTGTTCCCGGCCTTGTCGACCACTACCAGGAAAACCGCTTTGGCCTTGGCGTCGGAGAGATTGTCCAGAGTGATGGACTGCTCCGCGGTGGTGCAGGCGCCGTGGACGGCGTTGGCGGCGTTGATGACCGCGTCGGCCTTGGGAGTGGCGCTGTCGGCGGCGGTGAGAATGAAGTAGTAATCACCGGCCTCGGAAGAGGTGAAAAAGATCTTGGCGGTCTTTTCACCGGTGCGGCTGGGGGCGCGGCTGGTGATCCGGGGAGGCGTGGTGTCCCGCAGATATCCGCCGCTGAGAGCGGACCACTGCCCGTCGATGCCGTCGCCCACGGCCTTTACGCCGTAGTAGTAAGTACCGTCCTTGGTCATCTGGGAGGCGAAATCATAGGAAGTCCCCTTCACAGTGATGGGATCGCCCAGCTTGTTGGCGTCCTGTGCGCCGTTGTAGAACAGCTGGACAATGTACTCCTTCGCGCCGGTGACGCTGCTCCAGACGGCCTTGGTCTTGCTCCAGGCCAGATCCTGCACCGCAGGCAGCGGCGTGGGAACGGGCGTTGCGGTGGGAGTAGGAGTCGGGGTAGGCGTAGGAGTCGGGGTAGGCGTAGGAGTCGGGGTAGGCGTAGGAGTCGGGGTAGGTGTAGGAGTCGGGGTAGGCGTAGGAGTCGGGGTAGGTGTAGGAGTCGGCGTGGGAGTGGGTTCCTCGGTGGGCTCGGTGGAGGGAGTGGGCTCCTCAGTGGGCTCGGTGGAGGGAGTGGGCTCCTCGGTGGGCTCGGTGGAGGGAGTGGGCTCCTCGGTGGGCTCGGTGGAGGGAGTGGGCTCCTCGGTGGGCTCAGTAGAGGGAGTGGGCTCCTCGGTGGGCTCAGTAGAGGGAGTGGGGGTCGGATCTTCTGCCGGAGCGAAAACGTAGAGCTTTACGTCCGCCTGGGGCGCGGCCCCCAGCTGCTCGTCGGTGGCTTCCTCGCCGTCAACGGTGACGACGGTGCCCTCGGCGACCATCTCGGAGAGCTTCAGCGAGGCGGCAAGCGCCTGCTCGCTGCCCTGCAGGTATGCCCTGGTAATGGACACGGTGGGGGAGTCGGTAAGGCTCACCGCCACGTTGGACGAGATCCGGCCGGCCATGTTCAGCGTGACGGAATAACCCGTGGCGCCGCTAAGGGCCTTGATGCCGAAGGCGCCGCCGGAAATGCTTTTGCCGGTGGTGATGGTGAGCTTCGTCCCCGTGCTCAGCACGATCAGGTAGGCGGCGTCGTCGCTGGCGGAAACGGCTGCGGAGCCTCCCACGGAGAGCTTTCCGTTTTCCTCAACGTACAGTGCGCAGCGGGTGGGCTCGTTGTTCTGCTTGGAAGCGGTGGTCGCCGCCGTGACCGTACCGCTGCCATTGACGGTCAGATCGCCGTTTTTGGTGACGATGAATGGTGCCAGAGGGTCGCTCTTGCCGCTCTCGGGATCATATTTGGCGGTAAGCGTCTGCCCGGACAGAGTCAGCGTCAGCTTGCTGTCCACCCTCAGCGGGGCGGCCAGGGTGACAGGTTTGTCCTTCAGGTCCTCCGCGAAGGTGATCTTCTGCCCGTTTTCCGCTTTGGCAACAGCCTCCCGCAGGGAGGTGAGATTGTCGTCGGGATCCACCACGTCTTCCGCGGTGTCCACGACGAAGTCTCCATCGGCTGCCATGGCCGCCAGAGGCAGGACCGAAACGGCCATCAATACGGCCAGGATCAGTGCAAAGAGCCGACCGGCGCCGGAACGGATTGTTTTCATGGATGGAAATCCTCCTTCAGATTGATGCGAAAGTGTCAATCGATTGCGTTTCTGACATATAGACGCGGCCGGGTGTGAAAAGGTTTCCTTTTTCGGGAACGAAAAACAGTTTTTTTCACTTCCATTTTCTTCCGGCCCCGGCGCCGCGCCCAATGTGCGTTTCTTCATTGACAAAGCCCTCGCCTGACGATTATAATACAATTATACAATGGATCAATAGCATATTCAAAGGGGCATAAGAATAATGTATGCTTTCCTGAAAACGGTGTTGCCGTATATATTCTGTTTTATTGCGGCTTACCTGGCGGGAACGGTCAACTTTGCCTGGCTCACCGCCAGGAAAAGGGGCTTTGACATCCGCACCCGGGGCTCAGGGAATCCCGGCACCACCAACGCCGGGCGGACCATGGGACTGGGGGCCGGGGCTGTGGTGTTTATCGGGGACGTGGTCAAGTCCTCGGCCATGGTTTTTTCCGCGGGATTCCTCTTCCCCCACTCTCCCGCCATCCAGATGGTCACCACCGTGGGCTGCGTCATGGGGCACATGTACCCCTTCTATCTTGATTTCAAGGGGGGAAAGGGCATCGCGGTGCTGCTGGGCTCGGCTCTGGCGCTGGACTGGAAGATGTTCCTGATCCTGCTGGCGGGCATTGTCGCCATCACCTTTCTCACCGATTATCTTTTCATCGGCAACCTCACGGCCATCGTCGGCTACTGGATCTGGTGCCTTCTGTCCGGCAGGAGCACGGTGGAGCTGGTGCTGCTGGGCTGTATGGTGGCCCTGTCTCTCTGGAAGCACCGGGGCAATATCTCCCGGCTGATCTCCGGGCGGGAGGTGGGCATCCGCGCCTCATTGGCCAAAAACCGGCAGACCCGCGTGAGCAAGAAGCTCAGCGAATCCGACCCGAAGCCCTGACATAAAAAGCCCCTGTGGGGGCTTTTTTCATTTATAAATATGGAAAGGTCGTTGCAAAAGCCGGATGAATATGGTAAAGTTCTTTCGTTAGACATTTGCTGAAAAGTCGAAAAAACCTGCTTTTGAAAGGATTAAATGATACCCATGAGTCGAAACGGTGAACATATCCGCAAAAAAGCCGCCCGCAAGGGCAAGGGGATCCGGGTCACCCTGATCCTGATCCTGGCGCTGGCAGCGGTGCTGCTGGCGGTGGGTTACGGCGTTTTTCATCACCTGTACGGACTGATGAACACCTCTGGCAAGCTACCGGAGACGCCCACCCCCGACCCGGCGGCGGTCACTCCCGCACCCGTTGACCAGATCGCTCCGGAAGCCACCCCCGAGCCCACCCCCGAGCCTCTGACGGACGAGGAAAAGGCCGAGCTGGAGAGAGTCGAGCTGATGGCCAGCCTTCAGGAGGACGCCGAGGAGATCATATACAACGACAACGTGTATAACATCCTGCTCCTGGGCGCCGACGGCACCTCGGACCAGCTGGAGCGCAGCGACGCCATGCTCCTGGTGTCCATCAACAAGGAATCCAAGAGCATCTGGATCACCTCCTTCATGCGGGACACGGAGGTCACCATCCCCGGCTGGGGCGTTGGTCATCTGAACTGGGCCACCTCCTACAGGGACGTGAACCTGCTGATCGAGACCATCGAGAGCGAGAAGAACTTTGCCATCCATATCGACAACTGGGCTCTGGTCAACTTCCTGGACTTTGCCGAGCTGGCCGACATGCTCGGACCGGTCACCGTAACGGTCAAGCCGGAGGAAGTGGCGGACATGAACCAGCTGATCCGCCAGGTCTGCCAGATGAAGGACAGGAAATACGGCCTTGTGGGCGTGGAGAACACCACTCCCCGCTGCTACTTCCCGGAGGGCGGCGGCACCTTTGAGATCTCCGACGGCATCCAGATCCTGGGCTACTGCCGGGAGCGCAAGGTGGGCGGCGACACGGGGCGCAGCGCCAAGCAGCGGGAAGTCCTGCTCAAGATGTTTGAAAACGCGAAGAAGCTGTCCCTCAAGCAGCAGTACGAGCTGGTGGAGAAGGCCATGTCCATCATCTCCACGGACGTCACCGAGGGAAAATGCGCCTCGCTGCTGCTGTCCGCCCCGGCGATGATGGGCTATGAGATCCACACCCAGCAGTGCCCGGTGCCCGGAGCCTTCTGGAGAGGCCGGGACGCCAACGGCCTGTCGATCTACAACGCGGACTTCCAGGTGAACCGGAACTTCCTGCGGGCCACCATCTATAACGAGCCCATGTACCCCGAGCAGCTCACCAGCTACTGGGAGGGCTACGCCGTACAGGTCTGGGAGCCCTCGGCCACGCCCACTCCCGCCCCCACGGAAGCGCCTGCCGCCAATCCGTAAATAAGGCAAAAAACGAGATCCCCGCACCGGAAACGGCGGGGATCTCTCGACATCTGTGTTTTCACTTTGTCCGTTACCGGGCAAAGTGGTCAAACAGCCGGTCCACCACTCCCGGGGAGGCGGCGTAGTCAAACTTGCGGGCAAACAGGTATCCGTCGGCGGTGCCGATCAGCTCGTCGTAGTCCCCGTCCGTAAAGGTATAGGGCTTGCCCCGCTTCCAGTCGATGTAGCGGCAGCAGGACAGGTGATCGTCCCGGAAGGCGTTGGGGGGCAGGGTGTCCCGAAAGGGAGAGTTGACCGTCAGCGTCTGCATGAACATCTCGTCCGCGCAGTAGGTGGAGCGGAACAGCCGCCGGACCGTGTCCTCCCGGCTGAGAACGTAGCGCACCAGCGCGTCGGTGACGCTGAACCACTGGGTGCCCTTCTGGAACACGAAATCCGGCTCCAGCCCACGGGTCCGGTCCACCCACGCCAGCTTCTGTGCCAGGACCCCCGCCTCCCGCAGGGCGGCGCGCACGACGGGGCGGCGGATGTTCAGCTCAAGAAACGGATAGTAGTACCGGACCCGGGCCAGCCGCCGTCGGGAGATGGCGGGGGCCTCGAAGGTCAGATAGTTCGTCCCCTCCGCGCCGTCAAAGAAATGCTCGATGTGTTCCCGGGTCTTTATGGGCACGTCCACGCCCGAGAGCAGATGATAGTAGTCGTAGCCAATCTTCGCGGCCGCCCGCATCAGCTCCAGCTCGCACTCCACCAGGGAGAAATGCCCCCAGGAGACGCTCCGCCGGTCCACAAAGGTCACCCGGGACCGCCGGGGGACGGCCCGGTATTTTTCAAAGTCAAAGCTCTGCACCTTGGCGTCCACGTGGATGAAGAAATCCGCGTTTTCGCTGTCAAGGAACCGCAGCTGTTTTTCCAGAATGGGAAAATTGCCGTGGGTGATGATCATATAGGCATGGCGAAGCGCCCGCTTTTCCATGTGAGATCCCCCTCCCGGATCGGTATAGACCGATTATAGCCGGGACGGCGGACAAAGTCAATTCGCCGCGGTCCCTCCGGAGTGGGCCGCAGAACGTATCCGCCGTCCGGGCGGAAGGAACAGGAGACAGGATATGGAGCAAAGCACCGCGCCGAAAGCGCGTACCCGCAAGAAATCAAAGGCCGGCTGGCTGGCAGCGCTGGCCGTGGTCCTGGCGCTGGCCGCGGCGGCCTGGTGGGCCCACGGCGCCTGGTTTTTCGCCGGGGGACATTTTTACCGCCGGGACGCCCGGTCGCTGGATCTCCGGGGACGGTCGGTTTCCACGGAGACCTATGAAACGATCCGCCGGACCCTTCCCGGGGCGGAGATCCTCTGGGACGTTCCTCTGAGCGCGGGCGCGGCGGACTGCACGGCGGAAAACCTGGTCCTGTCCCGCTATGAGGAGGCGGACCTGGCGCTGATGGGCTATTTTACCGCTCTGCGCAGCGTGGACGCGGCGGACGCGGCCATGACTCCGGAGCAGTTCGAGGCGCTCTCCACGGCGCTGCCCGGCAGCCATATCCGCTGGAGCGTGCCCATCGGCGGCGACCGCTTCCCCTGCGACGCCTCGTCCATCACTCTCCGGGCGCTCTCCCCGGAGGAGACGGCGCTGTTCCGGTATTTTGAAGATCTGCGCACCGTCCGCGCCGAGACCGGCACGGATCTCCGGGCCGTTATGGCGCTGCGGGAGAGCATGCCGGACCTGGAGATCTCCTGGCAGGTGCCTTTGTCCGGACGGGACTACCCCCAGGACGCCGCCGAGCTGCTGGTGGACGACCCCGCGGCCACCGCCGACGAGGTGGAGCAGGCCCTGACGTACCTGCCCGCGGTCCGGGAGGTCCGCGCGCCGGTGAACACCTGGACCCAGGACCAGAAGGACGCGCTGACGGAACACTGGCCGGAGGTTTCCTTCCGCTGGCCCGTGACCTTCCGGGGCACGCTTTACGACGGGGACACCACCGCGCTGGACCTGTCGGGGGAGCCTCTCACCTCCGCGGAGATCGACCAGCTGGTGAAAAACGGGGCCGGGCTCTCCGCAGTGGAGGAGATCGACCTTACCGGCAGCGGCATCTCCCTGGAGGACGCCCTTCGCCTGAAGGCGGTGTTTCCTCAGGCCGACCTGCTGTTTGACTTTGAGCTTTACGGCGTGGCCATCAACTCCATGGACGCCTTTATTGACTTTTCCGGCATCGAAATGGACTCCACCGAACCGGTGGAGAGCATCATCCCCCTGATGCCCCGGCTGGAGAAGATCGACATGAGCGACTGCGGTTTCGACAACGAGACCATGGACGCGCTGAACAAAAAGTACGACGATGTGCGCATCGTGTGGACACTGCACATCACCTATTTCACCATCCGCACGGACGACAAGGCCTTCCGGGCCTCCGCCAGGTATTATGGCTACTTCACCGAGGAGACTCTGGGCTGGTTCCGTTACTGCGAGGATATGATCTGCCTGGATATGGGCCACCGTCCCTACAAGGACCTGTCCTTTCTCTATGAGATGCCCCAGCTGGAGTACCTGGTGATCCTCTACTGGCAGGCGCCGGATCTCACTCCCGTGGGATCGCTGAAAAACCTGAAATGGCTGGAGATGAACCGGGAGTCCGCCTCCAGCATCGCCCCGCTGAAGGGCTGCACCGGGCTGCGGGATCTGAACATTTCGTTCATGCCCCTGGCCTCTCAGGAGGACACCTATGAGACGCTGCTGGCCATGCCCTGGCTGGAGCGGGTCTGGTTCAGCCGGGCCCAGCTCACCGAGGAGCAGGAGCAGAAGCTGCTGGCGGCCAACCCGAATCTGATGCTCAAGGGCGTGTACGAGTGGAACCAGTCCAACGCCGATCCCTGGCGCTATGACCAGGATTACTACGACATGCGGGATCTGCTGGGCATGTTCTACATGAACGGCACCGGGCGCATCAACTACAAGATCATCGACGGCGTGCGCTATGATCTGGACCCGGAGTTCCTCGCCCAGCAGGGGGACGCCACCCACGACAGAGACCGCACCAACCAGTGAGCCCGCCCTTGCCGCGGGAAAAAGCATATTGATTTTCGTGCCCTTATCTGATACTATTAATTGGATAAGGGCACATTTTTTGACGCAATCACATTTGTTATGTCAAATAACGCCCCACGGGAGATAATGCACCTATGAGACAGATGCGTGAAGCCAAAACCGAGAATCGGAGAAGCGGGTCTGGGATGTTCATCAACCTGCTGCTCACCGTTGTGCCGGTGGTTATTTTCGGCTTTTCCTACGTGCGCTTCTACAAGAACGCCACCTTCTGGAACCGGGGCAATTATCTCTTTTTCTTCATTTATGCTTTTTTGCTGATCCTGTTCATGGCGGTCTACAGCAGCTACCGTGTGCGCCAGTTCCGCACCAGGGAGCTGGTGTTCTCCTTTGCGCTGGCCAGCTTTCTCACCAATCTGGTGATGTATTTCGTCATGTGCCTGATCGCCCGGGGGATGCTGCGCCCCTGGGGCGTGATACTCACCACGTTGGTGCAGTGGGCCGTGGAGACGGGGATCTACGTGCTCTCGCGGATGCTTCTGCCGCTGATGGAGCCCCCGGTGCGGGTGCTCTACGTCCGGGATCAGACACTGGACGACCGCTTCCGGGATAAATTCGACTCCCGCCGCAGCCAGTACCGGATCGGCGGGGAGGTCTCCTGCGACCTGCTGTGGGACGATCTGAAAACCGCCATGGGGCCCTTTGGCGCGGTGCTCATCGGGGACATGCCTGCCTCGCTGCGCCAGGACATCATCATATACTGCTACCGCACCGGCCGGGAGGCGCTGCTGCTGCCGGACATGCCGGACATTCTGCTGTGCAGCGCCATGCCCATGGTGGCCGGGGACACGCTGATCTACGACCTGAACACCCAGGGGGAGGATCTGGCGTACCGCACGGTGAAGCGCGCCTTTGACATTTTCGCCTCCGTGCTGGGGCTGACGGTGCTCAGCCCGCTGATGCTGGTCACGGCTCTCGCCGTGAAGCTGCAGGACGGCGGCCCCGTTTTCTACCGGCAGGTCCGGCTGACCCGGGGCGGACGGCGCTTCATGCTCACGAAGTTCCGCAGCATGGTGGTCAACGCGGAGTCGGGCACCGGCGCAGTGCTGGCGGGCAAGCAGGACGCCCGGATCACCCGGGTGGGCCGGTTCATCCGCGCCACCCGCATCGACGAGCTTCCCCAGCTGTGGAACATCCTCAAGGGAGACATGACCCTGGTGGGGCCCCGTCCCGAGCGGCCGGAGTTTTACGAAAAGATCTGCGCGGAATACCCGGAGTTTGAATACCGCCTGAAGGTGAAGGCCGGTCTGACCGGCTACGCCCAGCTCTACGGGAAGTACAACACCACCTTTGCCGACAAGGCCCGGCTGGACGTGTACTATATCCAGCACGCCTCGCTGCTGCTGGATCTGAAGCTGATCTTCTACACTCTCAAGATCATCTTCATCAAGGAGAGCACCGAGGGCGTGGAGACGCCGCAGCGGGACACCGCCGCGGCCCAGTGGGAGCGATGAACATGGTCAGCGTGATCATTCCGGCCTATAACGCGGAAAAAACTCTGGCAGAGGCCGTCCGCTCCGCTCAGGCGCAGACCTGGCGGGATCTGGAGATCCTCATCGTGGACGACTGCTCCCGGGACGCCACGGGCGCCATCGCCGCCGCCCTGGCCGGGGAGGACCCCCGGATCCGCTGCTATCGCAACGAGGTCAACCGGGGCGTGTCCTATAACCGCAACTTCGGCGTGGCCCAGGCCCGGGGGGAATACGTGGCCTTTCTCGACAGCGACGATATCTGGCGCTCGGACAAGCTGGAGCGGCAGATGCGTCTGGCGGAGGCCCACCCGGAGGCGAGCCTGTTTTATACAGGCTCGGGCTACATCACTGCGGAGGGAAACCGCTGTTCCTACGTGTTTCACGTGCCGGAGCGGGTGGATTTCCGACGTCTTCCGGCCCAAAACGTGATCTCCTGCTCCTCGGTGCTGGCCAGACGGGAGACCATGCGGGCCACTCCCATGGAAAACGACGCCGTCCACGAGGACTTTGCCGTATGGCTGCGGGTGCTGCGCCGGGAGAGGTACGCCTACGGGGTGGACGAGCCGCTGCTGATCTACCGGATCTCGGCCCAGTCCAAGTCCGGCAACAAGCGCCGCTCGGCCCATATGACCTTTGAGACTTATCGCTTCGTGGGCATCCCGCCGGTCCGCCGGCTGTGGTACTTTGGACTGTACACCCTGCGGAGCCTGCGCAAATACCGGGGCATCCGCGCCTCGGTCACAGAAGAGAGATACATACCGGAATAGAGAAAGACGAACGGCAGAGATATATGACCAGAGTTTGTCACGTTACAAGCGCACACAACAGCAGCGACACCCGGGTGTTCCACAAGGAGTGCTGCTCCCTGGCCCGGGCGGGATATGAAGTCTGGCTGGTCGCCCCCGGCGACAGCCGGGAGGAGAATGGAGTCCACGTGGCGGGGATCGGCCCCAAGCCCCTGGGCACCCTTCGCCGCATCCGCAAGGGTATGCCGGCTAAGGCCTATAAAAAGGCGCTGTCTCTGGACTGCGACGTGTACCACATCCACGATCCGGAGCTGCTGCCCTATGCCGCCCGGCTCAAAAAACGGGGAAAGACCGTGATCTTTGACAGCCACGAGTTCTACTCGCTGCTCATCGAGGAGAAGGAATACGTCCCGGGCCCCCTGCGCAAAACGGCGGCGGCCCTTTATACGGCGATGGAGACGTCCGTGCTCCGGCGGCTGGACGCGGTGATCACCCCCTGCACCGTGGAGGGGAAAAACCTGTTTGAGGGCCGGGCCCGCCGGACGGTATTTGTGGACAACCTCCCCGTGTCGGAGAGCTTTCAGGGGCCGGAGGCGCCCGCTCCCGAATCGGAGAACACCGTGGGATACCTGGGCAGCATCTCCAAGAGCCGGGGGATCACCCAGCTGGTGCGCGCCTGCTTCGCTGCCGGGGCGAAGCTCCGTCTGGCCGGACCCGTGTGGCCGGCGTATCTGGAGGAGCTGCGGGCCATGAAGGAGTTTTCCTGCGTGGAATACGAGGGCACGCTTCCCTTTGCCGAGACCCCCGGCTTTTTCCGCCGGATCCGGGTGGGGATGTGCACCCTTTTGTCCGTGGGGCAGTACGACCGCATCGACAATCTGCCCACGAAAGTTTTTGAATATATGGGCTCCGGTCTGCCGGTGATTTTGTCGGACAACAGGGCCTCCCGCCGCCTGGCGGAGGAGAGCGGCTGCTGCGTGTGCGTCGACCCGGAAAACGAGGCGCAGGTGGCGCACGCGATCCGTTCCCTGCTGGACGATCCCCTGCGGGCGGAGCATATGGGCCGACTGGGTTATCAGGCCGCCGTGGAGCGTTTTAACTGGGCCAACGAGGAGAAAAAACTCCTTGAACTCTATCGGGAGCTGACGACGTGAGAATCCTGATCGCGGGACGGGGATTCGATTCCCCCGGAAAACATGAATTGGGTCTTTTTGAACTGGACCAGGCGAAGGCGCTGCAGCGGGCGGGACACGACGTGCGCTTCGGCGCCATCGACACCCGGTCCCTTCGCCGCTTGAGACCATGGGGCAGCCGGGAATACACAATCGACGGTATTCCCGTTTTTTACTGCGCGGTCCCCATCGGCGCCTGGCCCCGGGGGCTGGGGGAGCGGGCCCAGCGCCGGGCCGCCGCGGTCATATGGAAACATCTCACCGCGGACGGCTGGCGCCCGGACGTGATCCACGCCCACTTCGGCTCCGGCTTCCTCTACGAGGGGAGACGCCGGGGCATCCCCACGGTGTATACGGAGCATTTTTCCGGGGTGAACGTCCGCGATCCCTCCGATTACGAGATCTCCCGGGAGCAGACCTACTACGCCCTGGCGGACCGGCTGCTGTGTGTCAGCGGGATCCTGCGTCAGCGGATCCGTGAAAACACCGGCGCGGAGCCCCGGGTGATCGGCAATATCGTGGACGTGGACACCTTTACGACCGTGCCTCCGCGGGAGAGGGACGGACACTTCCGGTTTGTCGCCACCGGGAACCTGGTGGAAGGGAAGGGCTTTGACGTGCTGCTCCGGGCGTTTGAGCGGGTGAAGCGGCGCGATCCCTCCGTCACCCTCACGGTGATCGGCCGGGGAGATCTGTTCCGGGAACTGAAGAATCTGGCGGTAAGGCTGAATATATCCGACAGCGTCACCTTTTCCGGCTGGCTCTCCCGTAAGGAGATCGCGGAGATCTACCACGTCTCGGACGCTTTCGTGCTTTCCTCCCGGGGCGAGACCTTCGGCGTGGCCTACGCCGAGGCGCTGGCTGCGGGGCTTCCGGTGATCGCCACGTACTGCGGCGGACCGGAGGATTACGTGGACGAGAGCAACGGGCTCCTCGTCCCCGTGGACGACGAGCTGGCCCTGTCCCAGGCTATGGAGCGCATGATGGCGCAGCACGCCCGCTACGACGGCGCCGCTATCTCCCGCTCGATCCGGCAGCGGGTCTCGCCTGAAACCATCGCCTCCGTCCTGCAGGAGACCTATCACGGTCTGCTGGAGGAAAAGGATCCCTCCGACAGGCAGCTGCGGGTGCTCATCAGCGGCCGCGGCTTTGACACGCCCCGGCAGCACGATCTGGGCATCTTTGAACTGGACCAGGCCAAGGCGCTCTCCGACGCCGGACTGGACGTCCGCTTCGCGGCCATCGACACCCGCAGCATCCGCCGGCTTCGCCCCTGGGGAAGCCGGGAATACCTGATCAAGGGCGTGCACGTTTTCTACTGCGCCATTCCCGCCGGGGCGGTGCCCCGGTCCTTCGGGCAGCTCATGCAGCAGCGGGCGGCAAAGCGGATCAGGAAAAGCATCCTTGCCACCGGCTGGAAGCCGGATGTGATCCACGCCCATTTCGGCTCCGGCTTTCTGAACATCGCCCGGGCCGACGGCATTCCCTTCGTGTATACGGAGCACTCCTCCGCGGTCAACCGGGAGAGCGTCCCCATGTCCGAGCTGCGCTGGGAGAATGCCACCTATCCCCGGGCGGACCGGGTGATCTGCGTCAGCGGCTCTCTGGCCGAGCGGGTGCGGCAGCGCACCGGCGTACAGGCGCAGGTGATCTACAACATGGTGGATACCCGGGCGTTCGTCTATAACGGTCCTCCCGCCCCCGCCGAGCGTTTCCGCTTTGCCGCCACGGGTCTGCTGATCCAGCGAAAGGGCTTTGACCTGCTGCTGACGGCGCTGGCCGCCGTCAACGGGAAGGGCGCCAACGCCGCGCTCACCGTCATCGGCGGGGGAGAGGAGCGGGACCGGCTGGAAAAGCTGGCCGCCCGTCTGGGACTGGACGGCGCCGTCCGCTTTACCGGACAGCTTTCCCGGGAGCAGATCGCGGAGGAATACGCCGCGGCGGACGCCTTCGTGCTGCCCTCCCGACGGGAGACCTTCGGCGTGGTCTACGCCGAGGCCATGGCCGCCGGGCTGCCGGTGATCGCCACCGTCTGCGGCGGACCGGAAAATTTCGTGGATGAAAAAAGCGGCATCCTGATCCCGGTGGACGACCTTCCGGCCCTGGAGGATGCCATGATGCGCATGGTCTGTGATCGTTCGCGCTACGACAGCGCCGCCATCGCCCAGTACGCCCTGGACAGCTTCTCCCCGGAGCGGATCGCCGCCAGACTGGCGCAGGTTTACAAGGAGATCGTCTGATGCTGGTGCTGTTTATTAGCTACGTGGACTTTTCCGCCGCCGACTCCGGCTCGGGAATGCGGCCGCAGAAGATGTACGAGGCGTTCCTCCGGGAGGGCCACGAGGTGAAGCTGCTGTGCGGACAGCAGGGGACCTTCCGCAGCCGGGAGACGCGGCGCCGGGCCGTGGCGGAGATCTCCGCCTGGCTGGATTCCCACCGGCCGGATCTGTGCTACATCGAATCGCCGGTCTACCCCATCCTGTGGAGCTTTGACCGTCGCCTGATCCGGAAGATCTGCCGCATGGGCATTCCCACCGGGTATTTTTACCGGGATTTTTATCGAAAGTTCCCCACGCTCTTCCCCCGGCGGAAGGACCCCGTGGGCCGGGCCAAGGAGCTGTTTTTGGATCTCCAGCAGCGACGGACCGACCGGACGCTGGAGTGCGTGGACATCGTGTATCTCCCCTCCATGGAGGCGTCGTCCCTGTTTTCCTACGGGGACATGCGCCCTCTCCCTCCCGGCGGGGAGGACCACCTGGCGGACGCCCACCGGCAGAAAAACCGATGTGTTTACGTGGGCGGGGTGCTGGGCCACTATGACGGAGAGATGCTCCTGCGGGCCTTCCGGCTGCTCAACGCCGGGGATGAATCCTATCCCCTGACACTGATCTGCCGGGAAAAGGAGTGGGCGCAGATCCCCGACGAGCTGAAAACCGGGGACTGGCTGGAGGTCCGTCACGCCTCCGGCGAGGCGCTGATCCCGCTGCTGTCCCAGGCCGGGGCCGGGCTGCTCATCGGCAGAGCCGACCACCCCTACAGCCGTCTGGCGGTCTCGGTCAAGACCTACGAGTACCTGGGCTACGGGCTGCCTGTGGTGTACGTCCGCTGTCCGCCTCTGGACCGCATCGTGGAGCAGGCGGGCGCCGGCTTCGGCGTGGACGGGACCCCGGAGGCGTACGCCCGGGGGATAAAAAAACTGTTTGCCGACGAGGAAAACTATAAGCGGCTCTGCCGCGGGGCGGAGGGCCTTTTTGAAAACGACGGTCAGTGGAAGCATCGTGTAAGAAAGGTGGTCAGCGATCTGACGGGAGAATAAAAATGAGGCACCTGATCGTTCTCTCTTCCACAACTCTCGGCGACCGGTATTCCGCCAGCGCCCCCACGTTCTGGAAAACCGTGAACGGATATGCCCGCGCGAACTGGCGGGTGCATATCCTCAACGCCGCCCTCGGGACAAGCTCCGTCGGCACGGAAGATTACGGCGACGGGGTGACCGTCCGGGAGGCACCGGCGCCGTTCAGACGGCTGACGAAAGTCCGCTTCCTGGGCCGGCTTTTCAGCGTGGCGCAGCACCGGCGCGTCGCTGCCTGGCAGACCCGTCAGGGGGAGGAACTCATCGGGACGCTGGGGCTCAGCGCCGCGGACACGGTGCTGTACGCCTGCGATTCGCCCTGCGTCCTGGCCGGAAAACGGCTGCGGGACCGGACCGGGATACCGCTGGTCACCCGGCTCTTCGGGCTGTGGGATATGTATAAGTACCCGGATACCTTCCGGAACCGGCTTCGGCTGTATCCCAAGTTCCAGGCCTGTGAAACGAGGGCGGAGCTGATGATCGTCACCGACGACGGCACCCGGGGGGAGGAGGTCATCCGCCGCCTGGGGAACGACAGTCCTATTTGTTTCTGGCGCAACGGGGTGGACGTTCCGGCCCGGTCGGAGGAGCTGCCTCCGGCTCTTGCCCGTCTCCCCCGGGAGGGAAAGTGGCTCGTCACCCTCTCCCGGTTCCATCCCGGAAAACGGGTGGACCGGTCCATCCGGGCTCTGGCCCGGGTGCGGGAGAGCCACCCGGACGTCCGGCTCCTGGTATGCGGCTACGGCGCCCAGCAGCCGGAGCTGGAAGCTCTGGCGGAGGCGCTGGGCCTGGGCAGCGCCGTGGTCTTTACCGGCCGGATCCCCCACGAGCAGGTGTTCGACTATCTCCGCCGGGGAGATATCTTTCTTTCGTTTTATACCGCCTCCAACCTGGGCAATCCTCTCTTTGAGGCCATGCGCTGCGGTCTGCCCATCATAACCTCCGACGCGGGGGACACCCGCCGGGTCATCACCCACGGGGAAAACGGGCTGCTGCTGCCGGAGGAGGGCCTGGACGAGGCCATTCCCGCCGCCGTATGCCGTCTGCTGGAGGATCCCGCCCTGGCGGAGCGCCTGGGCGCCAACGCCCGGGAATACGCCCGGGCACATCTGATGACCTGGGACGAGCGGATCGCCCTGGAGACTGCCGAGGTGGAAAAGCTTCTGCGGAAGCCCTGAAAGGAACGGATATGCACATTCTGATCATGCCCGCCTGGTATCCCTCGAAGGACAGGCCCACGAACGGTTCTTTTTTTGCCGAGCAGGCTCAGGCTCTCGCCCGGTACGGCCACACCGTCAGTGTGGCGGCGCTGTTCAACGATCTTCCGTCGGGGCTGCGCATCGACAAGACCAACCGGGGGGAGGCAGCGGAATACGCCGTCCATTTCAAGCCTCTGCCCCTTCACCTGACGTATTTCCGGGTGCTCCGGGCGTATATCCGGCTCTTCCGCACGGAGTTCAAGGATCGCCGCCCGGATATCCTCCACGTCCATTCCTTCAAGCAGATCAAATACGCCCGGGTGCTCAAGCGGCTGTACAACATCCCCCTGGTGGTGACGGAGCACGTGACCTGGTTTGAGCGGGGCGCCTTTTCCCCCAGGCAGCTGGAGGACATCCGGCGGGATTACGCCGCCGCGGACGCCATCGTGGCGGTGAGCACCGGCCTGGCCGGGCAGATCCGGCCCTACTGCGGCGGGAAGGAGATCCGGGTGATCCCCAACCTGGTGAACGAGAGCTTCTTTCACGGCGGCCTGCGCTCCGAGCCGAAGGGACGCTTCGGCTTTATCAGCGTGGGGGCCCTGGAGCACAAAAAAGGCATGGACGTCCTGCTGCGGGCCTTTGCCGGGATCGCGGAGCAGCATCCCGACGTCACCCTCACCATCTGCGGCGGCGGCTCGGAGGCGGAGGCTTTGGAGCGGCTGAGCCGGGAGCTGGGGATAAGCTCGTCGGTGACCTTCACCGGCCCTGTGTCCCGGCAGGAGGTGAGCCGCCGTCTCCGGGAGAACCAGATCTTCGTCCTCCCCAGCCGGACGGAGACCTTCGGCGTGGTCTACGTGGAGGCCATGGCCTGCGGTCTGCCCATCGTCATGACAAAGACCAACGCCTGGGAGATCCTGGCAAGGCCGGAGACCGGCCTCGCCGTGGAGATCGACGACGTGGACGCGCTGGGACAGGCGATGGAGTCTGTGATGGATCGTTACGGGCAATACGATCCTCAGCGGATCTCCGCGCTGTGCGCGGACAGCTTTTCGGAAAAAGCCATCTGTGAGAAACTGACGGCGCTCTATGAAGAGACGGTGTCGTCGGAACGATAAAAAAGGGGAGCGCTGCCGTGGCGGCATCAAGGACCCACAATTCCATAAAGAACGCCTATACCGGCGTGATCGCCCAGGTGCTGAACGTGGTGCTGAACTTCGCGGTGCGCACGGTTTTCATCCATACTCTCACGGAGACGTACCTGGGCATCAACGGGCTGCTCTCCAGTGTGCTGCTGGTGCTGAACCTGGCCAACCTGGGCATCGACGGGGCCATCGTGTTTGCCATGTACAAGCCCGTGGCCGAAAAGGACGTCCCGAAGACGAAAGCCCTTCTGACATTCTACCGCAATGCCTACCGGATCATCGGGCTGGTGATCCTGACGGCGGGCCTGGCCATCACGCCGCTGCTTCCGTACCTGGCCAAGGGCTCCACGGATCTTGTGGATCTGCGGATCGTCTACTGGATGTTCCTGGCCCAGACGGTGACCTCCTACTGGATCTACGCCTTCCTCTCCAGCATCATCATCACCGACCAGAAGCGGTACGTGATCACACGGATCGACTACTTCGTCACCACCGCCCAGGCGCTGGTGCGCATCGCGCTCCTGGTGCTGCTGCGCCGCACCCCCGCCGTGTCCTTTTACGCTTATACCGCCGTGGGGGTGGCCTTCGCCACGGTCCGCAACCTGCTGATCCGCCGCCAGGCGGTGAAAATGTACCCCTGGGTCCTGGACCGGGACGCACCGCCCCTGGCAAAGGCGGAGCGGACGGGCATCCTCAAAAACGTGGTGGGCATGTTCACCAACAACGTCTGCCGCGTACTCAACGACGGGATCGACAACACCATCATCTCCGCGGCGCTGGGGCTGGCGGTGACGGGGGTCTACTCCAACTATCTGGTCATCCGCGCCTACGTGCTGCAGTTCATCAAGACGCTGCTGGATCCCCTGGTGGCGGGGGTGGGCAATCTCTGCGCGGTGGAGAGCACGGAGAAAAAGGAGTCGTTTTTCCGCTCCCTGCAGTTTTTCTGCTTCTGGCTGTACGGCTTTTGTGCCATCGCCTTCTGGACGCTGTTCAACTCCTTCATCGTGGGGGTATGGCTCCATGACACAAAATGGCTGCTCTCCGATCGGGACGTGTTCCTCGTCGTGATGAACTTCCTGCTGGAGGGCATGGCCAAGGCGGTGATCATCTACCGGGACGCCAACGGGCTGTTCTGGAAGACGAAATACCGGTACATCCTCTCCTCCGTACTCAACGCGGGGCTGTCGGTCTATCTGGTGGTCCGCGCGGGCATGGGGGTCACCGGCGCCCTGCTGGGGACCACCGTCAGCGTGGCGTTCATGATCTCCTATGATCCGGTCCTGGTGTACAAAGAGGTGTTTCATAAAAAGGCGGGGGCGTACTACCGGCTGTATCTGCGGGACATGGCCCTGGTACTGGCCACCGGGCTCCTGGTCCACTGGATCTGTCTGCCCTTTTCCGACTATACGGTGACAAATTTTTTGGTCAGACTGTGCGTGTCGCTTGCATTGCCCAATCTACTGTGGTATTTTGTATACCGTCGAGACCCGCGGTTCACTTATCTCCGGGATACCCTTCTGGGTTACGTCCGCCGCAGGCTGAAAAAAGAGAAAAACACTGGAAACTGATCGGATTCTGAGGAAATGAATATGTCTAATCTGAAAGAAAAACTGCTGTCCCGGGAAGCTACCCTGGGAGTGATCGGACTTGGCTACGTGGGTCTGCCCCTGGCCGTGGAAAAGGCAAAGGCCGGCTTCCGGGTCATCGGCTTTGACGTCCAGAAGGAAAAGGTGGACATGGTCAATGCCGGCCACAACTACATTGGCGACGTGGTCAACGAGGATCTGGCCGCTCTGGTAAAGGCGGGCATGCTCAAGGCCACCGCCGACTTTGCCGACGCCGCCAGCTGCGACTGCGTGTGCATCTGCGTCCCCACGCCGCTGGACGCCCACCAGCAGCCGGACATCAGCTACGTCCGCGCCTCCACGGAGAGCATCACCCCCTTCCTGCACCGGGACATGCTGGTGGTACTGGAATCCACCACCTATCCCGGCACCACCGAGGAACTGGTCAAGCCCATTCTGGAGAGATCCGGACTCAAATGCGGCGAGGACTTCTACCTGGCCTTTTCTCCCGAGCGGGTGGATCCGGGCAACCTGATCTACAAGACCAAGAACACCCCCAAGGTGGTGGGCGGCTGCACCCCCGAATGCACCGAGGTGGCCGCCACCATGTACGAGGCCGTGCTGGAGGCCCCCGTTTACCGGGTCTCCTCTCCCGCCATCGCGGAGATGGAGAAGATCCTTGAGAACACCTACCGCAACGTGAATATCGGCCTGATCAACGAGCTGGCGATCCTCTGCGACCGGATGGGCATCAACATCTGGGAGGTGGTGGACGCCGCCAAGAGCAAGCCCTACGGCTTCCAGGCCTTTTATCCCGGCCCCGGTCTGGGCGGACACTGCATCCCCCTGGACCCCTACTACCTGAGCTGGAAGGCCCGGGAGTACGGCTTCCACACCTCCATGATCGAGGCCTCCATGATGGTCAACGACCGGATGCCCGAGTACTGCGTGGATCGGGCGGCCCGGATCCTCAACGAGTGCTGCAAGGCCATGAAGGGCGCCAGGATCCTGGTGCTGGGCGCGGCCTACAAGCAGGACATCGACGATTACCGGGAGAGCCCGGCCATCAGCGTGATCCAGGAGCTGCTCAAGCGGGGCGCGCAGGTGGAATACTTCGATCCCTGGGTGCCCAGATTCCGCAAGGGCGCCCTGACTATGGAGAGCCTGCCGGCCCTTACCCCCGAAGCGGTGGAGAGCGCCGACCTGGTGATGGTGACGACGGCCCACACCAACGTGGACTACGAGCTGGTGCAAAAGCACGCAAAAATGATCTTCGACACCAAGAACGCCATGAAGGACGTGGCCTGCCGGGACAACATCGAGATCCTCTGACAGGAGGGGTATGTCAATGAAATACGCACTGATCGGCTGCGGCATGATCTCGCCCTCCCACATCACCGCCGCCCTGGAATCCGGGCTGGAGATCGCCGCGCTGTGTGATCTGGACGAGGCGAACCTGCGCAAGGCCGCCGGGCTCCTTCCCGAGGAGCGGCGCCCGGCCGCGGCGCTGTACACGGACTATCGCCGGATGCTGGCCGAGGTCCGGCCGGAGCTGGTGGCCATCGCCCTGGGCAGCGGCGCCAAGCGGGCCATCGCCTGCGACTGTATGGAGGCCGGAGCCAGCGTGATCGTGGAAAAGCCCATCGCCCTGGATCTTCGGGACGCGGACGCCATGATCTCCACGGCGGAGCGCTGCGGTGTGAAGCTGTGCGTCAACCACCAGCTTCGTTTCTGTCCCTCTGTGCGGGCCGTGAAGGCCGCGGCGGAGGCGGGCGCCTTCGGAAAGCTGCTCCACGCCGCCGCCCAGGTCCGGCGGAACCGGAACAAGGCGTACTTTGACGCCGGGAAATGGCGGGGAAGCTGGAAAAACGACGGCGGCACCCTGATGAACCAGTGCATCCACTACACGGATCTTCTCCAGTGGGTCCTGGGGGACGTGCAGGAGGTGTTCGCCTACACCGACCGGCTCATCCATCCGTATATCGAGGCGGAGGACATGGGCCTGGCCCTGATCCGCTTCCGGTCCGGGGCCTACGCCATGGTGGAGGGCACAGTGGACGTCTACCCCAACAACCTGAGCGATTCCATGGCCTTCTTCGGGGAGCAGGGCACGGTGTCCGTCAGCGGCAAGTACCTGGACCGCCCCGAGCGCTGGCAGTTTGCCGACGGGACCGCCTCCATTGCCGAGTCCGTGGCCAGATACGGCGTGGAGGACATGGGCAGCGGGCACACGCCGCTGTACCGGGATATGATCCGCGCTCTGGAGACCGGCACGGAGCCTCTCTGCTCCGGCACGGAGGGCCGGAAGGCCCTGGAGCTGGTGCTGGCGATCTACGAATCCGCCGCCTCCGGACGGCCGGTGTCCCTGCCGCTGACAGAGGGGTCCACCATGAAATATCAGGGGAGATTTGACACATGAGCGATTATTTCGTACACGAGAGCAGCGTGGTGGACGATAACGTCACCATCGGTGCGGGCACCCGGATCTGGCACTTCTGCCATATCCAGAGCGGCGCGGTGATCGGGGATAACTGCTCCCTGGGTCAGAACGTGAACGTTTCCAACAACGTGGTCATGGGCAAGGGCTGCAAGGTGCAGAACAACGTCTCCCTGTACGAGGGCGTGGAGCTGGAGGACTACGTTTTCTGCGGCCCCTCCTGTGTGTTCACCAACGATCTCACCCCCCGGGCCAAGTACCCCAAGGGCCGGGCGGGATATAAAAAGACGCTGATCCGCTGCGGCGCGTCCATCGGCGCCAACGCCACGGTGGTCTGCGGCCACACGGTGGGCCGCTGGGCCCTGATCGGAGCGGGGGCGGTGGTCACCTCCAACGTGCCCGATCACGCGCTGATGCTGGGCGTCCCCGCCCGGCGGCGGGGCTGGGTCTGCGAATGCGGCGAAATACTGGGGGACGACCTGGTCTGCCGCGTCTGCGGCCGGAAATACGTACAAACAGAAAATGGCCTGAAGGAGGCAGAATAATGCAGTTTCGTGATTTGAAAAAACAGTACGAGGTACTCAAGCCCCGCATCGACGCCGCCATGCTGGAGGTTGCCGCTTCCAGCCAGTATATCGGCGGCCCCCAGATCAAGACCCTGGAGGACCGTCTGGCCGAGTACGTGGGCGTGAAGCACTGCATCACCTGCGCCAACGGCACCGACGCTCTGCAGCTGGCGCTGATGGCCTGGGGCATCGGTCCCGGGGACGCGGTGTTCGTACCCGACTTCACCTTCTTCTCCACCGGTGAGGTGGTCTCCGCTCTGGGCGGCACTCCCGTGTTTTACGACGTGTGCGCCGATACCTTCAATGCGGACGCCGCCAGCCTGGAGGAGGCTGTGAAGGCCGTGCTGGCCGAGGGAAAGCTTCGCCCCCGGGCGGTGGCGGACGTGGATCTGTTCGGACTGTGCGCCGACCATGAGGCCGTGGAGGCCGTGGCGAAGAAGTACGGTCTGAAAATGCTGGAGGACGCGGCTCAGGGCTTCGGCGGTTCTCTCCACGGCAAGCGCAACGGCGCCTTCGGCGACGCCGGCATCACCTCCTTCTTCCCGGCCAAGCCGGTAGGCTGCTACGGCGACGGCGGCGCCGTGTTCACCGATTCCGACGAGACCGCCGCGCTGGTGAGCTCTCTGTGCGTCCACGGCAAGGGCTCCGGCAAGTACGACAACGTCCGCATCGGCATGAACTCCAGGCTGGACACCATCCAGGCGGCCATATTGCTGGTGAAGCTGGACGCCTTTGAGGAATACGAGCTGACCGACGTGAACAAAGCCGCCGGGATGTACGATCAGGCGCTGGCGGATCTGCCCGTGATCCTGCCCACCGTGCCCGAGGGCTGGTATTCCAGCTGGGCCCAGTACACCATCCGTCTGCAGGACAGCCGGCAGCGGGACGCGGTGCAGGCCTCCCTGAAGGCCGACGGCGTGCCCGCCATGGTCTATTATCCCAAGGCCATGCACGCGCAGCTGGCCTTCGCCGGAAACAAAGTCTACGTCCCCTGCCCGGTGACGGACAAGCTCTGCCAGACGGTTCTGTCCCTGCCCATGCACCCCTATCTGGACCAGGAGACGGTGGACACCGTCGCCGCCGCGCTGCGGAAGGCCCTGGCCTGATCCGGGGCCGCAACCGGCACAGGATGATCCCCGCCCGGGTTTTTGCCCGGGCGGGTTTTCCTTCGCTGGACAGAACGACCCCGCTGTGGTATCCTTACGAAAAGAAACTGCCGTCAACATGGAAAGGAGCAAAAGATGACCTATCTTATCGCGGCGCTTCTTCTGGCCGCCGGGCTGGTGCTGACCTTTTTCAGCTCCGGCCGCCGGGCCGGGGGAGAGCGGCCAAAGTTGAATTTCCCCGCAAAAAAGATCCTTGTGCCGGTGATCGTGGTAGCGCTGTTGGCAGCGCTGGGTTTTTCCTCATTTTACCAGCTCCAGGAGGATGAATACGCCGTGATCACCACCTTCGGCAAGCCCACCGTGGTGGACACCCCGGGACTGAAATTCAAGATCCCTCTGGTGCAGAAAAAGACCATCGTCAGCAAAGCCACCCAGGGCTTTCCCATCGGCTACAACCAGTCCAACAACGCCAGCATCGAGGACGAGTCTCTGATGATCAGCGTGGACTTCAACTTTGTGAACGTGGACTTCTACGTGGAGTACCGGGTGACGGATCCGGTGAAGTATCTATACAACAGCCGGGAGCCCGTGCAGATCCTCAAGCTGCTGTGCCAGAGCTATATCCGCGACACCATCGGCCTTTACGGGGTGGACGACGTGATCACCACCGGCAAGGCGGAGATCCAGGCCTCCATTCGGGACAAGATCGTGGCCCGGCTGGAAAAGGAGGACCTGGGTATCGCCCTGGTGAACATCGCCATGCAGGACGCCGAGCCCCCTACCGCTGAGGTGCAGCAGGCGTTCAAGGCGGTGGAGACCTCCAAGCAGGAGGCGGAGACCGCCATCAACAACGCCAACAAGTACGCCAACGAGCAGCTGCCCGCGGCCAAGGCCAACGCCGACCAGATCCTGCAGCAGGCGGAGGCCTACAAGGCGTCCCGCATTGCCGAGGCCCAGGGCCAGGCGTCCCGGTTCTCCGAGCTGTATCAAGAGTACTCCAAGTTTGCCGAGATCACCCGCCAGCGTCTGTTTTACGAGACCATCACCAAGGTTTTCCCGGATATGAAGGTCATCATCGTGGGCAAGGACGGCAGCCAGCTGAGCACCGTGCTGCCTCTGGATAACTTCGTCGATCTCCCAGAGACCGGCGAGACGCCCTGAAAGGAGGAGCGGAAATGAACGAAGTCACACCCAGAAAGGCCCATCCGGTCCGCCGCATCCTTTTGGTGGTGGTCGTCATCGCCCTGCTGATTTTGCTGGAGTCCTGCTTTTTTATCGTCCACAAAAACGAGTACGGCATCGTGCGCCAGTTCGGCGCGGTGGTGGACGTAAAGAGCGAGCCGGGCATTTACTTCAAGATCCCCTTTATCCAGACGACGGATACCCTGCCCAACACCGTGCTGCTCTATGACTTGCCGGTGAGCGACATGATCTCCGCGGACAAGACCACCCTCATCGCCGACTGCTTCGCCATCTGGCGCATCGAGGACCCCCGTCTGTTCATCGAGACTCTCTCCGGCCGCGTGGCGACCGCGGAGGACCGCATCAACGCCAACGTCTATAACTCCCTTAAAACCGTCCTCAGCTCCATGACCCAGGCGGAGATCATCTCCGGCCGCGGCGGCTCGCTGGTGGAGGCCATCATGGCCAATATCGGCAATTCCTTTGAACGCTATGGCATCCGTCTGATCGCCGTGGAGACCAAAAAGATCGATCTCCCCGACGACAACAAGGCCGCCGTGTTCAACCGCATGATCTCCGAGCGGAACAACATCGCCGCCGGCTACCTGGCGGAGGGGGAGAGCGAGGCAAAGGAGATCCGCAACGCCGCCGACAAGCGGGTACAGATCCTTCTGGCGGAGGCGGAGGCCAAGGCCGCCACCGTCCGCGCCGAAGGGGACGCAGAGTATATGCGCATCCTCTCTGAGGTCTACGACTCCCCGGAGGAGGCGGAGTTTTACACCTTTATGATCGCGCTGGACGCCCTGAAAGCCTCCATGACCGGGCAGGAAAAAACCCTGATCCTGGACGCCGACAGCCCCATAGCCCAGCTCTTCTACTGAGGAAGGATCGTTGAACGTCCTCTATCTCATCAGCCACGCCGGCCGCGGCGGCACGGAAAAGTACGTGGAGGATCTGATGAGACTCTGCTCTGCCCGGGGCCACCGGTGCCGTCTGGCGTACTGGGAGGCGGGGGAGCTCGCCGATACAGCCGCAGCCGCGTCCTATCCGCTGCTGCGGCTGGATTTGCGCGCCCGGAACGCCCTTCCCGCCGCCAGGCGTCTGGCGTCCTACTGCCGGGAAAACGCCGTGGACGTGATCCACGCCCAGTTCCCCCGGGAAAACGTGATCGCCGTGCTCTCCCGGTTGTTCCGGCCCCGGACCCGGGTGGTGTTCACCAGCCACCTGATCCTGGAGCAGGGACGAAAATGGTATTATGTAAACAAAATCATCACGCCCCATAACGCCGCTGTCATCGCCCTCTATCCCGGAGCCGCGGCGCTGCTGGAGAAAAACGGGGTGGACCCCCGGCGGATCCGTGTGATCCCCAACGGGGTGGAGACCGGGCCCCTGCCGTCCCGGACAAAGGAGATCCGCCGGGAGTTCGGCCTGGGGGAGGACTGCTTCGTGTTCGTGTCTCTGGCCCGGTTCGCCCCGGAAAAAGGACTGGAGGTCCTGGTGGACGCGGCGGAGAAGCTCCGGGGCCTGACGGACCGGCCCTTCGTGTGTCTCGTCGCCGGAGAAGGGGAGCGGCTCTCCTCCGTCCGAAGAACGATCCGGGAGCGCAGACTGGAGGGTGTGGTGCTCTGCCCGGGCTATCGCAGCGATGCCCGGGCGCTGCTGTGCTCGGCAGACGCCTACGTCAGCTCTTCTCTCAGCGAGGCCATGAGCTTTTCCATTCTGGAGGCCATGAGCTGCGCTTTGCCCCTGGCGGTGACGGATACCGGCGCGGGCCGCGATCTGGCGGAGGGCTGCGGTCTCGTCGCCCCGCCGGGAGACGCCGGAGCGCTGGCGGAAAACATGCTGCGGCTGATGCTCCGGCCGGAGGAGCGCCGGGCCATGGGGGAGGCGGCCTTCCGCCGGGCGAGGGAGGAGTACGACCTCTCTGCGGTGACCGAGGCGCTGCTGAGACTCTACGAAGGGGAAAAATAATCGAATTTGGTCTTTTTTTCCAGAGAGAATCAGTGTATAATACCACCTGTTTAAAATCAGAGAGAAAAGAGTGATACGGCCAGTGAAAAAGGTAATCGTTCCGGTGCTGCTGCTGGCGGTACTGGCGCTGAGCGTGTTCGGCGCGGTCACGTTCCGCGGCCGCACCCGGCAGCTCACCGAGGAAAACGAAGCGCTTTTGACCGCCGCCCGGGAACGGCAGCAGGCGGCTCAGGACGAATATAACGCCATCGACCCGTCCACTGTGGAGGGCGCCGAGCACCAGCTGGAGCGGGAGCGCGCCATCGTGTCCGAAGCCCTGGAGCAGGCCGCGGCCCTGGAGGAAGAGACCCTGACGCTGAACGACTCCATCAGCCAGGCGGAGGAGGAACTCTCCGCGCTGAAGGAGGACGAGGACAACGCCTACTACCTGGCGGTTTACGAGTCCTACAGCAAGGGCATGGAGAAAGTGGAGGCCGCCATTGAAGGTAATTAACTGGATCCTGGGGCTGCTGGCCGCGGCGGGACTGGCATTTTGCGGCTACAGCTTCTATCAGTACTCCTCCTTCCCCGCCGAGAGCTACACCCGGCAGGTCGAGACGCTGGATAAACAGACCGGGGAGATCCTGGAGAATACCCGGCAGCTGAAAGAGGAGCTCGCCGCCAGAGACGACGCGGTCCGGTCCGATCTCCGCCAGGCCGGAGACGACGGTGCGGCCGCCGCCAGGCGCCTGGAGAGAGCCCAGACGGAGCGGGATGAAAAGCGCGCCGCCCTGGACAGCCTGACCGAGCAGATCGACTTTATGGAGAATATCTATGAAAACACCCTGGCCCTCCGGGAGGACTACGCCAAAAAGATCCGCCAGCTGGAGGATCTGATCGTGGCCGGTGAGTCCGAGGCCAAGATCTGCTACTGGACGCTGGACGACGGTCCCACCTATCAGACCCAGATGTTCCTTGACGTGGCGGAGAAGTACGGCGCATTCCTGACGTTCTTCACCTCCCGGGAGGCCAATCTGAACAGCCGGCAGAACGACGCCAACATTGAAATGGAGCGGGATCTGCTGCGGAAAGAGGCCATGGCGGGCCACAGCATCCAGAACCACACCAACTCCCATCAGTACGGGGAGTACGGCAATCTCTACGGCCGGGATCTCAACAGCTTCCGGGAGCAGGTGGAGCTCCAGGAAAAGTGGATCTACGAGACCACCGGCTTCAAGCCGGACATCTTCCGCTTCCCCGGCGGATCCGCCTGGGCCTTCGCCCGCATCCCCAAGGACGAGACCGTGGCCATGCTCAAGGAGATGGGGTACTGGTGGGTGGACTGGTCCTGCAACACCTATGACGCCGGTCCCGAGGAACAGTGGCCCGACGCTTACAGCGAGGCCAACTACTCCGTCACCCAGATCAGCTCCATGCCCATTGCCATGATCCTCAGCCACGACTGCTATATGCACACCCTGGGCGCCATCGAGCGGGCCATCCCGACTCTGCAGGCGCGGGGCTATCTGTTCCTGCCCCTGTTTTCCCAGTCCTGGACCATGGAGAACACCAAGATCATCTACACCTGACGCGCAAACAAAAGTGCCGCTGCAAACGCAGCGGCACTTTTTGCTTGTCTTTGCTTTCACGTTTTGCCCTCTTCCCCGGCGCCCACGGCGGCCAGCGCCAGACCGTAGACCACGCACCAGAAAAACAGGATCCGGGGATAAAACCACACGTGCTCGGGTATGTTGGCCAGCGCCGCCCCGGCCAGAGAGGCCGTCAGCGCCCGGACCCGCCAGGGACGATCCCCCCCGGCGGCCTTTCCCAGACGGGGGAAGATGCCGAAATAGAACACAAGAAAGGCCCCCAAGCCCACGATCCCCAGGCTCAGCCATATCACCAGATACCCCATGTTGGCGTGGGCCGGCTGAAAGGGCAGGGTCTGCGTGGAAAAGGGCTCGTAGGCGGCGTGGAAATTCTCGCTCCCCAGTCCCGTTCCGATGAGCCAGTACCGGCGCAGCATGGCGGCGCATTCCCGCCACAGGGTGAACCGGCCGGAGGAGCCGGTGTCGTTGAACTGCAGCATGGAGAGAAGCCGGGCCTGAATGCTCCCGGGCAGCAAAAACACTCCCATTCCGCCGACCGCCGCCGCGGGGATCAGCAGCCATTTTTTCCAGTACCACAGCAGCACCGCCAGCGCCAGCGCCGCGGCGATCCACCCTGTGCGGGCGTAGGTCAGCCCCAGCGCTCCGCAGGGCAGGAGCAGCAGTCCCAGCATCAGCGCCCGCCGGCCGCCCCGCCGCTCCAGCGAGCGGATCAAACACAGCGGCAGGGCCATGGCGATGAACTCGCTGTAGTTGATGGCGTGCTCCAGAGTGGACCCCAGTCGGCCCAGAATCGTCTCCCCGATGGGCACACCGTAGCTGTCCTGACCCAAAAAATGCCGCGCCAGCCCGTAGAGCGAGGTGAGGATCAGCGCGGCGAAGATCACGTCCGCAAAGAGCCCCGCGGCCTTTGCCTCCCGGAAGGAGGCCGCCGTGAGATAGCTCAGACCAAAGCCGGTCAGCAGGAAGACCGCCACCCGCGCGCCGTCGGCGGGATACGCCGACCAGAAGGGGCTGACGACGCACAGCAGGAGAAACAGCCATACCCCGCCGCCCAGCAGAGCCGGGTTCTCCGGGGACAGGTCCGCCGCCGCGCAGTCCCAGACATACAGGACCAGTCCCGTCAGGGCGAACAGCACGCCGTAGAGATTGTTCCAGTATTCGTGGGGCACGCAGAGCATCGCCCCTGTCCCCAGAGCGAGAAACCACTGGTGGGGCAGCAGCCCGCCGACCCGCCGCTGCTTTCCCGCCGCGGCGGGTCGCAGCGCCCGCACCGGTGCGCGGATGGCAGTATTCAGAAACCTCCCGACGAGGGAGCGAGCGAACCAACTCATGGACCGGCCCTCCAAACTTCCATTTAGCATAGCAGATGCGGCGCTTTTCGTCAAACCCGGACAGAGGCGACGCCTTGCAATCCTCCCTCCGGGAGGGTATACTGTTCCCAACCTCCAAAGGAGATCCCTTTCCATGAAACAGAAAAGACTGACCATATTGCTGATCCTGACCCTGACGTTCATCTGGGGCAACTCCCTGCTGCCCGGAGAGCTCTCCGGAGTCATCAGCGACAACCTCATGTCCGTGATGAACGTCGCGGCGGAGAAGCTGGGGCTCGGGCCGGACTTTTTCACCTTCATGGCCGATCAGGACGGCGACGGGGTAGAGGAGCCCACCAGCCACGTCGTGCGGAAAATGGCCCACGTGACGGAATTTGCCGTGCTGGGGGCGCTGCTGTGGCTGCGTCTGTCCGCCTTGCAGAAGCGGACGCTGCGGGCCTTCCTCCTGGGCGTCGCCGCCGGAGCCGTGGACGAGACGCTCCAGATCTTCTCCCACCGGGGCAGCCAGGTGCGGGACGTGGGCATCGACGCCCTGGGCGTGCTGCTGGGACTGGGCCTCACGCTGCTCATAACCCGCCTGCGCCGAAGGAACGCCGACTCGGACGCAGATCAGTCCCCGCCTTCCTCACGGATGCGCCGGTGCAGATAGTCCAGCGCGTCGGCAAGCCCGCCCAGCTGGTCGATGAGCCCGCAGTCCACCGCCTCCTGGCCGTCCAGAACGCTGCCGACGTCCTGGGTCAGCTCCCCGGTGCGGGTCATATACTCGGTGAACCGCTCGGCACTGATGTGGGAGTGACCGGTGATAAAGCCCACGATCCGGTCGCTGATCCGGGAAAAGTAGTCGAAGGTCTGGGGCACGCCGATCACCACGCCGCTGATGCGCACCGGGTGGATGGTCACCGCGGCGGAGGGCACGATGAACGACCGGGAGGCGGATACCGCCAGAGGCACGCCGATGGAATGCCCCCCGCCCAGCACCAGACTGGCGGTGGGGGTGCGCATCCCGGCGATGAGCTCCGCCAGCCCCAGCCCGGCCTCCACGTCCCCGCCCACGGTATTGAGCAGGATCAGCAGTCCCCGGATCTCCCTGGACTCCTCCACCGCCGCCAGCAGCGGCATCACGTGCTCGTAGCGGGTGGTCTTGGTGTCCGGCGGCAGGGCGACGTGCCCCTCGATCTGTCCGGCAATGGTGATGCAGTGGATCTCCCCGGCGGACGCCTGGCCCAGCTCCCGGACGGCGTCGAGTTTTTCTTCTTCCAAATGTCATCCCTCCGGGAAAAGTATTCCTGCCCGGAGGGAGATTTATTCTGAAAACGGCATGCGGTTGACAGAATTTGGAAAAAACCATATAATCGAGATGATCCAACCGGGTTCCCGGGAAGGAGCGAAGATCACACATGGTTTTTTCCAGTCTGCTTTTTCTGTACGCCTTTTTGCCTGCCAGCCTTCTGGCTTACCGGCTCTGCCGGAGCCTGAGGGCTAAAAATCTATGTCTGCTGACGTTCTCCCTGATCTTTTACGCCTGGGGAGAGCCGGTGTACGTGCTGCTGCTGGCGGCCATGGCCTTTCTGGACTGGCTGTACGCCCTGGGGATCGACGCATGCCGCTGCCGGGGAGAGCGGGGGAGAGGCTGGCTGATCCTGGCCTGCGTCACGGATCTGGGCCTTATCGGCTTTTTCAAGTACAGCGGCATGGTCGTCTCCCTGTTCGGGAACCCGCCGGCCTTTATCCGGCAGATCGCCCTGCCTCTGGGCATCTCCTTTTACACCTTCCAGCTGCTGACCTACGTCACGGACGTCTACCGGGGCGAATCCCGCGCCCAGCGGCGGTACTGGCACGTGCTGCTGTACGCCGCGCTGTTCCACCAGTGCGTGGCCGGGCCCATCGTGCGCTACGGCTCCATCGAACGGGAGCTCTTTGAAAAGCGCGCCGCCGAGATACCCGGAGGCGTGCTGCGCTTTGCTCTGGGCCTGGGGAAAAAGGTGCTGCTGGCCAACCCCTGCGGGGCTCTGGCGGACAGCCTTCTTCCGACGGATCCGGCTCTGCCCGGCGCGCTGGCCTCCCGATCCGTGCTGGGGCTCTGGCTGGGTCTGGCGGCCTTTGCGCTGCAGATCTACTTTGACTTTTCCGCCTATTCCGATATGGCCATCGGCATGGGCAAAATGCTGGGTCTCCACTATCCGGAGAACTTTGACCACCCCTACGTTTCCCGCAGCGCCACGGAGTTCTGGCGGCGGTGGCATATGTCCCTGGGGGCGTTTTTCCGGGACTACGTTTATATCCCTCTGGGGGGCAGCCGCCGGGGAAGCGGACGGACGCTGCTCAATCTGCTGGTCGTCTGGGCGCTCACGGGCCTCTGGCACGGGGCGAGCTGGAACTTCGTGCTGTGGGGGCTGTACTGGTTCGTTTTGGCCGCGGCGGAGCGGTGGTGGCTGCGGCCGGCCGCGGCCCGGATCCCCAGCCCGGTGCGCCGTCCTCTGGCCCACGTCTACCTGCTGCTGGCGGCGCTGCTGGGCTGGGTGCTGTTCCGCTACACGGATCTCCCTCTGGCCGGAACGGTGTTCCGGGGGCTTTTCGGCGCCAACGGCAACCCGGTGACGGATTTCCAGTCCGTTACGGAAGGTAAGAACAATCTTTGGCTGCTGTGCTTTGCCGCGCTCTCTGCCACGCCGCTGTGGAGCCTTCTGCTGCGGCGGGCGGAGGAATACTCGGCAGGGGAGGGAGCTCTCCCAGGGCTGTGCCGTGTCGTGGTCTACGGTCTGCTCCCCTCGGCGCTGCTGCTGCTGAGCACCGCAGGTCTGGTGGGCAACAGCTATAACCCGTTTTTGTACTTTAAATTCTGAGGTCGCAAAATGGATCAGGATCAAAACAATCGATCGGCGGAAACCGCACGCCCCTCCCGAAAGGGCCGGAGGCTCGGCCCTTCGGCGCTCTTCTTCCTGGTGCTGGCGGCGGTTACGGCGCTGGCCTGGTGTCTGCCGCTGCGGCCCACCGTATCCGTGAAGGAAAAGCGGGAGCTGGAAAAGCTGCCCGATTTCTCCCTGTCCTCCCTGGCGGACGGCAGCTGCTTTCAGCAGATCGGCCTGTGGTTTTCCGACACCTTTCCCGGCCGGGACCTGTGGATCCGCGTGGACCAGAGCATCAAGCGGCTCCACGGCAGCGACGACGTGGTGATCTACGGCCGGGTGGAGGCCGGAGACGAGATCCCGCCGACGGTGCCGTCCCCCGGGACACAGACCGTCTCCGCCACCCCCGAGCCCACGCCTGTACAGCCAGAGACCACGCCGGAGCAGACAGAGGCGCAGGAGGACCCGGAGCCTGTCTGGGGCGGCAAGATCCTCGAGGACGAGGATCTGGTGAGCGCCGGCACCGTGATTCAGATCGGGGACAGCGCCTTTGACTACACGGGCTTCAGCCGCTATTACTGCGACAGCTACGCCGCCAATATAAACCGGGCCGCCGCGCTGCTCCAGGGCAAATGCCGGGTCAGCAGCGTGTTCGTGCTCCACGCCGCCACGCTGCTGCTGCCCCGGGAGTTCCGGGAGGAGATGGGCTGCTCCCCGGAGGAGGACGTGTTAAATTATGTAAACCAGCAGCTGGAGGACGCCGTCATTGGTGTGGACACCTATACGCCGCTGCTGGAGCACAATGGGGAGTATATCTATTTCCGCACTGACCACCACTGGACGGCTCTCGGGGCGTGGTACGCCTATGCCGACTGGGCCGAAAAGGCGGGGCTGGAACCGGTGGGACTGGAGGAATACCGGGAGGTGGTCCTGGAGCCGTTCCTGGGCAGCCTGTACTACAAGGCCAACCAGAGCGACCGGCTTCGGGCCGACAGCGTGCACGCCTTTGTCCCTCCCGGGGACGTGCATCTGTACATCAACGACAACCCCGGGGATACCCCGGGCCGTCCGGGGACCGAATATGAGCTGATCACCGACGTGAAGGGCACGGACAAGTACATCACCTTCCTGCTGGGGGATCACGCCATGTGCACTCTGGTGAACAACGACATCACCGACGGCTCCGCCTGCGTGATCGTAAAGAACTCCAACGGCAATCCCTTCTGCTACTATTTTACCCAGCATTACCAGTACGTCTACGTGCTGGACTACCGAAAGTACTTCAGCCGCTCTCTGACGGACTTCGTGGACTGCTACGACGTGGACGACGTGATCTTCTGTCTCAGCGCCGGCCAGGCCCAGAGCCGGGGAGGCAGCGAGCTGCTGACCCACATCATCCGATGAAAAAAACCTGTGAGGCGCTGCCTCACAGGTTTTTTGTCACACCTGAGCGGAGAACTTCTGCCGGGCCTGGTCCACCTTCTGCTGCTGGGCGGGCTCCACCTGATACCAGCCGTTGGACTGGAGAGTGCAGAACATATTTGCCTGGATGGCGTGCTCCTCATCCAGAATGCGCAGGAACGTACTGCGCAGCTGCTCGTTGACGCACTCCCCGGCAAAGGTGTTGTAGCTCTCGGTCACGTGCTTCTGGGAGATCAGACCGTCCTGCAGGATCTCCTTTTCTCCGATATACTGGGCGCATTTGTTGGGCTCGATCATGGGCTGCCTCCTTACTGCAGAAAGGACACCAGGGTGTTGTAGTGGGCCCGGTGCTTGTTGGCGTAGTCGTTGAACTCCTGCTGGATCTTCGTGTCGGCGCACAGACAGGCCATGGCCTCGTATTTTTTTACCAGAGTGGCCTCGCAGCCGATCTGATCCTCCAGAGCGGTGAGCTCCTTGGACGTGAGATTGGTCATGTTTTTTCCTCCTTTTTCCGCGGCGATGGGGCCGCGTTCTCATTATGCCCGATCCGCGTCCCGGTATGTTGGAATCATTTTCGAATCGGGAAAAACCCGTCTGCCGGGGTTGAAAGCGGCGGGATGGGCAAGGTATAATACCATCATGCCGCGGGAGGAAAAACATGGAAATTTTGTATTGTGACAACAAGCTGGCGGTTTTCGTCAAACCGGCCGGAGTGCTCTCCACCGACGAGCCGGGGGGCGTGCCCTCGCTGCTGCGCGCCGCCCTGGGAGACGAAACTACCCCGGTCTACACCGTCCACCGGCTGGACGCGGCGGTGGGAGGACTGATGGTCTGCGCCCGGACCCGCCGGGCCGCCTCGGATCTGGGAAGAGCGGTACAAAGCGGCGCGCTGGAAAAGGATTACCTGGCGGTGCTGCGGGGCGTTCCGGCGGAAAACTCAGGCACCCTACGGGATCTTCTGTGGCGGGATACCCGCCGCGGCGTGACCTTTGTGGCCTCCGCGCCGGGCAAGGACGTGAAGACTGCGGAGCTGACGTACGAGACGCTGGGGGAAAAGGAGGGCCTGAGCCTGGTAAAGATCCGGCTCCTCACCGGCCGCACCCACCAGATCCGCTGTCAGTTCGCGCACCGGGGCCTCCCTCTGTGGGGAGACAGAAAATACGGCCGTCCGGGGGAAGAGGGGCCCATCGCCCTGTGGTCCCGGGGACTGGCCTTTCCCCACCCCGCCACCGGAGAGACGCTCCGCTTTGCCAAGGATCCCCCGGAGATCACACCCTGGACGCTGTTCGAGGAGGTACTATGGAGACAAAACTGACCACCTTGTGCTATCTGGAGCGGGGGGACGAGTATCTGATGCTCCACCGCACCAAAAAAGAAGGGGACGAGAACAAAGACAAGTGGATCGGGGTAGGGGGCAAGTTCGAGCCCGGGGAGAGCCCGGAGGACTGCCTGCTCCGGGAGGTCCGGGAGGAGACGGGCTTTACCCTCACGGCCTGGCGGTACCGGGGACTGGTGACCTTCGTCTCAGACGTGTGGCCCTGCGAGTATATGCACCTTTTCACCGCCGACGCCTGGGAAGGCGAGGCAAAGCCCTGCGACGAGGGGGAGCTGGCCTGGATCGGGAAACGGGAGCTCTCCGGCCTGACCCTGTGGCAGGGGGACCGGATCTTTCTGAAGCTGCTGGAGAAAAACACCCCCTTCTTCTCCCTGAAGCTGGTCTATCGGGGAGAGACGCTGATCTCTGCGGCCCTGGACGGGAGGACGCTGTCCCTGGAAGATCCTGCTTGACAACAAAGGAAAAGTATGATATCTTTTTGATATCAAATAAATAGCGGAGGAATTTGAGATGAAAGAAAAGATCCTCACAACGAAAAAGAACGGCATGGCCGTTCTGCTGCTTTTCATTCTGGCGATGCTGGCTGCGGCAGCGGGACTGATCTACAGCGCCGTCTGGGCCCGCATCGGACTGCTGGTCGTGTGCGTGCTGGTGCTGGTGCTGGGCTGGATCGTGCTGCCCGGTCTGAAGATCCTCAAGCCGCAGGAGGCGTTGGTGCTCACTCTCTTCGGCAAGTACTACGGCACTCTCAAGGGCGATGGCTTCTACTGGGTCAACCCCTTCAGCACCGCGGTGAACCCCGCGGCCAACACCCGTCTCAACCAGAGCGGGGACGTGGACGGCGGCGGCAAGAGCGGGATCAAGGGCATGCTGGTCAGCACGGAAGGCTTCTCCGTGGCCCGGCAGGAGGAGAACGGCAAGAAGATCTCCCTGAAGATCATGACGCTGAACAACTCCCGTCAGAAGATCAACGACTGCCTGGGCAACCCGGTGGAGATCGGCATTGCCGTCATGTGGCGGGTCACCGACACCGCCAAGGCCGTCTTCAACGTGGACAACTACAAGGAATACCTGTCTCTCCAGTGCGACAGCGCTCTGCGCAACATCGTGCGGCTGTACCCCTATGACGTGGCCCCCAACGTAGACACCACCGGCGACGGCATCGCCGACGACGGGAGCCTCCGGGGCTCCAGCGAACTGGTGGCCGAGCGCATCCGCCAGGAGATCCAGAACCGGGTGGACGAGGCCGGCATTGAGATCGTGGAGGCGCGGATCACCTATCTTGCCTACGCCACGGAGATCGCCGCGGTGATGCTCCAGCGGCAGCAGGCCTCCGCCATCATCGACGCGCGGAAGATGATCGTTGACGGCGCGGTGGGCATGGTGGAAATGGCTCTGGAGCGGCTCAACGAGGGCGGCCTGGTGACCCTGGACGAAGAACGCAAGGCCGCCATGGTCTCCAACCTGCTGGTGGTGCTCTGCGGCAACCACGACGCCCAGCCCATAGTCAACACCGGAACTCTTTACTGAAATGGCTGAACCGAACGAAAAAGGAAAAAAACAGGTGCCGCTGCGCCTATCGCCCAAGCTGTACAACGCTATCGCGGCCTGGGCGGAGGATGACTTTCGCTCTGTCAACGGACAGATCGAGTACCTGCTGACGGAGTGCGTCCGGCAGCGGAAGAAGAACGGCCGCTACGTCTCCGACGAGCTGGACGTGCCGCCGGAGCTGGACATCAAGTGAGGACCCTATGAGCAATCATGGAAAGAAAATGATCGCGCCCATCGTGGTGACGGTGCTTGTGGTGATCTATCTCATCGTATACCTCACCGTGCTGATCCACGTGCTGGGCGGACTGCTCCGGCTGCTGCTGGGAGTGGTGCCCCTGGCGCTTATCATCGTTATGATCGCAGTATGCGTTCAAAGAATCAAAGAAATAAGGAGTGGAGAAGAAGATGATCTTGGTAAATACTGATTACATCACGGGAAAGAAGCTGGAGATGCTGGGTCTGGTAAAGGGCAGCACCATCCAGTCGAAGAACATCGGCAAGGACATCTCCCAGGGCTTCAAAACGCTGGTGGGAGGCGAGCTGAAGGCGTATACCGAGATGATGAACGAGGCACGGGCCCTGGCTACCAAGCGCATGGTGGCCGAGGCCGAGGAGCTGGGAGCCGACGCCATCGTGAACGTCCGCTACGCCTCGGCCGCCGTCATGCAGGGGGCCGCGGAAGTCATGGCCTTCGGCACCGCTGTGAAGTTCGCAGCGGAGTGAGCGAGCCGCGTCCTGTCGGATCCGACATGAAACGGGAAAGGGGAAGAGAAAGTTTTGAAACGCATACCCAGCCGGGCCTGGGTGGACGCCTTCTGCGGCAGCCGCGCCACACTGTGGCAGCGCATCGCGGGGATCCTCTCCCCGGTACTGCTGGCGGGCACGGTGGTGTTTATCGCCCTTCGCTGGCGATACCTGCCCGAGCAGGTCCCCACCAACTATAACTTCGCCGGGGAGATCACCAACTACGGCAGCCGCTGGACGCTGCTGATCATGCCGATCATCGGCTTTTTGGTTGACATAACAGTTGCCATCACCATGCGCTTCCCCCAGAGCTGGAACGCCGGGGTAAGGATCACCGTGTACAATCGGGTCCGGGTATATCGGGTGCTTCGGGACTTTATGGCGGAGCTGCGGCTGTGCTGCGCGCTGTTGTTCGTTTTCATCAGCGTCTGGATCTGTCTGACGCCGGAGCACATGCCCTCCTGGGTGCTGCTGACAGTCACCTTCCTTCTGATCCTGGCGCCTATGATCCGTTACTTTGTCCGCGTGGCGCGGGCCAGATAGGAGAGGAGATCATGAAGCCTGCAAAGAAACAACTTGCGGTCTATCTGGCGCTGGCGTTTGCCCTCACCTGGGGGTATGCTTTCGGCGTCATTTACCCCATGATGAAGACGGACCCCTCCCGATACACCGTGTTGACGGCGGTCTGCATGTTCTTTCCCGCACTGAGCATGCTGCTGACCCGGCTGCTGACGAAGGAGGGCTTCGGGCAAATGCTGCTCCGGCCCCGGTTCAAGGGGAATATCGGCGTGTACCTGCTGGCGTACTTCGGACCGGGAGTACTGGTCCTGCTGGGGGCGGCGCTGTATTTTGTGCTGTTTCCCGCCAACCTGGACGCCGGCGCCGGATATTTCCGCGCCGCCATGGAAGCCGCCGGGGTGCCCTTTGAGGCCCAGGCGGTACCGCTGAAGGTGCTTTTCATCGCCCAGATCGCTCAGGGTCTGCTGCTCTCCGGGATCGTGAACCTGATCCCCGCCCTTGGGGAGGAGTGGGGCTGGCGGGGTTACATGATGCCCCGGCTGCGGGAGACCATGAAGCCTGCTCCGGCGCTGCTCCTGGGCGGGGTGATCTGGGGACTGTGGCACGCCCCGCTGATCGCCCTTGGCCACAATTACGGCACGGGATACCCCGGCTGGCCCTGGCTGGGCATCGCCGCCATGTGTCTGTTCTGCATCGCCTTCGGTGTCCTGCTCACCTGGGTGACGGAGAAGACCGGCAGCTGCATCCCCGCGGCGCTGGCCCACGGCGCTCTCAACGGCATCGCCGGGATCGGGGCGTTCTTCACCTCCGACGGCGGGAACCCCTTCATCGGGCCGCTGCCCACCGGGATCATAGGGGGACTGCCTTTGATCCTGGCGGCGATCCCCGCGGCGATCTGGCTGATGCGGCGGAAAGAAAAAACAGAAGACTGAGCGGAAAAACCGAAGGCACACGCCTTCGGTTTTTTGTGCTGTTCATCCGTTATGGAGTGTGGTATAATCGCCTCGATCAACACAAGAGGAGATTTCCGTATGCCTATTTGTGTCAATAGCGAGATCGGCAGTCTGAAAAAGGTCCTTCTCCACCGCCCGGGCCGGGAACTGGAATACCTGGTCCCCGGGGAGCTGGAGCGGCTGCTGTTCGACGATATACCCTACCTGGCCGTGGCCAGGCGGGAGCACGACACCTTTGCCCGGATCCTTCGGGACCAGGGGGCAGAGGTGGTTTATCTGGAGGAGCTGATGGCGGAGACTCTCCGGGCGGTCCCGGGGCTGCGGGATCGATTCGTCCGCCAGTTTCTCGCAGAGAGCGGCGGTACCGCCCGGCGGTATGCCGATGAACTCTACGAGATGCTCATGGCGGAGGAGAGCGATCTGGCGCTGGTGGAGCGCACCATGAGCGGGGTCAGCGCCGCGGCGCTTCCCGACGACGGCGCCAAAAGCCCTCTGGTGAGTCTGGCAAAGAACCGCCGCCGTTACATTCTGGACCCCATCCCCAACCTGTACTTCACCCGGGACCCCTTCGCCTGTATCGGCCGGGGCGCGGCGCTCAATTCCATGTATTCCGCCACCCGCCGCCGGGAGACCATCTACGGGGAGTATATCCTCCGCTATCACCCGGACTTCGCGGGCAAGGTGCCGCTGTATTTTGACCGGGACTACCCCTTCAGCATCGAGGGCGGCGATATCTTCAACCTCAGCCGGAAGGTGGTGGCGGTGGGCATCTCCCAGCGCACCACGCCCGAGGCGGTAGAGACTCTGTCCGCGCGGATCTTCGCCGACGAGGAGTCCTCGGTCCGGCGGGTGCTGGCCCTGGACATCCCCAGCCTTCGGGCCTTCATGCATCTGGACACGGTGCTCACCCAGGTGGACCGGGACAAGTTCACCGTGCACCCCGAGATCCTGGATGATCTGCGGATCTATGAGATCGTGCCGGGGGAAAAGGGCGGTCTGCGTGTCCGGGAGCGCAGGGAGAGTCTGGAGCGGGTATTGGCGGAGGCTCTGGAGGTGGATCGGGTCACCCTGATCCGCTGCGGTGGAAAGGACTCCATCGCCTCCGAGCGGGAGCAGTGGAACGACGGATCCAACACTCTCTGTCTCGCCCCCGGAAAGATCGTGGTATACGATCGGAATTACGTGACCAACCAGCTGCTGCGCAGCCAGGGGCTGGAGGTCTTTGAGATGCCCAGCTCCGAGCTGTCCCGGGGCCGGGGCGGTCCCCGGTGCATGAGCATGCCCTTGCAGCGGCTGCCGGTTTGAGCGCAAATCGTCAATTTGAATATATGGAGGAATGAGCGCCATGCCATTTGAAATGCCTGCCTATCACAGCCCGGACTTCTCTCAGCCCCGGTTCGTCAACGCCCCCGACGTGCGCTTTGCCGAGGCGGAGGCCGACGGGGTCGCCCCGGAGTATTACCACAGCACCTCCATGTTCCCGGAGTACTTCAAGATCAACGGGAAGTGGACCCTGGCCGAGGAGAGCCGCATGGACTCCAGCGTGGTCCTCCGGCCGGACGGCCGTCTGGACGTGGTGGAGAACCGGAATCTCCGCCGGGGGGACAAGGTCCTGCTGGGCCGCACCGAGCGGGGGGAGGAGGGCGTATACGTTCACGCCGACGGCTTCACCTCCGGAGACGGACGGACGGAGGACCAGTTCGTTTTCCGACAGGGCCGCAGCCGGGAGACCTCCTACGCCAAGGACTACGACCAGCTCACCCAGCTGCTGCGCTATGAGCGGGAGCACGGCAGCATCCTGTGGGTCATGGGCCCGGCCTTCGCCTTTGACGCCCGGGCCAGAGCGTGCATGGCCGCGCTGATCGACGCCGGCTACTGCCACGGACTGATGGCGGGCAACGCCCTGGCTACCCACGATCTGGAGGGGTCTCTGCTCCACACCGCCCTGGGCCAGGACATCTATACCCAGATCTCCCCGCCCAACGGCCACTACAACCATCTGGACACCATCAACAAGGTCCGCCGCAGCGGCTCCATCCCCCGGTTCATCCGGGACTATGACCTTTCCGAGGGGATCCTCTGCGCCTGCGTGCGCAACGACGTGCCCTTTGTGCTGGCCGGCTCCATCCGGGACGACGGCCCGCTGCCGGAGGTCATCGGTGACGCCTACGAGGCCCAGACCGCCATGCGGCAAATGGTGAAAAAGTGCACCACGGTGATCTGCCTGGCCACCATGCTCCACACCATCGCCACCGGGAATATGACTCCCTCCTTCCGGGTACTGCCGGACGGGAGCATCCGCCCGGTGTATCTCTACGCGGTGGACGCCGACGAGTTCGTGGTCAACAAGCTGCTGGACCGGGGAAGCCTCTCGGCCACCACCATGGTCACCAACGTACAGGACTTCATCAAAAACGTCGCCCGGGGACTGGGCGTCGATCAATAAAGGAACGAGGTAAACGAATATGCCCATGAACCTTCGGGGAAGACACTTCCTCACGCTGCTGGACTACACTCCCGCCGAGATCCGCTATCTGCTGGACATGGCGAAGGAGTTCAAGAACCTCAAACGCAATGGGGTGCCCCACAAGTACCTCGCCGGCAAAAATATCGTGCTGCTGTTCGAAAAGACCTCCACCCGCACCCGCTGCTCCTTTGAAGTGGCGGGCATGGACCTGGGCATGGGCGTCACCTATCTGGAGCCGGGCAGCTCCCAGATGGGGAAGAAGGAGAGCATTGCCGATACCGCCCGGGTGCTGGGCCGGCTCTATGACGGCATCGAGTACCGGGGCTTCGGCCAGGACCGGGTGGAGGAGCTGGCAAAGTACGCCGGCGTCCCCGTCTGGAACGGGCTGACCGATCAGTTCCACCCCACCCAGATGCTGGCGGATCTGCTGACTATGGAGGAGAAGTTCGGCACGCTCAAGGGTCTGCGCTTCACCTATATGGGGGACGCCCGGAACAACATGGGCAACTCCCTGATGATCGCCTGCGCCAAGATGGGACTGCACTTCACTGCCTGCGCCCCCAGGGAGCTGTTCCCCGCCGAGGAGCTGGTGACCAAGGCCCGGGCCTGCGCCGCGGAGAGCGGCGGCAGCGTCACGCTCACGGAGGACGTAAAGGCGGGCACCGCCGCCGCGGACGTGATCTATACGGATATCTGGGTCTCCATGGGCGAGCCGGACGAGGTGTGGTCCACCCGCATCGCCCTGCTGCGCAAGTACCAGGTCAACGCCGCGGCCATGGCCAATGCCAAACCCACCGCCATCTTCATGCACTGCCTGCCCTCCTTCCACGACACCCGCACCACCATCGGCGCCCAGATCGCCCAGCGCTTCGGCATCACGGAGATGGAGGTCACCGACGAGGTGTTCGAGTCGAAACAGTCCGTGGTGTTCGACGAGGCGGAAAACCGCATGCACACCATCAAGGCCGTGCTCTACGCCACCCTCTGCTGAGAAGAACAACAAAAGCGCCCCGATGCAGAAAGCATCGGGGCGCTTTTGTTGTATTTGCGGCTCATCCCGGCGGGGGAGCCGTCCGCAGATACGTATCCAGATAGCTGCTGAGCTGCTCAAAGGTGATATAAGCGGCCCGGACGGAGTAGGACCGGACGCCCTCCGGCGTCTCCCAGCGCAGGTTCACCGCGGTGCCCTCGTCCAGAGGCGTAAAGGTCAGCGTTTTCCGGGGAAGGGAGATCGTGATGCTCCGGTCCGTGGGCTCGGCGGCGCGCCGGTTGTAGACCAGGGTGCCCTCGTCCAGCAGGAAAACGTCGTAATAGTTCAGCGCGGCGTCGGTCAGCGGCGCGCTCTCCCCGTCCCGGGAAATGGAGCTGCTCCCGGCCGGGGAGGCCAGAACGGCGTCGTTGATCTCCAGACAGAAGGACCGGTACTCCGAACGCAGGGAGAGGATATGCACCATAAAGCCGATCATAACCACGGCGATCCCCAGAGCCAGCGTGCCGAAAACGTAGAGAAGGGAGCTCTTGATCTTGTAGGCGCGGTATGGATCCATATCTGTCACCTCCGGTCTCTCGGATCGATCCGATCCGATTGTACTATATTTATCCATTAATGTCCATAGCCCGGAGCCAACGGGATCTGAGCGGGAATGCGGGCGGGGTTATATCGTTTTTGCATATCATGCGGAGCGAGACGGTGTACAATATGCACAGAAACAGGCGGTTTGTTTTATGAAATGAATACAATCTTATGCCGAAAGGTTATAGGATAAGGTGGATTATATATTAGCAAAACGAAATGCCCTGTAGTATTTTTATAGGGAAAAATGAAGAAACGGGATGCAAATTTGGCAGGATGGCCAAATATCCCGACCACTCGAACGCAATTAAGGAGGATAAAAGATGAACAACCTGATCAACTCCACCGCATTCAAATTCCGTTGGATCAACGGCCAGTGCTTTGAGTTCAAGCTGAACAACGGCGTGACTCTGCTGACCGACCCCTGGTATCACATGGAAGAGGGCGACGGCATGCTCACCGAGATGTGCCCTCCCGGCTTCACCCTGGACGATATCGAGGGCGCCGACTACATTTTCCTGAACCACACCCACGGCGACCATATCGCCAACCTGCAGGAAGTCGTTGAGAAGTACCACTCCACCGTCATCACCCACTCCGCCAACGTGCTGGAGCTGATGAAGACCCACGCCATCCCCGTCACCGATATGTACCCCGTGGACTACGAGGGCACCTACTACTTCGACGGCTTCGTTCTGGAGACCCATCACGCCACCCACCACCGTCAGCCCGGCACCCTGGACATGGCCATGGCCCGTCATCCCGGCGATCCCAAGTCCCTGGTCAACGGCATGGGCGGCACCTTCAACATGAACTTTGTCATGACCACTCAGGAAGGCATGCGAGTGGCCTTCATCGGCGGCAACGACGACGGCATGATCCAGAGACTCCAGGGCACCGCCAAGCCCAACGTCATCATCCGCAACAAGATGGCCTCCTCCAAGGTCAAGGTCGGCGTGGCCGAGAACTTTGCCGAGTGGTTTGCCGCTGTGGACAACCAGGTGCTGATCCCCATGCACTACGAGACCTGGCTGACCCAGGATCCCGAGTTTGCCGCCAAGATGATCACCGATATGAACCGGATCATGGAGGAGAAGGGCAAGAGCGGCCGCGTGGCGCCCATGGTCCGCGGCAAGTGGTATACTCTGGACCTGTCCATCAACGAGGCGTAATCCCCCCGCACAGGCTTTTTGATTTAAAAACAGAAATAACCTGGAAAAAGAAAAGGAGAGAATAGTATGACACCTCAAATGTGGTTATGCCTCGGGATCTTCGCCGTCATGATCATCGGCTACGTGGCGGGTCCCAAGTTCGGCATCTCCAACGGCGTCACGGCTCTGGCCGCCATCGTGCTGGTCAGCTGGTCCGGGCTGCTGCCGGTCAAAAACGTCATGAGCAACTTCGCCACCAAGAACGCCCTGCAGATCATCGGCATGTTCATCGTGGCGGCGGGCTTCAACCGTACCCAGGCCGTGAAAAAGATGTCCGCCAAGGTCTATCAGATCAGCGGCGGCAGCTTCACCAAGGTGCTGGCCGGCTACATCCTCATGGGCTTCGCGCTGTCCAACCTGGGCCTGAGCCCCATGACCACCTTCGCCATCATCGGGCCTCTTGCCGCTGCCTGCTGCGCGGACTTTGACATCAGCCCCTCCAAGATGATCATGCCCATCGCCCTGGTGTGCATCGGCGGCGCCGGCGTGCTCCCCATCGGACAGGGCGCCATCTTCTATGCCACCCAGAACGGCTATCTGGAAAGCTACGGCTACACCGATTACTCCATGCAGCTGCTGGATGCCTTCAAGGGCAGATTCCCCATCGCCATCTTCCTGATCATCTACTGCATCTTCGTTATGCCCAAGTTCTGCCCTGCCCAGCCCTCCGTGCCTGTCACCCTGGAGTCTGCCAAGAACAAGGCCAAGACCGGCAAGGAAATCCCCCCTCTGAGCCCCGTGCGTGAGGCTCTCGGCTACGGCATCTTCGCGCTGACCACCCTGGTCCTGATCTTCAACAGCAAGCTGAACCTGGGCGAGCCCTGGCAGATCGCCATGACCGGCGCCGCGCTGCTGCTGGTCACCGGCGTGCTTTCTCCCAAGGAAGGCATCAACGCCATCCCCGTGCGTGTCGTGCTGATGCTGGCTGCTGCGCAGACCGTTGGCGGCGCCATGACCGAGTGCGGTCTGGGCGACCTGATCGGCGATACCCTGGCGGCTGCCATGGGCGGCACCCGCAACGGCTACATCATCGGCGCTGCGTTCTTCGTCATCCCCTTCATCCTGACTCAGCTGATGAACAACGCCTCCGTGGGCAACATCTTCCGCCCCATCCTGATCCTCACCTGCAAGTCTCTGGCCTGTGACCCCGTGGGTCCCCTGATCCTTCTCCAGGCCGCGTCCCTGACCGCGTTCCTCACCCCCATGGCCACCGGCTCCGTGCCCATCGCCATGGACCTGGGCGGCTACGACCAGAAGGATCTGCTGAAGATGGGCTGGCTTCCCTCGCTGATCATCTGCGTGGTTGCCGTGCTCTGGGTCATGACCGTTCTGCCGGCATACCATTAATAGGCGATCCTTTCCAACATATAAACGCGCAAAAAGAGCGGCTCCTTCGGGAGCCGCTCTTTTTGCACAGCGAAAGCCGCCCGCAAAGCGGGCGGTTGTTCATTATTATGAGCTGACGGTCAATTGCTGCCGTAATCCTTCCGCCCGATCCGCTTGTGCTCGCTGATCCGGTGATAGCGCTCGATCACGGCCTTTTCCTCCGGGGCGACTTCCTCTCCGGCCATGTGCCGCTCGATGGCGGCGTAGGTCACGCCCATCTCCGCTTCGTCGGTCTGACCCTCGAACAGCCCGGCAGAGGGGGCCTTTTTGCGGATGCTTTCCGGACCGTTGAGATAGTCCAGAAATGCGAAGACTTCCGACACGGTGAGATCCGCGATGGGATTGAAGTCCGCCGCGCCGTCTCCCCACTTGGTGAAATAGCCCATATAGATCTCGCACTTGTTGCCGGTCCCCGCCACCAGACGGCCCTCCGCCGCGGCGATGGCGTAGAGAGTGGTCATCCGCAGCCGGGGGGCAATGTTGCTGACGGCCGAGTCGTTGAGGGTCACCCCGGAGGCCTCCAGGGCGGCGATCTCCGCCTGGCGGGCCGCGGTGAGATCCACCGTCCGGCTCTCGATGTGGAACTGCCCGGCCAGCAGCAGGGCGTCGTCGGTGTCGCTGCCGTAGTTTACTTTGGTGGCGCAGGGCATCAGCACGCCTACGGTGTCCTCGCAGGCCATCTTGCACAGGATCCCCACCAGCGCGGAGTCCTTCCCGCCGCTGTTGCCGAACACGATGCCCCTGCAGCCGCTCTGGCGCAGCAGCTCCCGGATGAACGCCACCCGTTCCCGGGTTTCCCGGGCGTAGTCTCTCGTCATGGTCCTTCGTCCTTTCTGTCAGATCAGATGCAGTCGATTGCTCATGTAGCTCCATGCGGCGTTCTCAGCCCCGTCGTCCAGGGGGGCGAGCACCGCCGAGCCGTACTTGCGCCGCAGCGCCGTGGTGAGGATGTGATCGCAGAAGGCGGGGTTTTTGGGCAGCACCGGCCCGTGGCTGTAGGTGCCGTAAATATTCTTATACCGCACGCCCTCCGTGCCGTCGGACCCGTTGTTGCCGTTGCCCTTGAGTACGGTCCCGAGCGGGGTGAGGCCCGGACCCAAGCGGGTGCGGCCGCCGTGGTTTTCAAAACCCACCACGATGCCGCCGCCGCTCTCCGGGCCCAGAAGAAAGGCGTAGTTGCCGATCATCCGGTCCGGGGAGCCCTCGGTGTAGAGATCCAGGATCCCGGTGTATTCGCACTCCTGCCCGTCGGCGGTGCGATAACCGCTGCCCAGCAGCTGATACCCGCCGCAGATGCACAAAAACGCCTTTCCGTCCTCCGCGGCGGCGCGGATGTTCTCGCTCCGCCCGGCCCGGAGGTCGCCCAGCAGCACCGTCTGCTCAAAGTCCTGTCCGCCGCCGATGAAAAACAGGTCGTATTCCGTCAGATCGTCCTTTACGCCCAGGGGCAGCTCGGTAACGGAGCATTCGATCCCACGCCACTCCAGACGGCGGCGCATGCACAGTATATTTCCCCGGTCGCCGTAAAGGTTCAGAACATCCGGGTACAGATGACAGATCTTCAGTTCCATTATTCCCAGAACCTGCCTTTCCCCGCCAGAGCGGAGAGCTTGTCCCGCACCGCGAGCATGGCGGTGTAGTTGGGCAGAATCACCACCGGCGTGTCGGCGTTCTGCACCGCCTGGGCCAGAGCGTCCAGAGTGGGGTAGACCTCAATGGCGCCGTCGTCAGCCCCGGCGTATTTCAGCCGCAGGCGCATGTCCTGGGCCCGGATGCCGTAGACGCCAATGCGCCGGTACTGCCGGCGCCGGAAAAGAGACTCATAGTCCGCGTCCCAGATCCAGCTCACGTCCGTGCCGTCGTTCACGTTGTCGTTGAGACAGAACACGGGCAGTACTTCCTCCTCCCGGGAGGAGAGGTATTCCAGCGCCCGGTCGCAGCCGGCGGGGTTTTTCACCAGCACGATCTGCACCGGCGCTGCGCCCACCTGCAGCCGCTCCATACGGCCGAAGGCGGCGTTGAAGGTGGAAAGAGAATCCTCACAGACCCGGCTGTCCCAGCCCATGGCGCGCCCGGCGGTGAGGGCACCCAAGGCGTTGTATACGTTATAGAGCGCCGGCAGGGCCACAGTCAGCTCTCGGGTTCCCTCCGGCGTGCGCACCGTCACGGCGCTGCCGCCGCCGGGAATGCTCTCCACGGCCTCGGCCGCCAACTCCGGTACGGGGCGGCGGCGCCCGCAGGCCGGACAGTACCAGTCCCCCAGATGGGCGTAGGTATGCCGCCGGTAGGCGTACCGCTCCCCGCAGCGCAGACAGTTGGGGGCGTCGGAGAGGGAGACCTCCCCTTCGCCGGAAACACCGTCTACCCCGTAATAGGACACCGGATTGGGCACGTCTTCTCCCAGAGAAGCGGTGAGGGAGCAGTCGGCGTTGAGGCACAGCACCGCCCGGGGGGCGGCGGCCACGCCTCTGGCCAGATAATCCCGGGTGTGAGTCACCTCACCGTAGCGGTCCAGCTGGTCCCGGAACAGGTTGGTGATGAGAATGGCTTTGGGCTGCAACGCGGCCGCGGCGGCGGGAAAGTTCCCCTCGTCGCACTCGATCACCGCCAGCCGGGCCCGGGGCTTTCCGGTGAGAGAGGCGTTGGCGATGAACTCCGCGGTGATGCCGCTGGTGAGGTTTGCGCCGGAGCGGTTGGAGATATAGGCCCGGCCCTCTGCGTCCAGCATGTGGCGCAGCATACCGGCGGTGGTGGTTTTGCCGTTGGTGCCGGTGACGATGAGCGTCTCCACCCCCCGTCCCAGCTCCGAGAGCAGGGTGGGGCAGAGCTTCAGCGCCGCCTTCCCCGGCAGAGCCGTGCCTCCCCGGCCCAGGAGCCGCAGCAGCACACGGATCACCCGGCAGACGAGGCAGGCGAAAAATACTTGGATCTTTTTCATATATCGTACTCTTTCTCCGCGTCGGCGGAGAGTTTTATTCCACCGTAACGGACTTGGCCAGATTCCGGGGCTTGTCGATGTCGCAGCCGTTGGCCCGGGCCACGTAGTAGGCGAACAGCTGCAGCGGCACGATCTCGGGGACAGCGGACAGCAGCGGGTCGGTGACGGGCACGAACAGCGCGTCGTCCGCCTCGCTGAAGACCCTGCGACCGCCTTCGTTCACCACGGCCAGCACCTTGGCCCCCCGTGCCTTGACCTCTTTGATGTTGGACATGGTCTTGTCAAACAGCGCCTCATGGCAGGCCAGGGACACCACCAGCCGGTCGGGGTCGATCAGCGCGATGGTCCCGTGCTTGAGCTCCCCGGCGGCGTAGGCCTCCGAGTGGATGTAGGAGATCTCCTTGAGCTTGAGGGAGGCCTCCAGACACACGGCGTAGTCCATGTTGCGCCCGATGAAGAATAATGAGGAGTTGTCCCGGTAGCGCTCGGCCAGATACGCCACGTGGGGGTTGAGATCCAGACTGCGCTGGGTGCGCTCCGGCAGGGAGAGGATCCCCTGCACCAGCTCGTCGTACCGCTCCGGGGTCAGCAGACCCCGCTCGTTGGCGGCCCACACCGCCAGCAGGGACAGCACCGCCACCTGGGTGGTATAGCCCTTGGTGGTGGCCACGGCGATCTCCGGTCCGGCCCAGGTGTAGAGCACAAAATCCGCCAGCTTGGCCACGGTGCTGCCCACCACGTTGACGATGGCCAGCACCGTGGCGCCCCGGCTCTTGCACTCCTTGAGAGCGGCGATGGTGTCGGCGGTCTCGCCGGACTGGGACACGGCGATGAGCAGGGTGTGCTCGTCAATGATGGGGTCCCGGTAGCGCAGCTCGCTGGCCACGTCCACCTGAACGTCCATGCGGCACAGCGCCTCAAGCACCATGCGCCCCACGCATCCGGCGTGATAGGCGCTGCCGCAGGCGGTGATCACGATCTTCCGCACCTGGGCAAAGCAGGCGCGGAGTTGGTCGTCAAAGTCGTCCATCACGATCCGGCCGTCCCGGATCCGGGGCTCCAGAGTGGATTTCAGCGCCCGGGGCTGCTCCATGATCTCCTTGAGCATGAAGTGGTCGTAGCCGCCCTTTTCCGCAGCCTCCACGTCCCACACCACCCGGGACACGCTGTGGCTCACGGGGTGTCCGGTGCAGTCGTAAACGTTGATGCTCTCGCGCGTGAGCTCGGCAAACTCTCCGTCCTCCAGATAGATGACGTTCTTGGTGTGGCTCACCAGAGCGGTCACGTCGGAGGCGAAGAAATTCTCTCCGATGCCCACGCCCAGGATCAGGGGGGAGGCCATCTTGATGGCGCAGATCCTGTCCGGCTCGTCGGCGCACAGAACCCCCAGAGCATAGGAGCCCTCCAGCCGGGCGGCGGTGCGCATCACGGCGGCCTTCAGATCCCCGGTGTAATACATGTCCAGCAGATGGACGATGACCTCGGTGTCCGTCTCGCTGTGAAAACGGAAGCCCCGATCGGTGAGCTCCTGCCGCAGCGCGGCGTAGTTTTCGATAATGCCGTTGTGGACCACGGCAAATTTGCCGTCGTTGGACATGTGGGGGTGGGCGTTCACGTCCGTGGGCGCCCCGTGAGTGGCCCAGCGGGTGTGGCCGATGCCGGCCTTTCCCGGCAGCTCGGCGCCGCCGCGGGTCTTTTCCACCAGGTTGGCGATAGGACCGGAGACCTTTACCATGCGGATGTCCTGCCCGCTTTCCACAGCGATGCCGGCGGAGTCATAGCCCCGGTATTCCAGCTTTTTCAGCCCGTCCAGCAAAATAGGGGCGGCGTCCTGCGCCCCGATATACCCAACGATACCACACATATAACAGCGGCTCCTTTTGTGCAGGATAAAAAATGTATCCCATATTATAACAGAATGCCCGGGGGTTTACAAGAAAAACCCCTGCGGCACTGCCACAGGGGTCGGTATTCTCAGCCCTTGTAGCCGATCTCGTCGGCCAGGCTCTTTTCCAGGAACACCACCGCGTCCCGATGCATCCGCAGGAAGGTCACCGGGCAGTGAGGGTCGATCCTGTCGCTGCACAGCAGGGCGGAGGCGGCGGCCTTTTTGCTGCCGGAGATGATCAGCAGCAGCTTGCGGGCGCGCATGATGTTGCCCATGCCCATGGTGTAGGCGCTGCGGGGCACGTCGTCCCGGCTGGCAAAGAAACGGGCGTTGGCGTCGATGGTGCTCTCGTCGAGAGTTTCAAAGTGCGCCCCGTCGTACAGGGTGTCGCCGGGCTCGTTGAAGCCCAGATGTCCGTCGGGACCCACGCCCAGCACCTGGATGGCGATGTCGGTCCGGTCCAGAACGGCGTTGAACTCCTTCAGGTTGGCGTCGGCGTCGCCGGTGCCCTTGGCCACGTAGGTGTTGGCCTTGTCGATGTTGATGTGATCGAAGAGGTTGGTGTCCATGAAGTAGCGGTAGCTCTGGTCATGGGTGGGCTCCAGACCCACGTACTCGTCCAGGTTTACCGAGTGGATCCGAGAGAAGTCCAGCCCCTGCTCCCGGCAGCGGCGGCTCAGCTCCCGGTACATGCCCACCGGGCTGGAGCCGGTGGCCAGGCCCAGCGTGCATTCGGGTTCGGCACGGACGACGGCTTCCACCTCGTCGGCGGCCCGAGCGCTCATCTCCTCATAGTCTTTGGCAATAATAACGCGCATGGTTTATTCCTCCGTTGCTTAATGATTCTTTTGAATGATGACTCCGCCGGTCTTATAGATGCTGTCCGGGGGGATCACGCCCCGCACGCAGGACACCGGGTAAACGTTGGAATCCCGGCCGATGACGGTGCCGGGGTTGAGCACGCTGTTGCAGCCCACTTCCACCCGGTCGCCCAGCATGGCGCCCACTTTTTTACGGCCGGTGGGAAGATCCTCACCCTGGTTGTGGATCACCACAAGAGCCTTGTCGCTCTTCACGTTGCTGGTGACGGAACCGGCGCCCATGTGGGCCTTGTAGCCCAGAATGGAATCGCCCACGTAGTTGTAGTGGGGCACCTGCACGTTGTCGAAGAGGATCACGTTTTTCAGCTCCGTGGAGTTGCCCACCACGCAGTTGTCGCCCACCAGGGCGTTGCCCCGGATGAAGGCGCCGGGCCGGACCTCGGTGCCCCGGCCGATGATGCACGGGCCGAGAATGGTGGCGGTGGGGAACACCGTGGCGTCTCTGGCGATCCACACGTTCTCCGTGGTGTGCTCGTATTCATCGGGGGGGAGGGTCTCTCCCAGGGCGGCGATCATCTCGCCGATGCCCGCCAGCGCCTCCCAGGGGTAGGTGAGGCGGGAGAGGTAGTCCCGGGCCAGGGTGTGGTCCAGATCGTAGAGATCGTTTACTGTCAGTTTCATTATTTTTTCACCTCGATCAGATGGCCGGAGGCGTCCATGGCGGCGATGATGGCGTCCACGTTGGCCTCGCACTCGGCCAGGGAGCCCGCTTCCGCCATGACCCGCAGCACGGGCTCGGTGCCGCTCTTGCGCAGCAGGACGCGGCCGTTGGAGCCCAGACGCTCGGTGCATGCATCCACGGCGGCCTGAACGGCGGGATCGGCCAGAGTGCCGTCCTTGTCGTCCACCTTCACGTTCTTGAGCACCTGGGGATACATGGTCACTTCGCTGGCCAGCACCGACAGCGGCAGCTGGGTGTCGATCATCACTCCCATGAGCATGATGGCGGTGATCAGACCGTCGCCGGTGTGGGCGAACTTGCGGAAGATCACGTGGCCCGACTGCTCGCCGCCGATGAGGTGGTCGTTCTCCTTCATGTTCTCGTATACGTACCGGTCGCCCACGGCGGTCTTCTCGTAGCGGATGCCGATGCGGTCCAGGGCCTTGTACAGACCGAAGTTGGACATCACGGTGGTGACCACGGTGTTGGAGGGGAGCTGATCCCGTCCCTTGAAATGCTTGGCGCAGATATACATGATATGGTCGCCGTTTACCACGTTGCCCAGCTCGTCCACCGCCAGACAGCGGTCGGCGTCTCCGTCAAAGGCAAAGCCCACGTCCAGATTGTTTTCCCGCACGAAGGCCTGCAGCCCCTCGATGTGGGTGGAGCCGCAATGGAGGTTCACGTTCAGTCCGTTGGGCTTGTCGTTGATGACGTAGGTCTTGGCGCCCAGCGCGTCGAACACGGCCCGTCCGATCATCCAGGAGCTGCCGTTGGCACAGTCCAGGGCCACCTTGTGGTTGCTGAAGGAGCGGGTGGCCAGGCTGGTGAGATAGCCGATATAGCGGTTGCGGCCGGAATAAAAGTCGATGGTGCAGCCGATCTTGTCCTCCGCGGCCCAGGGGATGGAGTCGGGATCGCCGTCGATATAGGCTTCCAGCTCATCCTGCAGCGCGTCGTCCATCTTCTCGCCGATGCCGTTCATCAGCTTGATGCCGTTGTCGTAGAAGGGGTTGTGGCTGGCGGAGATCATCACGCCGCAGTCAAAATTCTCCGTGCGGGTGATGAAGCTGACGCAGGGAGTGGTGGTCACGTGCAGCAGATAGGCGTCCGCGCCGGAGGCGGTGATGCCTGCGGCCAGAGCGCTTTCGTACATATAAGAGGATCGGCGCGTATCCTTGCCGATGACGATCCGGGCTCTTTCCTCCGTATGATTCCGGCTGTAATACCAGCCGAGAAACCTCCCGGTCCGAAAGGCGTGATCTGCGGTCAGATCCACGCCGGCTTTTCCGCGGAAGCCGTCGGTTCCGAAGTATTTTCCCATAGTAACACTCCTTTTCAAAGAGATGGCAGATAAAAAATCTTACCAAAGTAGCATTTTACTATCCACATCCGACACCGTCAAGAATTTTTCGTCGGTGAAATTTCATAAATCCGCGGCTTATCCCCTTCAATCGGGAGGCCCGCGGGAAGAAAAAACGATTGACGGCTTGCGAATTGGAAAAAAAGAATATATGATAGCCTCAGACAATCGACAGGAGGTATCGTTCACTATGACGAAAGTGAGGATCGACCCGGGCATCTGCGGACTGAAGACCCTGGTGGAGGCCCAGGCAGACGAGGAGAACGGCGTTACGATCAGGATCAATTCCGCCTGCCCCGCCGTCAAGGGCATGGCCGCCGAGCTGGGACAGGAGTTCGACGCCTTTGACATCTGCCTGCAGAAGCCGGGGGTGGGACCCTTTTACGAGTTTGCCCAGGGGGGCAAGTTCCCCATCCACGTGTCCTGCCCGGTGATCAACGGCATCATCAAGTGCGTGGAGGCGGAGTGCCACCTGGCGCTGAAGAAAAACGCCAGCATCGAGTTTATCGACTGAAAAATCAAAAGGAGGATCATGATGGAAAACGTGGTAAAAACCCTGAAAGTCACCGGCATGGGCTGCGAGGGCTGCGCGTCCAGAGTGCGCAAGGCGCTGGAGGCGATCCCCGGCGTGGAGAGCGTCAGCGTAGTGCTCAAGGAGAAAAAGGCGGAGGTCACCCTGGCTCCCGGCGCCGAGGTGGCGGACGAGACCTTCAAGGCCGCCGTGGCCGGCAGCGGCAAGTACGCCGTGGAGAGCGTCGGCTGAACCTCTGACGGATCGTGAAAACGCTGTATTGCATCGGCGGCGCCATGGGCGTGGGCAAGACCACCGTCGGTCAGTGCCTCAAACGGAAGCTGCCCAACGCCGTGTTCCTGGACGGGGACTGGTGCTGGGACGCCGACCCTTTTCAGGTGACGGAGGAGACGAAGGCCATGGTGACGGACAATATCGTATTCCTTCTCAACCGATTTCTGCGCTGCAGCGCCTATGAAAACGTGATCTTCTGCTGGGTGATGCACCAACAGTCCATCATCGACAGCCTCCTGTCCCGGCTGGAGCTCACCGGCTGCGCCGTGAAAAAGATCTCACTGGTCTGCTCACCGGAGGCCCTCCGGACCCGGCTGCAGCGGGACGTGGACGCCGAACTGCGCCGTCCGGACGTGATCGGGCGCTCTTTGGCCTATTTGCCGCTGTACGATGAGCTGGACACGAAGAAGATCGACGTCTCGGAGCGCACGCCTGAGGAGGCCGCGGCCGCCGCGGCGGCGCTGTGATTCCCGTAAAAGGAGGATCCTACATGCTGTTTCTTTGCTATGAGCGCTGTTCCACCTGCAAAAAAGCCCGCCGCTGGCTGGACGAACACGGCGCGGCCTACGAGCTGCGGGATATCAAGACCCAAAACCCCACCGAGGAGGAGCTTCGGGAGTGGCAGGCCAGAAGCGGACTGCCGCTGCGGCGTTTTTTCAACACCAGCGGCCAGCAGTACCGCGCCCTGGGCCTGAAGGATCGTCTGCCCGCCATGAGCGAGGACGAGCAGTTCAGACTGCTGGCCTCTGACGGGATGCTGGTCAAACGTCCCCTGCTGATCACCGACGAGTGGGTGATCCCCGGCTTTTCCGAGGAGACTTACGCCGCCGCGCTTTAATACTTCTTCGACCCGTCGGGGCCGCCTCCGGATCTCCGGCGGCGGCCCCGACTCCACGTCCTGAGGGCGATCATGGTGAAAAACGACAAATATCCGCCGGGCGGACCCCGGAATTTCGGATTGACGGAACCTGTAAAAATGGGTATCATATAACATGGGGTGGGATCGGAGAGACTCTGCTTTCATCCTCTTTTTTCTCAAAAGTTCATAAGAAAAACTAATAGATAGATAACGCTTTCTTAACGAAAAGAGGCTCGTTTATGGACGTATTCAACATCATCTCTCTGCTGGGCGGGCTGGCCATGTTCCTTTACGGCATGCGGCTGATGGGAGACTCACTGAAGGAGAGCTCCTCCGGCGCGCTGAAAATGGCCATGGAGCGCGTAACCAACAATCCAGTGAAGGCATTCATCCTTGGTGTGCTGGTCACGGCTCTGATCCAGTCCTCCACGGCTACCATCGTCATCACCTCCGGCCTGGTAGGAGCCGGGATCCTGACGCTGCATCAGTCGTTGGGCATCATCGTCGGTGCCAATGTGGGCACCACCGTCACCGGGCAGATCATCCGTCTGTTGGATATCGACGCCTCAGGTACGGCCTGGCTGCGGTTTTTCCAGCCCTCCACTCTGGCTCCTGTAGCGCTGATCATCGGCATCGTGTTGATCATGAGCGGCAGAAGCAAATCCTTAGGCAACATCGCCATCGGCTTCGGCGTGCTGTTCTCCGGACTGCTGAATATGACCGGTGCGGTGAACAATCTGGCATCCTCCGGCGTCATCGACGGTCTTTTCCGAGGCCTTGGGGAGAACCCCTTCCTGGGCTACCTCACCGGCGCAGCTGTGGCCTTCACCCTGCAGAGCTCCTCTGCCACCATCGGCATCCTCCAGGCCTTTTCTGCCTCCGGCGCCCTGGCTTTCAATGCCATTTACGCCGTGATCGTGGGCGTCTATCTGGGGGACTGCGTCACCACGGCCATCGTCATCTCCATCGGGGCCAAGGCGGAGCCTCGGCGGGTGGGTATCATGAATATCCTCTATAACCTCAGCAAATCGGCACTGGTCCTGATAGTGGTCACGGTGGTCCACAAGCTGGGCTGGCTGGATGGCCTGTGGTATAAAACCGTTAACTCCGGCATCATCGCCAACACCAACACAGTCTTTAACCTGGCTTGTGCAGTGGTGCTGTTCCCTATGCTGGGACTCTTTGAAAGAGCCAGCCGAATCATTGTCAAGGATGAAAAAAAGGAAGAAGGCAAGTACACGGACAAGATCGAGGCCCTCAGCAGCGCCTTTTTCAACACCCCGGCTCTGGCGCTGCGCAGCTGCTACGACGTGCTGCTCACCATCTTCCGGGCCTCCCGGGGCAACATCGAAAAGTCCTTCGTCCTGCTGGAGAAGTACGACCGCACCCTCCATGAGGAGATCCTGGCCGAGGAGGATGAGATCGACCGCCTGACCGACCGGGTCAGCCGCTACGTGGTGGAGCTGCTGCCCCACCTGCAAAACGAGCTGCACGTGGCCATCCTGGACCAGTACTACAAGGTCACGGCGGAGTTCGAGCGTCTGGGAGACCACGCGGTGAACATTGCCGAATGCGCCGCCCAGCTGGACAAAAACGGCACTGCCTTTTCCGCCACGGCCATCGAGGAGCTCCGTGTGCTGGAGGACAACATCCGTCTCATCCTGGACAACGCGGAGCAGGCCTTTGAAAAGCGTGACGTGGAGGCCGCCTACCGCATCGAGCCTCAGGTCCAGGTGGCCGACGAGCTCATCAGCGTCCTCAAGCGCAACCACCTCAAGCGTCTGAGCGTGGGCGCGTGCAACATTTACGCCGACGTGAGCTTTACCAACCTGATGAATGAGCTCAAGCGCATCGCGGACGTGTGTTCCAACGTGGGCGTGGCCACGGTGGTCCGCGTGCGGCCCGAGCTGGCCGACCACGAGCACCTTTATTACGCTTCCCTCCATTCCGGCGGCGACCGGGCGTTTGACACGGAGTATGAGCGGGTCTATAATGAATTCTTCCCCCGGCTGGCGGCGGGGACCGCCGGACCGGAGACAGAGTTGAAAACGGAGGGAGCCACTTGAACAAAAGCCAGATCCGACAGATCCTGAAGGATACGGACTACGTCCGCACCGGCGGCAGCGGCGAGGAGCTGCGGGCCGCGGAATACCTGCGCGCAAAGTGTGAGGAGATGGGCGTTGCCGCCGGACTGGAGGAGTTCGGCGTGGACATGGCGGAGATACACCGGGCGCAGCTGTTCGCCGACGGCAGGGAGGTGCCCTGCCGGGGATATCTCTGCTGCGGCAGCGCGGACGTGGAGGCAGAGCTCGTTTACCTGCCCAACACCGATCCGGTGTCCCTGCGCCGGGTGAAGGGCAAGATCGTCCTGCTGGACACCGGCGTGGGCTACTTCCTGTTCCGGGACCTGCTGGAAAACGGAGCCATCGGCTTCATCACCTATGACGGCAACGTCCATTACCGGGACAACGACGTGGACCAAAAGGAGCTCCGGAGCTACGTCTCCTGCGGGGAAAAGCTTCCCGGGGTGAACGTCAACGCCAAGGAGGCCGCCCGGCTGGTCCGCGCCGGGACGAAAAAGGTCCGCATCGTGGTGGAGCAGCGGGAGTACGCCGGCACGTCCCGCAACGTGGTGGCAGAGCTGCCCGGCCGGACGGAGGAATGGATCGTTCTCACCGCCCACTACGACTCTACGTCCCTTTCCCACGGCTCCTATGACAATATGTCCGGCTGCATCGGGCTGCTGGAGATCATGGACGCGCTGCGTAGCACCGCGCCCCATCGCTGCGGGCTGCGGTTCGTGTTCTGCGGCAGCGAGGAGCGGGGACTGCTGGGCTCCAAGGCCTGGGTGGCGGCCCATGAACAGGAGCTGGAAAAGGTGGTTTTAAACGTCAACCTGGATATGATCGGCACCTATATGGGCCGGTTCATCGCCTGCTGCAGCGCTGAGGAGGCGCTGGTCACCTATCTCCGGTATCTCTCCGCGGAGCTGGACTGGGGCATCGAGCCCCGCACCGGGGTCTACTCCAGCGACTCCACCCCCTTTGCCGACAAGGGCGTTCCCGCGGTGTCCTTCGCCAGGATCGCGCCCAACTCCCAGGCGACGATCCACAACCGCTACGACACCCGGGCCCTGCTCTCGGAGGACGCCCTCCGTTCCGACGGGGCGTTCCTCACTGAGTTCACCCGGCGCATGGCGGACGCCGCCGTCTGCCCGGTGAAGCGCAGCATCCCCGAGAAGGTCCGGGAGGAGCTGGACGTCTATCTCAACCGCAAACGCAAGGAGAACTGAAAAAAGCCTCGTACCGGCGGTACGAGGCTTTTTATTGATCTTCCGCATCACTCGATGGCCCAGATCAGCGTGGCCGACTCGGTGAAGCTCACGTCCTCAGGATGGACGTCCATCTCCAGCCGGGCGTTTTTTGCCAGCATCTTCCCGGCGGCGGGGGCAAAATCCGTGGGGGAGTACAGCTCCGGGCTGCTCTGGCGGTACTCCATGCGCAGCAGCGCTCCCAGAGTGACCCCGGCGGCGGCGCACAGGGCGGCGGCCTTGCGCCGCGCGCTGTCCACTGCCTGGGCCAGGGCCTCTTCGACCAGGGCCGCAGCGTCCTTCACGGTAAAGCGGATGTTCAGCGCGGCGTCGGCGCCGCTGGCCGTCACCGCGTCGATAACGGCGGCCAGCCGCTCCCGTTCCAGCGGAAAGCGCACCGTCAGGCGGTGGGTGCAGCTGTACCCGGTGAAGACCTGGGTGTACACGCCGTTTTCCTGACGGCCCTCGTATTGGGGAAATACCTGAAACTCCCGGGTCTTCAGATCCTCCGCCTCAAAGCCCAAAGGCGCCAAAGCGCAGCGCAGCGCGGTGGTTTTCGCCTCTCCCAGGGCGACGCAGGTGCGGTAATCCCGGTCCGCGGCCTCCGCGGTGACGGTGATCTCCGCCAGATCCGGCTTTGCGGCGACCTCTCCCGCGCCGGTTACGGTAATGGTTCGTTTCATGGGCTCTCCTTTCAGAATCGAACAGGGGAGGCAGACGGAAAGACCCGTCGTTTCAGCCTCCGTTTTTCAGCGTCATCATAGCATGTTTCCCGCCCCGGCGCAACGCCGCCGGAGCCGAAAAAACAGTTGCATTTGGACGCACCGTGACTTATAATAACCTCGATTTGAATATAGAGTAAAACCGGGTCGGGAAACGGCCCGGCGTTACGCGTCTGCAGTGCCGCTCTCCGCCGGAGAGCGGGTAAAAGGGAATCAGGTGGAAAACCTGAGCGATCCGGTCACTGTAAGCGGGGAGGTCTGCCGAAAACGTGCCATTGCGCCATGCGTGAGAAGGCTCGGCAGCCGGGGATCCGCGAGCCAGGAAACCTGCTGCGAGACGGGAGTATGCCGCTTCCGGGGAGAGCAGTGCAATTCACACCAACCTCGTCTGTTTCTCTGCGCGGAGACAGACGGGGTTTTTGCGTCCATAAGAAGCTTCACCGCTCCGCCGCCCCGGATGGGGCATCAGCAGGAAATAAATGGAAGAGAGGATGCTCTCTTCTCCGTATCTGGAAAAAGGAGAACCGCCCATGAGAAGAACCATCGCACTGATCCTGGCGCTGACCGCCATCTTCTCTTTTGCGGGCTGCGGCGGAGGAAAAGCCCCGGACGAGCCCGCTCCGGCCCCCGCTGAAACTCCGGCGGAGGCCGCGGCCCCGGCCGACGCTCCGGCGATCCCCGGCCTGACGTATGTCTCTGCCATGGAAAAACGCTACGCCGTTCAGTTTGACGTGTACTATTACGAGGGGGGCTACAAATACCTTGCCATCGGCGACGGGAACGACTATCTCATCGTCCCGGAGGGGAAGGATGCGCCGCAGGGACTGGACAGCTCCGTTAAGGTGCTGCGCCAGCCGCTGGACCGGATCTATCTGGCGGCCACGGCCGGCATGTCGCTGTTTGACGCCATGGATTCTCTGGACGTCATCGCCCTGACCAGCCTCAACGCCCCCGACTGGACCGTGGAGAACGCCGCCGCGGCCATGGAGCGGGGGGAGATCCTCTTCGGTGGAAAGTACAGCGAGCCGGACTATGAGCTGCTGATGGACGCCGACGTGGACCTGGCCATTGAAAACACCATGATCCTCCATTCCCCCAAGGTCATCGACATGATCGAGCGGCTGGGGGTGCCCGTGTTTATCGAGTATTCCAGCTACGAGCCCCATCCCCTGGGCCGCACCGAGTGGATCAAGCTCTTCGGGGCCATGATCGACCGGGAGGAACAGGCCGAGGCCGTCTTCAACGAAAAGGTGAAGATCATGGATAAGATCGAGAGCTTCCCCAACACGGGCAAGACCGTGGCCGTGTTTCTGATCGACACCTCCGGCAAGGCCCAGGTCCGATCCTCAGACGACTACATCTCCCGGATCATCGAGATCGCCGGAGGACGGAACGCCTTTTCCTACGTTACCGTGGAGGACAGCGGCCGCACCAACGTGAACATGACCATGGAGGAGTTCTACGCCACGGCCGTGGACGTGGACTACCTCATCTACAATGCCAGCGGCTACAGCGGCGGCGTGGACAGCCTGGAAAAGCTGCTGGAGAAAAGCGAGCTCCTGGCCGACTGCAAAGCCGTGAAGGAAGGCAATATCTGGTGGATCGGCGGCGAGACCTACCAGCGCGCGGACAAGCTCAGCGACCTGATCGCCGACGTCCACCGGATGCTGACCGGCGAGGCGGGGGAGATGACCTTCCTCCACAAATACCAGTGACGCCGCGGCGTCAGATCATTCAGAATCGGGAGCTGAAGCGCCTTGGAAGAAAACAACCGGATCCCCAACTCCAATTTCCGCCGCCGGGCAAGGTATGAAGCGGTGTTCATCGGCCTGCTGCTGGCTGCGGCGGTCATCATCGTGCTGAACATCAACATCGGCAGCGTGCCCATCCCCATCCGGGATATCGCCCGGGTCCTGTTCACCCGCCGGGGGGACGTCTCCCAGGTCAACATCATCTGGAAGATCCGTATGCCCCGCATCCTCACGGCGGCGCTGCTGGGCGGCGCGCTGGCACTGTCCGGGTTCCTGCTGCAGACCTTCTTCTCCAATCCCATCGCCGGACCCTTCGTGCTGGGCATCTCCCACGGGGCCAAAATGGTGGTGGCGCTGGCCATGATCTATTTTCTCAGCGTATTCGGCTACATGTCCTCCTTTGTGCTGGTGGCAGCGGCCTTTCTGGGGTCCATGCTGGCCACGGGCTTTATCCTGCTGATGAGCCGCCGGATCCCCAATATGTCCACGCTGCTGGTGGCGGGCATCATGGTGGGATACATCTGCAACGCCGTTACCGACTTTGTGGTCACCTTCGCCCAAGACTCCGACATCGTGAACCTTCGGGGCTGGTCCCTGGGCAGCTTTTCCGGCATGAGCTGGGAAAACGTGCGCACCGCGGCGATCATGACCCTGCTCACCGCCGGGCTGGTGTTCCTGATGGCCAAGCCCATCAGCGCCTACCAGCTGGGAGAGAATTACGCCCGGAGTATGGGGGTGAACATCAAGCTGTTCCGCTTTGCACTGATCATGCTCTCCAGCGTGCTCTCCGCCACGGTCACCGCCTTTGCCGGGCCCATTTCCTTCGTGGGCATCGCCGTGCCCCACCTGATCAAACGCTTTCTCAACACCTCCAGACCCATCGTGGTGATCCCCGCCTGCTTTCTGGGAGGCGGTGTGTTCTGCATGATGTGCGATCTCATCGCCCGCACGGCCTTCGCGCCGCTGGAGCTGAATATCTCCACCGTTACCTCCGTCTTCGGCGCGCCGGTGGTCATCGTAATGATGCTGAAACGGCAGAAGGAGAGGAGCCATGGCTGATTATTATTTCTCCACCAGCGACCTGGCCGTGGGCTACAACGGCAAAGCGCTGATCCACGATATCAACATCACCATCACCGCCGGGGAGATCGTCACCCTCATCGGGCCCAACGGCTCGGGAAAATCCACCATCCTCAAGTCCATCACCCGGCAGCTGAAAACCGTCTCCGGCCGGGTGTGGATCCAGCGGGAGGAGCTGGAGGAGATCCACTACAAGGCGCTGGCCAAACGCATGGCGGTGGTCCTCACCGAGCGGATGAAGCCGGAGCTGATGACCTGCCGGGACGTGGTGGCCACGGGCCGGTACCCCTATACGGGCCGTCTGGGTCTGCTCTCGGCGGAGGACGAGGAAAAGGTCACCGCCGCCATGGAGCGGGTCCACGCCCTGGAGCTGGCCGACCGGGACTTTGACGCCATCAGCGACGGCCAGCGCCAGCGGGTGCTGCTGGCCCGGGCCATCTGCCAGGAGCCGGAGATCATCGTGCTGGACGAGCCCACCTCCTACCTGGACATCCGCCACAAACTGGAGCTGCTGAGCATCCTTCGTTCCATGGCCAAGGAAAGGGGCATCACCGTGATCATGTCCCTCCACGAGATCGACCTGGCCCAGAAGATCTCCGACAAGATCCTCTGCGTCAAGGGGGAGGTGATCTCCCGCTTCGGCACCCCCGGGGAGGTGTTCTCCGAGGAGGTGATCCGTGATCTCTACGGGCTGGACCAGGGGGCCTACAACGTGGACTTCGGCAGCATCGAGCTGCCTCCGCCCCAGGGAGAGCCGGAGGTGCTGGTGATCTCCGCCGGGGGCACCGGGATCCCGGTATACCGACAGCTGCAGAAAGATAATGTTGCTTTTTGCGCCGGTATACTATATACAAATGATATGGATTACGCCGTAGCCCGTCATCTGGCCTCCCAGGTGATCACGGAGCGCCCGTTCCGGGCCATGACCCCGGAGACTCTCGCCGCGGGCCGACAGGCGGTGGAGCGCTGCCGCCTGGTGATCGACGCGGGAGTGGAGATCGGGGAATACAACGCCGGATTGAGAGAGCTGCTCTCGCTGGCGGAACAGAAGGGAAAGCTGCGCCGCCGGGAGGCGGTGCTGCAGCGAGGTGAAGGATTATGAGCGGAAAACGAGAAGGGTTCACCACTGGCAGCTGCGCGGCGGCGGCCTCGCTGGCCTGCTGTCTGTGGCAGCGGGACGGCCGGTGCCCCCAGCAGGTGAAGATCACCGTGCCCGGGGGAAAGGACTATATCCCCGAGATCATCCCCCACGAGGACGGCAGCTGCGGCGTCATCAAGGACAGCGGGGACGATCCGGATATCACCCGGGGCATGGAGGTCATCTCCCGGGTGGAGCTCCGGGAGGGAGACGGGGAGATCCTCTTCCGCGCCGGGGAAGGGGTCGGCACCATCACCGAGCCGGGGCTGAAGATCCCGGTGGGGGAGGCGGCCATCAACCCGGTGCCCCGCTCCATGATCGAAGAGGCGGTGCGGAGCGTTTTCGGTCCCCGCGGCGCCGTGGTCACCGTGTCCATCCCCGGCGGCCGGGAGACCGCCCGAAAGACCTTCAACCCCCGTCTGGGGATCCGGGACGGCCTGTCCATCCTGGGCACCACCGGCATCGTACGGCCCATGAGCGCCGAAGCCCTGCGGGACTCGCTGGCGGTGGAGCTGAAAATGCGTGTGGCCCAGGGGAAGGACCCCATTTTGTTCACCTTCGGCAACCAGGGGGAGACGGCCCTGCGCGTGACCTATCCCGACGCCACGGTGGTGCAGGTCAGCAATGAGATCGGCTTCATGCTGGACACCGCTCGGGAGCTGGGTGTAAAGCATCTGATCCTGGGGGGACACCCCGGGAAACTGGCCAAGATCGCCGCCGGGGTCATGCAGACCCACAGCCACACCGCCGACGGCCGGCGGGAGGCCATCGTGACGCAGCTGGCCTTCATGAGCGCTCCCATGGAGCTCATGCGCCAGGTGTACGAGGGCGTGACCACCGACGTGGCCATCCGGCTCATTGACGAGGCAGGCTATACCGCCGTTTGGGACGAGATCGCCCGGGCCGCGGCGCGCTATTGCCGTCTGCGGGTCCGGGGAGAGATCCGCATCGACGTTGTGGCAGTGGAGAACAACGGGCGGATCCTTGGCAAGTATATGGAGGAGGAACCATGAATCACGGAGGCAACGTCTGGCAGGGCAGCGGTCCTGCCGAGTGGCTGGATTACTCGGCCAACATCCGCCCCGGCGGTCCGCCGGATTGGGTGAAAAGGGCGCTTCTGGGCGCCATGGACAACGTGGCCTATTACCCCCAGCTGAGCATGGAGCGGGCGAAAAACGCCCTGGCCGCAGCGCTGGGGCTGACGCCGGAGCAGGTGCTGCCCACCTCCGGAGGCATCTCTGCCATCTCCCTGGCCACCCGCCTGTCGGTGGACCGGGTGCGCATCCCGGCCCCCGCGTTCCTGGAGTATGCCCAGCTCTCGGAGCAGGGAGGACTGGCTGTGGAGCGGCGCCCTCTGCTGGCGGGCCACAGGGTGCTGGAACCGGCAGAGGCCCTGGGCGCGGATCTGCGGGAGAACACCCTTGTGTGGCTGTGCAACCCCAGCAACCCCATCGGCGCGGGCTTCACCCCCCCTCAGATCGAAGCGCTGCTCTCGGCGGTGGAAGCGAAAAACAGCTGGCTGGCAGTGGACGAGGCGTTCATCCACTATTGCCCGGAGCTCACCGTGATCCACCGGATCGGGGCGCGTCAGCGGCTGCTGATCACCGGCTCCATGACCAAGATCCTAGGCATCCCCGGGGTGCGGCTGGGGTATCTGTGCGGCGGAGACGTTCTGCCCCGGCTGGCGGCCTGCCAGACCCCCTGGGAGCTCAACTGCTTTGCCGAGGCGGTGCTGCTCGCCCTGCCGGACAACCTGGACGACGTCCGGGCCGAGGCGGAGCGCAGCGCCGGATGCCGGGAGCGCTTCCGTGCCGGGCTGGAAGAGCTTGGCATATTCGTATACCCCTCCCGCTCCAACTTCCTGCTGTGCGATTTCGGCCGGGAGGTAAAGCCCATGGAGGACTTCCTGAAAGAGAAAAAGATCCTGGTGCGCCAGTGCATGAACTTCCCCGGGATCGACGACGGACGACATCTTCGCCTGGCGGTGAAGGACGACGAGTCCAACCGCCGATTTATCAAATCCATTGAGGAGGCAATGCAATGCGTGGAAAATCACTGATGTTCCAGGGCACCGGCTCATCGGTAGGCAAGTCCCTGCTGTGCGCCGCGGTGCTGCGGATCATGAAGCAGGACGGCTATAAGGTGGCGCCCTTCAAGGCCCAGAACATGGCGCTCAACTCCTTCGCCACTTCCGAAGGCCTGGAGATGGGCCGGGCTCAGGTGACCCAGGCCGAGGCCGCCATGATCGAGCCCAGCGTGAAAATGAACCCGGTGCTTTTAAAGCCCACCTCCGACCGGCGCAGCCAGGTCATCGTCAACGGCGTGGCCGTGGGCACCATGTCGGCCATGGAGTACGAGCAGTACAAGCCCCAGCTCCGGGAGGATATCAAACGGATCTATGACGAGCTGGAGAGCACCGTGGACGCGGTGGTCATCGAAGGCGCGGGCAGCCCTGCGGAGATCAACCTCCACTCCGGGGACATCGTGAACATGTCCATGGCCAAGACCGCCGACGCCCCGGTGATCCTCATCGGGGACATCAACCCCGGCGGCGTCTTTGCCCAGCTCTACGGAACCGTAAAGCTCCTGCCCGAGGACGAGCAGGCACGCATCAAGGGCCTGGTCATCAACAAGTTCCGGGGGGACGTGAAGATCCTGGAGCCCGGACTGCGGATGATGGAGGATATGCTGCACATCCCCATCATCGGCGTCATCCCCTGGATGGACATCGATATCGAGGACGAGGACAGCGTCACCGAGCGCTTTGACAAGCAGACCGGCGCCGGCCCCATCCAGGTGGCCATCGTGCATCTGCCTCATATCTCCAACTTTACGGATTTCAATATCCTCTCCACCGAGCGCAGCGTGTCGGTGCGTTACGTGAAAAAAGCCTCGGAGCTGGACGGCGCGGATATCATCCTGCTGCCCGGCACCAAGAACACCATCGAGGACCTCAACTGGCTCAAGCAGCGGGGTCTGGCCGACGAGATCATCCGCCACGCCCGCCGGGGCGGCATGGTCATGGGCATCTGCGGCGGCTACCAGATGCTGGGCGAGCGGCTGTTCGACCCGCTGCACACCGAGTCCCGGATCCCGGAAATGGCGGGTCTGGGCCTGCTGGACTTCGACGTGACCTTCCATGAGAGCAAGACCACCGTCCAGTCCCACGGCAGCATCGAGTGCGAGACCGGCTGGCTCCGGGACCACAACGGTCTGATGCTGGACGGCTACGAGATCCATACCGGCACCAACGACTTCCGGGAGGGCTGCGTCCCCTTCCTCAAGCTCAACGGCCGGGACGAGGTGGACGGCGTGACCAACAGGGCCGGCAACGTCATGGGCACCTATCTCCACGGCATCTTCGACACCGGCGCCTTCTGGCACGCCCTGGTGAGCCACGTCCGGGAGGAGAAAGGCATTCAGGACGAGGGAGCCGAGGTCATCACCATGGAGGAATTCCGCCGCCGGGAGTACGACCGGCTGGCCGACGGTGTGCGCCAGAATCTGGACATGGACGCCGTATACAAGATCCTCCGTGGAGAGGACGTACCCTGCGGGCGGTGGAACGATGATTAAGAAAGCCCCCCGCCTGCTCATCGCGGGCACCGGCAGCGGCTGCGGCAAGACCACCACCGTCTGCGCCATCCTTCAGGCGCTGAAAAACCGGGGGCTGTCCCCCATGAGCTTCAAATGCGGCCCGGACTACATCGATCCCATGTTCCACACCGGCATCATCGGAGTAGAGAGCGCCAATCTGGACATCTTCTTCGCCGGGGAGGAGGGAGTGCGCACCGCCTTCGTCCGCCACGCCCGGGACGTGAACCTGATCGAGGGCGTCATGGGCATGTACGACGGCCTCTCCATGAGCTCGGAGGAATCCTCCAGCTATCACGTGGCGCGGACCCTTTCCGCACCGGTGGTGCTGGTGGTGAACGTCCGGGGCATGGCGCTGTCCGCCGCGGCGGTGGTCCGGGGCTATATGACCCTGCGGCAGCCCAACGTGGTCCGGGGCGTGATCTTCAACAAAGTCTCTCCCATGACGTACCCCTCGTTGAAAAAAGTGGTGGAGGACGAGTGCGGCATCCCCGTGCTGGGCTATATGCCTGACCGGCCGGAGTGCTCTCTGGAGAGCCGACACCTGGGACTGGTCACCGCCGCGGAGGTGGAGGAGCTGCAGACGAAAATGCAGATCCTGGCCCAGGCCGCCGAGGAGTGCGTGGATTTGGACGCGCTGCTCTCGCTGATGGACGACTGCCCGCCACTGGAAGCCCCCGACTGGGACGTGAAGCCCTTGGGCTCTGTCCGCCTGGCGGTGGCCCGGGACAAGGCCTTCTGCTTTTATTACCGGGACAACCTGGAGCTGTTTCAGGCTCTTGGCGCGCAGATCGTCCCCTTCAGCCCCATCTCGGACGAAAAGCTGCCTGATTGCGACGGGCTGTACATCGGCGGCGGCTACCCGGAGCTTTACCTGCCCCAGCTGTCCGCCAACCGCACCATGACCGCCTCGGTGAAGGCGGCAGTGGAGAGCGGCCTGCCCACAGTGGCCGAGTGCGGCGGGTTCATGTATCTCTGCCGCAGCATCGACGGCGAGACCATGGCGGACGTGTTCCCCACGGACTGCCGGGGCACCGGCAGACTGACCCGCTTCGGCTACGCCACCCTCCACGCTGAGACGGAGAGCATGCTCTTCGCCCCCGGGGACACGCTCCGGGGCCACGAGTTCCACTATTGGGACGCCGGAGACCCGGGCTCCGCCCTGCGGGCCGTGAAGCCCAGCGGCCGGGAGACCCGCTGCGCTTACGTCAGCGACACGCTGTACGCCGGCTACCCCCATCTGTATTTCCCCAGCCGTCCCCGGGCGGCGGAACGATTCATCAAAAAATGTATTGATAGGAGACGCTGCCATGAAGCCAATGGAAATCGAGAATAACAGCTTTGCCATCATTGCCCGGGAACTGGGAGAACGAAAGTTGGATCCGGAGTACGATCTGCTGATCCGCCGGGTGATCCACACCACCGCGGATTTTGAATACTGCGACACCCTGACCTTTTCCTCCCACGCTGTGGAGCAGATGAAAAAGGCCATCCGGGCCGGCAGCCACATCGTCACCGACACCACCATGGCCATGGCGGGCATCAACAAAAAGACCCTGGCCCGGTTCGGCGGAGAGGTCCACTGCTTTGTGGCGGACGAGGACGTGGCAAAAGAGGCCAAGGAGCGGGGAGTCACCCGGTCCCTGGTGTCCATGGAGAAGGCCGCCCGGCTGGACAAGCCCTTGATCTTCGCCATCGGCAACGCTCCCACGGCTCTCTTTTCCATCTGCGATCTCATCCGCGCCGGAAAGCTCTCCCCGGAGATGGTCATCGGCGTGCCGGTGGGCTTCGTCAACGTGGTGGAGGCCAAGGAAGAGCTGATCCGCACCGCCCCACATTACATCGTGGCCCGGGGCCGCAAGGGCGGCAGCAACGTGGCCGCCGCCATCGTCAATTCCGTACTTTACCAACTGGTAGAAAGAGAGGGTTAAACATATGGTACATTTCGTCGGCGCCGGCTGCGGCGCACCGGATCTGATCACCGTCCGGGGGGCAAAGCTCCTGTCCGAGGCGGACGTCATCATCTACGCCGGCTCCCTGGTGAACCCCGCCCTGCTGGACTACGCCAAGCCCGGCTGCGAGATCCACGACAGCGCCTATATGACGCTGGAGGAGGTGCTGGAGGTCATCAAGGCCGCCGAGGCCGCAGGCAAGACCACCGTTCGCCTCCACACCGGCGACTCCAGCATCTACGGCGCCGTGCGGGAGCAGTTCGATCAGCTGGAGCCCCTGGGCATCGAGTACGACGTGACCCCCGGCGTCAGCTCCTTCTGCGGCGCCGCCGCGGCGCTGAAAGCCGAGTTCACTCTCCCCGACGTCTCTCAGACCGTCATCATCACCCGTATGGAGGGCCGCACCCCCGTGCCCGAGAAGGAGAAGATCCGCCTTCTGGCCGCCCACGGCTCCACCATGGTGCTGTTTTTGAGCACCGGCCTTGTCAAGGGCCTGCAGGACGAGCTCATCGCCGGCGGCTACGCCCCCGAGACCCCCGCCGCCATCGTCTACAAGGCCAGCTGGCCCGACGAAAAGGTCTTCCGCTGCCCGCTGAGCGAGCTGGCCAGGACCGCCAGAGAAAACAACCTGACCAAGACGGCTCTGATCCTGGTGGGCGGCTTCCTGGGGGACAAGTACGACCGCTCCAAGCTGTACGATCCCGGCTTCACCACCGAGTTCCGGGAGGCCAGCAAATGAAAACCGCCGCCGTACTGTCCTTCAGCGACCGGGGCGCGGACACCGCACAGCGGGTGGCCCGGGCGCTGGAAGGGGAGTACACCGTCAGCCTTCACGCGCCCCGGGGGAATCTGAAGCCCCTCACCGCGGAGCTGTTCGGCCGTGTGGACGCGCTGATCTTCGTGGGCGCCATGGGCATCGCCGTACGGGCCGTCGCCCCGCTGATCGTGTCCAAGACCACGGACCCGGCGGTGATCGTGCTGGACGAAGGCGCCGGGCACGTGATCTCCATGCTGTCGGGGCATATCGGCGGGGCCAACGCCCTGACGCTGCGTCTGGCGGGAGCGCTGGAGAGCGAGGCGGTGATCACCACCGCCACGGACGTGAACCACCGCTTTTCCGTGGATGCCTGGGCGGCCCGGCAGGGATTGAAGATCGAATCCATGCCTCTGGCCAAACGCTTTTCCGCGGAGATCCTCCGCCGGGACCTGCCCTTTTGCGCCGACGTTCCGGTGGAGGGCGCTCTGCCGGAGGGAATCTTTGCCGCCCGCGCCGGCAGCCTGGGGGCCGCGGTGACGTATCGGGACGTAAAGCCCTTTGACAAGACTCTTCGCCTGGTCCCGCCGGTGCTGGTGCTGGGCATCGGCTGCAAGCGGAACACGCCCGTCGAGGGCATCCGCCGCGCCGTGGAGAACGTCTTTGCCCAAAACGGACTGCTGCTCTCCGCCGCGGCGGGAGTGGCCTCCATCGACGTGAAGAGCGACGAGGCGGGGCTGCTGTCCTTTGCCGGGGAGCTGGGACTGGCCCCCCGGTTCTACTCCGCCGAGGAGCTCCGGGCCGTAAAGGGAGAGTTCACCGCCTCCGCCTTCGTGGCGGGCACCGTGGGTGTGGACAACGTTTGTGAGCGCGCCGCCGTGCTCTCCGCCGGAGAGGGAGGAGAGCTGCTGGTGCGCAAAACCAGTCAGAATGGGGTGACGGTGGCCGTCGCCCGTAAAATAAGGAGGATAACCTTTGAATAAGCTGTATGTTGTGGGCATCGGACCGGGCGCGGCCGAATACATGACCGGAAAGGCCATGGACGCTCTGCGGGACGTGGACGTAATCGCCGGCTACGGCGTGTACGTGGACCTGGTAAAGCCCCTTTTCCCCGAGAAGGAATACCTGATGACCCCCATGCGCAAGGAAGTGGACCGCTGCAAAATGGCCATCGACGCGGCCATGGAGGGCAAGAACGTGGCCATGATCTCCAGCGGCGACGCGGGGGTCTACGGCATGGCCTGCCTGATCCTGGAGCTGGCCGCCGGACTGCCCCTGCAGGTGGAGGTGGTCCCGGGCGTCACTGCGGCGCTCAGCGGCGGCGCGGTGCTGGGTTCTCCTCTCAGCCACGACTTTGCCGTTATCAGCCTTTCCGACCTGCTGACCCCCTGGGAAAAGATCGAAAAGCGCCTGGAGCTGGCGGGCGAGGCGGATCTGTGCATCGCGCTGTACAACCCCTCCAGCCACCGCCGCAGCGATTACCTCCAGAAGGCATGTGACATCCTCCTGCGTCACGTCTCCCCGGAGACGGTCTGCGGCGCGGTGCGCAACATCGCCCGGGAAGGGGAGTCCTATGAGGTCATGACCCTGGCCCAGCTGCGGGACTACAAGGCCGACATGTTCACCACCGTGTTCATCGGCAACAGCCAGACCAAGGCCATCAACGGCAAAATGGTCACGCCCCGGGGCTATCGGAATGTATAAGCTCTGTGTCTTTGCCGGCACCAGCGAGGGGCGGACCCTCATTGAACGGCTCGCCGGCAGAGGATTGCATATCACCGCCCACGTGGCCACCGAGTACGGCCAGGTGGTGCTGGGCACTCACCGGGACGTGGAGGTCCGCTCCGGAGCACTGCCCCGGGCGGAAATGCCCCGGGCGCTGCGGGAGGGGAAATACGATCTGGTGGTGGACGCCACTCACCCCTACGCCGAGCACATCACCGAGAGCATCCGCATGGCCTGTGAGGAGACGGGCATCCCCTGCATCCGTCTGCTGCGGGAGAGCACCGCCAGCGAGGACGACGGCGTGTTCGTCGCCGACACCGGGGAGTGCGTCCGCTTTCTGCTGGGCACCACGGGCAGCATACTGCTCACCACCGGCAGCAAGACCCTGCCGGAGTACTGCGCCCGGCCGGAGCTGCGGGAGCGGATCTACGCCCGGGTGCTGCCCATGGCGTCCTCCCTGGAGATCTGCGCCGAGTGCGGCGTGGCGCCGGACCATATCATCGCCATGCAGGGCCCCTTTGACGAGGAGCTGAACGTGGCCATGCTCCGCAGCAAAAACGCCGCCTGGATGGTGACCAAGGACACCGGCAGCGCCGGCGGCTACGCCGACAAGATCCGGGCAGCCCGCCGCGCCGGGGCCAGGGCCGTCATCATCGGCCGACCGCCCCAGCACCCCGGGCTGACCCTGGAGGAGACGCTGGGCCGGATCGAGGAGCGCTTTGCCCTGCCTCCCGCTCCGAAGCGGGTCATCCTGGCGGGCATCGGCGTGGGAAGCGAGGATTCCCGCACTCTGGGAGTGCTCCGCGCCGTGGCGGAGGCCGACTGCGTCATCGGCGCGCGGCGGATGCTGGAGAGCGTGGACACCGCCGGCAAGCGCACCCGCACCGCCATTCTGGCAAAGGATATTGCCGAGATCGTCCGCACGGACCCGGGCCGCACCTTCGCGGTGCTGTTTTCCGGGGACACGGGCTTTTACAGCGGGACCAAATCCCTGCTCCGTGCGCTGGACGACAACGTCACCGCGGAGGTGCTGCCGGGGATCGGCAGCCTGTCCTGGTTCTGCGCCCGACTGGGACGCCCTTGGGAGGACGTGCGGGCGGTGAGCCTCCACGGCCGGAACTGCGACATCGTCCGGGAGGTTCGGGAGAATCCCGCAGTGTTCACCCTGCTGGGGGGAGACACCGGGGCCCGGGAAGCACTGGAGCGGCTGGACAAGGCCGGTCTGGGCGCCCTGACGGCGCACGTGGGGGAGAACCTGGGCTACGGGGATGAGCGCATCACCACCGGGACCGTGTCCCAGCTGCTGGGAGAGACCTTCGGCACGCTGTGCGTGCTGCTGGTGGAGAACGACGGCTACGCGGACACCTGCGTCACCTACGGTCTGCCGGACGAAGCCTTCGAGCGGGACAAGGTCCCCATGACCAAGGAGGAGGTCCGCAGCGTCTGCGTCAGCAAGCTGGCGCTGACCCGGGGCGCGGTGGTCTACGACGTGGGCTCCGGCAGCGGCTCGGTGAGCGTGGAGTGCGCCAGAGTCGCCGCCCACGGCAAGGTCTACGCCATCGAACAGAAGGAATCCGCCATCGCCCTTACGGCCCGGAACGCGGCGAAATTCGGCCTTGTCAATCTGGAGGTGGTGCCCGGCACCGCCCCGGAGGCCCTGGAACCCCTGGAGCCGCCCACCCACGCCTTTATCGGCGGCAGCTCCGGTAACCTCCGGCAGATCACCCAGCTGCTGCTGGCGAAGAATCCCCGGGTACGCATCGTGGCCACTGCGGTGACTCTGGAGACCGTGGCGGAGCTCACCGAGCTGTGCGGCGAGTTTGAATATGCCGACGTTGCGGAGGTCCAGGTGAACAAGCCCCGAAAGGTGGGCCGCTATCATCTGTCCAACGCCCAGAACCCGGTCTATATCTTCACCTTCCAGCACAGGAAATAAATCAATAAAAGCTCCCCCGGAGAAAGATCCTCTCCGGGGGAGCTTTTATATGGCGTTTTTCCTTATTCGTCAGCGGCTTTTTCCGCCTCCCGGTCCAGCACCAGCCGGAACTGGGTCTCGTAGAGCTGACGATATACGCCGTTTCGCGCCAGCAGCTCGTCGTGGGTGCCCTCCTCGGCGATGACGCCGTCGGTCACCACCAGGATCCTCTCCGCTTTCAGAATGGTGGAGAGCCGGTGGGCGATCACAATGCTGGTGCGCCCCTGCATCATGATCTCCAGGGCGTTTTGGATGGCGTTCTCACTGATGGAATCCAGGGCGGAGGTGGCCTCATCCAGGATCAACACCCTGGGATCCTTGAGCATGACCCGGGCGATGGAGATGCGCTGCTTTTCTCCGCCGGACAGCTTGAGTCCCCGGTTGCCCACCTGGGTGTCGTAACCGTCGGGCTGGCTCATGATGAAATCATGGATGCTGGCGGTGCGGCAGGCCTCTTCGATCTCCTGCTGAGTGGCGTCGGGCCGGGCGTAGAGAAGGTTTTCCCGAATGGTGCCGTTGAAGAGATAGGTGTCCTGGGTCACCATGCCGATGCAGTTTCGCAGCGCGTCCAGATCCCACTGCCGCACGTCCGTGCCGCCCACCAGCACCTGCCCGCCGCTGACGTCGTACAGCCGGGGAATGAGGTTGACGATGGTGGACTTTCCGCTGCCGGAGGGTCCCACGATGGCGTACATCCGTCCACCGGGGACCGCAAAGCACACGTCCGTCAGCAGAGGGGTCTTGCCGTCGTAGGAAAAGCTCACGTGGCGGAACTCCACCCGGGCGTCGGTCATGGAGGGCGTTTCTCCGTCTTTGGGGGAGACGATGGGGTTCACCATGTCGAAGTAATCAAAGATCCGGGTAAACAGCGCCAGGGATCGGGTGAAGTTCACGTGGATGTCCAGCAGCGACTCCACCGGGCGGTACAGTCGGTTCACCAGAGCCACCGTGGCGGTGATCACACCTACGGTCAGAGTGGGGTCCACCCGGCGGATGATCATCCAGCCGCCGGCAAAATAGATCAGCAGCGGCGCGACCTGGGTGAAGATGCCCATCACTACCCGGAACCAGCGGCCGGAGCGCTGCTCCTTCAGGGTGAGCTGGGTGACCTCTTCGTTCACGTCCACGAAGCGCTCGTACTCCTGCCGTTCCCGGGTAAAGAGCTTCACCAGCAGCGAACCGCTGACGCTCAGCGTCTCATCCACCAGCTGATTCATCTCGTCGTGCTTCGCCTGGCTCCGGGAGAGCAGCTGCCAGCGGGTGCGCCCCACGGACCGGGTGGGGATGATCAGCAGCGGGATCACCGCGATGCCCACCACAGCCAGGGGCACGCTCATGGTGAACAGCGCCGCCAGCGTGGTCACCACCGTGGCAACGTTGCTCACCACGCTGGTGAGCGTCCCGGAGATCACGGTGCTCACGCCGCTGATGTCCGTGTTCATCCGGGTGATGATGTCTCCCTGCCGCTCCGAGGTAAAGAAGGAGTGGGGCATATGCTGCAGATGGTCGTACATCTGGTTTTTCATGTCAAAGATGATCCGCTGGGAGATCCAGGTGTTGATATAGCTCTCCAGCACGCCGATGATCTGGGACGCCGTCAGCGTGACGAAGGCCAGGATCAGCAGCTGGACCAGCAGCCGCAGGTCCTTGCCCACCAGCGCCTGATCCACGATCTTGCCGGTGATGATGCTGGGCAGCAGCCCCACCGTGGCGGAGAGCAGTATGGCGGCGAACACCAGCAGGAACTGAAACCAGTAGGGCTTGAGATAGGACAGGATCCGCCGGAGCAGCGCCCCGGTCACCTTGGGCTTGTTCGCTTTTTCCTCCTCGGTCAGAAACCCTCTGGGTCCGCCGAGCCGTCCTCCCCGCGCCATGGCCTCACGCCCTTTCAAAAGATTCGGAAACGATGAATTAATAGGGATTATATCATAAGACCGGAGAATGGAAAGGGGAAATTTTCCAGGGCGGGAAAGTTGTGGTCGACGAAAGAGAGCGTCTGTGGTATATTTCATTCATACGACGATGGGAGCGTGACGATATGGGCGAGACGACAGCCCCAAAGGAACAACGTTCGCTGTGCGTGGGACTGCTGGCCCACGTGGACGCGGGGAAGACCACTCTCAGTGAAGCCATGCTGTATACGGCCGGGGCGCTGCGCCGCCTGGGCCGGGTGGACCACGCCGACGCGTTTCTGGACACCGACGCCCAGGAGCGGGAGCGGGGCATCACCATTTTCTCCAAACAGGCCCGCTTCACCTGGGACGGCTGTGCCGTCACGCTGATGGACACCCCCGGCCACGTGGACTTCTCCGGGGAGACGGAGCGCACGCTGTCCGTGCTGGACTGCGCGGTACTGCTCATCAGCGGCACCGACGGGGTGCAGAGCCATACCCGCACGCTCTGGAGGCTGCTGGAACGCTACGGCGTACCCACCCTTATTTTCGTAAACAAAATGGACCTTCCCGGAGCGGACCGGGCGGCCCGTATGGAAGAGCTGCGCCGGAAGCTCTCGGAAAGCTGCGCGGACTTCACCGACGAGAGTTGGCTGGAGCAGGCGGCCATGGAGAGCGAGAGCGCCATGGAGAGCTATCTCTCCGCCGGCGCCATCCCGCCGGAGCTGGTGCGGCCGCTGGTGGCGGAAAGACGCCTCTTTCCCTGTTTTTTCGGGGCTGCGTTGCGGCTGGAAGGGGTGGAGACGCTGCTCAGCGGTCTGACCCGTTTCGCACCCGTGCCGGACTATCCCCCGGAGACCGGCGCCCGGGTCTATAAGATCAGCCGGGATCCCCAGGGAAACCGGCTCACGTGGCTGAAGGTCACCGGCGGGGCGCTGCGCCCCCGGCAGAGCCTGTCGGGCGCGCTCCCGGACGGGACTCCCTGGGAGGAGAAGATCCACCAGATCCGTCTGTACTCCGGGGATCGGTTCGAGACGGCGGAGGAGGCGCCCGCCGGGACAGTCTGCGCCGTCACGGGGCTGACGAGCCCCCGGATCTCCGACGGCATCGGCGCGGATCCCGGCGGGACGAAGCCTGTTCTGGAGAGCGTGTTCACCTACCGGGTGGACGCCAACGGCGCGGACCCCTTCACCGCGCTGCGGCAGCTCCGCCAGCTGGAGGAGGAAGACCCGCTTCTCCACGTCTCCTGGGAGGAGCGCTCCCGGGAGATCCGGGTGCAGCTCATGGGCCCGGTGCAGCTGGAGATCCTGCAGCGTCTGGCAAAGGACCGCTTTGACCTGGATCTGACGTTCGACCAGGGCACGCTGCTGTATAAGGAGACCATTGCCGACACGGTGGAGGGCGTGGGGCATTACGAGCCGCTGCGCCACTATGCGGAGGTGCATCTGATCCTCTCCCCCGGGGAGCGGGGCAGCGGTCTTGTGTTCGATTCGGACTGTTCGGTGGATGAGCTGGATCTCAACTGGCAGCGGCTGATCCTGACCCACCTGCAGGAAAAGACTCATCGGGGGGTGCTCACCGGCGCCCCCATCACGGATATGCGCATCACTCTGGCCGCCGGCCGGGCGCACCCCAAACACACCGAGGGGGGCGACTTTCGCCAGGCCACCTACCGGGCGGTGCGTCAGGGCCTTATGCGCGCCCAAAGCGTTCTGCTGGAGCCGTGGTACGATCTCCGTCTGGAGCTGCCCGCGGCCCAGCTGGGCCGGGCCATGGCGGATCTGCAGCGTATGGGGGGCCGCTTCGACCCGCCGGAAACGGAAGGGGACGAGGTCGTCCTCACCGGCACCGCACCGGTGGCGGAGCTGGGGGAGTACCAGCGGGAGGTGACCGCCTATACCCGGGGGGCCGGGCGGCTGTACTGCACGCTCCGGGGCTATGAGCCCTGCCGGGATCCCGAGCGCGTCATCGCCGCGGCGGGCTACGATCCGGCGCGGGACGTGGAGAACACTCCCGACTCCGTGTTCTGCGCACACGGCGCCGGCTTCGTGGTCCCCTGGGATCAGGTGGAGGAGCACATGCACCTGGAAAGCCGTCTGCGCCCGACACGGGCCGACGAGCCGGAGACGCCCCGGCCCCGTCCCGCCGCGCCGGTTGGGGGAGCGGCCCTGGACAAGGAGCTGCAGGCCATCTATGAGCGGACCTACGGCCCTGTGAAGGAGCGCTCCTTTGTCCCCACCCCCCGGCGGGAAAAAGAATCGTACCGGCCCAAAGCCGCCGCGATCCCTGCCGGACCGGAGTATCTGCTGGTGGACGGCTACAACATCATCCATGCCTGGAAGGATCTGGAGACCGTGGCCAACGACAGTCTGGACGCGGCCCGGCAGCTGCTGATGGATCTGATGAGCAACTACCAGGGGATCCGGGGCTGTGAGCTGATCCTGGTGTTCGACGCCTACCGGGTGCCTTTCCACAAGGAGGAGATCCTCCGCTACCACAACATCCACGTGGTCTACACCAAGGAGGCGGAGACGGCGGACGCCTATATCGAAAAAACCGCCCATGAGATCGCCAAAGAGCACCGGGTCCGGGTGGCCACCTCTGACGGTCTGGAGCAGCTGATCGTGTTGAGTCAGGGGGCGCTGCGCCTTTCTGCTTCCGCCTTTCGGCTGGAGGTGGAGGCCGCTGGGGCGGAGCTGCAGCGCCTGCTGCAGCAGCTCAACCGGCCCGACCCGGGCCGGGCGGTGGCCCGTGCGCTGGAGGATGCCCGCCGGGAAAAGGACGAGAAGAAACAATGATCAAGGGCCTCCCCGAAAAACGGGGAGGCCCTCAGACGTTCAAACGCGCCTCATATCACTGCATCAGTCCCCGATAGCTCTCCGGCTGCTCCAGGCTGTCGGGAGGATAGAACTCCTCCACGGGGAAGCGGATGCGCCCGAACAGGGCGCAGGGATCGTCGTCGGTGGTCCCGGCGCACTCGTTTTCGGGGATGCTGTAGTTGTAAACGGGGATCACCAGCTGGCTGTCCCGCTCCAGACGGATCAGGGAGAACTGGCCCAGGGTGGTATACCAGAGCCGATCGGCGTCCTGGAGCACCAGCGGCTCGCCGAAGGCGGTGAGGATCCGCGCCGGCACCTCCGGTACCAGATCGCCCGTGGGGCCGCCGGCGCGGTCCGTAAGCTGCATGGCCAGGGCGATGGGGTCCACCGCCTCCACTACTCCCACGGGCTGATCGGCCTGGGTGGTTACCTCACCGTCGGAGGAGAAGACCTTAACGCTGCCCTCGCTGCCGAAGAGGATCACCCGCTTGTTGAACACGCTCAGCCCCGTAACGGTCTGACCGCCGGGCACGCACTCCCCGGTGATGCGGTAGTAATAGGATACGTCCACGGTGTAGTAGCCCCGGTTGAAGTTGATCTCCTCCACGTCCACCCCGGCGTACAGCAACTCCGCGCTGCGGGGGCGCACGCTGAAAGCGCCGTCTATGTAGACCTGGGAGGATGCGGTGGGAAAGACGCGCAGATCCTCCACGCAGTCCTTGTCGCGGCAGCTGGAATAGATTTTTTTCGTATGGATACAAACAGCCTCCCGGATGAGAGCCGAGCTGTCCACCGGCCCGGGCACGACCCTGTCTGCCATGAAAAAGCCTCCTTTACAAAAGATCAATACAGTCTATGCTCCCCCGGGGGGAATGTGAAGGGTCCGGGAATTGACGCGGAGGACAAAAAGCAATATAATCGGTGCAGATGATCATACAGGGGTGATGACATGCAGGCGCAGCCCATGCAGGAAAAACTGGATATCAAAATACTCATCCTGTTCATTCTTCGGCGTCTGCCGGAGGCGGTGGAGGGGGAGACCCTTGCCGATCTGGCGCTGGCGGACGGCGCGGCGGGATACTTTGAATACGCCGAGTGTCTGGCGGAGCTGGAGGACAGCGGCCACCTGGAGCGCTCCGGGCGGTTTTACAAGATCACGGAGAAGGGCGACCGTAACTGCTCCATCGTGGAGAGCAGTCTGCCCTATACCCTGCGCTCCCGGCTGGAGAAAAAGCTCACGCCTATGGCGGACAAGATGCGCCGCCGGGCGCTGATCCGCGCCGAGCACGAGGAAACCCCCGCCGGATGCCGGGTGCACCTGTCGCTGTCCGACGAGATGGGCGCCATCATCGACATGCATCTGATCTGCGGGGCGGAGACCCACGCGGAGAAGATCGAGACCAACTTCCGCGCCGGTGCGGAGAACTATTACAATCGTATTATGGAGATGCTGTTGGAGTGAAGGACAAATACAAGATCTTCGTGATCAATCCCGGGTCCACGTCCACCAAACTGGCCCTGTTTGAGAATGAAACGAAGATGTATGAAACCAAGGTGTTTCATGACGCCGACGAGCTGCTGCGCTATCCCACGGTGAACGCGCAGCTGCCTTACCGCAAGCGGGTGATCCTGGATTTTCTCCGGGAGGACGATATTGACCTGACGGACGTGGACGCCATCGTAGGCCGGGGCGGAAGCTGCTACCCGGTGTCCAGCGGAGTTTACGAGGTGGACGATCGGCTGATCGCGGACACGGCCGCGGGGAAGGGGGGCATGGAGCACCCCTCCAACCTGGGGGTGCAGCTGGCCGACGAGCTGCGCAAGGAATATGGCGGCAGAGCCTTTATGGTGGACCCGCCCTGCCTCGACGAGCTGTGCGATATGGCCCGAATGACGGGCATCCGGGGGGTGCCCCGACACACCAACATGCACGCGCTGAACCTCCGGGGCGTGGCCATGCACCACGCCAAGAGCACCGGCCGACGCTATGAGGACTGTAATTTCATCGTCTGCCACATCGACGGCGGCATCAGCGTCTCCGCCCACCGTCGGGGCCGGATCATCGACTGCAACGACGCCGCAGGCGGCGACGGGCCCTATACTCCCACCCGCATCGGCTCGGTGTCCGTGGCCGACGTGCTGGACTACTGCAAGGACCGGGACGTGGAGGAGGTCCGCAAGCTCTGCACCCGCACGGGGGGCTTCGTCAGCCATTTCGGCACCGCCAACTCCGACCGGATCCACGCGCTGGCCCAGCAGGGAGATCCCAAGGCCCTCCGGGTCTGGAACGGCATGATCTATCAGATCTGCAAGTACATCGGCGCCATGGCCGCCGTGCTGGAGGGCAGGATCGACGCGATCCTCCTCACCGGCGGGCTGCTGCGTTTTTCGGATATCACTGAGAAGATCACCCGCAGCTGTGGGTGGATCGCGCCCATTTATACCTATCCCGGCGAGGTGGAGCAGGAGGCTCTGGCCGCCGGGGCTCTCCGGGTGCTCCGGGGGGAGGAACAGGCGAAGACGTACCCCGGCCGCCCCGTCTGGTCCGGCTGGCCGGACGAAAAAACGCCCGAATAAGAAATAAGAAAAGAACCGGCGCAGGTGAATACCTGCGCCGGTTCCATATGGATTGACTCGGGGACAGCTCAGAAAATGGGCACCACAGCACCGCTGTACGTGTTGTTGATGAAGTCCTTGACCTCCTGAGACTGCAGAGCCTTCACCAGAGCCTTGATGGCCTCGGAGTTCTCGTTGCCCTCTTTTACGCCCACCAGGTTGGCGTAGTACTGGGCGGCGTCGCCGGAGGCGTCCTCAATGGCCAGCGCGTCCGTGGTGGGGTTCAGACCGGCGTCCAGAGCGTAGTTGCCGTTGATGACGGCCAGATCCACGTCCTTCAGGGACAGAGGCAGCTGAGCGGCTTCCATCTCCACGATCTCCACGTTCTTGGGATTGCCCGTGATGTCGTAAACGGTGGCCTCGATACCGGCGCCGTCGGCCAGGGTGATGACGCCCTCCTGCTGGAGCAGGAGCAGGGCCCGGGCGCCGTTGGTGGCGTCGTTGGGGATGGCGACCTTGGCGCCGTCCGCCAGATCGGCGATGGCGGCGGTCTTGCCGGCGAAGATGCCGAAGGGCTCATAGTGGATCAGACCGGCGGAGACGACCTTGGTGCCGTTCTCGGCGTTGAAGCTGTTCAGATAGGGGGTGTGCTGGAAGTAATTGGCGTCCAGCTCACCGCTGTCCACGGCCAGGTTGGGCTGCACGTAATCGTTGTAAACGATGATCTCCAGCTCATAGCCATCCTTGGCCAGCAGGTCCTTGGCGACCTCCAGGATCTCCGCATGGGGAACGGGGGTGGCGCCGACGCGGATCTTGGTGGGCTCCTTCTTGGACGAGCCGCAGCCGGCCAGCAGAGCGACGATCAGCACAAGAGCCAGTACCAGAGTGATCTTCTTTTTCATTTTCTTTTCCTCCTCGTTATTTTGAATGGATCTATTTCAACGGATGCGTTTATCCGATTTTTTCGTGATCGCGTTGCCGATGCTCTGGAAGATCTGCACCAGGATGATCAACAGCGCCACCGCAAAGTACATCACCAGCGCGCGCCGGCGGTAGTAGCCGTAGTTGATGGCGATGGCTCCCAGCCCGCCGCCGCCGATGATCCCGGCCATGGCGCCGTAGCCGAAGATGGTGATCAGCGCCACCACAAAGTTGGAGATCAGCGAGGGCCTGGCCTCGGGGATCAGCACCTTGCACACGATCTGCCAGGGGCTGGCGCCCATGGCCTGCGCCGCTTCAATGACGCCCTGATCCACTTCCCGCACGGAGGTCTCCACCAGCCGGGCGATAAAGGGAAAGGCGGCGATGGCCAGCGGGGCGATGATCGCTTTGGAGCCCACCGTGGTCCCCACCAGAAATCGGGACAGGGGGAGCACCACCACCAGCAGGATCAAAAACGGCACGCTGCGCAGCAGATTGATCACGGCGTTGATGGCGGCCATCAGGGGCCGGGGCAGGGGGTGGATGCCCCCCTCCGCGCCGGTCACCAGCAGCACGCCCAGGGGGAGGCCGATGGCAAAGGCGAGGATCGTAGGCAGAAACGTCATAAACAGCGTCTCGCCGATGGCCTTGAGCAGATCCTGGCTGATGATGTTGCGCAGGAGGGTCACGTTGGCCTCACTGAACATATTCGGTCACCTCCTCGGCGCTTACGCCGTTGATCTCCCGTAGGTAAAGCAGGGCGCGGGCGGCCTCCGTCTCGTCTTTCGGCAGGCCCAGCACCATGTTGCCGAAGGTCTTTTCTCCGATGGAGCGGGTGTCCGCGCTGAGAATGTTCAGCAAGATCCCCTGCTCCCGGGCCAGAGTGGAGATGATGGGCTCCGAGGCGGAGGCCCCGTTGAACACCAGGCGCACCAGCCGGTTTTCCGGCAGCACCCGGATCTTCTCTCCCTCCGGCAGCACCAGCCGCCGCCCGGCCTCGGACTTGGGGTTGGAGAAGACCTCGGACACCAGACCCGTCTCCTGAATCACGCCGTTGTCCAGGATCGCCACCCGGGAGCAGATCTGCTCCACCACCCGCATCTCGTGGGTGATGATCACGACCGTGACCCCCAGAGTGCGGTTGAGCTCCTTTAAAAGCTGCAGGATGGACTGGGTGGTCTTGGGGTCCAGGGCGGAGGTGGCCTCGTCGCACAGCAGCACCTTCGGATCGCTGGCCAGCGCCCGGGCGATGGCCACCCGCTGCCGCTGTCCGCCGGAGAGCTGCACCGGGTAGGCGTTGGCCTTGTCCGGCAGCTCAACGATCTCCAGCAGCTCCAGGGCCCGCTTTTTCGCCGCGTCCTTTTTCACCCCTGCCAGCTCCATAGGGAAGCAGATGTTCTGCAGCACCGTCCGCTGGGAGAGAAGGTTGAAGCTCTGGAAGATCATCCCGATGGACCGCCGCACCAGCAGCAGCTGCTTTCGGTCCAGCCGGGTCAGATCCTGCCCGTCTACCAGCACGGCGCCGGAGGTGGGCCGTTCCAGCAGATTGATGCACCGCACCAGCGTGGACTTTCCCGCGCCGGAGAGCCCGATGATGCCGAAGATCTCGCCGTCCTCGATGGTCAGGGAGACGTTCTGCAGCGCGCAGACCTTCTCATCTCCCGAGCCGAATTCTTTGGTTATGTTTTTAAGCTCGATCAAAATCCCGCCAACTCCTTGCAAGCAAAAAAGCGGCCCGCCATTTGGCGTCCGCTTTAAAGATCACGACAGGGGGCCGCAGCCCTTTATCGCCCCTTATCCGGGAAAGCAGTCCGCAAATGGCCTTTGTGCGCGCAGCGCATCATGCGCATGCCCATCATGCACATGCACATCCCGTCCATCATGCGGAAGCCGGTACGACCCATCTGCGGTTCTCCTCTCCCCAAGAATCAGGTTAAGCGTAGTTTAGCACCGGGAAAAAACGGTGTCAATACGCTTTAGGGTTTTAGTGTAAAAATCCGACAGACTACACAAAGAATCCCCTGCCGCCGGCAGGGGATTTGTAAAAAACTGACTTTTATGACTGGTATTCAAAGGTCATGCCGCAGATGGAGATGGTGTCGCCGTCGTGGATGCCCAGGGCCTCCATCCGATCGTAAACGCCGTTTTCCCGGAGCTTCCGGTCAAAGAACATGCGGCTCTCATAGTCGGTAAAGTTCACCGTGGACACCAGCCGGTCCATCCAGGGGCCTTCGGCGTACCACACGCCGTCGTCCTCAAAGATATCCAGCTCGTCGGCGCTGCCCAGATCCGGCTCGGGGGGAACGTAATCGGGCTCGTAAACGGTGATGGGGGGCAGCGTGGCCAGCAGGGCCGCGGCCCGCTGCATCAGTTCCCGCGTCCCGGCGGTGGTGGCGGCGGAGAGCTCGAAGAACTCGCAGCCCTTTTCCTCCGCCCGGCGGCGCAGCCGCTCCAGCGCCTCCCGATCGTCGCCCAGCAGGTCGCACTTGTTGGCGGCCACGATCATGGGCCGGGAGGCCAGCTCCGGAGAATGCTCCGCCAGTTCCCGGTTGATGGTGTCAAAATCCTCCGCGGGGTCCCGCCCTTCGGATCCGGCGGCGTCCACCACGTGGATCAGCAGCCGGCACCGGTCGATGTGCCGCAGAAAATCGTGGCCCAGGCCCACGCCCTCGCTGGCGCCCTCGATGATTCCGGGAATGTCCGCCAGCACGAAGGAGGCCCCCTCCGCCACGTACACCACTCCCAGGTTGGGGGAGAGGGTGGTGAAGTGATAGTCCGCGATCTTGGGCCGCGCCCGGGACACGGAGGAGAGCAGCGTGGACTTGCCCACGTTGGGGAAGCCCACCAGACCTACGTCCGCCAGCAGCTTCAGCTCCAGGACCAGCTCATGGCTCTCCCCGGGGCTGCCGGGCTTGGCAAAGCGGGGCACCTGCCGGGTGGGGGTGGCGAAGTGCTGGTTGCCCCAGCCGCCCCGGCCGCCTCTGGCCACGGTAAAGGGCTCGTCCCCGGACATATCGGCCATGATGCCGCCGGTCTCCCGGTCCCGCACCAGAGTGCCCCGGGGCACCCGGATGGTGACGGTCTCCCCGTCCTTGCCGGAGCAGCGCTTGTTCTGGCCGTTGGCGCCGTTGCCGGCGGTGAATTTACGCTTGTAGCGAAAATCCATCAGGGTGGACATGTGGTCGTCCACCACCAGCACCACGTCGCCGCCCCGGCCGCCGTCGCCGCCGTCGGGCCCGCCGGCCGCTATATATTTTTCTCTGTGAAAGGACACAGCGCCGTCGCCGCCCTTGCCGGCCTTGACGGTGATGGTGACCTTGTCCACAAATCCTGTGCTCATTGTTTGCTCCTGTTCGTCAAATAAAAAAGGACCGACGTGAAGTCGGTCCCTTGGTTGGATCACTGGGCGATTTCGTAAACAGAGACCTTTTTGCGGTCCTTGCCCATGCGCTCGAATTTCACGGTGCCGTCCACCAGAGCATAGAGAGTATCGTCTCCGCCGATGCCCACGTTGGTGCCGGGATGGATCTTCGTTCCGCGCTGTCTGACAAGGATGTTGCCGGCCAGGACGAACTGACCGTCGGCCCGCTTGGCTCCCAGACGCTTGGACTCACTGTCGCGGCCGTTCCGGGTGCTGCCCATGCCTTTTTTATGTGCCATACTGCATTACACCTCCAATTGTCAAATAGTACGGATTACGCGTTGATGGTGCCGATCTGCACCTTGGTGTAGGGCTGACGATGGCCCTGGGTACGCCGGTAGTTCTTTTTGGGCTTCATCTTGTAGACGCGGATCTTCTTGCCCTTGCCGGTCTTCACGACGGTGGCGGTGACGCTGGCGCCATCCAGAGTGGGAGCGCCGAAGCGGCTCTCGGAGTCGTCCATCACGGCCAGAACCTTGTCAAAGGTAACGGTCTCGCCGTCGGCTGCGCCCAGCTTCTCGACAAAGATCACGTCGCCCTCGGCGACCCGGTACTGCTTTCCGCCGGTCTCGATAACAGCGTGCTTCATGTGTATCCTGCCTTTCTTTGCAGACTCGCTCTCCCGGGTGGAGGCTGCCCTCACTTGCGGACCCTTTCAATGCGGCCTTGATACTATATCACGGCGAAGGAGGCTTGTCAATCCGTTTTTTCCTGAAAAAACAGGGACGGAGGAAAAAAGCGGGAAACGATCCAATAACGCCCCAGACGGTTGCATCGGCGGGTTCATTGACACCCTGTTTCCTGTATGCTATAGATGGGACGGAGTCAACGGATCCTTCGCCGGAACCGCGGCGAGACCTCTTTGTCATAACGCTTCCCCCACGGGGAAGAATATAGAACGGAAGCAGGAGGAGCATCACAACACAAGGAGGTTCACACATGAGACTGGAAGGAAAATCGATCGTGGTCACCGGCGCGTCCTCCGGAATGGGGCGGGAGATCGTCCGTCTGTTTGCCATGGAGGGCGCTAAGGTCACGGCGGTGGCGCGCCGCCGGGAGCGGCTGGAGGAGCTGCGGAACGAATTGAGGGACGCGCCCGGAACGGTGGAGATCTTTGCCGGGGACGTGTCTCTTCGGGAGACCAACGAAGGCATGATCGCCTTTGCCCGGGAGAGATTCGGCCGTCTGGACGCCCTGATCAACAACGCCGGCGTGATGGACGACATGAGTCCCGTGGGGGACGTGACAGACGAAAACTACGAACGGATCATGAAGATCAACCTGTACGGGCCCATCTGCGCCATGCGCAGCGCCATCGCGGCCTTCCGGGAGCAGGGGAGCGGAGGCTGCATCGTCAACGTGGCCTCCGTCGGCGCCATGCGCACGGCGGCGGGCGCGCTCTACGGCGCTTCCAAGGCGGCGCTGGTGGCCATCAGCAAGAATACGGCGTTCATGTATATCCCCGAGGGGATCCGCTGCAACGTCATCGCTCCCGGGGGATTCAAAACGGAGATCAGCGGCTCTATGGGCAATCCGAATATGGCCGGCTATGCCAGAGTGCAGAAGGTGCTTGCCGCCGCGCCGGAGCCCGGCGAGCCGGTGGAGATCGCCCGGGCGGCGCTGTTCCTGATCAGCGACGAGGCGCTGTACGTCAACGGCGACGTGATGGTGGTGGACGGCGGCTGGACCGCCGGGTGAGTATCCGATCAAAAAAAGAGGTCTGCCTGCGCAGACCTCTTTTTCTCTTGCCGGCGCTACGGCTGCGGCGGAAACGCGACCCGGATCCGCAGAACTCCTTCGGCAAGGTCGGCGGTGATGCTCCCGCCCATCCGTTCCGTCAGCGTGCGGGCGATGGCCAGCCCCAGTCCGGTGGATCTCCGGGCCGCGTCCACGGTGTAAAACCGGTCAAACAGCCTTCCCAGCTCCACCTCGCTCAAGCCGGACGCCCGGTTGGAAAAACAGATCTCTCCGTCCCGGGAGAGAACGATCTCCAGATCCCCGTCGCTGTATCGGGCGGCGTTTGAGAGCAGATTGGCGAACACCCGGGAAAGGGAACGGCGGTCCAGTCTGCGCCGGACATCCACCGGCGGAAGGGAGACGCCGGGCGTGATGCCCCGATCCTTCAGCATGGTGTAGGCTGCGGCGAGACTCTCCTGCAGGATCCCGTTGAGAGACAGGGTCTCCGGATGCAGGCTCCCGTCCTCCGCAGCGATCAGGGAGTAGCGGAACATCTCCTCGCTGAGAGACCGCATGGCCTCCGCCCGCTCGCGGATGACGGATACGTAGCGGGCCGCGTCTGCGGAAAGCTCCCCCTGCTCCAGCAGGTCCAGATAGCCGCAGATGGCCGTCAGGGGCGTTCGCAGATCGTGAGAAATGTTGACCACTGCCTCCTTCAGCTCCCGGTCTCCGCTTTGATATCGGCGGCGCTGCGCGCGAAGCTCACGCAGCGTCCGGTTGAGCTGCGCTGCGCACTGGCGGGCGTGAGGATCGCGGGAGGAGAGGCTGATGAGCACGTTGCTCTCCTCGTCCACGTTTTGGGCAAAAAAATCCCGCAGCTCGTCCAGACTTTTGTGAAGCGCGGCGAGCCGGATGGTCAGATATACGGAAAGCAGCGCCATCCCGCCGCAGAGGAGCCAGGGAAGCATGGTATCACCGACTTTTCATTGAATGTCTTTCCTTCGGAATGCGAGCAGTCCGACGCTGCTGGTGAACACAACGAAAGCCCCGGAGAGCAGGGGGAAGCGGCTGACGCGCTCTGCCTCCAGGTTGCTCATCTGAATGCTCTGCCCGGTGGGAAGGAAGTCGGACACAAATTCCATTATCGTTCTCTTCACACCGGCGACGTACATGGGGTTCGGATACGGATCGGAAAAAACGGGCTTTCCATCCACCAGCGCGAGCATATCTCTTGCCTCCGGAGCGATCTGCAGCAGACTGATCAGCCGGCTGGACAGGAGGATCATCAGCAAAAGGCTCCCTATGCACGCCACGGATGAAAACGCCCGGTTTGTGATTTGGGTGGAGATCAACACGAACACAGCGGCAAAAGCGAACGTGCAGCAGAAGGTCGAACACAAAAACACAGCCAGTTGATGGGCGGCCATGGTCATTTTGCCGCCTTCAAGCATACCTGCCGCCGTATTGACGATTACCGTGACCACAGTGAGTATTCCGGCGGAAATAAAGGCGGTCAACAGATAGGAGCAGTAGATCGCGCCGCGCCGATGGCCGACGATCAGCTTATTTCGTATGGTCCCGTCGCTGAAATCTGCGCCGAGAAAAAGCGGCAGGAAAGCGGACAGGAGGATGCCGTTTACAACAGGGAACTGAAAAAACGCCTCGTCCATGGGCCAGGCTGTCCCATCCCGGATTTCGGCAGCGATCATGGAACGCTGGTCCTGGAATACCCGGAGGGAGACCGCGGCGGCAATGATGAGCATCAGCCAAAAGATCCAGCTCTTTCGCAGTCTCATCCGATCGGCGGACAGGAGCCTTGTCATTTTCGCTCACCTCCCACCAGATTCAGATAGTAGCTCTCCAGACTCTCGTCCCGCTCCTGCACGCTCATAAGCTCGCAGCCCTCTTTTTCCAACGCGGCCACCAGCCGGGATACGTTCAGACTGGCATAAATGTCCGCCGTCGTATCAGAGAGGATATTGTATTCCACCTGGGCGGCGTCCAGCACCCGGGCCAGAACGGCGGTGCTGCTCACCTCCGCACGCAGACACTTCCGACAGGCCGCCTCCAGCTCCCGGGCGCTGAGCTCCTTCACCATGCGGCCCTGGTCGATGAATCCATACCAGGTGGCAAACCGGGCAAGCTCGTCAAGGATATGACTGGAAACAAGAACGGTGATCTGTCTCTCCCGGTTGAGCTTCAGGATCAGCTCCCGGATCTCAATGATGCCCAGGGGATCGAGACCGTTGACCGGCTCGTCCAGCACCAGAAAATCCGGATCCCCCGCCAGAGCCATGGCGATGCCCAGCCGCTGGCGCATGCCCAGAGAGAACTGACGGGCCATTTTCTTTCCGGTGTTCTCCAGGCCCACCAGCTGCAGCAGCTCTGGGATGCCTTCCTCGGAGGGCAGACCCAGGACCCGATACTGCATTTTCAGGTTGTCCTCCGCCGTCATGTCCCCGTAGATGGCGGGGGCTTCCACCACCGCGCCCATGCGTCGGCGGGATCTGTGGATCTGTTTGTCGTCGTTGGACCTGCCGTACAAGCGGAAGCTGCCGGACGTGGGCTGCTGCAGCCCGCAGATGAGACGGATCAGGGTGGTTTTGCCGGCTCCGTTTTTGCCGACGAATCCGTAAACCGAGCCCTTTGGGACGTGCATGCTCAGTCCGTCCAGAGCCTTGAAACGGCCGTAGTGCCTGGATAAGGCATCGGTGGTCAGAACGTAGTCCATTTTGGATTCCTCCTTCCTCTGATGCCGTCACTTTATCCTCAAACCGTTCAGAAACCGGAAAAGAAAACCGTTGAGAAACAGTGGAGATTTCACTCCGCCAATTTGAAGCCGATCCCCCACACGGACTCAATGTACTCCTTGCCGCTCAGTTCCCGAAGCTTTCGGCGAAGGTTGCTGACGTGGGTTTTCAGCGAGCTTTCCGTGCAGTCGGGGGTATCCTCGCTGATCCGTTCCAGCAGCTGCGCCTTCGTGATGACCTGCCGGGGATTTTGCATCAGCAGCTTCAATATGGCGTACTCCGTCCGGGTCAGCCGGGCGTCCTGCCCGCTGACGCTCACCGTATGCGTGCGCGTATCCAGCGTCAGATCGCCGTGGGAAAGGACGCCGGCGCCGCCCTCTGCCGCCGGACGGAGCCGGACGGCGATCCGCGCCAGCAGCTCCCGGATCTCGAAGGGCTTGGTCACGTAATCCGCCGCGCCACGCAGCAGCATGTCCACCTTGTCGTCCACGCTGACCTTTGCGCTCACTACGATCACCGGGATCCCCTTCAGGCGGGGGAGCACCTCCTCGCCGCTGAGACCGGGAAGCATCAGATCCAGCAAGACCAGATCCGGCTTTGCCTGCCGCAGACACAGCACGGCCTCCGTGCCGGAATAGGCCCGCGAAACGCAGTACCCCTCCCGGACAAGGACCTCCTCCAGCAGATCTCCGATTTTCAGATCATCATCAACGATCAGTATTCGCTTCATGTCGGGGCTCCTCCTGTTGCGGGATAAGACGATTATACCCGTTCGGGCAGGGAAAGGCAAATAAGGACGCAAAAAACCGGCATGGCTGTGCAGCCATGCCGGTTTGTACAAAGCGTTATTATTTCACCAGCGCCAGAGTATCCCGGGCGATCATCAGCTCTTCGTTGGTGGGGATCACGAACACGCGCACGGCGCTGTCCTCGGCGGAGATCTCCGCCTCCTGACCGCGGGTGTCGTTGCGCTGGGGATCCAGCTTCACGCCCAGGTACTCCAGACCCTGGCAGATGCTCGCGCGCATGGAGGCGGAGTTCTCGCCCACGCCGGCGGTGAAGGTGATGATGTCCACTCCGCCCAGAGCGGCGGCGTAGGCGCCGATGTACTTGCGGACCTCATAGGCAAACTTGTCCAGAGCCAGGCGGGCGCGCTCGTTGCCGGCCTCGGCGGCGGCGTCCAGATCCCGGAAGTCGGAGCTCACGCCGGAAATGCCCAGCACGCCGGACTTCTTGTTGAGGATGTTGAGCATCTCGTCCACGTTGTAGCCGTACTTGTTCATAATGAACTGCAGCAGGGCGGGGTCGCAGTCACCGGAGCGGGTGCCCATGGGCACGCCGGCCAGTGGCGTCAGACCCATGGAGGTGTCCACGCACTTGCCGTCCACACTGGCGGAGACGGAGGAGCCGTTGCCCAGGTGGCAGTTGATGACCCGGGTGCCGCTCTTGCCCATGATCTCACAGGCGCGGGCGGACACGAACCGGTGGCTGGTGCCGTGGAAGCCGTAGCGGCGCAGGGAGTCGTTCTCGTAATACTCGTAGGGCAGGGCGTAGATGTAGGCCTTGGGCTCCATGGACATACCGAAGGAGGTGTCGAACACGGCCACCTGGGGGGTGCCGGGCATGACGGCCTGACAGGCCTTGATGCCCATCAGGTTGGCGGGGTTGTGCAGGGGGCCCAGGGGGAAGCACTTCTTGATGGCGTCCTCGCAGGCGTCGTCCACCAGGCAGGACTGGGTAAACTCGCTGCCGCCGTGCAGCACACGGTGACCGACCGCGCCGATCTCGCTCATGGACTCCACCACGCCGTACTCGGCGCTGGTGAGCTTTTCCAGAACGGCCTCAATGGCCTCCTTGTGGGTGGGGAAGGGAACGTCGGCCTCGTAGACGGGCTTGCCGTTCTGAGGCTTGTGGGTCAGCCGGCCGTCGATGCCGATGCGCTCGCAAAGACCCTTGGCCAGCAGGGACTCGTTCTCCATGTCGATGAGCTGATACTTCAGAGAGGAGCTGCCTGCGTTGATGACGAGAATTTTCATACTGTGCTTCCTTTCATATTGTAAATAGTTTTATTTAAGGGTATTATTGCTTACAACCAGTCATTTTAGCTTGAAAGCGTGAAAAACGCAATACCTAATTCACCGTAAGAGAGGGGGATTTCCATGGGTGCGGTGGGGATCACGGCCGAGTATAACCCGTTCCACGGCGGGCACCTTCGCCAGCTGGAGCGCATCCGCGAGGAGCGGGGCGCGGACACGCCCATCGTGGCCGTGCTGTCGGGCGACTTCGTCCAGCGGGGAGAGGCGGCCTGCTTTTCCAAGCACGCCAGGGCCGAGGCGGCGGTGCGCTGCGGCGTGTCGCTGGTGCTGGAGCTGCCGCTGCCCTGGTGCCTCTCCTCGGCGGAGGGCTTTGCCCGGGGGGCGGTGGGCCTGCTGGCCGCCTCCGGGGTGGTGGATACCCTCTCCTTCGGCAGCGAAAGCGCCGATCTCTCCCGGCTGCGCCGCTGCGCCGAAGCGCTGGAGGATCCCGGGTTTCCCACCCTCCTTCGGGGCCGGCTCGCCGGCGGGACGCCCTTTGCCGCCGCCCGGGAACGGGCCGTCGCCGCCCTGGCGGGAGAGGAGACGGCCTCCGTGCTGCGCCGCCCCAACGACCTGCTGGCTGTGGAGTACCTCCGTGCCGCCGGCCGGCTGGGCTATCGTCCGGAGATCCTGCCCGTGGCCCGCACGGGAGCGGAGCACGACGGTCCGGGCAGCGCCTCCGACCTGCGCCGCCGCATGGCCGCAGGGGAGGACTGGCTCCGGGACGTGCCGGCACCGGCGGGGGAGGTGTTCCGCCGGGAGATGGCGGAGGGCCGGGGCCCGGTCACCGAGGAGACCCTCCGGGCACCGCTGCTGTCCCGCCTCCGGGAGCGGACAAGGGAGGATTTCGCCGCTCTGCCGGACGCCGCCGAGGGGCTGGAGAACGCCCTGCACAGGGCGGCCGAGGAGGAGATCAGCCTGTCGGCCATGGCTCAGCGGGTGAAGTCGAAGCGCTACGCCCTGTCCCGGCTGCGCCGGATGCTCTTGTGCGCGGCGCTGGGGATCCGCCGGGGCATGGCCGACGGCGTACCGCCGTATCTCCGTGTCCTGGCCATGGACGGGAAGGGCATGGCGCTGCTGCGCGCCATGGGGGAGAGAGCGGCTCTGCCCGTGATCGTCAAACCGGCCCGGGCCGGGGCGGCGGAGGAACCGACCCGGGAGATCTTCGCCTTCAACAGCCGGGCCCACGACCTCTACGTCCTGGGCTTCACCTGCCCGGAACAGCGCCGGGGCGGGGAGGATTACCGGACCACTCCCTTCGTTCAAAAACCAATTGAATCATTTGCATAAAAATCCAACGTTCTGCGTTGGATTTTTATATATTTCGATATTGCCTTTTTTCAAACTCCGGTGTATACTGCGACTATACTTCGACAGAAATACATTTGTCTTTGTACAAAAGACATTGAGGAGGAGAGAACATGAAAAAGGCGATATCCATCCTATTGAGTGTTTGTCTGCTGTGCGTACTGCTGGCGGGCTGCGGCGGCTCCTCGGGAGGTTCTGCAGCTCCGGCGGCGTCCTCCGGCGACAAGGTCGTAAAGATCGGCGTGTTTGAGCCCACCAGCGGCCAGAATGCCGCCGGCGGCAAAAAGGAGATCCTGGGCATCGAGTACGCCCACTCCCTGTATCCCACCGTCTCCATCAACGGCGAGGAGTACGCCATTGAGCTGGTCACCGCCGACAACGGCTCCGATACGGCGAAGGCCCCCACGGCGGCTCAGCTGCTCATCAGCAACGACGTTTCCGTGGTCGTGGGCACCTACGGCTCGGGCTGCGCCATCGCAGGCGGCGAATACTTCGCCAAGGCGAAGATCCCCGCCATCGGCACCTCCTGCACCAACCCCCAGGTGACGCTGGGCAACGACTTTTACTTCCGCGTGTGCTACATCGACCCCTTCCAGGGTGCGGTAATGGCCAACTACGCCCTGAAGGAGGGCTGCCGGAACTGTGTGGTCATCGTGGAGGCCGGGGACGACTACTCCGCGGGCTTCGGCAACTACTTCTCCGAGGCCATGCTCAAGGAGGGGGCCAGCTGCGACACGGTCACCTTCCAGACCGGTGAGACCGACTTTTCCACCATCATGGCCAACATCAAGAGCAAGGGCTACGACGGCATCTTTGCCCCCGTGTCCATCGAGACGGCACCCCTGATCATCAATCAGGCCCGTGAGGGCGGCGTGGACTGCCAGATCATGGCCGGCGACACCTGGGACGATTCCTCCATTGCCAGCCGCGCCGGCGCCAACGCAAACGGTGTCTTCTTCTCCTGCTTCTTTGACCAGACCGACGAGGCCAACGCCGCGGGCGCCGCTTTCGTAAAGGGCTTCCTGGAGTGGGTCAACGCCGATCCGGCCCGGATCGAGAACAACGGCGGCAAGGACAACGGCGGCGACGTGGCCATCTCCTCCGTCACCCCCTGCGGCTACGACGCCTACATGGCTGCCTACAACGCCATTCTCAAGGCCCAGAGCACGGACGGCGCCGCCATCCGGGATGCCCTGGCCGGACTGGAGGTAAAGGACCTGGTCACAGGCGATCTGAGGTTTGACGAAAACGGCGACGCCGTGAAGAACTACGTTGCCATCAAGACCTTCCAGGACGGCAGCATCGTGTTCTCCGACGCTTATACCGGCTGATCGCCGCGCAAAAACACGAAACAGGCTTACAGAATGGTTTCCCCGGCGCCGAGCCGGGGAAACCATGTATTTTAACTTCTCCGGAAAGGAGGAATCCCCGTGTCTTCCTTCAGCTATTTTCTTGATCTGTTTCTTTCCGGCGTCACGGTGGGCAGCCTTTACGCCCTGATCGCCATCGGCTACACCATGGTCTACGGCATCCTGCGGCTGATCAACTTTGCCCACGGAGATATTTTTATGATGGCGGGCTTTTTCATGGTCTATCTCAGCGCCACACTGGGCGTGGCGGTGTCCATTCCCCTGGTGCTGATCCTTACGGTGGCCCTGGGGCTGCTCATCGAGCGGGCGGCCTACAAGCCTCTTCGCTCCGCCCCCCGGATGTCGGTGATGATCTCGGCCATCGGGGTGAGCTATCTGCTGGAAAACCTGGCCACCTATCTCACCGGCGGCCTGGCCAAGGCATACCCGGAGATACCGTTTCTCAAGACCTCCTATGCCGTGGGGTCCATGACGGTCAAGACCATCACGGTGGTGACGCCTCTGCTCACGCTGCTGCTGGTGGTGGGGCTGGCGTTTTTCATCCGGCATACGAAGATCGGCATGGCCATGCGGGCCGTGGCCCGGGATTTTGACACCGCCCGGCTCATGGGCATCCGGGTTAACGGGGTGATCTCGGTGACGTTCATCATCGGATCCTTCCTGGCGGGGGTGGGCTCCATCCTGTATTTTTCCAATTACGGTCAGGTCAGCCCCATGATCGGCGCCATGCCGGGGCTGAAGGCGTTCGTGGCGGCGGTGTTCGGCGGCATCGGCTCCATTCCCGGGGCGGTGCTGGGGGCGTTCATCATCGGCATCTGCGAATCGTTTATCAAGGCCAACGACGCCATTGCCATTTTCAGCAACGCTTTTACCTTTGCGCTGCTGATCATCGTGCTGCTGTTCAAGCCCAACGGCATGTTCGGTGAAAAGCTGACGGAGAAGGTGTGACGGGATGAAGAATACGAAAAAACGGGATCTGATCCTGTCGGTTGCCCTGGGAGCGGCGGTGCTGCTGGGGCTGACCTACGTGGACCGGAACATGCGCTACTCCATGCTGGCCTCCGTGATCCAGAAGGGGTCCATCTATGCGCTGCTGGCGGTCTCTCTCAACCTGCTCAACGGCTTTACCGGCCTGTTCTCCCTGGGGCAGGCGGGCTTCATGCTCATCGGGGCGTATACCTATGCGGTGCTCACCATCCCCGTGGCCCAGCGAGCCGGCGTATATCAGTATTTCAACGGCGGCGCCCTCACCTTTGCGCTGCACCCGGTGCTGGGTCTGCTGCTGGCGGGAGCGACGGCGGTGGTGTTCGCCTGGCTGGTGGGCAAGCCCTGTCTGCGGCTGAAAAGCGACTATCTCGCCATCGCCACGCTGGGCTTTGCCGAGATCATCCGGGCCCTGATCCAGTGGGAGGCCTTCGGCCCGGTCACCAACGCCTCCAACATCCTCAAACGGTTTCCGACCTTTGAGAGCATCCTCACGCCGGTGCTGATCTCTGCGGGGTGCATCGCCCTGATCGTGCTGCTGATCAACTCCAGCTATGGCCGGGCCTTCAAGGCCATCCGGGAGGACGAGGTGGCGGCGGAGGCCATGGGCATCAATCTGGCAAGGACGAAAATGCAGGCGTTCCTTACCAGCGCGTTTTTCGCCGGGATCGGCGGGGCGATGCTGGCCATGTTCCAGGCCAGCGTTCAGGCCAAGGCCTTTACATCTGCCATGACCTATGAGATACTGCTGATCGTGGTCATCGGCGGCATCGGCTCGGTGACGGGCTCGGTGCTGGGCAGCTTTCTCTATATCGCCTGCTCGGAGTGGTGGCTGCGGTTCCTGGACGACGCCCAGACCTATCTGCACGTGAACATCCCCTTTATGCGGGGCGGCTTCCGCATGGTGGTGTTCTCCGTGGTCATCATGGTGATCGTGCTCTTTTACCGCCAGGGCATCATGGGGACGCGGGAATTCTCCTGGCAGGGGATCGTGTCGTTCTTTGCCCGGCTGGGCGGAAAATCCGAAAAAAAGGCGGCGAAGAGCGATGGGTGAAAACGTGCTTCGACTGGAAGATATAACCATGCAGTTCGGCGGCGTCACGGCGGTGAACAACCTGTCGCTGAGCGTGGACAAGGGGGAGATCGTGGCGCTCATCGGGCCCAACGGCGCGGGCAAGACCACGGTTTTCAACTGCATCACCGGGGTGTATCAGCCCACCAACGGGCGGATCTACTGCCTGGGGGAGCTGATCGCCGCGGGCCATCCCACCGGGCGGATGAAAAAGAACTATCAGGGCGTGAACTCGGAAAAATATCTCGCCGACCGACGGGTCTCCCATGCCCCGGACGCCATCACCCGGCTGGGTGTGGCCCGCACGTTCCAGAACATCCGGCTGTTTTCCAAGCTGACGGTGTTTGAAAACGTGCTGATCGCCAAGCATATGCGGGCACGGCAGAACTTCTTTTCCGCGGCGCTGCACTTAAACGGGAAGGAAGAAGCGCGGATGCGCGAGGAGTCCATGGCACTGCTGGCGGAGCAGGGGCTGGACGTGTATAAGGATGAGATCGCCGGATCACTGCCCTACGGTCTGCAGCGCCGGCTAGAGATCGCCCGGGCCCTGGCCACGGAGCCGAAGCTGCTGCTGCTGGACGAGCCGGCCGCGGGCATGAATCCCCAGGAGACGGAGGATCTGGGGCGGTTCATCGTGCAGATCAAGGAGGAGCACGGGCTCACAGTGTTTATGATCGAGCACCACATGGATCTGGTGATGAAATTCTCCGACCGGATCTACGTGGTGGATTTCGGCAGGCTCATCGCCGAAGGCACGCCTCAGGAAGTGCAGGCGGACCCGCGGGTGATCGAGGCGTATCTGGGGGTGGCGGAAGATGAATGACACGATCCTGTCCGTAAAGGATCTCACGGTACACTACGGGGGCATCGAAGCGGTAAAAGGCGTGTCCCTGGAGGTCCGGGAAGGGGAGATCGTCACGCTGATCGGGGCCAACGGCGCGGGGAAGAGCTCCACGCTGCGCGCCATTGCCGGACTGGTGAAGCCTGCGGGGGGCGAGATCGTCTTCCGGGGGGACAACATCACCGGCCGGGACAGCGCCGTGATCGTGAAAAAGGGCGTCACCATGGTGCCGGAGGGCCGCCGGATCTTCCCGGACCTCACGGTGCTGGAAAACCTGAAAATCGGGGCGTATCTCCGCAGCGACGATATCAACGGCGATCTCCAGTGGGTCTACGAGCTGTTCCCCCGACTGAAGGAACGCTCCTGGCAGCCGGGAGGCACCCTTTCCGGCGGCGAGCAGCAGATGCTGGCCGTGGGTCGGGCGCTGATGGCCCGGCCGAAGCTCATTATGATGGACGAGCCCTCTCTGGGCCTGGCCCCGCTGGTGGTCAGGGACATCTTTTCCATCATCCAGCAGATCAACCGCCAGGGCGTCACCATCCTGCTCATCGAGCAGAACGCCAACATGGCCCTGAAGGTGGCGGACAAGGCCTACGTGATGGAAACGGGCAAGATCACTCTGTCCGGCACCGGCCGGGAGCTGCTCTCCAACGCCGCGGTGAAAGCCGCCTATCTCGGCACCTGATTCCCGGGGGAGGAAAACCAACTTGCACATCGTTCAAAAAACCGACATACTGCTTCCCCGCGTGAAGGATCCAACGGCCTGGAGCGTGGTGGCCTGCGATCAGTTCACCGCCCAGGGAGACTACTGGGCCGCGGCGGAGGAGCGCGTGGGCGAGGCCCCCTCCGCGCTGCGGCTGATCCTTCCGGAGGCGTGGCTGGGCACGCCCCGGGCCGCCGACGCCGGAGAGCGGATCGCCCGGACAATGGAAGAGTACCTCCGCACCGGGATTTTCACCCGGGTGAGGGACAGCTTTATCTACCTGGAGCGCACCCTGCCCGACGGACGGGTCCGCCGGGGCCTGATGGCGGCGTTGGATCTGGAGCAGTACGATTTTTCCCCGGGTAACCACGCTCCCGTCCGAGCCACGGAGGGCACCGTGGCGGAACGGCTGCCGCCCCGGGTGGCCATCCGCTCCGCCGCGGCGCTGGAGATGCCCCACGTGATGGTGCTCATGGACGACCGGGACGACCGGGTGCTGGGCTGCGCCCAAACCGCCCGGGACAGCGGGAATCCGCTCTACGATCTTGAGCTGATGCTCTCCGGCGGCCGGGTGACCGGCTGGCAGGCGGAGGGCCCTCTGGCGGAGAAGCTCCAGGCGGCTCTGGATTCCCTTGGGGACGGGGAGCTGCAGCGGGCAAAATACGGGGCCGCCGCCGACAACGGCCCGCTGACCTTCGCCGTGGGAGACGGGAACCACTCCCTGGCCGCCGCCAAACGCTGGTGGGAGCAGCTGCGGCCCACCCTGACCGCTTCGGAGCGGGAGCGCCATCCCGCCCGCTACGCGCTGGTGGAGCTGTGCAATCTCCACGAGCGGGCCCTGGATTTCGAACCCATCCACCGCCTGGTGCTGGACACGGACGACGGTGCTTTTGCCTCCGCGCTGGCCGTCCGGCGCCGGGAGTGGGAGGCCCCCGGGCTCACTCTGGGACAGCGGGTGGCCGCGGCGGACCGGTTCTGCGCGGACTATATCGCCGCCCACGGAGGCCGGGTGGACTACATCCACGGGGACGAGACCGCCCGGGAACTGGGCTCCCGTCCCGGCTGCGGGGCGGTGCTGCTGCCGGCCGTGGACAAGGCGGGACTGTTTTTGTCGGTGCTCACCGGCGGCGCCCTGCCCCGAAAGAGCTTTTCCATGGGCCAGGCCCGGGACAAACGGTACTATCTTGAGTGTCGGGCCATACGATGAAAAAATGTCGCTCCGTCGGCGGACGGGGCGACATTTTTTTCGGAAAAATATTGCCATGGAAGAATCAATAGTATATTATTGAAACCAGGATCCGCCGGAGTACGTCACGAAAGTGGGCAGCGGCGGAATAATACAGGAGGAGGAGACTGTATGTTAGGACAAAAGGAAAACCTGCTGCGGATGCTGGACGGCGGCATGCCTGAGTATGTGCCCATCAACTCCAGACTTGACCGGAGCAAGCCCCCGCTGTTTGCCGGCGGTATGATGTTCAACCCTTCGATCCTTGGCGATTTCCGCGGCCCTCAGGGCGGCTACGACCCCTGGGGCGTACATTACACCACTGAATCCTCTGCCGGCGTTGTGGCTTCGATCCCTGAGCCGGGCAACTTTATTCTCAAGGACGTGACCCGCTGGGAGGAAGTCATCAAGGTCCCGGAGCATTTCAAGAACTGGGACTGGGAGAGAGCCGCCAAAGCGGATCTGGCCAAGATCCCCTGGGACCCTGAGCAGAGTATTTTCGTGGGCAAGGGCTGGGACGACTTCTTCCAGCAGTTCATCGGCATGATGGGCTTTACGGAGGGCCTGTGCGCTCTGTACGAGGAGCCTGAGGCGGTCCACGCCCTGCTGGACTTCATGTGCGACACGGTCATCGACATCACCAAAAACGTGCTCTACTACTATAAGCCCGAGGCCTATTACCTGCTGGACGACTCCGCCAGCAAGTATACCCCCTTCGTGGGCCGGGAGATGTTCGACGAATTCTTCGTGCCCCGGTATAAACGGACGCTGGATCTGGTGCGGGATGCCGGGCTGCCGGTGCTGTACCACAACTGCGGCCGCTGTGAGGATCTTCTGCCCTCCATGGTCCGTCTGGGCGTGCGGGTGTGGGATCCCGCCCAGGTGGAGAACGATCTGGTGGAGGTCAAGCACCGGTTCGGCCGCCAGCTGATCATCAACGGCGGGTTTGAGTTCCGGCCTCTCCACTTTGAGGATGTGACGGAGGAGGATGCCCGGGAGGCGGTCCGCGAGACCTTTGACCGAATGGCCCCCAACGGCGGCTGGATCTTCTCCGGCATGGCCTACTCCCTGAACGCCGAGGATCCCAAGATCAAGCAGATCAACGCCTGGATCGCGGACGAAGCCAAGCGCCTGAGCACAGAGTACTACAAATAAAACCGGATCCGCGCAGCCCACCCCGGCTGCGCGGTTTTCCCAAGAAGGGAGAGAACGTCTGTGACGGAAGAACGCAGGAGGATCGACCCGTCTGCAGCGGGGCTGTGCGCCCTTCTGGACAGCTGTACCGACATGTCCCCCACGGGGTTCTCCGTCCGCGTGGCCCTGCGCACCGACGAGTGGGACGCCTGTCTCCGGACTCTGGGGATCCGGCGGGCCTGCGCCCTTATGGCGGTCCGTCTGTGTGAGAGATACCACGCCGTCTACGGCAGGGAGTTTCTCTTCAGCGAACGCTGCGTGGCCTACGAGCTCAAGTACCATCTGGACGCCTATCTGTGGGCCCGGGGCTATCGCGGATATTACAGAAATATTACGACCTGGCTCTTCAGCCGCAAAAAGTTGATCCTGCATTGTAAGGAAACCGACATTTCCACAAGAGATATCGACAATAAGAAACAAAGAATTATGTTTGGTTACAAAAAAGGGGTCAGGGAGGCCTGCAAAAACACGCCCCGTGATCCCTTTGACCGCCGAAGCCTTTTTCGCAGGGTATTATCCCGGCTGAGAGGATAAAAAAGGACGCCCGGTCTCTTCACGGACCGGGCGTCCTTTTTACCCTTCTCTGGGCAGCAGGACGAAAAAAGTGTTCTTCCCGTCGCTCCCTTCGCACCAGATTTTGCCCTGATGCTCGGTGACGATGCTCTCGGCAATGGCCAGCCCCAGACCGTAGCTGTGGTCCATGGAGCGGGCCCGGTCCGCCCGGTAGAAACGCTTGAAGATGTTTTTGCACTCCTCCGGTGACAGCGGCTCTCCGGGGGAGGTCACGGACAGCTGACAGTGGCTGTGGCCGTGCTTTTCCAGCCGGACCTCCACGGCGCCGGGAGAGGCGTACTTCTGGGCATTGTCCAGCAGGATCTCCATCACCTGGCGCAGATGGCTTTCGCTGCCCTTGCAGACGATCCCTTTTTCGATCTCGCTTTTCAGCTCCAGTCCTTTTTCAAAGAATACCGGCTCAAAGGGCAGCAGGGCGTTCTCCGCCAGGGCGCTCACGTCCACGTCGGCAAAGGCGGTGCGCACCGCGCCGTTGTCCACCCGGGCCAGATCCAGCAGCCCTTCCACCAGACCCCGCATCTGATGGGACATGGTCAGAATGTTGTCTGCAAAGCGGGACCGCTGCGTCTCGTCGTAGGAGGGGTCCTGCAGCAGCTCCGCATTGGTAAGGATCACCGTCAGCGGCGTTTTCAGCTCGTGGGAGGCGTCGGATACGAACTGCTTTTGCTGCTTCCACGCCGCGTCCACAGGCTTTACCGCCCACCGGGCCAGCAGAATGCTGATAAGAAGGAACACCGCCAGCGCGCCGCTGCCGGTGATCAGACTGTTTTTCAGCAGATTGTTCACGGTGGCCTTTTCGCTGGACACGTCGGCAAAAACAATGTACTCCGCACCGTGCTGCACGGTGCGATAGAACCGCAGATTGTATTTGGGCATATAGCCGGTGTTTTCCTGGCTCTCCAGCGCCCCGGTCACCAGCGCGGTGAGCAGCTCCGTGTCCTCCAGATCGTAATAGCTGTTGCCTGTGACCCGGACCTCGCCGAAGGGGGAGAGGCGCACCGTAAAATAGGGCAGACGGGAGGAGGGCGTCCCCGGCCAGTTGAGCTGCATGGGATCGTCGGCCACAGCGCGCATCATGGCAACGCTCTCCCGGGCCAGATTCTGCCGGGTGGACTGCAGCACCGTGCCAAGGATGACGCTGAGCATCACCAGCACGATGACCATATTGATGATCACGAAGCGGAGGCGCAGCTTTTTCAGCATTCTTCGTCCACCTCCAGATGATAGCCCAGCCGCCGCACCGCCTCGATGCGCAGGTTGGACCCGATGCTCCGGAGCTTTTTGCGCAGGAAGCCCACGTAGACCTCCACGTGGTTCTCCACCGCGTTGGACTCCAGCCCCCATACCCGGGAGAGGATCACTTCCTTGGACAGATTCCGGTCCCGACTCTGGAGCAGGAACCGCATCACGTCGAACTCCCGGGAGGAGAGGCGCACCTTGTTCTCGCCGCACACCAGCATCCCCGAGGCCAGATCCAGCGACGTGTTGCCGTAGCTCAGCTCGTCCACCTGTCCGCCCTGACGGCGGAGCAGGGCGTTGATGCAGGCCATCAGCTCCCGGGCGTCAAAGGGCTTGGTGAGATAGTAGTCCGCCCCGGCGTTGAGCCCCTCCACCCGATCCTCCAGCCCGGAGCGGGCCGTAAGCATGAGAATGGGCGTGGCGCAGCGCTTGGCCCGGACCTCCCGGGCCACCTGGTAACCGTCCATCTTCGGCATCATCACGTCCAGGATCAGCAGATCGTAGATCCCCAGCTCGGCGTATTCCTCCCCAGTCTCCCCGTCGTAGGCCACCTCCACCTCGAAGCCTTTGGCCTCCAGCATGGTGCGGATGGAGTCCGCCAGCAGTTTTTCATCCTCCACGATCAGTATTTTCATTTCGCTCACCTCGGTTTCCTGCCTATCATACTATACTTTTATCCTTAAATGAAGCTGAAAAAAGAAAAAATGCGCATTTTCCCCACAGACCCGGGAATGTGTGGTATACTGGCCGGGTGAAAGGAGTGGTATTCATGGATCCCGTTTCTTCCTCTGATAAAATCGCCCATACCTACCGGCTGGAGAACAGCTCCGGCACGTGGATGATCCTCACCGACGCGGGGGCGGCGGTGGTCTGCCTCTTCTACCGGGGCGTGGACGTCGTCCTGGGCTGGGACACGCCGGCGGAGTATTTCCCCAACCCCGGCAGCTTCGGCGCCACAGTGGGCCGCAGCGCCAACCGCATCGGCGGCGCCGGATTTACTCTCAACGGAAAGCGCTTCTCCCTGGCAAAGAACGACGGGGAGAACAACCTTCACAGCGGCCCGGACGGCTACCATAACCGTCAGTGGGAGACCGGGGAGGTCGCCTCCGACAAGGCGGTGTTTTTGCTGGACAGCCCCGACGGTGACCAGGGCTACCCGGGGCACCTTCGCCTGAGCGTCACCTACACTCTGGCCGACGACGACAGCGTCCACATCGTGTACGAGGGGGTGTCGGACGCGGACACCGTGGTCAATCTCACCAACCACGCCTATTTCAACCTGAACGGCCACGGCTCCGGCAGCGCCATGGACCATATCCTCCGCCTCAACGCCGACGCTTTCACGCCCGTGGCCCGGGGGCTGATCCCCACCGGGGAGCTCCGAGGGGTGGAGGGAACGCCCTTTGATTTTCGGGAGGCGCATCCCATCGGCCGGGACATCGCCGCAGCGGACGAGCAGCTGGCCCTCGGCGGCGGCTACGACCACAACTTCGTCCTTCGGGGGGAGGGAATGCGTCCGGCGGCCGAGCTCACCGGGGAGCGCACGGGCATCACCCTCACCGTGGAGACGGACCGCCCGGGAGTACAGCTCTATACGGGCAACTTCCTCCGGGGCGCCCGGGGCAAGGGCGGCGCGGTCTATGACAAGCGGGGCGCTGTGTGCCTGGAGACCCAGTTTTTCCCCAACGCCGTCAACCAGAGCGCCTTTGCCTCTCCCGTGGTGAGAGCCGGGGAGCGGTTTCGCAGCGAGACGGTATGGCGGTTGAAAAAAGCCGATTGAGCCCTTGACAATCACGATTAAAAGTGATAAAGTACCCCACAAGCAAAACGCTGTGACGGGAAAGAAGTAGATCCTCTCCGCGTACCCAGAGAAGAGGCGGCGGGTGCAAGCCTCCGTGCGCGCGGATCGAAAGCCATCCCCGAGCGGCCGGGAGAAAAGGGCGCAGCGCCTGAGTATGCCCGGACGGAGGTCCGCCGTTATCGGGACGCCGGTATGATCGTACCGGGACGAGTGCGGGCGCAGCGCCCGAATTCAGGTGGTACCGCGGAACGTCTTTTCCGCCCTGAACCCTGCGGGGTCCGGGGCGTTTTTATTTTGTATCAAAGGAGATTTGCAAAATGGAACGGAAGATCTATGAGCAGTCCGCCAAGCTCGATAACGTGTGCTACGACATCCGCGGCCCCGTAATGGACGAGGCCATGCGCATGGAAGCCCGGGGGGCGTCCATCCTGAAGCTGAACATCGGCAACCCCGCTCCCTTCGGCTTTTCCGCCCCGGACGAGGTGATCCTGGATCTGATCTACAATCTTCGGTCCTGCGAGGGCTACTCCGATTCCCAGGGCCTGTTCTCCGCCCGGAAGGCCATCATGCAGTACTGCCAGCTCAAGGGTATCCCCAACGTGGGCATCAACGACATCTACACCGGCAACGGCGTCAGCGAACTCATCACGCTGACCATGCAGGGCCTGCTCAACAACGGAGACGAGATCCTGGTGCCCTCTCCGGACTACCCTCTGTGGACGGCAGCGGTGACGCTGGCGGGGGGCACGGCGGTGCACTATATCTGCGACGAGCAGTCCGACTGGTATCCGGATATCCAGGATCTGCGTTCCAAGGTCACGGACCGGACCAAGGGCATTGTGGTCATCAACCCCAACAATCCCACCGGAGCCCTCTATCCCAAAGAGATCCTGGAGCAGATCGTTCAGGTTGCCCGGGAGCATGACCTGCTGCTGTTTGCCGACGAGATCTACGACCGCCTGGTCCTCCAGGGCGAGGGAGAGCACGTGGCGCTGGCGTCCCTGGCGCCGGACCTGTTCACGCTGTGCTTCAACGGTCTGTCCAAGTCCCACCGGGTGGCGGGGTTCCGCTGCGGGTGGGTGTGCCTGGCCGGGGACAAGAGCCGCGCCAAGGGCTACATCGACGGGCTGAACCTGCTGGCCAAAATGCGTCTTTGCTCCAACGTGCCGGCCCAGAGCATCATCCAGACCTCCCTGGGGGGCTATCAGTCCGTGGACGAATACCTCTGCCCCGGCGGGCGGATCTATGAGCAGCGGGACTTCATCTGGAACGCGCTCAACTCCATCCCCGGCGTCAGCGCCGTGAAGCCCCGGGCGGCCTTCTACATCTTCCCAAAGGTGGATCGGGAGCGGTTCAACATCCACTCCGACGAGCAGATGGCCCTGGATCTGCTCAAGCAGAAAAAGATCCTTGTCACCGCCGGCACGGGCTTCCACTGGGGGGAGCCGGACCACTTCCGCATCGTGTTCCTGCCGGACCTGGTGCAGCTGGGGGAGGCGGCCGCGCGGCTGACGGACTTCTTCGGCGGATACCATCAAAAATGAGCCTGCGCGCTCTTCGGGGCCGCTGCAAAAGCAGCGGCCCTTTTTGCGGCTTTCCTCTGGCGGCAGAAAAGATTGCGCCGTGCAAAAGGTCTTGTCAGACCGGGGAAAATCAAGTATAATAAACAAGTTACGAATCTATACTTTCGATCCACAGTGAGGCATATCGTGAGAGACAGCATTCATATCCGAGGCGCACGCCAGAACAACCTGAAAAACATAGACCTGGAGATCCCCAGAGAGAAGCTCATCGTATTTACCGGCATCTCCGGCTCGGGAAAATCCACCCTGGTTTTCGACACCATCTACGCGGAGGGACAGCGCCGCTACGTGGAAAGTCTTTCCTCCTACGCGCGGATGTTCCTCGGCCAGATGGAGAAGCCGGACGTGGACTATATCGACGGACTGTCCCCCGCCATTTCCATCGACCAGAAGACCACCAGCCGCAACCCCCGTTCCACGGTGGGCACCGTCACGGAGATCTATGACTACATGCGTCTGCTCTGGGCGCGGGTGGGCACGCCCCACTGCCCCAACTGCGGCAAGGAGATCCGCCAGCAGACCATCGACCAGATCATCGACCAGGTGATGGCTCTCCCCGAGGGCAGCCGCATCCAGATCCTGGCCCCGGTGGTCCGGGGACGGAAGGGCGAGCACGCCAAGATCTTTGAGGACGCCCGCCGCGGCGGCTATGTCCGCGTCCGGGTGGACGGCAACGTGTACGACCTGTCCGAGTCCATCCCCATGGACAAGAACAAGAAGCACCAGATCGAGATCGTGGTGGACCGCCTGGTGGTCAAGCCGGACGTCCGCCGCCGTCTTACCGATTCGGTGGAGACGGCCTCCGGCCTGTCGGGGGGTCTCGTGGTGGTGGATCTCCCGGGAGAGGACACCTCCATGACCTTCTCCCAGAATTACGCCTGCGAGGACTGCGGCATTTCCATCGAGGAGCTCTCTCCCCGGGCGTTTTCCTTCAACAACCCCTACGGCGCCTGCCCCACCTGCACGGGTCTGGGAACCCAGCTGCGGGTGGACCCGGAGCTGATCATGCCCAACCCCAACCTCTCTCTGCTGGACGGAGGGATCGTGGCCAGCGGCTGGGGGAACATCCGGGGGGACACCATCTCCCGCATGTACTTTGAAGCCCTGGCAAAAAAATATCACTTCCGTCTGGACCAGCCCATCCGGGAACTCTCCGACGAGGCGAAAAAGGTGATCCTCTACGGCACCGGCGGGGAAAAGCTGACTCTGCAGTACGATCAGCACCGGGGCAAGGGCACCCTCTATCAGCCCTTTGAGGGGGTGGCCGCCAACCTGGAGCGCCGCTACAAGGAGACCCAGAGCCCTTCCATGCGCGCCGAGATCGAGCAGTGCATGGCGGAGATCCCCTGTCCCGACTGCGGCGGACGACGGCTGCGCCGGGAGGTCCTGGCGGTGACCGTAGGGGGGCTGAGCATCTCGGAGTTTGCCGACATGCCGGTAACGGAGTGCCTGACCTTCCTGGACAAGGCGGAAAAAGAGCTCACCCCCATGCAGACTATGATCGCCGGCCGGATCATCAAGGAGATCCGGGCCCGCCTGGGCTTTCTCCAGAGCGTGGGCCTGCAGTATCTCACGCTCTCCCGGGCGGCGGCCACCCTCTCCGGCGGCGAGGCCCAGCGCATCCGCCTGGCCACCCAGATCGGCTCCTCGCTGATGGGCGTGCTGTACATCCTGGATGAGCCCAGCATCGGGCTGCACCAGCGGGACAACGCCAAGCTCCTGCGCACGCTCAAGGACCTGAGAGACATGGGCAACACCCTCATCGTGGTGGAGCACGACGAGGATACCATGCGCGCGGCGGACTACATCGTGGACATCGGTCCCGGGGCGGGCATCCACGGGGGCGAGGTGGTCGCCCAGGGCAGCGTGGAGGATATCTGTGCCTGCCCGCGCAGCATCACCGGCGACTATCTCAGCGGCCGGAAACGGATCCCTCTGCCCGGACAGCGCCGCTCCGGCAACGGCCATTCCCTGGTGGTGCGGGGCGCGGCGGAGAACAACCTGAAGCACATCGACGTGGCCTTCCCCCTGGGAGAGTTCATCTGTGTCACCGGGGTGTCCGGCTCCGGCAAATCCTCCCTGGTCAACGAAGTGCTCTACAAGACCCTCTCCTCTGTAAAGATGCGCTCCAAGGTGCGTCCAGGCAAGTGCGAAGGGGTGGAGGGCCTGCAGTACGTGGACAAGGTCATCGCCATCGATCAGACCCCCATTGGGCGCACGCCCCGCAGCAATCCCGCCACCTACACGGGGCTGTTCAACGACATCCGGGATCTTTTTGCATCCAGCAAGGACGCCGCCCTGCGGGGCTACGGCCCGGGCCGGTTCTCCTTCAACGTCAAGGGCGGCCGGTGCGAGGCCTGCTCCGGCGACGGTCTGGTGAAGATCGAAATGCACTTCCTGCCGGACGTGTTCGTGCCCTGCGACGTTTGCAAGGGCAAGCGCTACAACCGGGAGACCCTGGAGGTCCACTACCGGGGCAAGAACATTGCCGACGTGCTGGACATGACGGTGGAGGAGGCGCTGACCTTCTTTGAAAACCAGCCCAAGCTCCTGCCCCGCCTTCAGACGCTGATGGACGTGGGCCTGGGCTACGTGAAGCTGGGCCAGTCCTCCACCACTCTCTCCGGCGGCGAAGCCCAGCGGGTCAAGCTGGCCACGGAGCTCTCCCGCCGGGACACGGGCAGGACCGTCTATATCCTGGACGAGCCCACCACCGGCCTGCACATGGCCGACATCCACAAGCTGATCCAAGTGCTCCAGCGCCTCACCGAGGCCGGGAACACCGTTATCGTCATCGAACACAATCTGGACGTGATCAAGTGCGCCGACCACATCATCGACCTGGGCCCCGAGGGGGGCGACGGCGGCGGCACGGTGATCTTCACCGGCACGCCGGAGGAGTGCGCACGGTGCGGCGAGAGCGCCACCGGACAGTTCCTCCGGCCGATACTGGAAAAGGCTGAGCGGGAATGAGCCGCACGACAGGAGAAACTATGGACGAGGGATTTGCCTCCGCCGACGCCCTGCAGCTGGCAGGTACGGTCAAAAGCATCATCTTTCAGAATCAGGAGAACGGCTATACCGTCCTGCGGCTGGACGTGGGAGGGGACGAGCCCATCATCGTGGTGGGCTGTCTGCCCTTCGCCGCCCCCGGGGAAGGGCTCACCGTGGAGGGAGCCTGGGAGCGCCATCCCAGCCACGGGGAGCAGTTCAAGGCATCCTCCGCCCGCCGGTCCCTGCCGGTGGGGGAGCGCCATATCTACGAATATCTGGCCTCCGGCGTGGTGAAGGGCGTGGGTCCGGCCACCGCGGCGCTGCTGGTGAACACCTTTGGCTCCCGCACCCTGGAGATCCTCTCCGACAGCCCGGAAAAGCTCTCGGAGATCCGGGGCATCAGCACAAAAAAGGCCCGGGAGATCTGCGAGACCTTCCGCCGCCAGACGGGTATGCGCCAGCTGATGGAGTTTCTGTCCGCCAACGGTCTCAAGCCGGAGTACGCCATGCGTCTTTACAAGCTCTATGGGGACGGTGCGCTGGAGCTGGTACGGAGCAACCCCTATCTCATCGCCTCGGACCGGGTGGGCGGCCAGTTCGACGAGGCCGACGCCCTGGCTCTGTCCCTCGGCTTTGAGGAGGACAGCCCTCAGCGCATCTCCGCGGCGCTGATCTTCGAGATGAAATACAACCTCAACAACGGCCACAGCTTTCTCCCCCGGGAGAAGCTGGTCGCCGCCACGGCCCAGCTCATCGGCGTGGACTCGGACACCGCCGACGAGTGCCTGGACGTTCTGGCGGACGAGGGCGAGGTGGTGCTGCAGCCGGTGGCCAACGTCAACGCCGCCTACCTCCGCCGCCTTTATGACGCCGAGACCTATACCGCCGCGGCCCTGGGGGCCATGGCCCGGGAGATCCTGCCCGAGCCCGGCGGCATGGAGACCCTGGTGGAGGAGCTGGAGCGGGAGACCGGCATGCGCTACGCCCCCCAGCAGCGCCAGGCCATCGAGCTGGCCGCCTCCCGGCGGCTGCTGGCCCTCACCGGCGGTCCTGGCACCGGCAAGACCACCATCATCCGGGCCATCCTCCGGCTGTTCGAGCGAATGCATATCGACTGCCTGTTGGCCGCCCCCACCGGACGGGCCGCCAAACGTATGACGGAGCTCACCGGACAGGAGGCGTATACCATCCACCGGCTGCTGGGCGCCGCCTGGTCCGGGGAGGAGGATGAGCTCACCTTCCGCAAAAACGAGACCGATCCCCTGCGCTGCGGGGCGGTGATCCTGGACGAATGCTCGATGGTTGACATAACACTCATCCAGGCGCTGTTGAAGGCGCTGCCCAAAGACTGTCGGCTGCTGCTGGTAGGGGACGCCGACCAGCTGCCCAGCGTGGGCCCGGGGAGCTTCTTCTTGGACGTGCTGCGCTCGGGAGCGGTGGCCTCGGTGCGCCTGACGGAGGTTTTCCGCCAGAGCGGGGAGAGCCGCATCATCCGCAACGCCCACCGGATCAACCGGGGGGAGGTGCCGGACCTGCGGGAGAACAAGGGCGACTTTTTCTTTCTCCAGCGGGGCACGGGGGAAAAGACCGCCGCCACCGTCACGGAGCTTTGCCGGGATCGGCTGCCGAAGAACATGGGCTTCGCGCCGGGGGAGATCCAGGTGCTCACCCCCACCCGAAGGGGGGAGACGGGCACTTACGCTCTGAACCGGCGGCTCCAGGAGGCGCTCAATCCGCCCGCGCCGGGGAAAAAGGAAAAAATATTTGGTGAAACCGTGTTCCGAGAGGGCGATCGGGTGATGCAAATTCGGAACAACTATGATATAGTATGGTGCAGAGGCGGCGATACCGCCGCCATCATGGACGGGACCTCGGCCCCCGGCGCCGCGCCGGAGGTGGGTACCGGCATCTTCAACGGCGATCTGGGCACGGTGCTGCGCATCGATACGGACAACGAACTGATCTGGATCGACTTTGACGAGAAGCTCACCTGGTACGGCTTCGAGCAGCTCAGCGAGCTGGAGCACGCCTTTGCCGTAACGGTGCACAAGAGCCAGGGCTCGGAGTACCGGGCGGTGGTGCTGGCGGCGGGACGGGCTTCCTCCCGGCTGCTGAGCCGCGATCTTCTTTACACCGCCGTGACCCGGGCCAGGGAGCTGCTGGTGATCGTGGGGGACGCCGCCGTAGTCCAGGCCATGGTGGACAACGGCCGCAAGACCCGCCGCTACAGCGGCCTTCGCTCCCGGCTGGCCGGGGAGGTCTGAAGGTGGAGGGAAAACGCCCCTCCGCGCTCGGCGGGCGGCTGCTGGACGTATTGTTCCCGCCCAAGTGCGCCTTTTGCGGACGGGTGATGGACGATCCCCGGCAGGAGATATGTCCCCGCTGCATAAGCAGCCTTCCCTGGAACCGTCAGCCGCCGCGAAAGATCGACTTTGTCCGCGGAGCTTCCGCGCCGCTGTTTTACGAGGGCGATGTCCGGCAGGCCATGCTGCGCTACAAGTTCAACGGCGTCCCCGCCAGGGGATGGGTGTTCGGGCGGCTCATCGCGGAGGATCTGCAGAAACGGGATCTGACGGATTTTGACCGGGTCACCTGGGTGCCTCTCAGCCGGAGACGCCATCGCCGCCGGGGCTATGATCAGGCCCGGCTGCTGGCGGAATCCGCGGCGGAGGTCCTGGGCCTGGAGGCGGTGCCGCTGCTGAAAAAGATCCGTCACACCCCGGCCCAGTCGGGGATCGCCGCGGCGGAAGCGCGCCGGGCCAACGTGTCCGGTTGTTACGTGGTCCCCGCGCCCGCTGAGGCGGCGGGAAAACGGATCCTGCTCATTGACGATATCATCACGACCGGCGCCACCATATCCGAATGCGCCAGAATGCTTATGCTCGCCGGGGCGGACAGCGTCCGGGCCGCGTCGCTGGCCATCCGGCGGCGGGAGAAAAAAGAATTAGAACCACATGAGGTGACAGATATATGATGTTTTTTGTTGAACGGGACATCGCCGTGGATCTGGGAACGGACACCACGCTCCTTTACGTCAGCGGAAAGGGCATCCGCCTGCGGGAGCCCACCATCGTGGCGGTGGACCGCCAGGACGGGCGGCTCATCAAGGTAGGGGAGGACGCTCGTAAAATGCTGGGCCGCACCCCCGCCAACATCGTGGCGGTGCACCCTATTTCCGCCGGCGTCATCTCTGACTACGACATGACCGCCGCCATGCTCCGGGAGCTGATCCGCCGGGTCACCAGCTTCAGCCTTTTCAAGCCCCGGGTGCTGGTTTGCGTCCCCGGAGGCATCTCCGGGGTGGAGGAGCGGGCCATCATGGACGCCGTGATCGAGGGCGGCGGCCGGAAGGTCTACCTGGTGCAGTCCGCCGTGGCCACTGCCGTGGGCGCGGGGCTGGACGTGAACCGTCCCGACGGCCACATGATCATCGATATCGGCGGCGGCACCACCGAGGCCGCCGTGGTGTCTCTCAACGGCGTGGTGGTCTCCGAATCCATCAAAGTGGCGGGAGCGGCCTTTGACGAGGCGATCATCAAGTACATCCGCCGCAAGCACAACCTGCTCATCGGCAGCCGCACCGCGGAGGATCTGAAAAAATCCATCGGCTGTGTCAAGGAACGGCCGGAGGTGGGCTATGAGGAGGTCAAGGGCCGCTGCCTGATGACCGGCCTGCCCCGGAGCGTCACCATCAATTCCGATGAGATGGTGGAGGCTCTCAGCGAGCCAGTAGAGACCATTCTGGAAACGGTCCACATGGTACTGGAGCGGACGCCGCCGGAGCTGGTGGCGGACATCTCCGAAAACGGCGTGGTGCTCTCCGGCGGCGGCAGCCTGCTTTACGGTCTGGACAAGCTGGTCACCGAGCGCACGGGCATCGCCGCCCACGTGGTGGACGACGCCCTGTCCTGTACGGCCTACGGCGCGGGGCGCATGCTCTCCCGCCTGGACTCCATGAGGGACGGTATGATGAACTTTGCCCGCCGCCGCCAGCTGGACACCGGCGTGAAATAAAGGAGCCCTATTATGCGCGAACTGGAAACGGCACGGCTGCGTCTGCGGCAGCTCCGGGCCGAGGACGCCCGGCGGATCTTCGAGTGCTGGGCTTCGGACGCGGAGGTGACGCGCTTTCTCACCTGGGAGCCCCACGGCAGCGTGGAGGTCACCCGGGAGATCCTGAACCAGTGGGTGGCCGCCTACGGGAATCCTGGCACCGTCCGCTGCGGGATCGAGCTAAAGAGCGAGGGCGAGCTGATCGGCATGATCGACGTGGTGGGATACCGGGACGGCATACCCTATATCGGCTACTGCTCCGGCCGGGCCTACTGGAATCACGGCTACATGACCGAAGCGCTGTGCGCCCTGCTCAATGAGCTCCGGCGGGAGGGTTTCACCGCCGTTGGCATCGAGGCCGCGGAGGAAAACATCGCCAGCAACCGGGTGATACAGAAAGCGGGGTTCGTCCTCACCGGCACGAGAGAGCCTGAGGGCAGAGAGCGAAAGCCGTGGATCCGCCGCATCAACACCTATCGCCGCACCATCTGAACCGGGGAGAACACCTCCCCGGTTTTTTTGCGCGCCGCGGCTGTTATTTCCGGCTATTTCCGGTGAGGAAAAACACAAATCCAACAGCGCCGAACGACCCCCTTTGAAAGCATCCCCATCTATCATAATCTCATCAAATATCCTACACGGAGGGGATGGAAATGTCGGTGGATGGAAGGCTTGCGCTGCTGAAAAACCCGCTGAAAGGGGAGTGGGTGCGGCTCAATCGTCCGGGGATGCTGAAAACGGCCTCCCTATGCACCCACTTTGCCCTTGGTTTTGTGACAGGGTGCGTGCGGATCTTCGGGGATTGCGGTCCCTTCGGCGTGGCCATGACGGCCAGAGCCGGGGGAGGCCTGGGAGGGATGATGTGTCTGCTGGGTGCGTCGGCGGGGTATGTGGTCACCGGCGGCTTCAGCTGGGCGCTGCGGTACATGGCGGCGCTGGTGCTCACCTATACGGCGGCCTTCCTCTGCCGGGAGACGGCGGTGTCCCGGCGGATCTGGTTCATGCCCGCGGCGTCGGCGGGGATCATGGCCGTCACCGGGGCGCTCAACGCCTTCGGAAGGCCGCTGCTGATGGAGACGGTGGTGGATCTGGGCTCGGAGGTCATGCTCACAGGTCTGGGAGCGTATTTGTTCATCATGGCTCTTGCCCCGGGCCCCATCCTTAGGGAGCAGGACGAGCTGCGCCGGGACGCGGGAGGCGTGCTGCTGCTGTGCTGTCTGCTGATGGCGCTGGGCCGTGTCACGCTGTTTGACACGGTGTGCATCGGCCGTGTGCTGGCGGCGTACTGCGTGATGACGGCTGCCTTTGGCGGCGGCGCGGCGGCGGGAGCCTTCGTAGGGGTCATCACGGGCTTCGCCATGGATCTGGCAGGGGAGGGACGGGCGTTCTTCGCCGTGTGCTACAGCTTTGCCGGTCTGACGGCGGGAGCCATGAAGCGGCAGGGAAGACTCTGGTTTCTGCTGCTGTACATCTCGGCCAATACACTGGCGGTGTTCTGGCACTGGGGGGCGAGAGAGTGCATCCCGGCGCTGTACGAGGTTTTCGCCGCCTCCGTGGCGTTTCTTGTCACGCCGGCCCGGACGCTGACCTTGGCGGCCGCTTCTCTCCGGCGGCCGGCGGCCGGCGCCGGAGAGGCCGGCCTTCGCTTTTACACCTCCGAACGCACCCGGGAGCTGGCCCAGGCCTTCCGGGAGCTCTACGAGACCGTGCAGCGCAGCGCCGAGAGCACCTCCAACGACGCGGACATCGCCACCGTGTATGACCGGGCGGCCGAGGCCGTGTGCGCGGCCTGTCCGAAAAAGGAGGAGTGCTGGCAGCGGGAGTACCTGGACACTCTCACCATGCTCAACGACGCCACCGGCGCCATGCGGAACCGGGGACGGCTGGAGATGGGAGATCTTCCGGCACGGTTCCGGGAAAACTGCCAGTCGCCGGAGAACTTCACCGCCGCTGTGAACATGGAGCTGCGGGCGCTGATCTACCGCCGTCAGCTCAAAGCCCGGCTGGAGGAGAATCGCTCTGCGGCCTATGGGCAGTATCAGTATCTGGCCGGGGTGCTGGACGCCGTGTCCCAGGACCTGCGGGAGTCTGACGGCACGGATCCCCTCTCCGAGCGGCGGCTGCTCCGCTACCTGAACGGCAAGGACGTGGACGCCCGGGTGGCGGTTTTCCGGGCCCCCGGCGGCCGACTTCGGGCGGTGGTGGAGAGCGCCCGTCTGCCGGCGCTGCTGAAAGAGGAAAACTACCTGGACGAGATCTCCGACACTCTGGGGGTGCGGATGTGCCGCCCCGCCGCGGCCAACCGGGAGAGCGGCCGCATGGTGCTGATGGAGGCGGAGCCCCTGGCGGTGTCGGTGGGTGTGGCCGCCATGAAGAAGGAGGGAGAGCCGGTTTCCGGTGACCGGGGGACCTATTTCAAAACGGAACAGGGACTGCTGTGCGTGCTGCTCTCCGACGGCATGGGCAGCGGAGAGTCGGCGGCCAGAGAATCCATTTCCGTGGTGCGGATCCTGGAGCGGTTCCTCCGCTCCGGGGTGGAGCCCGCCACGGCCATGAAGCTGCTCAATTCGGTGATGCTGCTGAAAAACGGGGACAACTGGGGCTACGCCACGGTGGATCTCATGTGTATCGACCTGTTTACCGGGCAGACGGGTTTTTACAAATACGGCGCCGCGCCCTCCTACATCCGCGCGGGCCGGACGGTGCGCCGGGTCAGAGGGGTGACCATGGCCGCCGGGATCCTGGCCGGGGACGGGGAGGCGCCGGATGTGGTGCGCATGCGCCTCAAGCCCGGCGGCGTGGCGCTGATCGCCAGCGACGGGGTGGTGGCGCCGGAGGACGACCGGTGGATCCGACAGATGCTCATGGACTACGACGGCAGCGACACCAAGGGGCTGGCCCGCAGCGTGATCCGCGCCGCCGGGGAGAAGTACGGCTACAGCGACGATATGACCGTTCTGGCCGTTCGGGTGGAGGAGCGCAAATGAGCACCTTTGACCGCGCTCCCCGGGCGGCCCGCCCGCTCAAAAAAGGAATATTCCGGAATAAAACCCGGCAAAAACGGGCAACATGGGAGAAAGACCAGCACCTTCAGTGGGAAGGAGGCCCCCCGATGGTCAAGGGAATCTCCAAAAGGATCATTGTTGTCAAATCTCCCGATCCCAGGATCTTTGAACAGGCGATCTTCATCGTCCGGGAGGATTATATGGGCCAGACGGGCGTGAGCCAGGCGCAGCTGATGCGCCAGGCGCGCCAGGCGGCCGGAAGCTATCTCCACCCGGGAGCGGGGAGCGGGGGAAGGGTGTGGCCGTGGCTCCGGGGCATGCTGTATGCCTCCGCCGGCGCCGCAGCGGCGGCCCTGGCCTGGGTCATGGTTCAGATGGCCCGCGTCATGTGAAAAAGGGGATGCACAGCGGAAGCTGCGCATCCCCTTTTCCTGTAAAATGATGGTTGCGGCCGCCCGGACGGAATGATACAATGGCTCTATCAAACAGGAGGAAATCGATATGAGCGATATCAAAGATATTTCCCTTGCGCCATCCGGCGAGAAGAAGATCCGCTGGGCGGCGGACCATATGCCCGTTCTGGCTTCCATCGCGGAGGATCTCCGGCGAGATCGGCCTTTTGCCGGGCTGAAGGTGGCTTTGTCAGTGCATCTGGAGGCCAAGACCGCCTGGTTCTGCCGGGTGCTGGAGATGGGCGGCGCGGAGATGTACGTCACCGGCAGCAACCCCCTCTCCACTCAGGATGACGTGGCGGCGGCCCTTGCAGCCGGCGGTATGGAGGTGTTTGCCCACCACGGCGCCACCCCGGAGGAATACGACGCGGCCATTGAGGCGGTGCTGACCCCCGGACCCAACATCATCATCGACGACGGCGGCGATCTGGTCCACTGTCTGCACACCCGGCTGCCCCATCTGATCCCCAACGTCATCGGCGGCTGCGAGGAGACCACCACCGGCATTCTGCGTCTGAAAGCCATGGATCGCTCCGGGGCGCTGAAATTCCCCATGATGCTGGTCAACGACGCCGATTGCAAGCATCTGTTCGACAACCGCTACGGCACCGGTCAGTCGGTTTGGGACGGCATTATGCGCACCACCAATCTGATCGTGGCGGGCAAGCAGGTAGTAGTCAGCGGTTACGGCTGGTGCGGCAAGGGCGTGGCCATGCGGGCCCACGGGATGGGCGCACGGGTCATCGTCACCGAGGTGGACCCCGTCAAGGCCATCGAGGCCCATATGGACGGCTTTACCGTTCTGCCCATGTCCGAGGCCGCAAGGATTGGAGACATCTTCATCACCGTCACCGGCTGCAGCGACGTCATCGCCCCCGAGCATTTCCCGCTGCTGAAAAATGGCGCCATCCTCTGCAACGCCGGCCATTTCGATGTGGAGGTCAACGTAAAGGCGCTGGGCGAGCTGGCGGTGGAGCGCTACGAGGCCCGCAACAACATCGAGGCCTTCGTCCTGCCCGACGGAAGGACCGTTTACGTCCTGGCGGAAGGCCGCCTGGTGAACCTGGCCTCCGGAGACGGACACCCCGCCGAGATCATGGACATGAGCTTCGCGGTGCAGGCCATGAGCGCCCGTTATCTGGCCGCCCACCGGGAGGAGCTGCGGCCCGGCGTGATCGTGGTCCCTCACGAGATCGACGACGCCATCGCCCGCAAGAAGCTGCAGACCCTGGGCATCACCATCGACGCCCTGACCGATGCCCAGAAAGCCTATCTGGGGATCTGAAAAGGGCCGATCCAATTGCGCGCCGGAAAAAATGTTCCGGCGCGCAAAATTTTACTTTACTTTTGGAAATCGGTTTGCTATAATAACAAGGCTGTTGACAGCAAGATAAAAGCGCCGGTAGCTCAGCTGGATAGAGTGTTGGCCTCCGGAGCCAAAGGTCGTGGGTTCGAATCCCGTCCGGCGTACCAGTACGAGTGTCCAAATGGACACTCGTACTTTTTTTATCGAATGAGCGAAAATCACGCGTCGGAATTGTTCCGATGCGCGATTCTGCATGGTAAATATGGGTCAAATAGAAAAGATTTGAAGTAAAACGATCCCGTGATAAATCCGGGATTTATCGCTTTAATGTCATCCTTATTTCTGTAGCTGAAACATTGGGTCTTGTCATCTCTGTGCCATCTGACAGGAATCCACATTTTTCATAAAAGCGAATAGCTCTTCTGTTTTCTTTCAAAACCCAAAGACGCACTTGTGAGAAGTGCTTGATTTGCTCCAATCCTGCATCCATTAGTTTACGACCAACACCTTTTCCATAGTAATCTGCCAAAACATACAGGGCGAATATCTCGCCAACATCAGGTGCCTCCTCCCCTCCATCGCCATAGCACACAAAGCCAATTACAATACCATTTTCTTCTGCAACGATAGTATTCTCAGGCCAACTAAATGCCATTTTTTCGCACTTCTCTAATGTGAGTTGGTCAAGATATTCCTGACTTACAATTCCCGAGTAGGCTTCATGCCACGACTTCCAATGGACACGGGCTTTTCCCTTTATTTCTTCGTCAGTCTCCATCTTTTTTAAAATGATATTCATGTTGCGGCTCCTCTCCAAATCCCGATTGATCGCTGTCTGTTGTAACCTTGCTGTATCACATGTTTATAATGAAGATTTGCAAAAAAGCCAAACTGAAAGTCGGCAATACTTCGTGAAGCAGGAACCTCTTGCGCGGGGCGACTTTTCTGGCATATGCGCAACAGGACGGGATTCGAACCCAAGGGCGGGCCCACAAATGGTGTCAGTCGGATATATCCAGATGTGGCGCGATGCTCACGTGATAGTCCGGGTACAGGGCGCTGACCTCCTGCGTCAGGCTGGAGAGCGTCTCCTTCAGGTCCGCCTCAAAGCTGAGCACCACGAAAAAGTGCATGTCCCGGCGGGCTTTGTCCACGTAGAAGCCGTGGACCTCCAGCACCTCCCTGCGTCGGGCGGCGACCTCGGCAACACGCTTTCTCATGGCCACGATCTCCGGGTCCCGGGTGTTGACGGCGTAAACCCCGATCCCGGTGAGCGCGATGCCGGTTTCCCGGTACACCCGCCCCACGATCCTCCGCGACATCATATCCAGCTGATCGGCGGTGGTGGTGTCCGGCACCTCAATGTGCAGAGAGCCGTAGTTTTTCCCGGGTCCGTAGTTGTTCAGCGTCAGATCACAGGCGCCGCAGACTCCTTCTTCCATGCAGACCAGCTCCTTGACCTTCCGGCTGATCTCCGGGTCGGCCCGCTGGCCAAGGATATCGCTCACGGTGTCCAGCATCATCTCAATGCCGGCCTTGATGATAAAGCCGGAGATGACCACTCCCATCCAGGCTTCCAGCGCCAGCCCCGTTTTCAGATACAGCACCGCGCATCCCAGCACGGAGGCGGAGAGGATCGCGTCGAACCCGGCGTCCGAGCCCGAGGCTGTCAGCGTAGCGGAGTCCACCCGCCTTCCCTGCGCCTTTACGTAGCGGCTCAGTAGCAGCTTTGCTGCCACGGCTCCGGCGATAAGCCCGAGGGAGAGCACCGTATACTCCGCTTTCTCCGGGTGGATGATCTTCCGCACCGACTCGGTGAGAGCCGTCAGCCCGGCATAGAGCACCAGCGCCGCGACGATCATAGCGCTGAGATACTCGACCCTGCCGTGTCCCAGGGGGTGCTCCCGGTCCGGCGTCCGGCTGGAAAGCTTTGCGCCCACGATGGTGATAATGCCGGAGAGTGCGTCGCTGAGATTGTTCACCGCATCCAGCACCACGGCGATGGAGTGGGCAAACAGCCCGACAGCGGCCTTCATCCCGGCCAGCAGTACGTTGACGCCGATGCTGATCAGACTGGTCCGGACGATCACGGCATTTCGCTCAGCCCGGCTCTCCTGCTCAGCGGATGCGGGTTCTCTGATCTCCAGCATATCCCCACCTCATCTCCTTTTTCCACCGGCGCCGCCGGATTTTTGAAAAGATCCCCCCGCCTGCGCAGGGGGATCGGCTGTGTTATGGATCAGAACTTTCGGATCCAGGCCTTTACATGCTTTTCCATAAGCGGGTCGGGCTTGTCCACCCGGGCCTCTACCGTATCGCCCCACCACATGGCGTTGGGCTCCGCGTCGGTCAGAGGCTTCCACTGGGGCATGGGCGTCCCGTCGGCGTCGTTGCCGTTGGGGTCGCCGGAGCGGATGAAGTTGGTCAGGTAGTTGCACATATGCCGGGCCAGATCGTAGTGCTTGCCCTTGAAGGCACGCCAGCACTTGGCCAGGGTCTCGAACCAGAACCACAGGTCCACGGAGTGGAAGGTGCCAGGGTTGTCCCAGCCGGGGATCTCCGCATCAAAGACGGAGTAGTACAGCGGCGCGGTGATGCCCAGCTTTTCGTTCTGGTGGGCGATGGCCCGGGCGGCCACCTCGATGCCGCTGCAGGAGGTGATCTCGGCCCACTTGGAGGGATCGCTGCCCAGCAGCTCCAGCACGGCGGGGGCGTCCTCGCCGAAGTTGGCCTGGACGAAAGCCTTCATTTCCTCGGGATCGGTGGTCTGCAGGCTGGTCTTGAACTCGGAGGAGGTCCGGGTCACGATCAGCGGCACCGGCAGACGCTTGCCGTGGAGCAGGTTGTCCGCGGATTCTGCCGTCTGGAACACGCCGTCGGAGGTGGTGCCGAAGCGATAGGGGAAGTCAAGAGTCTTGTCCCGGACGAACTCGGCGGGGAGCGCGCGGGCTTCCTCCAGCGTCTTCACGCCCAGGTGCTCAAAGAACTTCACGCCGATCTCTTCCGCCTCCGCGAAGGAGGGGTGACGACCCATGCGGCTGGGGAACACGCCGCCCATGATGCCGCTGATGATGACCGCCTTCTGGAACAGGCCCTCGTTCTGGGGGCTGGTGAGCTGGGCGCAGACGCTGCCGCCGCCGGCGGACTGACCGCCAATGGTGATGTTGTCGGGATCTCCGCCGAAGGCGGCGATGTTCCGCTTCACCCAGCGGGTGCCGGCCTGCTGATCCAGATGGCCGAAGTTGCTGGGGGCGTCGGGCTGCTCCTTGGTCAGCTGGGGATGGGCCAGGAAGCCGAACGCCGTGAGCCGGTAGTTGACCGTCACCACGACCACGCCCCGGCGGGCGATGCGCTCACCGTCAAACTCCATCTCCGCGGTGTTGCCCTCCATGAGCCCGCCGCCGAAGTACCACACGAAAACCGGAAGCTTTTCGTCGGGGCTCTTGGCCGGGGTCCAGATATTCAGATAAAGGCAGTCCTCATCCATGGGGATGCTGGGATCCACGTTCCACTCCCGGGAATAGATGTTGTTCAGATCCAGTCCGGGGATATGCTGCATGGAGATAGGGGCAAAGGTCCAGCACTTCCGCACTCCCTCCCAGGGAATCACGGGCTGGGGAGCGCGCCAGCGGTTTTCGCCCACCGGAGGCGCGGCAAAAGGAACTCCCTTGAAAGCAGTGATACGCGGATCAGCCGCGGGGATGCCGCTTACTGCGCCGCCTTCAACAATGGCATTGCGAATCATGGTACTGCTTCTCCTTTCCAAAATCAAAGCTCCGCAGAAGCTCTGCGGGATTTATCCAAATTGTACACTGACGCGGACGGAATTACAACCGTTTTTAGTAAAAATCCAGTAAAAAACGGCCCCGAAAAGGCCGCGAAAACGAGAATATGACTGGACACACCATGGAAATGGTTGTAAAATCAATTTAAACGGGCTCCGGCCCGTATCGCGGTACACACGGAAAATGACCAATACATGGAGAGGAGAAACCCAATGAAGCGTGAATTCTGGTTTATCGTAGGCAGTCAGGATCTTTACGGGGAGCAGGTGCTCCGGATCGTGGACAGCCGCGCCGGTGAGATGGCCGCGGAGCTGAGCCGCGTTCTGCCCTATCCGCTGGTCCATAAGGTCACCGCCAAGACCAACAAGGAGATCACCGACGTGATCAAGGAGGCCAATTATCGCGACGAGTGCGCCGGGATCATCACCTGGTGCCACACCTTCTCCCCCAGCAAAATGTGGATCAACGGCCTGGCGGAGCTCCGCAAGCCCTATTGCCATCTGGCCACTCAGTATAACCAGCAGATCCCCAACGAAGAGATCGACATGGACTTCATGAATCTCAACCAGGCCGCCCATGGCGACCGGGAGCACGGCTTTATCGCCGCCCGGCTCCGGCTGCCCCGCAAGGTGATCGCCGGCTACTGGAAGGACGAGAAGGTCCATAAGCGCCTGGGCGACTGGATGCGCGCCGCCGCCGGCGCGGCGGTGTCCCGGGAGATGAAGGTCATGCGCTTCGGGGACAACATGCGGGAAGTTGCCGTCACCGAGGGGGACAAGGTAGAGGCCCAGACCAAGCTGGGCTGGCAGGTGAACACCTGGGCCGTAGGGGACCTGGTAAAAGAGATGAACGCCGTCACCGAAGGGGAGATCGACGCTCTTGTGGCGGAATACACCCGCCTCTATGACGTGGCCACCGACGATACCGCGGCCATCCGCTACCAGGCCCGGGAGGAGATCGCCATCCGGAAGATGCTGGACGCCCAGGGCTGCCGGGCCTTCACCAACACCTTCCAGGATCTCTACGGCATGGAGCAGCTTCCCGGTCTGGCGGCCCAGCATCTGATGAGCCTGGGCTACGGCTTCGGCGCGGAAGGCGACTGGAAGGTCAGCGCCATGACCGCCATCGTCAAGGCCATGGGTGAGAACGGCAACGGCGCTTCCGCCTTCATGGAGGATTACACCTACCATCTGGAGGAGGGCCGGGAGTACTCCCTGGGCGCCCACATGCTGGAGGTCTGCCCCAGCGTGGCCGACGGCCGTCCCCGGATCGAGACCCATTACCTGGGCATCGGCATGAACGAAAAGGACCCCGCACGCCTGGTGTTTGAAGGCAAGGCCGGACAGGGGATCGTGGTGTCCATGATCGACATGGGGGGCCGCCTGCGGCTGATCGTGCAGGATATCGAAGCGGTCAAGCCCATCATGCCCATGCCCAACCTGCCGGTGGCCCGGGTCATGTGGCGGGCCATGCCAGATCTCACCACCGGCGTGGAGTGCTGGATCCTGGCCGGCGGCGCCCACCATACGGTGCTCAGCTACGACGTCACCGCGGAAATGATGCACGACTGGGCCCGGATGATGGACATAGAGTTCGTCCACATCGACAAGGACACCACCCCCGAAAAGCTGGAAGAGGAGCTGCTGGTCAAAGACCTGATCTGGAAGCTGAAGTGACGTCCTCACAAGCGGCGGATCGTCTCGCTTCCACCCCTGCGTGAGAGCCTGCCCCCTCCGCTGTTCGTCCTTTTCCCCTCAAAGCCCAGCGAAGCGGGTTTGAGGGGAAAAGAGAAGGAGTATGGATATGAATCTGGAAAACACTGTATTGGGCATTGAGCTGGGCTCCACCCGGATCAAAGCCGTATTGATCGACGAGCGCCACGTCCCCGTGGCCTCCGGGGACTACGAGTGGGAAAACCAATTGGTGAACGGGGTGTGGACCTACGCCATGGAGGACGTCCACACGGGGCTGCGGACCTGCTTCGCCGCTCTGAAGGCGGACGTTAAGGCGAAATTCGGCGTGGAACTCACCACTGTGGGAGCTATGGGCGTCTCCGCCATGATGCACGGCTACCTGCCCTTTGACAAGGACGGGAAACAGCTGGCGGAGTTCCGAACCTGGCGCAACACCATTACCGGCGAGGCGGCCGAAAAGCTGACGGAGCTCTTCGGCTTCAACATCCCCCAGCGCTGGAGCATCGCCCATCTGTATCAGGCCATTCGGAACGGGGAGGAGCATGTGAAGGATATCGCCTTCCTCACCACACTGGCCGGTTACATCCACTGGCGGCTCACCGGGAACAAAGTCATGGGGGTGGGGGAGGCCAGCGGCATGTTCCCCATCGACAGCGAAGCGCTGGATTATGACGAGACCATGGTCCGCCGGTTCAACGATCTCACCGGCATGGATCTGCGCGCCATCCTGCCCAAGGTCCTGACTGCGGGGGAGAGCGGCGGCACGCTCACTGCGGAGGGGGCGGCGTTCCTGGATCCCACCGGCACCCTGCGGCCGGGCGTTCCCGTGGCGCCCTGCGAAGGAGACGCCGGCACCGGCATGGCGGCCACCAATTCCGTGCGTGTCCGCACCGGCAACGTGTCCGCCGGCACCAGCGACTTTGCCATGATCGTCACGGACAAAAAGCTGGGAGTCCACCGGGAGATCGACATGGTCACCACCCCCGACGGCTCTCCCGTGGCCATGGTCCACTGCAACAACTGCACCAGCGACATCAACGCCTGGGTGAACCTGCTGGCCGAATTTGCCGAGGCCATCGGCGCCCCCCAAGACAGAGGAGAGCTGTTCACGCTGCTGTTTCGCAAGGCGCTGGAGGGGGAACCCGACTGCGGCGGACTGCTGAGCTACAACTATTTCTCCGGGGAGGGCGTCACCGACCTGGACGAAGGCCGCCCGGTTTTTGCCAGAACGCCGGAGGCGAAGCTCACCCTGGCCAACTTCATGCGCACCCACCTTCTGTCCGCTCTGGCCACGCTGAAGATCGGACTGGACATCCTCACCTGCACCGAGCAGGTACCCATCGACAGGCTCTTCGGCCACGGGGGCTTTTTCAAGACTCCCCAGGTGGGGCAGAGACTGCTCTCTGCCGCCGTGGGAGCGCCGGTGTCCGTGATGGAGACCGCCGGAGAGGGCGGCCCCTACGGGATGGCTCTGCTGGGCGCCTACATGCTCTGGCGGGATGAGGGCGAGACCCTGGCGGATTATCTGGACCACAAGGTGTTTGCCGGCGCCGGGATCTCCACCGTCACGGCAGACGCCGGGGAGGCGGAGGGCTTCGCGGCCTTCCTGGAGCGCTATAAACGGGCCCTGCCCATGGAGCGGCTGGCAACGGAGGTGCTCGGATGCTGAAAAAACTCAAGCGGGCGGTCTATGAGGCCAACTGCCTCCTGCCCGAGTATGACCTGGTCACCTTTACCTGGGGCAACGTCTCCGGAATCGACCGGAAACGGGGGCTGGTGGTCATCAAGCCCTCCGGCGTCCCCTATGGGACCATGACCCCGGAGGATATGGTGGTGGTGGATCTGGAGGGAAACGTGGTGGAGGGCCGCTGGAAGCCCAGCAGCGACACTCCCACTCACCTGGAGCTGTACAAAGCCTTCCCGGAGTGCGGGGGAATCGTGCACACCCACTCCCGCTGGGCGACTACCTTTGCCCAGGCCGGGCGGGAGATCCCCGCCCTTGGCACCACTCACGCGGATTATTTTTACGGCCCGGTCCCCTGCACCCGTCCCATGACGGAGGAGGAGATCAGCGGCGCGTATGAAAAGGAGACCGGCAAAGTCATCACCGAGACCTTTGCCGACCGGGACAGCGCCGCCGTACCCGGGGTGCTGGTGTGTTCCCACGGCCCATTTGCCTGGGGCACAGACCCCATGAACGCGGTGCACAACGCCGTCGTCCTGGAGGAGATCGCCTTTATGGCCTGGCACACCTTGGCTCTGGCGCCCGACCGCGGACCCATGCAGAGCGTACTGCTGGACAAGCACTACCTGCGCAAGCACGGGGAGAACGCCTATTACGGCCAGAAGTGAACCCTGCGGGCAAAAAGAAGTACCCGGGCTGAGGCCCGGGTACTTCTTTTTTGAAACGATCACTCGTTGAGCAGGTTTTCCTCGCTGGCGGGGTCGAAGAAGTGCATGACCTTGCCCTCAAAGGTGACGTACAGCTTTGCGCCGGCCACCAGAGCCTCCCGCTGATCGGTCTCCAGCCCCACGGTGGGGACGCGCACGATCATCCGGGTCTCGTCCTCAGTGTAAACGTGGAGGTGCAGCTCGCTGCCCATCATCTCGTTTACCTCCAGGCGGCAGGGGATCGCCCCGGCGTCGCCCTCCTTGGCCAGCACCATGTGCTCGGGCCGGACGCCCAGCAGGATCTCCCCGGGGGCGGCGTTCTTCGCCTTGAGCCGCTCGCCCTTTACCCCGTCCACAGGGAGCTTTACGCCGAAGGGCCGCACGTAATACTCGCCGTCCTCCTTCAGCAGCTCGGTTTTGATGATGTTCATCATGGGCGCGCCGATGAATTCCGCCACAAACAGGTTCCGGGGCATCTCGAATACCTCGGTGGGGGTGCCCACCTGCATGATGAAGCCGTCCTTCATAATAACGATCCGGTCGCCCAGAGTCATGGCTTCCGTCTGGTCGTGGGTGACGTAGATGAAGGTGGTGTCCAGCTTCTGACGCAGCAGGATGATCTCGGCCCGCATCTGGTTGCGGAGCTTGGCGTCCAGGTTGGACAGGGGCTCGTCCATCAGGAAAACCTTGGAATCCCGCACCATGGCCCGGCCGATGGCCACGCGCTGACGCTGGCCGCCGGAGAGAGCCCGGGGCTTACGGGTCAGGTACTCCGTGATGCCCAGGATCTCCGCGGCGTTGGTGACCTTGTCGTAGATCACGTCCTCCGGCAGCTTCTGCAGCCGCAGGGAGAAGGCAATGTTGTCGTACACCGTCATGTGAGGGTACAGGGCGTAGTTCTGGAACACCATGGCGATGCCCCGGTCCTTGGGCTGCAGATCGTTGACCACCTCGCCGTCGATCTCCACGGTGCCGTCGGAGATCTCCTCCAGTCCGGCGATCATCCGCAGGGTGGTGGACTTGCCGCAGCCGGAGGGGCCGACGAACACCACGAATTCCTTGTCCTTGATGTCCAGGTCAAAGTCGTGGACGGCCACGACCTTGTTGTCGTATATCTTTTTGACTTTCGTCAGTTTTACACTTGCCATATCGTTTCTCTCCTTTCTGATCTCAGCCCTTGACGGCGCCGCCGGTGACGCCCTCCACGTAGTACCTCTGCAGGCACATGAACAGGATGGTCACCGGAATGGCCACCACCACGCCGCCGGCGCAGAACATGGTGTAGCGCTGACCGATCTGGTCCAGCTGCAGCCAGCTGTACATACCCACGGCCACGTTCATGCCCGACGAGGTGCCGAAGGAGATGTACCGCGCCAGCACGAAGTCGCCCCAGGGGGCCATGAAGGCGGTGAGGATGGTGTAGATCACGATGGGCTTTGCCAGGGGCAGAATGATCTTTGTCAGGACCTGGGCGCGGGTGGCGCCGTCGATCCGCGCGGCCTCGTCCAGGGATTTGGGGATCGTGTCAAAGAACCCCTTGGACACGTAGTAGCCCATGCCCGAGGAGGCCACGTATACCAGGATCAGTCCCGGCACGGCGTTGGCCTGGGTCAGCCCCAGATCCTTCAGCACCCGATAGAGCACGATCATGGCCAGCATGTTGGGGAACAGCCCCAGGATCAGCATCAGGCGCATAAGACCGGCGCGCATCTTAAAGCGGAAACGGGAGAGGGTATAGCTCATGCACAGTACGATCACCGTCTGCAGCGCGGCGGTGAACAGGGCGATGATGAAGGTGTTGAGATACCAGCGTTTGAAATCGGAGTTCCACAGGGCAATGTAGTTGTCCCAGCCCCACTGGCGGGGGATCACGTAGCCAACCTGCCAGGTGGACTCCACCCGGAAGGACTGCAGCACGATGCAGATAAAGGGGATCAGCCAGATCACGCTCATCAGGATCAGCAGGATGTAGATCACAGTGTTGCTGATGCGGGTGCTGGCCTTGAGTCCCATGTGGCGTTTTTCGTTGTGTTCATTCATCACTGGAAATCCTCCTCATTCTTGATCGAGGGCAGGACGTTGTAGACCACCAGAGTGATGGCGGCCACCACAAGGAACACCAGTATGCCGATGACCGAGGCCAGATAGTACTGGGAATCCGCGCCCATGGTGATCTTGAACAGCCACGTGATCAGCAGGTCGGTGTATCCCACGGACCCTGCCGCGCCGGAGGCCGCGGCGTTGGTGGGCGCCCCTCCCGTCAACAGGTAGATCACGTTGAAGTTGTTCATATTGCTGGTAAAGCTGGTCAGCAGATACGGCCCCGTGATAAACAGCATATAGGGCAGGGTGATCTTGGTGTACTGCTGCCAGGCGTTGGCGCCGTCGATGCGGGAGGACTCATACAGATCCGCCGGGATGTTCATCAAAATGCCGGTGGCGATGAGCATCAGATAGGGGATGCCGATCCAGATATTGATGACGATCACCGTGACCCGGGCCCAGGTGGGGTTTTCCCAGAAGGGCAGCGGCTGGGCGATCCAGCCCAGATCCATCAGCAGACCGTTGACGATGCCGTTTTTGGCAAACATCTTGCTGACGTACAGCAGGGAGATGAACTGGGGGATGGCGATGGTCAGCACCAGGATGGTCCGCCACAGCTTCTTGAGGTGGATGCCCTTTTTGTTGATCATCATGGCCACGAACATGCCCAGGAAATAGTTGGTGAAGGTGGCGAAAAAGGCCCAGATCAGCGTCCAGGTGAGGATCTCGCCGAAGGTGGCGGAGTAGTTCACGCCGCTGCCGCTCCAGGTGAGCATGGTGCGGAAGTTGGCCAGCCCCTGCCAGCCGAACAGGGCGTTGTTGAAGCCGTCATGGGAGCCATCATAGTTGGTGAAGGCCACCAGCACCATGAAGATAATGGGCATCACCGTGAAAACAAGAATGCCGGTCAGCGGCAGCGCCAGCAGCGTCTTGTGGAACTGATCGTCCACCAGGGAGCGGAGGTCGTCTTTCCCGCTGCGGAGCTTTTTGCCGCTGCGGAGGATCTGCTCGGAGATCTTGTTCTGCTGGATGTTGGCCCGCCAGGTGTAGATAAAAGCGATGATAAAGAAAATCGTCAGCACACCGTAGAGCAGGATCTTGAAGGAGTTGTCGCCGTAGGCGGTGGTATAGGCGTCCAGGACCACGTCGTATTCCTCGTGAGGTCCCACCTTGCCCAGGGAGGGAAGCATGCTCAGCCAGTAGCCGCCGGAGGTGACCATATAGAAGATGAACACCGCCTCAAACAGCAGGAACAGCAGTCCCCGCATCACCTGGCCCCTGGCGATGCTGCCAAAGCCCATAATCAGATAGGAGATCTTTGTTTTCCAGTCGCCGTCCCGGAAGGTCACGAACAGATCCGCGATCCCCCGTCCCAGAGAGCTGAACAGATTCCCGATGAACCGTCCCAGCGCCACGAACCACCCGCCGATGGTACGGGGGATGGCGGCGAAAAAGCTGGCGAGCCGATATAGGATCTTCTGCCCCCTGGTCAGACGAAGAAATTCAAGATCGCTGTATTTTTTCATGTAATCGCCCCTCTAAAACATAATGGTTGGAGCCATGAAAATGACTCCAACCATTATTGCGAATAACAGGTTAAGCCAAAGTACAGGTATTCTGCTTAGCTTTCAATTGCGTTATTCTGATTGATCACTTCTCGATCAGTTCAATGGTCTCATTGTTGAGATCGAAGCGGATCACGTAGGTGCCGTCGGCCTCGACCTTGCAGTTGTCGCCGTTGAGGCCGGTGGAACCGTAGTTCACGTCCCAGCTGGCGCCCTGGCGGACTTTGAATTCCTCACCGGCGTGCAGCTCCATGGGCTCGGTCTCAAAAACGCCGTCCTCCACCTCGGTCATGGCGAAGTCGGTGTCCCAGGAGGTCCCGCCGATGGCGCCGATGGCGCCCCAGGCCTTGGCGGCCTCGGGATCCATGTTCAGGTAGTCGGAGATGGCGGCGGTGTAAGCGTCCAGAGCGCTCTGCAGTCCGGCGTCGTCAGTGGCGTCCTTCACGTTGGTGCCGATGACCTTGGCGATATCCCACCAGGAGCCGGCGATCTGGCCCTGAGGAACGGCGAACTCTTTCTGCGCCATAACGGCAGCGATGGCGGGGTTGGCCTGCACGGCCTCGCTGGCCAGGTCCGCCAGGTTGGAGGGACCCCAGGCAACGGCCTCGAACCGCTCCATCTGGCCCTTTTCACCGGTGAGGTACTGAGCCAGCTTGTGCAGCGCGGCGGCCTTCACGGCGTCGGTCTGGGGCTTGACGCCCATCAGCTTGTAGCCGGAGAAGGAGCCCATGTGGTACTCGGTGCCGTCCACATCGAAGGAGGGCAGATCGGCCACGCCCATATTCTCGCCCAGGATGCCCTGCACGGTGGTGTAGCCCCAGGTGCCGGTCACGACAACGGCAGAGCCCTTGTCAAAATCGTCGGCGGAGCTGGAGCTGACGTAGTTGGGGGAGTCCAGGAGCTTCTTCATGCCCTTGCAGGCGATGAGGCCCTTGTCGCTGTTGAAGGTGTCGTTCAGACTCCAGTTGCCTTCGGTGTCGGTGTCCCACTCGGAGACGCAGCCGGTGCCGAAGAAGAAGGAAGCGATGTACCATGCGGAGGTCTCGGTCTCCATGGAGAAGTTCTTGCCGGCGGCCTCGCAGTCGGCGATCAGCTTCTCAAGGGAGTCGATGTCTTCCTCGGGGATAACGCTCTTGTCGTAGTACATGAAGTAGCCGTTATCCGCGGTCAGGGGGTAGGCGTACAGCTCACCGTCGATGGTGACGGCGGCCACGGCGTCGGCGTCGTTGGCGTCAGCAACGGCCTTGCCGGCCTGCACGCCCAGCTTGCTCAGAGCGTTGGCCTGCACCAGACGGGCGAACTGGTCCTGGGCAAAGCAGAAGATGTCGCCGCCGGCTTCCACGTCGGTGATCATCTGGGTGGCGGCGTCGCCCTCACCCACGGGCTCCACGGTGGCGTTGAAGACGATGCCGTCCTCGTTGCTGGCGTTGAAGTCCTCGATCTGTTTGCGGGTCAGATCCACGATGTTGTCGGCACACCATACGGTGATGTCGTAAGTACCGGCCAGCTGGGAGCCGGTGTTGGCCGGCGCGGAGCTGTCCGCAGGCTTGCTGGTTTCGCTGCTGTTATTGTTGGCAGGCGCCTCATTCTTGGAGCCGCCGCAGGCGACCAGAGAGAAAACCATAACAAGCGCAAGAACCAGTGCCAGAGTCTTCTTCATTTTCATTCTCCTCCTATTCATTTTTGCGGGCGGAAAGTGATTTTTTGTGCATGTTAACTATTTCACACCCGACTTTTCCGTGCCAATTATACTATTTCCTCTTTAGGTTGTCCACAAAAGCAGTGAGAAAAATGCGCTCCGTTTTATACAAAAAAACGAAGCACATTTTGTAAAAGATGCCTATCAGCCCCGGGGGGCGAGAGCGGCGGAATCGATTTTTCCCCAGGCGCCGCGGCCCTCGCCGGAGGCCTTCACCGCCACGCCCACGGTGAGGGTGTGGCCCACGCCCGGCGCCCGGACGCGGACCGAGGCGGTATCCCAGTTCCCGAAGCCGGTGATCTTCATGGGGGCGGTGGCCGCGATCTCCCCGTCGATCTTCACGTAGGCATAGATCGCCGTCTCGCCGCCGTCCCCGCCCATGATAGACACGCTGAAGACATACCCGCCGGCGGAAAGATCGGCGAGAGTCTGCTCCAGGGTGAAGTCCACGGTGTCCTCCGCCTCACTCCAGAAGTGGAAGTGATTGGGCCCGTCCAGAGAGTCGGTGCGCTTGTTCTCCACCCACAGCTGGTCGGCCCCGGCGTTGTCCGTCAGTTCCCATCCGGTGAGATCGCCGGTCTCAAAGCTGCCGTTGGTGAGCAGGTTGGGCTCTGTCAGCGTCAGGCGGCACACCGCGTCCCGGCTCCCCGCCTTTCCCTTGATGACGTGCTCTCCGGGGCCCTGCTGCTGGAGCTGTGAGAGCTGAAACGCGGAGATATACCAGGCGACCTTTACGCTCTGGCGGCTGTTGTCGGTCATCACCGCGTCCACCGTGGGGGGCAGTTCGATCAGACTGTCGGTGTCGGCGGTCACGGCCACGTCCTCCACCGCGTCGGGGACCGGCTCCAGCTCATTGCCGAAGCGCGCCAGATTGAATACCCGCAGGGATTCCAGGGGCCTTCCCCGGTAATCGAACATGGCCTGGTTGTCCACGGCACTGCCGCCGTAATAGCGGCCCGCATCCTTGCTGTCATAGACGGCGGCGTAGCTGCTGGCCCAGCCGGAGCCGCAGGTCTGCCAGAGCAGACTGTTCTCCTGCCGCGTGGCGCCGCCCACGGTGATCCACGCCCCTTCCCAGTACACAACGCCGATCCCGCCGATGCTCCCCACGGTGTCGATCACGTCCCGGAGAGCGTTGGCCTGCCCCTGGACGGTGTAGGGGTAGTTTTTCGTCACGGCGCTCTCATCGGAGATGGTGTTGGGGAAAAAGTCGCTGTCCTCCCCGGTGAAGGCGTAGGAGGTCTCCATGACCATTACCTGCTTTCCGTAGGTCTCGCCGATCCGGGAGAGCACATCGGCCAGGTTTTCCAGCGTGCCGTGCCAGAAAGGATAGTAGGAGGTGGCGAAAACGTCGTAGTCCACGCCCCGGCTCTCCAGCTCACGGGCGTAGGCGTCGTAGCTTCCGGCGATCTCCGGATTGGCGAAGTGCACCGCCACCTTTGCCCGGGAACAGGTCTCCCGCACGGCCCGGGAACCGGCCTGCATCAGCCGGGCGATGGCGTCCCAGTCCGTCTCGCCGCACATGGCGCCGTTGGTCTCGTTGCCCAGCTGCACCATGCGCACGTCCGCCCCGGCGTCCCGGATCTTTCGCAGACTCTCCCGGGTGTACTCAAACAATGCGCCGGCCTTTTCCTCCGCATCCAAGCCCTCCCAGGCCCGGGGCGCGGCCTGCTTGCCCGGATCGGCCCAGAAATCGGAGTAGTGAAAATCCACGATCAGTCCCATGCCGTACAAAGCGGCCCGGCGGCCGATCTCCGCGGCCCGGTCCGCGTCACAGTTACCCCCGCCGAAGCCGTTGCCTTTCTCGTCGTAGGGATGGTTCCACACCCGCACCCGGACGTGATTCACCCCGTTTTCCGCCAGCGTCTGCAGAAGATCTTTTTCCTGACCCTCAAAATCATAAAAGCGCACGCCGCTCTCCTCCAGGGAGAGCAGGGAGGATACGTCCATGCCGAGAATGAAATCCTCGGGCAGGTTTTCCGCTTTCTTCACGTAAAGACTGCTCCCGGGGATCTTCTCCGTGGGAATGAACGAGCGCTTTTCCCCCGTCCCGGAGGAAGAGCAGCCTGCCAGCAGCGCGCACAGGAGCGCCAGCCAAAGGATCCTGATCACCGGTTTCATTTTCTGTCCTCCCTGATACGCAGCAGCGTCTGCGCCGTGTGCAGCGCCCCGTCGTCTCCCTCCCCGGTCAGCGAAACCGCGTGGAGGGAGTTGGCGCCGATAAAAAGATAGTATTCTTCCGCCGGAGAATAGCGGATGTACTCTCCGGCGGCGCCGGAAAGGGGATAGCCCCAGACACCCAGCGCCGCCTCGGCCGGAGCCCGACCGCCCAGAGTGAGATCCTCCGGCAGCTCCAGAAAGGAGTCGGCGTATTCCCCCGCCCGGGAGGCGGGGACGATAAACAGATCGGCGTCTTTCAGCGCGGCGTCGTCAAACATGACGTAAGAGAAGGGGTGCGCCCGGATCATGCGGATCCCGGGGGGCAGATCCTCCTCCAGCCGCAGGTCCAGCTCCCGCTCCAGAAGGATCTCCCCGTCCACGTAGATCACCACTTTTTCCTTTGCCGGGGCGTCGGTGATGAAGGCTGAGAAGACCCATCCCCATACGACGGCGGACAGCAGCGCCCACAGCACGAAGACGTGGAGCTGCGACACTATATTTTTTATCACTCTCATGGCTTTTTCCATCCGGCAATGTAGCCGTTGGCGATCCGCAGCCGCACCCGCTGTCCGCTGAGAGGGGCCAGGGCGCGGACCTTGCTCTCAATGACCCGCAGCCGCGTTGTCCGCCCGCCTTCCTCCAGCACAGCGATGCGCACGGCCACGCTGTTTTTGATGCGCAGCCGCTCTTTCGTCACGGTGAGCACCCCCTCGGCCTCGGCGCCGTCCCCGGCGCGGAGCATCCGGGCGTGGGCAAGCTCGTGACCGGTCTCGGCGATCACGAACCGGCGGATATAGATCTCCGCCCAGCCCACCAGCACGGAGAGAGCGATCACGGCTCGTTCCATGGCGCTTTCGTTGGCGGTGCGGGTGTGGAGACACAGCCCCACGCACCCGGCCAGCGCCGCCGCGGCCAGCGTCCAAAAAAAGATCCGCCAGCTCTTCTGCTTTTTTTCCAGCCGGGAGATCTCTCCGGGACTGTACAGCTCAACCATCGTATCCATACGCCGATTATAGCGGAGCTCCGCGCGCCGCGTCAACTGCCGTGTTGACAAGTTTTTGCCCATTTAGTACCATGGGGCGGAAAGGACGGTGAGCCTGTATGAAAAGGACTGCGGCCCTGCTGCTGGCGGGACTGATGCTGCTGTCGCTGTCCGCCTGCGGCGGAAAGGCGGCGGAGGAGACCCGATACGACGCCTCGGGACGTTATCTCCTCTCACCGGAGGGGGAGGCCGTCATGGCCGACGATTCCTTCCACAGCGACTACGTCACCGACGATAACGCCCGGGTGTTTTATGAGATCTTCGTGGGCTCCTTCTCCGACTCCGACGGGGACGGCGTGGGGGATCTGCGGGGGATCATCAACCGCATGGACTATCTCAACGACGGCGACCCCGACTCGGGGCTGAGCCTGGGGGTGGAGGGATTATGGCTCACTCCCATTTTCCGCTCTCCCAGCTATCATAAGTATGACGTGGAGGATTTCTACGCCGTGGACCCCCAATTCGGCACCATGGCCGATCTCCGGGAGCTCATTGAGCTGTGCCATGAGCGGAACGTGAAGCTGATTCTGGACCTGCCCATCAACCACACCAGCTCCCGGAACCCCTGGTTCCTCTCGTTCTGCCGGGCCCGGCAGGAGGGGGACACCTCCGACCCATATTACAGCTTTTACTCCCACTATACCCGGGGGGACGGGACCTCCCACGCCGGGCGGACCTACCGGAGCGTGCCCGGGACGAAGACATATTACGAGTGCAACTTCTCCCCGGACATGCCGGAGCTGGACTATGACAACTATGAGGTCGGTCTGGCCATGCTGGACGTGGCATACTACTATCTGGACCTGGGGGTGGACGGCTTCCGCTTTGACGCGGCCAAGTACATCTATTACGGCGACCATCCCCGCAGCGAGGCTTTCTGGGAGTGGTATGTGGGCAAGCTGCGGGAGCGCCGGCCGGAGCTTTACGCCGTGGCGGAGGTATGGGACGGCAGTCAGATCGTGGACGCGTACACCCATGCCGTCAACTGCTTTGACTTTGCCGGAGCCCAGGCGGAGGGGATGATCGCCCGTACCGCCAAGCGGGGAAACGTGAACACCTACACCGCCTACGTGCAGGAGGCCGCGGCCCGTGCCCGCGCCGCCAATCCGGACGGGATGATCGTCCCCTTCATCACCAACCACGACATGGACCGGGCCTCCGGCTTCCTCACCGCGGCCAGCGGGGAGATGAAGGTGGCCGCCAACCTGTATCTGCTCTCCAGCGGCTCTCCCTTCCTTTACTACGGGGAGGAGATCGGGCTCCGGGGCTCCCGGGGCGGCGCCAATACCGACGCCAACCGCCGCCTGGCCATGCGCTGGGGGGATGGGGACACCGTGACCGATCCCGAGGGCAGCACCTACGCCAACCAGACCGACACCACTGCGGCGGCACAGCGGGAGGACGCAGAGAGCCTGTACAGCTACTATAAGCGCCTTATCATGATCCGCAAGGCCAACCCGGCCATTGCCCGGGGGGATTACACCGCCCTGGCCTTTCCCGACACCAAGGCCGGGGGCTTCGTCGCCTCCTGGCGGGGAGAGGAGGTCTGCGTTCTCCACAACACCACGACCGGGAGCGTCACCCTCCGCCTGGCGGACGCGGGGGCGGAGCGGTTCACCCGGCTCGCCGCCGCCATCGGAGCCGGGGACGCCCAGGTCAGGGACGGGCTCGTCACCCTGGACGGACAGACCAGCGCTGTGCTCCGTCCCTCGGAATGAATGCAGACGCCAAAACGCCGCGCCTCGGGGCACCCTCCGCAAGGAACGTGCCCCGAGGTTTGGCTTGCTCTCGTTTCCACCTCATCCGACCTCGCCTTGCTCGGCCACCTTCCCCTCAAGGGGAAGGCTTGAGGGGGTGCGTCAACCAAAGGCTTCCCCTTGAGGGGAAGCTGTCAGCCGTAAGGCTGACTGATGAGGTGGTCAACGGATTGCCATGTTGCTTCGCTCCTCACAACAATAGCGTGCTTCTCAGTAAAAATAGTTGTTGAGCCAGGGTATAACCACCTAAAAGGGTATGAAATAGGCGTGACCATTGCGGTCACGCCTATTTTATCTCTCGGATTTTGTGGGGCAAAATCCGATGCTCGTTATCCCTGTGGGCACAAGTGCATCCAAGGCTTCCCCTTGAGGGGAAGGCTTTTTTGCCCTCGCGGTATCTCGGCAAGTGGTTTGTACGGCTATCTATCGTAATTGTGTCCTACCAGTTCAGTTCAAATACGATCTCTCCATCATTCATTTCGCCATTAGGCACAAATCCAAAAGACTGATATAAATGAATGGCGTTGGCGTTACTTTCTTTTGTAGAAAGTCTCATATTGCTTGCTCCGTTTTCTCTAAAATATGAGATGATATGCTTTAGCGCCTCTTTACCATAGCCTTGTCCCTGATATTTTTCGTCAATCATAAATCTCCACAGCCAATATCTGTCATCAGGATCCTCATAATCCGGTTCAAACGCAAACATCGTGAACCCGACCGCTTTGCCGTCAGAGTAAATCACAAACGGTCTGGCATCTTCAGCGTGTTTCGCGGCTGCCTCTAAAGAACTCTCATTAGTCGCTATATACTCCGATTGTACTTTTGTGACTTTCAGGCGAATGCAATCGTCTCTATTTGATTGATCTACCGGTTTTAATTCAATATGCATTCGTTACTCCCCCAAAAACCAGCTCAAGAAATTCTGACTGCTGATCTGATTATATTTTCCATATACGGCGATGTCAATTAAATCAAACTATGCAACCGATTCTATTGTGCTGCTCCCCCAAAGCTCGAGGGAGGCGCTTCCTTACGAAGCGTCTCCCTCGGGCGCGGCGTTTTTTCCATGGGCGGTTTTTTCTCTTTCAGTTGAAAAAAGCGCCTGTCCAATGTAAAATAAAACCAACGATTTCCGCAAAAGGAGCTGCCTATGAAAAGTCTCAACAACGGCTGGGAGTTCGTCCCGGAATGGAGCGAGCGCTTCCTCACCGGCGAGGTCCGGGGGGAGAGCGTGCGTCTGCCCCACACCAGCGGAGAGGTGCCGCTGCACTACGCCGCCCCGGAGCACTACGCCAAGGTCTGCGGCTATCGAAAGGATCTGTACCTGGGGGAGGAACTGCGGGGCAAGCGGCTGTTCCTTCAGTTTGACGGCGCAGGCCACATCGCCACAGTCTACTGCAACGGCGACGAGCTGATGACCCACCGCTGCGGCTACACCGCCTTTCGTGTGGAGATCACCGATCACGTCCGCCTGGGGGAGAACAACCGGATCGTCCTGCGGGTGGACGCCACGGAGAATCCATCCGTGCCCCCCTTCGGCTACGTCATCGACTATCTCACCTACGGCGGCCTCTATCGGGAGGCGTGGCTGGACGTCCGGGAGCAGACGTATATCGAGGACGTCTTCGTCCACACCCCGCGGCTGACCCGGGCCGTGGTGCTGCTGACCGTGTCCGGGGAGGGAGCGGCCAAGTACCGCGTCACCCTTCTGAACCGGGAAGGGGAGGTCTGCTGCGTCAGAGAGCGCAGCACGTCCGCGATCTTCGTAAACTACCGCTCCGCCAAAGCGTGGACACTGGAGGACCCGTATCTCTACACCTGTCGGGCGGAGCTGCTGGACGCCGCCGGCCGGGTCATTGACCGGCAGTCGGTCCGCTTCGGCTTCCGCACCGCGGAGTTTTACGCCGACGGGTTTTATCTCAACGATGAAAAAGTGTTTCTCCGGGGACTGAACCGTCACCAGAGCTACCCCTATATGGGCTACGCCGCCCCCGCCTCTCTGCAGCGGGAGGACGCCCGGATCCTGAAGGAAGAGCTGTGCTGCACGGCGGTACGCACCTCGCACTACCCCCAGAGCCGTCACTTCATCGACGCGTGTGACGAGCTGGGGCTGCTGGTGTTCACGGAGATCCCCGGCTGGCAGCACATCGGCGACGCCGCCTGGAAGGATCAGGCGGTGGAGAACGTCCGGGAGATGGTGACCCAATACCGCAATCACCCCTCGGTGATCCTTTGGGGGGTGCGCATCAACGAGAGCCAGGATGACGACGAGCTCTACGCCAGGACCAACGCCCTGGCCCATGAGCTGGACCCCTCCCGGTCCACCTCCGGTGTGCGGTATCTGAAGCAGAGCCGCCTTCTGGAGGACGTATACGCCTACAATGACTTCTCTCACGACGGCCTCACGCCGCCGGTGCTGCCCAAGGACGCCGTCACTCCGGACACGGACAAGGGCTTTCTCATCTCCGAGTGCAACGGCCACATGTATCCCACCAAGCCCTTTGACAACTGGGAGCGCCGACAGGAGCACGCCCTGCGCCACGCCAGAGTCCAGTCCGCCGCCGCGGCCAGCGGCGAGCACGCCGGGTGCTTTGGCTGGTGCATGTTCGACTACCCTACCCACAAGGACTTCGGCTCCGGGGACCGGGTGTGCTACCACGGGGTCATGGACGCCTTCCGCAACCCCAAGCTGGCCGCGGCGGTCTACGCCGCCCAGGGGGAGGACCGCCCCGTGCTGGAGGTGGGCTCCTCCATGGATATCGGTGACTACTGCGCCGGGCGCCGGGGGGACATCTGGGCCTTTACCAACGCCGATAAGATCAGCCTTTACAAGGACGACCGGTTCGTGGCGGACTTCCTGCCGGAGAGCGGAGGACTGGCCCACGAGAGCGTCCACATCGACGACACCGTTGGCGCCCTTCTGGAACAGAACGAAGGCTTTTCCCCCGAGCAGTCAGAGGCGCTGCGAAAGTGTCTTCGGGCCATCGAGCAGTACGGCCCGGACCATCTGCCCGCCCAGGAGAAGGCCCGGCTGGCCTGGTGCATGGTGCGCTGGGGCATGTCCGTGGCCGACGGCGAGGCTCTTTACGGCAAGTACGTGGGCAGCTGGGGCGGCGACGTGCCCCGCTGGCGTTTTGACGCGGTGAAAAACGGCAAAGTGATCGCCTCCGTCACCAAGGGCGGCGACCCCCGTCCGCTGCGTCTGGAGGTCCGCGCCAGCGCCGACACGCTCCGGGAAGGGGACTCCTACGATATGGCCGCGGTGCGCGTCCGGGTGCTGGACGGCAACGGCAATCCGGCGCCCTACGCCCAGCTGCCCGTGACCTTCTCGCTGGAGGGCCCGGGACAACTGGTGGGCCCGGACACCGCCGCGGCGGAGGGCGGCATGTGCGGCACCTACGTCCGAACGACGGGGGAGACGGGGCCCCTTCGTCTCACCGTCTCCGCCCCGGGCACGGAGAGCGTGGAACTCACTTTTACGGTAGTGGACCGAAATAATGAAAGGAGCGACTCCGATGAATGATCTGAACTGGCGCGTGGAGCTGGAGGACGGCCGGGTCTTTACCGGCATGGAGAGAGTGGAGCAGGGACCGGCCCGTATCCGCTGCCTGCTGCCGGAGGGAAAGCTCCGCTCCGTCACGGGGGAGATGGCACTCCCCGCCGAGGAGGATGAGCGCGTTTTTGTCAACGGCTTTCAAAGCTGGTCCTACAGCCCGGAGTACACTCGGCGGGAAAAGCTCCGGGGCCTTTCCCATCTTCCCAAAGCCGGGGTGCGGCATTTCGGCCTGGACCGGTACGGGGACAACTATTTCGTGCCCTATCCGGAGAAAAAGGGCGTGTTCCACGGGGAGACCTGGGCGTACCTGCGCCGGGGGGAGACCTTCCGCCTGGTGGCCTCTCTGGACGAAAAGCCCGGCTATACCCTGATCCGGTATGATTTCCGCCGGGGCCGGCTGACCCTGGAGCGGGACTGCGCCGGGGTGCGCTGCGGCGGCACGTTCGACGTGTTCGATCTGTTCTTTGCCGCCGGAAGCGAGGACGAGGTCTTCGACGCCTGGTTTGAGGCTATGGGCGTATCTCCCCGTACCCGTGAGCCCATCGCCGGCTACTCCAGCTGGTACAACCGCTATGAGGATATCAACGAGGAGTGCATCCGCTCCGATCTGGAACACTGCGCGGAGCTTCTGGAGCCGGGGGACCTGTTCCAGATCGACGACGGCTGGGAGCCCGGGGTGGGCGACTGGCTGGAGCCGGACGGGAAAAAGTTCCCCTCCGGCATGGCCGCTTCCGCGCAGGCGATCCACGAAAAGGGCTTTCGGGCCGGACTGTGGCTGGCGCCCTTCGTGGCCCGCAAGGGCTCGGCGGTGTACACCGATCACCCGGACTGGCTGCTGAAGGTCAACGGAGAGCCCTGGTTCTGCGGCAGCAACTGGGGCGGGTTCTACTCTCTGGACATCGACCATCCCGAGGTGCGGGATTATCTCACCCGGGTCTTCCGCCGGGTGCTGGACGAGTGGGGCTTTGACCTGGTCAAGCTGGACTTTCTCTACGGCGCGGCCCCCTTCGGCAGCGAGACGGAGAGCCGGGCCGGACGGATGATCCGCGCCGTGGACTGGCTGCGGGAGCTCTGCGGCGACAAGCGGATCCTGGGCTGCGGCGTGCCTCTGGCCGCCGCCTTCGGCCGGGTGGACTATTGCCGGATCGGCTGCGACGTGGGCCTGGACTGGGACGGCAGCTGGCTCATGCGCCAGACCCACCGGGAGCGGGTCTCCACCCGTCAGTCCATGACCGACACCGTCTTCCGCCGGCAGCTCAACGGCCGGGCGTTCATCAGCGATCCGGACGTGTTCTTCCTGCGCCGGGGAAATCTCAAGCTCACGGAGGAGCAGAAGACCGCCCTGGCAGAGACCAACACTCTTCTGGGAGGCGTCTTCCTCACCTCCGACGATATGGCCGAGTATGACGACGCCCAGCGAGAGGAATACCGCCGTCTCCGCCGCCTGCGGCAGGCGGAGAACGTTCGCGTCCGCGCCGGGGAGGAGGTCCGGATCCGGTACGTCCTGGATGGGGAGGAGCAGGAGCGGATCGTTTTCCCCGGGCAGACGCCGAAACGGTGACGGGCCGGAACGGAAGACCTGTTTAAAACCCGCTGGTTTTAGTTATATTCTGATTGGATTGATTCTTTTGAACGGAAGGGAGGGCAGAACGTGAAGACGGAGCGATCCAAGGACCCGAGAGTCGTATTTCTCATCGACGTCGCCTACTGGACGGTGATCGTCGCCATCGTGTTTCTTGTATTCAAGTATCTGATCCGGCTGCTGATGCCCATATTCCTGGCGCTGGTGTTCGCTTCGCTGGTGCGGCCCATCGCCCACTTTCTCAGCCGGGAGACCCGGTACGTGCGCAATGAAAAGGGCGAAAAGGTCCTGATCCGCCGGCGGATCCGCATGAACCGCACGGTGGCGGGCATCGTCAGCGTGGTTCTGCTGTTCCTGGTAATGGGGGCGCTTCTGCTTTTGCTGGCGCTGCAGGCGGCGGACACCACCACTACGCTGATCGCCTCCATCCCCCATTTTTACGAAAACAGCGTGGTACCGGGCATCAACCGCATCTATGAGAACTTACTGGAATACGCCGCGCTGATGGACGATTCGGTGAAGGACGCCATCTCCTCGGCGGTGCCGAACATGATCAGCAGCGTGGGCAGCGCCATCACCAACTTCTCTGCCCGGGCGGTGACCTGGCTCACCTCTCTGGCCACCCGGCTGCCCAGCTTTCTGCTCAACACCATGATCTGCCTGATCGCCACCATGTTCATCTCCGTGGATTTTGACCGGATCAAGGTCTTTATCCGCAAAAACCTGCCGGAAAAGCCCCTGCGCTTTGCCGTTAACGTGAAGAACTCCTTCCTGGAGATGGTCTGGCAGTTTATCAAGTCCTATTTCATCATTTTCCTCATCACCTTCCTGGAGATCGGGATCGGCCTTGTCATCATCCGGGTGGGCAGCCCGTTTTCCATCGCGCTGATCATCGCCGTGCTGGACGCCTTCCCCATCGTGGGCAGCGGCCTGGTGCTGATCCCCTGGTCGGCGGCCAGCCTCATCGCCGGCAGCTACGGCCGGGGACTGGGACTGCTGCTGCTGTACGTATTCGTGGCGGTCTTCCGCCAGATCATCGAGCCGCGGATCGTGGGCAAGCACGTGGGGCTGCGCCCTCTGGTCACGCTGGTGTGCATGTATGCCGGCACCAGGCTGTTCGGCGGTATGGGGCTGTTTGCTCTGCCCATCATGGCGGCGATCCTGGTGGATCTGAATAATAACGGCGTGATCCATATCTTCCGCGGCGTTACCGACGCGGAGGAGGAGAACGCGGACAATCCGGAGGCAGTATAAATGGAGATCAGTATTCTGGCAGTAGGCGACGTGGTAGGACAGACCGGCCTGGCATTCCTGAAGGAACGGCTAAAGCCCCTGCAGAAGGAGCGGGGCATATCCTTCACGGTGGTCAACGGGGAAAACGCCAACGTGGTGGGCGTCACGCCCACTCAGGCGGACGCCATCCTGGAGGCCGGGGCGGATGTGGTCACCCTGGGGAACCACACCTGGACCCGGTGGGAGCTGCAGCCCTACCTGGACGAAAAGGCCCGGATCCTGCGCCCGGCCAACTACGCCCCCCAGTGCCCCGGCCGGGGCGACGCCACTTACGCCACCCCCTTCGGCCCTATCCGGGTCATCAACCTGCTGGGCCGATTCACTCTGGACGCCAACACCGACAATCCCTTCCCCCTGGTGGACAATCTGCTGTCCGATAACCAGACCCGCATGGTGCTGGTGGACATGCACGCCGAGGCCACCAGCGAAAAGCTGGCCATGGGCTGGTTTCTGGACGGGCGGGTCTCGGCGGTATGGGGCACCCACACCCACGTGCAGACCTCGGACATCCAGATCCTCTCCCGGGGCACGGGCTACATATCCGATCTGGGTATGACCGGTCCGTCCCGATCGGTGCTGGGCATCTCCCCGGAGCAGTCTGTCCGCAAGTTTCTGGGGGATCCGCCCCGGCGCTACGAGCAGGCCAAGGGTCCGGGCAAGCTGGAGGGCGCGATCTTCACCATTGACACCGAGACCGGCGCCTGCACCGCCGCAGAGGCCCTGCGGCTGGAAGAATGAGCGTCCGCATCCTCCATGGGGCGGACTTCCATCTGGACTCGCCCTTTGAAGCGCTGCCTGCCCCCAAGGCCAGACTCCGCCGGGCGGAGCAGCGGCAGCTGCTGCAGCGTCTCGGGGAGGAGACCCGTCGCCGCAAAGCCGACCTTCTGCTGCTGGCGGGAGATCTGCTGGACGGAGAGAGCGCCTCCGCGGAGACCTGCCGCGCGCTGGAGCAGACGCTCTCCGAGGTGAAGATCCCCGTGTTTCTCGCGCCGGGCAACCACGACTGGTTTTCCCGGCGCTCTCCCTATGGGAAGATGGAGCTCCCCTTCAACGTACATATTTTCCAAACCCCGGCCCTGACGTGCGTCCCCCTGCCGGAGCTGGGGGTAAACGTCTGGGGCGCGGGCTACAACTCCAACGTCTGTCCGCCGCTGCTCCGGGACTTTCACGTGCCCAAGACTCCGGGGACGCTGGAATTGCTGGTGCTCCACGCCGAGGTGGGGCGGGGAGATTCGTCTTACTGCCCCGTGACGTCCCGGGAGCTGGCCCAAAGCGGCTTTGATTACGCCGCTCTGGGTCACGTGCACAGCTTCAGCGGCCTGCGTACCGCCGGGACGTGCCGCTACGCCTGGCCCGGCTGCCCGGAGGGCAGAGGCTTTGACGAATGCGGAGAGAAGGGGATCGTGCAGATCGACCTGGCCTCCGACGGGACCTGTGCCTGCGAGTTCATCCCCATGGGGGGACGGGAGTACCGCAAGCTGACGGTGGAGGCGGGGGAGGACGCCCTCAGCGCCGTGACGGCCGCCCTGCCCGGGGACGCGAAGCGCCACATCTATCAGATCACCCTGGCGGGGGAGAGCCTGCGCTCTCCGGATCTGGAGGTGCTGGGACGGATGCTGTCCGACCGGGTCTTTGACCTGACCCTCATCGACGAGACCCGCCCGGCCCGGGATCTCTGGGACCGGGCGGAGGAGGACACGCTGACCGGAGCCTTCCTGCGTCGGATGCGTCTGCGGCTGGACGCCGCGGAAGGGGAGGCGGAGCGGACGCTGATCCTGGAGGCCGTGCGCCTTGGCATGGCGGCGCTGGAGGAGGGGGAGGTGTCGCTGTGATCATTCGCCGCTTGCGAGCCGATTTCGGCGTGCTGGAAGGGGCCGAGCTGGAGCTCCACGAGGGCCTGAATATCATCCAGACCCCCAATGAATCGGGCAAATCCACATGGTGCGCCTTCGTGCGCACCATGCTCTACGGCATGGACACTGCCCGCCGCCGGAGAGGAGAGCTGCCGGACAAGCTGCGCTACGCTCCCTGGAGCGGAGCGCTCCCCGGAGGGAGCATGGATCTGATATCCGCCGGTCGGGAGATCACGCTCTCCCGGACTACGGTGAACCCCGCCGCACCCATGCGCGGCTTTTCCGCGGTGTACACCGGCACGGGACTGCCCGTCTCCGGCCTGACGGAGGCGGACGCTGGGGAGCTTCTCACGGGGGTGACGGCGCCGGTGTTCCGGCGCACGGCGTTCATCAGCTCCGGGGAGATGGGGATCTCCGCCTCGGTGGAGCTGGAGAAAAAGATCACCGCTCTCGTCTCCGCCGGAGAGCCGGACGCCGCCTCTTTCAGCGAGGCGGCGGAGAAACTGCGTCGCTGGGAGCGCAAATGCCGCTTTCGGGGGCAGGGCCGTCTGCCGGAGCTGGAACGGGAGGAGGCGTCGCTCCTTGCGCGGATCGAAGAGGTCCGTGCCACGGAGCAGGAGCTGGACCGGGCGGAGATCACCGCGGATAAGGCCCGGCTTCTGGTCCGATCCCTTCGGGAGACGCCGGAGAAAAACAACGGGGCGGCCGACGCTCTGCGGCGGGAGCAGGATCGCCTGGCACAGGAGCGGCAGATCCTGGACCGGGAACGGGAGGCGGAGGCCATCCGGGCCGCTCTGCGCCAGGGCCCCTTCCGGGGACGGACGCCGGATGAAGCTATGCGTCAGCGGGCCGAGGCCGACGCCCGGCGCGGGGCGAAGCTTCTTAAACGCCGGGAGCAGCCTCTGCCGCCTGGGTGGGTCGGCGCAGCATTGCTGACTGTGGCGGCGCTCAGCGGCGTGTGGGGGCTGATGCAGCAGCCGATCCTGCTGGCGCTTGCCGCTGCGCTCGCCCTTGGCGGCGTACTCTCGCTGCTGGATAGGAACGCCCGTCTCCGCCGGAACGAGCAGGCGGACCGGGAACTGGCGGCCCTGCTGAGGAAATACGGCGTCGCGCAGCCCGGAGAGATCCCGGGGATCTGGGATGAATATCAGGAACGCTGGCGGGAGGCGGAAGCCCTCTCCGCTGCGGCGGAGGAGCTGCGCGCGTCCCTTCCGCCGGCTCTGACGGCGCCGGAGGGGGCGGAGGGAAAAGACCGGCAGGAGAACGCCCCGGGCCGGGAGGCGGAGGAGCGCCTCGCCCGCGCCAGTCAGAACGCGGCACGGCTGCGGGGACGGCTGGACACGCTGGAGGATCCCGCCATTCTCGCCGGGGAGCTGGACCGGGTCCGGCGGGAGCGGGAGCTGTGGACCCGCCGAGAGCAGGCGCTGGCCATGGCTCTGGAGACGCTGACCCAGGCGGACGAGGAGATGCAGCTGCGCTTTGCTCCGGCGCTGACCCGGCAGGCGTCGGAGATCCTCCGCCGGCTCACCGGCGGGAGCAGCGATACCCTGGCGCTGGGGCGGGATCTTTCCGCCTCCGTGGGGAAAAAGGACGCCCTTCACGAGAGCGCGTATCTCAGCCGCGGCGCGCTGGATCAGACGTATCTCGCCCTTCGCCTGGCCCTGTGCCGGCTGCTGCTGGGTGGGCCCGACCCGTGCCCCATACTCCTGGACGACGCTCTGCTGAGCTTTGACGACCAGCGCATGGGCCTGGCGCTGGACGTCCTTTCCGATATGGCCCGGGAGCGCCAGATCATATTGTTTACCTGCCAGAAGCGGGAGAAGGAGTATCTGAAATCCCGCGCCGCTGAATAAAAAAAGACCGCCCGGATCGTTGGATCCGGGCGGTCTGCGCTGTTTTGTCAGCCGAAGTTGCCGAAGAAGGGGAAGGGGAACATGCCCTGATAGCCCTGCTGTTGCTGCTGGGTCTTTTCAGGCTCGGCCTTGGCGGAGAGCTGCTGCTCGCCCACGGTGAGAGAGAGCTCGCCGGTCTGGCCGCCTTGGCGGTACACGGACAGGATGACCGTCTCGCCGGGAGTGCACGCAGCGATGGCGTTGACAAGGTCGCTTTTGCTGGTGATGGCCACGCCGTTGACGGCGGTAACGATGTCATTGACCATCAGACCGGCTTCGGCAGCGGGGGAGTTGTCGTTGACCACCTTGATCGCGGCGCCCTGGGGGAAGCCGTAGCTCTGCATCTCAGCGCTTACGGTGATGACGGCGACCCCGATATAGGGCTTGACGATGTAGCCGTTGCGGATGATGCTCTCCACGATGCCCCGCACGTGATCGATGGGGATGGCAAAGCCAATGTTGTCGATGGAGGCGGTGGAGCTGGTGGCACTGCTGGAATACTTGGCGTTGGTGATGCCCACCACCTCGCCGGAGAGATTGAACAGCGGTCCGCCGGAGTTGCCGGAGTTGATGGCCGCGTCGGTCTGGATCAGATCCATGGTGGTGCCGCCGGAGAGGGTGATCTCCCGGTGCAGAGCACTGACCACGCCCTGGGACAGACTGAAGGTCAGCTCACCCAGAGGGTTGCCGATGGCGGCTACGGGATCGCCCACCCGCAGCTGATCGGAGCTGCCCAGGGTCACGGGCTGAAGGTTTTGAGCGTCGATCTTCAGCACGGCGATATCGTTGCCCGTGTCGTAGCCCACGATCTCGGCGTCATAGACCTTGTTGTCGTAGGTGGTCACAGTGACGGAGTCCGAGCCCTCGATCACGTGATAGTTGGTGAGGATATAGCCGTCCGCGCTGTAGATGAAGCCCGAACCGGAGGCGGCGGAGGTGCTCTGATACCCCCAGTAGTTGGTGGTGATGGAGGTGGTGATGCCCACGGTGGAGTTCACGTTGGCGGCGTAAACGTCGGCGTAGCTTATGGCCGTGTGGGTGTCGGCGTGCGCGGTGGTCACGGATGCCTTCTCCGCCTCCGCCTCCGCAGGCGCGGCCGTCGCCGTGGGGGTGGGCTCTGCGGCCGTCTCCGCCGCGGACCGGCGCAGCATGGCTCCGGTGGCGAAGGACCCCGCCAGACCGCCCAGCAGGGAACAAACCAGCACCAGCGCGATCACGCTCCCGACGGACATACCTTTCTTCCTCGGCTTCTCCACGGGATCGGTGTAGGTATAGCGGGGTGCCTCCGGGGGCCGCACCGGCTCGCTGAAGGCGGAACGGCTTTCTTCTTCCATATCGTTGGGGGAGAGGGACTCCCTGTTTTCTTCATCAGACATGATGATCGCTCCTTTATGTGAAAAATCACGGTATCCTTTTTCAGTACACCGCTATTCTACCCCCAAAAGCTGAATCGAAACTGAAAAAAGCATTAAAAATGTGTGTACGCCTATGGCAAAGCGCCGGACGGGTCTGTCCGGCGCTTTGATAACGATATGATCGGGATCAGAGCTGCTTCTGCGCGTTGATCTTGATGCCGGGGCCCATGGTGGTGGCAGTAACGCAGCTGCGGATATACTGGCCCTTGGCGGCGGCGGGCTTGGCGCGGAGAATGGCGGTGATGAGAGCGGTGTAGTTCTCCATCAGCTTCTCGGGACCGAAGGAAACCTTGCCGATAGGGCAGTGGATGATGTTGGTCTTGTCGAGACGGTACTCGATCTTACCGGCCTTGACTTCCTGGATGGCCTGGGTCAGGTTGGGAGTCACGGTGCCGGCCTTGGGGGAGGGCATCAGACCCTTGGGGCCCAGGACCTTACCGAGGCGGCCCACCACGCCCATCATGTCGGGGCTGGCGATGACCACGTCGAAGTCGAACCAGTTCTCGCCCTGGATCTTCTGCACCAGATCGGCGCCGCCCACGTAGTCGGCACCGGCGGCCTTGCACTCTTCCTCGCGCTCGGGCTTGCAGAATACCAGCACCCGGCGGGTCTTGCCGGTGCCGTTGGGCAGCACGATGGCGCCGCGGACCTGCTGGTCGGCGTGACGGGAGTCAACGCCCAGCTTCACGTGCAGCTCGACGGTCTCGTCAAACTTGGCGCGGGAGGTCTTGGTCACCAGGTCGAAAGCCTCAGCGGGCTCATACTGAATGCTTTTATCAACGAGCTTGGAGCTCTCTTTATAATTTTTACCTCTGAACACTTCAATTTCCTCCTAAAATGTGGTTTTCCGGAAGGTTACTTCCTCCCACTCGGGACCTTCAGTCTCCTACGACGACGCCCATGGACCGGCAGGTGCCGGCGATCATGCTCATGGCGGCCTCGATATCGGTGCAGTTGAGGTCGCGCATCTTCTGCTCGGCGATCTTGCGGACGTCCTCCTTGCTGATGGTGGCGACCTTATCGCGCTGAGGCACGCCGGAGGCGGTCTCGATGCCGCAGGCCTTCTTGATCAGCAGCGCAGCAGGGGGAGTCTTGGTGACGAAGGTAAAGCTGCGGTCGGAGTAAACGGTGATGACCACGGGGATCATCATGCCCATGTCGCCCTTGGTGCGCTCGTTGAAATCCTTGGTGAACTGGGAAATGTTCACGCCGTACTGGCCGAGAGCGGGGCCCACGGGAGGAGCCGGGGTGGCCTTGCCGGCGGGAACCTGGAATCTTACGTATCCAACTATTTTCTGTGCCATAACTGAGCACCTCCGATATTAATCTTCTTTTACAGGTTCGACCTGGTCCAGTTCCAGATCGATGGGCGTCTCCCTGCCGAACATGGAGACGATAAGACGAACGCTGTTCCCTTCGGGATCCAGCTCGTCCACGGTGCCGAGGAAGCCCTCCAGCGGCCCGTCGATGATCTTGACGGTGTCGCCCAGCTGGAAGCCCACGTTGATCTCCCGGTGCTCCACGCCCAGTGCGAGGATCTCCTCCTCGGTCAGAGGGACGGGCTTGCCGTCAGAGCCCACAAAGCCCGTGCAGCCGCGGCTGTTGCGGACCAGATGCCAGCTCTCGTCGGTGAGGATCATCTTCACCAGCACGTAGCCGGGGAAGATCTTGCGCTTGACTTCCTTATCGCCGTTTTCGGTGCGCTCGATAACGGTTTCCTCGGGAATGTTGACCTCCTGGATCAGGTCCTGCATCTGCCGGTTCTCGGCCCCCTTGGTGATGGAGGCAGCCACGGTGTTCTCATAACCGGAGTAGGTGTGGACCACGTACCATTTAGCGTTTTCGGACATATCAGCCCACCAGAGTGATCAGCGCGTTGACTGCCGCGCCGGCCAGCCAGTCAAAGCCACCCAGAACGATCGCGGCGGCGGCCATCATGACCAGCGCCACCAGGGTGTTTTTGCCGACCTGCTTCGGGGTAGGCCACACGACCTTTTTCAGCTCGCTGCGCATTTCCCGGAACCACTTCCTGGTCCGGTCCATGAAGCCGAGCTTCTTGTCCGTCCGTTTGACGGCGCTGCCCTTGGCCTGAGGAGCCATGGGCTTCTTTTCTTCGTTAGCCATATTGATGCGTCTCCTCCGTCGTCACTTCGTCTCGACGTGCTTGGTGTGCTTGCGGCAGAAGGGGCAATACTTGTTCATCTCGAGCTTATCGGGTGAATTCTTCTTGTTCTTCATGGTGTTGTAGTTCCGCTGCTTGCACTCGCTGCATCTCAGGGTGATCTTGATACGCGAACCTGCTTTCGCCATTTTTCGGCACCTCCTTGTAAAATTTACGCGCCTCGCGCGTATGCCTCCCTGTATGGACCGAAGGGCACAAAAAATAAACCTCTCGGCCGACAGGTAGAGATACTATACCACAAGGTGATCCCGTGGTCAAGGGTAAATTCACTGAAAATCCCTGCTTTTTCAGAGTGTTCCGAGGCATTATCCCCACGGGCGTCCCACCCGGCATCGCGGGATCGGGAGCGTTGGCAAAAAAATAGACGGGTATACCGTCATTATTGAGCTTGTTCCAATAAGAGAGGAACTCTTTTATTCAAAAAAATGTGGGGACTGACCACCGTAAAGTATGAATCAAAATACAAGAAGAACTCCGCAACGACCGCAGGCCGTTCAAGCGTTACCGCCAATGACCCCAAAACAGCCCTGTGCAAAGTTCTTCTATGAAAACTGTAGCACAGCCTGAGCAGACTGTCAACGGGATAAAAGCGGATAATACATCAGCGGAAGATATGTCTCAGAATGAGAATGCAGAGGATAGTAAGACAAACAGCCGATCCCTTGACGAGCTGCGGGAGGCGGAACAGGCTTATCAGGACACCGATGCCCGGGGCGATCCGGATCATGATTATGTGGGCAAATTGGCCAGGATCAAGGAGCTGCGGGAGAAGATCACGCAGGCCCGGAGCGCGGGCGAGACCGGGGGATCCCTCGCTGACGCTCGGGATGACGGAAAAGAAAAGGCTGCCGCGGTTTGCGGCAGCCTTCGGATCATTGTAAAGTTTTATTCTTTCGGAGTTTCTCCCTTTTTGGCGGATTTTCTTGCAGCCCGGGCGGCGGCTTTGGCCTGTCGCCTCTCCTCCCGGCGGCGGGCACGCTCCGGGTCTCTGGCGGCCCGGCGGCGCAGCAGGGCGATCACCACGGCCAGAGCCGCTCCCAGAGGGATCAGCCAGGGCAGACTGGTGACGAACCACAGGAAGAACTCGGTGAAGAACCGTCCGGTGGCGTTGAGGGATTCCTTGAAGCCCTTGCTCATCCGCTCCCAGTAGGTCAGGGTGATGGTGGGCTCGGGGGTGTACTCCCGGACCTCCTGCACGTTGAGATACACGGTGGAATAGCCCACCTGGTTGTCGTAGTAGCGCAGCGTGCCGGTGAGAGAGTCGATCTCATACTGCACGTCGGTGAGCTCCCGCTGGATGGAGAGCATATCCTCTACCGTCTCGGCCACGGAGAGCATCTCCAGCAGCCGCTTCTCCTGGACCTTGTAGGCGTCCAGACGGCTTTGGGTGTCGTAGTAGTCGGTGGTGATGTTCCGGGTATAGGTGCGGCTGTAGGGCACGTTGCCCAGCTCGGTCAGCCCGCCGGTGAGGGCGGAGAAATTCGCACTGGGGACGCGGATGGTGTACTCGGCCGTCCGGGCGCCCACGTTTCCCCTGGCGATGGAGCCGTAGTTGCTGCCGGAGATGCTGGAGCTCTCCATATAGCCCCCCAGCTCCGCCACCATCTGGGCAAGCCGCTCCAGGGCGGAGTCGAACTGTGTGGTCTCCAGATTGATGTTGGCGTTGTAGATGATCTTCTCAGACATATCCTGGGCGGTGGGCAGGGCGTCGTTGCGGCCGCTGAGCCCGTAGGGGTTGGGGGCAGGGGCTCCCTCCTCGGGCATTTCCGGCTCGGCCGCGTCGAAGGCGGCGTTGCTGTAGGTGTACTCCGTCTCTGCCATCCCCTCGGCGGCGTTTTTGGAGCTGGCGCCGCAGCCGGCCAGGGCAAACACCATCAGAACTGCCAGCAGCGCGGACAGCAATTTCACTCTCTTTTTCATTGGATCTACCTCCCGAAAAGATTTTTCCCTTTGCCCTTATGACGCAGGGGAAAACAAAAAGTTCCCGGAAGATCCGAAGATTTCCGGGAACCGTTTTTTTCAGTACGCCACGCCCCAGTAGATCATCTTTTTGGCCTCTCTGCCGCAGATGGGGCAGGTGTCGCCCAGATGCTCCTGTTCAAAGGGGATGCACCGGCTGGTCATGCCGGCCTGCTCTTTCATCTTCATCTCGCACTCCAGAGAGCCGCACCACATGGTTTTGATGAAGCCGCCCTTTTCCTCCTGGAGCTTTTTGGCCTCCTCCAGGGAATAGGCGGGGAAGGTGTGGCTGTCCAGATTGGCCTTGGCCTTGGCGTAAAGCCCGGCCTGAACGTCCTCCAGCAGTGCGGGGATCATCTCCTCCAGCCTGCCCAGGGGGACGAAGGTCTTCTCCCGGTTGTCCCGTCGGACCGCCACGCACTGGCCGTTTTCCATATCCTTGGGGCCGATCTCGATGCGCAGGGGCACGCCTTTCATCTCCCAGTTGGCAAACTTCCAGCCGGGGGAATTGTCGGAAAAGTCGCCCTTGACCCGCAGTCCGGCGGCCTTGAGCCGGTCCACCAGCTCCCCGGCCTTCTCGGTGACGCCCGGTTTATGGGCGGCGATGGGCAGCACGATCACCTGAATGGGGGCGATGTGGGGGGGCAGCACCAGACCGTTGTTGTCGCCGTGGGTCATGATGATGCCGCCGATGATCCGAGTGGACATGCCCCAGCTGGTCTGGTGGGGATAGCTGAGCTGATTGTTCCTGTCGGCAAAGGTGATGTCAAAGGCCCGGGTGAACCCGTCGCCGAAGTAATGGCTGGTGCCGCTCTGCAGAGCCTTGTGGTCGTGCATCATGCACTCGATGGTGTAGGTGTTCACCGCGCCGGCGAACTTTTCCTTGTCGGTCTTGTTGCCCCGGATCACCGGCATGGCCAGCTCCTTTTCACAGCAGTCGGCGTAAACCTCCAGCATCTGCAGCGTCTCTTCCCGGGCTTCGGCCTCGGTGGCGTGGATGGTGTGGCCCTCCTGCCACAGGAACTCCCGGCCCCGCAGGAAGGGACGGGTGGTCTTCTCCCAGCGGATCACGGAGCACCACTGGTTATATTTCATGGGCAGATCCCGCCAGGAACGCACCACGTGGCTCCAGTGGTCGCAGAACAGCGTCTCGCTGGTGGGACGCACGCACAGCCGCTCGGGCAGCTCCTCGCTGCCGCCGTGGGTGACCCAGGCGCACTCGGGGGCGAAGCCCTCCACGTGATCCTTTTCCTTCTGCAGCAGGGACTCCGGGATCAGCATGGGCATGGACACGTTCTCGTGGCCCAGCTCCTTGAACCGCCGGTCCAGATAGCTCTGGATGTTCTCCCAGATGGCGTAGCCGTAGGGCCGCAGGATGAAAAGACCCTTTACGCCGGAATAATCCACCAGCTCCGCCTTGGTGCACACGTCGGTGAACCATTGGGCAAAGTCGGTCTCCATGTCGGTGATCTGCTCAACGTTCTTCTCTTTAGCCATAGTATTCTACTCTCCCATCACGGCGAAGGCCCTTCCTCCACCGGTAAATCAAGTCAATATTCTATGCGAGAAACCGTGGATTGTCAAGCGCGGAGGGGCTTTTTCGCCGCTTGGCACTTGACAAGTTGCCGGGACATAGTATAATTGAATGACAAATTGTTACAAGCTGTGGCCCATGGCCGTTTCAAGGGGGTGAAACCCATAAACAGAAAAGGATTTATGGCCGAACTGCGCAATCTGCTGGCATTTATGGACGAGGAAGACCGGGAACGGGTTCTCCGCCGCTATGAGCGCATGTTCGACGCCGCCGGCGAGGACGGCGAGGAGGGGCTGATCCGCTCCCTTGGCTCGCCTGTGCGCCAGGTGCTGGACGTGGAGAGCGAGTACCGCCGCGTCAAAGCCCAGGGAGGTACGCCTTTCCTGGATGCCGACGCACCCGCGCCCCGGCAGGAGGATCTCTCCTCGCTGGTACGGGAGGCGGCCGATGCTCTCAAGGATCCCGAGAGCGAGGCGTCCCTTTTTCCCGCTGCGGAGAGCGACGCCGCGCCGGAGCTTTTTGAGCAGCTTCCCATCGAGGAGCTGATCCCTCCGGAGGACGAGCCCTCTCTGGAGAGCGTGATCCCCGAAACGGACGAACCGCCGGCCACTCCGGCGGAACCGTCCGGGGAAGAGAGGACACCGGAAGAACCGGAGCTTCCCCCGCCGGCCGCTCCGGAGGAGATCGAGCCGGCGGACGAGCTTCCCGCCGACGTTCCGGAGATGCCGGAGATGCCGGAGATCACGGATGAGCCCGCGGATCCTTCGGCGGAGACTCTTCCGGAGACCGCCGTGCCCCTGCCGCCTGTGTTTGATGAGACGGTGAAAGCGCCCGCCGAGAGACCCGCCCGGGACGTGACCGTCCCGGAGGAGAAACCGGAGGAGGAGCCGGAAGATGAGGAGCAGCCGGACTCTCCCGGCGCGGGCCGGATCCTGGCGGCCATAGCGGTCACGCTGCCCTTCCTGATCTGGTGGGCCGTGGGATTCGCGGTCTCTCTGGCCCTGGGCGCCGCGGTACTGGCGGTGGGTTTTGCCGTGTGCGTGGCGGGGGTCTACCTGGGCGGATACGCCATAGGGAACCTCATGAGCTTCATGCCCGACCGACTGCTGGTGGGCGGCGTGGCGCTGGGCTGCTTTGCCGCGGCGCTGCTGCTGATCTGGACCGGCCTGTGGATCATCGTGGGGGGCATCTCCCTTGTGATCCGTACGTCCCGACGCGTCTACCGTCGGATCCTCAACAGACAGGAGCAGGAAGAGGAGGATGAGATCGATGGGTAATATCTGGAAATGGGTCGCCATCCTGGCGGCATTCATGCTGGTGATCTCTCTTGCGCTGGTGGGCGTGGCCTACGCCACCGGCGGCAGCGTGGACCGGGTGCTGGCCACCACGGACATCACGGACATGACCAAGTACGTGAGCCGGGACCAGCTGGAGCTGTACGTCACCCGGGCCATCAACCTTATCAACCGAGTATTCTGAAAAAGACCGGGCCGGGGAGCAGTTCCCCGGCCCGATGCCTTTACAGCACGTATTTGAAGATCAGCAGTATCAGCACCCCCGGCACCCCCAGGATCCCGGCGATCAGAGCGTTGACCAGGTTCATCTCCAGATACACTCCGATGTACGAGCCCAGAAAGTTCAGCACGAACAGCGCCACGAACCCCACGGCGGCGTGGAGCGCGGCCTTTGCCAGCAGCTTCAGCGGCAGCCGGATGATGCGGATGAAAAGCAGCAGCAGCAAAACGGCCGCCGCGATCATCAAAAGCACGGTATAGTCACCCATAAGCGTTCACCTCACAGGATAAAATTGGCGGAATCCTCCCGCCGGGTCTGCGCATACTATCCCCGGTCGCGGAAAGCGCGGCAAGCCGGGGGAGGAGAGAAAGAGAACTCCCTCCGACGGGCGGGGCCTGCAGTGTCAGGCTCCGCTTGCTTTTTTTCAGCGGTTATATTATACTATATAAGGTTAAGCACCGAAAAATACTACCACAATATATGGAAAAACGCGAGGATAAAATATGGCAGTAGCGAAACCGCAGGAATACGGAAACGAAAGCATCTCCCAGCTGAAGGGGGCGGACCGGGTGCGTAAGCGTCCGGGGGTCATCTTCGGTTCCGACGGGCTGGAGGGGTGCGAGCACGCCGTTTTCGAGATCCTGTCCAACTCCATCGACGAGGCCCGGGAGGGTTACGGCAATATTATAACAGTAACTCTCTTTGAAGACAAGTCCATTGAGGTGGAGGACTTCGGCCGGGGCTGCCCCGTGGACTGGAACAGCGCGGAAAAGCGCTATAACTGGGAGCTGGTCTACTGCGAGCTCTACGCCGGCGGCAAGTACAACAACGACGACGGGGGAGACTACGAGTACTCCCTGGGTCTCAACGGCCTGGGCGCCTGCGCCACGCAGTACGCCTCGGAGTACATGGACGTCACCGTCTGGCGGGACGGCAATAAGTACTCTCTCCACTTCAAAAAAGGCAAGGTCACCGGGAAAAAGGGCCAGGAGCTGACCATCGAGCCTGCCGACCGGAAAAAGACCGGCACCACCACCCGCTGGCGGCCGGATATCGAGGTCTTCACCGACATCGCCATCCCCGAGGAGTACTTTGTGGACGTGCTGCGGCGCCAGGCGGTGGTGAACGCCGGGGTGACCTTCCGCTTCCGGGTGCAGCGGGGCAGCCGCTTCGATACCCGGGAGTTCAAATACGAGAACGGCATTACCGACTATGTTGCGGAGCTGGCCGGGGAAAACCCCATGACCGCCCCGTATTTTATTGAAAGCGAGCGCAGGGGACGGGACCGGGCGGACAAGCCGGAGTACAAGGTCCGCATGTCCGCGGCGTTCTGCTTCTCCAAGGAGACCCGGGCGCTGGAGTATTACCACAACTCCTCCTGGCTGGAGCACGGCGGAGCGCCGGACGCCGCAGCGAAAAGCGCCTTCGTCTCCGCCATCGACGCTTACATCAAAAAGGTCAACAAGTACCAGAAAAACGAGAGCAAGATCACCTTTCAGGACGTGGCGGACTGTCTGCTGCTGGTGACCAACTGCTTTTCCACCCGCACCTCCTACGAGAACCAGACGAAAAAGGCCATCACCAACCGCTTCATCCGGGAGGCCATGACCGCCTTTTTCAAGGAAAAGCTGGAGATCTACTTTATCGAGAACAAAGCCGACGCCGACAGGATCGCCGACCAGGTGCTCATCAACAAGCGCAGCCGGGAGCAGGCGGAAAAGACCCGGGTGCGCATCAAGGAGACGCTGACGAAAAACGTGGACCTCTCCAACCGGGTGCAGAAGTTCGTGGACTGCCGCTCCCGTGAGGTGGCCCGGCGGGAGATCTACATCGTGGAGGGCGACTCGGCTCTGGGCAGCGTCAAGCTCTCCCGGGACGCGGAGTATCAGGGCATCATGCCGGTCCGGGGCAAGATCCTCAACTGTCTGAAGGCGGACTACGCCCGCATCTTCAAAAGCGAGATCATCACCGACCTGATCAAGGTGCTGGGCTGCGGCGTGGAGGTGGAAAAACACGGCAAGGAGCTCAACAGCTTTTCACTGGAGAATCTGCGCTGGAGCAAGGTCATCATCTGCACCGACGCGGACGTGGACGGCTATCAGATCCGCACGCTGATCCTCACCATGCTCTGGCGCCTGACGCCCACGCTGCTGCGGGAGGGCTACGTCTACATCGCCGAATCCCCCCTCTATGAGATCCAGGCGAAGGGGAAGACCTGGTTTGCCTATTCCGAGCGGGAGAAGGCGGAGATCCTGGAGCAGATCGGCCCGGGAAAGGTCACCATCAACCGCAGCAAGGGCCTGGGCGAGAACGACCCGGAGATGATGTGGCTCACCACCATGAACCCGGAGACCCGCCGGCTGATCCGGGTCATGCCCGAGGACGTGGAGGAGACCGCCCGGGTCTTCGACCTGCTGGAAGGGGACAACCTGGCCGGCCGCAAGGAGCACATCGCCCAGGTGGGCAGCCAGTATCTGGATCTGGCGGATCTGTCGTAAGTCGAAGAAACCCCGGGGCATCTCCGCCCGGGAGCCGATGTGCAGAACAGGCTCCGCATTATTCTGCAGAAAGCGTATCGTAATAAGGTAAGGATTATCATATGGCTAAGAAAAAGGAACAACCCGCCGCCCGCCACGCCACAGCCGAGGAGCAGAACGTAGTCGGGCTGCGCTCCATGGTGGTGGAGCAGCCCATCACCCAGACCCTGGAGAGCAACTTCATGCCCTACGCCATGAGCGTGATCGTTTCCCGGGCCATCCCGGAGATCGACGGCTTCAAGCCCAGCCACCGCAAGCTGCTCTACTGCATGTACAAAATGGGCCTGCTGACAGGCGGCCGCACCAAGAGCGCCAACATCGTGGGCGCCACCATGCACTACAATCCCCACGGTGACGCCGCCATTTACGACACCATGGTGCGCCTCTCCCGGGGCTACGGCGCGCTGCTGACTCCCTTCGTGGACTCCAAGGGCAACTTCGGCAAGGTTTACTCCCGGGACATGGCCTGGGCCGCCTCCCGGTATACGGAGGCAAAACTCGCCCCCATCTGCGCCGAACTCTTCCGGGACATCGACAAGGATACTGTGGATTTCGTGCCCAACTACGACGGCACCACCACCGAGCCCACGCTGCTGCCCACCACCTTTCCCAACGTGCTGGTCAGCGCCAATCTGGGCATCGCCGTGGGCATGGCCTCCAACATCTGCGGCTTCAACCTGCAGGAGGTGTGCGAGACCACTATCGCCCTGCTGAAGGACCCGGGCCACAACATCATGGCCACCCTGCCGGCCCCGGATTTTCCCACGGGAGGGGAGATCCTGTTCGACGGGGAGGAGATGGACGCCCTCTACCGCACCGGCCGTGGCAGCGTAAAGGTCCGGGCCCGCTGGCGGTACGACGCCAAATCGAAGATCATTGAGATCTACGAGATCCCCTATTCCACCACCGCCGAGGCCATCATCGACAAGGTGGCCGAGCTGGTGAAGGCGGGCAAGCTCCGGGAAATCAACGATATGCGGGACGAGACCGACCTGGGGGGCCTGAAGCTGGCCATCGACGTGAAGCGGGACGTGGACCCGGAAAAGCTCATGCAGAAGCTCTTTCGTCTCACACCGCTCCAGGACAGCTTTGCCTGCAACTTCAACATCCTCATCGGCGGCACTCCCAGAGTCTGCGGTGTGGGAGAGATCCTGGACGAGTGGATCGCCTGGCGGCAGGAATGCGTCAAGCGCCGGGTGTATTTTGACCTGCAGAGAAAAAAGGAAAAGCTGCATCTGCTCAACGGCCTGAAAAAGATCCTGCTGGACATCGACCGGGCCATCGCCATCATCCGCAGCACCGAGCGGGAGAGCGACGTGGTGCCCAACCTGATGATCGGCTTCGGCATCGACCAGGTCCAGGCGGAGTACGTTGCGGAGATCCGCCTGCGGAACATCAACCGGGAATACATCCTCAAGCGGGTGGAGGAGTCCGAGGCGCTGGAAAAGGAGATCGCGGATCTGGAGCTGACGCTGGGCAGCCGCCGACGCATCCGCAGCATCATCGTCTCCGAGCTGGAGCAGGTGATGAAAAAATACCCCGCCCCCCGGCGCAGCGTCATCTCTTACACCCATGCCGATGACACGCCGGAGGAAGAGGACACCGTGGACGATTATCCGGTGCACCTGTTCATCTCCCGGGAGGGGTATTTCAAAAAGATCACGCCCCAGTCCCTGCGCATGAGCTCCGAGCAGAAATACAAGGAAAACGACGGACCCAGCCAGTATTTCGAGACCACCAACCGGGCCGAGCTGCTGGTGTTTACGGACAAACAGCAGGTCTACAAGACCCGCTGCTCCGACTTTGCCGATACCAAGGCCTCCGTGCTGGGGGATTATCTCCCCGGCAAGCTGGCCATGGACGAGGGGGAGAGCGTGGTCGGTGTGGTCCTGCCGGGGGACTATAGCGCCCATCTGCTGTTTTTCTTTGAAAACGGCAAATGCGCCCGGATCCCCCTGGACAGCTACGCCACCAAGACCAACCGCAAACGGCTCACCGGCGCCTATTCCGGCGCCAGCGTGCTGCGCAGCCTGATCTGTCTGAACGGGGAGCAGCAGCTGGCCGCGGTCTCCACCGAGGGGAGAGCGCTGATCTTCAACAGCGCCCTGCTCGCCCCCAAGGCGTCCCGCGCCAGTCAGGGCGTGGGAGTCATGACGCTCAAGCCCAAGTATCGTCTGGACCGGGCGCAGCTGCTGACGGATACCGCCATCGTCAATCAGTCCCGCTACCGGGTGCGGACCATCCCCGCCGCCGGCGCGCTCCTGCGGGAGGAGGACCGGGGGGAAAAGCAGCTGACGCTGCTGGATGAAAACTGAGACCAAAGGAAGCCCTGTCCATGGATAATAAATCGCGCGTCCGGGTTTGGGACGTGGGTAAAATACTGGTCGGAACGCTGCTCACGGGCCTTTCGTTCCGCTGCCTCACCTTTCCCAACCACATCGTCTCCGGCGGAGTCACCGGCATCGCCCAGATCCTGAACCTGCTCACCGGCTTTCCCGTGGGCGTGGCCATCATCGCGCTGAACGTACCGCTGTTTTTGTGGGCGTGGAAGAGTCTGGGCCGACGGTTCGTGGTGCTCACGGGGCTGTGCATGGTGCTCTCATCGGTGACCATCGACCTGCTGGAGCCCTTCGCCCGGGCCATCACGTCCGACAGCATGCTGGCGGCGGTATACGGCGGACTGATAAAGGGAGCGGGCTTCGGCCTGGTCTACACCACCGGCGCCACCACCGGCGGCGTGGACATCCCCGCCCGTATGCTCCGGCGGAAATACCCCCATATCAACTTCAGCACCTTTATCCTGATGCTGGACGCGGTGATCATCCTGGCGTACGCGGTGATCTTCCGCCGGTTCGACAGCTGCATGTACACCCTCATCTGCATGTACATCAGCAACAAGGTCGTGGCGCTGATCCTCTACGGGCCCGTGGACTCCCGGATCTGCTATATCATCTCCGACCGCAGCGACGAGCTCCGCCAGGCCATCACCGGCCGTCTGGGCCGGGGCGCCACGCTGCTCCACGGTCAGGGGGCCTGGTCCGGCCGGGACAAGCAGGTGATACTGTGCGTGGTAAAGCCGCCCCAGATCGCCCGGCTCCGCCGTCTGGTGCGGGAGATCGATCAGAGCGCCTTTTTCGTGGTCAGCGACGCCCGGGGCGTCTACGGCGAAGGATTTGAAAACCTGATGCAGGAGGACTGACTTTTTGGCATCGGCCCGGCTCAAAGAGCATATACTGCCTTATATGTTTTTTTGGAGGTGCCGGAATGAACGAGGATATCGACGATCTGATCTTTGCCGGGGAGGAAGCCCGCCAGAGTGAGAGATGAAAACCCGGGCAGAAAGCACATGCTTTCTGCCCGGGTTTTTTCAAAGCCGCAAAAACCGATGCAGCGCCGACTCCTTCTCCCCGGGGAACAGCCCGGCCAGATGGGCCAGCAACCGCTGATAGGATTCCTCCGGAGTGCGCTGATACACCTTTTCGGTGAACTCCGCGCCCCAGAACTTCTCCGGGGTGGTGTACTCCGCGGTGCCCCATCCATAGGTGTTGCCCCGGCGGTCCACCGCGTAGACAAAATCGTCCGTGAGCACGTAGCCCTGGGCCTGCAGCCGGGTGATGGAGGCGTCAAAGCCGGTGCGCCCGCCCTTCCTGTAATTACCCAGCCGCTTCAGATAGGTGGACAGCGCCGGCGCGTTGGCGTCCACCAGCTCAAACAGAGCCTTGTCGGCCCAGGTGGCCAGCCCGTCGTCGAACCGGGCGTCAAAGTCATAGCCATCCCGCCGCCAGTTGGCCAGATCCAGGTACATCTCCCGGCTGACGAAAGCGGCTTTTTTCTCAAACAGCTTGCCGTAGGCGCAGCGGCACTGGCGGATCACCGGCCCCTTCCACTCCCAGACGCCCACGTCGTCCTCCGAGAACCACACCCGGGGATCCACGTGCTCGCTGATGGAGAAGCCGGGGATGGAGTTCTTGAAAAACGGCACGATGCCGTATTCGTCGATGGCCGCCTCCAGATCCTCCGGCGTGCGGACGTAAAGATCAAATGCCATGATCGGTTCCTTCTTTTCCAATAAAAGAGACTTACCCGTCGGAGCGGGGAATATGGGGGAGGTAACGCACGCAGTAATCGGCCATCTCCTCCGGAGACTGACGCATACCGTCGTTGAGCCAGCAGGCCACCACGTTTTCAAAGCCCCCGCACCAGACCAGCCGCTGAAACCTTTTCTCCGGGGAGAAATCCGGGTCGTGGATCGCCAGAGCGTTGACCACCTTCATCCAGGCAAACTGAAAATCCTCCCGAAACATCAGCGCGGCCTGGTCCGGATGCTCGCCGATGATGCGGAACGCCTGCTCATACCAGGCGTTGGAGGTGCCCTTTCGGAAGGGACTGCCCGTGACCCGGAGGATCTCCTGGTTCAGATCCGTGGCCGCCTCCTCGAACAGGTCGTTGATCACCTGGTAATTGCGGTAAAACGCCATCCGGGAAACGCCCGCCTTCCGGCACAGCTCCGACACGGAGAGATCCTTGTAGGATCGGTTCCGGCACAGCTCCAGCAGCGCCGTTTTCAGACAGTCCTTCACCAGGGCGTTGGCCTCCGCGCTGTGCCGGCGCAAAGAGTCGTACTGCTTCTGCTCGTTCATGAGCGGCCCCTTCCGCTGCGCTTCTGGGGAATGGTCTCAAATCCCACCAGGATCCCGCCGTGTTCGGCGTAGTAGGAGCACAGCACCCGATTGGCCTGGATCCTTACGTCCGCCCCCGGGCAGTTGTCCAGGATCAGCTGCCGCAGCCGGGCGGATACACTGGCGCCCTCTGTGTGGCGGATGCGCACTCTTCCGCCGGAATACCCCGCCTGACACATGCTTTTCCACAGCTGGTCCAGAGCGCGGCGTTCTCCCCGGCAGCGGTTGATGGGCTCCAGCTCGCCCTTTTCACTGGCTCTGCCAACGATGCGTATGTTCAGCAGCCCCACCAGCTTGGCCAGCGCCGGACTGACCCGGCCGTTCCTGGCGAGATTTTCCAGCGAGCCCAGCATGAAAACCAGCCCCGTGGAGGCGAGATAGGCGTGGGTCTCCCGGCAGGCGGCGTCAAAATCCGCACCTGCGCCGATGAGAGCGTCGAACCTCTCCAGCAGCAGCTCCATCTCCGGCCCGGTGGACAAGGTGTCGATCAGATACACCTTCCGCCGGGGATGGGCGCGCATATACTCCTTTGCGGCAATGGCGGCGCTGTTATAACACCCGGACAGCGACCCGGTCAGAACGGGGGCGAAGATCTTCTCGCCGTCTCCGAAGGCCTCCAGCCAGTCGCCTACGCTGGGACAGGCTGTGGAGGTGGGGCCGGTGCACTCGTCCATGGCGCGCATCATTTCCTCCACCGGCTGCTCCGGCGTATCCAGAAACTCCCGTCCCCCGATGGTGATGCGCAGCGGCACGGAGACGAGTTCCACGTTTTTCAGCTCCAGAAGATTGGCGGAGGAGTCCGTCACAACTTTGATTTTCATGGTATATTCCTCCCGGTGAAGCGGGCGGCAGCGGCCGCCAAACGAGCGTTACAACTGTCACGCGGGATTATACCGTTTTCGACGGTTTCTTTCAAGTGCGGAGGGGGGCCATTGTGACAAAGGCGGGGAAATTGTCACAGCTTGCGGACAAGGCCCGAACGCTGTCCGCAGAGAAACGGGAGGTCCTATCGAAGCCCGATCAAAAAAAGAAACAGCGCGAGGAAGGGGATCGGCGTCCAGCTTATATACCGGCCTGGGATCTCCCTGTCGGCGGGCTCCGCTCTGTCCGAACTGCGGATCCGAAAACTCATATGCCAGCGGAACATCTCGTCCGCAAACAAAACGGAGATCCCGCCGGTCACGCATACGGCCGCGCCGCCGAACCACCTTCCGTGTATCGGAAGCTGATCCCTATCACGTTGATTTGCTCAAGGTACTGCTTCAATGCGGCCGAAAAGAAATTCCCCGTCGACGATGGGGAAGGAGACTTTCTTCAGACGGATTTCCTCAAAAGGCTGGCCCAGCTTTGAAAGAAGCTTGCCCGCCAGCCTCCCGGTCCTGGATTCCCCGCGCACGCCTCGTTATGCCCGGATACATAACCCGATTTTAGCACGCAAAGGACGTCCGGAAAAGCGGGAATATTCGATCCCGCGGGAGCCCGGCGGAGTCGAACCGCATGGGGAAAAGAGGCCGCAGCTTCTGCGGCCCGCGATAAAAAGAAAGAGCCGCCCAAGCGGACTATATAGTTTCGGCCCGAGTGAAACGAGAGGGCTTGGATGAGTCGAGCCGTTATTACGGATAAGGATCAGATGAGAGTATTTATCTGCAAAGTGTAATCACAATTGATACGCCAGCAAATAAATGACCAAAAGCGGTTTTCATCCGTATTTGTAGTGAAAGGAGTTGAGGACAGGATGCATGATTTATCAGTACGGCCGACTGATGAAATAGAAGCTGTTGTTCACAAATACGGAAATGTTCTGTTTCGGATATGCTTTGTCATGCTGGGAAACAAAAGCGACGCAGAGGACGCAGTACAGGATACCATCCTCTCATTTATGCAAAAGGCGCCTCCTTTTGAAAGCCCCGAGCATGAGAAAGCATGGCTCATCAAGGTTGCGACCCACAAATGCCGGGATATCCAAAGATTCCGCTGGCGGCATCCCCAAGTAGATATTGATAGCTTGCATGAGCTGTCGTATGACAGGGAAAGCAGCGGCGCAATTGAGGCGCTTATGGCATTGCCTGAGAAATTCAGAACTGTTCTCACGCTTTACTATGTGGAGGAATACAAGGTCAGGGAGATTGCAGAAATGATCGGCAAAACCCCTTCGGCAGTAAAAATGCGGCTGAAAAAAGGGCGCAGCCTGCTCGAAGAAAAATATCGAAAGGAGTACACGTGATGGAGCATGACACTTTGAAAAAGTCTGTACAATCAATACTTATGCCCGACGATATGAAAAAGCGTATCATTGAAAACACTTGTGCCGCCATGGAATCGTCCCATATCACGCCATTATCACGAAGGGAGAATACTATGAAAACAAAGAACTCAAATGCGTTTGTACGCAGGCCAGCGCGTAGACTTACAGCTGTTCTTGTAGTTGTGGCGGTGATTATGCTCCTCGGAGCAACAGCGTTTGCTGCTTCAAGGCTTGGGCTTATCGAGTGGTTCACCTACCGTGACAACCGCAGCGGTGAAGAAATCGTAAATGAAATCGTCTCGGCGGGCGTACAGGGCCTTGATGCCGCCTATGAAAGCGACAAGATACGTTTTACGATGGAGGAAGCGGTTTATGACGCTCCCGGAAACACATTTGCCATCAACTGGACGGTGGAAAAGCTGGTTTCCGACCAGACGCTTTATGTGGTATGCGAGGGCATCCGCTTTGGCGGCGAGTTGGCGGAACTGCGAGCCGGAGGCGGCCTTGACAATTATGTCCTCACTGACGAAGCCACACACGGCTCCGTGATGGGTCTGCTTCCGAATAACGCAGGCCCCGATGGTTCAATTTCCTTCAGTATTTTGTCCGCGAAGGCTGAAATCGTGCAGGTCGGGAACACAAATGACGCCGTTGAACAAAAGAGACGCATAGCCGAGACCTGGGCGAAAGGGCGCATACCCTCCGAGGGGCAGGGGGTGGAAATCCCTGTGCGGATTGAGGCGGGCCAAACATACACGGAGGCGCTTCTGGCCACCGGGTTGTTTGAAATGGCCGATGCATTTACCGTGAACTTTACAATGGACGCCGGTAAACTGGATAGCGCGTCGATGGTATGCACAAGCGAGCTGGATCACATCTTTGACGGCTATGAGCTGCACATTACCAGAGCAGACGTCTCCGCGACCAGCGCGTTTTTTGAAGTCCAGTATATTACCGAAGAAAAACCGCTTGACGGCGGCAAAGGCATTGGCCCGCTCTGGGAGGTTAAGTTCAGTGTGCCGGGCGTGGATCGTTGGTACATCACCGGCAGCGGAAGTATCGAGGACCCGGTCCAGATGGAGGATGGCCGCTGGCTTAACGAAATGACCTGGGAGGCAATCGGACTGTACGTTATTCCAGACGAAGTGGTCATGACTCTGGTGACATACGACGGAACGCTTGACAATGCCACCGAGCATACTGACGATGCGGTTGTTCTTACCTTTAGCAGTAATTCCTGATCGAGACCCATAATAGTCATCAAAGAGCCAGACGCACACATGGAGCCGATGATCGGCAGCTTTCGAGCCTGCCATCATCGGCTCGTTTTCATTAAAGACAGTTTTGGCTTGTGAGATTGATTGCCCGATAAAAAAGGAAAGCCCGCACAAGCGGACTTTCCTTTTTTGGTCGGAGTGGCGGGACTTGAACCCGCGGCCTCTTGGTCCCGAACCAAGCACGCTACCATCTGCGCTACACCCCGATACCGGCGAAAATGTATTATATGGTCTCGGCGCAAAAATGTCAAGCTGTTTTCCTTGTAAAACGCGGCGATGTGGTATAGAATGTCCACAGCAATCGGCAGGAGTGTGCATATGGACAAAAGAATCGAACGGATCCTGCCGCTGGTGCAAAAGCCCGGGCGCTACACCGGCGGCGAATACGGTGAAATACAAAAAGATCTCTCCCAGGTGGACCTGCGCATGGCGCTGTGCTTCCCGGACGTGTATGAGATCGGCATGTCCAACACGGGCATGCGGATCCTCTACCGGGTGCTCAACGACATGCCGGGAGTCTGGTGCGAGCGGGTGTTCGCCCCCTGGTTCGACATGGCCGGAGAGATGAAGAAAAACCAGATCCCGCTTTACGCCCTGGAGAGCGGCGACTCTCTGGACAAGTTTGACGCCATCGGCTTCTCTCTGGGCTACGAGATGGCGTATACCACCGTGCTGGAGATGCTCGCCCTGGCGGGGATCCCTCTGCACAGCGGGGAGCGCACGGGGCTTACGCCGCTGGTTTTTGCCGGAGGCAGCGTGTGCTGCAACAGCGAGCCCATGGCGGACTTCTTCGACCTGACCATTATCGGTGAAGGGGAGGACGTGGACCGGGAGGTGCTGGAGCTGCTGCGTCTGGCCAAACGGGAGGGCTGGACGAAGGAGCGCTTTCTCGCCGCGGCGTCCCGGATCGGCGGGGTCTACGTGCCCTCGCTCTACACCCCGGAATACAACGCCGACGGTACTCTCTCCGCCATGCGCCCCCGGGGGGGCGCGCCGGAGCGGGTCACCAAACGCATCGTGGAGGACTTTGAAAACAGCTGCTTTCCCGTGGACGCCATCGTGCCCAACACGGAGATCGTCCACGACCGGGTAGGGCTGGAGCTGTTCCGCGGCTGCATCCGTGGCTGCCGCTTCTGCCAGGCGGGACATATATATCGTCCCATCCGCAGCCGCAGCGTGGAAAAGCTGATGGAGCAGGGCAAGGCGGCCCTGGCCTTCTCCGGCTACCAGGAGATCACGCTGCTGTCCCTGAGCAGCAGCGACTACCGGGGGCTCAACGAGCTGTGCGACGGACTCATGGACTACTGCGAGCCACGGGGGATCGGTCTGTCCCTTCCGTCGCTGCGGGCGGACAACTTCTCCATGGACATCATGCAGCGGGTGCAGAAGGTGCGCAAGTCCGGCCTGACCTTCGCCCCTGAGGCGGGAACTCAGCGGCTCCGGGACGTGATCAACAAAAACGTCACCGAGGAGGACCTGCTGCGCTCCTGCGCCACTGCTTTTCAGGGGGGCTGGAACGGTATCAAGCTCTACTTTATGCTGGGACTTCCCACCGAGACGGACGAAGATGTGCTGGGCATCGCGGAGCTGGCGGACAGGGTAGTGCACTGCTGGCGGGAGAATTCGCCCAACCGCAGCCGTGGACTGCGTGTGACGGTGAGCACCTCCTGCTTTGTGCCCAAGCCCCACACGCCCTTCCAGTGGGAGCCCCAGGTCTGCGCGGAGGAGTATCTCCGCCGGGTCCGGCTGCTTCGGGACCACATGAAAGCAAAGGCCGTGACGTACAACTGGCACGACGCGGAGACCTCCTTTACCGAGGCCGTGCTGTCCCGGGGCGACCGGCGGCTGGGCGCGCTGCTGGAGGAGATCTGGCGCCGGGGCGGGTATCTGGAGTCCTGGTCCGAGGGCTTCCGGCTGGATCGCTGGACGGAAAGCGCCGCGGCCCTGGGGATCGATCTGCCCTTCTACGCCAATCGGGAGCGGCCTCTGGACGAGCGTCTGCCCTGGGATCATCTGTTCATGGGGGTGGAAAAACGGCACTTCCTCCGGGAGTACCGCCAGGCCCACAAGGGGGTCCTGTCCCCGGACTGCCGGGCCGCCTGTTCCGGCTGCGGAGCCAAAGAGATGCTCAAAGGGGGACGCTGCGATGGATAAGCTTCGCCTTGTATACCAGCAGACGGGCCGGGCCAGATGGATCTCCCACCTGGACGCCATGCGCACTCTGCAGCGGGCCATGAACCGTGCCGGCGTGCCCATCCGCTACAGCGAGGGCTTCAACCCTCACGCCCTGATCTCCATCGTCATGCCCCTTTCCGTCGGCGCGGAGAGCCTTTGTCAGATGGCAGACATCCGGGTGAGGGAGGACGTGGATATCGCTGCCCTGCCGGAGCGGCTCACCGCCGTGATGCCGGAGGGGCTGCGCTTTACCGACTGCTATGAAAACGCCGACAAACCCGCAGAGCTCAAATGGCTGCGCTGCCGGGGACTGTGGGAATACGATAAGGCCGACCCTGCAAAATTGGCCGACACCTGCCGGGAACTGTTTTCCGGCGACGTGCAGGTGATGCGCCGGACCAAACGGGGGGAGGGCCTGCTGACGGTCACCGATCACCTTCGGGAGCTGACTTTCTCGCCGGAGGACGGCGGGGTGCGGGTGGAGTGCGTGCTCTCCGCGGCGGATCCGGTGGTGAATCCCGACTTGCTCACCGCCGCCGTGAGACAAAATCTGCCCCAGGCTGCGCCGGACGCGGCCCATTTTCTCCGCCTGGCCCTTTATAAGGCCGACGGCAGCGAATTCCATTGAAATCAACTCTTGACATTCCTCAAAGGCATGAGTATAATAGCTTTTGCCTTTGAGGAATCCAACACGCGGGAGTGCTGGAATAGGTAGACAGGCAGGCTTGAGGTGCCTGTGTCCAACCATAGACGTGTGGGTTCAAGTCCCATCTCCCGCACCAGCGAACAGCGGCCGCCCCTATGGGTGGCCGCTGTTCGCTGAAAAAAGGGACCTGAACCCAAGGACACTTTGCGACATGCCGGGGGCATGCCGCAAACCGGGGTGACCTGGCCCGCAGACCAGGTCAAGTCCCATCTCGTATAGTCTCGCAGATCCCCTGGAACCATCAAGGCCCCAGGGGATCTGTTTGGCATTGTCGGCCGATCCGCGGAGCTCAGCAGATCAGGGAGGCCCACGTCCGGGCGTCGGAGGACAGCTCGGGCAACGTTACCGGCACCGTCTTTCCGCCGGAGACATCCGGCTCCGCCGCCGTGGGCAGACGCAGCACCTCTCCCGGGCGGATCAGCGCGGAGGTCAGACCGTTGAGCTCCAGGATCTCCCACCAGCGGCTTCCGTCTCCCAACTGATCCCGGGCAATATTCCAGAGCGTGTCGTTGGGCTGCACGATATACGTCCGCTCCCCGCCGCTGCTTCCGCTGCCGGAGGAGGGATACGCAGGCCGACAGGCTCCCATGACCTCCCTGCTCGTTCGGGTCATACGGCGGACGGCGCCGTCCACGTTGCCTTCGACTGCGGTGAGAGCGGTCCCGGAGACGGCGGTGCAAAAGCCGATGTGATCGGCCAGACCGTCGCCGTTGAAGTCATACAGGATCAGATCTCCCGGACGGTAATCCCCGGTGACCCACTGACCGTGGCTTCTGGCATAGTCCACCACGTAGGGACACCAGGCGGTTTTGGCGCCGCCGCAAAACAGACCGGAGAGCCCCGCCATACGGAATACGTCCCAGATAAAGGCACAGCACCAGGGGAAATCCGGCCCCTGAACGGCGCCGCCGTAAAAGTCCGTGTTGTAGATCACGTTATTTTCGCCGGTCTCTTTCGTGCCTACCTGCGCGTTGAACAGAGCGATCAGACGCTGCAGGGCGCTGTCAGCCACGGCGCATCACGCGCCGGCGGAAAGATGCGGATAATCCACACTCAGTTACGTTTCTCTCTCCTTGGGGTTATAGATGGGAGCCGCGCCCGCCGCCCGGATCAACCCGGCGGCGGGTGCCCTCGGTCCATTCTATGCCGGAGAGAGGATCGCTGCCTGTGCGATCTCCGGAAATTTGCGGTCAGCGCGCCGACGGAAGGATGGGCTGATCGTCAAAGCGGGCGTCTGACAGCGGGACCTCCTCCGGGGAGAGCTCCACCGCGGCGTCCGTAGGCTCCGTGCCGCTCTCCTCTTCCGGATCCTCCGGCTCCGGGGCGTCGGGGAACATCGCCTCTTCCTCCTCCTCGTCGGGGCCGAAGGGAAGAACCTGCGGGGAAGGTTCGCTGTCCGGCGTATCGTCATGTTCCCCGCCGCACCCGCAGAAAAGCAGCGCCAGCGCCAACAGAAGCGCCGCTGTACCAAGTCTTTTCATCATTAACTCCTCTCAACCAATTGTAATCAATTGGATTTGCGCTTGCCTATTTACTTCCATCGAATCCCCCAGGATCTGTTGAGATCCAGGGGATAAAACCAGAAAAATCTGGATACACAACCGTTCTTTCACAACACGAAGAATACAGGCTGTATACATATAAGACGATCCATAACGGCTGCAGGTTCAAAAAATCGGCGGACACGCATTCATGCGTGTCCGCCGTGGGCGGGCAGACTCCTCACTCTTCTTCCCGGATGGCGCTGACCGGACAGCCTTCGATGGCCTCCTGAACGGCGTCCCGGTTTTCGTCTGTGGTGTCGGCAATGGCCTCGGCCAGGTTGTTGTCGTTGAGTCGAAACACCTCCGGGGCGGTCTCTGTGCAAAGGCCGCAGCCGATGCATGTCTCATGGTCAACAAATGCTCTCATCGTATATCCTCCTTTGGATTGAGCCTGAAAGCCGGAGCTGTGCCGCTCCGGCGCCCGGGCAGTTTATCAGATGGTATATAGCGGGTCGCGCCATGATGTCATGGGGGGATGTGGTCGGGAAACACGCCCTTCGGGATCACCTGATCCCAAAGCCTCCCTTGTCCGATCCCGGGCGGTCGATCCGCGGTGCGCTTGAAAGTATTCCCCGGATCCCCAAAAGATATGAGCGGGACGTGGCGCGCGGCCCCCTTGACCCATCGGGAGAAAACAAGTATACTTTCTGACAGCTGCATTGCAGACTTCTGTCAACAGGAGGGCGCCATGGATTTTGAAGGATTGAGATTTGAATTTGCCCACGTGGGCATCAACGCCCGCACTCCGGAGGAAGCCCTCCGGATGAAGAGCTTTTTTGACGCCCTTCCCGGCTGCGGAGAGTTCCGGGAGACGGCATCCGCCTGGCTCTCCGGGGACAACAAAATGGAGCTGATGAAGGGCCTGGGAAAGGGGAGCATGGGCCACCTGGGACTGTTCGTCAACGATCTGCCCCTGGCGGTAAAGTTCCTGGAGTCCATCGGCCTGGCCGTGGACCCGGACACCGCCCAGTATACTCCCGACGGGGAACTGCGGCTGATCTATCTCAAGGAGGAGATCAACGGTTTTCGCATCCACGTCGGCCGGAAAATGGCCCCGTCCTACGTTCCTCCTCGGGAGGAAGAGCTTCCCGCCGAGTGAGTTCCCGAAAAAAACCTTCAAGTCCCCGGGCCTGGCCCGGGGCAGGAGAGATAATTATGACGAATCAACAGTTTTATGCGCTGATCGACCAGTGCTTTGCCGCCCTGCCGGGAAACTCCGTGCATCTTCCGGCGGAGGACGTGGATATTCCCGTGCTGGACGCCCCTCTGGTGGGGATCGCCCGGGCCGACGATCCGCTCTTTGAGAAATTCCGGGAGCCGGAGGTCATCGGGCCGGAGTGGCGTGCCCCCCGGGAGTGGATGCCGGAGGCCCGGACGACCGCCGCCTTTTTCTTCCCCTTTACCGAGGCGGTCCGCAGTCGGGCCCGGGCGTCCAAGGAGCTGACCAACGAGGCCTGGAACACTGCCTATGGCAGCAACTTCAAGCTGGTGGACACCTTCCTGGATCTCCTGGTGCCCCGGCTGGAGGCGGCGGGTGTAAAGGTGGTCCAGCCCAACCGGGACCCCGGTCTGCAGCGGGTCATGGTGCCCACTCTCAGCGGCGGTGAGGAGGACGTGCACTTCTCCGTGAGCTGGTCCAACCGCCACGTGTGCTTCGCCGCGGGCCTGGGCACCTTCGGCGTCCACCGCCATCTGATCACAGACAAGGGCTGCTGCGGCACTCTGGCGTCGTTTATCATGGACGCCGACCTTGTGCCCACAGAGAGGACCTATACGGACGTTTACGAGTACTGCACCCGCTGCGGCGCCTGCACGAAGCGCTGCCCCGCGTCGGCCATCACTCTTGAGCACCTGCGCAATCTGAAAAAATGCAGCGCCCAAGGCGGCACCATCCGGGAAAAGTTCGGCAGCGGCTTCTGCGGGAAATGCCTGGTGGGCGTTCCCTGCGAGCACAGCAAGCCCACGGTCGGCTGACCGGCGCTAAAAGACTTTGCGGTACACGGGCGTATAGGTGAGGACCCCGCCGGGGGAGTGGGAGCGCAGCAGCGTCAGCGCGCCGATCTCCGCGGTCAGGGGCGGCATCCCTTTCCCCAGACTGCTTAAGGTGACCCCTTCCCGCAGCACGGCCCGCCGGGCCAGGGTGACGTGGGGCCGGTACGCCCTCTCCTCCGGAACAAACCCGCGGGACCGCAGCCGGGCGGTGAGCCGGGACTGAAGCTCAAAGAGCGCCTCGTCCGCCTCCACACCCCGCCACAGAGTGTCGCCGCCCCGCTGCCGGAACCGGCCCGGCGCTCCGATGACCACGGGGATGGGGGTCGAGCCGCATTCGTCCATGGCCGCGGCTGCGGACGACAGACGGTCCGGCGAGACTTCTCCCAGAAACACCAGCGTGAGATGATAATTCTCCCTTCGGGTGAGGGACGCACGGACGCACCCGCTGCCCAGCAGCTGCGCGCTGCGATCCAGTTCCCGCCTGAGGGACTGGTCGAATTCCGCGGCGATAAACAGCCTCACGGTCAGCCCTCCTTTCTTTTACCTGCAGTATATCGTCTGCCGGGGAAGAATGCAAACCCCTTCGAATGCCGGGGGACTTGCCAAGGGAACAGTGAAATGGTAAAATAATATAATACCAGCTCGCCGGAGGCTGTCTATGAACGTCTATGACTTCGACAAAACCATATACCCGGCCGACAGCGCCGCCCATTTCTGGCTGTTCTGCGTCCGGCGGCACCCGGCGGCCTTCACCAGCCTGTTCCGCGCGGCGGGACCGGGTCTGCGGCTGTTCAGGGGGGAAGTACCCCGGGGCGAGCTGAAACAGAGCATGTTTTCCTGTCTCCGGAATATCGACGATCCTCTTCGGGAGGCGGAGGAATTCTGGGACGGGCACATCCATCGGATCTATCCCTGGTATCTGGCCCAAAAGCGCGGCGACGATCTGGTGATCTCCGCTTCGCCCTCGTTTCTGATCGCCGCGGCCTGCCGTCGGCTGGGGATCCGCTGCATCGCCACGGAGATGGACCCCGCCACCGGAAAACTGCTGAGCCCCAACTGTTACGGGGAGGAAAAGCCCCGGCGGTATCGCGCCGTGTTCGGGGATACGCCGGTGGAGGCGTTTTATTCGGACTCGTTTTCCGATGGACCCATGATGAAGCTGGCGGAAAGGGCCTACCTGATCAAAAAAGGGACGGTGCTTCCGGTGACGGAGGTGCCGGAAAAAGCCCGGAACCGCGGCACCAGCGTCCGAAGGACCTGAAAAGGGAGGACCGGATCCATGAACATTCCCAATCGTCTCACCCTCATCCGCATTGCCCTGGTGCCGGTGTTCGCCGTGTTTGCGGCGCTGGGCCACCGGACCGGCGGAAGATTGTACTATTTGCTGGCAGGGATCGTGTTTGCCCTGGCCAGTCTCACGGACATGCTGGACGGAAAGATCGCCCGGAAAAACAACCTGGTGACCAACTTCGGCAAATTTGCCGATCCCCTGGCCGACAAGATCCTGACCACGGCGGCGTTTCTGTATATGCTCCAGGAGGGCGTGTGCAGTCCGGCGGTGCTGATCCTGATCCTGTTCCGGGAGTTTGCGGTCTCCGGTCTGCGGATGCTGGCCGCCGGGGCGAAAAATGCCCGGGTGATCCCTGCCAACGTCTGGGGCAAGCTGAAGACCGTCACTATGATGACCAGCATCCTGCTGTTTTATTTCGGCTGCGCCCTGTTTCCGGGCTTCTGGCTGCTCCGCCCGGCGGTGACGGCTCTGTGCTGGGTCTGCGCCGCGGTAACGGTGATCTCCGGACTCACGTATTTCACCGGCAGCGAGGATCTCCTCTCGGATCTGAAATGAAACGGTGCAGAAGAAAAAGCCCCTCTGTTCCGGCGCTTCCCGCCGGAAAGAGAGGCTTTTCGCTATTTCTAAATGATAATATGCTATTCATCTTGCAAAATCGATCTATGTGTATTATGATAATTATCAATCGGCATTCTGCAATATTGCATGGCAAAATGCACAATTATTCAGATCAGGAGGTACCCGAATGAGCGCGAAGACTTACATCGAGCCCCAAACCACGATCCCCGTGTACGACGAGTGCGACGTACTGGTAGTGGGCGGCGGCTCCGCCGGCCACTCCGCGGCGGTGGCGGCGGCCCGTGCCGGCTGCAAAAACATCATTCTGATGGAGCGCTACGGCTACTGCGGCGGCGACGTCACCGGCGGCTACGTGCTGCTCATCCCCAATCTGTCCTTCCATGAGAAGACCTATGTCCGCGGCATCCAGGAGGAGTGGTTCACCCGCCTGTCCAGGATCCCCGGGGCGGTCACCGGGCCCAGCATGGATCTGGCCGGCAGCAGCGATCCGCTGCTGATCAAGTACTGGGGCCAGTTCGGCGGCGCCACCTTCGTTCCCCCGGTGAAGATCTGCCACGGCTTTATGGTGGATCCCACCCAGCTGAAGATCGAGATGGACATCATGCTCGACGAGCTGAAGGACTCCATCCGTGTGATGTACCACAGCTGGGGCGTGAAGCCCATCATGGAAAACAACGTGTGCAAGGGCGCCATTTTCGAGTCCAAGGAAGGGCGGAAGGCCATCCTGGCCAAGGTGGTCATCGACGCCACCGGCGACGCGGACCTGTGCCGTCTGTCCGGCGCGCCCACCTCCTCCGCCATTGACGATGACTGCCGCTGCTCCTCCACCGCTCTGGTGTACCGCATCGGCGGGTTCAGCATGCAGAAGTACAAGGCCTGGCGGGCGGCTCATCCCGACGAAGCCCGCACCATGGCCAACGGCCTGGCCAAGATCCACGGCTTCCGCAATATGCTGGGCTCCGGCCCCGTGGACGACTGGGGCTGGGTGAACAACTGGCAGCCCAAGCGGGACTGCTCCCTGGTGGTGGACCAGACCGCCACGGAGATGGGCACCCGTCTGAAGCTCCGCAAGGTGCTGGATTACTACAAGACCGCCTGCCCGGAGGTTTTCAAGGACGCGTATCTTTACGACATCGCGCCCCAGCTGGGCACCCGGGGCTCCCACCGAATCGTGGGCGAGCACGTGATCGGCCAGAACGACTGGGCGTTCCCCAAGGAGTTTGACGACACCATCGCGTGGCACTGCACGGTGGACACCCTCAACGACAACGCGCCCATCGAGATCCCGTACCGGGCGATCCTGCCCCAGAAGGTGGAGAACCTTCTGGCCCCCGGACGTCACATCAGCGCGGATAAGGTGGCCATCGACAACGTGAACCTGATCCCCCAGTGCGTGGGCACGGGTCAGGCGGCGGGCGTGGCCGCGGCGGTGATCGTGGCGGAAGGGAGCACCACCCACACGGTGACGGTGTCGAAGGTGCAGGACATTCTGGCCGG